>Ga0247608_10000011_pt1 | contig 427902 bp, 420 predicted proteins | sample 176DNAGHGlowgp2_FD_193490 | JGI IMG/M metagenome (GOLD analysis project Ga0247608, IMG submission 193490) | Sheep rumen microbial communities from Palmerston North, Manawatu-Wanganui, New Zealand - 1766 DNA GHGlow gp2 | ecosystem: Host-associated > Mammals > Digestive system > Stomach > Rumen...
AACCATTTCTTTAAATTCTTTATCAAAATGTTTTCCCACAAAAAATAACACCTCACTTCCTTGAGATGTTATTTTATCTTATTATGTTCTTTTTTTAAAGTGCCAAAAACAGGGTTCACTTCATTTTTAGTTCTCTTTTAAGGTTACTTTTAATATAGCTTCGACTTTTTTATGTAGGATAATTTTTACATTGTGGATTCCTAATGAATTTAATGGTACATCTAAGACTATTTTCTTTTTATCGATGTTGTAGCCTAATTCTTTCAATTTTTCTTCAATTTGTTTGGTGGAAATGTTACCAAATACTTTACCATCTTTACCAGTTTTAACATTAAATATGATTTTTTCTTTTGTTAGTTTTTCTTGTATTTTATTAGCCTCTTTGATATCGTTTTGTTCTTTTAATTCTCTAGCTTTAATGTCATCATTTAATCTTTCATTACTGCCTTTAGTATACTTAACAGCATACCCATTTTTGATTAGGTAATTTATAGCATAGCCATCAGATACTTCTTTAATTTCATCTACTTTTCCTTGCTTTTTTAAATCTTTGATAAAAATTACTTTCATATTATCCCTACCCTTCTTTTATCAAAAAAATAGATACGATTGATCTATTTTGTTGTATATGGTACAAAGCCCATGAATCTTGCTAATTTTACTTGTTCTGCTACATGTCTTTGATGACGTGCACAAGTACCAGTAAATCTTCTTGGTAAAATCTTACCACTATCATTTATATATTTAGTGATTACATTGATATCTTTGTAATCAACTGGTTTTCCCATACACATATAGCATACTTTTTTTCTTTTTTTGCGAAATTCTGCCATGTTCATTCCTCCTTTTTAGAAAGGTAAATCATTATCACTTATTTCTACTTTTTCACCGAAGCTAGCAAATGGATCATTGTCAACAGATGCTCCAGCTGGCTCATCGATTGGCATTGAATCAAATGGGTTTTCTTCAGTTTGACTAGATGCTCTAGTATTATCGTTAGCTGAACCTAAAAATTCAACATTGTTAGCAACAACTTCAGTAACATAAGTTTTTTTACCTTCGTTATTATCATAGCTTCTTGTTTGAATTCTTCCTTCAACGGCAACTTGTCTTCCTTTAGCTAAATATTTAGCAACATTTTCAGCTTGTTTATCCCAAACGACAACATTAATGAAATCTGTTTCAGGATCTCTTCCAGCACCTGTACGTCTACCTACTGCCACATTGATTTGGCATACAGCCATACCGCTTGTTGTGTGTCTTAATTCGGGATCTCTAGATAGTCTGCCGATTAAAAATACTTTATTCATATTTCCTCCTACTTTTCAATGTTTAGAATTAAATGTCTAATAATATTTTCATCAATTGATGCGATACGGTCAAATTCTTTAACTGCAGCATCGGCATTTGAATCAATATTGTATAAGTAGTAGAAACCAGACTTGAATCCTTTAATTTCATATGCAAATTCTTTTTGTCCAAGTTCCTTTGATAAAGTAATTACGGCTTTGTTGTCTGTCAAAGTTTTTTCTAACTTCTTAACAGTATCTTTAAGCGTCTTTTCTTCTAAATCAGGTTTTACTATGAACATTATTTCATATTTTCTCATAAAACACCTCCTTATGGTCTAATGGCCTTTTCAGGCAAGGAGCTTTCGCTCAGCAAGTATTATAGCAAATTATATTTTTTAAGTAAAGTATTTTTAATATTTTTATTAAATTTTATTAATTATATATCAAAAAAAGACTATTTTATAGTCTTAATTTGTTTTTTTTGTACCGCAATTTGGACAAAATGCTGTACCAGCAGGTAATGCTGTACCACAATTGCTGCAATAACTTGTAGTTTGCGTTGGTTGTGCTACATTATTGTTAAAATTAGTTACCGGCTGTATTCCAACGTTATTTACATTAGTTGTCGCTTGTGGTGGAATAGGATTTGGATTGGTGTTAGTACTTTCTTTTTGTGGTACCCCTATATAAGTGCTTGAATCAAATGCTAAGATAGCCATAAAAACGAAACTTAAAAAGATTAATCCAACTGCAAATCCACCAGATTTTCCAAATGCTTTAGCAAGTTTTACATAAGTCATGACAATAATTACTAATACCGCAATGTATCCAAGAATTGGAATTATTGCTAAAAACAGCAATAGAAAATACCAGCCATTTCCCCAAGTAATCTCAAAAAGGGTATAGGCATTATATAATGGTACGATTGCTCTCCAGCCTTCTTTGCCTGCTTTTTCAAATATTTTCCACATTGTTATTATGGCAAATACAACAATTGCTAAGCTTAAAATTACATAAATTCCTGTAAACCCAGCTAATGCTCCATCTGTGTAAGATGTATCATAGGTATAGTCATAATTATACATTTACTTCACTCCTTTATTTTATAATAAAGGTATTTTAATGATTAGTCAATAAATTTAAAAATATTTGTCGACATTTGTTGGTACTTCGTCGTTTAATACAGTACTAATTATCTTTTCTTCTTGTTCTTTAGTAACTGGTTTTCCTGTAATTTCTGACAATGTTCCTATTACTTCTTTTAAAGTAGCCTCATCTTTCATATTTCCATTTTGCAATTTTTTCGCTAAACCTAAAATGGTATTTTTATCAACATTAGTTTTATTTTCAATTTTTTTAAAAAAATTATCAGTCAGTCCCATAAAGCCTCCTTTATTTTAGTATATGAAAAGGCAAAAAAAGTTAGCATTACTGCTAACTATTTTCGACGAAATTTATTCTTAAATTGTTCAAATTGATACTCTTGACTCATTTTTTCAACTATTTTAGCCATTTTTTCAGGATTTTTTTGATATACTTGATACAATTTCTCTCTAGCTTTTAAGCCAAATGCATATTCAGGATATTTTTCATATGTCATGCCATCTAAGCGATGAAGATAGGCTTCCAACCATTTTGATGGATGTTCATTAGCATATATCTTTTCATATAGTAATGGTAATGTTTCAATGGTGATATCTTTTTTAAATTTTTTGCCAATTTTAGGATAATTAAATATTGCATGTGTTAGTTCATGTACGCTAATTAACATAGTTTCTTCGCTATTGATGTATGGCAAATTTAATCTTAAATCAGTTAATCTAGTACCACTTTTATCAAGAATATAAAAGCATCCGACAAAATATCTTTGATCTGGATCGTCATAATCAACCATATCAGATTGCTTTTGTAAGTATTTAAACATTTCTTGGTCATACATGTTGTGCTCTTTGAAAAAATCAATTATTTTTGGATTAAATGTCATTATTCTTCTCCCTTATTCTTAAATTCAATTTGAATTGGAGTTCCTTCAAAGTCAAATGATTCTCTTATTTTATTTTCTAAATATCTTTCATATGAAAAATGAATTAATTTATCACTATTTACATTGAAAATAAATCTTGGAGGCATTGTTCCTTGCTGATGAACGAAATATATTTTTAATCTTTTACCCTTATATGATGGTGGTTGATTTAAGATAACGGCGTCTCTAATAACATCATTTAAAATACTTGTTTTGATTTCTTTTCTAGAATTTTCATATACTTTCTTTATTTCAGGCATTAAGGTGTGAATTCTTTTTTTAGTCATTGCCGATAAAAATACAATTGGTACATATGATAAAAACTTAAATTCACTGCGCATAAGTTTTGTGTATTCGGCGATACTTTGTTCTTTAATTGTATCCCATTTGTTTACAACGAGTACTATTGGTTTTCCTGCTTCAAGCGCATAACTGGCAATGTGCTTATCATGTTCAATAATTCCTTCTTCTGCGTTAATAACAACCACACATACATTACTTCTTTCAATAGCTTTCATGGCTCTAATGACACTATATTTTTCAATATTTTCATAAATTTTACCACTTTTCCTAATACCGGCGGTGTCAATAATAGTATATTCTTCTTTATCATAAGTAAAAGTGGTATCAATAGCATCTCTAGTAGTTCCCGCAATATTAGATACAATTGATTTTTCTTCACCGACAATGGCATTTACTAAACTACTTTTACCAACATTAGGTCTACCAATAACACAGAATTTAATTTTATTATCGTCATTCGCTTCTTGTTGATATGGATTAAAGTCTTTAGTTATTTCATCTAGTAAGATAGAAATACCTAAATTATGTTCACCACTAATTGGAATAATATTATCAAATCCTAATTCGTAGTAGTTATAAATGTCATCTTTGCGTTTTTCATTATCTATTTTATTGACTACAAGAATAATCTTTTTATTACTTTTCTTTAACATATCACGAATGACAAAATCGTTTTTATTTAATTCTTCTTTACCATCTAAAATAAAGACAATAACATCGGCTTCATCTATTGCTAATGTGGCTTGAACAATTATTTCCTTGTTAAAGTCTTCTTCACCAATATCGATACCACCTGTATCAATTAAGTGAAACTTATAGTCTTTGTAAGCTACATCCCCATAAATTCTATCACGCGTTACACCTGGCGTATCCTCGATAATCGATATTTTCTTGCCAACTAAACGGTTAAAAACCGTTGACTTTCCAACATTAGGGCGACCTACTAAAGCTACTGTAGGCATCTTCATAATATTACCTCCTTTACTCTATTTCTAAAGTTTGAACTAATTTCTCATATACTTCTTGTTTTCCCATTTTAGTAACACTAGAAAATAGTATTAAATTGTTACGATCTGTTTCTAGAGTCTTAGTAATCATATTTATTTGTCTCTCATGACTATTTTTACTTACTTTATCAACTTTTGTGCAAACAATAGAAACTGGAATATTGTAATGCTTTAAATAATTATACATCATGATATCATCATCTGTTGGTTTATGTCTAAAATCAATTAACATAAAAACCATTTTTAAGTTTTCTCTTTTTTCAAGATAACTTTCCATAATTAGACCAAACTTGTTTTTTAATTCTCTATTTACTCTAGCATATCCATAACCTGGAGCATCAACTAAGTAGAAGAAATCATTAATTAAATAAAAGTTTAAAGTTTGAGTTTTACCAGGATTAGCTGATGTTCTCGCAAAGTTTTTTCTATTTATCAATGTGTTTATAAAACTACTCTTTCCGACATTAGAGCGTCCTACCAAAAGAAATTCTTCTTTATTATCTTCTGGGAATTGGCTTTCTCTAACAGCTGATATTATTAATTTAACATCTAAAATTTTCACACAAAATCACCAATATAAGTATAACAAATATTTTAAAAATAGGCAAATCGCTGGAAATTCAATGTTTGATTATGTTATAATTATAGTAGTAATGATATATGAGGGTTGTGGTATCGTGAATAAGGTTATAGATAAAGAAAGCACTAGAAATTATGGTGTCGATTTATTGCGAATTTTTTCAATGTTTTTAATTGTTATGCTTCATTCCCTTGGTAAGGGAGGGATAATTCATAATGTCGTATCTTCCTCTTTGCAATATAAATTTGCTTGGATGATGGAGATAATTGCTTATCCAGCAGTCAATATTTTTGCACTTACTAGTGGTTATGTTTCATATAGCAATGAAGAAAAGAAACATAATTATACAAATTATATTTTATTATGGTTAGAAGTAGTATTCTACGGCATATTCATCACTTTAATATTTGATTTAATAGATCCTTCTTCAATTACTATTATTGATTATCTTATTACGATGTTTCCTATTACTAATGGACTATATTGGTATTTTACAGCATATACTGCTCTATTTTTCTTTATACCATTTATAAATAATGCTATTAGAAATACCAATGATAAAAATCTTAAATATATGATTGGAGTAATTATCGTTATTTTTACTTTTTTTGATAATATTGCCAATAGATTTATTTTAGGTAATGGTTACTCCTTTATTTGGTTACTACTACTATATATATTAGGTGCTATAATTAAAAAATGTGGCATTGATAAAAAAATCAAAAATTATAAAATCATTTGTGGCATAATAATCTTTTATATTATTACTTATTTATATAAAATGTATGGATTGGAATATCAAATGTATGATTTTAAATATGCAATATGGGATGTTACTATTACAAAAGATCTATTTGTTTCATATACTTCTCCCACTATATTAATGGTAGCTATTTTATACTTAATTGGATTTTCAAGAATTAAGTTTAGTACTTCATTTACTAAAATAATAAAATTTTCATCTTCAGCATCTTTTGCAATCTATATTTTAAATAATCATCGTTTAATATGGACTTTTATAATTTCCAATTTATTTTTACCTTTAACTAATAATCTTGCTAAAGTTATAGTATACCCTATTATTTTTTCTTTAGGATTTGTAATTGTTGCAATACTTATTGATAAATTGAGGCAACTTTTATTTAAATGGTTGCATATTAAAGAAATTATTATTAAAATATTAAGCATTATTTGTAAAAACTGATTGCGGTGATATTATGAATGAATTGTTAAACAAATGTACGTTATGTCCTCGAAATTGTATGGTTAATCGTAATAATGGAGAGATAGGTTATTGTAGAGCAAATAATAAAATAAAGATTGCTAAGGCATATTTACATATGTGGGAAGAGCCTCCAATTACTGGTAAAAATGGTTCAGGAACAATCTTTTTTAGTAATTGTAATTTAAGATGTTTATTTTGTCAGAATTACTATATTAGTGAAGAGGGCAATGGGGTAGAGATAGATACATTAAGATTTGCTAATATTTGCTTAAAGCTACAAGAAAAAGGCGCTACCAATATCAATTTAGTAACACCAACACATTATTTACCATTAATTATCGATGGTTTAAAATCAGCTAAGAGTAGGGGATTAAAGATTCCTATTGTCTATAATACTAGCGGCTATGAAAAAAAAGAAACAATCAAATTATTGGATGGAATAGTCGATGTTTATTTGCCTGATTTTAAATATTACAGTGATGAATATGCCGTTAAATATTCTGGTTGTAAGAATTACTTTAAGTATGCCTCAGAATCATTAAAAGAAATGGTTAAGCAGAAGCCAAAGTGTGTTTTTGATAAAGATGGCAACATTATAAGTGGAGTAATTGTTAGACATTTATTATTACCTAAATTGGAAGAAGATTCAAAGAAAATATTAAAATATTTATATGATAATTATAAAGATAAAATATATATTAGTATTATGAATCAATATACCCCTATAAGAATTTGTAAATATGAAGAATTAAATCAAAAAATTGATGATGAGGTATATGATGAAATAATTGATTATGCTTGGAATCTTGGAATAAGAAATGCATTTATTCAAGAAGGAGACACACAAAGTGAAAGTTTTATTCCAAAATGGGATTTCAAATAAAAACTAGGATACTGATTTCCTAGTTTTTTTAGCGTCTACTTCTTCTTGAACTAACCATTAGAGCTAATCTTAAAATTTGAAATAAGGTAGATAAGACTGAAGCAACATAAGTGAAAGCTGCTGCGCGTAACATTTTAGCAGCGCCTCGTTGTTCACTACTATCTAAGATATGTAATTGATCTAATTCTATTTTACCACGTCTTGAGGCATCAAATTCAACTGGCAAGGTTACTAATTGGAATAATAACATACTTAGTAATAATATTAAACCTATGGTAGCGATTTTTAAAGCTCCGGCAGCTAAACCAATAACAATTACTACATAACCAATTTTGGTCGAAAAATTAACAATTGGTACTAGTGATGATCTTATTCTCATCGGTGTATAACCAACTTTATCTTGAATGGCGTGCCCACATTCATGTGCAGCCACTGACACAGAAGCAATACTAGTGCCAGAATAAATATCAGTTGATAGTCTAACTACTTTTTTAGTAGGATCATAGTGGTCTGTTAGGTTACCTGACACTTCGACAACATCAATATTTTTTAAATTATGCTTATCTAAAATTTCTCTAGCTACTTGGCGACCAGTTTTACGACTAATTGCATTTACTTTTTTATATTTACCATAGTTAGTAGTTATTGATAATTGGGCAATGCTTGTAATTATTAAACCTAATATTGGCAATGCATAATATAAAACTCCATACCCTATATCTGTCATTATTTGATCACCTCATATACTGTTCCTTCGCGGGTATCTTTTAAAACAATACCTTTAGCAAGTAATTCTTCTCTAATCGAATCAGCTAAAGTAAAATTTTTATTTGCTTTAGCTTCTTTTCTTTTTTCAATCATTTCTTTAATATAATTATCTAAATCATTATCAATCGTATCTTCCTTCAATAAGTCTAGCGACAATACTTTATCAAACGATTCAATTAAAGCTAATTTAGTATTATTGTTTAAATCACTTTTTAAAACATTATATAAAGTAGTTAGAGCATTTGAAGTATTTAGATTATCTTCAAGAGCTTTTTTAAATTCTTCATTGTACTTATCAAATTCCTCTTTATTTACTTTAGATTCATCTTTTTTAATAGACTTAATTTTACTTACTAGCTTATTATAAGCATTTTGGCTTCCATCTAATGAATCATAAGTAAATACTAATTGATTTTTATAATGTGATTGTAAGCAAAAGTAACGATAAGCTAATGGGTTGTAGCCTTTTTTAATTAATAAATCAACGGTCAAAAATTCACCTTTTGATTTACTCATTTTACCAGTAGCGTCATTTAAATGTTCTCCATGAACCCAATAATTACACCATTTTTTACCAATATAACTCTCAGTTTGCGCTATTTCATTTGTATGATGAGGAAAAACATTGTCGACTCCACCACAATGAATATCTAATTCTTCCCCAAGATATTTTAATGATATACAAGAACATTCAATATGCCATCCAGGATATCCTAATCCCCAAGGACTATCCCATTTTAATTCTTGATCTTCAAATTTTGATTTTGTAAACCATAATACGAAATCAGTTTTATTCTTTTTACTTTTATCTTCTTCAACATCTTCTCTAGCACCTGATAGTAATTCTTCTTCATTATGATTCGTTAGTTTATAGTAATCAGTTAATTTTGAAGTATCAAAATAGACATTACCATTTGATAAATAGGCATAATCTTTTTCAATTAATTTTTGAATAAATTCAATATAATAATCAATTAATGTGGTTGCTGGGATAACAGTTTCTGGCCATTTAATATTTAATTTGGCACAATCTTGCTTAAAACATTCTGTATAATACGCCGCAATTTCTAAAACTGTTTTATGTTCTCTTTTGGCACCAGCGACCATCTTATCAACACCGGTATCAGCATCACTTGATAAATGTCCAACATCGGTAATGTTCATGACTCTTTTTACGTTGTATCCCAAATAATTTAAAGTTTTTTCCAAGATATCTTCCATAATGTATGTTCGCAAATTTCCAATATGAGCATAATGATAGACTGTTGGTCCACAAGTATACATCGTAACCTTATCCGGATTGTGAGGAACAAATCGTTCAACTTTTTTTGTTAAGGTATTATATATATTCATAAATCCTCCTTTTTATATGCATAATTATAGCATTTTATATATTTTATGTAAAGTTTAATTAAAGTTTGTTTTTTAATTGTTTCTCTTTTAATACTTTGTTATAATTAAAAGAGAGGGTGAATTATGAAAAAAGGAAAATTCATTGTAATATCTGGGCCTTCTGGAGTAGGTAAAGGAACTATTTGTAATAAGTTATTTAAGGAATTAAATGCATGGTACTCAGTATCTACGACGACGAGAAATCCTAGAGAAGGGGAAGTAGATGGAGTTAACTATTACTTTATTACAAAAGAAGAGTTTTTAAAAAGAATTGATGATGGAGAATTTTTGGAATACAATTACTATAATGATAATTATTATGGTACATCTAAAAAAATAGTCTTAGAAAAGATGAATGAAGGAGTTAATGTTTTCTCAGAAATTGATGTTAACGGAGCTCGTAATATTAAAAAAATATTTCCAGATGCTTTGCTTATCTATATAGCGCCACCATCAATGGAATCACTTAAAGAAAGACTTATTGGCAGAGGTACTGAATCAATTGAAAAAATTAATCAGAGATTAAAAATAGCCGAAGAAGAAATGAAGCAAGTAGATTTTTACGATTATGTTGTTATCAACGATGATTTAGAAAAAGCTACGAATGAAGTAAAAAAGATAATATTAAAAGAAATATAATCACTTATATTTCTTTTTTTTAGGCTCTTCGCCATATAAATCTTCATAAATATCAATATATTCATTGACAATTTTTGCATTAAATGTTTTAACATACTCACATAATTTAATAAATAATTTATAACATTTATCAGTTGGAATATTAATTAGTTCATCAAATACATGATCAATATAATTCATATCTTTAATATTATTTTTTATAATATATGATACTTCAGGCTTAATTTGATTATATGAAAGTTCATATAACTCATTTAATGACTTAGCCATCTCAAAAATTTCGTTAGGTATTTTCATTATTTAAAAAGATTTTTCATTAATCCTTTGGCAATTGTTTCGCCAACGCTATTACTTGATTTTTTCTTACTACTTGTTTTAGAGTCACCGAACAAAGCATTTACACCTTTATTTAATACTTTATTTAATACTTTATTACCAGCTTTTTTAGCAACTTTAGTAACAGGGGAATTTTTGATGGCTCTCTCTCTTTCTTTTCTAGCTTTTTCTTCCTCTTTTAATTTTTTAGCAGCTTCCTTTTCGGCTTCTTTAGCAGCTTTTTCCTCTTCTTTTTGTCTTTCAGCAGCCTCTTTTTGATTCTTTCTTTCTTCTCTTACTTGAGATAATTTTTCAAAAGCTGATTCTCTTTCTAGTGGGCATCTATATTTTGTTTCCATTACACTATTGCTAATTACGGCATCTAATTCTTCCTTGGAAATTTCACCCATATAACTTTGCGGAGGTAAAATTTTAGCAAGTTCGACAACACTTGGCATACCTTCAGGGTCCACAAATGAAACAAGGGCTTCACCTGTACCTAATTCTAAGATAGCCTTTTCAGTATCTAATTCAGGATTTTCTCTCAATGTACTAGCCGCTACTTTAACAGCTTTTAATTCTTGTGGAGTATATGCTCTTAGACAGTGTTGGACACGATTACCAAGTTGTCCTAAGATTTCATTTGGAATATCGGCAGGGCTTTGTGATATGAAGAATACAGATATACCTTTTGATCTTATTAATTTAATTATTTGCGTAATTTTTTTAATTACATCTTTACTCATTTCACTAAATATTAGATGTGCTTCATCCAAGAATAATACGGCTTTAGGCTTATCTAAGTCACCAACTTCAGGCATTTTTTCATAAAATGATGATAAAAGCCATACCAAAAGTGATGCATATAATGTTGGCTTTTTAATTAGTTCACGACATTCGATTATGTTGATATAACCACTACCAGTCTCCTCAGTTATTTTCATTAAATCTTTTAAATCAAGATTTGGCTCTCCAAACAATTTAGTACCATTATCGCCTTCTAAAACAGTTATCTTTCTAATTACGGTATTGATACTTACGGGATTAATATTGCCATATGTAACACTTAATTCTTTAGCATTATCTGAAATTTCTTGTAATAATATTTTTAAATCCTTTAAATCAATTATTTCTTGTTCCTGGTCTTCTGCTATTTGAAAAGCAATATTTAATAAACTTTCTCCAGCTTCAGATAAGCCAAGAATTATTGATAATAGCGTTGCTCCCATATCAGATACTGTTAATCTAATTGGATGACCAGATTCTCCGTATACATCCCAAAATCTAATTGGAAATTTCTTTAATTCGTAATTAATTTCATCCAACCCTAATTTTGTTACTCTTTTTTCAATATTCTCATTCATTTCACCAATTCTAGCGCACCCAGACAAATCACCTTTAATATCCATAACAATACTTGGAATGCCAGCAGAAGACAAGGTCTCCGCAATTACCTTTAAGGTAACTGTTTTACCAGATCCTGATGCTCCAGTAATAACTCCATGACGATTTAACATACCTGGATTTAATGAGATAAACTCATCTTTACTCTTTGCAATTATTAGTTTGTTATTAAAATACATAATTATTCCTCCATCTTGCCTTTATTATATCATAACTAGGAATAAATTTTTATTTTTTTTAAATTATTATGATATAATTATAATAGGTGGTGTTATGAAAAAGAAAATATATTTTATAGTTTCAAGTTTTATCCAAGTAATAATAGCAATCTATAGTATGATATCAGCTGATAAAATAATTAAGACATTAATTGACGCTACTAGTATGTATCCTGAAGATATGCGTGAAAGAATAACTAGTTTATTTCAAAATTCTGGTACGGCATATGTATTTGTTTTAGCTAGTATAGCAATAATCTTAAATGTTTTGATTGGCTACTTTGCATTAAGCGATAAATTGGCAAGTAAGAAAAAAGGTATTATTGCATGTTCAATTGGCTTGCTTTTTACATCTGTGTATTCAACTTCACAACTTTTAGCCATCCTTAACATTATTTTGATATCTACAATAAAGGGCGAGGAATTAGCTAATAAAAAGAAAATGATGCCAGTGATTGAAAAAGAAAAGGTTAATAAAAAGAAAATAATATTAGCCATATTTTTGTTTATGGCATATTTTTCACAATTTATATTAGAGAAAATTGTTCCTGATAATGATGTGTATGAAACAATTGTAAGTATTGGTTTTTATCTTACAATGGCAATTTTAGCAATTATCTTCTTTTATGATTTATTAAGTGAAAACTTTATTATATTTAAGAAGAATTTTAAAGCATATTTTAGTAATTTAATTGGAAAAGTAGGAAAGTTTTATTTAGCTTATGTGGTAATTGCTGTGATAGTGGCCCTTATAACTAAGGCGGGCACTTCGGTAAATCAAAAGAATGTTGAAGCTTTACCGGTATTTATCTTAGTTCCTTTAGCTATTATTTATGCTCCACTTGTTGAAGAAACATTATTTAGAGGATGCATTCGTAGATTTATTAAAAATGATAAAGTATTTATTGTAATATCAGCGATTAGTTTTGGATTAATGCATACCATTTTCACAGAGCCAAATCTTTATAATGCAATTATGTTAGGAATTCCATATATGGCAATCGGTGGATTCTTAGCATACCTATATACTAAAACAAATAATATTTTGACGAATATAACTTTTCACGCTTTTCACAATACACTTGCAGTAATTTTATCAATATTAATTAATGGCATATAAGATTAATCGGATGATTAATCTTTTTGTAATATATGGAGGTAATTATGAGAAGGAAAAGAATTAATAAGAAAAAATTAGTAATAGTACTAATAATTTTACTTTTACTTTTACTGGGATTAACAATTGGTATTTACTATTTAATTAATAAGAAAGAAAAGCCTAGTCAACATTTAATATATGACGAGTTTGAAATGATTGGTGGAAAACTTGATAATGATACTTATTATCTACTAGGAGCTAGTAATGATATTGCTTTTGAAGTAATAACAGAAAATAATTTTAGTTATGAAGTAAAAGATAGTGATGGTAATAAAGTAAATAGTCAGGTGACTGAAAGTAACACCATGGGAGGAATTAAAATCAAGGCTCCAGGAAGCCTATATGAGGAAGGAAAAACATACTATTTAAAAATTAATAATGGTAATTTTAAAGATAAAAAGTATAAAGATTTTAAGGAAATAATCTTTAAAGTTACTAGACCTGCTAAACAGGGAATGACATTTAAAGAAAATGCTATTAAAGTTGATATTAAGGATGTAGAAATCAATGATAATGCAATTAAGGGTACTGATGAATACAACGAAAACGATATCATTGTTGTATACGATAATAATAAATTATTAAGTGCTTATAAGATAGATAAAGTCATTGAAAAAGGTAATTATCAGTACACTATTCCTAAGATAAATGAAGTATTCTCTGATATTGATTACTATGGTAAAGAAAAAGTTAATTTATCTGATTTTCAAAATGATAAAAACTTTAACTTATTCTTAAATTCATTAATACATACCGTATATGCTAAAGAAGATGTAACAATTAGTAAACCCGTATGGAATAAAAAAGATGGGACATTAGAAGTTGGAATAACCATTTATACTAGTAATAAAAAGGAATTTTTAGCTAATCATGATACTAAAATAGAACTTGTTTTAGTCTTATCAATTGATTTATATAAAGATATTACCATAGATGAATTTGATTATGCACTAGATGTTTCCTACGACATCAAAGTGAAAAATAATTTAAATCATTCAAATAATGACTTTAATAAACTATATGATGCTATTAAATTTAAAGATAATATTGAAAACTATGATACTACTTGGTTAGAAAATAATTATGATGATATTACAAACGATAAGAAGACTATTAATAAATCATTAGGTAATATAGCTATAAATACTGAAATGCCAGGGTTATATTTAAATGTTGATTTAGGAGTCTTAATGGATTTAAACAGTAAAGGATTTATTAATACTTCACTTACCGGTAAGAATAGCATGCTTATTGGTATAAATAGTAAAAAAGGTATCTATAGTGATTATACTTTTGATGATAAGAGTGATCTTAATTTTGTTGGAAATGAAAATAATAAAATTGGAGGAATAATCAATACTAAATTAAATTTTATTAATCTTTTCAAAATAAATACACAAATTAATTCAGGTTTATATACCGATGGTAAAGTAGAGATGAAAATTAATAAGGATGATGAAAAACAAACTAAAATTGATTATAATATTAGCGGAAATAGTGGTTTCTTTGCTAAATATTTAGTTGATGCTACAGATGTTAAAGAAAGGACGATTTATGATGATAAAACATCGCTAGCTAAATATGAAAAGAAAATTACGATAAGTAGTAAGTTAAAAGAAGAAAAGAAAGAAGAGAAACCTACTTATAAATATTCAAAAGAGAAAGTAAAAGAGTTACTTCAAAGTGGATATGATACCTTAGATCAAGATGAAGAATGGAATTTAGTAATGGGTACACTCACAACACATCTAATATGCGAAAAAAAGATAGATGTTGAAAATAATACATTTACTGGTACTTGGACTTATGATGGTAGTGTATCATATACTTGTACATATAATTATGTAACTGGAAGTATGGTGTGCAACAATTTTGAAGAAGCGCAAAACTATGTTAAGAGTACTTGTGATAATGTACATAATGACTATCTTAAGTACTTAGAAAGTGGCGAAATTGAAAATGAAGAAGCCAAAGAATGGGATAATCTATATAGTGATATTAATGCTTGCTACTATGAAACAATTACTAGTAGTCAACCAAATGATTTTAACGAAGATATGCAAGCAATATTAGAACAGGTAGAGTTAACGAATGAAGACTTAGGAGTATTAAAAGATTAGGTAATAAAATATATATTGGAGGATATAGTGAAAATTTTAAAAAATAATTTAAAATGTGAATTAAATATTAGGACAGAAAAAGATTTCCCTACGAAGGGAATTGAATTTATCGATATTACACCATTGATAATTCAAAAAGATGTATTAAAAAAGATTACTAATAAGTTTGTAAAAGAACTAAAAGAGAAAAATATTGATTATATTTTAGCTCCTGAAGCTAGAGGATTCTTGTTTGGAGCGTGTGTTGCTGCAAAATTAGGTATCGGTCTTATTCCAGTTAGAAAAAAAGGAAAATTACCACCATCAACAGTTGAAAAATCTTTTGATTATGTTAAAGAATATGGTAAAGATACCTTAGAAATACCTAAATTAGTAAATGATACTTATAAAGGTAAAAACTTCTATATCTTAGATGATATATATGCTACCGGTAACACTCATAAGGCTATTGAAAAAGCAGTACTAGACCTTGGTGGAAATGTTGTTGGAGTAGGAGTAGTATTAAATATCAAAGAATTAAATAACAATAACGAATTATTTTCAATTATTGATGTAAATGAATCATAAAATAGATTATTCTATTGCATTTATTAATATAAATATTATAATTAAGATAGAAAGGAGTAGAAATGGAACAAGAAAAAAATAATAAAGGAGTCATTGCAATACTTGTAGCAATTATTGTGATATTAGCGGCATTATGTGCATTGTTTGCAACTGGAACTATTAGTTTAAAGTCTAACAATTCTAATAATAATACTAGTGAAAGCAATAAAATTAATGACACTGCTAATGATACAAGAAATGATGAAAATCAACAAATAAACAATAATAATGCTGCTAATGAGACTGATAATAGAGCTAATGAAAAAATTAATAGAATTATATTTACATATTCTACAGATAAAGATCTAACATATGATTTTCAAGTAACTCAGGTAGATCAATTATTTGTAATTTTTACACACGCTAAAGGAAAACAATGTTATCCAAATAATGTTACTATCATTAATAGTAATGGAGAAACTGTAAAAAAATTTGAAAATGTTGATTTTTCATATGCGAATAATAAAATTACAATTAAATCATCAAATAATGGACAATGTATGGGGCCAGATGTTGTATTCAATACAGTTGAATATATAGTAAATGGTTCTCAATTAATAGAACAATAAAACTAGTAATATGAAATTTACTAGTTTTTTACTGGATATATTCATAAATATGTGATATATATGCATTAGATGACTGTCGTAAGGTGTTTTAAGGCATTAAAAAACCCGAACATCTGTGGTGTTAGGGTAAAATATCAATGGAGCGGACGCAATACCTCTCCCGCACTTTTTGCATTTTGATTAAACAATATCATCAAATAGTTGCCTAATATCTATTTCTAATGCATCTGCAAATTTACCTACAGTTTCAAGTAATGGTGTTTTATCAATCGATAAGCATTCCAAATCTCTAACATATCCATGAGTTAATCCGGTTAAATCTGCAAGTTGTTGAAGTGTATACTTTCGCATTAAGCGATATTTTTTTATATTCATGCGCACAATAAGTGATAATTGTTCCTTAGAATATCTGCTGGTCAAAGTATATCACTTCCTTTCTAATAAGATTATTTCATAAATTAATCAAAAAATATGTCGTCTGTGTAAAGTTTTTATGATATACTTATATTAGAAAGGAGGTATACATAGTGGAAGAGACAAAGAATACTGAAAGTAATACAAATACTAAACAATGCAAGAAATGTAGAAGTTTTATTGATAAAAAAGCAAAGAAATGTCCAAATTGTGGTTCAAAACAAGGTATGCCAGTTTGGTTAATTGTGCTGATTATTATAGTTGCAATTGGAGTACTATCAAGTTTAGGTAAAGATGATTCTAGCACTTCTAACAATGACTCTGCTAATAATTCAAATAATGGTTCTACTCAAGTGGAACAACCAATTGAATATATTAAAGTTTCAAAAGATGATTTAGACGAGGCGTTAGATAATAATGCAGCAGCTGCTAAAGACGCTTATAATAAAAAATATGTTGAAATAACTGGGAAATTAGGAACTATAGATTCTGACCTAAAATATATTTCATTAATGTCATCTACAGATGAATGGGACTTTAATGGCATTCATTGTACAATTAAGAATAACGAGCAGAAGGAAATAGTTAAAACTTTGACAAAGGATCAGAGTCTTACAATTAGAGGAAGAATTACTGATGTTGGTGAAGTATTAGGATATTATCTAGATATCACAGAAATTATACCTAATTAATAAAAAAATAACACATAAACGAGAATACTAATATTCTTAAAAGTATGTGTTATTTTTTTACTGGATTTTTATAAGTTTGCATGATATGTTTTAGTTACACAAGGAGTGGAGATTACGGATAGAGTGTGATTCACAACACCTATGCAAAAGAAAAAAACCTTGTAAACAAGGGAAATAATCAATGGAGCGATTGTCATAGATATCTACAACTTTTTCTCAATTGTGCGAATTGATACATAACTATCAATTATTAAAATAAATATAATAAATTTTCAGTATATATTATTCTAAATATATTATTCTAATTTAAAGCATTTTATGTAAATATAAATTTCTTTAATTATCTCTTATTACTAATAGAAGTATTCTTAGTTTTTGCAACAATATCATTGAAAGTAGTTTCAAGATATGAAATAGCATCTTTAGGAAATCTTCCACCTAATTGCACAGTAGGATAACCATCAAAAGAAGAACCATTAAGATTTTGAAAAAACGATGCCAGTTGAGGTATTACCAAACTACTTTTAGCATATGGCTTTTTAAAAATTTTATTTTCATTTCTTAATATAAATTCTAATTTTTTTTCTTTAGAATCTTCATATATTTCACCTAATTTTTTCTCTAATTTTATCCTTGATTCTGCTGAAACGGCATCCGAATCTGAAATTAATCGTTTGTAGTAAATATTACCCCATTCAATTTGTTCATTAGTTTTATTTTTTAATCTTACAGCAACTGCAAAGCAAGCATCGCCATTATACATATCTCCGCCACCGATTTCAGCAAAATCAGATTTGTATTCAAGAATATAGTCGCCTAAATCAGTTTGATTGTTATTATTAATCAATAATTCAATCATTGCAGTTATGTATATTTCATAATTAGTTTTATTCATATTTCCTCCCTTGTATAAGTATATAATATCATATATTTGTTGATATTTCAATCTATTTTTTTTGGTTAAAATTAGTTTAGCGTGATGCAATTAGATACTAATATCAAAATCGTCCTTTTCTATATCTCTATCATTTTCTTTTGAGTAATCATAATCATCTTTAATACTAAACATTTCTTTATCATCAATGATTCCATGTGTATATAAATCTCGTGAGAAATTCATATATTTTTCTCTGGTATCTTTTTTAGAAAATATCGTATCTTTAATAAGTTTGATTAGTTTAACAAACTTATTTTTTAACTGATTAAGACTATATCTTAATGAGTCATTTTCTTCTCTTAAATCTTCGATTTCTGCATCTTTACTATTAATCTTTTTTTCTAGTGATGATACTCTTAAAGATAAAGCATCATTATTTTCAGTTAGTGTTTAAACATTATTTTGTTTATGACAAAATATATAACCCCCTAGGTATTTTGACACAAGTATCAAAATTACCAGTGGAGCTTTTTTGATGATAAAAAAATCAGTCATATTTCAAACTGAAAATTTATATAAAGTTCGAATAGTTCGAACAGATTCGTCAATGGAGCGATATAGATACGATATACGACCTTAAGTTCTTCTTTGTAATTTAAGTATAATATATATTAAATTATTTATCAATATTATAATAATGATTTTTAAATTCTAGACAAAACATTATATTTTTGATAAGATAATTATGGATAATAAAGAAGGTGTCTATATGGATAATTATGATAAATTTTTAGGTAAACTTTATGATATATTGTTAGATTCTGATATTATGAATTATGAAGATAGACCTAAAGACTTAAAAGAAAAAAAAGAAAGATTGGAAAAATACTTAAACAAATTAGATAGAGTACAAAGTAAAGCAATTTCTAAAGAAGGACATATAGCTACTTTAAAGAAATTATATTATGATAAATATGTGATTAAAAGAGAAAATATATCTGATGGTTATTTTAAATCATTGGAGAAAAGATATTTAGATGAAGGACATGGGCATCATAATTTAGTTAATCCAGATGATGGAATTGATAAAGAATTGAAAGAACAACATATAAATGTAATAATTAGAGAACAAAAAGATAGTTTAGATGTTTGGCTTAATTATTTCTTAAGCCATGACTCTGATTATTTACCAATGTGGGCCAAAGTATGGGCTTTTCAAGGAATGTTAAACATTGGCAACTTAAATAAAGAAAAAGATGGCTACGCTAGAAGAAGCAATACCGCCGTAAATCCATTTGTTAGTTTAGATTCCGAAATATTAGGTAAATGTGTCGAATTAGTAAAAGAGACTTTTGATAATAAAGAAGTAACTGACAAAGAAATAGAAAAATTAGTTTCATCAGGTAGTTTTGCTAAACTATATGGAAAGTTATTAGCTAATAAGAAACAACTAAAAGTTAGTAGCAATGAAGGTATCTGGATTAAATATAATTACGAATCTGAAGAAGAAGCTAATGAAAAAGTAAAAATTGGCATTGAACCTGAATACTTAAAACTATATAATTCACTTCAAGGATATAATACAGGGTGGTGTACGGCTGGTAGTAAGGAAACAGCTAAAAGTCAAATATGTGGTGGCAGTTCATACATGGGTGGAGACTTTTATGTATATTACACCAAAGATAAAAATGGTGAATATAAGATACCTAGAATAGCTATAAGAATGGACAAAGATTCAATTGGTGAAATAAGGGGAGTAGCAACTGGACAAAATATTGAACCAAATATGGAAAATGTTCTTGAAGAAAAACTAAAAGAGTTTCCTGATGGTAAGTTATATCAAAAGAAAGTCCACGATATGAAATTACTTACAGAGATATATGATAATTATAAAAATAGAGAATTAACAAAAGAAGAACTTATATTTTTGTATGAAATAAATGGAAAAATATCAGGTTTCGGGTATAAGAATGATCCAAGAATAAACGAAATAAAAGAGAATAGAAAGATTCGAAAAGATTTATCTAAAGTATACGAGTGTGATGAATCAGAAATAGGATTAACTGAAGAAGATTTACTAAAAAAACAATTAGTATATTATAATGGTGATATTAATAATGAACAATATGATAAATTATTGAAATTACATTTTAATCTTCCCAAATATATTAAGGGTAGTTTATATTTAGATTTGTTAACTGAAGTTGATTATAATTTTGTTATGCCAAAAAACGTTGGCGGTGACATAGATTTAAGTGGATTATTATCAGCAACTGGATTAGTATTGCCAGAAAAAATAGGTGGCTCAATAGATTTATATGAAGTAACTTCAATAAATGGAATAAAATTTCCTGATGAGATTGGTGGCTCTTTGTTTTTAAACGGTCTAAAATCTGCTGAAGGAGTTACTTTGCCAAAAAATGTTAAAGGTTGTATAGATTTAAGAAACTTAATAACAGCAAAAGGATTAACTTTTCCTGAAACAATTGATGGTTACTTAAATTTAAGTGGACTAACTACAGTTGAAGGGTTGGTATTACCTAAAAACATTAAAGGTGCTTTAAAATTTAGTAACTTAAAATCTGCAAATGGATTAATAGTGCCACAGGGTATTGCGTGTATAAATTTTAATGGACTAACAACAGCCAAAGGATTAGTATTACCAGATATTTTTGACGGTTCTTTAGATTTAAGAAATGTAACAACGACAGATGGCTTAATATTACCAAAAAAGCATATAAAAGGCTATTTGAATTTAGATGGATTAAATTCAGCAAATGATTTGACATTGCCTGAAAGTGTTGGCGGTTATTTAAGTTTAAATAATTTAATATCTGCTGAAAATTTAATATTACCAAAAAGTATAGGCGGTGCTTTATGTTTAGATAGTCTAGTATTATTCAAAGAAGTTAGTTTTCCGCAAAGAGTCGGTGGAGATCTATTAATAAGTAGTCTAAAAACAGCAACTGGTTTAACATTACCAAAAAGTATAGGTGGGTATTTAGATATGAGTGGATTATTATCGGCGGTCTATTTAACTTTTCCTGAAACAATTGGTAGCTCATTGGAATTAGAAAGATTAACGTCAGCAACTGGTTTAATATTACCAAAAAGCGTTGGTGGTTTTTTAGATTTAAGAAGTTTAGCTTCATTGGAAGGTTTAAAATTGCCTGAATTTGTTAAAGGTGATTCTGTATATTACAAAGGTTCATTATATACGTTGAAAAGATTAAAACAATTACAACAGCATGAAATGAAAAAAAGAATAAGAAATAGAAATAGTAATCATAAAGGATTTACAACAGGGATATTTACAATCACTTTTGTGTTAATTATTACTATTTTAAGTATTCTTCTTAGTGTTATATTTTTAAATAAATAGAAAAGCATAATGTTCATTTATTATGTTTTTTTAATTGGGGATTGGGGATATCCCCATAATACGTGAAAAGTCCTCGTGGGAGGAACTTTTCAGTGCTTGCTAATTATCTATAGATAAAATTATTTTTGATAAAATAATATAATTGATATTTTTATCAAAAGAAAACTACGATACTTTCGGTACCGTAGACTGTATCTCAATGGAGCGATAACTTTACTTATATTCGAAAAATTATACTCCCAAAGTTATTTGATTAAATCAACTGAATAAATTATAGCAGACTTTAAAAATAATTCAACGGGATTATAGAAAAAATTATTAAAATATAGTATAATTTTAATTGAAGTGAGCAGATACTTTGTACGATTAATGAAGGAGGCTAACAAAATGGAAAATCAAGATTTAGAAAAATACTATACTGAGTGCATTGAGTACAGTAATAAAATTAAAAATCCTATTTTAAGAGAATGTTGTCAGAGGATATATGAGGATTACAAGGAAAAACTGATGAATAAACCTGCGACAGGTGGATCACATCATTATTTTAAGGGTGGCTTGTTGTATCATATTTTTAGTGTAACTAGAAATGCTATTGCAATCTGCAATTTATATCCTGATTTAGAGGTGGATATGGACTTAATTATATTTGGCGCTTTAACACACGATATAGGAAAAACAAATGACTTCAATGATTTTACTGAAAACGAAAATTACGAAGCAAATCGTGGGAATAGTGCAGCATTGCTAGGTCATTCTTATGAGGGAACACATATAGTAGAAAACTATTTGTCACAGTATGATATGGATGAACTATTTAAAAATCAAGTGTTACATATGATAGGAAGTCATATGAATGAATACAGTGAATGGGGTGCTTTGGTTCTCCCTAAAATGATTGAAGTCTTAATAATAAATTTTGCTGACAATATGGATGCTCACTTTGAACCTGCCCATGATGCTATAAAAAATGGTAAAAACGGAGAATTATATAAAATAGGAAATGCACCTAGGCCATATTATAAGTCATCAAATCCATTTTATAATAAAAGGTAAAACGAATAATAAGTGTATTTCTTAAAATATTACGATTAAATTCAATATAAAAGACAATTTAAGTCACATAGACCTAGAATTGTCTTTTTCTTTTTGAATATCCTTATCAAAATTATTAAGATTATTTTGTATGCCTTCGGCTCGTTTAGTTATTTCTTTACAATACTTATCATACTTATAAAGTTCTTTAATTTTAGGTTGTATATCATTAATTTCAGCAAGTATTTCATTTTGTTTATCTTCAGTTTTTGCTCTATGGTATCGTTTCCAAAGATTTTCTCTTTTTCCTTTTAACTCACTTAATTCATCAGAGTTATTTTTAGCGAAGTTATCCAAGTCTTCTTTAGTTACAATATTCTTTTCATGCATAAATCTAACTTGTTGTGAAGTTTGCTCTAATTTGTAAACTTCTTTTCTAATCGAATATGGGAGATATTGCTTGGGGTGTTTCTTTGGAAATACTCCTAGTAGATAACAATAGTATAAATATAATCCATAAATACCTTTATGTGGTTTATTAGTTTTAGAATATTCTTCAAAGATAGATTTTTGTGGCATAGGCTTAAATACTATTTGTTTTGATAAATATAATCTTTCAGTTAATCTATCTTTTGAATATTCTTCACCAAATGCATTTTCTATCCTAACTTTATCTTCACCATCTCTATAAATAGTTATTACACCATTAGGAGAGTATACTTTATAACCTAATGATCTCATTCGTTCAAATAATTGTTTTAAAGTTACTGAATAACTAATAACATTATCTAAATCTTCTTTAAGAGTTTTGTAATATTCATCGTTTGAAATGCTTTTGGTATAAGTTCTTTTATAAAACTTATCTTCATCTAATACAGATAGACCATACTCAGAACATAATGAATCAGAAATGTGCCTTATCTTTGATATATTGGTAAGATTGTTATTATATTTCTTACCACTTTTAAAAGATACAGAGTTGATTATGAAATGGTTGTGAATGTGATTGGTATTTTGATGTGTAGCAACAACCACTTCATAATCTTTAAACATTTCTTCAGCAAACTTAACACCTATCTCATGAGCAATATCTGGAGTAACTTCTCCTTCTTTAAATGATTGATAACCATGATAAGCAAGAACTCCATCTTTCTTTCTAAATCTTTCTTTAGTGAACTCCATATCATCACAAGGATTATCTTCATCACAATTTAAGCAACTGACATAACAAACTTTTTCTTGTTTAAAATTATAATCTTTAATTGGTTCTTCTAAATAACTATATGACTCTCTATTACCATAATCTTTATTAAGAGTTTTTTCAGGATTGATGATATAGTTTATAGACTGCTTTAAATTATTCTTAATACTCCAAATTGATGTTGTCGCCATTATAGGTTTATCCTTTCTTTTGGAGTGGTGGGAGTAATACCACCTTGCTTGCTTATGACAACATCAGACATAAATTAACTCCTTAAGAATAATTTCTTCAGCAGTATTCTTATAATTATTCATCAATTTTACCCATTCAATCCTGCTATTTTCTTTACTTTTTTCAGATAGTTTTTCATCATTTTTAATATAGTTATCCATTAAAGTTTTTAATCTTTCATCACAATCTTTACTGACTGAAAGAAGATGTTTTGTTAGTTCATTCTTCATTAAAAGTGATTGATATAATCCTTTTTTGTGTTTCTTGATATACTCTAGTCTTAATAATCCATACTTGTTTATTTCACCATAATTTTGATTTTCTATTACCAAATTAGGTAATAAATAATCTCCAATTTTTTTATAATCAATATTCATAATTTAATCAAATCCTTTCTAATTTTCTAATAATTTATTTGTTTTATAACTTATAATTCCATATTTATCTTTAACATTATCTACTGTAATAGGGAATTTTTCTTTAGATGAAATTGCTACAAATCTTATAATTTTTTCATTTTCTTTTGGTTGATATTCTAAAATAACTTCATTAGTTTTTTCATCAATTGTTTCATACATTTCATAAAAAGATGTTTCAAAATGTTCATTCATTTTAGATAAATATTTATCTAATTGTTCTTCATTCATTCTGCCACCTTTAATAGTTTTTTCTTTATCACCGACCATAACAGGTACTGCTACATCAAATATACCTCTTTCATAAAACTTTACTAATTGTCTTATGAATCCGTTTCTAAAATTAATTTTTTCAAGAATTAAATTACCTTTACTATCTTTCTTTATCTCAATAGTATCAATAAATTTTGATATAAATTCTTGTTTTTCAGACTTGTCCATACCATTCCATTTAGTTTTTAAAACACTATTTAAGGTATCAAGTCTAATCATTTTTTCTTTTTCTAAATCTCTTTGTGCGAGTAATTCGTGTGGAGAGTAGTTAAAGGTTTCCAAATTAACTAATTCTAATTTTTTTCTTTCAAGGTTAGCAAGTTTATCTTCAATTAGTTTATAATCTTCTTTAAAATCATCAATTTCTACAATGCCTTTGATATACAAATCTTTAATTCTATTTCTTTGCTTTTCTAAATCTCTAATCTCTTTATCAATAGTAGTTGTATCAATATTATTTGTTTTATCTTCTAAAACAGGTAAAAAGAACTTTTTAACTGCCATATCATATTCTAATAAATCATAGATAAAATCTCTTAATAAATGTTCTACATGGTCTTCATTAAAGTTAATGTGGCAATGTTCACAAGTGTAGTACATATACTTTCTTTTAGTACCGCCAGAACCTTTACATTTCATAATTCTACCGCAATTAGGACACTTTAATCTTTGAAAGAAAGTATAAACTCTATCTCTTGTATAAGTTCTTTGATTTCTTTCTTTTTGCCTTTGGCATTCTTCCCATTTAGCACGAGATATAATAGGTTCTACAACATTCATATAAACAATAGGTTCTAAATTTTCTTGTTTACCAATTCGTTTGTATTGCTCATAATCTCCCATATAGATTTTGTTATCAATAATCTTTTGAATAGTTGTATCTTTCCAATTCTTTTTAGGGAAGATATTGTTTTCTTTAAAATAATTAGCAATTTGCTGAAAACTTTTACCTTCCAAATACATATCAAATATCTTTTCTACATAGGGACGAGTAGCATTATCTATAACCATTCTTTTATCTTCAGCACTCTTATAACCAAATGGTCGTTGTCCTGGAATATGACCTGATTTAATGGCTCCATTTAAACCAAATTTAGTTCTTTCTGATACAATTTCTATTTCTAGTTGAGATAAGACTGTAAGCATTCTTACAAAGAATCTACCATTAGCAGTAGAGGTATTAACATCATCTCTATCACATAATAGAAAGCAATTATATTGTTCCAATACTGATATTAATTCTTCTAAATCTCTAACACTTCTTGTTATTCTATCTAGTTTGTAAGCAACAATATAATTAAGTTTTCCTTCCTTCATATCTTTTAGCATTTCTTGAAATTGAGGCCTATGTTCCATATCTTTTGCTGATATTCCTGCATCCTTATAGACCTTATAAACTTCTAACTCCTTAAACTTACATAATTGAAGTAATTTTTCTTCTTGTTCTCCAAGCGAAAATCCTTCTCTTGCTTGATCTTCGGTACTAACACGAATATAAACTCCTGCAATTTTCCTTTCATTATCCATAATTATCATTCTCCTTTCTTTCTTGGATTTTTGAAAGGCACCAAAGTAAAAAGGTGTCACATAACAAGGACACCTTTGAATAAATTGATTATTTTATACGACAAAAACAACCAATATTGTGGGAGTATATAAACTCACCAATTCATTAATGCCTTGCTATGTACTCTGATAATTCAGATAATGGGATTTTCTTCTTTAGATTCCCTATATAAAAATGTTTTTGTTCATTGAAGAATAGATATAACTTATCTCCAATAATTACTTTATGTGGTTCTACATACGCTAAATTAGTATGTTCCACAATCCTTAAGTAGCCCTCGATTATTTGATAGGGCTTCTTATTAAATTTGCAAGACCAATTAATTTTGGCTTTGAGTTCATCACTCATATTGATTTTCTTTTTTACGATATTAATCATACCACATCACACCCTTTCTTTGCAATAGCAACAAAAAAATCAACTTGCGTTGATTTAATCATTAACATCGCTTGGTGCGACGATTTTATCTTTTGGAGCAGATGAGGGGAGTCAAACCCCCGTCACAGCCTTGGCAAGGCCGTATTCTAGTCGTTGAACCACATCTGCAAGTAAGTTAATTATAACAAAAATAATTTAAAAATCAACCTTTTTTATTAAATTTGTTAATTTTAGTGTATAATTTAGTTAGGTGAAGATTATGTTTGAGAGTTTAAGTGACAGATTACAGAGTATAGCCCATAAGATAAAAGGGTATGGAAAAATTACTGAAGAAAATATTGCTCCAATGATGAGAGAAATAAGATTATCATTACTTGAGGCAGATGTTAATTATAAGGTAGTTAAAGAATTTACTAATAATGTTAAGGAAAAGGCTTTAGGTGAAGAAGTTAGTAAAAGTTTGAATCCTGGTGACTTATTTGTTAAGATTGTTAGAGATGAACTTCAGGAATTACTTGGTGGGGATAGTGCATCTTTAATTACTGACAAAAAGCCAACTATTACAATGTTGGTTGGTCTTCAAGGTTCTGGTAAAACTACGACTATTGGAAAATTAGCTAATTTGCTTAGAAAAAAATATAGTAAAAAACCACTACTTGTTGCTTGCGATGTATATAGACCAGCCGCTATTGACCAATTAAAACAAATTGGTAAACAATTAAATATCGAAGTATATAGTGAAGGTAAAGGTAATCCAGTTGAAATAGCTAAAAATGCTATTAAATATGCTAGTGAAATTGGATTTGATTATATATTAATAGATACAGCTGGAAGACTTCATATTGATGAAGAATTAATGGATGAACTTAAAAATATTAGTAACGATGTTAAACCACATGAAATATTATTAGTAATTGACTCTATGATGGGACAAGATGCTATTAATGTTATTACTGGCTTTAATGAAGCATTAAGTTTAACTGGGGTTATTTTAACCAAATTAGATGGCGACACTAGAGGTGGAGTAGCACTATCAGTAAGACATTTAACTAATATTCCAATTAAATTTATTGGTGTTAGCGAAAAAATGGATGGGCTTACTGAATTTCATCCTGATAGAATGGCTGATAGAATTATTGGTATGGGTGATGTCATTAGTTTAGTTGAAAAAGTTCAAGATGAAATTGATGAAGAAGCTGCAATGAAGGCTGCTAAAAAAATGACAAAAGGCAACTTTGATTTGGAAGATTTTTTAGAGCAATTAAAACAAATAAAAAAATTAGGTCCTTTGGAAAATCTGATCAAAATGTTACCTGGAGCAAAAAAGATGGGTCTTAGCGATGTTAAGATTGATCCAAAACAAATGGCTCATATTGAAGCAATTGTGTTATCAATGACACCAGAAGAGAGACATAATCCAGATATAATTAAAGCAAGTAGAAAGCAAAGAATTGCTAAGGGATGTGGACTTACGGTAACTGATGTTAATAAACTATTAACACAGTTTGAAGAAATGAAAAAAATGATGAAAATGATTGGCAAAAATAATTTCAAAATGCCATTTTAAAAGAAATCAATTGATTTCTTTTATTTTTTCCCAAGGTAAATTAATATCCGTTCTACCAAAATGTCCGTAGGCAGCGGTTTGATAGTAGATTGGCCTTTTTAATTGTAATTCATTAATTATATTATTAACAGAAAAGTTAAAGTTGTCGTTAATAAATTTATCTATTTCCTCTAATGGAACTTTGTTGGTATTATATGTTTCTACATCAATATGGATTGGATATTCTTTACCAATAGCATATGATACACTAATTTCACATCTATCACATAATTTATTATAAACAATATTTTTGGCAACATATCTGGCGTAGTAGGCTGCACTACGGTCTACTTTAGATGGATCTTTACTACTAAAGCAGCCACCACCTACTTTAGCACTTCCGCCATAGGCGTCAACCACTATTTTTCTACCAGTCGTACCACTATCAGCAAATGGACCACCGATTATAAATGAACCACTGGTATTAATAAGAATCTTTGTTTTATTATCAATATATTTTTTTGGAATTAATTTATTAATAATATTTTGCTTTATATATGCTTCTAATTCTTTATTTTTAACATTAGCCTTATGTTGACTTGCTATAATGATGGTATCAATTCTTTTCGGTATATCATTATCATATTCAACAGTTACTTGTGCTTTTCCATCAGGAAGTAATGGTGAATTTAAGTCTTTTTTTCTTACATTAGCTAATTCTTTGGTTATTCTATTAGCTAATAATATTGGCAGTGGCATATATTCTTTTGTTTCATTAGTAGCATAACCAAACATTATTCCTTGGTCACCGGCTTTGGTTTTTACACTATCAACAGCTTTGTTTATTTCTTTTGATTGAATACTTATCTTAGTTATAACTTTAAATTCTTCTTGATATCCAATATCTTTAAGTACTTCTTTGACTATTTTTTCATAGTCTAATTTTGCTTTAGTTTTACATTCTCCGTATATAAACACTAAATCATCTTTGATGGTGCATTCTACAGCCATTTTACTATTTTCATCTTGTTCTAGGGCTGTATCTAGAATTTTGTCACTGATTTTATCACATATTTTATCAGGATGCCCTTCAGTGACTGATTCGCTTGTTACAAATCTTTTCATTTTAACTCCTTTCACTTTTACCAAAATAAAAACTCTTGTGAAAGAGTTAACTTTTTTTATTATCCTCTTTCATCGATATTAGCATTACCACCTTACATTTGCAGGTTGGTATGAGATCTTCGAGCTAATTCTCTCCCTCATTCTTGATAAAAGTCATCTTTAATATAACTAATTATATTTCTTTTGTCAATACTTTGTGTTATTTACATAGTCATTTTATGGTAATAATCATATGATAAAACAGATAGGAGGAAAAAACATGTTTTTTGGTAATGACGATTTAAGACAAAATGGTGATTTTGGATATGGTGAAGATATTAATATTGATATAAATAATGTTAATACAAATACGAATACAAATAGTAATTTTAATATGAATCAAGTTGATGTAAGTATGAGTGATCCTAATATGATGATGGGTTCAGTACAAGGACCAATTATTGAACCAGGTAGAGAAAGAGTTATTCAAAGAAATATTGTTCACGAAGTAAGACATATATGTCCTATGAATACTAAAATAATAAACAATCATATATTTAAACATACTTATCAACCACATTATACATGCTGTGAAGAAAATACTTGTACTAATGTCCAATGTGGATCTTGTTGTAATTTCAATTAATTTTAAGGCCCTTTGTGGCCTTTTTTCTTTTTAGTATGATATAATAATATCAGAGGTAAAATTATGATACACAAAATGCGATTAGTAGACTTTGCTTTTAGAGCAATGAAAGACGGAACAAAGAATATTGAAGTTAGACTTAATGATGAAAAGAGGCAATTAATCAATATTGGAGATGTAATTGAATTTACTAATATTGATACTGGTGAAATAATTAAAGTTATAGTAACTAATTTATATAAGTATGATACTTTTAAAGAATTATTTGATTCTTTTCCTCATTCAAGGTTAGGACTAAGTGACGATGATAATGAAAAGATTATGAATAATTTCTATACTTTGGAAGAACAGAAGAAGTATGGCGCATTAGGAATCGAGATTAAAATAATTTAACAATATAGTGTAAATAAAGGAAATAATTGTAATATTTATTTCTTTTTTTGTGGTTGTATGCTAAAATATGGGTTGTGAGGTGGGGTTATGAAAAAATGTGCTATTGTCTATAATCCAAGTAGTGGAAGAAAAGCAAAGTTTAATGTTATGCCACAATTTGAAAGCATGCTTAATAAATATGGCTACGATGTAGAAATACACTATACTGAGTACAAGGGACATGCTGTTGAAATCGTTAAAAATTTAGAACATGTTGATTTAGTATTATCAATTGGTGGTGATGGAACATTTAATGAATCTATTACTGGTAACTATGCTAGAAGTGATAGGTTAGTTTGTGCCCATATTCCAGTAGGAACAACTAATGATATTGGTGTTATGATGGGTTACGGTAAAAATATGCTCAATAATCTTAAAATGACTCTTGAAGGAGTTGTTAAAAATGTCGATATTTGTTTAATTAATAATAAGCCATTTATATATGTAGCAACCATCGGTAAATTTGCTGAGATACCATATGAAACTCCTAGAGAATTAAAGAAAAGATTAGGTTATTTAGCATATATTAAAGAAGGAATTAGATCATTTTTTGATAAAACCAAGTTATATGATGTAACGTATGAAATAGATGGAAATGAATATCGTGGTTTATGTTCATTTATAATTGTATCATCAGCTAATCGAATTGCTGGTATTAACAATTTTTATAAAGATGTTAAATTAGATGATAACAAATTTGAAGTATTACTTTGTAATTTTGCAAAGAAAACGGACATTATTAGAAGTTTATACTTTTTGACTATGTACGATGTTGAAAAAGTACCAGGAATTCATTTCTATAAAACTGACAAAATTACTATGAAGTTTGCAGAAAAGCCAAGGAAGAATTGGTGTATTGATGGGGAAAAATTAGATGATGATAGTACTAAATTTGAAATTAAAATTGATCGAAATATTAAGATGATGATTCCTAAAAAGAATATTGATAAATTATTTGTTAAAAAGTAGGTTATATGAAGCATATTGCGATATTTTTGATTAAAGTCTATCAACATATTCCTGGGTCGTGGCACAAAAATTGTAAATTTCAACCAACTTGTTCAAATTATGCAATTGGATGTTTTCAGGAATTTGGATTCATTAATGGATTAATTTTAAGTTTCAAAAGAATTCTTAGATGTAATCCAAGAAGTAAGGGTGGATATGATCCAATTCCAATAAATGGAGGTAAAAATGAAAAAAATAAATAAACAAAGAAAAGATTATTTAACTTGGGATGAATATTTTATGGGAATTGCTAAATTATCAGCAATGAGAAGTAAAGATCCAAATACCCAAGTAGGGGCTTGTATTGTTAGCAATGATAATCGCATTTTATCAATTGGTTATAATGGTAGTCCAAACGGATTTTGTGATGATGTATTTCCTTGGGAAAGAGTTGGTGAACCATTAGATACAAAATATTTATATGTATGTCATGCTGAAATGAATGCTATTCTTAATTATCGCGGGAGTAGGTTGGATCTTGAGAACGCTAAGGTATATGTTGACTTATTTCCATGTAATGAATGTGCTAAATTGATTATTCAAGCGGGAATTAAAGAAGTTATTTATTTATCTGATAAATATAAGGATACCGATGGAGTAATCGCATCAAAAAGATTGTTTGATACTTGTGGAGTTAAATACAAACAAATAGATATTACTGGTAAAGAAATAAAACTAGATTTATAAAAAACTTTACTTTTTTCAAAAATAGTTATATAATATGTATACGTTTTTGGAAATGCGCCCATAGCTCAATTGGATAGAGCGTTTGGCTACGGACCAAAAGGTTTGGGGTTCGAATCCCTATGGGCGCGCCATTTAAAATTACTAGGACTGAATAGTCCTTTTTTTATTGTTTTTTTTAGAAAGTATGTTATAATTATTTTAGAATAGGAGGAGTTAGTGTGAGTAATATTCATGTTACTAGTGAAATTGGAAATTTAAAGAAAGTTTTATTACATAGACCTGGTAATGAACTTTTAAATTTAACACCTGATACTTTAGGAAGATTATTATTTGATGATATCCCATTTTTGCCAGATGCACAGAAGGAGCACGATGCTTTTGCTAAGGCACTTATAGAAAATGGCGTTGAAGTAGTTTACTTGGAAGATTTAATGGCAGAAGTATTAGCATTAAATACTAATATCAAAACTAAATTTATTAGGCAATTTATGAAAGAAGCAGGAATTAATACCATTAAATATAAAAATATGGTAGAAAAATATTTAATGGATATTAAAGACCCTAAAGAATTAGTTTTAAAAACGATGGAAGGTATTCAAGTTGGGGATATTCCAACAAAAGAAAGAGAAGTTGAAAAAACTTTAGTTGACTTAATTGATACTCCTGATAAATTTATTGCTGATCCAATGCCAAATTTATACTTCACAAGAGATAACTTTGCTAGTGTAGGAGAAGGAATAGATTTACATAGAATGTATTCGATAACAAGAAATAGAGAAACAATCTATGCAGAATATATCTTTAAATATCATCCTGATTATAAAGATACTAAAATGTATTATAACAGGGATTATGATTGGCATACCGAAGGTGGTGATCTACTTAATATCAATGATCATATTGTAGCTATTGGTATTTCACAAAGAACGCAACCTGAAGCAATTGACCAATTAGCAAAGAATTATTTTAAAGATCCGGATTGTAAAATTGATACAGTTTTAGCGTTTAATATTCCATCTAGTCGTGCATTTATGCACCTAGATACGGTATTTACCCAAATTGATAAATATACTTTTACATATCATCCTGGAATTATGGGAACCCTTCAAGTATTTGAAATTACGGAAGGATTTGATCCAAATACATTTGAAGATTTGAATGTTAAAGAAATTAATGCTCCATTAGATGAAATTTTAGCTAAATATTTAGGTCATCCAGTTAAGTTAATACCTTGTGCTGGTGGTGATAAAGTAGCAGCTGAAAGAGAACAATGGAATGATGGATCTAATACTTTATGTATTGCTCCAGGTACAGTTGTTGTATATGATAGAAACAATGTAACTAATGATGTTTTAAGAAAAGAAGGTATTAAAGTTATTGAAATACATGGGGCTGAACTTTCACGTGGTCGTGGGGGTCCTAGATGTATGAGTATGCCGCTTGTAAGGGATGATGTCAAGTGGTAGATTTGAGAGGTAGAGATTTTTTAAAGTTGTTAGATTTTACTCCTGAAGAAATTAATCACTTATTGAAAGTGGCAGCTACTTTAAAAAAACAAAAACATAACAATGAATCCCATATGTATTTAAAAGGGAAACAGGTTGCTTTGATTTTTGAAAAAGATTCAACAAGGACAAGATGTGCTTTTGAAGCTGGGGCAGTTGATTTGGGAATGCAAGCAACATATATTGGACCTACTGGTTCACAGTTAGGTAAAAAAGAAACAATCGCTGATACCGCAAGAGTACTTGCTAGTATGTACGATGGAATTGAATATCGTGGCTTTGATCAATCAATCGTTGAAGATTTAGCTAAATATTCAAAAGTTCCAGTATGGAATGGACTTACGACGGAGTTTCATCCAACGCAAATGCTAGCTGATGTTATGACAATTAGAGAAGAATTTGGTGATGTAAAAGGAAAAACACTATGTTTTTGTGGAGATGCCAGAAACAATGTTGGTAATTCTTTGATGGTCGTATGTTCTAAATTAGGAATGAACTTTAAATGTGCAGCTCCCAAAGAATTATTTCCTGATGAAAAATTGGTAGCTGAATGTGAAAAAATTTGTAAAGAGACTGGTGCTACCATTACACTAGAGACAGATATTATGAAAGCAACTAAAAATGCTGATGCAATATATACTGATGTATGGGTATCAATGGGTGAACCAATGGAGCTTTGGCAAAGTAGGATTGACTTGTTAAAAGATTATCAAGTTAATAAAAAGGTAATGGAAAATGCTTCACCTAAAGCAATTTTCTTGCATTGCTTACCATCTTTTCATAATATAGATACAACAATCGGTAAAGATATTTATGAAAAATTTGGTTTAAAAGAGATGGAAGTAACAGATGAAGTATTTGAATCATCTCAGTCTAGGGTTTTCGAAGAAGCCGAAAATAGATTACATACGATTAAAGCGGTTATGTTAGAAACCCTAAAGAAATAATGTTCTAAACAATTATATTGTTTTAGATAAAACTGGTTAATAAGAATAAGGAGGAAAGAAAAAATAATGGAAAAAACTGAAAAAGAGGCCAGAAAAAAAGTTTCTCAAAAGAAAAATCAAAAAAGATCACTTACTTTATCTGCATTCACAATTATTTTGATTTTAACAATTGTGTTAGCTTTAATTACACATGTATTACCAGCGGCACAATTTGAAGGAGATGCTTTAATTGATGGTAGTGGCGTTGTTGGTGCTACACTATCACAAACTTTATTAGCACCAATATTAGGATTTGTAGATGCCATTGACATTTGCTTATTCGTACTTATTTTAGGAGCATTCTTAAAAGTTGTTACTAAGACCGGAGCACTTGAAACTGGAATTGAAGTTTTAATTAAAAAGCTTAAAGGTAAAGAACTTGTTTTAATTCCAATTTTGATGTTTATCTTCTCAATTGGTGGTACAACATATGGTATGCTTGAAGAAACAGTTGGTTTCTATGCAATTCTTAGTGTAGCTATGGTGGCTGCTGGAATGGATACAATCGTAGCATCAGCTATTGTATTACTTGGAGCAGGTTCTGGAGTACTTGGTTCTACGATCAACCCATTTGCTGTTGGCGCTGCTATCGATGCTTTACCTGAAGGTATGGCAGTTAACCAAGGTATTATAATTGGACTTGGAGTATGTTTATGGTTAACAACTTATTTGATTGCAATGCTATTTGTAGTTTCTTATGCTAAGAAAGTTATAGCTAAGAAAGGTTCTACTTTCTTATCACTTCAAGAACAAAAAGCAATGGAAGAAACTTATGGAGCTAAAGAAGAAGATAAGAAGAAAACAGTTAAACTTAATACTTCACAAAAGGTTACTCTTTGGTTGTTCTTACTTACATTCGTTATAATGATTGTAGGATTTATTCCTTGGGGAAGTTTCGGAATAACTTTATTTGAAAAAGGTAAATTATTCTCTACAATTACTGGTTTACCTTTAGGTGAATGGTATTTCCAAGAATCAACATTATGGTTTTTAATTATGACAATTGTTATTGGTGTTGTTAACGGCATGAGTGAACATGAATTTGTCGACACATTTATTGATGGTGCTGATGATATGGTTGGAGTTATTTTAGTTATTGCAATTGCTAGAGGAGCTTCTGTGTTAATGACACAAACTTACTTGGATAACTACATTATCTTCAATGCAGCTAATGGATTAAGCAGTGTTCCAAAAGCAGTATTTGCACCACTTAACTATGTCTTGCATACTGGACTTTCAATTTTAGTTCCATCATCTAGTGGTCTTGCTTCATTATCTACACCAATTATGGGACCTCTTGCAGCTAATGTCGGATATTCTGTTGAAGTAACAATTATGGAAATGGTTGCTGCTAATGGATTAGTTAACCTATTTACACCAACTTGTGGTGCAATCATGGGTGGACTTGAACTTGCTAAAGTTAACTACACTACTTGGTTAAAATGGGTAGGAAAAGTTATCGTATGCATTGCATTAGCCAATGTTCTAATTCTTACATTAGCAATGATACTTTTATAAAAAATAAAGCACATTTCGTGCTTTTTTTCTTATGCTATGTTAAAATAATAATAGAGGGATGTTATGAAGAAGATATGGGTATTATTATTTAGTCTTTTACTTTTAACGGGGTGTGGTAGAGAAAAGGAAAAATTAATATTAGTAACAGAGGCTGGATTTGCTCCTTATGAATACTATTCTAATGGTCAAATTGTCGGCGTAGATATTGATATTGCTAAAGAAATTGCCAAAGCTTTAGATATGGAATTAGTAATAAAAGATGTTGCTTTTGATTCCATTATTAGTGAAGTAAAAACAGGAAAAAGTGATATTGGAGCGGCTGGTATCAGTTATACAGAAGAAAGAGAACGAGAAGTAGATTTTACCGTTAATTATACTGATGCAAGACAAATAGTTATTGTCAAAAATGAAAGCAATATTTATAGCGCTGACGATTTATCTTATCGAAAAGTAGCTGTGCAATTAGGAAGTGTAGCGGATGATTATCTTACTAATAACTTTGATACAGCAGATATCGTTAGAGAAAAGAAATTTTTAGCAGCTATTCAAGATTTAAAAGATGATAAAGTTGATGCGGTTGCTATGGATGAAGTACCAGCATTAAAACTAATAAATAGTGAAATGCGTATTTTAGATGAACCTTTACTTACTGATAGTTATGGAATGGTTATTAGGAAAGGAAATACAGAATTATTAGATGAGTGTAATAAAGTCATTATCAAATTGAAAGAATCAGGAAAAATTGATGAATATATGCTAAATCATCTTGGTGTTGATGAAGCTAAGGATGAAAGAAGGAGTTTAAAACAACGTTTCTATGATTCAGTAATATATGATGGTAGATATAAATTTATCTTTGAAGGATTAAGAAACACTTTAATAATTGCCTTAGGTGCAGTATTAATTGGGGTAGTACTAGGAATGCTGGCGGCTATTTCAAATAATGTTTATTTAAATACTGGTAAATTTAAGATATTGAATTTAATATCGAAAGGATATGTTACAGCCATTAGAGGAACACCTTCAACTTTACAATTGATGATTATTTATTATGTAATTTTCAAACAAACAAGTATTAATATTGTTTTAGTAGGTATCATTGCTTTTGGTATTAATAGTGGGGCATATGTAGCAGAAATTATTAGAGCTGGCATCAATTCAATAGATAAGGGGCAATGGGAGGCCGGTTACGCCCTAGGTCTTAGTTATCCACAAGTTATTAGTAAAATAATTTTACCTCAATCAATTAAAAATATTCTTCCTGCTTTAGGTAATGAATTCATTACTTTGGTAAAAGAAACATCAATCGGTGCTTATATTGGAATTGTTGAACTTACTAAAGCATCTGATATTATTGCATCAAGAACATATGATTATTTCTTCCCATTAATTTTAATTGCGATAATTTATTTAATTATTACTTTACTTTTAAGTAAATTTATAAGTTTGATGGAAGTGAGGTTAAATAATGCTAGAAGTTAAAAAATTAGAAAAGAATTTTGGTAGCAAGAAGGTATTAAAAGGAATTAATTTAACAATTAATAAAGGTGATATTATTGGTATTATTGGACCTTCTGGTTGTGGTAAATCAACTCTACTTAGATGTATTAATCTATTAGAAAAGCCTACTTTTGGAGAAATAATTTTTGAAGATAAACATATTGAAAACAGTAAACATATTTTAGAAATAAGAAGACGAATTGGAATGGTTTTTCAACAATTTAACTTGTTTAATCATATGACTGTTCTTAACAATATTATTTTGGCTCCAACCATAAACAAACTAATGACTAAGGAAGAAGCAATAAAAAAAGCAAGTGCTTTGCTTAAAAAAGTTGATCTACTTGATATTAAAGATAGCTATCCAAATCAAATATCTGGTGGACAAAAACAAAGGGTGGCTATTATTAGAACTTTAATGATGAATCCAGAGATTATCTTATTTGATGAACCAACGAGTGCACTAGATCCAGAAATGATTGGTGAAGTAACTAATTTGATGAAGAAATTGGCTGATGATGGTATGACTATGTTAATTGTTTCACATGAACTTAATTTTATTAAAAATTTCTGCACTAAAGTCGTTTACTTAGATGATGGTAAAATCGTTGAGGAGGGAACTAGTAAAGAAATATTTAATAATCCAAAAGATAAGAGACTTAAAAACTTTTTATTAAAGATAAATAATAAATAAAAAAGACTTGTTTTTCCTTATTTTATATGATATAATTTGTGTGTATCAAGACGAAGAGTGGCATAAACCACTCTTTACTTATGAATTATAAGGAGGTAACATGGAAGAGAAAGTAAGAAAATTAATTGAAGAAGATGTTAACAAACTAGGTGTATCAATCGATAGTGTCGTATATGAAAAGGAAGGTAGCAATTACTTTTTAAGAATCATTATCGACCGAGATGAACCTATTGATATTGATACATGTGTAGAAGTTACTAATGTAATCAATCCAATACTTGATAAGACTGATTTTATTAGTGATAGTTACATATTAGATGTTAGTACAAAAGAGAAAGGTGTTAGAAATGAACAGTAAACAAGCAAAAGAATTTATTAAGGCATTAGATGGGCTTGTAGCTGAAAAAGGTATTGATAAGCAAATCGTTATTGATGCTATGGAAGCAGCTATGGCTAATGCTTACAAAAAGAATACAGGGATGCCAAATGTTAAAGCAACTGTTAATCCTGAAACTGGTCAAATTAGATTATTTACCTATAAGACAGTTGTAACCGATGATCCTATCATAAATGAAGAAGGCGAAGAGGTTATACCAGTATTTGATGAAAACACGCAGATTATGCTTGATGATGCCAAGAAAATTGTTGATGATATCAAACCAGGAGAAACAATCGATACCGAAGTTAAAATTATTCCCGAAGAATTTGGTAGAGTAGCAGTTTTATCAGCCAAGCAAATTATTGTCCAAAAGGTAAAAGAAGCCGAAAAAGAATTAGTTAATCAAGAATTTGGTGATAAGCAAGATGAAATCTTAATTGGCACTTTATCAAGAGAGGATTCTAAAAACTACTATGTAGATTTAGGTAGAGCACATGGTGTCCTTCCTAAAGATGAAATTATTCCTGGTGAAAAACTAGAAATGGGATCATCCATAAAGGTATATGTATCAAAAGTAGAAATGGGAACTAAAGGAATATTTATTCTTTTATCAAGAAGTCATTATGGATTTGTCAAAAGACTACTTGAAAATGAAATTCCAGAATTATCTGACGGAACAGTTATCTTATATTCTGTAGCAAGAGATGCCGGTAATAGAAGTAAAATTGCGGTATATTCAGAGTATGATAAAGTTGATCCAATTGGAGCTATCATCGGTGAGAAAGGTGCTAGAATCAATAGAGTATTAAATCAATTGAACGGAGAAAAAATTGATGTTATTTTATATGATAAGGATCCTGTAAAATTTATTCAGAATGCCCTAAATCCAGCTAAAGATGTTGAAGTAAGAATTGTTGATGAAAAGAATAAAGAAGCTTTAGCGATTGTCAATGATGAAAATTCTTCTTTAGCTATTGGTAAAAAAGGACAAAATGTTAAATTGGCATCAAGACTTACAAAGTATAAGATTACCATTAAAAAGGTAGATGAATTAGGTGAAGAATAAGAAAATTCCGATGCGTAGTTGCGTCGTAACTAAAGAAAAATTGCCAAAGAGTGAGTTACTTAGAATAGTAAGAACACCTGATGGAAATATTTTAGCGGACGAAACTGGTAAATTAAATGGAAAAGGAGCATATATTAAAAAGGATATAACTGTTTTAGAAAAAGCAAAAAAAAGTAAAATATTAGAACGTGCTTTAGAAACAGAAATATCAAATGAGGTATATGAAAAGATAAGTGAAATAATAAATAAATAAAATTGGGAGGCGATAAGTATGATGAGTGTATCTGAATACGCAAATGATGTAGATAAGGATATTGAATACATCTTTGAATTATGTAAGAAGTTAAATATTAATGCTAACCATGAAGATGATATGTTAAGTGATGACGATATTATCTTATTAGACAATGAAATTGAAAATATGATTGGTAGTGAAGAAGAAGAAAAAGAAGAAGAAAGTTTTGACGAAGAAGCTTTTGATGATTCTTATGAAGAAGAATTAGATGAGGTAAAACAAGAAATCACTATCAATAAGAAGAAGCATAATAAAAATAATAAAGAGAGTAAAAAGGAAGAAAATAAAAACAATGATTTTGCTAAGCAAAAGAAAGAAATGTACAAGCATAAAGAAAAATTACAATCAAATGTAAAAACTGATGATGATACGATAGTTTTATATACTGAAGGAATGAATGTATCAGATTTTGCCAATGTTTTAGGATTAAATGTGGCTGAAGTTATTAAGAAACTAATGAGCTTAGGTAAAATAATGAACCTAAATGCAGCCATTGATTTTGAAACAGCTGAAATTGTTGCTTTAGACTATGGTAAGACATTAAAGAAGGATACAACAAGAGATGAAACTAATTTTGAAGAATTAGAAATTATTGACGATGAAAAAGATTTAATTCCACGTCCTCCAGTAATTACCATTATGGGACATGTCGATCATGGTAAAACGACTTTACTAGATACAATTAGAAAGACAAATGTGGCTTCAGGTGAGGCTGGAGGAATTACCCAACATATTGGAGCATACCAAATTGTTTATAATGATAGACCAATAACATTCATTGATACTCCAGGTCATGCAGCATTTACGGAAATGCGTGCAAGAGGTGCTAGTGTTACTGATATTGTAATTATTATTGTTGCAGCTGACGATGGTGTTATGCCACAAACAAAAGAGGCAATTGACCATGCTAAAGCAGCCGGAGTACCAATTGTTGTTGCAGTTAATAAAATTGATAAACCAAATGCTAATCCTGAAAGAGTAATGACAGAAATGAGTCAAAATGGTATTACGCCTGATACATGGGGTGGAGATACACTATTCGTAAACATTTCTGCTAAAACTGGTGAAGGAATTCCAGAACTACTTGATAACCTATTACTAATTGCCGATATGCAAGAATTAAAAGCTAATCCAAGTAGATATGCAAGCGGTACAGTAATTGAATCTAAGATGGACAAGTCTTTAGGTGTTATAAGTACGGTATTAATTCAAAATGGTACTTTAAGATTGGGCGATGCAGTAGTTGTTGGTAACTATGCCGGCAAAATTAGAACTTTAAAGAATGATCGTGGTGAAAATCTTGTAGAGGCTACACCATCAATGCCAGTATCAATCACTGGTATTAGTGAAAGCCCAGCTGCTGGTGATAAATTTATGGCTTTTGAAAATGAAAAGAAAGCGAAAGCAATATCTGAACAAAGAATTGCACTTGCCAGAAAGAAGAGTTTAAATACTAGCACTTCAGTTTCACTGGATGATTTGTTTGGTAGAATTGAAGCCGGTGAAAAAGAAATTAATGTTGTTTTAAAAGCCGATGTTAAAGGTAGTGAGGAAGCAGTTAAGAATTCTTTGCTTAAATTAGATGTCGAAGGTATTAGAGTAAATGTTATTAGAAGTAGTATTGGTACCGTTACTGAAAGTGATATTGTTCTTGCAGCAGCTTCAAATGCATTAATAATTGGTTTTAATATTAGACCAAATAATAAGATTATGGAATACGCTAAAGAGAAAGGTGTCGATATTAGACTATATAATATCATCTATAAGGTAGTTGAGGAAATGGAAGCAGCCATGAAGGGTAAGTTAGCACCTGAATACGAAGAGAAAGTATTAGGCTCTGCTGAAGTTAGAAAACTATTTAAGTTCTCTAAAGTAGGTACTATTGCTGGATCTTACATTACTGATGGTATTGTTAAAAGAGATGCTAAAGCTAGGGTTATTCGTGATGGGGTAATTATCTATGATGGTAACATTAATTCTATAGCTAGAGAAAAAGATCAAGTAAAAGAAGTTAAACAAGGACTAGAATGTGGTATTACAATTGAAAACTTTAATGATATCAAAGAGGGCGATATCATCGAAGCATATGAAATAGTTGAGGTAAAAAGATAATATGAAAAATCGAAAAGAAGAAATTATTAAAACTGTTAAAGGAGCTAATATGCACTTTGATGAATACGAAGCTTCTAAAGAAAGAAAATTAGCTTCATTCAACAAATCTAGAGAAAACAATAAATTATATCTTGAAGGATATAGTGCTGGATTAAAAGGTGAATTACCTTTAGAAAGCTTTGTTGAAATGATCGAAGAAAATGGAAAGATGGTTCCAAAAAAGGATCATAGAAACTTTAAAGCAGGATACATCCGTGGACAAGAAGAAGTAAATGCTAAATTAAATAATAGTCATAAAACTAGATAGGAGGAATCCTTATGAGCGTTAAAATCGATAGATTAAATAATGCTTTTGTAGAAAAAATAAGTGAAATTATTCATGATGAAGTAAAAGATAAAGATGCTAAAATGGTAACAATTACTGATGCAAAAGTGACAAACGATTTATCATACGCTAAAATTTATTTTACAACAATGGATAATGACCGTAAAAAAGTATTAGATGCCTTAAATAAAGCTAGTGGCTTTATTAGAAGCAAACTTTGTGAAAAAATTGATATTAGAAAAATGCCAGAGATTAGTTTCGTTTATGATGAATCAATTGAATATGGTAAGAAGATTGAAGACATTATCGAGAGGATTAATCATGAATGAGATATATGAATTAATTAAGAAAAATAATAATATTCTTGTACTTACACATGAAAGTCCAGATGGTGATGCAATTGGTTCAGCTATGGCTGTTTATCATATGTTAAAAGATATCAACAAAACTGTTGATATAGTTATTCCAGAAATGCCAGAAACATTCTTGTTTATGGATGACATTGATAAAATCAGTACTCAAAGTGACAAAGAATATGATTTAACTATTGTCGTAGATTGTGCTACAAAGGAAAGAATTGGACAAATTAATAATGAATATTCTAGATGTAAACAAAGTATTGTAATTGATCATCATATGTCTAATCATGAATACGGGACAATTAATCATGTCGAAGGTGATGTTGCTTCTTGCTGCCAAGTATTATTTTATTTATTCAAAGAATGGAATATAAAATTAACTAGAGAAATTGGCGAAGCACTAACAGTCGGTATGTTAACAGATACTTCTGGATTTAGAAATAATGATACCGATAAGTTTACCTTCTTAATGGCAGCAGAGTTGGCTGATATTGGGATTGACATTCATAAGATTTATTATTTAGTATTATCTAAAAAATCAATGGCTCAATATCTTTTAATGAAGATGACCTTAGATAGATTAGAACTACTAGAAGATGGTAAAATTGCTTTTTCATATATTTCCGAAGAAGATATGGCTAATGTCGGTGCAAAGATGGGTGACCATGAGGGTCTTGTTGATTTAGGAAGAAATGTTGGTGGCGTTGAAGTTTCAATATTTATGAGAGAATCAGCTGACTGTTACCGTATATCTTTACGTTCAAATGGCAAAATAAATGTCAACACTATAGCCCAAAAGTTTGGTGGTGGAGGCCATAAAATGGCTGCTGGCATCAAAACTACTGGAAATTTTAAAAAGACAAAAGAAAGTATTATTAATGCTATTAAAGAGGAATTAAGCAAGTAATGAATGGCATCTTAATAATTAATAAACCATTAGGATACACAAGTAGAGATATAGTTAACACCATTTGCAAAGAATTTCACACAAAAAAAGTAGGACATACTGGAACACTTGATCCAAATGCTAGTGGAGTGTTAATTATCTGTCTAGGTAAAGCTTTAAAAATAATAGAGCTTATGGATGATGATGACAAAGAATACATTGCTGAAGTTATCCTAGGAATAGAAACTGATACCCTAGATTTAGATAAAAATGCAACCATTCTTAGAAGAGAAAAAGTTGATATTGATAATGAAACAATTAAGAATACTATCAATTCTTTTAAAGGTAAATATATGCAAACAGTACCAAAATATTCTGCTGTTAAAGTTAATGGAAAAAAGCTTTATGAATATGCTAGAAATAATATTTCTGTAGATTTACCTAAAAAAGAAGTTAATATTAAAGATATTCAAATATTGGATGAGATAAAAAAAGAAAATGATAAAATATCATTTAAGATTAAATGTACGGTTAGTAAAGGTACATACATTAGAAGTTTAATTAGAGATATTGGTGATAAACTAAATGTTCCAGCTGTTATGAAATCACTTGTAAGAACTAGAATTGGTAATTTCACTATTACTGATAGTTATACCTTAGATGATATCAAGAATAATAATTATGAATTAATTAGTATTTTGGATACTTTTCCTAATATACCAAGAATAACTGTAGATAATAAACTAGCTAAAATGGTAAGTAATGGCAGGGTATTAGATAAATTGTTTAATAACGATTTAGCATTTATATTAGATAATAATAACAATCTATTAGCATTATATAAAAACATAGATAATAAAAGTAGACCATACAAAATGTTTGTATAGTCTATTTTTTTAATAACAACTCCGTAGGATAACTGTAAAATATACTACTAATTATGTTATTACTTTATTTTATAGGGATTATTTGTTATAATAGGGGTACAGAAGGCGATATTATGAAACTTACAAGTAGTGTTATAAATGAAATATCAAATATCAAGAATGAGCCAGAATGGATGAAAGAATTTAGGCTTAAATCTTTTGAATACTTTAAAAATTGTCCTGAGCCTAAATTTGGTCCTAAATTAAAAATAGATTATGATAGTATTACTTATTATAAAAAAAGAAGTGGTGAATTAACTAATGATTGGGAAAAGATTAGTTGTGCGATTCGAAATGAATTTAAAGATTTGGGAGTAATTGATGCTGAACGTAAATATTTAGATGGAATGGGTGCACAATATGATAGTGAAGTAATATATCATAATATGATTAAAGAATTAGAAAGTAAAAATGTTATATTTATGGATACGGATAGTGCTTTAAAAAAATATCCTGAACTATTTAAGAAATATTTTAATACTTTAGTTAAATATGATGAAAATAAATTTACAGCCTTAAATGGGGCGGTATGGAGTGGTGGTACTTTTATCTATATTCCTAAAAATACCAAATTAGATAGACCACTTCAAAGTTATTTTCGTATTAATAGTAAGAATATGGGGCAATTCGAAAGAACTTTAATTATAGTTGATGATAATAGTGAACTTCATTATATTGAAGGATGTACCGCTCCTACTTATACAGAAGATGCCTTACATGCAGCCGTTGTAGAAATATTTGTTGGTAAAAATGCCAAATGTAGGTATACGACGATTCAAAACTGGTCTACCGATGTTTACAATTTAGTTACCAAAAGGGCAATAGTTGAAGAGAATGGACTTATGGAATGGATTGATGGTAATGTTGGGGCTGGTACTAATATGAAGTATCCTTGTTGCATCTTAAATGGTCCATATGCAAGAGGAAGTTGTATTACTGTTGCAGCGGCTGGTAAAGATCAAATTCAAGATACTGGAGCTAAGATGATTCATTTAGCTCCATATACAAAAAGTAATATTATTTCTAAATCAATTGCTTCAAATGGTGGAAATGCTACTTATAGAGGAACAGTTAGAATTAGTAAACATGCTAATAACTCTATAGCAAATGTTAAATGTGATACGATTATTTTAGATGAAAAATCAAAAAGTGATACCATACCAACAAATATCGTTGATAATAAAACTTCTTATTTGGAACATGAGGCAACTGTATCTAAAATTGAAGAAGATAAATTATTTTATTTAATGAGTAGAGGGCTAGACGAAGATAAAGCGAAAGAATTAATTGTTTTAGGCTTTGTTAATGCTTTTAGAGAAGAATTACCTATGGAATATGCTGTTGAATTAAATAGATTATTAAGTACCACGATTGGAGGTTTTTAGTGAAAAAGTTATTATTAGTTTTACTTATTTTATTCCTAAGTTTTGGAGGATATATTCTTTATACCAACTATTTTAATAAAGAAATTCCCAAGCTTGACTTAGAGGAAGAGATGGTCAATGTTGATTCTTTGACAATATATGGAACACATTTAAATATGCATGGTAATTTAGTTAATGATGATAATTTGGATTTAGTTTTATATAATGGAGAATTTAAAAATTATAAAATTAATACTGTTAGTGATGGATTTAATTTATCAGATTATATTAATGATGGAATGTACTTAGAAACAATACCAGTTGGTACGTATTACTTATATTTAAGAAGCAGTCATAAAAACGATAACGATAAAGATGTTTATAAATACTACGGACTTAAGAATACTACTGATTACAAGGAAACAACTTATTATACTTTTAGTTATAATGGTAATAAAATTGTTATTGATAGTGATGAAGAGTATAATACAATCAAATTTGCAGTAACTGAAAATAATGATAATGATATTTATGATGTAGTTATCGACCCTGGTCATGGTGGTATGGATGGTGGAGCATGCAGAGGAAGCAACTGTGAAACTGATTTTACGATGAAGGCTGCCTTAAGTTTAAAAGAAAAATTAGAGGCACATGGAGTAAAAGTTAAACTTACCCATGAAGAAGGACAATTAAGTAAAAACGAAGTACTACCAGATTACGGAGTACATGGTAGAGCTGTTATTAATCATGAAGTTCATGCCAAATATTTAATATCAATTCATTTAAATAGTAACGGTTCTAGTTCAGTCCATGGCCTTGAAGTATATGCACCGGTAAATATTGATTATACTTTTTCAAAAAAGTTAGCTGCAAATATAAAGAAAGAGGCTAATACAGATTATTCAAATAATAAAGTAAGTCGAGTATATGATGGTGTTTATTCAAGAACATTTACTGAAGCAGATGTTAAAAGTTCACTAGATGAATATGCTGCAAAGAAAATGGAAGCATATGATGTTACAACTAAATCAAATTATTATTATATGATAAGAGAGACTGGAGGTATCATGACTGGCGCATATGTAGATAGTAGAAATGAGCCAAAAATAATGGGAAATCCTTACTATAACAGTAATATTGGTAGTGAAGCTTATTTATGTGAACTAGGTTATTTGACAAATGCTACTGATTTAGAAAATATAAATAATAATCTTGATAAATATGTAACGGCGATTGCTAATACTTTCTTGAGTGTATATATGCCTAAAGCATAAAGATGGATGATTGAACTAAATTTTAAAAAGTCAAGAAAATTACTTTGACTTTTTTCTTTTCTTAAAAAAAAATTGACAAAAACAAACAAATGTGCTAGTATACTTCACTTGAGGGGAGAGAATAATTATGGATAATGTTGCTTCACTAATAGATAAAATAAATTTATTAATTAATATGTATGAAAAAACAAAAAATGATAAACGCAAATATTTAATCGAAGATGAAATTTTAAAATTAAATAATTCTTGGATTGCATATTACTTTGTTAGAGAGGTAACAAAGGTTTCTAGAATAGATGAATTTGATAAACTTATTGCTGATGCTAGAAATCCTTACTTAAGTTTTTTATTTATTAGAAATAATTATAAAATTAAATGTTTGGCACAGGAAGGTTTAAAAAATCAATACAAGATTAATTTTTATATACATGAAGGGATTATACTTGATAGTAATGAACCATATTTAAATTATCAATTTGCAAGACGTTACCATACTCCAGATATTTTAAAACATGGACAAGTAGTTATTGATAGTGGAATTTTAAAATTAAATTATTTATTTGCTAGAGATGTTTCTGGGGCTGATATTATAAAACACGGTAAAGTTATTCTTGAAAGTGGAGATTTGCAGTATAATTACATATTTGCAAGAGACATTAGAGGTGCAGAAGTACAAAAACACGGGCAAATAATAATAGATAGTAAAGATTATCAATATAATTTTGATTTTGCAAGAGATGTTCCATACGCTGATGTTGAAAGTCATGTTAATGTTTTAAGAAACTTACAAAAAGAACAAGTAACTAGTAATGTTGAACGACAATTCTTAAAAAATGAAGATTTAGGTGACAAAATCGATAATATTATAAAAAAAGTAAAGAAAAGAAAAGAATTTTTATAAATGTCAAATTTGTGTTAAATTTTAAAAAGTCAAAAAAATTACTTTGACTTTTTTTATTTATTTTATATTTTCTTTTTCTTTCAATTACTATTAACAATTATTGAAATTTATTATCAACAATTTGTGTCAATAATATCTTTTTTTTAATTATTCAAATATTTATAAACAGTTTATGATTTTAGGCATTTGTATCTCTCTTTTTATTATGATATGTTCAAAATGAAAGGAGGAATAATCATGATAAATCAAATTATGCTTGTTGGTAGATTAGTACGAACTCCAGATTTGTTTCTTACGGAAACTGGTAAAAAAGGTAGTTTTATAACACTTGCAGTTGGTCGTCCATATAAGAATCAAAATGGGGAATACGATACTGATTTTATTGATTGCACTTTATGGACCGGAGTAGCTGAAAGTACAGCTGAATATTGCAAAACTGGAGACATCATTGGTATTCGTGGAAGAATTCAGTCACGAATTGTTGAAAAAGATGATGGTTCAAAAGAAAAAATAATGGAAATTGTGGCTGATAAGGTTACCTTTTTGTCATCAGCAAGTGGGAAAAAACAAGAAGAAAATGATGTTAGTACTGTAGTTAATGTTGATAATGACGAGGAATCTGTAAAAAAAAATGCTGCTAACAAGAATAAGAACAATAATAAAAAATAATTAGGAAGGATAGGTATTATGTTTATAGGTTATAGACTAAAACTATTAAGAAAACAATATCATTTAAGTCAAATAGAATTGGGAAAACTATTAGGTGTATCTAAAGTTTCAATTTCAAATTATGAAAAAGGTTCTAGAACACCTAGTATGCAAACATTATTAATGATTCTTAGAGTTTTTAATGTTTCGGCTGATTATATTTTAGGAAAAGAATTAAATGCTGTTTGCGAAGATGAAGGAAATTTTTCAGTAATGCTCTCAAGTAATGATGTTAGTATAATTAATGAATTAAGAAAAAGAAAAGAATTATATAATCGAATTAGTGAAGATCCAAATAGATTTTTTGATATGGTACTTAAAAATAATATATAATATCGTTGTTTTATGGTATAATAATTTTTGAGGAGTGAATATCATGATAGATGTTAAAGATTTATTTATAAAAAATTACATTGATAAAGAAGTAAGTATTAGTGGTTGGATTAGAAATCATCGTAAACAAAAAGAATTTGGTTTTATTGATTTTAACGATGGAACTTATTTTAAAAATCTGCAAATTGTTTATGATAATAGTTTAAATAAATTCGATGAAATTCAAAAACTACATATTGGTAGTGCCATTACTGTCAAAGGTAAAATAATTAAATCCGAAGGAACTGGACAAACAATTGAAATGAAATTAATTGATTATGTCTTAGAAGGTGATTGCCCTGAAGATTATCCAATTCAACCAAAAAGACATACTAGAGAATTCTTAAGGGAACAAGCTTATCTCAGAACTAGAACAAACTTATTTGGAGCTGTATTTAGAGTTAGAAGCGTAGCAGCGTATGCAATTCATAAATACTTTCAAGATAATGGATATGTATATGTACATACACCTATCATTACAGCTAACGATGGTGAAGGTGCAGGGCAAATGTTCCAAGTTACAACTTTAGATTTAGAAAGAATTGCTAAAAGTGGTAGTGTTGATTACACAAAAGATTTCTTTAATAAGAAAGTTGGTTTAGCTGTAACTGGTCAATTAGAAGGAGAAACCTATGCCCTTTCGTATAAAAAAATTTATACATTTGGTCCAACCTTTAGAGCTGAAAATTCTAATACAAAAACGCATGCTTCCGAGTTTTGGATGATTGAACCAGAAATTGCTTTTTGCGATTTAGAAGGTGATATGGATATCATGGAAGGTATGCTAAAATATATTATTAAATATGTTTTAGATAATTGTCCAGAAGAAATGAAATTCTTTGATAAGTTCGTTGAAAATGGTTTGTTAGAAAAATTAAATAAATTAGTAAATAGTAATTTTACAAGAATTGATCATGATGAAGTAATCAAAATATTAAAGGAAGCACCCGTTAAATGGGAGTTTCAACCTGAGTATGGTGAAGATATTGCTAGGGAACATGAAAAATATATTACTGAATACTTTGATGGTCCCGTATTTATTAAAAATTGGCCAAAGGATATTAAAGCATTTTATATGAAACAAAATGCTGATGGCAAAACAGTTGCTGCTGTCGATTTGGAGGTTCCTGGTGCTGGTGAACTTATGGGCGGAAGTCAAAGAGAAGAAGATTACGATAAACTAGTAAATAGAATGCAAGAACTCGGTATGAAACAAGATGAACTAGATTGGTACTTAAATCTTCGTAAATTTGGAGGTTGCGTTCATTCTGGATTCGGTATGGGATTTGAAAGATTGATAATATATTTGACTGGTGTCGATAACATAAGAGATGTAATTCCTTATCCTAGAACACCTGGTAATTGTGATTATTAAGAAGGTTTAAACCTTCTTTTTTTGTTAAAAATTAGCAATTATGAAAATTTCAAATATGTGAATAATAGTAGTAAAAGGAGGTAAATATGAAAAAATTAATTAGTTTGACTGGAATATGTATTTTTATGTTAACTGGATGTGGAGCAGGTGCTACTAAAACAATGAATTGTACTTATCAAAATACAGGTAATTTTTTAACCACAAAAATGTCATACAATATTGATTATCAAGGAACTGAAGTAAAAAAATTACGCGTAACATATGATTATCATCAAGATGAGGCTGGAATGACCACAAATGGCGATACGACAGATGCAACCAACAATACTAATAATGCAAAAGATAACAATACGGATGGTGTAGGTACTGGTACTGATGGCACAACTAATGATACTTATCCCGATAATGATGGTATTGTTGACGGGATTGTTGGTAGTGCTATAGATAGTATTATTAATGGAGTTACTAGTACAATTTTGGATATTTCCGGAATTCGTGATCGTCATGCAAATGTTCAAAATACTTATGGAAATATAACAGGATTCTCAGTACAAAACACTAATGATACTACTGATAATGATTATCGTGTAACATATGTGATTGATTATGATACGATTAGCGATAACGATCTTGCTAACTTAAATTTATCTAGAGATATTGATACCTTAAGGAGCAATTATACTAGTCAAGGCTTTACTTGCACAGAGTAAGGCTTTTTTTATTGAATATTGCTTTCATTTATTATATAATTAATATTGATGGAAGGTGTTTAATTATGAATAAATATAAAACAATGGATGCAAACGAAGCGGTTAGTAATGTAGCCTATAAATTTAGCGAATTATGTGGCATATATCCGATAACTCCAGCCAGTCCTATGGCTGAGAAAGTTGATATTTTATCGCACGAAGACAATTATAATTTTTGGAATAACAAGGTAAAAGTAATCGAAATGCAATCCGAGGCTGGAGCTGTGGCTTTAGTCCATGGCGCACTTCAATCTGGCGTATTAGCAACAACATTTACAGCCAGTCAAGGACTTCTACTAATGATACCAACTTTATATAAAATGGCAGGAGAGATGTTGCCAGCAGTATTACATGTAGCTGCTCGTAGTTTAGCGACACACGCATTAAGTATCTTTGGTGATCATCAAGATGTTTATGCTATTAGGCAAACTGGAGTATGTATGTTAGCTTCTTCTCACCCTGAAGATGCTTATCGTATGGCAACAATTGCTCATTTATCAGCTATTAAAGCATCTTTGCCATTTGTCAATTTTTTTGATGGTTTTAGAACAAGTCATGAAATTGATAAAATAGAGCTACTTGATTTTGATAAAGTTAAAAATTTAATTGATGAAACAGCTTTACGCGATTTTCGTAATAGGGCGATGAGTAATGAAAATTATAACACAAGAGGAACAGCTCAAAATGACGATATTTACTTTCAAAATGTCGAAGCAAGAAATAAAATTTATCAGGAAGTTCCAACTATTGTCGAAAGTTATATGAATGAAATTAATAAGATTACTGGTAGTAATTTTAAACCTTTCAATTATTATGGTGCAAATGATGCTACTGAAGTAATTATCGCTATGGGTAGTGTTTGCGATACGATTAGAGAAGTTGTCAATTATTTAAATAGTATGGGTAAAAAATATGGTATGATTGAGGTCCACCTATATCGCCCATTTAGTAATAAGCACCTACTTGAAGTATTACCTAAGACGGTAGAAAAAGTTGCTGTGCTAGATCGAACTAAAGAACCTGCTGCTAGTGGCGAACCATTATATTTGGATGTTGTTGCAGCACTTAATGAAAGAGACATTAAAATTATTGGTGGAAGATATGGACTTTCTTCAAAAGATACAAGTCCGGCACAAATCAAAGCTGTATTTGACTTCTTAGAAAGTGATAAAACACATCATAACTTTACGATTGGTATCAATGATGATGTAACTGGATTAAGTTTAAATGTTGATAACAGTTTCTTTATTCCAAGTAAGATTACCGAATTTTTGATATATGGATATGGTTCTGATGGCATGGTTTCAACTTCTAAAGATATAATTAAAATTATCGGTGATTATACTAACAATTATGTTCAAGGTTATTTCCAATATGATTCAAAAAAATCTGGTGGCGTAACAAGAAGCCATATGCGTATTTCAAATGATAAAATTAAAAAACCATATTATGTTGGCACTCCTTCATTAGTTGTTGTCTCAAAAGAAGAATATATATATAAATATGATGTCATTGACAATTTAGTTGATAATGGTACATTATTCTTAAATACTAAACTAGAAGCAGATAAATTAATTACTTCACTTCCTAATAAGATTAAGTATCTACTTGCAAAAAAGAATATCAATTTTTATATAATTGATGCTTATAAATTAGTTAACGAATTAGGACTTAAAAATAAAATCAGTACATGTATGGAAATATGTATTTTTGATATCATTAAAATTTTAGATACCAATAAGGTTATAGACATTATGAAAGAAACAAATGAAAAACGTTTCAAGCATAAAGGGGAAGCTGTTGTTAATGTCAATAATCGTATTGTCGAAGAAGCAATTCCAAATATGCAAAAAATTAATGTCAATAAAGATTGGATCAATTTAACTTTTGATAAAACAGGAAACTTATCTTTTGAAGAGCAAATTGGGTTACTTAAAGGTAATGAACTACCAGTAAGTGCTTTTATCAACAAAATGAATGGAATATATCCTGGTGGAACAACAAAATTAGAAAAACGTGATATTGCAGAAAATGTTCCTTGTTGGATAAAAGAAAATTGTATAGAATGTAATCAATGTGCTTTTGTTTGCCCACATGGTGTTATTAGACCATATTTACTTGAAAATGATGATAAATATGCTGATGCAATCCCAAGTATAATGCCAAAAGATAAGAAATTTGCTATTGGTATATCTTATGAAGATTGTACAGGTTGCGGATTATGTGCTAATATGTGCCCTGGTAAAGGCGGTAAAAAAGCCTTAGAGATGAATAAATATGATAAAAGTAAGTTCACAAATGATAATTTTGATTATTTAAATGAACATAAAATAAAATATGACAGTAAAATTGTCAATGTCAAAAATCTAGAGTTTACGGAACCTAAATTTGAATATTCAGGAGCCTGTGCTGGTTGTGGCGAAACTGCGTATATTAAGAACTTAACTCAATTATTTAACGATAACTTAATGATTGCTAACGCTACTGGCTGTTCTTCAATATATGGTGCTAGCGCCCCATCAACTCCTTATAGTATTCCTTGGGCAAATAGTTTGTTTGAAGATAATTCAGAATTTGGTTTAGGTATTAAAACTGGGATTAATATTAAGCGTGATAAAATTAAAAAATATATGTTGGAACACAATGATCCAGCATTTACTAAGTGGCTAAATAATATGGATGACTATAATACTTGCAAAGAAGTATATGGAGAAATTGATTTTAGTAAACATCCTGAATTAAACGAGCTTCGTGACTATATTATACCAAAATCAATGTGGATTATTGGTGGCGATGGCTTTGCTTATGATATTGGTTATGGTGGACTTGATCATGTTTTATCGACAAATGAAAATATCAATATCTTAATTCTTGATACAGAAGTATATTCAAATACTGGAGGTCAATCATCTAAATCAAGTAATCTAGGTTCAATCGCATCTTTTACCGCTAATGGAAAAACAAATTATAAGAAAGATCTTGCAAGAATGGCAATGTGCTATCCACATGTCTATGTAGCTTGTGTTAATATAGGATATAATAAAGAACAATATTTGAAGGCTTTACAAGAAGCTAATAACCATAATGGTCCATCACTTATTATTGCCTATGCTCCATGCATTGAACATGGTATCAAAACTGGCATGGAACATAGTTTAGATGATTCAAAGTTGGCAACTGAGTGTGGATATTTCTTAACATTTAGATATAATCCTGATGTTGAAACATTTACTTTAGATTCAAAGGATATCGATGATACGAAATATGATCAGTTTTTGTCTAATGAAAATAGATATGCAAACTTAAAGAAAGTTAATCCTGATGATGCTGAAAGACTATTAAATATGCAAAAAGAATGGGCTAAAAATAGATATGATTATTATAGTAAACTATAGGTTAATAAAAGAGGCGACATAAATGTCGCCTTTTTAGTACTACTAATCGATTTTTTCAAAACGATATATTTGATTAACATTGGGATATTTTTCTTTATCAACTTTACTTGCAAACATTTCATATGGTCTAGCCCACTTTAAATGTTCCCCATATAAAGCCTCATAAATTACTATTTTTTTTAATTCTTCATCATTATTTGATTCGCTATCATATACTATATCAATTACTTTATATAAATTGCCTTTAAAATGGCGATATGTTTTACCAATTTCAATTTCTTGCATATATTAATCCTCCTAATTGATTATAACATATTTTGTGATAATGGTAGTATTTTTATATCAATTATGATAAAATGAAAGTGGTGAATTTAAATGGATGTAAGACAAATTAATATTATTACATTGGCATATTTAGGTGATGCCGTGTATGAAGTATATATTAGAAATCATTTAATTAATAGTGGTATCGCTAAAGTTGAAGAATTACAAAATAAAGCTATTAAATATGTCTCTGCTAAAAGTCAAAGTAAGATTTTAAATTATTTAATTCAAAACAATTATTTAACTAATGAAGAAATCCAAATAGTTAAACGTGGTAGAAACTATAAAAGAGAAAGCCATCCTAAAAATACTGATATTGGTACTTATAAAATGGCTACAGGATTTGAAGCATTAATTGGGTATCTATATTTAGATAATAAGAAAGAGCGAATAGATGAAATTATGAAATATGTATTGGAGGTTTATGATGAAAAAAATTATTAGTTTATTGGTTTGTATAGTATTACTTACAGCATGCAGTAACAATAAAGGATTTGAAGTAATTGATACCAATCAAGCACAGAATATTATTGATAGTGGAGCAGTTTTAATTGATGTTAGAACAAGTGAAGAATATAATCGTGAGCATATTCCCAATGCAGTTAACATCCCTCTTGATCAAATCAATACTGTAGCCTATGATAAAGATACAAAAATTATTGTTTACTGCCAATCTGGTATGAGAAGTAGACAAGCAGTACAAACATTGGTAGATATGGGATATACTAATTTGTATGACTTAGATGGTGGACTTTTAAATTGGGGCGGCATGTTGGAGGATTAATATGTTCATATATGGAAAAAATGTAGCAAAAGAAAAAATTAATAGTAAAGAAAAAATTAATAAAATTTATTTATCTGATAAATTTAATGATAAAGAAGTATTTGATTTAATAAAAAAGAACCATTTGAAATATACAATAGTACCTAACAAAGTATTGGATAATAAAGTAGATGGCTTACATCAAGGAATCATTATCGAGGTCGATGATGTTGAAACCTATGATTTTGATTTTATTGCGAAAATAGATAAGAAAAATCCTATAATTGTAATGTTAGATCATTTGGAAGATCCTCATAATTTTGGTGCTATTATAAGAACTTGTGAAGCCTTAGGAATTGATGCAATTATTATTCCTAACGATAGATCCGTAACTATTAATGCAACTGTTGTCAAGACAAGCGCTGGAGCAATTTATAATATGCCGATCATTAGAGTTAGTAATCTAACTGCCACTATCAATAAGTTAAAAGATAATGGTTACTGGATTGTTGGAACGGATATGGATGGGCAAGATTATACGACAATTGATTATAATTCACCAATTTGTTTAATTATTGGTAATGAAGGACATGGAATGAGTAAGATTATTAAAGATAATTGTGACTTTGTTGCGAAAATTCCGATGGTTGGTAAAATTAATAGTTTAAATGCATCTGTATCTTGTGGAATTGTTTTATCACAAATTGTATCTGGTGATAGGTAATGGAACAAAATGATTATGAATTAGTCTTTCTTGCACAAGAAAGAAACGAAGAAGCAATTAATTTAATTTATCAAAAATATAAACCTATTATTGTTAAAAAAAGTAAAAATGCAATTGTATTAGTTTCACATCATGGTATTGATATCAATGATATAATGCAAGAAGGCTTTATTGGATTAGATGAAGCTATTAAGAATTATTCACAAAATACCGAGGCTACTTTTTATACTTTTGCAATGCTTTGTGTCGATAGACAAATTTCTAATTATGTTAGAAAAATGACTAGTGGGAAAGATAAAATATTAAACGAAGCAGTTACTATTAATGATAACTTAGAAAAAACTGTAAGTGATGGTATTAATATCGAAGAGTATTTTATAGGCAAAGATAGCAGGAAAAATAAAGCTAAAGAGATAAGAGAACAATTAACAGAATTTGAGAAACAAGTGTTTGATTTAAAATTGAGAGGTTTCTCTTTTGAAGAAATTTCAAAGTCACTTAATAAAGATATAAAATCTATTTATAATACATTTTGGAGAATCAAAGATAAATTTAAAAAAAACATGAAAATAGATGACTAGAATAGTTGTCTTTTTTTATTTTTAAGGTATAATATTTACTTAGGAGTTAACTTTATTAAGGAGGAAAATTATTATGGATCAAATAATCGTTAAAGGCGCTAGAGAAAATAATCTTAAAAACATCAATATTTCTTTACCAAAAAATAAATTAATTGTTATGACTGGTGTCTCTGGTAGTGGTAAAAGCAGTTTAGCTTTTGATACAATATATGCTGAAGGACAAAGAAGATATGTTGATAGTCTTAGTGCGTATGCTAGACAGTTTTTAGGTGGTACTAATAAACCAGATGTCGATAGTATTGAAGGTCTCAGTCCTAGTATCAGCATTGATCAAAAAAGTACTAATAATAATCCTCGTAGTACGGTTGGTACAGTCACTGAAATATATGACTTTTTAAGACTTTTATATGCACGCATTGGAATACCTTATTGTCCTAATCATCATAAACCTATTACTAGTCAAAGCATTGAGGAAATGACTTTGCAAATACTGCATCTTCCTGAAGGTACTAAAATTAGAGTATTGAGTCCTGTTGTTTATGGAGAAAAAGGCACTCAAAAAGATTTATTAAATGACTTAAGAAAAGAAGGCTTTTTACATGCTAAAATTGATGATGTTGATTATGATTTATCGGAAGATATTAGTTTAGAAAAGAATAAAAAACACTTTATTGAAATTATTATTGATCGATTAATTATTAAAGAAAATATTCGAAGTCGTTTATATGAAGCAATTGAGCTTGCATGTAAGAAAGCCAATGGTAAATGTGTCATTGATGTTGTAGGCGGAGAACAAATAGTGATGAGTGAAAAATATGCTTGCCCTGAATGTGATTTTTCTTTACCAGAATTGGAACCTAGAATGTTTTCTTTCAATGCACCATATGGAGCTTGCCCTGAATGTAATGGATTAGGCATGAAAATGAAAATTAGTGAAGATTTATTAATCCCTGATAAAAACTTAAGTATTAATGGTGGGGCAATTAAGACAATTACGGTTGATCAAAATATTCAATATACAGAGATTTCTACGGCAGCAAAGTATTATGATATTGATTTAGATATGCCAATTAAAAATATTTCTAGAGAAAAATTAGATATTATTTTATACGGTTCACCTGATCCATTAGATTTTAAGTATCTTGCTAAGAATGGTAATTTTAGAACTAAAACCGATTACTTTGAAGGAATAATTACCAATTTAGAGCGTCGATATATTGAAACAACCGCTACATGGATTAGAGAATGGATCGAAGGATTTATGATTGAACAAGAATGTACTTTATGTCATGGCACAAGACTTAAAAAAGATATTCTTAGCGTGTTAATAAATGGTAAAAACATATATGAAATGACCAATATGAGTATTGCTGATTTATATATTTTCATGAAAAATTTGAAATTAAATACTGAACAAAGGAAGATTAGTGAATTACTAGTTAAAGAAATAATTAACAGATTGGAATTTTTAAATAATGTTGGATTGGGTTATATTGCTTTAAGTAGATCTGCAAGTACTTTATCAGGTGGTGAAGCACAAAGAATTAGATTAGCTACCCAAATAGGAAGCAAACTTACTGGGGTGTTATATGTTTTAGATGAACCTAGCATTGGGCTTCATCAAAGAGATAATGAAAAACTTATTAATTCAATGAAGGAAATGCGTGATTTAGGTAATACCCTTATCGTTGTTGAACATGATACTGATACGATGTTGGCTGCTGATTATTTGGTCGATATTGGACCTGGTGCTGGTAATGATGGTGGCATGATTATGGCAGAAGGAACGCCAAGTGAAGTTATGAATAATCCAAATTCTTTGACTGGTAAGTATCTACGTGGCATAGAAAAAATAGACGTTCCTAAAAAGCGTCGTAAAGGAAATGGTAAATATATTGAAGTTAAAGGAGCTAAGGAACACAATCTTAAAAATATTAATGTTAAATTTCCTTTAGGAAAATTTATTTGTGTTACTGGAGTATCTGGTTCTGGCAAATCGACATTAGTTAATGATATTTTATATAACGCTTTAATGAAAAAAGTCTATAAGTCAAGAACTGTTGTAGGTAATTGTAGAGATGTATTAGGGCTTGAAAATGTTGATAAAGTTGTTCATATTACGCAAGATCCAATTGGTAGAACACCAAGAAGTAATCCAGCAACTTATGTATCAGTATTTGACGATATTAGAGATTTATTTGCCAATATGAAAGAATCTAAAATTAGAGGATATGGTAAAAATAGATTTTCATTCAATGTCAAAGGTGGTAGATGTGAAGCTTGTTGGGGTGATGGTGTTAAAAAAATTGAAATGAATTTCCTACCCGATGTATATGTTCCTTGTGAAGTATGTCACGGTACAAGATATAATAGTGAAACGTTACAAATTAAATTTAAAGATAAAAATATTGCTGATGTACTTAATATGAGAGTATCTGAAGCTTTACCATTCTTTGAAAATCATAAAAAAATAAGAGATAAATTACAAATTATGCAAGATGTTGGTCTATCATATATTCAGCTTGGACAAAGTGCACCAACATTATCTGGTGGTGAAGCTGGTAGGGTAAAATTAGCAAAAGAACTACAAAAAAAACCTACCGGTAAGAGTGTCTTTATCTTGGATGAACCAACAACAGGGTTACATGTAGATGATATAAAGAAATTATTAGCTATTTTACAAAGAATAGTAGATAATGGCGATACTGTCATTGTAATTGAACATAATTTAGATGTTATAAAAGTAGCTGATTATATCATTGATTTAGGTCCTGAAGGTGGAAATATGGGTGGTACTATTGTTGCTACCGGAACCCCTGAAGAGATAGCTAAATGTAAAGAAAGTTATACTGGACAATTCTTAAAACAATATTTAAAATAATGTAAAAATAGTGTAAAAATTGATTATTAAGGCATTTTTACACTATTTTTCATTTTAATATGTGTTACGATGTATTTAAGGAGGATAAGATGGAAGAAAAGAAAAAAAATTTTTTACCAGTATTACTTACAATAGTTATTTTGATGCTTTTATTTGCCATTGCATTATTTTTATTTAATAAAGAAGGATATTTATCATTTAATAAAAATAATGTTACCGATTGTTTTAACGATAGTATTGTTGAAGATAGCAATATTATCACCGATAATGATGCTTATAGTAAAGCAGAAACTAATATGACTAATGATGAAGTATTTGATTTATGGAACAAGATCAAAGGAAATTGGGCACACATTCAATTTAATAATGACACTTGTGCTGGTACTTCACTTGAGATTAATACTTATGTAAAATTAGCAAAATTTAATTCTGATGGTATTATTACTTACCGAATTATATCATTTAATAAAACTGATGATAATAAATATGAATTAAAGTTAATCGCTCCAGTTAATTTAAATGATCAAATGAGTGGAAATACTACAGCAAGTTATATGACACTTACGATTGACATGGGTGAAGCTAACGATAACAAGATGAATGTTAAAAGAGGCGATGCGTGGGTTGAATATGAATATGTTGGCAAAAACGAAGTAATAGTCAACGAAAATACTAAATTCCAATATATTGATGGTGGCTTTACTCAAGATTATTATTGCAAATGGTATAAAGAAAATCATTAGACGATGAAAATCGTCTTTTTTTCTACTTTGTGAATAAACCTTAAGTTATTACATACTATTAAGTAGAAGAGAGGTTTTATATGGAAAAAATAGAGGTTATTAAAAATATTGCTGCGCGTACTGGTGGAGATATTTATTTAGGTGTTGTTGGAGCGGTTAGAACTGGTAAATCGACATTTATTCGTAGATTTATGGAAAATTTAGTTGTTCCTAATATTCAAGATGAATTTGAGCGAAAGAGAACCTTGGATGAATTGCCACAAGCAGCAAGTGGTAAAATGATTATGACAACGGAACCAAAATTTGTTCCAGCAAATGCAGCAAAAATTATGGTTGATGATTTTAGTGCTAATATTAAGATGATTGATTGTGTTGGCTATGTCATTAATGATGCAAAGGGTGTCGATGACGAAAATGGTCCAAGATATGTTATGACACCTTGGTATAGTGAACCAATTCCTTTTGTTGAAGCAGCCGAAATTGGTACTGAAAAAGTAATTAAGGATCACTCTACTATAGGGATTGTCGTTACTTCTGATGGATCTTTTGGAGAATTTACGAGAAATGACTATATTCCAGCTGAAGAAACGGTTATTAACGAATTAAAAGAAATCGGTAAACCTTATATCGTTTTACTTAATAGTGCTAATCCTGCTAGTTCAGAAACTGTTAATCTGACAAATGAACTAAAAGAAAAATATGATGTACCAGTATTACCAATTAATGTCGAAGTAATGCAAGAAAGAGATATGCTTAATATCTTAAAAGAAGCATTGTATGAATTTCCAGTCGTAGATGTTAAAGTCAATATGCCAGATTGGATATCAATTCTAAATCCTGATCATTACGTAAAAAAAGAATATGTAGATAAAATGCGTGAAAGTGTCGTCGCAATTGATAAAATTAGAGATGTAGAAACAATTACTAACTATTTTAGTGATAGTCAATATATTGAAAAAGCATATTTATCAAATATTGATACTGCTACTGGAGAAGTTACCATCAATTTATCTGCTCCAAATGAATTATATAGTCAAGTATTAAAAGAAATTATTAATGTTGATATTACTTCTAAAGCTAATTTACTATCATTATTTCAAGAATTTAATGATACTAAAAGTGAATACGATCAAATTAAAAGTGCACTTAAAACAGTTAAGCAGACGGGCTATGGTATTGCGGCGCCAACACTTGCTGATATGAAATTGGAAAAACCAGAAATTATTAAGCAAGGTAGTAGATATGGTGTTAAGCTTAAGGCAAAAGCGCCATCAATTCACATGATCAAAGTCGATGTCGAATCTACATTTGAACCAATAATTGGTAGTGAAATGCAAAGTAAGGAATTAATCAAAAGCCTTACAGAAAGCAAAAATGGTGAAGACATTTGGAAAAGTGAAATATTTGGAAGAAGTTTAGATGTCATTGTTCAGGAGGGAATTCAAGCAAAACTAGCAATGATCCTGATAATGTAAGATATAAATTATGCCAAACATTAACTAAAATAATTAATAAGGGAAGTTCAACAATGATAGCTATTGTTATTTAATAGACACTTTTTGTAAACAAACAGTAAAAAAGGCCATAAATTACGGCTTTTTTTAGGTTAACCTATTGATTTTACAGGCATTTCGTGCTACCATATATTTGTAAGCATAGATTGTATGTGCTTAAAAGAAAACGGAGGTAAACAAAAAAATGACAAAAGCTGAATTAGTAGAATTCGTTGCTGAAAAAGCAGATTTAACTAAAGCTGATGCTGCTAGAGCTCTTGATGCTGTAGTTGAAGGAGTAACAAAAGGATTAAAGAAGGAAGGAAAAGTAACTTTAGTAGGATTTGGTACTTTTACTGCTAAAAAGAGAGCTGCTAGAACTGGTAGAAACCCTCAAACTGGTGCTGAAGTTAAGATTGCTGCTAGAGTAGTACCTGGCTTCAAAGCTGGAAGCAAATTAAAAGATGCTTTAAACTAATCTTAATAGATTAAATAAAAAGACAACTAATTATTAAATATTAGTTGTTTTTATTTGTTATTAATTTCTCTATGAATACCAATTACTTTACCTAAAATCATATCTGGTGAAATAATATTAACATTCAAACTTGGGTATTTAGGATTCATAGCTTGTAATATTATTCCTTTAGGATATTTATATAGTCTTCTGACTGATAAAATATTACCTTTAATTGCAATAACTATATCATCACCATTTTTATATTCTTCTTGTTTAGCAAAATATACTTTATCATTTTTTAAATAGTATGGGCTCATTGAATCGTCTAATAATTTAACTGATAATTCTGATTTATCAACTGGCTCATATGTCGCATTTTTATAAGTGTTAATTATTTTTTCTTTTTGAATTGTTAAATTTTTATATGTTCTACTACTGTTAACATAATTTTTTACAAATTTATTTTCCAATGTTTCTTTTTCTTCTTTACTAATTTCAATATCATTTAATATTGTTGTATCAATATTAAATATGTGACATATTTCAAAGAAGATATCATATGGAATATTTAATAATCCAGTTTCATATTTATGCAGTGTTTGTCTATTTTTTTGATGATTTAATGCTTCTGATAAATCCTCTAGTGAATAATTATATTTTTGTCTGTTTTCTCGAATTAATTTACCAATAAATGGTTTTAATTCATCACTTACTAATTCTTTTTTTCTTGTTCTCATAATTCACTTCCTATCAATTATTTTTATTGGCTATATACAATGGTATTGTTCCAATAATACCAATTATGGTCTTTATTATATATCTAAATATTATACATAATGCAATATCTGTTCCAGAATAATCAAATAGATATGCTATTAATATAAAGATGATATTTTCAATAAATTCAGTTATTACAATTGAAAATATATTACTTAGAATTATTTTATTTTTTAATTTTTTGATCGTATAAAATAGTTTCGTACTTAGACAAATTGATGTAATTAATGATAATATTAATGATAAATACTTTCTTATATTGTATATGAATACATTATCATATGCTTTGTTTGCAAAATAATTATATTCGCTCGAATATAGCATACCAGATATATTTAGTGCACCGCAAGTAACAATGCCAGTAATTAGTACTATTAATATGTATCCTTTGATTTCATCTAATCCTTGTTTTTGGGTAATATAATTAGCTCCCAAAATAATGGAAGTAGTTACTCCAAAACCTAATGGTACTCCAATATTCATAATAGAAATGGTTTTTAAATTCATTATACATGCCATTATTGTCATTATTATGGCAAAGACATATATTCCATCTGTTTTATATTTTTTATAAAAAAGTGAAAATGCAATATAACAAATAATTGCTTCAGTAATAATTAAAGCAATATTAATCATCGTATCACCTTCTTACTCTTGAATGCATAATGAATAAATATTATATATATAGTTGTTATTACTAATCCTATAATATAGGTTGATACTCCAATATAAATTGAATCTTTTATGGCTATTATTTTAACATAGGATATTACATAATTAATAACTGTATATAATAGAGCAGTAATTATATATGTTAGTAATATACAAATTGCTTTGTTATTCTGTATATTACTTACAAATATGCATAATTTAACTGTTAAATATTGACTTAAAAACATTATTATTGGATATATAAATAGTATTTTATAATTATAAATAAAAGAGTCTTTGATATTAATTGAAATAGTTTCAGTTATTGCAGGAATAAAATAGTTCATAATTACTAGAAAAATAGCTGCTATAATGTTTACAAACAAACTAATTTTTTGTAGTTCTTTGATTTCTTTATTACCATACTTAATTATAAATATGTAAAATATTGATAATGTTCCTACAAATGGTACTATACCTAAATTTATATTCAATTTTAATATTTCGATTATTTTAAAAGATAATATAAATGTGATGATATTTAAAATTACTAGTGAAAAATACAATCCTCGTTTGTCAAATATCTTATATAAAATATATGTTGTAAAAATTGTTATTCCAATTAGTATTAAGAATATTAATTCATTCATATGTATCCACCTTCTTATTCAATATTATTATATCATAAAAAAATAAAGATACAAAATATTTTTATATCTTTTTCTTATTTTACTTATTATTTGTTTATTTAATAGTTTTTATAAATTCACTTAATTTTTTATTATTCATATATTCATTCCCAATAACTAGATTTATAAGAGGTATATCAACATTTTTTTCTATAGCTTTTTTACTAATAATACTGTCAGTATTGCAATATTTATCAGAAATAATAATAATTCCATCAACTTGATATTTATAATAATATAATGATCCCATTGTCTCTTGATAGTATTTGTATTTTAAATTATTAGAAAAATATGGTGAAAAAAAAGTTGCTGTTTTATAATCTAGATAATTTGAGTAGATGGCAATTATATTATTTAGTTTTAAAGTATTTATTATACTAGACATAATATATTTATCATGGAGATTATAGAAATTAGAAACAAGTAGTACCTTTTTTTCTGGCTTTAGTAATTTGTTTTTATTTTCGTTTTGTTTTGTAATATTATATTTTTTTTGTTTTTGTTTTGCTTTAATATAACTATAGATAATTATAACTGGATTTTTGGTAATTTTTAGAGCAATTCTAATTAATCCAAATAGCTGATATTGCATTTTTTTGTGATCAATATGAAGTTTTAGTATTTGATCTTTATTAATTATATCTTTTAAATCATCAATAATATGTTGATGTTTTTGACATACTTTTTCTTTTTTCGAATAATTACAAATTTCATTAATTAAGATATAATCACATTTTTCTTTTAAATAAATTATATGTCCGAGATAAATTTTGTATGGTAAACATATTGAATTGAAATTTTTTATTGAAAATAAATTTATTATTTCTTGATTTGTTTCTGGACTTAAAATTACTTTACAACCTAAATAGTCAAAAAATGTTTTCCAAAACACACCATTTCGATAATAATGTAATGCTCTAGGTATACCTATTCTAATTTTTTTCATACTTTATCATTTAATTATATGCAATAATTATTTTTAATATAACAAAAAAAGATTTCATACGAAATCTTAATTCAAATTATTATCTTCTAATTCATTTTCATCGAGAATTGTTAAATCTGCTAAATCATCTTCAGCATATTCCTCTTCATCGTCAATGGAATTAAATTCTTCCTCTTCATCATTTTCTTCTTCATCAACATCAAATTCATCATTTTCTTCTTCATCTTTTTCTTCATATAGATCATCAATATCCATTTTTTTTGCTTTATGTTTACATTTTAAATCCCATTTGCCATCGTCTAATAATATAAATTCTTTTGATGTCGTCAATGATTGGAAGAAGTCAGCAATTTTATCTTGATATACTCTTTCTGATAATTCTAATAATTTACATATTTCCTTAAATAAATCGGCTGTACTTAATGTTACCTTGTTTTCTTCCAAATATAATTTGGCAATATTCGTATAAGATAGTAATTCTAATTCCTCTTTTTTCATTTTACTTAATTTCATTTTGTCCTCCTACATACTTTCTCTTGGTATTATACCAATTAAATTTAAAGCATTGTTAATTACTATTTTGATAGCATTTAACAAAGCCATTCTTTCATTAGTATATTCTTTATCATCAGTAATAAATTTTTCTTTACTGTAATAAGAATGGAATAAAGTGGCTAATTCATATACATAATTACAAATAATATGTGGTTCTTTTTTATTTGATGCTGATATTACTGTATCTGTAAATGACAATAATTTATTCATAATAGTATATGCTATTGGATCATTTATTGTATGAAAATTTGCTATTTCTTTAATTTCTTCTTTATAATTACTAAGAATAGAACAAATTCTTGCATTGGCATATTCAATATAGTAAACAGGATTTTCATTACTATTCTTAACTGCCAAAGATAGATCAAAATCCATTTGCGTATCTGGACTCTTTGATGCAAAGAAATATCTTGCGGCATTAACGCCAACTTCATCAACCAATTCATTTAAAGTTATGGTTTTTCCAGTTCTTTTACTTAGTTTTACTTCTTCACCATCTTTTAATAATCTTACCATTTGTAAAATGATTACATTTAGGATATCTTTTTCTTTTCCTAATATTTCAATAGCTGCTTTTAATCTATTTATGTACCCATGGTGATCTGCCCCAAGTACATCAATAATTTCGTTATACCCTCTAGAAATCTTATCTTTATGATAAGCAATATCTGGTAAGAAATATGTATATGATCCATCCTTCTTAATAATTACACGATTCTTTTCATCACCATGATCGGTTGTTTTTAACCATAATGCATTATCTTCGATATAACATTCATCACTTTTCTTTAGAATATTAATTACTTCTTCTACTAATCCTTTATCATATAATGATTGTTCACTGGTAAACACATCAAAATTTACTCTAAATTCATCTAAATCTTTTTTTATCCGATTTAACATTACTGTTAATCCGGCCTGCTTAAAATATTCAATTGATTCATTTAATTTTGAATCATGATATTTTTCAAAAATTGTTTTAGCTAAGTCAATGATTTCTTTACCATGGTATCCATCTTCTGGTAAATTACATTCTAGTCCACAAATTTCTTTGTATCTTTCCTTGATTGATATACCCAAATTATTCATTTGATTACCAGCATCGTTGATATAATATTCTCTTGTGACATCGTAGCCACAGTAAGACATAATTCTTGATAAATTATCACCATACGCAGCTCCTCTGGCATGACCAATATGCAATGTACCAGTTGGATTAGCACTTACATATTCAATATTTATCTTTTTTTGGTTACCAATATTTGATTTACCATAATTTCGTTTTTCTTGATTTATTTTATTTATTTCTGTAACGTATGCTTGCTTACTTAAAAATATATTAATAAATCCTGGTTTAACAACCTCTATCTTTTCAATTAGTTCATTTGATATTTCAGCTTTTATACTTTCAGCAATCTCTAAGGGGTTTTTCTTTAGTAATTTTGTTAATAATAATGCTATATTAGTTGAATAGTCACCAAATGAAGAATCTTTTGGCGTCTCAATAATAATGTTATTTTCATCAAAATCAATTTTATTTTTTACTAAACTATCTTTTATTATTAATTGTAATTGCTTTTTTATACTCATAATTCTTTCCTCATTTCTAAGAAATATTTATATTCTTCAGCGTTATCTTCAATTTTATATTCTATTTCTATCGTACTTTCAGTAATATCAATATACTCTGTGATTATTGAAACTTCAATTTCAGTACTGTATTCTTTTATATAGTAATTTGTCTTTGTTTTCTTTTTTTCTTCGAAAAGAAATTTATGAATAAAACTATCATTTTCTCTAATTAAAGTTACTTGAGTATCACTGAGAATAATTTTATATTTTGTATCATTTATAAGGTACTTGATTTGTTGTCCATTTTTAATACCAATAGTATCAAAATTATCCTTGGTATTTTCTTTTTTATTTGCTAAATATCCTTTAATTCTTATTTTGATAGAAAACACCTCCAATAACAATCAAGCATCATTATATCACAAGTTATATAAAAAATGAACTCATAAATTTACTTTTTTGTTAAATAATAATGATAGACGAAAAGAATGTGAGTGATTTGATGAAATTTTTAAAAAAAATAGGGAAGTTATTTACATTTTTTATTGCTACTTTTATTACTTTTCACATAGTTTTATATATTTATTGTCTATCTACCCCAAAAATTCAAATAACAAGAAATCAATCTTACTATTTATTTGATGATACTAATAATCTTATATTTAATAATTATAGTTGGGTAAACTTGGATGAAATTAGTAATTATCTTGTCGATGCTACTTTATCAACTGAAGATAGACATTTTTATCAACATATTGGTTTCGATTATCTAAGAATAGCAAAAGCAATTTTTAGAAATATAACATCTAAAAGTTTATCTGAGGGGGCTTCAACAATTACACAACAATATGCAAGAAACTTATATTTAAATTATGATAAAACTTGGAAAAGAAAAATTAATGAGGCTATTTTGGCTTTTGAATTAGAAACTCATTATACTAAAGATGAAATTTTAGAAGGTTACCTAAATACGATAAATTACGGAGGAATATATGGTATTGAAAATGCTTCAAGATATTACTTTGGTAAATCGGCTGCTGAACTCAATTTAGCTGAAGCGTCAATGTTAGCTGGTATTCCTCAATCACCGTCAAACAATTCTCCACTAATAAATATCGATACTGCTAATGAAAGACAAAAAACTGTTTTAAAATTAATGGTTAATAATCATAAAATTAATGAAAATGACATGCAAATGGCATTAAATACTAATATGAATTATATAGGGGAGAGTAATATTAATATAACATCAGGTAAGTTATATTTTAAAGATGCCGTTTTAAATGAGTTAGAACAAATTGATAGTATACCTAAATCGCTTTTAACAACTGGAGGAATAAAAATATATACTACTTTAAATGAAACAGCACAAAATGAACTAGAAAAATCAATTACTAGTAAAAATTTAAACGAATTACAAGTGGCTGCTATTTTAATGAATCCTGATAATGGTGAAATACTGGCATTAGTTGGTGGAAATAATTATCGAAATAGTCAATTTAATCGTGCTATTAATGCTAAAAGACAAGTAGGTTCAACAATGAAGCCATTTTTGTACTATGCGGCTTTAGAAAATGGTTTTACCGCCGCCTCTTCTTTTATAAGTGAAAAAACAACATTTTCATTTTCAAATAATAAAAAATATACGCCAAAAAATTATAATGACAAATATGCTGATGGTCCATTGTCAATGGGAGCTGCTATTGCTTATTCAGATAATATTTATGCTGTTAAAACTCATTTGTTTTTAGGAGAGGAAAAATTAGTTTCAATTGCAAATAGATTAGGAATTTCAAATAATCTGGAAGCAGTTCCATCTTTAGCTTTAGGTACTGAAGAAATAAGCTTATATGATATGGTTAGCAGTTATGCTACTTTTGCAAATATGGGATATAAAGTTTGGGGTCATTTAATAAAAAAAATTGAAGATAGTAATGGGAATGTTTTATATGAATATAAAGAGGAAAAAAATAATATTTTAAATGAAAGTCTAGTATATATTTTAAATGAAATGTTGACATATACGCATGATGTTGATTTTATTGATTATAATTATCCTACTTTAATTAGTTTACTACCTAGGATGACTAAAAAATATGCTATAAAGTCTGGAACTACAAATACAGATATGTGGATAATTGGTTATAACAAGGATGCTGTCTTAGGTGTCTGGACCGGATATGATGATAATCGTGAATTTACAATTAATGATACTTCTTTTCATAAAGATATTTGGATAGAGACAATGGAAGAATATTTAAAAGATAAAAAAAATGACTGGTATAATGCACCAAGTAATATTATTGGCGTTTTAGTGAATCCAATCACTGGTGAATTAACAAAAGATGATGAAAAAAAAGGGAAAATGTTTTATTTTATAAAGGGAACTGAACCATATACGGATCATAATTATGATTTAGATTCAATTTTTAAAGAAGAAAATACGGATAATTAAAAAAGTTTTCATTTTGAAAACTTTTCCTATAATTCAATAATAATACAATGACCTGTTTCATTACTATATTTTTTATATTCAATATTATTACTACTTAACAATTGTTCTACTTGCGTTATTTTGTCTTCTTGTGGTGTCTCAATCACAGGAGAAACATTTACTGGAACATCATAGAATGATTCATTTAAGTTTGGTTCTGGTGTTAAATTATTTAATTCAGGATTAAATAATGGTGTTTCCATTGTTTGAGGTGCTGCTGGCGGTATTATTGGTTTTTGATCTTCAAGTGGTGGTACTACAGTCGTATCAGCTGGCATGATTGGTTCTGGTGTTGGATTAACTGGTTGTGTTGGAGTAATTGGATTAGGAACTGTATTTTCTACTGTTGATGGAATTGATTCTATTGATTGATTTATTTCATTCAATGGTGCATTGACACCAAATTCTGGAATTGGTGAACCTATCTCACTATTAATATTCGGCATAATAGGGGTATTATTTGTTTGGGGTGCTGTTTCCATACCTTGAATTTCAACTTGTGGTAACGGAAATGGCGTTTCTTGTTGTGGAGTTACTGATGGAGTATTAACTACTGGATCCACCGTATTAGGAGTAGGTATCGGTTGTTCAGCTGGAGCTGGTTCTGGATTTGGAATATTCATTGTTTGCATATTCATTGTATTTAAAGACATATTATTGTTTTGTTCATTTGGATTATAATTTGGAAAAAAGTTTCCATTATTCATATTATCACTTTCCTTTTCTTCTTTTCTTTTTTTGATTATATTATCTAATTCTTTAACAGATAATTTTTCTTTAATTATTTTATCTAATAATTCTTCTTGTTCATTTAAATTATCTACTGTTAACAAACTTCTTGCATGTCTTTCACTAATTTGTTTATTACCAATAGCCTTTTGAATACTTTCGGGTAGTTTTAATAATCTAATCTTATTAGCAATGTATGGTTGTGATTTACCAATCATTTCACTTAACTTATCTTCGGTTATATTCTTGTTTTTAAGTATTTCTCTGTATGTTTTTGCCTCTTCAATTTGAGAAATATTTTCTCGTTGTAAATTTTCAATTAAGGCTAACTCTGATATTTTTGATTCATCAATTTCTTTAATTATAACTGGTATCTCTTTTAAACCTATCATTTTAGCTGCTCGATATCTACGTTCACCAGCAATAATCTCATATTTTTCATTCTTTTTCAATGCTAAAATTGGATTCAAAATACCATACTCTTTAATTGACATTGCTAGTTCTTTCAATGAATTTTCATTAAAAATTTTTCGCGGTTGGTTTTGATTTGGTATCAATAAATCAATATTTAGCATTAATACATTTTCGGTTTGCAAAACACCACCTCTTTATTTCTTTTCTACCCTATATTAATATAATACAATATATTTATTTTTTTTTCAACAACTTTTTCTTATTTTATGATATACTTAACTGGGGATTATTATGAAAATTAAAAATATTGATATAGCTATCGATGATGCAATTAAACTTGCTGATTATGATAAATTATTACTTAAACACTATAATAATGGTATATTGCTAAGCAATTATCAGATTGATGTTTTAAAAAATAATGGTTTTGATTTTAATAAATATGCTAATATGGAAGAATTACTATTTGACATTGAAGAATATTTAAATGATGAATACGATGATGAGCTTGACTTAGTTAGTAATCAAATTGCGGAAATAATTTATTATAGAGATACAAAAAAATGAGGATATATGTTATATTCTCATTTTTATATTTCTTTATTCTTTATTTGATTATATTTTCTAGGATAAATATTTGGAGTCTTTGCCATTTTTTCTATCATATATATTGTTCTATTACTATTTTCTATTGGTAATTGAAATTCAATAATATTTTCATTTGACAAATGTAATTTTTGATAATAATTATCAATGTTTTCAAGTTCTTCGGTAATATTTGCTTTCAAGGAAATAAATTTACCATTGATTTTTAATAGTGGAATAGAGTATTCAAGTAAATGTTTTAAAGGTGCTACGGCACGTGAGGTAACAATATCATATTTTTCTCTTACTTTATGAGCATATTCTTCACAGCGGTCATTAATTACATTGGCATTTTTTAAATTTAATTTTGTTATGACCATTTTTAAAAATTCACATTTTTTTGATGTTGCATCTAATAAATCTATTTTTATGTTTGGAAATATTATTTTTAAGACTATTCCCGGAAATCCAGCTCCAGTACCTACATCACATATATATTGATTTGTCAAAGTAATACTTTTAATAATTGTTAACGAATCATAAAAGTGCTTTAAATATACCATATTTTCATCGGTGATAGCAGTTAAATTATATTTTTCATTTTCTTCAACTAATATTTTGTAATATAAATCTAAAGTTTGAAGTTGTTCATCAGTAATACTAATATTTAGTTTTGCTAGTTCTTTAACAAATATCTCTTTATTCATTATAATACTTCCTTAAATATATCATTAATATTGATATGTCAGATGGATTAACTCCACTTATTCTCAATGCTTGTCCAATCGTCGTAGGATTAATTTTTATTAATTTTTGTCTAGCTTCACTTGCAAGATTGGGAACTTTTGTATAATCAAGATCAGTAGGTATTTGCTTTTCTTCTTGTTTTAACATTTTGTTAGCCTCTTTATTTATTTTGTTAATATATCCCTCGTATTTGATATTTATTTCAACTTGTTCTTCAATTTCCTTAGAATACTCTTTAGAAATTATTTTTACTGCCTTTAGTTTATCAATGGTAATTTCTGTTCTTTTTAGCAAGTTATATAAACTGATACCATCTTTAATTTCAACACTATTTAGTTCTTTTAAAATTTTATTATTTTCTATTGTTGGTGTAAGTTTATAATTTTTTAAATATTCAGTTAATTTATTAATTGATTCTATTTTCTTTAAAAATTTATTATATCTTTTTTCCTTGATTGTTCCAACCTGATAACCATAATTAGTTAATCTTATATCAGCATTATCATGTCTCAAAATTAAACGATATTCTGCTCTTGATGTTAACATACGATATGGTTCAATAGTTCCTTTAGTAACTAAATCATCAATCAAAACACCTATATATGCTTCATTGCGTTTTAAGATTAATGGTTCTTTATTATCAATTGATAAAGATGCGTTTATTCCTGCAATAATTCCTTGACCTGCCGCTTCTTCATAGCCACTAGTTCCATTTATTTGACCGGCAGTATATAAATTTTTTAAAACTTTTGTTTCCAAAGTACGATTAATTTGTGTCGGATATATGGCATCGTATTCAATAGCATAGGCATATTTATTAATAATTGCATGTTCCATTCCTGGTAGCGAATGAACCATTTTTTCTTGGACATCTCTAGGCATACTTGTAGAAAAACCTTGTAAATACATATCATCATAGTAGATACTTTCTGGTTCTATGAATAGTTGATGTCTTTCTTTATCGGCAAAACGTACTAGTTTATCTTCAATAGACGGACAATATCTTGGGCCTACGCCTTCAATATCATTTCTACCACCATACATAGCTGATTTATTTAAATTATCTAAAATAATTTTATGGGTTTCAGGAGTAGTATAAATTAAATGACAAGGTATTTGTTTAGTTGTATCGTATGGAATAGTTTCTTCAGTATTGAAACTATAACAAATATCATCACCTTTTTCTTCTTTTGTTTTTGAAAAATCAATTGAACTTTTTGCTATTCTTTGAGGTGTACCTGTCTTTAATCTTAATATTTCAAAGCCATATGATTTTAGTTTATCACTTAAATGCATTGAAGGCCTTTCACCATGCGGTCCACTTCTCGTTCTTTCAGAACCAACTAGAATATCAGCTTTTAGGTAAGTACCGGTAGTTAAGATTACTTTTTTACTATAAATTTTTTCATTATTTTCGGTTATGACACCCAACACTTCATTATTTTCAACAATTAAATCTTCAATCATTGCTTCTTGAATAGTTAAGTTAGGTGTATTTTCTAATACTTTTAACATTTCTTTTGGATAAGTTACTTTATCTACTTGTGCTCTTAATGATCTTACGGCTGGTCCTTTAGATGAATTTAACATTTTCATTTGCAAAGCTGTTTTATCGGCAATTCTACCTTGAATACCACCTAAAGCATCAATTTCTCTAACAATAATTCCTTTAGCAGATCCACCAATTGATGGATTACAAGGTAGGGTAGCTACATTATTTTTACTAGCTGTTATTAAAAGGGTATTTTTACCAATATTAGCACTGGCATAGGCTGCTTCACATCCTGCATGACCGCCACCAACGACAATTATGTCATATTGCATATTAATCACTTTCTTTCTTTGCTCATTTTTTTAAAAATGTTTGGACATTCACAGCATGCATCTATGCATGTTTTAGCATCTTTTTCACAACAAGAGCAACAAGAATTTTTATTTATTATATTTATGATAATAAATAATAGTAATATGGTAATAATAACTATTAACATTATTTTAATTTTTTTTGTATTATTTTTTTTCATTTGTTCACCTATTTTCCTAAACAGAATCTTGAAAATATTTCATCAATTAATTCATCGGTATATGTTTCTCCAATTATTTCTCCTAAAGTATTCCAACAATCTTTTAAATCAGTTTCAATAATATCGATTGGAGTACCACTTTCTAGATTATCAATTGAGTCATTAATAATATTTAATGATTTTTTTAATAATGATATACTTCTGGCATCACTTAGATATGTCATATCACTTGTAGTAATTTCACCAAGATTGAATATTTCAATGATTCTATTCTTTAATATATCAAGACCAGTATTATCTTTAATACTTATTTTAATGATATTTTTTTCTTCTATTATTAATTTGTTAGGTAAATCAACTTTATTAATAACAATAATATGTTTTTTATTTTTAATTTTAGTCAATATTTTTTCCTCTTCTTTAGTTAAAACTTCATTATTATTTAACATAAATATTACTAAATCTGATTTTTCAATTATTTCTAAACTTTTATCTACACCTAGTTTTTCTACAATATCATCTGTTTCTCTAATACCGGCAGTATCAATAATATGACAAATAATACCATCAAGAATAAAATTACCTTCAACTATATCTCTAGTTGTTCCTTCAATGTCAGTAACAATTGCTTTGTTTTCTTCAAGTAGAGCATTGAGTAAGCTACTTTTACCAACATTTGGTTTACCTATAATACCAATATTTATACCTTCATTAATTAATTTGCCATTTTTGGCTTCGCTTATTATTTTTTGTAGTTTAGTTTTTATGTTATTTATAGATGGTAATATTGTTTCATTAGTTAAAACATCAATATCTTCATATTCTGGATAATCGATATTTACTTCAATGTTACTAATAATATTTACTAAATCGATTCTAAGTGAAGAAATAAGGTTTGAAACACTACCACTTAGTTGTTTAATAGCCATTTCACGTGAGGTTTCACTTTTTGAATCAATCAAATTCATAACACCTTCAGCTTGCATTAAATCAATTCGACCATTTAAGAAAGCTCTTTTGGTAAATTCTCCTGGTTCTGCTAATCTAGCACCATTAGATAATACTAGTTCAAGTACCTTATTAGTAGTACTAATTCCACCATGACAATTTATTTCAACAATATTTTCAGTCGTAAAAGTTCTTGGTGCTAACATGACACTTACTAAGACCTCATCAATTATTTGATTATTTTCCACTATATGACCATAATGTATGGTATGACTTGAAACTTTTTTAAGATTATTATCAAAAATTTTGTTAACAATTTCAATTGCTTCAGGACCACTAATTCTAATAATTGAAATAGCACCGACTCCTAATGCAGTCGAAATAGCAGCGATTGTATCCTCCATAAAAGCACCTCCAATTCGTTAATATTTTAGCACATAAATAAAAAAAAAGATATTTTTTTTATATCTTTTTTTTAATCTTCTTTTGGTTTTACAACAACACATCTATTTGGTTCTTCACCAATTGACTCAGTATAGACATATTTGTTATCTGAAAGTGTACTATGAATAATTCTTCTTTCATATGAATTCATTGAATCTAATTTAGTTTCTACTTTTGTTTCTTTTACTTCTTTAGCTACTTTTTTGGCCAAATATTCAAGATTTTTTACTCTTTTTTCTTTATAATTTTCAACATCTAAGATAATACCAATGAATTCTTTAGTTTCATTATGAATAATTTGTCTTATAATAGTTTGTAAGGCTTCGATTACTCTTCCATTTTTTCCAATTAAGACTGCATTGTGATCTGAGAAAATTTTAATAGTAATATTATCATCTCTTCTTCTTACTTCAAGATTAACTGTCATTCCCATTAATTTAGTTATTTCTGTTACTGTTTCTTTAATAAAGTCTACTAAATCATTATAATTAATGACTTCTATTTTGACATTTTTTTTAAGAAGGGTATTTTTTTCTTCAAGTACATTAACAATTAAATTTTTTTCAGCCACTTTTAATTCATCTAATGCTTTAGAAATAGCTTCTTCTTTTGTTTTTCCTTCATATTCATATTTTTTCATTTATTTAACCTTCTTTCTTTCAACCATTAAATTTTGAATAATTGTAAATACATTTGATGTTATCCAATAAATACCAACAGCACTAGCAATGGTAAATGAACTATAAGTGATTACAACAAGCATAAAAATTAATGTGGTCTTCATATTCATTGCTGGATTTGCAGTTTGATCCTTCATTGTTTTTCTAAATGAGAATAGAGTGGCTAAAAAAATTAAAATTACAAGAATAATATAAATATATTCGCCACCTTTTATCGCACTACCAGGCGTCTTTCCTAATTCAAAAAATAGAAATTTATCTTCAAATATTGCTGGTGTTCTTTGAATTGCTTCATAAAATGCTAGTAATAATGGTAATTGAATAAATGCTAATAGACATCCTGAAATAGGATTGATTTTATATTTTTGATAAAGTACCATCATTTCTTGAGCTTTTTTATTTTGATCTTCAGCAGATGTTTTATTTTCATATTTTTTTTCAATTTTTTGCATTTCAGGCTGAGCTTTTTTTAATAATTCTGATTGCATAGCAGTTTTTTTAGTAAATGGATATAAGATTAATCTAATAATCAAACATGTTATTATTAATGCTACACCATAGTTTTTAAATATTAAACCAATTTTAATTATAACCCATGCTAATGGTTTTACAAATAAACTTGTCCATAATCCTTCATAGTTTCCTATTGGACTAAATTTTGAACAATTTGGTAATTTACTAATATCAATACTATTATCTTCATAAATTTTTATTGTAGTTTTATTGGTTGGTTTACAAATAATATTTTCAGTTATCATTTGACCAGTTTCAGTATTTTTAATTGGCTTATTTTCGCTGTCTTTTAAAAATTTAGTACACCCTGTTAATAAGAATACACATATAATTAAAACTAATATTTTTTGATATTTTTTCATTTAATTACTCACTTTCTTTAGTAAATTTAATAATTCTTTAGCCATTTCATTATATTTTAATTCTAATGAGGCTTCTTTAATAATTATAACATAATTATAATTATTTGGTATATTAATTTCATTAGTCATAATGATATTTTTTATTTGTCGTTTTAATTTGTTTCTTACATTTGCTTTACCTATTTTTTTAGGAATTGTTATGCCATATTTATTATTTGTATCAGATTTTTGATAAAAAATACTAAAATATTTATTCTTTAATGAAAAACCAATATTAATTATTTTTGAATAAGTTTCACTTGATTTAATAATTTTTCCTTTATTCATATGAATCACCTTTTTCCTATTATATAATACATATAAACAAAAAACCACAATTATGTGGCTATGCGCTTAATTTTTTTCTTCTTTTAGCTCTTCTTTTGTTTATTACATTACTTTTCATTCTTGCAAAAAAGCCATGTTTCTTTGCTTTTTTACGATTATTTGGTTGATAAGTTCTCTTCATAAATTAACACCTCCAAGTTAAAATCTTCTTTATTATATAGAAATTGTTCTCTTATGTCAACAAAATTTTTTCTTTTTTTGATATTTTTATTTTATTTTACATTTTTTTTTGATATAATGTTATAAAAGAATAGAGGGATTATTATGTTTGAAAAAATACTATCAATAACAAAAAATTTTGCCATCGTTAAAATTTCAAGTAATATTAATGATGATATTCTTAATTATAATGTTATTTTAGAGGATAAAGATAAACGAATTTTAGGTGAAATTGATGAAGTAATCAACGATGAAGCTAAGATTTCCTTTCTTGGTGAATTCATAAATAATAGATTTTTTAGTGGTATTATTCGTAGACCAACACTTAAAGCTAATATAAGAATCATTAATCAGCAAGAACTTGGTGAATTAGTTGGTGATAATGATGATAAAACTATGATTTTAGGAACAAGTCCTCTATATAATAACTATCCAATTAAAGTAAATATAAACGAAATGTTTAGTAATCATATGGCAATTTTTGGTAATACTGGTTCTGGTAAAACGTGCGGGGTTGCTCGAATAATTCAAAATTTCTTTAATATGAAAGATAAAATTCCTTTTAATTCTAATATTTTTGTTTTTAATAATACTAGTGAATATGATGCCGCTTTTAGAGATATTAGTAAAGTTAATAATAATTTTAATTATAAATTATATACTACTGATAAAGATGATCCATCTGGAAATCCAATTAGAATACCATTATGGATAATGGATGTTGATGATTATGCAAATATATTAGATGTAACTGAATATTTTCAAATTAATATTATTGAAAAAATGTTATGTTTTGTATCTATTTTTGCTAAAAATGATGAAGAATCTATTAGATATAAAAATCATTTAATTGCTAAAGCAATTATTTCTGTATTATATTCTAATCAAGTAGCTGCTAAAATCAGAGACCAAATATTTAATATTTTAACTGATTGCCATACTGATCAATTAAATCTTGATGCTGAAGTACCAGGAATTGGTTATACGAGAGAATTTAGAAAATGTTTTGATATTGATAATCATGGTGAATTTGTTGAAAGAATATTGGTTACTAAATATATTCAAAGTTTTATAGATAATGATACTCAATGGAAAGAAGAATATGAACCAATTTTCTTTACATTAGATCAGTTGGAAGTTGCTCTAAATTTTACTTTAATTAGTGAAGGATTATTATTAAATGATAAATCTTATAGCGAAGCAATTGCTTTAAAGGTTAAATTACATGCTATAAATAATAGTTCCAGCAAAGAATTTTTCAATGTACCTAGTTTTATTACTACTGAACAATATATTAATTCATTTTTATTAACTCCAAATAACGGTAGAGTACAAATAGTTAATTTTGTGCTTGAGGAAATCGATGATCGTCTTGCTAAAAGTATGGTTAAAGTAATATCTAGAATTCTATTTAAATTTTGTAAAAGATTACAACCTAGGGGTTCAATGCCAATTAATATAATGCTTGAAGAAGCACATAGATATGTTCAAAGAGATAATGATATTAACATTTTAGGATATAATATATTCGAACGTATTGCTAAAGAGGGTAGAAAATTTGGAGTAATAATGAATTTAATTACACAAAGACCAACTGAATTATCTGAAACAGTATTGTCACAGTGCTCTAATTTCATTATATTTAAATTAAATCACCCAACCGATTTGGAGTATATTAGAAAAATGGTTCCAAATATTTCATCTGATGTTATTGAAAAACAAAAATCATTACAATCAGGTACTTGTGTTGCTTTTGGTAGAATGATGAGAATTCCGATGATTGTTAAAATGCAAATGCCTAATCCAGAACCACAAAGTGCTAATGCATCTATATACGATAAATGGATGGTTGAATGGAAAAATTAAAACAATAGATAGTATTATTAATATTTATACTATAATTTTTTAAGATATCAACAGATATTGTTGATATCTTTTTCTTTATTTTAATAAGAAAAAATAAATTTTGAACATATTCCTTATTTTTCAACATGTTTATTGATTGTCAACAAATTTATTAACAATTTTTAAATAATTATTAAAATTGTTGAAAACTATTTCAATGCCTTTAAAATTATGGTATTATATTGTTGAAAAGTTGTTGATAAATTGTTTACATATTGTTGATATAAAAAATTTGGGATAGACAAATAATTTTTGTGTGTTAAAATAATGGTAAGACTTAGATGAGAGGTACGATTATGAGTGATAGAGAAGTATGGAATAATTTTTTAGATAATATTAAAAATGAAATTACAAATGTTTCTTTTGATACATGGTTTAATGAAGAAGATACAAAATTTTATTCATTTAAAGATAATGTTATGACTATCACTGTTAATCAAGAATTCATAAAAAAACATATTATGGAACACTACATTGATATAATGACAGATGCAATCAATAAAGTTACAAATACCAATGTTACCTTTAATATCATTCTTGAAAGTGAAATTGAAAATATAAGTAAAAATGACAATACTTTATCATTAAATGATTTAGCGATGAATCTTGAAAAACAATCTGCAACTAATGCTAATTTGAATCCAAATTATACATTTGAAACATTTTTAGTTGGTAAAAGTAATAAATTTGCATATAAAGCCGCAAGAATGACTGCTGAAGCGCCTGGTTCATATAATCCATTATTTTTGTAAGGTGAAAGTGGAGTCGGCAAAACTCACTTAATGCATGCAATTGGGAATTATTTAATTGAAAATAGTAATAAAAAAGTGTTATATATTACAAGTGATAAATTTGTTGATGAATATACAAGAATATTTAGGTATAGTGAAAAAAATAATTTTGAAAAAATAGATGCTTTTAAAGAAAAATATCGTAATGTTGACGTTTTAATGTTGGATGATATTCAATTCTTAAGTACTGCTCCAAAAGGGAAAGAGGAGTTTTTCAATACATTTAATGAACTACATAATGCTGGAAAACAAATTATTATTGCTTCAGATAGACCAGTAGATGATTTAACATCCTTTGAAAATAGGTTAATTACTAGGTTTAATTGGGGGCTTACAGCTAATATAACAACTCCTGATTATGATTTAAGAGTTAGTATTATTAAGAATAAATTAGCTTTTAAGGAGGCTGTTAATGATATTCCTGAAGAAGTTGTGGAATATATTGCTAATAATTTTGATTCTGATATTCGTAAATTAGAAGGAGCTATAACACGTGTTCTTGCTTATTCTTCAATGTTTAATAAAGGTATAATTACATTGGATGTCGCTATCGAAGCTTTAAAAGATCAAATGAAAGGTAAAAGTACTTATAAAAATGATGTTCAAAGAATTCAAAGGGTTGTATGTGATTATTATAAAATTAGTATTGATCAAATGAAAGGTAAAAATAGAAATAATGATGTTAATTTTCCTAGACAAGTGGCGATATATTTGTGTAGAGAATTAACAACAGAATCATTTCCTAAAATTGGATCATATTTTGGAGGTAGAAATCATTCAACAATAATTAGTGCTGATAAAAAGATAAGAAAAGAATTAACTAAAAATGAAAATTTAAGACAGGTAATAAAAGATTTAAAAAGGGATTTATTATAAATTGTTGATTAATGATGATAATTATATAAAATATCAACAATAATTGTTGATATAAAAATCGTTGCAAAATATGGTAATATATGTAGTTATCAACAGTTTCAACAACCGTAATAATATTAATTATTAATTTAAAGAAAGAAGGAAAATTATGAAATTTATTATTAAAAAAAATATTTTACTTGAAAATTTATTAAATGCATCTAAGGCAATATCTTCAAGAAATCTTATTCCAATATTAACTGGTATTAAATTTGATTTAAAAGAAGAAGGTTTATATTTATCGGCTAGTGATTCAGATATATCAATAAGAACATTTATAAAAAATACTGATATTACTGACATCATTGAAACAGGTTCAATTGTTATTAGTGGTAAATATATTGTTGAAATAATTAGAAAGTTACCTGATCAGGATATTTCTATTGAAGTTGTTGATGGCTTTAATATGATTATTCAAACTAGTGGTTCTGAATTCAATTTAAATGGTATTGATCCAAATGAATTCCCTAATTTAGATTTAGAGGAAACTAAAAATCCAATTGTTTTAAATCCAATTATATTTAAGAGTATTGTAAATCAAACTTTCTTTTGTACTTCAATTTCTGAAACTAGGCCATTACTTACGGGAATCAATTTTAAATTAAATAATGAATATTTAGAAGTAATTGCTACTGATAGCTATAGGTTAGCTAGAAAAGAAATTGATTTAAAAGATAAGTATGAAAGTGATTTTAACATTGTTATTCCAAGTAAAAATTTAGTTGAATTATCTCGAATGTTAGATGATGATAAAGAAAATGTTTATTTACATATATTTAGTAATAAAGTATTATTTAAATACAAAAATATTATTTTCTTATCTAGATTAATTAGTGGCACTTATCCTGTGTCTTCAAATATAATTCCTAATGAATTTAAAGTTGATATAGAGTGTGATTATGATATATTGTATGATATGATTGATCGTGCATCACTTTTAACTAGTGATAAAGAGAAAAATACAATTAAATTAACATTAAAAAGTAAAGAATTAATGATTTCTTCAAATTCACCTGAGATTGGTAAAGTTGAGGAAAAAATTGCAATTGATAATGATGGTGAAATTGCTATATCTTTTAGTTCTAAGTATATGCTAGAAGCTATTAAAAGTTTTAACAGTAAAAAAGTACATATTTTGATGAATAATGATAATTCTCCAATCATTATAAAAAGTGAAGATGAAAAAACACTTACTCAATTGGTATTACCAATAAAGACATATTAATTTATGTCTTTTTTTTGTCAACTATCAACAGAATTGTTGATAAAAGAGAATTATTAGTTTATACTTTAATTAAATAGGAGGTTATTTTATGACTGAAGAAGAAAAAAGATATAAAATAATGAAAATTGAATCTTATCAAACAGAGAAAAAAGAATATAATACTAAAGCACGTAAGGCTTTTGGAAAGGGAATTTTTGCTTTAGGTAATATTGTTTTAGGTGTTGGTGGTTTGCTTGAATTTATGAACCTTCCAAGTGATGTTTCAACTAATTTTATTATGATAGCTTTATCTGGTATGTTTGCCGGTGGCTCAATTGTTGAAATGGTACAAATTAAATCTTTAATAAATTCAATAAAAAATAAAGTTAAATTAGATGGTAGAATAGAAGAAATTAATGAAGAATTAGATTTATTGGATGAGCAAACAAGCAGTAAGTCTAGGGGTGGTAGATAATGAATATTAGCATTAAAGATATATTATCATTAGATGATAATAAAAAATATGTCGTTGTTAGTAAGATATATTATGATGGTAAAGATTATTTGTATTTAGTCGATATCGATGATAATGATAATTTAAAATTTTGTTATTTAGATCAAGATGAAATAGTTGAAATTAGTGATAAAGAATTAAATACTAGATTATTACCATTGTTTTTTGGTAAAGTTAAAAATGTTCTAAAAGAAGAAAATATATAAGACGATTTATCGTCTTTTTTTATTGAAATATTTTATTTATTCTACATATTTCTACAAAAATCGACAAATATATGTGTCATAATAAAAGATTAAGGAGGAAAAATTATGTATGAAATAGATTTATCAACATTAATGTTAATAGGAATTGATGATAATGTAACTAAGATTATAACAACTGAAAAAGAATTTATTATTAATGAGTCTTGTAAAAAAATAATTGATGAGTCTTGTAAATTTTTTGGAAGTAGTTTAAGTGACCGTATTAAAGCAACAAATAGGTTGGTTAAAATGGCTTCAAAAACACCGATTATTATTGAAGAATCAAGAAATATTATTTTTTTTCCATTAAAATCAACTAGGGAAAAAAGTAATATTTGGGTATCATTTAATCAATTAGATAATTATGCTAAAGATAATTCTAATACAATATTTAAATTTAAAACAGGTAAAGAAGTAACATTAAAATTTTCATATTATATTGTCGATAATCAAGTTACTAGAAGTTTAATATTAGATTATGAAATTAATAATCGAAGAAAAAGTCTTGAAAAATAGATTTTTTCTTTTATTTTTAAGGATTTTATGATATAATTATAATATAAATAATTAATAAATAATGTATATTTGTGGGGTAATGTTTTATGAGGTAGATTATTAGTGAAAATTGAAAAACTAATGTTAAAAAACTTTCGTAATTATCAAGATTTAACGATTGAATTTAATGATAAACTAAATATTATTATTGGAAATAATGCCCAGGGAAAAACAAATATACTTGAAGCTATTTATTTTTTAGCTATTACAAAATCTAATTTACCGGTAAATGATAAAAATTGTATAAAAAAAGATTGTTTATTTATGCGAATTACTGGTAATGTTTGCGATGTTACTGGAACTAAAAAATTACAAATACTTTTAAATTCTAATGAAAAACGATTAGAAATTAATAATAATGAAATAAAAAAACATGCCAATTATATTGGAAATTTGAAAGTTATTATTTTTAATCCTGATGATATTAGATTAATAAAAGAAACTCCAAGTAATCGAAGAAGATTTATCAATATAGAAATAAGTCAACTATATCATAAATATATTAGTACTTTAAATGAGTATAATATGGTATTAAAACAGCGAAATGAGTATTTGAAATTTGCTAAAAATAATAAAATTAATGAAGTATATTTTGATATTTTAAATGAAAAATTAGTTGATTTAGCAGAAATTATTTATAATCATCGGATGCAGTTTATTAATAATTTAAATAATTATATAGGTAAAATATATTGTGATATTTCTGGTTATGAAAGATTATCAATTAGATATTTACCTAATGTTGTAGTTAATAATGGTGAAGATTTTAAAGAAGTTATGTATCTTAAACTTAAAAATAGTTATGAACGTGAATTATTTATGGGTAGTACATTAATTGGACCTCACAGAGATGATTTTAGCTTTAATTTAGATAATAATGATCTTTTAGTATATGGAAGTCAAGGACAAGTAAAACTGGCTGTATTAGCCCTTAAACTATCTGAAATTGATGTTTTTAATGAATTATGTCATGAATTTCCTATCTTACTTTTAGATGATTTATTTAGTGAATTAGATATAAATAAAAGAAATAAAATAATTAAATATTTAAATCGTGATATTCAGACAATAGTGACGACGACAGATTTAAAAAATATTGATAAAAGATTGATTAGAAATGCAGTTATTTATAAAATTGATGATGCAAAAATAATTGAAAAAAAATACAAGAAGGATGTGAAATAAAATGGATGAGAAAAAGAATGAACATTATGATGCCTCCGATATACAGGTTTTAGAGGGGTTAGAGGCAGTTAGAAAAAGACCTGGTATGTATATTGGTACTACCGATATTAAAGGATTACATCATTTAGTATGGGAAATTGTTGATAATGCAATAGATGAAGCTTTGGCTGGCTATTGTAAAAATATCGAAGTAATTATTAATAAAGATAATTCAATAACGGTAAAAGACGATGGACGTGGTATTCCAACTGAAATTCATCCTAAAACTAAAAAATCAACTGTTGAAACTGTTTATACGGTACTTCATGCTGGTGGTAAATTTGGTGGTGGAGGATATAAAGTATCTGGTGGATTACATGGTGTAGGTGCATCAGTAGTAAATGCTTTATCAAAGTGGTTAGAAGTTAAAGTATACAAAAATGGTGAAGTAAATTATATTAGATTTGAAAATGGGGGTCATACTGTAGAACCACTTAAAGTGATTGATAAGTGTGATCAAAATAGAACTGGTACGGTTGTTACTTTTAAACCAGATTCAACAATATTTGATAGTGAAATATATGATTACGATATTTTAAAAGTAAGAATTAGAGAATTAGCTTTCTTAAATCGTGGTTTATCAATCACACTTCGCGATGATAGAGATATGGAGGATACAACTGGTGAAACTTTTTTATATGAAGGTGGAATTAGCGAATATGTATCATTTATAAATCAAGGAAAAACACCTATACATAATGATATAATTCATTTATCTGGTGAGGAAGATGGCGTGTTTTTAGAAGTTGCAATGCAATATAATACTGGATATAATGATAATATTTATTCATTTGTAAATAATATAAATACTCATGATGGTGGTACTCATGAAGAGGGAGTTCGTAGAGCACTAACAAGGGTAATTAATACTTATGCGAAAAAAAATAATATTTTAAAAGAAAAAGATGATTCTTTAACTGGCGATGATGTTAAGGAAGGACTTACAATGATTATTTCTTGTAAACATCCTAATCCACAATTTGAGGGTCAAACGAAAGGTAGACTAGGAAACTCAGAAGTTAGAAAATTAGCGGATAGTATTTTTAGTCAGGGATTTGAAAGATTTTTATTAGAAAATCCTGAAGATGCAAAAACTATTGTTGGTAAGGCAATGTTAGCGTGTCGTGCAAGAAATGCAGCAAGAAAAGCTAGGGAAATAACAAGAAAATCTGATTTAGCAACTACTAATTTCTTTGGTAAATTATCTGATTGTAAGAGTAAAGATCCAAAAGTATCTGAAATATTTATTGTCGAGGGAGATAGTGCAGGCGGTTCAGCTAAAAAAGGTAGAGATTCAATGACACAAGCCATTCTTCCACTTAGAGGTAAAATATTAAATGTTGAAAAAGCAAGATTGGATAAAGCTTTGTCAAATGAAGAAATTAGAACAATTATTACAGCGTTTGGTACAGGTATTGGTGAAGAGTTTGATTTATCTAAATTAAGATACGATAAGATAATAATTATGACAGATGCCGATGTTGATGGATCACATATTAGAGTATTACTTTTAACTTTGTTCTATCGTTTCTTTAAACCTATAGTAGAAGCTGGACATGTTTATGCAGCTCAACCACCATTATTCAGAATAATGCATGGTAAAACTAGAAAATATGTCTTGAATGATGAAGAAAAAGAGGCATATATGGAATCACTTCCAGAGAATATTCGTAGTAGAGCTGAAATTGCTCGTATGAAAGGTCTTGGAGAAATGGATGCTGAAGAGTTAAATGAAACAACTATGGATATTGAAAAACGTGTTTTGAGAAAAATTACTGTTGATGATTGTGTAGCAGCTGATGCAATTTTTGAAAAACTAATGGGTGATGAAGTTGAACCGCGCCGTAGTTTTATTGAAGAAAATGCAAGATATGTTACTAATCTAGATATTTAGGGGGTGCAATATGGAAGAAAATAAAAAATTAGATAAAGATATCGAGGAACTTGTAGATAGGACAAAGAATAATGATGAAGAATCTACAAAAAATAACGATATAGAAAATAATAATGATGAATTGATACATGATGCAAGTAAATTTAATGGATATTTTCATGAAAGAGATAGTTTAGCTGAAAATAATATTGTTGATGAAGTAAAAACATCTTTTTTGGAATATTCTATGAGTGTTATCACTTCACGTGCATTACCTGATCTTAGAGATGGTTTAAAACCTGTTCATCGTCGTATTTTATGGAGTATGTATAATTCTGGTTATACTCCTGATAAACCACATCGTAAGTCTGCTAAGACAGTTGGTGAGGTTATGGGTAATTATCATCCACATGGAGATTCTTCAATATACGAAGCAATGGTAAGAATGGCCCAAGATTTTAATCAACGTTATTTACTTATTGACGGTCATGGTAACTTTGGTAATATTGAAGGTGATGGCGCAGCGGCAATGCGTTATACTGAATCGCGTCTTTCAAAATTATCTTTAGAATTACTTGCTGACATTCGTAAGAATACGGTTGATATGACTAAAAATTTTGATGAAACATTAGATGAACCAACTGTACTTCCAAGTAGATTTCCAAATATATTAGTTAATGGTACAATGGGAATTGCCGTAGGTATGGCAACGAATATTCCACCACATAATTTAGGTGAAGTAATTGACGGATGTGTCGCTTATATTGATAATCCTGAAATAGATACATTAGGATTAATGGAATATATTAAAGGACCGGATTTTCCTACTGGTGGTATAATTCTTGGAAATTCAGGTATTAAAAGAGCGTATGATACTGGTCGTGGTTCGATTACAATTAGGAGTAGGGCAGAAATTGAAGAACATGCTAATCATAGTACTATTGTAATCACTGAGGTTCCTTATGGTACAAATACTTTAGAACTTAAAAATAAGGTAGCTGAATTAGTTAGAGATAAAATAATAGATGGTATTTCTGATTATCATACTGATTTAAAAGATGGTGTTAAAATTACAATTACTTTAAAACGTGATGCAAATCCTCAAGTTGTACTTAATAATTTATATAAGCACACTAACTTCCAAGTACAATATGGTATTATATTTTTGATGATTGATAATGGAACTCCTAGAACATTAGGATTGAAAGATATAATTTCTAAATATATTGATCATCAAAAGACTGTTATTATTCGTAGAACTAAATTTGATTTAGATAAAGATGAGAAAAGAGTACATATCCTTGAGGGGTATAAGATTGCTCAAGATCATATTGATGAAGTAATTCAGATAATTAGAGGTGCTCAAACTGATGAAGAAGCTAAGACTAAATTAATGAATAGGTTTGGTTTAACTGATGCTCAAACTGATGCAATTCTAGAGTTAAAACTTCGTAGACTAACTGGTTTAGAAAGGGATAAAATAGAGGCAGAACTTGCTGATTTACTGGTTGAAATTGAAGAATTGAAATCTATTTTAGCCTCAGAACAAAAAGTTCTTGAAATAATTAAGAAAGAACTGCTTGAAATCAAGACAAAATATGCCGATGAGCGTCGTACACATATTGATATGACAGCAATTGATTATATCGAAGATGAAAGTTTAATTCCAGAAGAAAATATTGTTATTACTTTGACAAATAAAGGTTATATTAAGAGATTACCAGCTAATACTTATAAAACTCAACATCGTGGTGGTGTAGGTATTAAGGGAATGTCTATTAATGAAGAAGATTTTGTCGAACAAATGATTAATTGTTCAACTCATGATTTTGTATTATTCTTTACGAATAAAGGTAAAGTTTATCGAGTTAAGGGATATGAAATTCCTGAATATAGTAGGCAAGGTAAAGGTTTACCAATAGTTAACTTATTAAGTCTTGAAACGGGTGAATCAGTCACATCTTTACTTAATGGAAGTAAGAATGACGAAACTAAATATTTGGTCTTTGCTACGAAACAAGGTTTAATCAAACGTACAGATATTAGTGAATTCTATAATATTAGAGCAAATGGTAAGAAATTCATTACTTTACGTGATGATGATGAATTGATTTCAGTAAAAAATACAAATGGTGAGTCTGATATTTTAATGGCAGCATCAAATGGACGTATGGTAAGATTCCCTGAAAAATTAATTAGAGTTATGGGTCGAGGAGCATCTGGTGTCAGGGGTATTAATTTAGATGGTAGTAATCTTGTTGGTATGGAGGTTGCTACTGCTAATACATTAGTTCTTGTAGTTACAGAAAATGGTTATGGAAAGAAAACTCCAATTGAAGAATATAGAATTACTAACCGTGGTGGTAAAGGCGTTAAAACTCTTAATATCACTGAAAAAAATGGTATTATAACTTCATTTAAAACAGTTACTAACGATAAGGATTTAATCATTATTACTAATGAAGGTATAATTATTAGATTGGCTGTTGATAAGATATCTGAAATGAGTAGAGTTACACAGGGAGTTAGACTAATTAATCTTCGTGAAGGACAAAAAGTTAGCACTGTATCAGTGGTTGATGTTATAAAAGAGGATGATGTTGTTGATAGTGAAGAAGAATTATTAACTTCAAATTCTGATAATTAATTTTTAAGGTATATACTTATATATACCTTTTTTTTGTATAAATATTTCCCGGGAAATATTTATATGTATATTAAATAATTTAATGATTAATGTATAGTTTTTAATTTTAATGTTCCACGTGGAACATTAAAATTAAGTTTTATTATATTATTTTTGTTTATATTTTAATTATCATTGATATATTTTAAAATATTTGTTATAATTTATTTGTGCGACAATAATGTTAGGAATTAAGTCAGGATCGGAAGATAGCAGCTTTAACTAATTATTATTGTGTGCACTTTTTTTAATGTTCCACGTGGAACATTAAAAAAAAGTAAATATCACAAATAATCATCTATGCTGCACACTTAATTGTTTATAAAAAAAGTCATAAACTATAAAAATGTTGCTATTAATTATAATTATAAGTTATTATTATTTATGTTAAATGCTTACTTATCTTTTTTTTATGAAGTATTGTGATTATTTCTTCTTAGAATTATTTTAATAATAAAAAATATTATTAATAAAATACTTATTTATATTTTTTAAATTTACTTCTACAATGTTCCACGTGGAACATTGCTTTCTTTGAATATTTTATATTAATTTTTGCTACTTTATTTATGATTAATAAATTATTAAAATAATATTATTGAATTTCGCTGCTGATATTGATGAATTTAATGTTCCACGTGGAACATTAAAATAAAAATGTGTGTATGATATTACAAATTTTTAATTTTCATATAACTTTTGCTGTATTATTTAGATTATTTAAGTATATATTTAAATTTATACTTTAAATTATTTTTGGTTGTTGATATAATTATATAAGGTGATATAAATGGAATATTTTATAAATAGAATTTTTGAATTAGCAAATATAGCTTACGAAAATGATGATATACCTGTTGGTGCAATTGTTGTAAAAAATAATGAAATAATAGGTGAGGGATTTAATACCAGAAATAGATTTAAATCGGTGATTGGTCATGCAGAAATAGATGCAATAGAAATGGCATGCAAACATATCGGAGATTGGCGACTTGATGATTGTGAAATGTATGTTACATTGTCGCCATGTATGATGTGTACCGGTGCAATAATTGAAAGTCGAATAAAAAAAGTATATTATTTATGTGATAGAACAAATGTATGTTTTAATTGTAATGATTATTTAAATATATCAAAATTAAATGACTCACAAAAAGCTACCGAATATATGAAATTATTACAATTATTTTTTGAAAATAAAAGAAATAAGTAGCAATATATGTTATAATATATTTGGAATTGGCGAGGTGAATTATGAATTATTTAGCTTTATATAGAAAATATCGTCCAAAAGAATTAGATGAGGTTGTTGGTCAAAGTGAAATAAAAAAGATACTAGCTAGTTCTATAAAGAATGGAACAATAACGCATGCTTATTTATTTTCTGGTCCACGTGGTACTGGTAAAACAACTATGGCAAAAATTTTAGCAAAAATGGTTAATTGTACTAATCCAATCGATGGTAATGCTTGTAATAAATGTGAGAGTTGTCTAAATATTCTTAATTCTAACGATGTTATCGAAATAGATGCTGCTAGTAATAATGGTGTTGATGAAATTCGTGACTTAAGAGAAAAAGCTAATTTAGTACCAAGTAATGCTAAATATAAAGTATATATCATTGATGAGGTACATATGCTGACAACACAAGCATTTAATGCTTTACTTAAAACCTTAGAGGAGCCTCCAAAGCATGTTATTTTTATACTAGCTACTACTGAATATTATAAAATTCCACTTACAATTACATCTAGATGTCAAAAATTTCAATTTAATAAGATTAGTGATAACGAAATTGTAAAAAGACTTAAAGAAATTGCTAAATTAGAAAAAATCAAAATAACTGATGAAGCATTGTCAGAGATTGCAAAAATATCGGATGGTGGAATGCGTGATTCAATTAATTTTTTAGATCAACTTAGATCATTTACTATTAATGAGATTACTATTGATGATGTTTACGAAGTTTGTGGTAATGTTTCTAGTATTGAAATGTTTAATTTATTATCATCAATTAATACAAATGATACCGAAAATGTGATTAAAATTTTCGAAAATATGGATGCTAGTGGTAAAAATTATTATAGGTTTCTTGAAAATTTTGTTGCCTTTTTAAAGGATATCATTTTATACAATCAACATGTTAGTCATAAATATATAAAAAGTGATGTAGAAATACTTGAAAAAGTTAATAATATATTTAGTATTGAAAATATTTATTACATTGTTGAATGTGTAAATAATTTAATGGATAAACTTAAAAATGTGTCAAGACAGTCAGTAATTGTTATAACTAATTTTTTATTAATCATGAATAAATTAAATCAAAAAAATAATTGTGTTTTTGAAAAAAATGATGAAATAAAGGAAAAAGAAATATCAAATAAAGAAAAAAGTAATGACTATGATATGGCCTTCCAGTTTACATCAAATGAACATGAATTAATTGATAATAATGTTGTAAATGAAATAAAAATCGATAATTTTACTAATGCTGTAGATGATTATAATGATGCTGATATTTTAATTAAAAATAAAGAAATTATTATTAATAATACATTTGCTGTTGCTAGTAAAGAAGTAAAAAATAATTTACAAAATTTGATGAGTAAATTAAATGACTATTTAACAGATAAAAAATATAAAGTGGCTGCTGGTACATTAATTGACGCTAAAATAGAAGTAGCTGGAGATGGATATATAATTATGTCAGTTATAAATGAAGCTGCTGCCCAAAAAATATATAATAACTATAAATTATGTCATGAACTTATAAATAAAATATTTTTAGAGGATTATAATTTTGTGGTATTAAACTATGATGAATGGAGTTTTTATAAGGATGAGTATGTTAAGAATTTTAGAAATGGAAAAAAGTATACTTTAAAAGAACTCGAAAATACGTTAATACCTGAGGAAGTAGAGAGAAGCCAACCAACGATTGTTGATAAATTATTTGAATTAGTTGGTGAAGATAATGTTGAATTTAAATAATATTTGATATATTTAAAGTATTATTTTATATGTATAATATAATATTTTAGTTAGTAAAATAGTGCAAAATAAGGAAAGGTGATAAATATGAATATGCAAATGATTATGCAACAAGCAAAAAAAATGCAGGCACAATTACAAAAGGATCAAGAGGAACTAGAAAAAACAGAATATGAAGGAAATTCTTCATTAGTTAATGTAAAAATAAACGGAAAATATGAAGTAGTTGAAGTAAAAATTAATTTACCAGAAGGTGAAGCTATTGGAGCAGATGATAGTGAAATGTTTGAAGATATGGTAATGGTTGCAATGAATGAGGCAGTAAAAAAAGTAGCTCAAGATAAAGAAAAGAAATTGGGTAAATACGGTCAAGGATTGGCTGGATTAATGTAGTAAAACATGACTTGTTGAGAGGATGATTGTGATGTATCCTAATTGTGTTAGAAACTTGATAAATTCTTTGAAAGATTTACCAGGTATTGGTGAAAAATCGGCCGAAAGATTGGCTTTTTCAATTCTTAATTTTGATCATGATAAAATTGATAATTTTGCGACAGCTTTAAATGAAGTAAAAGAAATTAAGCGATGTCCAATATGTAATAATATTACTGATATGGATACTTGTTATATATGTAACGATAGTAGTCGTGATAATGATACAATTTTTGTCGTAGAAAAACCTAAAGATATTGTATTATTTGAAAAAATGGGTAATTATAAAGGAAAATATCATGTGCTTGGTGGGTTAATTTCACCACTTGAAGGAATAAATCCGGAAGATATTAATTTAGAAAACTTAGTTACTAGAGTAAAAGAAAACAATGTTAAAGAAGTAATTGTTGTATTAAAACCAAGTATTGAAGGTGAAACAACAACGCAATATATAAAAAAAATACTTACTAAGTACAATGTTAGGGTATCAAAAATACCAATAGGTATTCCGATGGGAACCGACATTGAATATATCGATTCAATGACGCTTGAAATGGCTTTTGAAGATAGAAAAGATATTGCATAATACAAATGGACAAGGCATATTATTTACTGGGTGAATAATATGTTAAAGATAATATTTAATATAATAAAGAAAATAATTATGTCAGTATTGTTTATATATGCTTATAATAAACTTGCTTTACCATTAAATATAATAATACCAATGAATGCTATTACGGTGTGTTTGGTTGCTTTATGTGGTATTCCTTCAATATTGATGTTAGTTTTATTTTCTTTAGTATGTATTTAGAAAGCGGGAATATATAGTGAAAAGTGATGTATTTAATACGGAATTAAATTATATTAAGGATGATCGTATAAGAGAAAGCGCAGAATATCTATTAAATAGATTACCAGATTATTTTTATACGATGCCGGCATCAACATCTGGAAAACATCATCCAGCTTTTTCGCTTGGTGAAGGTGGATTGGTTAGGCATACCAAAGCAGCTGTTAGAATTGCAATAGAATTATTCAAAGATAATGTTTTTAATATTTTTGAATTTAAAGATAATACTCAAGATTTAATAATTATGGCTTTACTTTTACATGATGGATTTAAGCAAGGAAAGGAAGATACTGGCCATACTGCTTTTGATCATCCATTAATTGCTGCACACTTTATTTTTGAAAATATTGCCAAATTACCAATGAATCAGATAGATACACTTCAGGTAAGAAGATTGGTTGCTTCGCATATGGGACCATGGAATACTGATAAAAATGGTAATAAAATTTTACCAATTCCTGTTAGAGATGATGAAAAATTTGTACATGCTTGTGATTATTTAGCATCAAGAAATTTTTTAAATATAACTTTTGTCAATAATGAAATCGTTGATAGTGTGGATAGAGGACAAGCTAAAATATTAAAAAAATAAAAAATATGGAGGTTATGGTTATGTTAGATGATTATAAAGATAAACAAAGTATTGCGTACAATATTATGATGAATGAAATTAATAATAATCATATTAGTCATGCATATTTAATTGATGAAAATAATAACAATGAATCATTTGACATAGTCATGGCTTTTATAAAAGAAGTAATTTGCAGTAAAATAGATACTGAAAAAAAACAAATGTTGTGTAAAAGAATCGATGATGGTAACTATCCTGAAATAAAAATTATTGAACCAGAAGGAATGCTTATAAAGAAACAACAAATACTTGATTTACAACAAGAATTCTCTAAATCAGCTGTCGAGGGTAATAAACGTATATATATAATTAAAGATGCTGATAAAATGCGTAGTGAAACAGCTAATTCAATGCTAAAATTTTTAGAGGAACCTGATAACGATGTTATGGCAATTTTAATGACTAATAATTTTAATAATATACTATCAACTATTGTGTCACGTTGTCAAGTTATTAGACTAAACAGTAATAGTATCAATAATTCTATTAACGAGATCGATGAACTTACTTTTAATTTTATCAAATCTCTTGAATATGATGGAATAAAAGTAATTATTAAAGAACAAGATTTAATATTTAGTTCATTTAATTTAAAAGAGCGGGATAAATTTATTAATTTTTTTGACAAAATGATTGATATGTATTATGATATATTAAAAATTTCTAGTGGTAATCAAAATATTATTTATAAGAATTATTCAAATGATTTTAAGTTGATTGCTGAAAAAAATACACAAAATAAGATATTAGATAAGATAAATAATTTAATTGAAATGAAAGATAGGATTAAAAACAATGTAAATATCAATTTACTTATTGATAGTTTAATTGTCAATCTTGGAGGAATGTAAGATGGTAGTGGGAGTAAAATTAAATGATAATGGTAAAGCATATTATTTTGATGCTACTGATGTTAATGTTCATGAAAATGCAACAGTAATAGTTGAAACTGAAAAAGGACTTCAATATGGTACGGTTGTAAGAATAATATCTGAGGAAGAAATTAATCATGAAATAGAATATAAACCAGTAATTAGATTAACTACAAAAGCTGATTACAAAAAACATTTAAGTAATTTAAAAGATGCTGATAAGGCAATTTTAAAATGTAATGAATTAATAGAACAATATGGGCTCGATATGAAAATAATTGACGCCAGTTATACTTTTGATAGAGAACAGTTAATTTTTCGTTTTTTAGCTGACGATCGTGTTGATTTTAGACAATTAGCAAAAGATTTAGGATCTATGTTTAGGACACGTATTGAATTAAGACAGGTAGGTATTCGCGATAAAGCCAAAGAAATTGGAGGCTTTGGACCATGTGGTAGAAAATTATGTTGTAATAATTTTTTAACAGAATTTGATAGTGTTTCAATAAATATGGCAAAAAATCAAAATTTATCATTGAATCCAACGAAGATTAACGGAGTATGTGGAAGATTACTTTGTTGTTTAAAATATGAAAATGATAATTATATTGAATATAAAAAGAATTTGCCAGATATTGGTAACAAAGTAAAAATAAAAGAGGGAGAAGGCAAAGTAATTTCAGTTGATGTTTTTAAAAAAAAGTATCGCGTATTATTAAATGAAACCAATGAAATTATTGAATGCGAAGTAACTAATGAAAGTAAAAAATAGATTACTTAATTTTGATAATATGATAATTTATCAGGATAATGATTATTTTCTATTTTCTTTAGATTCAGTTCTTTTGGCTAATTTTGTAACTATTAAATTAACTGATAAAAAAATAATTGATTTATGTTCTGGTAATTGTCCTATTCCTATGCTAATGTCATTTCGAACAAAGGCTAGGATTTTTGGCGTTGAAATTCAAAAATATATTTATGATATGGGAATGGATTCAATTAAAGAAAATAAACTAGATAAGCAAATTGAATTTATCAATGAAGATGTAAAAGAGATAAATAAAATATATGAAGCTGAAACGTTTGATGTTGTTACTTGTAATCCTCCGTATTTTAAATATCAGGATAATAGTTTGATTAATGAGAATAAGGGTAAATCAATTGCAAGACACGAATTATTAATTACTTTAGAAGAAATAATCAAAATCAGTAGTTATTTACTTAAAAATAACGGAACCTTTGCAATGGTTCATCGTCCTGAACGATTAATAGAAATAATAAATTTATTTCAAAAATATAATATTGAACCTAAAAAAATACAACTTGTGTATCCAAAAGAGGGAAAAGCGGCTAATATGTTATTAATAGAGGGAGTAAAAAATGGAAAAAGCGGTTTAAAAATTCTCCCATCACTTATCGTTCATACTGCTAGTGGTCAATATGTTCCTGAAATAAGAAAAATGTTTGGATGTGATAAAAATGTGGCAGAAAAGTTATGATAATTCTCCAAGTGTATATATTGTGCCAACTCCAATTGGTAATTTAGATGATATGACATTTAGAGCTATTAATATTTTAAAAATGGTTGATGTGATTTTTTCTGAAGATACACGAGTCACGTTACAACTTTTAAATTACTTTGACATAAAAAATAAATTAATTCATATGGATGATCATAATGAAGAGACAGTTAAAGAAAATGTACTTAGTAAATTAAGAGACGGAAAAAATGTGGCAATAGTTACTGATAGGGGAACGCCAATTATTAGTGATCCTGGATATAAAACGGTAAAATTTTTAAAAGATGAAGGATATAATGTAATTGCTCTACCGGGTGCTACGGCTTTTGTTCCTGCCTTGGTAGCATCGGGAATAAGTTCTGAGCATTTTACATTTTACGGATTTTTGTCTAATAAAGAGAAAAAAATGTATGATGAACTTGATATATTAAAAGATAGTGAATATACATTGGTATTTTATGAAGCACCACATCGAATACTTAGAACTTTAGATGCTATGCTCCAGGTATTTGGTGATCGTAATATTAGTATTTCAAGGGAAATATCTAAATTACATGAGAGTGTATTTGTTGGAAAAATAAGTGAAGCTATTAAGACGATTGATGTCAAAGGTGAGTTTGTTATTATTGTTGAAGCTAGTCACGAACAAATATCAAATGACATGTCGATAATAGATAATGTTAACATGTATATTAAAAGTGGTTTATCTAGTATGGAAGCAATTAAAAGGGTAGCTAAAGAAAGAAAAATACCTAAGAGTGAGGTATATAAAGAATATCACGAAGGAAGATGATAATATGAAATTAGTCGTAGGCTTAGGAAATCCTGGAAAAGAATATGAAAAAACAAGGCATAATGTTGGATATATGTTTTTAGATTATGTGACTGATAATGCAAAGTTTTTAATAAATAAGAAATTTAATGCTATGGAGTATGAAATGACGATAGAAAATGAACAAATCATATTTATTAAACCATTAACATTTATGAATTTATCTGGTGAAGCAGTAATTAAATATGTTAATTTCTATAAAATTGATCCAATTGATATTTTAGTCATTCAAGATGATTTAGATATGGATCTTAGTAAATATAAATTATTGTTTAATCATGGTGATGGTGGTCATAATGGTATAAAAAATATTATTCAAAAATTAGGTACTAAATCTTTTTTAAGACTCAAAATAGGCATATCTAAGGCTAGTATTGATACTAAAGATTATGTTTTAGGTAAATTAAATAAAAAAGAATACGATACACTTATTTTAGTATTTGAAAAACTAAAAAATTTTATATATGATTATGTTACGGTTAATCGTGATTTATTAATTGGAAAATATAATGTCCGTGAAAAAGAAGAGAATAAATAATATTTATTAAGAGGGATATAATGAAATTTTTTGATCATATTTTTGAAGTTACTGATAGTAGTGATTATAATGTATCAGGACTTAATAGGGAGCTTGCTTGTATTAATATATATGATGCTTTTATTAGAAATAATAGAGGCTTTTTGGTCGTTACAAGTAGTACTTATATGGCTAATTTGTTATATCAAACGTTATTAAACTATACGGATAAGGTGTTATTTTTTCCTATGGATGATTTTCTGACTAGTGAAGCAATTGCTATTAGTCCTGAATTTAAGGTAGAAAGAATTACAACTTTAAATACATTATGTGAAGATGATAAGTACATTGTTGTCACTAATTTAATGGGAAGTTTGCGTTATCTTCCAAAAAAAGAATTGTGGAAAAAGTCAAAAATTGTTTTAAAAAAGGGAATGGAAATTGATCGCGAAAAGCTACTCGATGATTTATATAATTTAGGCTATGAGAGAGAAACAATTGTTAATGGAACTGGAAAAGTAGGTGTTCGTGGATATGTGCTGGATGTTTTTCCAACCTCATTTGATCATGCAATAAGAATTGAATTTTGGGGTGATATTATTGATTCGATTAAGTATTTTGATGTCGAATCACAGTTATCATTAAAAGAAACAAGTGAAGTAACTATTTATCCATTTACGGAATTTATTTTGAATGTATATCCTGAAAATGTTATTAGAAAACAAAAATATTTAGCTAATTATAGCAATCCATCATTGATTAGTGAATATTTCGATAAACCGATTATTGTTAATTATGATTACAATACCATAATAAATAGTTATAGTTTACTAATAGACTCAATTATGGAGTATGATAGAGATAATCCACAAGAACTTGATACGCATTATATGAATGATTTTACTAAAATAAAAGGTTTATTTAATATTAATTTTTATCACTTTGATGATGATGTTACAAGTAAAAATAAAAGTTATAAATATAAGTATGGAAAAATAAATAATTATAATGGTGATTATAATAAGATTAAAAATGATTTAATTAGTTTTATTAATAGTGGAAAAACAGTTATTTTGTGTATTCCTAATGTTGAAAGTGCTAAAAGAATTATTAAATATTTAGAAATTGATGACATTATCCTAACTAAAGAAAATGATATTGTAAATGGGAAAATAAATTTATTAAATAAAAATGTATATGAAGGATTCATTTTTGGTGATTATGTTGTTATCGGTCGAAATGATTTATTTGATAAAAAAGATGAAGTTATAAAATATAAAAGTAAGTATAAAATTGGTACTAGGGTAACAGCTATCACTAATATTAATGAAGGTGACTATGTTGTTCATGAAATTTTTGGTATTGGAATATATCGTGGGTTACAAACTATTGATAAAAATGGTTTAAGAAAAGATTATATTAAACTTGAATATGCTGATGGAGATATTTTATATATTCCAGTTGAGAATATTGATCGAATTAGTAAATTTACTGGTAAGGAAGGCATTGGTGTTAAGTTAAATAGTTTGTCAAATGACAATTGGAAAAAGAAAAAGAGCAAAGTTCGTGAAAAATTAGAGAGTATTGCTGGTGATTTAATAATGGTCTCAGCTGAACGTGAAGCTACTAAAGGATTTGCTTTTTCAAAGGATGATGAAAATCAAGCTATATTTGAAAATGAATTTGTTTATACTGAGACTCCAGATCAAATTAGAGCCACTAATTTAATAAAGACAGAAATGGAAAAAGATAAACCAATGGATATGCTTTTATGTGGCGATGTTGGTTATGGTAAAACGGAAGTTGCATTTAGAGCAATTTTTAAAGCTGTAAATGATGGAAAACAAGTGGCCTATTTATGTCCTACGACTATTCTTTCTAGTCAACAGTATGAATCTGCTAAAGAAAGATTTGCTACTTTTCCAATTAATATTGCACTTATCAACAGGTTTGTTGATAAATCAAAGCAGACACAAATTTTAGATGATTTGGCTAAAGGTAAAATTGATATTATCTTTGGAACACATCGCTTACTTAGCGAAGATATAAAATATAAAGATTTGGGTTTACTAATTGTCGATGAGGAACAAAGATTCGGTGTTACACATAAAGAAAAAATAAAAAAGTATAAGACTAATGTTGATGTTTTAACTTTATCAGCAACGCCAATACCAAGAACTCTTCAAATGAGTTTAGCTGGCATTAGAAGTTTAGCTTTAATTGAAACTCCGCCAAAAGAAAGATATCCAATTCAAACTTATGTACTTGAAGAATCTAATTTAGTAATTAAAGATGCTATTTATAAGGAATTATCTCGAAATGGTCAAGTATTTATTTTATTTAATAGTGTTGAAAAAATTGAAGAAAAAATGTTAGAAGTAAGTAGATTAGTACCAGAAGCTAAGATTGATTTTGCTCATGGACAAATGACTAAAGATCAGTTAGAAAATAAAATGAATAATTTTATTAATGGTAAATTTAATGTACTCATATGTACAACAATTATTGAAGCTGGAATCGACATTCCTAATGTTAATACTTTAATAGTTATAGATGCTGATAAATTTGGACTTTCGCAGTTATATCAAATTAGAGGAAGAATTGGACGTAGTAATAAAATTGGTTATGCATATTTAATGTATTGTAAACATAAATTTTTAAATGATGCGGCTATAAAGCGTTTAGATACGATAAAAGAGTTTACGGAACTAGGTAGTGGTTTTAAAATAGCTATGCGTGATTTATCAATTAGAGGAGCCGGTGATATTCTTGGTAGGGAACAATCTGGTTTTATTGATACTGTTGGTATTGATTTGTATTTAAAATTATTAAATCAAGCGATTCGTAAATCTAAAGGCGAAGAAATTGAAGAAGATAATGACGAAAATAACAATGATAAACCTTTAATTTCAGTATCAACTCATATCGATGATAAATATGTTGATGAAGCTGAATTAAAAATATTAATTCACAAAAAAATTAATATGGTTGATTCGTATGATAGTTTTTGTAATATTAAAGAAGAACTTGAGGATCGCTTTGGTAAATTATCTGATGATATCATTATTTATATGTATGAAGAATGGTTTGAAAAAATTGCTAAATCACTGATGATTGATGAAATACATGATAATGAAAAATTAGTAGATATGACTTTGCCAAAAAAAATAAGTAATCAAATTAATGGCGAAAAATTATTTATGGAAACATATAATATTAGTAAATATTTTAAATTAAATTATCGAAATGGTTGTATTCATGTTATATTGGAAAAAAACAAACTTGAAAAGCATTATTTAATGTATTTAATTGGTGTGTTACTAAAAATTCGTAGTATGTTAAATAATTAAAGAGCATTTTGCTCTTTTTTTGTATACTTATTGTAAATTTTACCAAACTATTTATGAATGGAGGAATATTTGTGTCAACAGGAATTGTAAGAAGAATTGATGAATTAGGGAGAATTGTTATTCCTAAAGAAATAAGAAAAAGTTTACGTATAAAGAATGGCGATAATTTAGAGATTATAGTTGATGGCGAAAATATCACTTTAAGAAAGTATTCACAGGTTGAGAATGCTACCGACATTGCTAATATATATGCTGAGGCATTTTATCAAGTTCTAAAATATAATATTATCATTACTGATACTGACAAGGTAGTAGCAGCGGCAGGTAATTTAAGAAAAAAATATATGAATATGGGTATTAGCGATAATTTAACATCTATGATTGAAAGAAGAGATAGTCTTGTAGAAAGAAAAAAGAGCACTATTGAAATAAGTCCAGGTACAAGTGAATATGGATATTATGCTTTAGCAACAATAATTAACAATGGTGATTCAATTGGATCTGTCATTATTTTATCTTTGGATACACCAATGCTTGAACAGGAGGAAAAATTAGCGATGATTCTTGCTAATATTTTGAGTAATTATTTTGCTTAGACCATCTATTGATGGTTTTTTTATAATAATATTGATTATTTCAATCTTTTTTTTATAATATTATTTGAAAGGAGTAAATAATGAATAGAGTTGAAATTAAGGAATTTGCAAAGCAAAAGATTAAGGGTAATATATGGAATTTGATATGGCCACTTTTGGTAATTGGAGTATTAGAAAGTATTGTTAGTAATATTTTTGCTGGTTCTAATACAGCCTTATTTAATATCGATGCAAGCAATTTTGATATCAATGCTATAGCTGAAGCAACACAAGTTTCTCCAGTTAGTTATCTAATAAATTTATTATTTAGTGTTATCAATATAGCATATATTAAGTATGTTTTAAATTTTGTTAGAACGGGTAAATTAGAATTTAACGATATTCTTAATTGTCTTAAAGAAAAATGGCTTAATATTCTTTTAGTTTCATTGATATCAAGTGTTTTAATAGGTATTGGATTTGCTTTATTTATAGTTCCTGGTATCATCTTATCTTTAGGTTTATCAATGGCATCAATAATTGTTATTGATTCAGATCTTGGCCCAATTGATGTACTAAAAAAGAGCTGGGAGATGATGAATGGATACAAATGGAATTATTTTGTATTTATTCTTAGTTTTTTAGGTTGGATATTATTGTCACCATTTACATTTTTCTTGTTGCTTATCTGGTTAGTTCCTTATATGACTGTAGCTGAAATTATTTATTACGAAAAGTTAAAAAAATAGTAAAAGATTAAAGATGTTTACATCTTTTTTCTTTTTTAAAATAAAAGATAGTTGCGTCAAAAAAATAAATATGATATAATACGATTAGTTTTTGAAAAGGACTATGAAGGAAAGAGTAGTAATGAAGTTTCAAAGAGAGCTTATAGTCGGTGAAAATAAGCAAATGGAGTTATTATAAATGGTTCTGGAGTCTATTTGTATAAATCGGTAGTTCCGTTATAACTTTGAGTGTATAATGTAAATTATAAAATAAGGTGGTACCGCGGCATTTGTCGTCCTTAGTGCTGGCTTATTTTTTTAATTATAAAAAGGAGATGAAATTATGAATAAAAAATTTTATATTTCAACAGCCATAGCATACGCTTCAAGTAAACCACATATTGGGAATACTTATGAGATTGTTTTGGCTGATGTAATAGCTAGGTATAAAAGATTATGTGGCTATGATGTATATTTCCAAACTGGAACAGACGAGCATGGTCAAAAGATAGAAGAAAAAGCCCGTGAAAATGGAATTGAACCCCAGGCATATGTTGACGAAAAAGCAAAAATTATCAAAGATATTTGGAATGTAATGAATACAAGTTATGATAAGTTTGTGAGAACAACGGATTCAGAACACAAAAAAATTGTTCAAGAAATATTTAAGAAATTATATGATCAAGGTGATATTTATCTTGATAAGTATAAAGGCTTATATTGTACGCCATGTGAATCATTTTGGACTGAAAGTCAGCTTGTTGATGGAAAATGTCCTGACTGTGGTAGAGAGGTACATGAAGAAAGTGAAGAGGCATATTTCTTTAAAATGAGTAAGTATTCAAAATGGTTAGAACAGTATATCGAAGAACATCCAGGTTTTATTGAACCAGAAGCTAGAAAAAATGAAATTATGAATAATTTTATTAAGCCTGGTCTTCAAGACTTATGTGTATCAAGGACAAGTTTCAAATGGGGTGTACCTGTGAGTTTTGACGAAAAACATGTTGTTTATGTTTGGATTGATGCATTGTCAAATTATATTACTTTTTTAAATTATAATCCTAATGGAGAAAGCGGAGAGTTATTTAAAAAATATTGGCCTGCAGATGTTCATTTAATTGGAAAAGATATTTTGCGATTTCATACAATATATTGGCCAATTATGTTACACGCTTTAGGGCTTGAAATGCCTAAACATATTTTTGGTCATCCGTGGATGTTGTTTGGCAATGATAAGATGAGCAAATCCAAGGGTAATATTGTTTATGCTGATGACTTAGTTAATAAATATGGTGTTGATGCGGTTAGATTTTATATGATTCACGAAATGCCATTTGCTTCTGATGGAGTTTACACTGAAGATTTATTGATTGATACAATCAATGCTAATTTAGCAAATGTGCTTGGTAATTTAGTAAATAGAACAATTGGTATGGCTAATAAATACTTTGATGGATTAGTAACTAATACAAATGTAATTGAAGATATTGATAAAGATTTAATTAATGAAATTTTAAATTTATATAAGAAGATCGATGATAATATTAATAAATTTAGAATTGCTGATTCATTAGAAAATATTATTGATGCCTATCGTAGATGCAATAAATATATTGATGAGGCTACGCCTTGGGTGCTTGCAAAAGATGAAACTAAAAAAGCTCGTCTTAATACAGTTTTATATAATTTAGTCGAATCAATAAGAATTACGACTATATTTTTACAAGCATATTTACCTGATACAGCTGAAAGTATTTTTAAACAAATAAATACTGATATAAGAAGCTATGATAGTACTTTAGAATTTGGTAAATATAAAAGTGGAACTAAGGTAAATGGTGCAGAAGTATTATTTATGCGAATTGAAAAAGAAAAATAGTCGACTTAAATCGACTATTTTTTATTGACATTTTTTGTAAAATTAATACATAGTAATTAACAAATATTTACTTTACGAATAATATTTGATATATTTATCTGGTAGTGCGTTATGAAATGGAGGCAACAATGGAAGAAAATGAGCACAAAGAAAGAGTAATTTTAATATATTTTTTGCTGTTAATTGCTTTTGTTATTTCTAATATGTTAAAAGAAGTAACAATTCTTGATGTTATATATTTAATTGCTTTAGTGTGTGCAGTAATTAAGTATTTTATGATAATGCGCGAAGTAAGAAAGTAGGGAGTTATATGGTTGATACCCATTGTCATTTATATTATGAATATTATGACGATATTTCTAAACTGATTGAAGAAATTATTAATGCTGGTGTTAGTAAGGTAATTGTTAATGGCTGTGATATGAAATCTAATTTAGAAGTTTTAGAACTTGTAAAAAAATATGATATTGTTTATGGAGCAATTGGATTTCATCCAACTGAATTAGTTGATAATTATGATGAAGCAATTAGTTTTCTTGAAGGGCACGTCTTAGATGATAAAATAGTTGCTATAGGAGAAATTGGCTTAGATTATCATTATGAAGACACTAATAAAAACATACAACAAATGATGTTTAAGAGACAACTTGAAATTGCTCAAAAAAATAAAAAATCTGTAATTATTCATAGTAGGGATGCTATTCAAGATACATTTGATATATTATCTAAATATCAATTGAGTGGCAGTATTCATGCTTTTTCAGGAAGTTTAGAAATGGCAAATAAGTTTATGAAACTTGGTTATTTGATTGGTGTTGGAGGGGTATGTACGTATAATAATGCCAAAAATGTTGTTAATGTAATAGAAAATATTCCTCTCGCATATATACTATTGGAAACCGATTCTCCATATTTGACGCCTGTTCCTTATCGTGGACAGACTAATAGTCCAGTATATATACCAATAATTGCAAAAAAAATTAGTGAGATCAAAAATGTGCCAATAACTGAAGTAGTTAAAGTAACTACTGAGAATGCGGAACGTCTATTTGACTTTTGATGTGAAATATGCTAATATTATATTACTAATAATTACTATGAGGTGATAATAAAATGCGTAAAACAATCGTTAACTTGCTGGTAATTGCTTCTCAATTATTCATAGTTGGTTTGTTTTTTGGAACAGTATTTAACGATGATGTTAAAATAGAAAAACATGTTAGCACTATTCATAATGAAAATTTAAATAAGATAGCAACTTCAGTTTCTTTATTATTCGATGAAGAAGATCCTGAAGATATAGAAGTCGAGCAAAAAATGGAAGATTTAAAACTCGAAGATTTACCTTCAATTGATGTTGTCAAGGAAGAAATACAAAATGAAGGTTTAAAACCAGAAAATGAAGAAATCAAAACAACACCATTAGTTTCTGTAGATGCTAGTAAGTATAATAATAAAGAGGAAATGGGATTTAAAGTTACTGAGGGAAATAAAACATATGATTTATCAGATGATGAGTTTAATGTTGTTGTAGCTGTAGTAGCTGGTGAATTTGATAAGACTTTTGATGATGCATTAGGTGTTGTGTCTGTCATTTTAAATCGTTGTGATAATAGTACATGGCGTCGATGGGCTGGTGAATCTCCATATTCACAAGTAATTAGAAAAGGTCAATTTGAAGTATATTTTGCAGGATATTACTTAAAGTATATGCCAGGTGGTAGTTCATATGGTAGTGAGAAATATAATATTGCAAAACAAGCATTAACTGATGGATTAAATGGTATTAGAAATAATCAATATCTAGGATTTAGGGCTTGGAATGTATCTAGTTATAGCGATAATTATATCGTTTATGGTGGAAATAGATATGGATATAATTAAGATAGTTTATACTATCTTTTTTTCTTGACATTATAATAAAATATCAATAAAATACTAATTGAGAGGGATAAATATGGATAATTTTGAATTTAAGAAGTCTTTAGGTCAAAATTTTCTTAAAGATGACAACATTATTAATAAAATTGTTAGTTATAGTGACATTGATAATGATACTTTGGTTATTGAAATAGGGCCTGGTGCTGGTAGTTTGTCTAAGAAAATTATTCCTTTAGCTGGATATGCTATTCTATATGAAATCGATGCAAGATTAAAAGCTATTCTCGATGATACACTAAAGCAATTTGATAACTATGAAATTATCTTTGGTGATTTTTTAGAGCAAGATATTTGTGATATTAGAAGCAAATATAATTATAAAAAAGTATTTGTTGTAGCCAACTTGCCATATTATATAACGACTCCTATTATTACAAAATTAATGAATGAAGTATATCCTGATAAGATAGTAATTATGATTCAAGAGGAAGTGGCTGATAGATTATCTGCAAGGAATGGAAGTCGCGAATATGGGATGATATCGGTTTTACTTGGATCAAGATATGATATTAAGAAATTATTTAAAGTAAGTAGAAAATGTTTTATTCCAGAGCCAAATGTTGATAGTGCAGTTATTAGTTTAAATAGAAATGATAAATTAGGTAATATTAATCATGATAAATTTGAAGATTTGATTAAACAAGCATTTCAATTTAAAAGGAAAAATTTACGAAATAATTTAAAAAAATATGATTTAAATAAAATTAGTGAAATTTTGGCGAATTACAATTATAGTTTATCTAATCGAGCTGAAGATATTCCAACCGACGTATTTATAGAAATAACTAAAGAAATTTAGTTATTTTTTACATAATAAGTGTTAAGTAACGTTAAATTTATTGATGATAAAAAATGGTTATGATATACTTATCTTGAAAGTATGGTGATAAAGTGAGTAAAATAGTTATTGCTTTGGGAGGAAATGCTTTAGGAAAAGATCCTAGTGAACAATTAATTTTACTAAAAGATGTAGCTAAAATCATTGTCGAGTTAGTTAAACAAGGTAATCAAATTGTTTTGACTCATGGTAATGGTCCACAAGTTGGTCAGATATTGTTAGCAATGGATTATTCTGCTAATAATGGCGGTAAAACGCCAACTATGCCATTCGCAGAGTGTGGTAGTATGAGTCAGGGCTATATTGGCTATCAATTACAGCAAAGCTTGCAAAATGAATTAACTCGTCAAAATTTAGTAAAGAATACGGCTACGATAGTAACACAAGTATTGGTAGATCAAACAGATAAGGCATTTGAAAATCCTACTAAACCAATTGGATCTTTCTATAGTAAGGAAGAAGCTGATAGAATTATTAATGAAAAAGGATATACTTTTGTTGAGGATGCAGGACGAGGGTATAGACGGGTTGTTCCTTCTCCAAAACCGCTATCTATTGTTGAAAAAAGCATTATTAAGGAACTCGTTCAAAATGACAATTTGGTAATTGCAGTTGGCGGTGGCGGGATTCCCGTTATAAAAAAAGATGGTATATTATGTGGAGTTGCAGCTGTAATTGATAAAGATCGCTCAGCAGCATTGTTGGCAAAGGAAATAGATGCGGATGTATTATTAATTTTAACAGCCGTTGATAAGGTATATATAAATTATAATAAAGAAAATCAAATGGCACTAGATAAAATTACTGTTAAAGATGCCGAAAAATATATGAATAGTGGACATTTTGCTAAGGGGAGTATGCTTCCTAAAATCGAGGCTTGTATTGATTTTGTAAAAGGTAGTCCTAACAAAAAAGCTATCATTGGTTCATTAGAGAAGGCAGCTTTAGCTATTAATGGTGAAAGTGGAACAGTAATTCAAGATAATTAACAGAAGTATAACTTCTGTTTTTTTGTTATATATTTCTTTTAATTTCATATAATTAAATAGGTGAAAATATGTTTAATATTGGGGATTATGTAACTAGAAATTCATATGATAATGATATTCTTTTTCAAATTATTGATATTAATGGTGATATTTATTATTTAAAAGGTGTTTCAGTTAGGCTACTAGCTGATAGTCCAAAAAGTGATTTAGTCTTAAGTAATGATGAGAATGAAAAAGATGGATTTAGGCCTAGTATAGATGAATATCGTGATTTAGATCGTAATGAATATTTTTATTTACCAGGAATAATTTTACATTTAGATGGTGATAAGGATTATTTAGAAAAATGTATGGCGTTTTATAAAAAAAATAAGATTCGTGCATATGGATTATATGTAAAAGAAAGAGATATGCCTTTAAAAATCGAAGAATTGCTCAAAAAATATATGCCAGATATTTTGGTAGTTACTGGACACGATTCTTTTTCAAGAAATAAGCGGGAACAATATAAAAACACTTCAAGTTTTGTTGAAACGGTTAATATTGCTAGAAAAATTGAAAAATCACAAGAAAAATTATTTATCGTTGCTGGCGCGTGTCAATCTAATTACGAAGATTTAATTAAAGCGGGTGCTAATTTTGCGTCTAGTCCAAAGCGTATTAATATTCATGCATTAGATCCAGCGATAATTGCTTCTTGTCTTTCTTTTTCAAATAAAAATGAGAATATTGATATTATAAAAATATTAAATAAAACTAAATATGGTTCATCTGGTATGGGTGGTATAATTACTAAGGGATCAATGTATATAGGATATCCAAGATAATGAGTATTAAGTATATTAGGAGATATTTGGCTACAAAATTAGGTTGCAAGATAGTAGTTGTATATTATGGTAGTAGAAATAGAAAAGAAAGATATGAGGGATATTTATTTATGGTATATCCAAATGTTTTTGTTATAAAATTATTAAGTAATGAGATAAAAAGTTTTACATATGTTGATATTTTAACAAAAAATATTCAAATATATATTTAAATACGATAAACTACTTGACTTTTTATAATGAAATCTTGTACAATGTATTTAGAAAATATGTTATTTTCTAGAGGAGGAGTGTAGACAGAATGAAGATTACTTCAGTTACAGTAAAAAAGATTGACAAAGAAAATTCAAGAATGAAAGGAATTGCTTCAGTATTACTTGATGATTGTTTTGCAGTACATGATATCAGAATTATCGAAGGTGATAATGGATTATTTATTGCTATGCCAAGTAGACAAACTTCTACTGGAGGATATAGAGATATAGCTCATCCTATTAATACTGAAACTCGTCAAATTTTCGAAAAAGAAATTATCGAAGCCTATGAAAAAGCTGAATAACACCTTTATGGTGTTTTTTTCATATTTGTAAAATTTATGCATAGTATTAATTAGGTGATAATATGGACAAGGCAAAGGAGTTAGAAGCTAGTTTTAATCATGGAATTACATTAGCAGAAAGAAAAAATGTTGTTATTACAGGGGTAAAAAAAATAGAAAATTTCGATAGCGAAGAGTTTCTAATGGATACGACACTTGGTTTTCTAAATATTAAAGGAAGTGATTTAGAAATTATTAAATTAGATACGTATCAAGGGAATGTATCGATTAAAGGTAAAATTGATAGTATGTCATACATGGATAATGGGTTAACAAAAACTAAGGAAGAATCTTTTTTAGGAAAATTATTTAAATAATGAAATTGGATATTCAAATATATTCCTTGATTTTTTCTTTTATATTTGGAATTATATTTTATTTTTTACTTGTTGTATTTGATCATTTGACTGAAAAGTTTAGAATCATATTTAAAATATTGTTATCTATTTGTTTTACATTGTTAATTTCATTATCATATTTTATTGGATTACTTTATATTAATAATGGATATTTGCATATATATTTTATTATTTCAATAATGGTTGGTTATTTATTTGTTTATTTATTAAAAAAAATTTGGTTTACACATAACCAAAAAAATAGTAAAATGTAGAAATAAATTCTTTGTAAAATCTATTTACTTATGCTATAATGTGTTTGTATATAATAATAGGTGGTGATTTCATATGGCTAAAAAAAGAAGAAAAACATCTAAACATAAGATTAAGTTTTTCTTTGCTTTACTAGTGTTTGGTGGAATTACAACTGTTTTAGGATATAATTTGTTTTGTAATGTAATGGCAATTAATGAAATGAATGCTGAGAAAAAAGTGTTAAAAAATAAAATTGCAACCTTGCAAGAAGAAAAGAAAATATTAGAAACTGATATTAAGCGATTAGAGGATTCAGATTATATTGCAAAATATGTAAGAGAAAAATATTTCTATTCAAAAGAAGGGGAATTAATTTTAAGAATGGATAAGTAAAAGATAACGATTACTCGTTATCTTTTTTTTCTGAAATATTTTCTTCTTTAAACTCATCATGCTTTATTATTTTACCATTTTCTACCAATGAATCAATTTCTTCTTTAGTAATTGTTTCTTCTTCTAATAATGTTTCAGCAATTAATTTTAGTAGAGCTTTATTTTCTTTTAAAATTTTTTTAGTTTTGCCGTAGCAATCATTAATAATACTACGCATTGCTTCGTCTATTTCGTTAGCAACAATTTCAGAGAAATTTTTATTTTTAGTATAATCTCTACCTAAAAAAGTATTTTCTGAAGGCTCTTCATACATTATTGGTCCAAGATCACTCATTCCAAATTCAGTAACCATTCTTCTAGCAATGCTCGTAGCCTTTTTAAAATCATCTTGTGCCCCGGTTGTTACTTCACCAAAAGTCAACTCTTCAGCAACACGTCCACCAAGTAGACCACAAATAGATTCAAGTAGTTCATTCTTTGTGTAGTTAAATGTATCTTCTTTAGGTGTCATCATTGTATATCCTCCAGCATGACCTCTTGGAATAATGGTAATTTTTTGTACTTCATTTGCACCGTCTAATTTAATTCCCATAACAGCATGTCCTGCTTCATGGTAAGCAACTAGTTTCTTTTCTTTATCAGTATATTTTCTGGTTACTTTGGCTGGTCCCATAAGAACTCTATCTGTAGCTTCATCAATTTCTGACATTGTAATAGCTTTTTTATTTCGTCTTACTGTTAGTAGGGCAGCTTCGTTAAGTAAGTTTTCAAGATCTGCTCCTGAAAATCCTGGCGTTCTTTTTGCTAAATTATCTAGTGTAACTGATTTATCTAATACCTTGTTTTTAGCGTGAACAGCTAAAATTTCTTTTCTTGCTTGTTTATCTGGAAGTGATACGGTAACTTGTCTATCAAATCTTCCAGGTCTAAGCAACGCTGGATCAAGAACATCAGGTCTATTTGTTGCAGCAATAATGATAATTCCTTCGTTAGCACCAAAACCATCCATTTCCGTTAATAATTGGTTAAGTGTTTGTTCTCTTTCATCATGTCCTCCACCTAGACCGGCGCCTCTTTGACGACCAACAGCATCAATTTCATCGATAAATATTAGACAAGGTGCATTCATTTTTGCTTGTTTAAACATATCTCTAACACGGGCAGCACCGATACCTACGAATAGTTCAACAAAATCAGAACCACTGATATAGTAGAAAGGTACTTTAGCCTCGCCAGCTACGGCTCTAGCTAATAATGTTTTACCGGTTCCTGGAGGACCTACTAAAAGAATACCTTTTGGGATTCTAGCACCCATGCTTTGAAATTTTTTGGGATTTTTTAAGAAATCAATTAGTTCTTGAACTTCTTGTTTTTCTTCAGTTAAACCAGCTACATCTTTAAAAGTAGCAGTTTTTTCACCATCTACTAAAACAGCTTTGCTTCTGCCAAAGTCCATGGATTTACCATTTGAACCAAGTTGTCTAGTAAATAACCATAGCATTGCTCCACCAAGTAAGATGATTGGAACATATTCCATAACGATTAGTAGTAATGAAGAGGTTTCTGGGTCCTTTTCAATTTCTAATTTAAATTTTTGTTCATCTTGAGCTGTTACTATCTTTTTCATAAATTCTTCAGACACTGGTAGATATAAAACAAAACTTTCATTTTCTTTGTAATCTTTTAATTTACCTGTAACTTGATAGTTTTCTGAACGGACTTTAGTAATTATTTTTAATTCACTTATTTTTTGTTCATTTAGGTTATTGATAAATTCACTTGCTTCTAATTCATGAATTTCCTTTCCACCTAAATTAACAAATACCATACATGCAATTATGAAGCATAATAGAAATATGTATGGTAACATACTATTAGTTTTCTTTTTCATCTTTTTCCTCACTTTCATCATAACTAGTAAGTATTATATCATAAAATTCATCAATTTTAACATTATATTTAGATTTTTTAAGATTAGGTATCCATAAAATATTGTCAGCATCATCTACGAGTAATGGATAGTTATCTCTTTCTGATAAAGGTATTTTGTTTTCAATGAAAATATCTTTTATTTTTTTGTGACCATTCATTCCTAATAGAGAGATACTGTCACCATTTTTTCTGTTTCTTAAATATAATGGGAGTTTTATATATTTTGAATTTAATCTACATACATTATTACCATCAGTATCACATTTAACAATCTTTTTGATAGTTATATTTCCAATTTTATTAGTATTTTCAATTGGTATTTTATAATCAACTTTTTTGTTATCATTTTTTTTAATATAAATTTTATCATATGCTTTTTTTGCATGATAATTATCAGGTAAGTTGATGCTAACATTTTGCTTATCACTATTTGTTAGTTTAATGATATCATCAATATGTTTATCTTTGATAATATTTGCTTCATTATTATAAATATTACTTAGAATATAAAATATAATATTTCTTTTTATAAAAGGATGTTCATTCTTAAATATATTGATGTCAATTGTATTATTCTTATATATACTGTTAATTTTTTCATTGGTTATATCTTCAACATAATTGTAATAACTTTGCAAAGTATCTGAATATTTTAAAAATTTTAGATGAACATCTTTATCTTCTTTTTTTAGCAAAGGTACTACATCTTTTCTAAGCCTATTTCTAGTGTAATTTGTATCCTCATTTGTATTGTCAATATAATACTTAATGTTATTATCTTTATTATATTTTAGAATATCTTCTTTTGTCATATTTAATAGTGGTCTAACAATTGTATAATCGTTTTGATGTGAATATGTTTTAATTCCGGCATATCCTTCAAGATTTGAGCCACGAATAATTTTCATTAGGACGGTTTCAATTAAATCGTCACCATGATGAGCTAAAAGTAAAGTATGAGAATTGTACTTTTTTAATATTTTTTCATAAAAGGCATATCTTTTTTTTCTTGCTTCATTCTCAAAATTGTTTTCGGTATATTTAGCGATTTTCATTGTTTCAAAGATAATCTTATTCTTTTGGCAATAGTCTTTTAAATACTGTTCTTCTTCGTTACTTTCTTTGCGAATATTGTGGTTAATATGGGTACAAACAACTTTCTTTTTGGTATTATTTATAACAAGATGCAATAGAGCCATTGAATCTGGACCTGCTGAAACACCGACGATTAAATATTCATCAGTTAAAGTATTTATAATATCCATATTGCACCTCCAATTCGTATGTATTATAGCAAAATATTTTTAATAAGTAAATAATAATAGTTAAAGAAAAAATGCTAGTATTTCTAGCATTTATTTATACTTTTTAATTTTAAATGTATCAATCATATTAATAGGTTGTTCTGGAACAGCGACTGTTTTTTGAGTTTTACTAGCATAGCTAATAATTTTTTGTCGACTGATACTAATTTTTGCATCATCAATTATAAAGCCGTCATCTATGAGTTTTTTCTTTAAAATTTCTTGTTCAAGACCATTCATTTCTAAAAATATTTCAGTTATTCTATTATTACCAAAATATAAAAGATTATAATAATTATTAGCTCTTTTGGTAATTAATAATGATATTACATCATCCCTTGGATTTTGCTTAAACCTTTCCAATATATTTATCCAAACCATGCGATATAATCTATCAACATTTTTTTCTTCTTCACTATTAACCGTTTCTTTAATTAGTTTTAAGATATAATTATTCATTTTTCTCCTCTATTTCATGAATTCTACTAAATTTGGCATAGTTGTATAATCGTTATAATTATCAGTACTTTTTTCTTTAATAATTTCTGTTATATTTGATTTATCAGTTGGAACATTATAATTAATTGGATTTTTTACTTCAAACGGCAAGCCATTTGTATAAAGTAATTGTTTAATAGCCATATTTACATATGTACTCATATTAAGTCCTAAACTCTTTAGAATATCATTGGCCATTTCTTTATCCTGGGAATCTACTTGTACACTAATGGCACTAGTAATGCTTTCCATAATATCTCCTCTCTCTTGATCGCATATAATAACATTAAAGTTTTAAAATGTCAAATTTATAATAATTTTCGCGTAAATAATATGACATTATATGTCTATTATAATATTTTAGTTGGAAAATATAATGTTTTATATAAAATGCTTTAAAAAAGATATTTAGTCTTTTCAAGTTAGAAAAAATTTGGTAAAATATATATTGAGAATGTAATGTAATTGATGGGGTTGACATTTTAATAACATACTAGATGAGGTGAAGTAACATGGGAAAAATAATTGCAATTGTAAATCAAAAAGGTGGTGTTGGTAAAACTACAACAAGTATAAATCTATCTGCATCATTGGGCGTTTTTGGTAAAAAAGTATTGATGATAGATTTGGATCCGCAAGGAAATGCAACTACTGGTGTTGGTGTTGATAAAAGAGATATTGGTAGTAGTATTTACGAAGTATTAGTTATGAAGGCAAATATTGAAGAAGCTATTGTAAAAACAAAAAGTCCAAATTTGAGTATAATCCCAGCATATTTAAATTTAGCCGGTGCTGAAATGGAACTTTTAGAACTTGAACGAAAATATCGTGATAGTGAGGTTAAATTTAATCGTGTTATGAGATTAAAAGATGAATTAACAAAGATTAGAGATAATTATGATTATATTTTGATAGATTGTCCACCTTCATTGGGCACGCTTACTACTAATGCTTTAGCTGCTGCTGATTCTGTGCTTATTCCCGTACAATGTGAATATTATGCTTTGGAAGGAATTATGCAACTAATAAATACAATAATGATAGCTCAAAGAAGAATCAATCCTAATTTAGATATTGAAGGTGTGCTTTTAACAATGTTAAGTGTTAATACTAATTTAGGATTAGAGGTAATTGAAAGTATAAAAGAATTTTTTAAAGAGCGCGTATATGATACTATCATACCAAGATTAATTAAGTTAGCTGAAGCACCAAGTCATGGAAAGACAATTCTTGATTATGATCCAAGAGGTAAAGGTACTAAAGCATATCTAAATTTGGCGAAGGAGGTAATTGAAAGAAATGGAACAAAAGAAGAAAGCCTTGGGTAGGGGGTTGGAACAATTATTTGATAGTGAAGTATTAGATTTTAATTCATTTGAAACTAATATATTACAATCAACTGATGAATCTGATATTAAAGAAATACCGTTATCTGAAATTAGGAGTAATCCTTATCAGCCGAGAAAAACATTCAATGATGATGCATTAAAAGAATTAGCAGAATCAATTAAAAATTATGGCGTTTTCCAACCAATTATTGTTAAGAAAAGCATTAAAGGTTATGATTTGATTGCTGGTGAGAGAAGAGTTAGAGCATCAAGATTAGCTGGACTCGAAACAATTCCGGCAATTATTAAAGATTTTTCTGATGAATTAATGAGAGAAATTGCCTTGCTTGAAAACTTGCAAAGAGAGAATCTTACTGCAATTGAGTTAGCTTGGGCTTATAAAGGAATAATTGATAGTTTGCATATTACTCAAGAAGAATTGGCAACAAAACTCGGTAAGAGTAGAAGTAGTATTACTAATATATTAGGTTTATTAAACTTGCCTACTTCAGTTCAAAATATGATTTTGGATGGTAAAATATCAATGGGGCATGCTAGAGAACTTAGCAAACTTTCTGATAGTGAGAAAATAAAGGAATATGCTAAAAGGATAGTTGATGAAAAATTATCGGTAAGAGATATTGAAGATTTAAGCAAAAATACGGAATTAAAGAAAAAGAATCCAATTAATAGAACGCCAGCATTCAATAATGAATATCATTATCTTGAAAAAGAATTAGCTGAAAAGTTGGGTACTAAAGTAAAGATAAGCAATAAAAAACTTGAAATTAGTTTTGTTAACAACAATGATTTAGATAGGTTGTTAGAAATTATGAACATTAAAATTAATTAGAGCAGCAATGCTCTTTTTTATGCTTAATAGGGCATGAAAATGCAATTTTAGGGTTGATATATTCAAATTAATAATTTTTATGATAAAATATCATTTGGTAATTTGCTCCAATAAAAATAAATAATATATTTATTGTCGAAATTTGTGGTTTTAATTTCATTGTAGAGTAGATTATCATATATTATAATTAAATTGTAAGTGATTACTAGATTGAGAGGTGTAAATGATGTTTGGAAATGTAAAGTGGTTTAACAACGAAAAGGGTTATGGCTTTATTGATTATGCAGAGAACGAAGATATTTTTGTTCATTATTCAGCTATTAAACAAGATGGTTACAAGACTTTATCTGAAGGTCAAAGAGTTGAATTTGATTTAATTGAGACTCCAAAAGGACTTCAAGCAATTAATGTTAGACCATCAACATCAGAAAAGGTTATGTAGTAAGGGCAAGAATTGAAATAAATTCTTGCTTTTTTTGTTAGCTCATATGTATAATAGGATATAAGTGTTTGGTGATTTAAATGAAAATTATATTTTTAGATATTGATGGTGTATTAAATAGCAATGCTTTTTTTGCAAGCAACGATTCAGCTGTTAAAAAATTATATCAAAATACCAAGTATAGTTCAGATGATATTAATTTTTTAGTTAAAAGACAAATGATGGATATTGATTGCAATAAGTTAAATTTATTGAAGTCAGTAATAGATGAAACTGGGGCAAAAGTGGTATTAACTTCTTCCTGGAAACGATTGCGTATATATCCATATATTGCTATAAAATTAAATGATTTAGGTATTCCAATTATCGATTGTACAATTGACAATGGCAATGATAGAGGAACTGGTATAAAGCAATATTTATTTGAGCATCAAGTAGATAACTATGTAATTCTTGATGATGATATTTTTGATGATTATGATGATGAGTTAATGCGTAAATTGGTAAAAACAAGTTTCTATAATGATGGTCTACAAGAAAAGCACAAAGTGGAATTAATTAAAAGATTGAAAAAACAACACTAATTTGTTGACAAATATGTATGAATGTGATATATTTTAGTCAGCACGAAGGTGTTTTTATTTTGAATTAATATGGAGGTTAAAATGAAAAAGGAAGAAAAAAGAGAAAACGAAAAGAACAAAAACACTACCATAAGTAAAAAAACTATCAATCAAAAAAAAATAGTTAAGAAAGAGAAAAAAGAAAGGGTAAATGTATTTAGGACTATCGGTAAATATTTTAGAGGTGTAGGAAAAGAAATAAAGAGAATAAAATGGACGAGTGGTAAGGAATTGGTTAAATATTCAATTGCGACAATAGTATTTGTAGTATTTTTTGGAATATATTTTTATGGTATAGATTGGATTGCTTTATTAGTAAGGAGTTTGGCTAAATAATGAAAAAAGAATGGTATGTAGTTAACACGGTAAGTGGATACGAATATAAAGTTAAAGAAAAATTAGATATGATGATCAAAAATTCAACAGATATTCAAGAAAGTATATTTAGGGTAATTGTCCCTGAACAAACTATTGTTGAATATAAAGATGGTGTTAAAAAAGAAAAAGTTAAAAAAATGTTTCCTGGATATGTGCTAGTTGAGATGATTATGTCTGATGAAGTATGGTTTATTGTTCGTAATACGCAAGGTGTTACAGGATTTATCGGATCAAGTGGTAAGGGTGCTAAACCAATTCCATTACTTCCTGAAGAAGTAGATAGAATTCTTGCTAACATGGGTATGTCTAGATTGGATCTTGCGACTGATTTGGCTGAAGGCAAACAAGTTAAAATTAATGATGGTCCATTTAAAGGCATGACTGGTAAAATTAGTAAATATGATGTTGAAAAACAACAAGTTGAATTATTATTGGATTTATTTGGTCAAGAAACTTCAGTAGAAGTGGAACTTTCACAAATTGAAAATTTGAAATAAAAAAATAAGAGTTATGAAGGAAATGCTTCTTAGCTCTTATTTTATGTTGCTCCAAAAATCGGCAGCAGTATCAATTGTGCGAAAACATGTGTCATCTTGGTAATGCCACCATTCAGATGCTAAATCAGATAGTTTTCCATAATTCATCATATATTCACTTAATTTTTTAGCACCTTCGCTTTCTTTTACTCTTTTTGAATAATTAGTTGGAATATAATCAATTCCTACACCACGGTATTTTATTGCGAGAGTACTTAATTCATGCATTTGCGTTGGCATCTCATATTCTTCACCAGATATTTTCTTTAATGAAGCATCGATAGCACAACCTTTGTTGTGAGTTGATATACTAGAAGCTAAAAACCAACTTTTTCCCCAACTAGAATTGTTTTCAGTGCTATAATTAATATTATTTTTTACTTCTTCATCATTTATATACAATGTATTTAATTTTTCAGATGCATAATTTGTAACTGATTTTGGCCTATATGCATCATATATAATTATTGTATCACCATTTTTGTTGGCTTCTATTTGGGCAGCTTTAATTTTTATTGCAAATGGATAATTAACTGGAACAAAATTGTTATAGTCATCAGTATACAATTTTTGACTTGTTAGACCTTCAATATTTTTTCCGGAACTTTTGAAAATACTTTTATTTGCGTTTGTAATGTTATATGTTATTGATGGAATATATTCTTTTAGGTTAATAGCCATATATTTGGCATTAATCCATCCACATTTGCCATTATAATTAATGGCCCAATAATCACCATTATTATTATTTTCTCCTAATATTTCAAACTTTGTACCAGCTATTGCAGTATCAATTCTTTTAGTTGATGTTAAAGTTTCATAGATATCTCTATTATTTATTGCAACTCCATGCATTCCGCTTAAATTATGAAATTTTATATCGGTGAGGCAAGGATCTGATTCATATAATTTTTTAATTATTAAAACCACATCATTCATTTTAAGTATATTATCATTATTAATATCACCTAATGGCAAATATTTATCTTTAGAATAGTTGCCATCAATTATTAGTTTTGATAGAAATTTTGCATCTAACAAATCAATTTTTTCATCTTCATTTATATCTTTTAAATTTATTATGGAGTTTTCTTGCTTGTAAGTGTTTTTATAGTGATATATTATTTTGCTATTTGAAAAAGCTAAAATCCTTAAAAGCAATACACTTATTAAAAAAACACAAAAAATAAGTACTTTCTTCATATTCTTATCATCTATCCTCTTTTTAATAATATCATACTAATCAAATTTTTTCAATTATTTTAAGTTTTTATAATTAACTTTTGTTAAGTTTAAAAAAAATATTGCATTTTATTAAAGTTTATGGTATATTACTTTCGCGACTGTGTATTATTATATAGTTAAAGAAATTAGTGGGAGGCTGCGGACGGCTATTATGACCACTCGCGAAATACATTATATAGGAGGTGTAATTCGATGGCAAAAGCGATTGCAAAGAAAATTAAATTGCAAATTCCTGCAGGAAAAGCAACACCGGCTCCACCAGTTGGAACAGTGTTAGGACCAGCAGGTATTAATTTACAAGAATTTTGTACAAAATTCAATGATGCTACTAGAGATAAAGGAGGAGACGTATTACCAGTTGAAATTTCTATTTATGAAGATAGAACTTTTGATTTCGTATTAAAGACTCCACCAGCTGCATTCTTACTTAAGAAAGTAGCTAAAGTTAAATCTGGTGCAGCAAAAGGTGAAACAGTTGCTACAATAACTAAGGATCAACTTAAAGAAGTAGCTGAAACTAAGTTACCTGATCTTAACGCATATGACGTTGAACATGCTATGAAGATAGTTGAAGGAACTGCTCGTAACATGGGAATTAAAGTAGAAGAATAATTAAATTAATACATATAGGTTAATGCCTATGTGGAAGGATTTAGTCCGCAAAACCACATAAGGAGGAAAAAATGAAAAAGAGTAAAAGATATGCAAGTGTATCTGAAAAGTTCGATAAGAAAAAAACATATACTCCAGCAGAAGCTGTTAAGCTTGTAAAAGAAGCATCAAATGCTAAATTTGATGAAACTGTTGAAGTTGCTATGAATATGAACTTAGATACAAGAAAAGCAGATCAACAATTAAGAGGTGCTGTAGTATTACCTAATGGTACTGGTAAAAGTCAAACTGTATTAGTACTAGCTAAAGGTGATCAAGCAAAAGCAGCAAAAGAAGCTGGAGCTGATTTTGTTGGAGATGCTGATATGATTGAAAAAATTGAAAAAGAAAATTGGTTTGAATACGACGTAATTATTGCTACTCCAGAAATGATGCCAATGCTTGGTAAAATAGGTAAATTACTTGGCCCTAAAGGACTTATGCCAAATCCAAAAACTGGAACAGTTACAATGGATGTTAAAAAGGCAGTTGAAGACACTAAGAAAGGTAAAGTTGAATATAGAACCGATAGTTTTGGAAATATTCATGGTATTATCGGTAAGGCAAGCTTTGATGAAAAGAAATTAGTTGAAAACTTAGAAGCTTTTGTAAGTACGATAATTAAATTAAAACCTGCTAGTGTTAAGGGAAATTATATTAAAAATATTTCTATTTCATCTACGATGGGTCCTGGAGTGAAATTAGATATAAATTCATTTGACAAATAATGAATTATATTATATAATACAAAACGAATGAGAAATTTATGCCAAAGACAGTAAGGACGAAAGTTTAAAAAGCTTACCGAGGAATAAAAAAAAGAAATGTGTTTTTTAGTCCTCAGTAATGGGGACTTTTATTTATGGCATAGGAAAGGATGTGTAAAAGTGGCAAATGCAAAGATTCTTGAACAAAAAGCAGCTGTAGTATCTGAAATTAAAGATAAATTTGAAAATGCTAAATCTGTTGTATTGTTTGATTATCGTGGCCTTAGTGTTGGCGAAGTAACTGAACTTAGAAGAAAGTTAAGAGAAAACGGCGCTGACTATAAAGTATACAAAAATACTTTAACTAAGAGAGCACTTGACGAGTTAAAAATTGATATGAATGAATATTTAGCTGGTCCTAGTGCAGTATCATTTGGTACAGATGAGCTTTCAATTGTAAAAGTTTTAAGTGATTTTGCTAAAGAACATGAAGCATTACAACTTAAAGCTGGTATTGTTGAAGGTAAAGTTGCTGGCTTAGATGACCTGAAGAGATATGCCGCTATTCCATCAAGAGATACGTTGTTAACTCAATTAGCAGCAGGTCTTATGGGAACGGTTCGCGACTTATCTATATGCTTAGATTTATATGCTAAGGGAAAAGAAGAAAATTAATTTAACAAATAAAGGAGGAAATAAAAATGGCTAAATTAAATAGAGAAGATTTTATTAGTGCTTTAAAAGAAATGTCAATTCTTGAAATTAAAGAATTAGTTGATGCAATGAAGGAGGAATTTGGTGTTGATCCATCAGCTGTTGCTGTTGCTGCTGGTCCAGTAGCTGGTGCTGCCGTTGAAGAAGGTCCATCAAAGGTTAATGTTGTATTAACTGCTGCAGGTCCTAACAAGATTGCTGTTATCAAAATCGTTAGAGATATTACTGGCTTAGGATTAAAAGAAGCTAAAGATATCGCTGACAATGGCGGAAATGTTAAAGAAGGCGTTGACAAGGCTGAAGCTGAACAACTTAAAGCACAATTTGAAGAAGCTGGCGCTACTGTTGAATTAAAGTAGTCTAGCTATTTAGAATTTTTAAGAAGTCTTAGGACTTCTTTTTTTTGTGTAAAAAAAGAAACATTACGTTTCTATTTAATTAATGATGTGCCAGTCATTTCTTGGGGAATTTCAAGATTTAGTAATTGCAACATTGTCGGTGCTACATCTGCCAATTTACCATTATTTAATTCAATGCCTTCTTTTGTAATAATACAAGGTACAGGATTGGTTGTATGACTAGTTACTGGTTTATGAAATTCATCCCACATCATATCACAATTTCCATGATCGGCAATAATTATTAATATACCATTTAATTCCATAATTTTGTTATATATTTTATTTAAACAATTATCCATATGTTCAACCGCTTTTACGGCAGCTTCATATACTCCGGTGTGTCCAACCATATCACCATTCGCTAAGTTCATTATTGTTACATCATAATTTTCAACTTCCTTTAGAAAATTGTCAGTTACTTCGTAAACACTCATTTCTGGTTTTAAATCATATGTGGCTACTTTTGGCGATGGAATAAGAATTTTTTTCATATCATTGTAGTCAACTTCTTTACCACCATCAAAGAAAAAGGTGACGTGCGGATATTTTTCGGTTTCAGCAATTCTTAATTGACTAAGTCCATTATTGTGTAAATAATCTACGAGAATATTTTTTAAATCTAAATCTTCAAAAGCATGGTTTGATAATACAGTTTCTGTGACTGGATACATTGTTAAAGTTTTAAGATTTTTAAAATGTTTGACAATTAGATTCTTTTCGTTTGCTTCTTTTTCATATGCAGTTGGGTTTGATAATAAAGTAAACATTTCTCTTAAACGGTCTTTTCTAAAATTAAATGAAATAACACCATCATTATCATTTAATGGACACTTATTAATTATTCCTGGTACAACGAATTCATCATATTTCTTGTTGCTATAGTTTTCTTCGATCAATTCTTTGTAATTATTAAATATTGGACCTTCTCCGTATACGATAGAGTCATATGATAATTTTAATCTATCAAAATTATTATCTCTATCCATTCCATAGTATCTTCCACCAATGGTAGATATTTTGCCAATTTCAAGTTCTTTTATTTTATTATTTAGAATGTCTAAATATTTTAAAGCACTTTTTTCATAGGTGTCTCTGCCATCAAGGAAAATATCTAAATATACATTAGTAACGTTGTTGATTTTACATATATCAAGTAGGGTTAATAAATGATTTATATGTGAATGAACGCCACCATCTGATAAAAGCCCTATTATGTGTAAGTTTGAATTATTATTTTTAACATGATTAATTACTTCAAGAATATTTTTATTATTATATATTTCTTTACTTTCTATATTTGCATTTATATTTTCAAGTGGTTGAATGGCAATTCTTCCTGAACCAATATTCATATGTCCAACTTCACTTGTGCCCATTTGCCCTTCAGGTAGTCCAACAGCTTTACCACTTGCTTGTAGAATACTGTGGGGATATTTAGTTATTAACATATCTAATGTGGGTGTGCTGGCGTTTTTGAAAGCGTTGCCATCTATTTCTTTACGTATTCCACAACCGTCTAATATACATAATACTAATGGCTTTTTCATTTTATCATCTTCCTTCATATATATTATACATTAAAAAAAGTTACTATGCTAGTGATTAAAGATATTTATAAAAATTTTAGTTGTTTAATGGTATTAAAAAAAGTTATGTGGTATAATTATTTTAACAATAATTATCGGGAGGTAATGTTATGAGCAAATGGGACAAAGAATATATTAAATTATGTAAAAAAATATTAAAAGATGGTAAAAGAGTTGAAAATAGGACAGGAATAGATACAATCAAGATTCCAGCATATTCGTTGGAATTTGATTTGTCAAAGGAATTTCCAGCATTAACAACTAAACAATTATTTTTTAGACAAGCAATAATTGAAATGTTATGGATATATCAAGTGCAGTCTAATGATGTAAGATGGCTTCAAGATAGAAATGTTCATATTTGGGATGAATGGGAAATTCAGGAAGATGGTAAATGGTATGCTACTCAAATGTTACCTGACGAGAATGGTAAATTAGTAAAAAAAGATGTTGTTAAAGATTTTGGCAAAGAATGGGCTCATACGATAGGTACTGCTTATGGATGGATTAATAATAAGTTTCAAAATACGCAAAGATTAATTGATACAATAAAAAATAATCCAACTGATAGAAGAATGATTATGACATTGTGGCAAGATGAATATCTTAAAACTGCAGTTCTTCCATCTTGTGTTTGGAGCAGTGAATGGGATGTAACTGATGGAAAGTTAAATTGCTGGGTTCATCAAAGAAGTTGTGATGTTCCACTAGGCCTTCCTTTTAATGTAACACAATATGCTACTTTACTTTGTTTAATTGCACATTGTACTGGACTTAAACCTGGTACAATGTATTGGTCAATTAAGGATGCTCATATATATGTAAATCAAATAGATGGCATTAAAGAACAAATTGAAAGGTATGAAACATTACCTGATATAAAGGCTCCAAAATTGTGGATTAATCCAGATGTAAAAGATTTCTTTAAAATAGATAATTCAAAAGATATAAAAGATATTAAAGTAATTGGTTATGAACATCATGGAAAAATTAGTTTTCCAATTGCGCAGTAGGAGGTTGATAAAATGATTAGTATGATATCTTCGGTAGGAAAAAATAGAGAACTTGGCAAAAAAAATGGTTTGATATGGCATTTTAAAGAAGATATGAAATTCTTTAAGAATATGACAATGAATCATATAGTAGTAATGGGACTTAACACATATAAATCACTTCCTGGCGATTTGCCTGGTAGACACATTATTGTCGTATCATTTGATCCTGTAGATGGGGTTGAATATGTAAACAATATTGAATCAATTATAGATAAATATCAAAATAGTGAAGAGGAAATATTTATTTGTGGTGGAGCATCTATTTATAAACAATTTCTTCCATATGCAGATAAGTTATATTTAACTGAGATTGATGCATGTGATTGTGAAGCGGACACATTTTTTCCAGAGTTTGATAAAACAGAGTGGAATAGAACATTATTAGAAGAACACAGTCAAAATGATATTAGTTTTAAAATGTATTTATATGAAAGAATTATGTAGCATTTTATACATAATTTTTTTTGTGTTAGAGGCTGATTCTTGATAAAAATAATTAATATTTAAAAAAAGTGTAAAAAACTTTACAAAAAATAAATAATTCGTTGACTTTTTACAACTGTGGTGCTATCATTATATATTGGTAACACGTCTTTTTAGGCGTGGAAAAAACTTAAAAAAATATATGGTATTGGGGTGAAAAATTAATGGCTTATAAGTTAAAGCAAAGTGGCGATTATAGAAAAAGAAGAAACTTTTCTATGATCAAGAATTCGTTGGAATTGGACGATTTATTAGCAATTCAAAAGGAATCATATCAATGGTTCGCAACTGAAGGGGTTGGGGAAGTACTTAAGGATTTTTCTCCAGTAGAAAGTTTTAATGGTAGTTTATCTTTAGAGTTCAATGATTATGTATTTGACACACCAAGATATTCAATTAAAGAATGTAAAGATAGGCAAATTACCTATGCTGCGCCTTTAAAAGTTCAAACAAGACTTTTCAATAATGAAACAGGTGAAGTAAAGGAACAGGAAATTTTCTTAGGTGATATGCCTTTAATGACTGATTATGGTACTTTCATTATTAATGGAGCAGAAAGGGTTGTTGTATCACAATTAGTTAGATCTCCAAGTGTATATTTTTCTAGGGAACTAGATAAAAATGGTAAACCAGTTTTTGCATCTAAGTTGATACCTACAAGAGGTACTTGGCTTGAATTTGAAACAGATGCTAAGGATGTATTGTATGTAAGAATTGATAGAACTAGAAAAGTTCCGCTAACAACATTGCTTAGAGCATTTGGTTTATCAAGTGACAAAGATATTTTAGATTTATTTGATAATAATGAATATTTAAAGAATACAATTGAAAGAGATTCCACAAAGAATACGGATGAAGCTTTAATTGAAATATATGAAAAATTAAGACCAGGGGAACCTACAACTTTAGATAGTTCTAAAAACCAATTGATTACTAGATTCTTCGATAATTTTAGATATGATTTGGCTAAAGTAGGTCGTTATAAATTTAATCAAAGACTAAATATTACTGATAGGTTAGTTGGTAAGGTGCTTGCTCAAGATGTTAAGATTAATGGCGAAGTAAAATTTGCTGACGGTACATTACTTACTAAAGATGTCGTAATGGAATTAGAAAAATATCTTAAAGATGGATATGGAATGGTTGAAGCTAAAATTAATACTGATTTAAATGATAAAAATATGATTCAAGTATTATATGTATATTCACCACTTAATCCTAAGAAAAAAGTTAAGATTATTGGTAATGATCAGTCTATTGATGCAAAGACTTTGACAATCTCTGATTTTTACGCTTCTGTCTCTTATTACTTAAATTTAATGGAAGGTATTGGACATGATGATGAAATTGACCATTTAGGAAACAGAAGAATAAGACAAGTTGGAGAACTTTTGCAAAATCAATTTAAAATTGGTTTTAGTAGAATGGAAAGAGTAATTCGTGAGAGAATGACAACTCAAGATATGGAAACAGTTACTCCAAAAACATTAATTAATATTAGACCAGTAACTGCGGTTATTAAAGAATTCTTTGGTAGTAGTCAATTATCACAATTTATGGATCAGGTTAACCCAATTGCTGAACTTACACATAAACGTAGATTATCAGCTTTAGGACCTGGCGGTTTATCTAGAGATAGAGCTGGTGTTGAAGTTCGTGACGTTAACGCTAGCCACTATGGTAGAATTTGTCCAATTGAATCTCCAGAAGGACAAAATATTGGACTTATTACTTCATTAGCTAGTTATGCAAAAGTAAATGAATATGGTTTCATTATGACGCCGTATCGTAAAGTTGAAAATAAAAAATTAACTGATCAAGTTGATTACTTAACAGCATTTGATGAACAAGATTTCTATATTTCTCAAGCAACTGTTAATGTTGATGAGAATGATATTATAACTGATAGTCAAGTAGCTGGTAGATTTAATGGTGAAAATGTTATTATTCCGACTGAAAAGGTTGACTATATTGATGTATCACCTCAACAAGTCGTATCTATTACAACTAGTTTGATTCCATTCTTGGAACACGATGATGCAACTCGTGCTTTGATGGGTGCAAACATGCAACGTCAAGCATTACCACTTTTGACAACTGAGGCTCCTTATGTTGGAACTGGTGTTGAATATGTAGCTGCCCGTGATAGTGGTGCTGTAGTTAAAGCTAAAGCTGATGGCATTGTAGAGTATGTTGATGCTAAAAAGATTATTGTTAAAAATGCAAAAGCTGAAGATACTTATACACTTACAACATTTGAAAGAGCAAACCAAGGTGAATGTACAAACCAAGTTCCAATTGTAAGAGCAGGGGACAAAGTTAAGAAAGGCCAAATTATTGCTGATGGACCAAGCACTAATATGGGTGAATTATCACTTGGTAAGAATGTAGTTGTTGCTTTCATGACATTTAACGGTTATAACTTTGAGGATGCCGTTATTATGAATGAAAGATTAGTTAAAGATGATGTTTATACTTCATTACATATTGAAGATTATGAAATTCAATGTCGTGATACAAAGTTAGGTCCTGAAGAAATTACAAGGGACATTCCTAATGTTAGCGAAGAAGCTAGAAAGAACCTTGATGAAAATGGTATCATTCGTATTGGTACTGAAGTTAAGGAAGGCGACATTCTTGTTGGAAAAGTAACACCAAAAGGAATGGCTGATTTAACAAGTGAAGAAAAATTATTGCATGCTATCTTTGGTGAAAAGACAAGAGAAGTAAGAAACTCTTCACTTACTGTACCACACGGTGGTGATGGTATTGTTCACGATGTAAAAGTTTATACAAAGGCTGATAATGATGAAATGCCAAGTGGCGTGTCAAAAGTTATTAGAGTATATATAATTCAAAAACGTAAGATTCAAGTTGGTGACAAGATGTCAGGACGTCATGGTAATAAAGGTGTTATTTCACTTATATTACCACAAGAAGATATGCCATACTTACCAGATGGTACACCAGTTGATATTATGTTAAATCCCCAAGGTGTTCCATCACGTATGAATATTGGACAAATTCTTGAACTTCATATGGGAATGGCTTGTAAGAAATTAGGTGTTCATATAGCTACTCCAGTACTTGATGGTGCTAAACGTGATGATATTGAAAAGATGATGGCTGAAGCTGGTATGGATCCTGATGGAAAAACAGTTCTTTATGACGGACGTACTGGAGAACCATTTGATAATCGTATTAATGTTGGTGTCATGTATATGATTAAGTTACATCACATGGTTGATGATAAATTACACGCAAGAGCTACTGGACCATATTCATTAGTTACTCAGCAACCACTTGGTGGTAAGGCACAATTCGGTGGACAGAGATTTGGTGAAATGGAAGTTTGGGCGCTAGAAGCATATGGTGCTAGTCATGTTCTTCAAGAAATACTTACTTATAAATCAGATGATGTATTAGGTAGAGTTAAAGTATATGAATCAATTGTTAAAGGTCAACCGTTACCTGATCCAAGTATTCCTGAATCATTTAGAGTACTTATAAAAGAGTTCCAGGCGTTAGGTTTAAATATTTCAGTAATTAATAATGAGGATGAGACCGTAAGTATAACTGATTTAGAAAAGGATGAAGAAGATGACGATATGCCATTAGCAGAGGAAATCGTTAAACCAGAATTATTTGGTGATACCTTAGAAGATGATTATGGTGATGAATCCGATTTTGGTGAAGAAGATAAAGAAGATGACGAACTTGATTTACCAGATGAATATGGCGACGGTCTTGAAGACTTTGGGGCAGATGACGATATGGGAGGTGATTTCTAATGTTAGAAGCAAATAAATTTAAAGCTTTAAAAATAGGAATTGCTTCACCAGATGATATTAGAGCATGGAGTTATGGTGAAGTACTTAAACCAGAAACAATTAACTATAGAACATTGAAACCTGAAAGAGATGGTTTGTTCTGTGAAAAAATCTTTGGACCTACACGTGACTATGAATGTAGTTGTGGAAAATATAAAAGATTAAGATATAAAAATATCGTTTGTGATAGATGTGGTGTAGAAGTTACTAAGTCTAAAGTACGTCGTGAACGTATGGGTCATATTGAATTAGCTAGTCCAGTTAGCCATATTTGGTTTGTTAAGGGAATCCCTTCTTATATTGGATTATGTCTTGATATGTCTCCAAGGGATTTGGAAGAAGTAATTTACTTTGTATCATATGTTGTTTTAGATCCAGGAGCTACGCCTCTTGTTAAAAAACAAACATTATCTGACAAAGAATATCGTGCATATTATGAAAAATATGGCAATACATTTAGAGTTGGAATGGGTGCTGAAGCAATTAAAGAATTATTAACAGAATTAGATTTAGACAAAGAATTAAAAACTCTTCAAAAGGAATTAGAAGGTGCAACTGGTCAAAAGAAACTTAGATTAGTAAAAAGATTAGATGTCCTTGACTCTTTCGCAAAGTCTGGTAATAGACCTGAGTGGATGATTTTAGATGCACTTCCAGTTATCCCACCTGAATTAAGACCGATGATTCAACTTGATGGTGGTAGATTTGCCACATCAGATTTAAATGATTTATATCGTAGAGTAATTAATAGAAATAATCGTTTAAAGAAATTAGTGGAATTAAATGCACCATCAATTATTATTCAAAATGAGAAGCGTATGCTTCAAGAAGCAGTTGATTCTTTATTTGATAATGGTAGACGTGGTAGAAGTGTAACTGGTGCAGGTAATAGAGCACTTAAGTCACTATCTAGCATGTTAAAAGGTAAACAAGGACGTTTCCGTCAAAACTTATTAGGAAAACGTGTAGACTATTCTGGTCGTTCTGTTATTGTTGTTGGACCGGATCTAAAAATGTATCAATGTGGTATTCCTAAAGAAATGGCGCTTGAATTATTTAAGCCACATGTTATTAATGGTTTAGTAAGTAAAGAAATCGCCAACAATATCAAATCAGCTAAGAAAATGATTGATACAAGAGATCCAAAAGTATGGGATGTTGTTGAAGAAGTTATTAAAGAACATCCAGTAATGTTAAACCGTGCTCCAACACTTCATAGATTAGGCATTCAAGCATTTGAACCTAAATTAGTATCAGGTAAAGCTATTAGACTTCATCCACTTGTTACAACAGCATTCAACGCTGACTTTGATGGAGACCAGATGGCAGTACACGTACCACTTTCTGAAGAGGCAAAAGCTGAAGCAAGAATCTTAATGTTAGGTGCAAATAATATTTTAAGTCCAAAGGATGGAAAACCTATTGTTACACCTAGCCAGGATATGATTCTAGGTAACTACTATATTACAATGGAAAAACCTGGTCATGAAGGTGAAGGAAGAATCTTTAAGAATTCAAATGAAGCATTAATGGCATATAATAGACGTGAAGTAGATTTACATACAAGAATTGTAGTGCCTGTAAATTCGTTTAAACATAAAGTATTCTTAGATAGTCATAAAAATCAATATTTAGTTACAACTGTTGGTAAGTTGATATTTAATGAAATCTTACCAGATTCATTCCCTTATATTAATGAACCAACAGATGAAAATATTGAAAAATATACTCCTAATAAATACTTTATAGCTCCAGGCGAGAATATTCCTGAAAAAATTAAGGAAATTCCTAAGGCTGAAGCATTTAAGAAGGGAACACTTGAGAAGATAATTGCTCAAATGTTTAAGAAATATAAGACAACTGAAACTTCAATTATGCTTGATAAACTTAAAGATTTAGGTTTCAAGTATTCAACTTATTCTGGTATTACTATTGCGGCAAGTGATGTTGTAACAAGTAAGAATAAAGATAAGATAATCGAAGACTCTGAAGCCGAAGTTAAGAAAGTTAATAAACAATATCAAAGAGGCTTAATTACCGATAAAGAAAGATTTGATTTAGTAATCGCTATTTGGGATAAAGCTAAAAAAGATATTGAAAAAGAACTTGAAGCTTATGCTAAGAGTGAAGAATATGAAGATAATCCAATCTTCATAATGATGAATTCTAAAGCACGTGGATCAATTTCTAACTTCGTACAGTTAGCTGGTATGCGTGGTACAATGGCTAAGCCAAATGGCGAACCTGTTGAAATTCCTATTAAATCATCATTTAGAGATGGACTTTCTGTATCAGAATTCTTCTTATCTACACATGGTGCTAGAAAAGGTAGTGCCGATACAGCTTTAAAGACTGCTGACTCTGGTTATATGACAAGACGTCTAGTTGATGTTGCCCAAGATTTAATCGTAAGAGAAGATGATTGTGGAACAACAGAAGGTGTAAGAGTATCTGCATTTAAAGATGATAAAGATGGTATTATTGAACCACTTTATGATAGAATTTTAGGAAGATTTACTAATAAGAAGGTAATTGATCCAAAAACTAAAGAAGTTATTATTGGTGAAAACGAATTAATAACTGAAAATATTGCAGATAAGATAATTGCTGCGGGAATCGAAGAAGTAGAAATTAGAACAGTACTTACATGTAGAACAGATCATGGTGTATGTTGTAAGTGTTATGGACGTAACTTAGCAACTGGTAATATTGTAGAAATTGGTGAAGCTGTTGGTACAATGGGTGCACAATCAATTGGTGAACCAGGTACACAGTTAACTATGAGAACATTCCATACTGGTGGTGTTGCTGGTGGCGAAGATATTACGCAAGGTCTACCTCGTGTTGAAGAATTATTTGAAGCAAGAAGTCCAAAAGGTAAAGCATTAATTGCTGAAATTGATGGAACGGTATCAAAAATTGAAGATCAAAAAGGTAGAACTAAGATATTTATCAAGAATGCTAATGAAGTTAGGGAACACTTAACAGCTTATGGTGCTAAACTTAGAGTTGAGAAGGGCGATAAAGTTCAAGCTGGTGATAGATTAACCGAAGGTAATATTAGTCCAAAAGAATTATTAATGGTAACTGATCCAAATACAGTACAACAATATATTCTTAAGGAAGTTCAAAAAGTTTATAGATCTCAAGGTGTTGATATTAATGATAAACACGTTGAACTTATTGCTAGAAGAATGATATCTCAAATTAGAATCATGGATTCTGGGGATACTAACTTCTTACCAAGTACTGTCGTTTCAATTAATAAATTTGCTGAAGGAAATAGAGATGTAATTTTACAAGGAAAGAAACCAGCAATTGGACAACCAATATTGCTTGGTATTACTAAGTCAAGTTTACAAACTGATTCATTCCTTGCTTCAGCATCATTCCAAGAAACAACACGTATTCTTACTGAGGCAGCAGTTAAAGGAAAAGTCGATAAATTACATGGCCTTAAAGAAAATGTTATTATCGGTAAGTTAATTCCTGCAGGAACAGGCGCTAAAGAATATATGGATATTGGTTATACATTGGAGAAAGAATTCTTTGATGACGAACCAGCTGAAGTACTTGAAGAAAAATTCTTAGATTAACATAATAAACGACCTTTTATGGTCGTTTTTCTTGTGTTATGATATAATAAATATGAATTGAGGTGTGCTATGGCTACGAGTGGTAAAAAAGGTAGATTTTTAGATAGATTAAAAAAGATTGCTTCTTTTAGAAGAAAGAAAACAGTTATCGAAAAAAAGGATGAGCTAATTGAAGACTCATATAAGATATATACAAACTTTTTAAAAGTTGTGGCTGCTATTCCTGGATTAGTTTACGATAATGTTGTAAATAATGATTTATCTGATAAAAATGTTAGTCATAATAATCAATTTGAAAATCGTGAAAGTAAACCTTTTAGATCAAATCAAAAAAGTTATTTAGAAGATAATAATTCTAAAGTATATATAGAAAATTCTATTTCTAAAAAGGAGCTTAGAAAAAATTTTTTTAATATTCAAAAAAAAGGATTAAATAAAAATGAAACAAGGAAGCCTATTCTAAAACAAAATGTTTCTAAAGAAATTAGGGCAAAAACTGAAAAGCGACAAATATTTATTACAGTCGATGAAATTCAGAGAAAAAAGAAAGTATCTTCAGTTGTACCTACAATAGATGTCGAAGCAAATAACAGGGTTAAAGAATTAGAGAAAAGTATCATAAATTTAATTAAGAAAGATTTAATAAGAATTGTCAATGAAATGGAAATTTTACAAAGTGAATTGTATATTTTAAGTGAAGTAAATGGCGAAAGTAAAGTATTAAAAGATTGTCAACGAGAGTTGGAAAATGTTAAGGCTATGATTTGTAAAATTGACAAATTAAAAGAGCAATATGATTTCTTAAAAGATAATTATGATTTTGAGTATTTACTAGAGGTAAATAATGAAGATATAGTTGATAAAATTATTGAATTACGTAATTCCTTTGGTAAGAGTGAAGTAAAATCATTGGCAGATGATTATAAATTATTGGAAGTTTATCAACATCTTTATTTAAAAATTGATGAATTGCAGGAAAAAGCAATAATATATGAAGATGAAAAAGAAAAGGAACTTCAACAGTTAAAGGAACGTGATATTAATTTCGAAAAATTAAAACAAAATGTTTATAATGTTGATTATACCAATAGAAATTACGATGAGTTTGTTAATGATCAAAATAACATATTAAGACAAATTGATGAAAATGTTAGCAAAATTAATTCATATGAAAGTGTAGATTATCATTTTAAAGGTTTTCATAAATTGTTTTTAAATAGTTTTAAGTACTTTGGGCTTTTGATGGTTAGTCCACTAAAAGGAATTATTCCATCGATTGCTACAGAGACTCTAATTACTAGAAATATGATTAAAAATTTGTATCGTAATCTAGAAATAGATGAAGAAAGAAAAGTCGTATATGAAGCTATGGATTATTCAAATATCATCAGTAGTGCAATTAATGATTTAGATAGTACTTCGAATATTGTTGATGCTACTTTGGATGATATCGTTCATTTAAAAATGAAATATAATGATCAATTCAAGAAGTATCAAGGTGATTTTTATGAATATAGGGATATAATGCATAAAATTAATGATATGGAAAACAAAATTCTCGGTAATAAAATAAAAATTGAAATAATGAAGAAAAGAGCGTTAGAACAACAGAAAGCCAATGAAAATAAATTAAAATTAGTACGGCAATTAAACGAAAAGAAATAATATAAAAATTATTTCTTTTTTTATGAAAAAGTCAAAAAATATTGAATATAAATAAATATTATGTTATACTTGTTTTAATAGTAGGAGAGTAGATATTGATGATATCTACTGAGGAGGAATTATGGAAAATAAAAATGTTAAGGTAATTGATGAAAATAATATTGATCGTGTTGCTAATGTTATTTGTAGTTTCATTGCTGATCAAGTAAAATATGTCTTATATTCAATCAGTAGGGATGATGAAAGTGATAATCTTTTTGTTTCGAAATTAGTTGATAACAACGATAAAACTTCTAATATGGTAAATATTGAAGATACTATGGAAAAAGCTAAAGTAAATGAAATAGTAAGAGATTTAGTTACTTATTCTTTGAGAAATGAAAGTGATAAGGCTGATAAAATAATCGAATTGCCAGGAAATATTAAAGTTGAAATAGTTGATGTTATGTTTAATAAGGAACAAAACATTAATGTTTCTAAAACTTATGTATCAACTGTAAAAAAATCAGTTGCCAAAGTAAGTAATGACTTCTATAAAATTGATTTTGGAAAAAATGCAGATTTAGATGCTACTAATGTATTTGAACCATTATCAACTGATGAATTAAAAAAAATAGAAATCTCAATGCCTGAAATAGGTACAGATGATACTAAAGGCGTATTAGAAGATAAAAAAGAAGAAGAAATTATTGAACAAGGTGCTGAATTGGAGTTGCCAAAACAATTATTAGATTCAGCTCCAGCAGTTGCTGAGGTGAAAGAACCAGAAATCAATTTTATACCATTAACTAATAAACCTGGTGATGATAAACCAATGATGTCAGCAGTTGCTGAGGCGAAAGAACCAGAAATTAATTTTATACCGTTAACTAATAAACCTGGTGATGATAAACCGATGATGTCAGCAGTTGCTGAGGCGAAAGAACCAGAAATTAATTTTATTCCATTAACTAATAAACCTGGTGATGATAAACCTATGGAAGTAGTTCAATTAAATCCTGAATCTGTTAATCCATCAGGTGAACAAAAATTATTCTTCGATGGCTCAAGTGAGAGTAATCTCAATAAAGCACTTGATGAAGTAAGTGATGAAAAAGTAATGATGACACCGCAAGATGGCGTTGCTTCATTAAGAGAGTTTGGAATGGATAAACCTGCTTCAGTTCAATCACAAGAATCTAACAACTTAGAAACTGAAAAGGCAAAAACATTGACTCGTTCAAAAGGCTTTGCTAATAACAAATTCTTCATGGTAGTGGCTATTGCTTTCTTTATTGCAGCATGTATATTCTTAGGATATGAAGCATTTCAATATTTTCAATTAAGAGGTTAATAAAAAGGAAATTTGTATTTCCTTTTTTTAATCTAAAATATTTTTTCTTTTTGAATATATGCAACCGCAATAATTTTGTCTATATAAATTATATTTTTTTGATAATTCAATTGAGTGTTTGTAACCATCGGCTTTTTTAAAATCTGAATACAACCATTTGATTTCATTTTTTTTGCCTAATTCTTCGCCGATTTGGTTGATTAATTTGGCATTTTTATATGGACTTACAGTCAGCGTTGAACAGAAATAGTCATACTTTTTTTCTTTGGCTATTTTAGCTGTCTTTTCTAATCTTAAATTAAAACAAATGGTACACCTTGCTCCCCGTTCAGGGCAATCTTCATAACCTTTTATTTTAGATTCATATAAATCGTTATCATAGTCACAATCGATAATATCAATTTTGCCAACATGGTCAATTTCGTTAATTAATCTTATTTGTTCTTGCTTTCTTTTTTTATATTCAGCAATTGGCGAAATGTTTGGATTATAGTATAAGATAGTAATATCAAAATATTTAGTTAGAAAAGTAATAACCCATGAACTACAGGGAGCACAACAACTATGAAGTAATAATTTTGGCCTTTTTTTAATATTTTCTAATTCTTTTAAGCATAGTTGATAATATGATTCTTGCATAATTAATCACCAGTTAGTATTATAACACTTACTTTGAAAAAAGGGAATCAATATTTATTTTATATTTATTATCAATGATGTTATCAATAATAATATTTTCTATTTTATTATTAATTATTTTTGATATTTTGCGTGCACCATATTCTTTGTAATTGGTTTCATTTATTAATTCTTTTATTACATTATTTGATATATTTATCGTGGTATCATGATATTTATGCTTTAGTTTTGCCAATTCTTTTTTTATAATAATTTCAATGTTTTTTTCATTTAAAGTATTAAAACTTATAATATTATCGATTCGATTAATGAAAGCGACATTAAACATTTCTGTTAAATTGTTATTATGATTTTCATTTTTTTCACCAAAACCTATATTTTGATTATAACTTCCTTTATTTGATGTCATGATAATTATGTTATTGTTCAATTTTATAATGTTATTTTTGGCGTCTTTAATTTGACTATCCTCAAGAATTTGATATAGTAAGTTAATAATTTTAGGATGTGCTTTGTCTATTTCATCAAGAATAATTACGGCATTTGGGTATTCTTTTATGGTGTTTAGTATATATTTATTGTCATCATAGCCAACATAACCGGGATTAGAACCTAGAAATTTACTTATGGCGCTACTATCGGCATATTCTGACATATCTAATTTTATCACTTTTTGTTTTGAAATGAGATTACCATATAAATTGGCTAATTTTGTTTTGCCAACTCCGGTTGGTCCAATAAATAAAAATGAAATACATTTATTATCTTTATATCCAAATTTTATTCTTTTGGTGATATCTATCAATTTTTTTATGGCTTCATTTTGACCAATAATTTCTTCTTTTAATTTAAGTTCAATTTCTGAAATAATATGTCTATTATCTTTTAAAATTTCATAAACTGGAATGCCCGTTTTTTTATTAATGACAATTGCTATGTCTTCAATAGTTACTTTTTTTGTTTCTGTATTATTTACTATATTTTCTTTAAATTTTGTCTCTTTAACTTTATATTCATATGCTTTTTTAAGATTTTTTTCTTTTATAAATAATGTTTTTTTGTCTTTTATATTTTTTAGAGTAGCATTTTCTTTAGTGTCAGTTATGCCTACTTTACTACAAACTTCATCTAAAATGTCAAGTTGTTTATCTGGTCTAAATCTATCATAAATATATTTTTCAGTTAGGTCAACAATTTTGTTGATAATTTCGTCTTCGATAGTTACATTGTGATAGTCTTCATAAATTGGTTTAAGTTTGTGTAGAATATTTTTAGTTTTTTCTATCGATGGTTCATCTACAGCAATTACTTGAAATCTTCGTTCTAATGCTTATCTTTTTCAAAGTGTTTCTTGTATTCTTCATTAGTAGTGGCACCAATGCATCTAATCTTTCCTCTTGCTAATGCTGGTTTTAGGATATTTGATGCGTCAATTGCACCTTCTGCTCCTCCAGCTCCAATTAAAGTATGGATTTCGTCAATGAAAAGAATTATTTCTTCATGCGCTTCAACTTCAGTAAGAAGTTTTTTCATTCTTTCTTCAAATTCTCCACGATATTTGGTACCAGCTACTGTTGAAGCCATATCTAAAGATATAATTTTTTTGTTCATGAGTTTACTTGGAACTTCTTCATTTTCAATCATCGCTGCTAATCCTTCGACAATGGCTGTTTTCCCAACACCCGGTTCGCCAATTAATAGTGGATTATTTTTGGTACGGCGACAAAGTATTTCTTCCAAAGAATGAATTTCATTTTCTCGTCCAATAACAGGATCAATTTCATTATTTCTAACTTTTTCATTAATATTGATACCTAATTCTTCAATTAATAATTTACCTTTTTTTTCTTTCGGTTCATATATTTTTTCACTGAATTCATCATACATATTATCTAAGTCGAGATTCATTCCTATAAATATTCGAATGGCAACACCTTCGCCAACATTTAGTAGTGCAGCGAATAGATGATTTGTAGTAACAATGCCATTATTATTATCTTTACTATCCATGATAGCGTTTTCAATTACCTTTTTTAAAAGCGGGGTATGAAGAAAAAAAGCACTTTTTTTGGTACCTTTACCAATGATTTTTAAAATTTCTTTTTTAAAACGTGCATATGTTAAATCGTATTTAGCTAATTTTTTGGTTATTTCATTTTCACTATGGAGAATAGCTAATACTAAATGCTCTGTTCCAACATATGGATGATGTAATTCTAACATTTCTAGTTTTGCTTTCGTCAGTATTTCTTGAGCTTCTTCATTAAAATTGCTTATCATTATATCACCTTTCTTAATATTCTATGAATATTATGGTGCGATAATACGAATTTAAAACATCAAAAAAGCAACTAATTTTTTAAATTATTAATTGCTTCTTCGTAATTATCATTGCCAGTAATATAAGAGCCAACAACTGCTATATCAGCTAATTCATTAATTTTCTTAATTGTTTGGTCATTAATTCCACCATCAACTTCAATACTGATATCTTTTCTTTTGTTTCTAATAGCGATGATTCTATCAATAGATTTTTCAATAAATTTTTGACCTCCAAAACCAGGCTCAACACTCATAATGAGAATGCGATCAATTTGGTCAATATATTTATCAATTAGATTGATATCAGTATTAGGCTTAATGGCGATTCCAATTTTATAGTTATAACTTCTAATTAAATCTATAATTTCATCTAATGAATCTGTTATTTCTAAGTGAATTGTAATACAATCAATATTTTTAACGGTTAATGCTTTAATGTATTCTATCGGATGTTGTATCATTAAGTGAATGTCAAATGGTTTTTGTGTGTATCGTCCTAATTCATTGACTTCATTTAGTGGTAATTGATAATTTGGAACAAAAACATTATCCATTACATCGATATGAATATAATCAGTTTGTGTATGGTTTAACTTTTGAATACTCTCAATTCTATCATGTGCTCCGAGAATCGATGTAGAAATTTTAATCATAATATCACTTCCCAATAAAACTTCGATAATTATTGTATCTACTAGTTAATATTTTTCCGCTTTTAACTAATTCAATGATACGGCAGCCATCTTCTTTAATATGTTTGCAATCGGTATATTTACAAAATTCAAGATTATCAAACATTTCTTTCATGTTGTCACGAATTTCAATGTCAGTCATACCAAAGAAATCAATTTTTGAGAATCCTGGAGTATCAACAATAAAAGTATTTTCAATATTATATAGTTCTGTATGCCTAGTTGTATGTTTTCCTCTACCTAAGGCTTCTGAAATTTCATCTGTTTTTAATTCTAAGTGAGGATTAATTTTATTTAAGAGAGTCGATTTCCCAGCACCACTTTGGCCGGTGAACACAACAGTTTTATTTTTTATTAATGTCAATAATTCATTTGGTGTAGTGGCTACTTCATAACCAATATCTCGGTAATAATTAATATATTGTTCGATATTAATTAATTCAATATTAGTTAATAGATCTAATTTAGTAAAATAAATGATTGGATTAATATTGTTATAGGAGATTATTGTTAGTGTTTTATCTAGTAAATAGGTATCAAAATCTGGTTTTTTTACGCTAGTAACAATGACAGCAATATCAATATTGGCTACACTTGGACGGATTAATTCATTTTTTCTTGGTAGAATATCGATAATGTAATTATCTATTTCACTGAAATCTACTATATCGCCAACAAGTGGAGTTATATTATTTATACGAAATTTGCCTCTTGGTTTGCAAATGTATAATTTTCCATTTACATCGACAGTATAGTCATTGCTAACATTTTTGATTATTCGTCCTTTCATAATTCTCCAATCTATTGTTCTATTTCATTTTCGCCTTCATTATTTTCTGGTTGCGGTACTTCGTATGTACCATTTATTTTAACTTTAAGTGTAATTCCTTCGATAATTGGATCACCTTTTGGCCTTGACTGTTCAATAACTGTTTTTGACATAAAGTCATCATATTTCTCGGAAGGAATAGTTATACCATTATTATCAACAACAATAATATTTAATTTATATTCTTTAATAAAAGCCATTGCATCAGATAAACTCCATCCTTCATCAACCATACTTGGATACTCATTTACAATATTTGGAATATACAAAGTAATATTATCGCCTTCTTCGATAAGGACTTTTTCTTTATCTTTCTCAAATTTTGGATTTTGATCAATAATAATATTTTCTTTTCCTTTGTATTTTTCTTTATCTTCAACATCTTTCTTTTCAATTAAGACATTTATTTTTAATAGTTCTAGTTTAGCTTTTATTTCGGTATAGTTTTTACCAGTATAATCTTCTAAATAATGATAACTTCCACCAATTGATTCAGTTATGGTAATCGTATCACCTTTTTTTCTAGTGCTACCTGCCTTTGGCGTTGTTTTAATTACTTTTCCTTCTTCGACAGTATCACTATTTTTTTGCTCAGTTGTATAGGTAAATCCTTCCTTTGTTAATATTTTAATTGCCTCTTCAGTTGTTTTACCAACAACATCAGGAACTGTAACATCTTTTACTTCTCGAGTCGTAAGTAGCCAAAAAACTCCAACAGCAATAAGTAGTAAAAGGAAGAATGATGCTAATATAGTTATTAATGTATTTTTCTTTTTAGGTTCCTCAAAGTCATCATCATCATCATCGTCTTCTTCGATATCTTCAGGTGTGATTTCTTTAACTAATTCTTCTGTATCTTCACTAATTTCTTTTTCTTTTGGCTTTTCAACTTTTTTCTTCGTTGGCGTTTTTACAGTTGGTGTGGGATTATCAAAGTCATTTTCAGGATATTCAAATGATATTTTTTTATCATTGGCGTGTTCTTCATCCATACAATGTACTAGATCTTCGTGCATTTCTTTAGCACTATCATATCTATTTCTTGGATTTTTGGCAGCAGCTTTTAAAATGATGTTTTCTACTGCTTGTGGAATAGAAGGGTCTTGCTTTCTAACGCTCGGAATTTTATCTTTCATATGTTTTAAAGCAATTTCAACAGCATTATCGCCTTTAAATGGCACATTGCCAGTTAAAAGTTCATACATTAAAATACCTAATGAATAAATATCACTTTTAACGGTGGCACTTTTTCCACTTGCTTGTTCAGGCGGTAGGTAATGAACACTTCCCATTACTGAATTTGTTTGGGTAAGTTGTGTAGCATTTAAGGCCATAGCAATTCCAAAATCAGTTATTTTAATTCGGCCATCATCTTCAATCATAATATTTTGTGGTTTAATATCACGGTGAATAATATATGATTCATGTGCATGAGCAATACCATCTGTAAGCTGAGTCATAATATCGATAACTTCAGTTAAAGTTAAAGATCCACGCTTTTTTAATAATTGCTTTAAGGTTTTACCTTCAATATATTCCATAACGATATAATGACTGCCATCCTCTTCGCCAACATCGTATACTTCGACGACATTTGGATGAGATAGATTAGATACAGATAAAGCTTCACGTTGAAAACGACGAATAAATTTTTCATCACTTGATAAATCACCACGTAACACCTTAACAGCAACCTTGCGGTCTAATATCGTATCATTTGCTAGGTAGACATTTGCCATACCACCTTCGCCAATTGTTTTAACAATTTCATATCGATTGTTAATTTTTTGCCCCTTTGATAACATTAATTATCACCACTTTCTTTTTTTAGATAAGCAACCGTGATATTGTCTGTTCCACCACGGAGATTAGCTTTTTTAATTAATTTAACAACTACTTCTTCAATTGGTAAATTACTATTTAATATTTTTTCTATTTGCTCGTCAGTTACCATATTAGTAAGTCCATCACTACATAAGAATAAGCCTTTTACGGAAGTATCAACATCAAAAATATCAATTTCAATTGGATCATTAGCTCCTAATGCCCTTGTTAGTAAATTTTTACCTGGATGATTCTTAGCGGTCTCCTCAGTTAATCTACCATTGTTTAGAAGCAATCCAACATAAGTGTGGTCTTTAGTAACTTTATGTAGAGTATTATTTTTAATAACATATCCAGAGGAATCGCCAATATTGCCATATAAAATATAATCATTTGTTTTTATGGCAATAACAAGTGTAGTTCCTAATCCTTTGCTTTCTGGATTATTATCAGCATATTCAAATATTTTTTCATTTATTTCTTTGACAATCATTCTTAGCCAATCGATTGCTTCTTCTTTTGTTCCAATTGTTTCTAAGCTATAGAAACTTTCTCTAATATGATTAGTAGCAATGGCAGAAGCAACTTCGCCAGCTTTATGTCCACCCATGCCATCGGCTACGGCTAAAATGTATTCACCATGCTCATTATTGATAATAATGACGCTGTCCTCATTATGCGTTCTTACTTTACCAGAATCTGTGAAATAAAATGTTTGCATATTGTACCTCCTAAAATGTTTTAGCTCTAAGTTGTCCACATGCAGCATCGACTTTACCACCAAATTCTCGTCTAATGGTAACGGCGATGTTACTCTTCTTAAGTATATCATAAAATGCTAAAATTTGCACTTTTTTTGATCGTTTAAAGGCAATGTTTTCAGTTTCATTATAAGGTATCAAATTAACATAGCAATTTAGTCCTTTTAATAAATTGGCTAGTTCTTTTGCATTATCTAAGGAATCATTGATACCATCTAACAAAATATATTCAAAGGTGACACGACGATTAGTTTTAGCGATGTATCTTTTGATTGTAGTCATAAGTTCCTCTAATTTATAGGCTTTGCTGATTGGCATAATCTTATTTCTAATTTTATCGTTTGGAGCGTGCAATGAGATAGCAAGATTTACTTGATTGAAATCATTCATAAATTTAATAATACCAGGAACAATACCACAAGTTGAAACAGTTATGTGGCGTGATCCCATATCAATTCCTTTATTTGAAGTAATAATTCTAATAAAATTCATAACATTATCATAATTATCGAATGGTTCACCGATACCCATGACAACAATATGGGTAATTTTAACATTTGCTTCTTTTTCAATTAATAATAATTGTTCAACAATTTCATATGTTTCAAGGTTTCTGACTTTTTTTAATCTACCACTTTCACAAAAAGCACATCCCATATTGCAACCTACTTGACTTGATACACATAAACTTATTCCATAATCATGAAACATTAGGACTGATTCAATCCGATTGCCATCTTTAAGTTCAAAGAGATATTTTTTTACATCAGTATCTTCTTGTTTTTTTAATATTTTGATAAATGAAAAATCAAAATCATTTTTTAGTTTCTCTTTAGTAGTATTCGGAATATTATTCATAATATTCAAATCATAGATTCTTTTTTTATATAAAAAATCATATAACTGTGTCGCTCTAAATTTTTTGTCACCAATATCTAAGAAATATTTTTCAAGATTATCATATGTCATACCAAAAATATTTTTCATAAATTCACCACAATTCTTGATAATATTATATCAAAAATATTGTATAAATTAAAGAGGAAGATATTTACAAAAAACTTAATAATTGTTAAAATTGAAATGGATAGGTGATGAGTTATGAAAAAAGAAGAACTTAGGGTAATTCCAAAGAGAAACTATTTATTTTTAGGGATAGTTTTATTAGTAAGCTTTTTGTTAGTATATTATTTATATATGTGGTTTGATGCTTATAATGAAACTAAATTAAATAGACCAATATTAAATAGATATATGGAAGTTATCAATTATAACGAACTCAATAATTATTTAGTAGAAAGTCCTAATGCCATTATTTATGTGTCAGTTTTAGAAAATAGTGAAATAAGAGACTTTGAAAAACAATTTAAAAATGTTTTAAAAAATCGTCAAATAGATAAGGATTTATTGTATTTAGATATTACTGAAGAAATTCGTGATAATATGCTTTTAAAAGAAATGAATGATAAATATACTTTAAATGGTGTCAGTATTAGTAATGTTCCGGCAATACTAGTTATTGATAATGGCACATTAAGTGCTATTTATAGCATTAAAAATAGTAATTATGACATTGAAGGTTTAAAACAATTCATAAATAGCGTCAGTTTTATTGATGATGGTGAAACTAATGATTAATATTGTTTTGTATGAACCGGAGATTCCTGAGAATACTGGTAATATTATGCGTACTTGCGCCGCTACTAATGCCAAATTACATTTAATTAGACCACTTGGATTTGTTCTATCTTCTAACACTATTAAAAGAAGTGGAGTTAATTATATTGATAAGGTAGATTATACTTTATATGATGACTTTGATGATTTCATTAGTAAAAATGATGGCGAATATTATTTTTTTACAAGATATGGCAAAAAAGCCCATAGTGAATTTAACTTTAGTGATAAAAATAAAAATATCTTTTTAATTTTTGGTAAAGAAAGTACTGGAATACCAAAGGAAATATTACGAAAACATTTGGATAGATGCATAAGGATACCATGTTCTGATAATGTTAGATGCTTAAATGTTGCAAATAGCGTAGCGATTGCTTTATATGAAGTAATGAGACAGCAGAATTATCCAGATTTAATAAGACATGAACCTTTTAAAGGAGAAGATTGGTTAACAACGGACTAATCTTTTTTTATGGTTTGACAAATGTTTGTATTTATGCTAAAATATTCGGCTTGTGAAGGGTGATTATTATGCCAAGAGATGAAGCAATAAAATATAATTCACTATATCAAGAAGTATTACTTGCAATTAGTAATATTAAAAATTTAGGATTTGATACAAGTGAATTTGAAAATAGTTTAAAAACTATTCATAATGATGTCAATAATAATGTAAAAGTAAATTATGTTAAGGGAATGGCTGAAGCTAGTTATATTCAGTCATATTCAAAAGGAATTAGTGAATTAAACAAGTTAAAAATTAAATTAGATAATTATGATGTTTATGCATCAGCATATAATACTTGTAGTTATATAAGTATGTTACTTAATGATAGTATTTCTAGGAGAGAATTAGAAAAATGTATCAGTAAGATGATTGCTGTTTTAAAAAGTATTAGTCAATCAAGAACAATTGACTATGATGATGAAAAGAGTATTATTGAGAAAATTTATGAAACAGCCTATAATGTTATAAAGTTAGAAATAATGGAAACTGGAGAGAGTCAATTATATTTGTTTGTTAAAAATGAAGATACAAATATTTCATATTTTAATAATTTAATTATTAAAGATGTCGAAGCAATTGATTTACAGGATGAAAAAAATAAAAAACTTAAAACTAAAATGTTTGAACTAGGTCAAAGAGGTATCTATAGTAATTATTTAGATTTAGAGTTAATCAAGTTAATAATGGTTATCAATAGTGGTGATAATCTAAGTGAAATAGTTATTAGCAATGTAAATAAATTGTGCGTTGAGATAAGTGAAAATGTTATAAGTATTTTAAGCAAAGAAAGTATTATTAAAAGAGATGCTAATGCTAGAGATTATATAAATGAAAAAATTACAAAATATACGAAAAACTTGAAAAGGAGACTTGTTTCACTAGCGCTATCTATATCACTGATAACTTTAGGGGGATTACAAGTTCCTAAACTAGCAAAAACAGCTTCAGAAAATGGCGGCTACTATAAAAAGACAGAAATGGTTACTGTTGATGGGGATGAATATAGTAAAACCAATAAGGATACGACATATGATGAATATAAAGAAGCAGAAGTTATTGCTAAGTTAATTCCAATTGTTAATTCAGAAAACAATTTTGTTTCTAGTTCTGACTATCATGAATATGATATTAGCAATGTCAAATTTGATAGTATTCAAGAGTATTATGATTACGCTGAGAAGACATATGAAAGCGATTTAGTTAATCATACTTTAGAAGTTCAAAAAACAAGTTATGATTTTGCTAAGCCTTTATTTCAAACGACAATAACTGCATATGCATGCTATATAATAATATTGGTAATGCTTAATTTTGCATCTATGATTAGATTTAAACCTGGAACTTCTGAGACATCTTGGTTTGAATATATAAAAATTAAAGAAATTAAAAGATTGTTAGAAAAAATTAAAACGGAAAAAGCTAATTTAGCGGAAGTTACAGATGAATTGAATGATTTAATTGCTGAGGCAATGGAAGAAATTGATCGTGATGAAAAACTAAGAAATAGATTTAATACTTTATATGAAGAAAACAAATTCTTGCTAGAAAATCCAGAAGAATTATACAATCGAATTAATAATTTAGAAAATATTGAAAGGGTAGTAGGTGTAAAAAGATTAATTAGGGAGAAGAAATAAAATTCTTCTCCTTTTACTTTTTAAATTAATTGCAATAGTAAAAAATGTTTGTTATAATTAATACAGTATTATGGAGGACAAGATGGATTATAAATTAGGAAGTATTGTGATAATGAAAAAAGAGCATCCATGTAAAACTAATCGTTTTGAAGTAGTTAGAGTTGGTGCTGATATAAAAATTAAGTGTATAAATTGTGGTAGAGTGGTAATGATGCCAAGAGTAGAATTTAATAAAAAGATAAAGAAGGTGGAATTATATGAAAAAGAGGGAATTTAAGTTACATCCAGCGTTAGTATTCTTTATGCTTACGATTATTATAATGGTAATTAGTAGTGTCGGTAGTATTTTAAACTTGCAAACTGAATATTATAATGTTAATGCTGTTACTGGTGAATTAGAAACACAAGCTGTGACGATTAATAATTTGTTTAATCGTACAGGATTACAATATCTATTTAGTAGTATGCTTAATAATTTCACAAGTTTTGCTCCGTTAGGTACTTTGATAATTGGACTTATGGGGGTAGGTGTAGCATATAAATCAGGATTTTTAAATTCTTTGTTTAAAATGATTATTAAGAATAAACCAAAAAAATTATTTACTTTTTTGATTATTCTTTTTGGAGTAATATCATCGATGTTTTTTGAAGCAAGCTATGTTATTTTATTGCCTGTGGCAGCTATTCTATTTATGAATCTAGGAAGACACCCATCAATTGGAGTTACCGCGGCTTTTGCGGGGATTACCTTTGGATATGGGGCAAATGTGATAATTACTGGTGTTGATAACACACTAATTAATTATACTCAGAGTGCTACTAAAATACTTGATCAAAACTATGCTGTTAGTCTATCAGGTAATATTATATTTATGATTTTTGCTACTTTACTTATTGCTTATGTTGGAATGCTTATTACGGAAAGATATGTGGTGCCTAAATTGGGTAAATACAATTTTGAAGAGGAAGAAGATATTGATTTAGAATCTGAAATTACAAAGAAAGAAGCAAAAGGTGTTGGCGTTGCTATTCTATTTACAATAATTATAAGTTTAGTATTTATTTATTGTATTATTCCAGGACTTCCTTTTTCAGCACTATTACTTAATTTGAAGGAAAAGACATATGTGGCGCAATTGTTTGGTGATGGATCTTACTTTAGACAGGGTTCTGTATTAATATTTTCAGCTATTCTTGGCTTTGCAGGATTAATTTATGGTATGAGAGTAAAAACAATTAAAAATAATAAAGATTTAATGGATTGTATGAGTTATTATTTAAAAAATTTTGCTTCATTATTAATCTTAATTTTCTTTGCAGCTCAATTTGTTTTGATTTTCAAAGAAACAAATATTGGAGTGTTTATTGTCGTATCATTGTCAGAACTTTTAGGTAATTTGCAACTTAGTGGTATTGTATTAATTATTCTATCATTTATTATTGTTGCAATATCTTCATTGTTTGTACCAACACTATCAACAAAATGGGCGATTTTATCACCAGTACTTGTACCAATGTTTATGCAAAGTTCATTTACGCCGGAATTTGCACAAGCTGTATTTAGAGCGGCTGATAGTGCAACTAAAGGGATTACACCATTATTTACTTACTTTGTTATTTTACTTGGTATTTTACAAATTTATAATAGTAAAAAACGCGATGTTATTACGATTACTGATGGTATGGGCTTGATGCTTCCTTATACGGTAGCTTTCTCAATTTTATGGTTATTAATAATCCTAGCATTCTATATAATCGGCTTACCTTTAGGATTTAATACTAGCGTAATGCTTTAAGATGTATTCACAAATGCATCTTTTTTTGTTATAATACGTAAAGAAAGAAGTGATATTATGAGTTTAACAGCTGGAATTGTGGGGCTTCCTAATGTTGGAAAGTCAACTTTATTTAATGCAATTACCAAGAAAAATATTTTGGCCGCTAATTATCCGTTTGCGACTATCGATCCCAATGTAGGAATTGTTACCGTACCAGACAAAAGAGTAGAAAAATTAGAAGAGATGTATGCACCTGAAAGAACGATTCCTACGACATATGAATTTACAGATATCGCTGGACTTGTTAAAGGTGCTTCTAGTGGAGAGGGCCTTGGTAATAAATTCTTATCACATATAAGAGAAGTTGATGCCGTAGTTGAGGTTGTAAGATGTTTTGATGATAAAAATATCATTCATGTTGATAATAGTGTTGATCCAATTAGAGATATTGAAGTTATTAATGTTGAACTTGTTATGTCAGATTTAGAAATCATTGATAATAGAATTAATCGTATTGGTAAGAAGGCTGATATGACTAAAGATAAAAAAGAATTATTAGAGATTAATACTTTAAAAAAAATCAAAACTAATCTAGAGCAAAATATTCCAGTTAGAAAAATGGAATTATCGGAAGATGAATTAGAAATTATTAGATCGTTTAATTTAATTACTGCTAAACCAATTATTTATGTTGCTAATGTTAGTGAAGATGATATTATTAATGGAGGTAATGACTACTACAAAAAAGTATGTGAATATGCTAAAGATGATAATAGTGAAGTAGTTATGATATGCGCTAAGATTGAAAGTGAATTAGCGGAATTGAATGATGATGATAAAACAGTTTTCTTAAATGATTTAGGTATTCCTGAATCGGGACTTGATCAATTAATCAAAAAAACATATTCTTTGTTAGGTTTAGCAACTTTCTTTACAGCTGGAAGCGATGAAGTAAGAGCATGGACATTTAAAAAAGGTATGAAAGCTCCAGAATGTGCAGGAATTATTCATACTGACTTTGAGAGAGGTTTTATTAGGGCTGAAGTAATGTCATATGATGATTTAATTAAATATGGAACTGAAAAAGATGTTAAAGATAATGGAAAAATGCGACTTGAAGGCAAAGAATATTTAATGCAAGATGGTGATATTTGTTATTTTAGGTTTAATGTGTAAGCATTAAATCTTTTTTTATTTGACAAAAAGACAATATAGTGATATTATATATGGCGATTTTTGAGGGGGGATTGTGATGGCAAAAGTAAACCATTCATATATGAAAGAAACTACTTTTTTATCACCTATAGGATTACAACGCAAGTCATTATCAGATAGTAAAAGAGAGTTTATACTTAGTGAACTTAAAACAATGAGGGAAAATTTAAATAATAATAGTGTTGAAAGTAAAAAAGTAGCTCAAAAAAGCAGATAGAATCTGCTTTTTATTTTGATCTTGAATTATTGTTTGTAGCGTCATAGATATTTTTACGATTAACATCATATACGATATGAACATCTTTATCTCTAAGAGGATTATAATGAGATACCTCTATGGAATATCCAATTCTTTGTTCTGGACTACTAATTTGATTAAATACTGCTTTTGGAATTTCAGTAATTAATGGGCTAATTTTTCCATTTGATATAGTTGGAATAGAACTATCAAATAGATAATATTTCCCATCATTTTCAACAAGATTATAGGCGTGAACTTCTAATTTATCGTTATTTTTAATACCACTTGATTTATAAAAAGCATTGAAGCCTAAAGATTTTAATAAGTTTTGGGAAAGCATTGATCTTTCTACACACATAGCAGCACCCTTTCCTTTTAGGCTTGATACTCTAGTAATATCTTCTTCAGATTTAATGTCATCAAAATCTTTATAATATGACATTCTAGTACTGACATTATCAATACCATTAAAATAGGTATTTACAGTTTCATAGATACATTCACATATTTCTTCAAAAGAATTAGCATTATATTCTTTGATATTTTTTTTCAACATTTCATAAGCATCATTGACATTTCCCATTACACAAGGAATATAATCTAAGCCGCTACCAATCAGTACTTCTTCATCTTTAAATGTTCCATTGAAAGATGAATTTATACCGCCAATATAGGAAAATCCAGTATAATTACAGCCAATATATCTATCATTTATTTTCATATAACCTCCATATATAATATATTATAACAAATAGGTATTAAGTTTTATAGTAAAAAATAATAAAATCTTATAAATTAGTAATAATATGTCAAATTATTTAGAAAAATTTTATATAGTATAAAAGTGATATTTTTGATATAATTAAAAGGGAGGATGCGATATGGATAGAGAGAAGATTACTGATAATTATAAATGGGATTTAACAAAGATATATGGCAGTATCCAAGAATTTAGAGATGATATTGATTTAGTTAAAAATAAAATTCAAGAATTTGTTAAGTACAAAGATATCAACTATGATGAAAATAATTTATATGAAGTTATTGAATTGTCGATGAGTGTCAGTAGAATACTAGAAAAATTAGAGGTATATACAAGTTTATTATGTGACGAAGATACGAGAATTAATAAGAATCAAGAATTAAAAGAAGAAATTAATAATTTATATAGTGATTATGTTAAAGCTAGTTATTTTGTTGATGTTGATATTTTAAAATTAGATTATGCCCAAGTTGAGAGATTCTATGAAGAAAATAATAAACTTAGAGAGTATGAAATATATTTAAAAGAGATGTTTAGATATAAAAATCATACTTTAAGCAATAAGGAAGAAAAAATATTGGCTGATTTGACAAAAGCTTTAGGTAATAATTATGATACATATGAACTTTTAAAAGATTCAGATTTGGTATTTCCTAGTTTTAAAGTTAATGATAAAGAATATGAATTAGATGGTAGTAAATATAGTTTATATATCGAGGATGATGATAGAGAGATCAGAAAAGCAGCTTTCCTTAGTTTATATGGAGTATATAAACAATATAAGAATGTTTTTGCTAATTTAATTAATGCTAATATTAAAGAAGAAGAAGCTTTAGCTAGAATTAGAAAATATGATAATGCAATTGAAGCATCAATGTATCGTGATGAATTAAATATAGGGGTACATGATAATTTAGTTAGTGTTATTAGAGATAAGATGAGTGTGTTGCATAAATATTATGCCTTAAAGAAAAGAGTACTAAAACTAGATGAATTACATTTATATGATGTTTATGCTAATTTAGTAAATAATGATAGCTTTAAGTATCCTTTTGATGAAGCTAAAGAGACTGTTATTAAAGCTCTTAGTGTTTTAGGCAAAGAATATATTGATATATTGAAACAGGGGATAATTGATAGATGGATTGATGTATATCCAAATAAGGGAAAGAGAACTGGTGGATATAGTAGTGGCTCGTATGACACAAATCCTTATATTCTTCTAAATTATCAAGATAAATATGATGACATGTCGACTCTTGCACATGAACTAGGTCACTCTATGCATAGCTATTATACAAGACATAATAATCCATATCAGTATGGTCATTATGCAATTTTTGTAGCAGAAGTAGCATCAACTGTTAATGAATTATTGCTCGCTAAATATGTAATTAATAATAGTAATGATAAAAATGAAAAACTATTTATTCTAAATAGAATGATGGAATTGTTTAGAGCAACAATTTATAGGCAGACAATGTTTTCGGAATTTGAAAGAAAGATATATCATAAGATTGGTAATGATGAACCACTTACAGCGGATATTCTTAGTGATATTTATTATGACTTAAATAAAGATTACTTTGGTATGGATGTCGTAATTGATAATGAAATTAGATATGAATGGGAAAGAATTCCACATTTCTATTATAGTTTTTATGTTTATAAGTATGCGACGGGTTTATCAGCGGCGGCTTCAATTGTAACAAGATTACTTGATGGTTCTTTAGATCCAAATGATTATTTAGCTTTTTTAAAATGCGGTAAAAGTAAGAGCCCCCTTGATTCTTTAAAATTGGCAGGTGTCGATTTAACAGATAAACAAGTAATTGAAGATGCTATTAAGATGTTTTCTTCAATTATCGAAGATTTTGAAAAGATATATTTTGAATAAGAAGGTGTGGTATGAAGTTCAAGAAGTATATATATATATTAATATCTTTATTATATTTAGATTTAATATTTAACATATTTGCTTATGATACATATTTAAGAAGTTCATTCTTCAATATCATTTTATTTGATATGGTGAATGCAGGAATTATATCTATTATAACAAGTATATTTAAAGATAAAGTCAATAGAATTATTACCTATGTAGTATATGGTATTATATGGTTTTGGTATGGTTTGCATTATGTTTTTTATAAAGTACTTGTGACACCTTTCTCGATTGCTTTGTTTAGACAAGCTGATCAAACGCTTAAGTTTGGTAAAAATATAGTAATATCAATTTTGCAAAATATGCATGTAATTACGCTATTCTTTGTACCAATTATTTTGCTTATAATATTTAGAAAAAAACTTAATTTTGATAAATTAAAACTAAAAGAGTTATTAATTTATATATTATTGTTAGTTATATCAATTGGATTATATATTGGAAATATCTTTGTTCAGGAAAGAGATACTGGTTCAATCTATAATCTATATTATGAAACAAATAATATATCTTTAAATATTGAGAGATTAGGAGTAATGGCAGCTACTTATTTGGATGTTAAAAGAAGTATCTTTGGCTTTGAGGAAAAGATACAGACAGTTGCGGCACAGGAATTGGATGACGAAGATGAAATATTCGAATATGAATATAATTTAACTGATATTGATTTTGATATAGGTAATAACTCTACGATTAATAATTATATGAAAAATGAAAATGGCAGTAAGCAAAATAAATATACGGGAATGTTTAAAGGTAAGAATTTAGTATTTATCGTAGCAGAAAGTTTTAGTGAAATAGCGGTATCTTCTGAATATACACCGACACTATATAAATTAGTACACGAAGGATTTGACTTTGAAAACTTTTATACTTCCAATAATTTATCAACTATTGGGGGAGAATTTCAAGCATTAACTGGTTTATATGCTGATAATGCAATTCTTAGTTCTTGGCGTGGCGGATGGGCATATTATCCATATGGACTTGGTAATGTCTTTAAGAAGGAAGATTATAATACTTTTGCATATCACAATAATAGTGCCTATTATCAAGATAGAAATGTTTATTTAAGAACACAGGGATTTCCAAATTTTAAGGGCTGTTATAATGGGTTAGAAAATTTAATAAATTGTGAACAATGGCCGCAAAGTGATGTTGAAATGATTAATGCTACTGTTAACGATTATATAAATAGTGATAAACCATTTATGACTTATTATATGACAGTATCCGGACACTTCTATTATGGATTTAATGAGAATATGATTGCTGCAAAAAATCGTGATTTGGTAGCTAATTTAGATTATCCGGAAGCCGTAAAAGGTTATATTGCTACACAAATAGAATTGGATAAAGCGCTAGAAACACTTATGAATAAATTAAAGGAAGCTGATAAGTTAGATGATACTGTTTTTGTATTGTTAGCTGATCATTATCCATATAATCTACCAATTGATTATATTAATTTATTATCATCATATGAAAGAGATTCTTTAATTGAAGCTAATAGTAATAATTTAATAATATATAATAGCAAGATGAAAAGTGTTAAAATTGATAAGGTTGGTATGAGTATTGATGTCTTACCAACGGTATTAAACTTATTTGGTATTAAATATGATTCAAGAATAATTATGGGGAAAGATATTCTTAGCACTAACGAAGGAATAGCTATATTTAAAGATAAATCTTGGGTTACTAATAAAGGTACATATTATGCTGCAACTGGTAGGTTTGTCAGTAAGAGTGATGAAATACCGGATGGTTATGTTGATAATATTAATGCAATTGTTAGTAATAGGGTGGCAATAAGTAGAATGATTGTTGATAACAACTATTATAAATCAATTATGAAATAAGAAAAAAAGTACTGAATTTCAGTACTTTTTACTTACTATTTTTCTTCATAGTTCTTGCTTCTCTAGCACTTGTTTTAATTTTTTTACCATCTGCAGTAGTTACAGTTTGTAAGTTAACTTTTTGCATTCTCTTAGTTATTTTTAAGCAGTTTGGTCTATTGTTAACACTCTTTGCTTTTTTACTTGTTACTTTTGTTGCCATAATATCCCTCCTCAAATTACAATTCATAATTCTACTATAAAATAAAGGTAATGTCAATTAATTCCCTTTATTTTGTTCATTTTTCATGAATTCTCGTAAGATTTTTGTCGTAGCCCTTTTTTCTAATCTTGAAACATAACTACGTGATATTTTTAATTTCTTGGCAATATCTTTTTGAGTTAATTCATCTTTACCATTAAGACCATATCTAGCATCAATTATTTCTTTTTCTCTTGGTGTTAATATATTCATGTATTCGAGTAATAATTTAATGTTATCATTTTTATAAATATCTTCTATATAATCAATATCGTTGGTTTTTAAAATGTCCATAATAGTAATTTTATTCCCTTCTTTATCATAACTAATCTCTTCATAGAGGCTAACATTTTTACTATTTTTTTTATCAGCTCTAAAGTACATTAAAATTTCATTTTCTGCACATTTTGCAATATATGTACTTAGTTTTACTTTACTATTTTCTTTGTAAGTATCAATACCTTTGATAAGTCCAACAGTACCAATGCCAATTAAATCATCAGGATCGTGTCCAGTGGTTTCAAATTTTTTAACAATATGAGCTACAAGCCTTAAATTATGTTCAATTAATTTACTTCTTGCTTCTCTATCGCCATTTTTCATTTTTTTAATTAAGTCGTCTTCTACTTCTTTAGAAAGTTGATCGGGAAAGACATTGTTTGAATATGCTCCTGTAAAGAACATTAAGTTATTTGCGATATAACTTAAAATATTAAGTAACATTTTACCACCTAATAAAGTATATGCAAAAATAAAAAAGAATAATATTTTATTCTTTTTTTATCTATTTTTTTGATTATTTTGCTTTTGTTCATTATTAAATAATTCTGCTAACATTGCGGTGGCATATTTTTTAAATGTGTTTTGATCTATATATTTCATCATGTTTTCTCTTAGCATTTTATCACCGTCATTGGTAAATGATGAATAGTCTCCATTAATTCCATTATATAGGGCACTTATTAATTGCATATATCCATATTTTCTAACTGTAGCTTTGCAGGCATCTCTAAATAGTTTAAGTGTATTAATTGAATTATCTTTTTTTTGAGCAAGGCTATTCATATAATTGATGGCATCACCATTTACAATAGTATAAAGCTTATTTCTAGAAACATATTTTTGAAATAAAAATCTAAATCCTTCTTTATATGGTGGAACTATATCACGAGTAATACCACAAATATCATTGGCGTTTAAATAGTTTAACAAATATCTTGCGGCATTATCGACACTACCATATTTTTTAATTGCATAACGAATGTAATCATCGACAATTTCTTTGGCATTATATGCTATTTTAACATCTTCTTTATCGTTCGTTCTTAATAACCTAGTAATGCTTTCATGGTTGCTTTGTTGATGCTTTTCACTCATATATAGTTCAATTCTTTTAAAATAATCGTCATTTGTTTTACTTGGATCTAATTCTAGATTTATTAACTCTAATATGTCTTTAATGTTAGCTAAAACACCAAATTCATCAATTATACCTCTATAATATTCAAATTCTCTGATAACCTTTTTATCTTTCATAAATTCAACTAACGCATCAAGATTATTGAAAATGTTGTTGGTGAATGTTTGTAAATAATTTCTAAAGTCATTTAATGATGCACTTGCAAGGGTGTTAGTTTTCTTTTTTTCTCTAAAATAGCGGCTTAACATATCTGATAACATAGAATTATAACTCATCCATCTGTCATATGCCATACCAATAACACCAGTTTTTTGTAAGTTTATTTATACAAAAGTGCCAAGTGGTATTTTAAAAATAACGAAAATATGGTAAATTTTTATTATAAAGAGGTGTAAACATTATGGATGAAATTGAAATTAATCAATTTGGTATTGAAATTACAAGAAAATGCAATATGCAATGTGATTTTTGTATGAGAGGTAAATCTCAAAATGTTGAAATTAATGATGAGATAATAAATGAAATTTTTGATAGCTTATCTAAATTTGAGAAAGTACATATTGGTAGTATTAATTTAACGGGCGGGGAACCATTTTTAGCTCCTGAAAAACTAATAAAAGTAATTAATGAATTAATGAAAAGAAATATAAAAGTAGATTGGCTATCAATTACAACCAATGGAAGTATATTTGATGAATACATTACCTATGCACTTAATTTAATGAATGAGTATGCTGAATTTGGTGTAACATTAAGAATATCTGCAGATTCTCATCATGTCATAAATAAAGATAAATTAAATGCAAATATAGAAAAATTCAAGAAGGCTTTTAAGGGGAAACTTGAAGTACAGGTTGATGTTCCATTTATTTTACCTAGTGGGTATGATAACAAAAATAATACTCCGCCTAACCACGATGAATTTATAAGCTATTATGATGGCCAAAAAGTGTATGTTCCACTTATGTTTATAACATCTAAAGGTACAATAACAGATACTTGTGATTATTCTTATGAGCAAGTTGATAAATTTAATTTTGGCAGAATTAATAACATTTCACTTGATGATAGTTTTATGGAAAGAGTTGTACATAAAACAAAAATAGGCGAACAATTAAACTTTGGTGAATCTAAAGTTGAAGAAGTAAAGAATGATACTATAACTTTAGAAAATGAAAATGTAGATGAACAAGATATATTTGTTGAACAAAAAAATCCATTTAATGCTAATGGCCCTGTATATGCTTTTACTAATGAGGCATTAAATCAATTTATGTCTAATTATGATTTTTCAGGTAAAACAGTATTATCTTCACTAGGAAGTGGCGATTTTGCTCTTAATGCTTATTTATTAGGTGCTAAAAGTGTTGAAAGTTTTGATATAAATCAATATACATATTATTTTTATCAACTAAAAAAAGCGCTCATAATGAGATATGATTATGAAGAATTTTGCGAATTAGTTAAAAATCCAACTAAAATTTTTAAGCAATTTGATGACTATAAGCAATTATTAGATAGTGATAGTAGATTGTTTTTTGAAAAAATATTAAAAATATATGGTAACGATATAAAGGGATTACTTGATAAAATGTATATTGATAAGGTTGAAGAAAAAAATCAATGGAATGAAAGTAATGCATTTGATAGTACAGAAGAATTATTTTTAATAGCAAAATATAAAAACTATTACTTACATTCTTCAGAAAATTATGATAGTCTAAAAAAACGAATATCAAGCAATCCTAATGAAACATTTTATTTTAAAGATTTGTATCAATTTACGCCTCCTAAAAAATATGATATTGTTTATTTAAGTAATATTGGCGATTATTGTAAGAGTGAAGAAGAATTTAAAATGTTTGTTGAAGACATCAAAGAAAAGTATTTAAATGAAAATGGAATTATCATTATAGTATCTATAACTAACCACATTTATATGAATAGTGAAGAAGCAGAAAGGACTAAAATGGATTGGGATGATATGGAAAAATTTAATGCAATTCACAAAGGTGTAGCTGAACTTCCTCTTAGTAATTTAGGAATTCAAAATGTGTATACCACATATCCTTATCAGATTAAAGAACAACATTATAGAAGATAAATATAAGCGAAAATCCAAAAGAAATTACTGATGTGAACCCTGTTTGGTAGACAATAATAAAAAACTCGTAAATTAAAAAGAGAAAAGTCATTTTTAATGTCTACTTTCTATTGACAAGTTCAACTTTATTTTAGGGTATATCATTTTTTAATTTTTGTTTTTACATCGCATGGTAAATATAAATGTAGACTTTCAGGTTCAATATTTCTAATAATATTTATAATACTATTAAGAGCACTTTCATATTTTTCTTCATCATCGTTATCTAAATCTACATCACCAGTTCTAACCGTTTTTATTCTTATGTCGTAGCACACATTATGAATTAGCCATTCATTTGCCATTGAATAAACTGTTCTATCCCAATTTGATGGATATCTATTTTCAAATTCTAATAAAATGTTTAAAATTTCAATTATTTGCTTTCTACTTTTAATTTTATATGAGTCACATATTTTAATATTAGGGTTATTGCCATCTCTTTCATCTAAAATATAGATATCATTAGGATTTATGTCGCTTGCTGATTCGAATTGTTCTTTATTTATAATATATATGTTACTATCATTATATGATGCAAAACAACAATCATCAGTTAAACTATAAGAGTTATTATAGACAATTTTGGATGCTTGCTTGTTATCTTTAATTTTTGGAATAAATAAAAGTATTATATAGCTATAAAGTAATAAAATAGCCTTTTTCTTTTTACTTAAATTCTTCATATGATACCTCCTAGAGGGAATATTATATCATAATATTTACTTAAATTTTAAAATAAGTTATAATTTATTTAGGTGATAATTATGAATATAAATAACTTATCATTAGATGAAAAAATTGGTCAAAGATTCATTATGGGCATCAATGGTACCAATACTAATGAAATCATTAATTTAGTTAAAAATGCTCATATTGGTGGAGTCATTTTATATAAAAAGAATTATAAAACTTATGATGATATGTTAGCTCTAATTAAAAAAATTAAATTGGCTAATGAGAATAATAAACTGCCATTATTTATTGCAATAGATCAAGAGGGCGGGAGAGTCAATCGATTGCCTAAAGAGATTCATAATTTGACTAATATTTATGAAATATCAAAAAAAGATATTAACTTAGTTAATGATTATGCAAATGTTCTTAGCATGATTTTAAGGGATATTGGGATTAATATGAATTTTGCTCCAGTTTTGGATATTGATAATGACAGTAGATCTAGTGCTTTATTTAAACGATGCTTTTATGGTAATGAGGATATGGTTACTGAAAGTGCTATAAAATATATAGAGGGCACTCATAAGATGATTATTCCGGTAATTAAACATTATCCAGGACATGGATTAACTAAAAGAGATACACATTTTATGATACCGTATATTTATAGTCATGAGAATTTGGAAAAACATATTAAACCATTTGATAATCTTATTAAAAAAGATATTGATGCTTTAATGGTAGGTCATTTGGTAATTAGAGGATTAACCCAATTTTTACCCGCTAGTATTAGTTCTAAATTCCTAGATAATTATCTTAGGAAGTATTATAATGGATTAATCATAACCGATGAAATAAATATGTTAAGAAGAAATCCAATATACTTTTTAATATATAGACATAAAGCTTTACTAGCTGATAGTGATATCTTGTTAGTAAAAGTAAAAGATGCTAATGAAGGTTATAAAATAATTGATAAATATAAGAAAATATTAAAAAATAATAAATATCAGGAGAAATTGAATAGAAATTTAGAGAGAATTATTGCGATTAAGGATAAGTATAAACTAAATGATAATATAGATAATTTGGGGATAGATATTGATCAGATAAATAAAAAAATAGATTTACTTAACAATAAGTTATAAGAAGCTCTTACTTTACTTTATTTATATTTTAATATATAATTTTATTAATGAAATGAGGGATATATATGAAAAAAATTACACTTACGGGATTAAAACCAACAGGTACTTTGACGCTTGGCAATTACATTGGGTCAATAAGTCAAATGATTAAGATGCAAGATGAATATAAGAATTATTTGTTTGTTGCTGATTTACATGCAATAACGGTACCAAATGATAGTAAACAATTACATGAAAACATTAGGAATTTTATAGCTTTGTATTTAGCTTGTGGAATTGATCCAAATAAAAATGTTATTTATTTACAATCAGATATTGAATATATCCCAGTAATATCATGGTTACTTGAATGCAATAGTTATTATGGTGAATTATCGAGGATGATTCAGTTTAAAGAGAAAAGTAAAAAAAATGCTAATTTTAGTGTTGGACTTTTAACTTATCCAGTGCTAATGGCTACTGATATATTGGTAGTTGATGCTGATTATGTTCCGGTAGGAATTGATCAAAAACAACATGTGGAATTAACGCGTGATATAGCTATTCGATATAATAATAAGTATGGTGAAATATTTAAAATACCTGAGCCTTTAATTACTAAGATTGGAACAAAAGTTAATGATTTGGTAGATCCAACTAAAAAAATGAGTAAAACTGAAGAAAACCCTAAGGGTGTGATTGGTTTATTGGATAATCCAGCTGTAGCTAGAAAAAAGATTATGAGTGCAACAACTGATTCTGAAATGAGCATCAAGTATGATCCTGAAAATAAACCAGGCATTTCTAATTTAATTAGTATTTATTCAGCTTTAACAAATATGGGAATTGAAGCTATTGAAGAGAAGTTTGAAGGTTCTAATTATGGAGAATTTAAAAAGAATGTTGCTGATGTCGTTTGTGAATTCTTAGAAAAAATTCAAAAAAGATACAATGAAATCGTTAATAGTAGTGAATTAGATGAAATATTAAAAAATGGGGCTAATGAGGTTAGAGAATTGGCTAAAGCTAAATATGAAACGATGAGAAAACAAATTGGTTTGTATAGATAAGAGGGGGTACTTATGGATAATTTTATACCAGATATATATCAAAAAAGTATTTATCATATTGATTATGATAAACTTTTAGATGATGGTATTAAATGTATTTTATTTGATTTAGATAATACTTGTGCACCATATAATGATAGTGAGCCAAATAAGAGATTGATTGAACTATTTGAGACTTTAAAAGATATGGGATTTAAATTAGTAATCTTTTCAAATGCTCCAAAAAGAAGAATATTACCATTTAAAAAGGCGCTCAATGTCGATTGCTTAGCACGTGCTGGAAAACCTAGTAAGAGTAATTTTTTAAAGGTAATTAATTTGTTTAATTATGAATTAGCTGATGTGGCGATTGTTGGCGATCAATTGTATAAAGATATTCTTGGCGGTAATAAAGTTGGAATTACAACTATTTTGGTTAATCCAATGAGCAAAGATGATATGCTTTTTACCAAATTGATATTTAGAAATTTAGAAAAAATCAAATACCGCCAACTTGCAAAAAAGGGATTGCTAGTTAGAGGTAAATATTATGCGTAGGTGTCTGGGATGTGGGGTAGTGCTTCAAAATATTGACCCTAATAAAGATGGTTATGTAACTGATTTAGAAAAAGATATTTGTGAACGTTGCTTTGTTATTAAAAATTATGGACAAAATAAACTAATTAATAAAACTAATATTGATTATATGAGTATTATAAATAATATAGGAGACAATAATATCGTAGTTTACGTATCTAGTTTACTTACTTTAAATCTTGATTATATTGGTAAGTTTAAACATGTTATATTAGTTTTAACTAAACGAGATGTTATGCCTAAATCAATCAAGGATAGTAAACTAATAAAATATATTAAAGATAGGTACCATAATCTTTTAGATGTCATCGTTGTTAGTGCTTATAAAAAATATAATTTAGATTTGTTGTATCATAGATTAGAGAAATATTATGATAAGGATATTTATTTTGTTGGTGCTACTAATAGTGGCAAATCGACATTAATTAATCAACTAATTAAGAGTTACAATGGTCAAGAAGGAAGAATTACAACTTCAAATTTTCCTTCGACAACTTTAGATGTTGTTAATGTTAAGGTAGGTAATTTAAGCATTAAAGATACTCCAGGAATAGTTATCAGTAATAGTATTGTTAATAATTTGGATAATAAAAATATTAAAAAAATCAATTCTAAAAAAGAAATTAAACCAATTACCATTCAGGTAAAAGGCACTGGCGCTATTTTAATCGATGAATTAATTAGGGTTGAATATCAAACTTATAGTTCAAGCATGACACTGTATTTATCAAATAATTTAAAAGTTGATAATATCAATATCAATAATCCTAGATTAAAAGATAAATACGTTGGTGAATATAAATTGTCTAATAATCAAGATTTAGTTTTTGAAGATATTGGTTTTATTAAATTTACTAATAAAATTAATTTAAAAATTTGTGCAAATAATAATATTTATATGTATGTAAGAGATAACTTAATATAGTTATCTTTTTTTATGGTAATAGAAAAATGTATATTTTTCTTTATTTTCGTGATATAATTTATTAAGGTGATGCTAGTGGAAAAAGATTTTAAAACTATCGACCAGCAAATAGATATTTTTAAGAAAAAGGGATTAATTATTGATGATGAGGTAATGGCTAAAGATATTTTACTTAAGGAGAATTATTTCTTTTTAAATGGTTATAGACATATATTTATGAACTCATCAAGCGATAGGACGTTTGTTTCTGGTGCTACTTTTAGTGAACTATATGCAGTGTTTAAGTTTGATCGATATTCGAGAAATATCTTTTTTAAGAATCTATTGATTATTGAGAATAGGCTAAAATCAGTTATTTCTTATCAGTTATCTAAAAAATATGGATATAAGGAAAAAGATTATTTAAATTCAAGAAACTTTACTCACGATCCTGAAAAGAAGAGAAGAGTTAAAGATGTTATTGAGAAGATGAAGCGTCAAATAAGAATTAATACTGGTAGACATAATGCAACGATGCATTATTTAAAGAATTATGGATATATTCCTTTATGGATACTTGTAAAAGTATTATCATTTGGAATGGTGTGTGAACTTTATTCAATTATGACAGATGAAGATAAGTTGGAAGTATCATCAGTGTTTCATTTAACGATTGAAAATTTAGAGAGTTTCTTACCAATTTTATCTAACTATCGTAATTTGTGCGCACATGAGGATATTGTGTTTGATCACAAAACAGAAAGAACGATTCCTGATACAGAATATCATAAGAAATTGAATATATTTAAAATGGATGATGAATATATTTATGGAAAAAATGATGTTTTTGCAGTAATTATCATATTTAAAATGATGCTTGAGGATTCTGAATTTAGACTTATGCTTAAGGAATTTGAATATGAACTTGAAAAACTTGATGGTAGAGTTGATTCAATTCCTGTAGAAAAAATACTAGATACGATGGGTGTACCTAAAAATTATATGGATATATTAGATATGTAGAGGTGATAGAGATGAATAATAATGAAGTTAATTATGAAAATGAAAAAAAATCAATACCTAGAGTGCTTGATTATGTGGAAGTGAAGGATGAAAAACCTAGAAAAGATAATCACGGTAGTGGGGTTGGAGTAGTTTTACTTGTAAGTATTTTATTATCCTTTGTATGTGGGATGATTGGAGCATATCTTATTAGTAAGACGGTTAGTGTAGAACAAGTGGTTAAAAATATTACAACGAGTGAGTTAGTTGAAAATAGTATTTCTTCTTCAGTGGATAAAGTATATGGTTCAACAGTTGTTGTTTTAGCATATAAAGATGGCAAACTAATTTCTACAGGAACTGGCTTCATATATAAAAAAAATAATAAAAGTGCATATATTATGACAAATAATCATGTTATTGATGGAGCTGATGAAGCCAAGATTGAATTCAACGATAGTGATAAAAAAATTGATGCTAAAATTGTTGGCGGTGATAAATATGCTGATATTGCAGTTTTAACAATTGATGACAGTGATGAGTATAAAGTAGTTGAAATAGGAGACAATGAAAAGTTAAAATTGGGTGATACAATATTTACTGTAGGTACACCAATGGGGGATAGCTATAAAGGTACTGTAACTAAAGGAATTTTATCTGGTAAAGATCGAATGGTTGAAGTGAATGTTACTGGTAGTACTGCGGATTATTATATGAAAGTTATTCAAATAGATGCAGCAGTTAATCCTGGTAATAGTGGCGGGCCACTTTGCGATGTTTCGGGCAATGTTATTGGTGTAATATCTTTGAAAATTGTTGAAGATAGAGTTGAAGGTATGGGCTTTGCAATTCCAATTGAGGATGCGTTAAAATATGCTAAATTAATTGAGGATGGCGGTCAAATAAGTAGACCTTATATTGGAATTGGTATGTTGGATTTGTCTGAAGAATATTACTTATGGCAAAATAGAATAACAATTCCTGATGGCGTTGATGCTGGAATTGCAGTAATATCAGTTGAAAAAGGATCTCCAGCAGATAAAGCTGGACTTAAGAAAGGCGATATTATTGTTAAACTAGGCGAAGAACTTACTGGTAGTTTAGCAGAATTTAGATATGAATTATATAAACATGATGTTGGTGATAAGGTTGAAATAGAGTTTTATCGTAATAATAAAATTCAAAAAACAACTATTACACTTGGTAAAAATCAATCACAATAATAAAATTACCCAATCAGAAATGATTGGGTTTTAAATTGTATAAAAATACTTTAAAAAAATTGTAATATATGATAAAATATACTATGTATAGTAGTGGGAGGAGATTTTGATGAAAGCTATAGGAAATTTTTTATTAGATATTGTAATAGGAACTTGGCTAGTTGTGGCCATTTTTGTAACAGTTTGTCTATTATCATATAATCAATATAAGGTTTCTACTTTTGGTACTACATCTTTATTGATTATTGATAGCGATGAAATGGAACCAACATTTAATGAAGGTGACCTTGTAATTGTTAAGAGAAATAGTGATAGTAAAATCAATATTGGTGATAAAGTGTTTTATTACAATAGTGCAATGAATAGTAATGTATGGATTTATCTAGATACTGTTCAAGAAAAGAAACCAATAACTAGAGATGAAACTACTTTTGTTATTGATGGAGAAAAGGTATCTGGTGAAGATATTATCGGTAAAGCTGATGGTGCTAAAGTAATGCATCATGCTGGTACATTCTTAGGAATATTCACATCTAGATGGGGATTTATGTTTTTAGTAATATTCCCAACATTGTTTGCTATTATTTATGAAATAATGATGATTATCGATACTAGACGTGATATGAAGATGGCTAGTAGAAATGAAGAATAGTTATAAATTATTATTACTTGGATTATTTGTTTTATTGATAACTACCTTGGTTGTGGTAGATACTTATGCCTTGTTTGAAACTAATGGTAGCACTGATAAAGAACTTGATATCGCAGATTGGACAATACTTTTGAATGATGTCAATGTTTCTGAATCAAAGACGATTACGTTAAATGATTTTACGTATGTTAATGGTCTACATACTCAAGATAATTATTTTGCTCCTGGAAGTAGTGCTTATTTTGATCTAGTAATCGATGCATCTTCAGCGGAGGTATCAGTTGAATATACATTAACTATCGATGATACTGTAATAGCGGATTATCCAAATATCTATTTTACAATTGTTGATACTGATACAAATAATCAAATTACAGATAGTGAATATTCTGGGGTAATACCATTGAGTAGTCAAAATAGAACAAAGACACTTAGAATAAACCTAGTTTGGGATAATGATCCCGATTATGATGAATCAGATACCAGTTTAATTGGTGAAGCTTTAGCATTTACAATTGATGCTAACTTTAAACAATATATCGGAGAATAAAAAGGAAGTGAGGTGTGAGATGAGCCACCTAAAAAAGATTACACGAATAGTAGTAAATGTTTTTACATGTCTATTATTATTTGTTTTAGTTTTGGTTGTTTATGGCAAACTAGTCATAACATTTGGTGAAAATAAATATCCAAATTATTTTGGCTATACTTTTTTTGAAGTAGCTAGTGGCTCAATGGAACCAGCACTTCATATTAATGATGTTATTTTAGTTAAAATAACCAATGAGAATTTAAAAACAGGTGATATTATTGCTTTTAACAGTGAGAAGGCAATAATTACACATAGAATATTATTTATGGATGGTGACATTATTACTGTAAAGGGAGATAATAATGATGTCGTTGATAAGCCAATTACAAGAATTCAGGTAATTGGAAAAGTTATTAAGGTATTTCCTGAAATGGGAATATGGAAAAAAGTATTAACTGATCCTAAAATATTATTTGCTATATTTATAACAATGTTACTATTTGATTTTGCTTTATCTTATAGCGATAAAGATAATAAGAAAATTGAGAAGATGCTAGACCTGGATGAAGGTAAACCAGTTGCTAAATTAGTATCAGTTGAATCTCCTAAAAAAGAAGAAAAGAAAAAGGTTATCGAATCAGAAAAATTACTTGAACTCACAAGAAAGATTGATATTGATGAGATTAACAAACTACTAGAGGGTACCGAGTATAAATTAGAAAAGAAAGAAATAAAAAACATTAAAAAAGAAATAAGTAAGATTTCCGAAAACAAAGATAAAGGTGAAGAAGTCGTTCCTAAACTTAATGAAAATGAAAAGAAAGTTTTGGAATATACGCTTCGACTTGATTTAAATAAAATTCAAAAGAATATTGATAGTAAAGTTAATTAGGTGATATAAAATGAAGGAGTTAAAAAGAATATTTAAAAATGTTAATATACATGATTTTAAACTATATTTATTCTTTTCAATTCTTTTAGTTGTGACATTAATTTCTTTGGGTAAATTTAATTTTACACAAGCTAGATATGAAAGTGAAACATCTGTTAGTGTTGGCCCTACTTTAGCATTTTTTATTGTTGATGTATCTAATACTTCTGGGCAAATTAAATTAGATGGAATAATTCCTAGAGCAGAACCATATTTGTTTACTTTTGAAGTGTCAAATTTCAAAGGAACAGAGCATGCGAATGTTGATTTAACTTATTCAATTGAAATTATTACGACAACAAATATGCCGCTTAACTTTAGAGTATTTAAGGGTAATGGATCAAGTCAAAATGAAATTGATTTGGATACGATAACAACTGATGAAAATGGGGTATATTATAGACATTTAGTAATAAATGATGTATCAGTAATGAACTATAATGCTAATGTTACTGATACATATACTCTATGGGTAGAGTTTCCGTCTTCAAGTATGGCCTATCCAGATGCTTATGCTGGAATAATTGATTTAGTCGATATCAAAATCAATGCTGAACAGGTTGTGTGATATATGAAAAAAAAATTATCATATAGAAAAATAATATTATTGGTTCCAATAGTAGCTATTATTACTTTGGGAACATATACATTAGCTAAATATATAATTGAAGAATTTCATAGTTATTATTTGCAAGCAAATAATTTCTATTTTACAAGTAATCGACTAAAAAAAAATACAGCTACTTACTTAGTTAACAATTGGTCAGGAGTTGGAGCATTTGATATTTCTTTTGATTTATCATCTGAAAAAAATAGTTATGTTTATAGTGATTATGATATCCCATATACAGTAACCTTTAATTGTCCTACCGATGTTATTTGTTCTTTGGATAAAACTTCAGGAACAGTCTTTGCAGCAAGCAATACTCATTCAGATACGGTGACTTTATCAGTAACGCCAACCAGGAATTATGATGAAAATGAACATTTAATAATATATCTTGAAGCGAGCAGTACATCACCATATATTGAAACGATTAGTGCTAACTTTGAGTATGTTGTTGGTAAACAGGGCGTTACGTATGAGATTGAAGATGTGGCCAATAGACCATATATGCTACTTAAAATTACTAGTGCGATAAATTACTGTAAGGTAATTACTGCATTTGGTGATTATCAAGTAAATGATTTAATTGAAAGTAATGTCTATCGTACACTTAATGATAGTGATAAAGAAAAGTGTGTTGGCGAAGAAGTTACTTTAGATTTTAATCCAAATACGGTAGTTCTTGATACGACAAGTAATATTGTCAATACAGCAACTTTGGGGACAACGACGATTAGTGGTACATCATATATTAATCATTTGGCTTTTAGAATTCCACCACTTAGTACAATGGCTGTTAAATTTTATAAAGCGTCACCAGCTAATAATTATACTTATCCAATAGTTAATAATACAAGTATTGTGACTGTTACATTTAGTTAAGGAGGTAAATATGAATTATAATATAATTGAAGAATATATTAGTTTTAATCGTGAAAAATATTTAGAATTCTTTAAAATTATTCTTGGTAATCATTATAGTAAATATTTATGTTCTTTATATATTGACAAGTATATTGATGTTAGATATTATAATGAAACAAACTATTTAACAGAGAAAGATTTTATTAATCGTGTCAATAAAGAACTTGTTGATTTAACTAAAAAAATAGCAGAAGATGATAATATTGAAGATATTAAGAATATTGTTGCTTTATTCGGATATATTGTTTATTTTGATGATGTCTGTGTTGCTAGTCAAGAAATGGAATTAATTAATACATTAGTTACTGATGATACGATTAAAATTAATAATAAAGAAGAATTAAAACAACCTATTAAGGAATGGTATATTAGGTTAAAAAAAGGGAAAGAAAAATTTAATAATGCCATTAGAACTAAGGATTTTAGTTTGTTAGAAGTTAGATTATATAAAAAATTACATTATTTAGAATTAGAACATAATGTTAAGATATCAAATTTATATAGTGAATATGCTATTGATAAAGCATATAATAGTGGAACTGTTAATGAAGATAAATTATTTATTACATATATATTGGCATCTTCTTTAGTACTAAATAATGCCATTAATTTGGATTTTTCAAGATATTATTTAGTACCTTTGGCTAGTACGTTATTTGAAAAAGAAAAGAAATTTACAAGACTTATTAATGTCATTAATAATTCACTGGCTAAAAAATTTATTTCAATTCGTATTACATATAGTGATTATAAGAAAAATAAATTTAAAATTAATGATTTGATTAGTGAGGGATATTCATTTGGAATAGAACTTGATAGCAAATATACGGGTGTTACTAGTGAACTAGTATTATTTCCATATATATTTGTTTATGAAGATACTCCGGAATATGAAATGTTAATGCGCGAAAAAGATCTATTAAAGTCGAAAATTATTAAATTATAAGGAGGTATTATGGATACTTTTTTAAGATTTCTATATGAATTTTTATCACAGTTTTTTACTGGTGTAAAATTTATTGTTTTAGGTATTTTTAATGGTTTTGTCGCTATTTTTAATGTACCTGAGTATATGAAAGTAATCAATGATTATAAAGATGATTTAACATTACCAGAATGGTTACTAGTTAGTTTAGCTATATTAACGACACTTATTATGTTAGGCTTAATTGTCTTTACAATATATTTCCTTGTCAGAAAATATATTAGAGTACGTAAGACTTTAGTGGATCAAGAATCTTTGCTTGAAGAAGTTGGTACTCTTAATAATGAAGTTGCTAAATTAGTTCAAGAAAAGCAAACTATTTTAGCGATGAAAGTATCACAGTTAGGACTTAAACCTGGAGAATCAGCTACTGAAGATGCTAAAGAACCTGGTGATAATGTCGATCCTAACACGGAAATTAGATTTCCTAAATTATATGAAGTTGATAATCGTTATAAGGATTATAAGGTTCAAAATTATGGTAATTCATTTGAACTACCTGAATTTGTTGAACTATTTAGAAACTTCGCTGCCAGTCAATTGAAATTATATTATACAACGGATATGATAAGGTTATTCGTATCGGCTCTTGCCTCAACTAAGTTAGTTATTTTGCAAGGTATTTCTGGTACTGGTAAAACATCTTTAGCATATGCTTGGGGAAAATTTTTAAAACACGATTCATGTATTGCTTCAGTGCAGCCATCATGGCGTGATAGAACTGAATTGTTTGGTTATTTTAATGAATTTACAAAACGTTTTAATGAAACAGAAGTGCTTAAAGAAATGTATGTTGCGGGATATACGGATGATATATATACGGTAATTCTTGATGAAATGAACATCTCACGTGTTGAGTATTATTTTGCCGAAATGTTATCAATACTTGAGATGCCTAATAAAGATGAATGGATTGTTGAAATAGTACCTAGTGCTTGGAAGAGTGACCCAATTCATTTAATGGAGGGTAAATTAAAGATACCGCCAAATATGTGGTATATTGGTACAATCAATAACGATGACTCAACTTTCATGGTAACTGATAAGGTATACGACCGTGCTATGCCAATCGATATTAATGATAAAGGTCAAGTGTTTGAACCAATAGATACTCCAGCTCAAGATATTAATTATTCTTATCTAGATAAAAAATTCCAAGAGGCAATTAAGAATAATCCAATTCACGATGAAAATCTTAAAAAGATTGAAGAAATGGATGATTATGTTATCAAACATTTCAGAATTGCTTTTGGTAACCGTATTGTGGCTCATATGAGAAAGTTTGTGCCTGTGTTTGTCGCATGCGGTGGCGATGAAATTAGAGGTATTGACTATTTTATAGCTCGTAAAATATTAAGGAAATTTGAACAGTTAAACATCGCTTATATTAGGGATGAAATCGATGGCTTTGTTAAATTCTTGAATGATAATTTTGGCGAAGGTAAAATGGCTGAGTGCATCGAATACTTATTAAGACTTAAAAAGATGGCGTAGGTGATATAAATGGATAAACTTAAAGTTACGGAATTACTTAATACCGTAAATGAACGTGATCAATCAAAATTTAATAATAATATTCGTTCAAGTCTGGTTGTTAATACGGATGTAAATAGAGTAGATGCTGATTTTGAATGGTTAGATATTATGGAAGATACGATTAAGTATTTAGATAATATATTAAGAAATCCGAACAGGTTTATCGTTAATGAAGAAGAAATCGTTAAGGTTGAACTTGCAAGAAGAATTACGGTTGAAAGTATACGTCATCTTTCAAAACATACGAATTACATTCAAAAAATTGAAGATAATGGGGATGTTAAACCATCTAAAATTTTAAATATTCAAAAAGATGAAAGTTATGATACATATGAAAATAGATTAATTTATACATTAATTGAAAATATGCGTAATTTCGTCGAATTAAAGAAAAAAAGTTTGATTACTGCTTCTAGTATTAAGGATGTCAAAAAAGCTAAGTACAATGCTAAAAGCAATATTGGTAAAGAACAGGTATTTGTGGAAGTTAATTATACATCTAGTTTAATTGATAAAAAAGAAGTGCAGGGTGAATTTCCAGTGGACGTGCGTATTAAAAGACTAGATGATGATATTACAATGCTTCAAAATACAGAAGTTTATAAAATCCTTCGTAAATTACACGTAGCAAGAGTTATTCCCCCTATTAAAAAAACAAATGTTATTTTAAAGAATACTAATTTCCAATATGCGATGAAATTATGGGATTATCTACAAAATCATGTTGCTAATGATACGAAAGTATTTAAGAGTAATAAAAAATATGAAGATAATGGTGTATTAAAAGAATACTTAAATAATACTTTTTTACTCGATTATTTAGCGATGAACACGATTAGTGAAGTAGATTCAAAAAGTAAAGAAAAAGAAGTTATTGAAGAAATAACTGATAATTTAATTCAAAGAATTGTTGAACTTAATGTCGATTTACCATTGACTGAATTAAAAGAAAAAATTGGTGATAAAATTGCAGTTATTAAATTCCGTAAAGAGGCTAGTTTGTCAGAAATACAAAATGCCTTTTCAGAACGCATTAAGAGTTATTTAGAAAAAGTAGAAAATATGAAATTATAGAGGTAATAAAATGAAGATTGTTTTAAAAATTATTAAAAGTATAATTACAGTATTTTTATGTGTAGTTTTACTGCTTGTAATCTTTCAAAAGTTTACAAACAATAAGATTGCTTTAGGAAACACATATATATTCCAAGTTGTTTCTGAAAGTATGCTTCCTGAGTATAAAATAGGTGATATTATTGTAGTAAGAAAAACTAATCCTGTATCTTTAGAAGTAGGGGATGATGTTACATATTTAGCTAATGCAACTGATTTACAAGGTATTACTATAACCCATAGAATTATTAATAAAAGGGAAGATAATGGGACATATTATTTTGTTACCAAAGGAATAAATAATCCAATTGAAGATCCAGAAATTAAATATGATCAAATATTTGGTAAAGTATATTATAAAACAATACTTTTTAGTTTCGTGGGACGCTTAATGACTAATATTGTTGTATACTACCTATTATTTGTTAGTGTCGGCGTAGCATTTTCATATGAATTAATTACATCGTTTTTTATAAAGGATAAAGAAGAGGATGAATAATATGACTAATAATTCAAAAAAAAAGAGACGTCATATTCTTAAACCGTCTAGATTAATTTTTTTGATTGTTTTATTAGCTGCAAATACGTTTGCGTGGTTTATTTATGCAACAAGGATAAATACTGATGTATCAGTTCACGTTAGGGCATGGAATATTACATTTGAAAGTGGTGATACGGAAATTGCCAATGAAGTTGATATCGATGTTGAAAGCGTATATCCTGGTATGGAAGACTATGAATATGAAATAACTGCTTATAATCGAAGCGAAGTTGATGCAACACTGTCTTATCAGATACTTAGTGCAAGAATTTTAGATCAGGAATATACATCGGTTGAACAAAAAAATGATTTAGGATTACCGGTTCTTGAAGATGATTTAACATCAGCCCAGTTGGAGAGTAAACTGGCTAATGATTTTCCTTTCAGTATAACGATAGGAACTTCCAGCAATACGATTGAACTTGGAACCGGTGCTGAAACATTTTCTTTAAATGTTGTATGGCCCTATGAGAGTAACGATGATGAGACAGATACTTTATGGGGCGTCAACGCATTTAATTATAAACAAAGCAATCCTAGTAATCCTAGCATTGCTTTAAGAATTAGAATAATTATTACACAAAGTGCCAGTTAGTTACTGGCTTTTTGTATGAATCTAATATTTACACTAACAGCTGCTGTACCGGTAAGTGATGCTTCAGTGTCAGCTTCATTATCCATTGTTTCACCTGTACCATCAATCCAAGCTATATAGAAACGATAAGTGTTCGTTGTATTTGTTTCTCCTAATAAATGAGTGGTTGTAAATGAGGTAGCATTTTCACCAAAACTAACAATTTCGTCATCATTTTTCTTATAACCGGTAAAAACTAAATCATCAACAGTATTGCTTTCACTTGCAGCAAGGGTAATAACTTCATCAAAGGAAACACCTACGTTAGATGAATCAATTGTAATATCAAAGTAACCAGTACTTGTCGGTGCAATTACACCACTATCAATATTGGCGTTTTGATCAAAAACTGGCACAATAGTATTGGAAAAATTACTGTTGGCAATGATATCTTGATTATTGACCGTAAAGGCCCATCTAGCAATGGTTAAATTACTAGTGGCATCGGCACTTGAAACATATTTAGCATAAGTTTCTTGCACTAAATTTACAAGAATTAAAAGCGAAACACAAGCAAGCAATAATCTAAATTTTCGATTATTAATAATCTTATCCATGCTAGTCCTCCTTTACTATATATAATAATTTTATCAAAGAAATAAGCATTCTGTCTTGTATATATAACTAAATTTTTAAAATTGACAATTTTTTGTCAAATATGCTTTTGATAAAATTCGACAAAATTTATTAAATATTGCTTGCTTTTTTATTGAAATTGGTTTATTATTGTATTATATGATACGAGGCGTATACATTAGATTATTTGGTGGTGATTTATGGCCAAGGAGGTAATTGTTACTGCAGATAAAGTAAGGAACCGGAAAAGAACTTTTAAAATAATTCGAAGGGCCTTATTTATATTGCTGATATTTCTAATTCTTCTCTATATAATTCTTGATGTTATTTATAGTGAAGGTAAATTTACTGTTATATTGGATTCAAATAAATCACTTGAAAGTGGAATGGCAATATTTGATAGTTTAAACAATTCACAAGGTAAGAGAAAACTCGAAGCTACGCCAATTAAATTTATGGATAATATTTCCTATAAATGGATACCTGAAAATGTTGATACTGAAGCTGATGGATCACATAATGGACAAAATTATATCGCTTATAGTTTCTATGTTGAAAATCAAGGTGACAGGGTAATTAATTATCATTATGAAGTGATTGTCGACGATATTATTAAAAATGTTGATGAAGCAATAAGAATTAGAATTTACCGCAATGGTGAAGATACTACTTATGCTAAAAAAGATGCTTTAGAACGTCAACCTGAAACTAATACAGTATCATTTAGGGATATTAAAAATGCTGAAGGAACGATTATATTGGAGTCAGTTAAAGATTTTAAACCTGATGACTTAGATCGTTATACCGTATTAATATGGCTAGAAGGGGACGATCCTGATTGTACGGATGCTCTTCTAGGAGGAGAATTAAAGATGCATATGGTTATTACTGAAGAACATGTGGATCAAGGTTAGGAGTGATAAACTAATGAAAGAAAATAAGAAACAAAATAAAAAAAGGAGAAGATTAAGAACACTGATATTGTTGTTGTTTTTGACAATTATCATGTTAGGAACTTCAACATATGCATGGTTTACTTCAAATAGAATAGTAAGTATCGAGAGAATCGATGTCCATGTAGAAACTAGTGATGGTTTACAAATATCAACAAATGGTAGTACTTGGAAATCTGTAATTACTCAAAATGATATTAAGAATGCTGCTTATGCTTCTGCTAATAATTTTATTCCTGAGACATTGGATGCTGTTTCTACGAATGGTGGAACCACTCAAGATGGAACTGCTAAGACAAGAACAATGAATTTCTTTAGTAGTAAGATTGGAACAGATGCTACTAGTGGTGCTTATACAATTTATACATTACCTGTCGATGAAGATGAAGATAAAACAAAATTTATTGCTTTTGATATTTTCTTAAAAGTTAGTTCACCTAAAGCAGTATATATTAATAGTGCTGATTCACATTCAGAAGTTGTTATGAAAGAAAATAGCACTGATAGAGGACTTAAAAATGCGGCTAGAATTGGCTTTGTACCAGTTGGTGAGGCAGAATCAACAGATACTGTTACTAATATTACCCAAGCTTATTATACAACCGGTGCTAAACCAGTTAAAATATGGGAACCAAATAATGATGTTCACTCAACGGCTGTTGTAAACAGTGTTGGAACAGAATATGGATTTACTGGAGCAAATGCTTTAAGTGCGACTGGATCTACGCCAGTAACATATTATGGTATGATTACAGCTATTCCTCAGGCTAAACCTCAAAACTTAATTAATACTGTTAATGGTACTACTACTCAGTATGATTCAACAACATTCTCTGAAGCAATGTCTGCAGGAACTGTTACTGATGGCACTCCTGAGTATTCAACAAGTGGTATTCTATTATCTACACCAATAACTTTAGCTACTGGTAAGGATTATAAGATTTTTGATTTGGCAGCTGGAATTACTAAGATGCGTGTTTATATGTGGATTGAAGGACAAGATATCGATTGTGAAAACAATGCTTCTGGTACTGACATTACATATTATCTTGAATTAAGCATTAGAGAAACTGCTGAAACTCCTACTCCATAAAAATTTAACAAATTAAAGAAGATGAAAATCTTCTTTTTTTATGGCTTTTATCTTTAAAAAATCGACATATTATGATAAAATATACATAGTAGGAGAGTAGGCTTTATGACACAAGTAAAAGAGTTTATTAAAAAGTATTATAAAACCCTTTTAATAGCAGTAATTATTATTGCTATACTTTTGTCGTGGAAACTACTTTCTTCTTTTAGTGAAGATGCTGATGATAGTGCTTGGGATGGTGTTGTTGCAAGAAGTTTTACTAGCGGTACTGGAACTGAAGAAAACCCATATGTTATATCAAATGCCGCGGAATATGCTTATTTTAAATCTTTACTTGAAGGCGATGATGCCAGCGCATATGTCAATAAAAATTTCGTCATTAGTCATGGCTTTAATTATGGTGAATATGAAATAAGTATCAATAATGAGGTTCCTTTTTCAGGTACAATTGATGGTAAAGGTAGCTTAATTTATAATGCAAAAATTACAAACAATTTATTTAATGTAATTGAAAATGCTTCAATAAAAAATATTAATTTTGATGATATAGATTATTCTTTAGTTAATGAATCTGGTGCATTATTTGCTAATGAAATATCTTATACTGAAATTAATATGGTGCTATTTAATGCTGATGTTAATATTTCAGAAGGAGAAAATACTTCATTTGGTGGTTTTACTTATTTATCAAAAAATAATAAATATAATAATATAGTAATTAATTCAAAAATAACATGCGAATCTTCTTTATGCTATAAATTTATTTATGATTCATCTAATGATGAAGGGGATAATATCTTAGTTAATAAAGATACTTTTGAAAATAGTAAGAATGAATTAAAATTTGAAATTAATAATTATGAGATTATAAATAATGCTATTAGTTTAACTAATGAAGATAGTATTTTTGATTATACGAACGATGATTATAAACTTGCTATTTTAAATGATAAATTTGTTATTGAAAAAACTGAAATTATATCTGACGACGATGATGAAATAGTTAATCCTGATAAGCCAAAACCTCCTATTAAAAAGAGTCCTGTTGCATCTGATACGATAACTGAGCATGCGTCTGGACCGGCTGGTAATACGTTCTATATTAATGATTTAACAGCCGATAAAAATTATTTAAAAGGATTAAATTATACGGAAGTTAGAAGTACAAGTATTCCAAGTGGAGTTAGCACAGGTTATTATGATGATGAAAATTTAGTTAAAGTTGAAATAATTTATGATGGAGCAGATATTAATAACTCTTCTTTAGTTGGTGCTTTATCGCCAATTAATAATGAGAATACCAATAAATTTGTATATTTTAAATACTACGCTTTAGAGAGAACATCTAGTGGTGCTTTAGCTACCAATAGCGATGGTGATAATTATATTCGAATTGAACTTATCGATAATCCATTTACTAAGAGGCCTTATGTTAATAATATTGAATATGGCTTTAATGGTTGGGTATGTAACCAGAGCACGGATACAACTACTAACTTATGTGAAAATTCTGTTATAAACTTTAAAAAAGATGATTATACAAGATATATGGATGTACCCGTTAATGGCGGTAGTGAACTTATTATTCATTTAAATGCTACTTGGTATAGAGCAGATGTAGTAACAAGTTATTATGATGTGTCTGATTTTAATGAAATGTCAATGCAACCAACATTTAGTACTTCATATACGACGGTAACTCATCGCGGTAATGCCTTTTGGAAACAAAACTATACTCAAATGGAATATACAAGATCATACACTTATAATAATGGTTATTTACCAGCCGGTATTTGGTATCGAACTAATCGAAATAGTGGAACATATATTTATGTAGCAACGAATAATAGTGTTAGAGCTGATCGATATTGGGGAGACACAACTCTTTATGCATTTACGGCTAATACAAGTTATATTGAAGGCGGCACACAATATACAGGTGGATCTTATACTTTTGTAGCTAATTTTAATGCGACTGGTAATAATACTGATACGACTATTAATACATATAATGAGACATATATGAATTTTGTTGAAGATCCAAATGGGTCTTATACATATAATGAACAAGTGCCTGTTTATAATTCAAATTTATCTTCGGGTTATAATGCTCTTGGGTTTTACTATAAAGTAGATAATCCAACTAGTGACATGATTAGTACTGGTGAATATTATAGTGATGATGGAACAGTTTGTACTAGTACAAGTGCATGTACAACGGCATATAAACTAATTCAATATAATGATTCGGTTAATAATTCGAATGGTAATACAATCTCTTTAATTGAAAACGATAATGGAGCGATAGTTGATGCCGATAGGTATTATTATCTTGTTACAAGAGATTTGAACATCTTTAGATATACTAACACTAATGGGGTAAGTTATAACAACTTAACTTACTATAATAGACCATTCACGATTACGGGAGCAGCTGTTAACGGAACAACGGCAGCCGGAAGAATTAATATTACTAATAATCAGTTGAGCCTTAAAAATGATTTAGTTATTGAAAATATAAGAATCGATGGACCAAATTATAATTTAACAAATACTGGTCGAAATGGATATGATAATAAGGCACTTGGAGCAGATGGCACTTCTGGGGCTATTTATGCTAATTCGCATAATTTAAAAATTGGCCGTAATGTTAGCAGTTATGATGGTGTTTCATATATGGTTGTTCAAGGTATATATGGTGGCACTTATAATTCTAGTCCATCAGGTACATTTAGGGTTATTGTTGAAAGTGGCTATTATTATGCATACCATAGTGGAAGAATGAATGGCGGCACTACTGATTATACATTTAATGAAACTACTATCTTTGGTAATGATTATGATCGTATAAATAATAATAATGATAAATTAAGATTTTTGATTGGTGTAGATGGCTATGCTGGCGGGGATAATTATGCTGGAAGTGATTCATTATTTGCTTCGTATAATATAATTAAAAGTGGTTCTTTTGGATATAACTATGATGGATCTGCTAATACTGATAACACAGCTGGTTTATATATTGGTGCAAGATCGGATCTTTATATGAACTCTTTAACGGGAGTTAAAATTGAAGGTGGTAATATTAATACTGTCGTAGGTGGCTATGGTTATAATGGCTCATCTACAACTAATTCAACATTTATAGGAATGAGTGGTGGCTCTGTTAGATCGATATATGGTGGCGCTGGTCACTCTACGACTAAAGGTAATCGTATTGTCTGTGTTACCGGTGGAACAGTAAGTTATAGTGTTTTAGGTGGATCTGATAGTTATAATTCAGGTTACACTGATGATGGTATTGTTGAAGGATCTACCTTGGTTTATGTTGGTGGCAATGTCACTGTTGGTGGCGGTAGTGGAGAATTGTATGGAGTGGAATCTGGTTCTGTCTTTGGCGCTGGTGGTGGTGATACTTCATCAACTCAAAAAGGTACAGTTTATAATTCCCGTGTAATTATTAATGGTGGAACAATTAACACATCAGTATATGGTGGTGGTAATTACGGTTCAACTGGTACACAATATGCAGGAACTTCAAAAACGCAAATCGATATTTATTCTGGAACTATAGGTAGTGTTTTTGGTGGCAGCAAATCAGCTGATTTTGGTCAATCTGGATATGAGACATCAAATACAATCGATATCAATATATCAGGTGGAACAATTGGCAATGTTTATGGCGGCTCTAATACCGAAGGAACAATATATGGTTCAGTTGATATGGATATTACTGGTGGAACAATTAATAATAATGTTTATGGTGGCGGCCAAGGCGCTCAAACTGTTGTTAGCAGAGATGTTGATGTAACGATTGGAAATACTACCTCAGGACCAACGATAAAAGGCAGCGTCTATGGTGGTAGTGCTTATGGTACGGTTAATAGTGCTAATGCCGGAGAAGTAAATGTAACAGTTAATAAAGGAACGATTACTGGTAGTGTTTTTGGTGGTGGACAAGGTAGTAGCACGCAGACGCCATATGTTAATGGCGATATTACCGTAACTGTAAATGGCGGAACGATTGGTAATGTCTTTGGTGGTAATGACCAGGCTGGTAGCCATACAAAAAATAATGAAGTACATTTAAATGGTGGAACAATTACTAATGTCTATGGCGGTGGTAATTTATCTAGTGTTACGAATACTCATGTTTATCTAGATGGTGCAACAGTCACTGATTTATATGGTGGTTCTAATACTTCTGGTGATGTTTCTACCACTAATGTAGTTGTTACCAGTGGTACTGTTACAAACGTATATGGTGGTAACAATGCTGGTGGTACTGATGGTTCTACTAGTGTTGATATTAAAGCTGGCACGGTAAACGGTAATGTTTATGGCGGTGGTAAAGGTAATGCTACGGTTGTTACTGGTGATGTCGATGTTACTATTGGGGACAATAATGGTGGACCTAATATATCCGGTAGTGTCTATGGCGGTAGTGCTTATGGTACTGTAAATAGTGCTAATGCAGGAGATGTAAATGTAACTGTTAATGATGGTGTAATAACAGGTAGCGTTTTTGGCGGAGGCCAAGGTAGTACAACTTATACACCATATGTTAATGGTGATATTACGGTTACAATTAATGGTGGTGATATTTCTTCTGTCTTTGGTGGTAATGACCAAGCTGGAAGTCATACGAAAAATAACGAAGTCCATTTAAATGGCGGAACAATTGAAAGCGTTTATGGTGGTGGTAATAGATCTAGTGTTACCAATACTAACGTATATATGGATGGCGCAACAGTTACCAATATCTATGGTGGATCGAATACTTTAGGTGATGTTTCTACAACAAATGTCGACATTACCAGTGGTACTGTTCAAAATATCTATGGTGGTAATAATGAAGGTGGAACATGCGGCACGACAGATGTCAACGTAACTGGAACAGCCACAATCAATGGTAGCATTTATGGTGGCGGCAACGAAGTAGATACTACGACAACGACTGTGACTTTAAATTCTGTTACTGGTACGGTACCAAATGTCTATGGCGGTGGAAACAGCGCTAGTGTAACTACCTCAAATGTTACTAATAATGGGGTAACGGCTACAAATATTTTTGGCGGTTCAAACTCAAGTGGAACGGTAACAACAGCTAATATTACACAAAATAGTGGAACGGTTACAAATATTTATGGTGGTAATAATGCTGGTGGGAATACAATTACATCCAATATCGATATGAATGGTGGTACGATTACTACTATTTATGGTGGCGGTAATCAGGCTAATGGCAGTGTATCTAATATTGATATTAGTGCTGGTAATATTACTTCGGTTTTTGGTGGCGGAAATAGTGCAGGACTTGATGAATCAAATATTATAGTTACTGGTAGTACCATTGGAGACGTTTATGGTGGATCAAATAACAGTGGTACTGTAGATGATGCTAATATAACCATTGATAATGGTACGATTACAAATATCTATGGTGGTGGTAATAGAGCTCAGGTTGGCGATCCAATAGTAACTGTTAATAATGGTACAATCACAAATATCTATGGTGGCGGTAACTTAGCCCAAGTAAATGGTGATACGACTGTCGATATTAATGGAGGTACTGTTAGTGGTAGCGTCTATGGTGGTGGTAACTTTGGTGTTGTTAAAGGCTCATCTGAAGTAACAATCACTGATGCGACAATTTTAGGAAATGCCTATGCTGGCGGTAATGGTGCTAGCGCAACGCTTGAGGGAAGTACTAATATTACTATCGATGGCAATACAGTAATTGGCTCTCCTTCTTCAGTAGCGCCAAATTCAGGTTGTGTATTTGGCGGTGGTAACCAAGCTTTAACCGGAATACAAACCAATAACGATTCTACTAGTAGTGTAAACATTGTTGGTGGAACAATATACGGTAATGTTTATGGTGGTGCTAAATTCTCAGTTATTTATGGTAATACAATTGTTAATATTGGTCAAACAGCATATACATCAAATAGCTTGACTAAATCGGATATATATGTTAAAGGTCATGTCTTTGGCGGTGGTGAAGCTAATTCTAGTGGATCTGAAATATATGACTGGTCATTTATCAGTGTTACACAAGGTGTTAATATTACTATTGATGCTGATACGTATAATAATTTTAAAATAGATGGCTCTTTCTTTGGTGGTGGTAATGCTTCATCATCAAGTGGTGATAGTTATTTACTTATTAGAAATTATGGAACGGTTAATGATCCAAAATATAATATTTCAATCCAGAGAGTTAATTATGTTACAATCGATAATTCAAGCATTGTTTTAGCGGGGGCTATCGATAGAGCTAATGACTATGATACTGAATTATTTGCTATAAGTAGGGTTGATGAATTAAAACTAAAAAATAATTCGACAATCTATTTTGTAAATGGGGCAAACTTGTTAAAGAAATTTGAAAGTTTAGATGCTAGTGGAAATTATGCTGCTGTTACCATTGATGAAGATAATAATACCATTACAAATAGGACAGTTAATAATCGAATTTATATGTATGAAGGCAGAAATTTAAATATTGCTAAAGATGAGCATGCCGATGAGTATGGTGAAGTTAAGGGAATGACATTCTTTGGCCTATTTAATCTAGATAATAATGGCCATGTTAATACTGGTATATATAATAATAATTATGCTGGTGGTGATACGCTTGATTGGGGAGGTACATTCGCTCGTGGTGGTTATGTAACTGGTAAACACTTAACAAATCATAATATTAAAGTAGATGGTTTTTATAGTAATTTTATTAACAAAGATACGTCAATAAATGAAGTTAACTACATTGATCCAACACCTGATGATGCTCAATTCTATATGTGGTATATTGGAGAAAGTTTTAAGGAATACAATGTTAATTTGACGGCATCAAAATACTCAACTTTAGGTTCTGTTGAAGAAACATTCCGTGATTTTTCAAGACCAAATACATCTTTCCAAATATTAGGATTTGATTATTCAGAAATTGCACAAGGAATTAGTTTGGTAGATAAAAATAATATTCCAAGAATTGCTAATACAACGGATGAAGCTAATACAATTTTTGGTTTAGCGATAGAAGCAGGTAATAGTGGTTGGTTAACGTCTGGTAAAACATCATTCTATACTGGTAATCCTTCGATGAGTGGCGTTACTTATTATGAAGGTGAAAACTCCACGGTTGCACCAACATTGCTATTCTATTTATACCATTCTAAAAACTTAACTTTAACTCAAAATTTAGGAACCGTAAGAATTATTATTCGTACAATTACGCAGATTAATTCAATCAAAAATGATGTTGATACAATTGTTATAAATGTTCATATGTCTTCAGCTTTGTTCCAAACAACCGAGTATGAAGGATCAATGACACCTGGTGACAAGTATGAATTGTTTACATCAACTGCAACAAATATTACAACAAAGAGTAAATTTAGTGCATACTTTGGATTATACTCTAATGGCACTAATGTATATCAAACAGGATATCATCGTGCTTTGACATCATCATATGTTTTACCAGAAAATACGAAAATAACAATGATCGATTTTGGTACAGGTAGTACGGAATACTATTACCATGTTATAACTGCTGCTGATGTGGCTGCAGCAGAAGCGGAATTTGCTGCTGAAAACGAATGCTCTTATAATTTATCTTTATTTACGCGTATGGGTAGTGTCAATAGTAATAGTAATTATGATGACGCAGCAAAAAATCTAATCTATTATGATGGAAACAGTAGTAGTGAAGAATTTATCTTTATTGTTGATTTCTCCGATACAAATATTACTGAAGATAAACTTGGTAATCAGTTTTTAATCGAAATAAGAGATGCTGATGATGAAGGAATTATATCAGTTTTAGGTGTACAGCATTCTCAACTTACATATAATTTGTATGCTGATAAAGATTCGACAATTGACGAAACTGTTACCGCGTCAACTAATCCATTATATATTGGATATAATGATATTTTTGAAGTTAATGTTGATTATCAAAGTTCATCACTAAGCGGTACTGCTATTACTGATACACAATATTTTGATTCAAAACTAGGTGTTCAAATTTCAATTAAAAATGCTGAAGGCCATGTAGTTTCTGGTACTGACCTTACGGGTGCTTATTTCTTAATGGATGGTGTAAGATATTATCCTGATATTAATGGATATACGCATATCAAGCTAGTTGATAAAGTAGGTAATGCAAAGAAATGGATTACCTTCAATACTGAGAATGCTGGTTTAGCAACAGGCTCTTATACCTTTATTTTTGAAGCCTTTGCTTCTAATGATGGAATATACTATAGTTCAGGAGAAACTGATATAGAGAATGTACCATTAACTATTATTAATAGTAAATATGGTTTAAATCCTGTTCTAGATGAAAATAGTGTTATCTTTAGTGCTAATAATGATAAGCCATTAATTGTTAAAACTTACTATACATCGATGTTAACAAATCCAAATATAAGATTAGCAATGTATCGTAGACAATATGACCAAGTATATGATACTGATTATGATTTAGTTGATTTACAAGATTATGTTTCAACAACATTGACAACAACAACTAATGAAAAAGAATATATGCTTAATGCTAATCCAGATGCAGTTAATAGTAATACATTACCATTAAACGAAGAATTATTAACAGGTACTTATAGATTGTCGTTTAGATTATATGATTCTAATACGATGATTGGTGAAATAAATAGATATATTGTAATAAAGTGAGGTATATTATGGAAGAAAAATTAAAAGAAGTTACTAATCAAGATTTAATTCAACTTTATCGTTTAATCAAAGATCATCTAGAATATTTGGAAAATGAAAAACAAAAAGTAGAGGAAGCTGATAAAAAATGATTGAAGAATTAAATGCCAAATACGAAGAATTTAAAAGTGTTATTGATATTCTTCCAGTTAATACGAAATATAATCGTAAAAGAAAAATCGATTATATCGACGGTGAAGTTGAAAATGATAATAAGAGACTTGAGAGTGTCAAAAAGGAAATTGAAAAAAGAATTAGACAATTTGATGGCTTAAAAGAAAATGATAAAATAAAAAAATTAGAAAATGAATTAGAAAAATGTAATATTGCTAATGAATGGAATCAATATAATACATCATATGAAAAAATGCATTTAGATTATTATTTGTATCAATTACATCGTTATTATAAAGAAGATTTAGTAAGTGTTAATGCTTGTATTAGAAAGATAATTGAATCGTTTAAAAAAGTAGAAATAGATTTAACTAAAGATGATTTCAAGTTCAATGATTATGCAACATCGTATATGGAAAAAATTTTAAGTAATGTTAAAGATGAAGAACTTAGCGCTTATTTTGAAGAAATATATTGGAAAAATCCTGACATTATTAAAATAATAGAAATAAATTTTAAAAATATCTATTTTAAAAATGAAAAGAAGATTGATAAGTATTACGAAACACGTCATCAAGCTTTCTTAAAAAATCATAAAGATGAAGAAATTTATAATATGAGAGTAAAATTAAGTACTGAGATTAAGTCTTTAAATAGTAGAGATACTTATTTAAATTTCCAGAGATTTGTAAATGGCGAATATGCTGTAGTTGATTTTAAAAAGGAAGATATTGATAAAAAGAAAGAAGTTTATTTTGATCCTGATAGTTATAATTATGATAACTTATTAGAAATAGATAATGTGTTGAATGAGTATAATATTATGATCAAATATCGTGAGCTTTTTACTGATATGAGAGAACGTATAGAAAAGAAAGATACTTTAAAAAATTCTAAGAGCAATGCTTTAAAAGAAGTAGCTAAAGAAGAGAATAAACTAATAAAACTTAATATTAAACGCAATAAAAAAGGTTTATTTAATAAAAAGAAAAATGATGAAAAATGGATATTTGAATATAGGGAATCATTAAATAATATTATTAAACATTACGATGAGTTTGATGATGCTTGTTTCAATGATTTGGTATTTCTAAAATTAAGTCAAGATAGTACTGTATTAGAGGTTCTAAGACTAATTAGTTCTAATTATCTTTACTTTGTTGCCCAAGCATTTAAAAAAGATGAAAATGCTAATATTAATGATATATCTAAACAATTTGAAGATTTGAAGAATTATGTTAGTAATAATAATTTTATGTTACTTGATAATATTGCTTTACTTGATGATAAGCCGATGAAACAGCTTATTAGTGATAAATATAATTTAGGTCGAATTAAGCTACCCATGGATGCTTTATTAGATGAAAATATTGAAAAAACAATTTATGACATTGAAATGCTTATTAAATATGAAGATGTTTTAGCGTCATGGATTAATATTGATGATGTAAAATTATATTTGGATTATACAAATTTAATAAATAATGAAAAAGCTCACTAGTGATAGTGTGCTTTTTATTGATTTTTATATAAGATTATAGTAAAATTATTATATGAAAGTAGGTAATATAATGGAAGATGCTAAACGTAATTTTTTAATACAAAATGGGGTAGATGTCGATAAAGGAATAGAAAATACAATGGATTTTGAAACATATAATGAAATACTTTTGGATTTTTGCAATACATTTCCTCAAGATGTCAATAAGTTTAATGAATTCAAGTCGGTTGGTGATATGGTTAACTATGAAATTATTGTTCATGCACTAAAAAGTAATTGCCGCACTTTAGGATTTATGAATATGGGTGAAATGTTTTATCAACATGAATTGGCAGCAAAACAAAATGATATAAATTATGTTAATCTACATTATAATGAACTTATTACTGAAGTAAAAAAAGTATATAATATTTTAATGACATATAAGGGGATGAATTAGTATGATGAATGATTATAGTAGTATTATTAATAAAAAAATCCTTGACCTTTATGAACAAGCACTTGTAATTGATGTTCAAGATGATAAAATATATAAATATGTAAACAGTAATGATAATTTTACTTGTGAAAAGGTATCTTCTTATATTGAATATTTTGATGAATGTAGAAAATTTGTGCATGAAGATGATGTAGATGGATACATTGATTCATTATCAATTGCTAAATTAGAAAACAATGATGGAAGAGCAACATTTAATTATAAAATGTTGTCAGAAGAAATGGGAACCTATTTAGCATATACTAATGAAATATCATTATATGAAGAAAATGATAAAAAAATCATTATTGTTTTAGTTAGTCAAACTAATGATAAAATGATGAACGAAGAAATACAAACAACTAAATCTGATTTAGAGACTAAGATTAATAAATTGGCTGATTCGGTTAGTTTGGCAATGTTAAAAATTCATAATATTATTAATATGGATAATAATTTGCGACCAAAGGACGAATATATTAATTCTATACTTGTTGGTTTAACAACAGATTATCCGGAACTTAATAAGTCATTTGTCAATAATGCTTCCGAAATTTATAATAGTGGTAGAACAACAATCATGATTATTGATGATGACAATATGACTTGTAATTTACTTAGCAAAATATTTAGTAAAAGTTATGATGTTGTAATTGCTAATAATGGACAAGATGCAATTCAAAAATTGCAAGAGGCAAAAACTAATGAAGTAAATATTTCATGTATTTTCTTAGATTTGATTATGCCAGTATTGGATGGATTTAGCGTTTTAAACTATTTAAACGATAATAATTACTTAAATAAAATGCCAGTAATTATCATAAGTGGTAATTATGATAAAGAGACAAGAAACAGGGCTTATAGTTATCAAATAGCTGATATGCTTGAGAAACCTTTTAATGCTCAAGTTATTAGACATAGAATTGAAAACTTAATTAATTTATATCGTTCTAGTGGTAATATCAATGAGATGATGCTAAAACAACATGAAAATTTAAAAAATATAATTAATTCAATAATTGTATCTTATAAAATAGATAATGACTTAATGATGGCCACTCTAGAGAAATATGTAAAATTATTGGCGATGCAGGTATCAGTTCTATATCCTGAATATAACTTAAGTAGTAATATGATTGATAAAATTGCCACTTCAGCTGGTTATTATGCTATTGGTAATTATACTTTAGCTAAATCAATTTTAGAGAAAAAAGGGGAATATACAGAGGCTGAAAAAGAAAATATTAAATTGGCTAATATTAATGGAGCAGCTATCATTAAATATGTGTTATCAATTGACAATCATGAAATTGATGAAAAGTATGCATATGAAATAGCTAAATATTATAATGAGCGATATGATGGTAATGGTTACCCTGAAAACCTTAGTGGAGATGGTATACCATTATCTGCACAGATAGCAAGTTTGGCAATCGAGTATATGAATTTAGTAAATACAATTGTGCCAGTTGATTATAATCGCATAGCTTCACTTATTATGATGGAGGCAGGACATAAATTTAACCCAAAAATTGTCGAAGCATTTAAAAAGGTTGTCGCCGATTTTGAAGCTATTACTAAAGTAGGTGGATAGTTATTATGTTTAATGCTATTTCTTTACAATTTGCTAGTTTTATATATTTGCTAGTTTTAGCAATTGTATACTTTCTTAAGCGTAAATACAATTTTGTGGAGAGTAAGATATATAAGGCGTTGCTAATAGTAACAATGTTTGTTTTGATTTTTGATATTTTAAATATATATATAACTGTAAAAAATATTTATATATTTGGTGTTTTACCGGTAGTAACTGAATTATATTTTATTAGCTTATTTGTTTGGTTGATACTATTTGTTTCATATGTTCTTTTGAGTCGCAGTAATAAGCGTTTTGAATCAATTCAAGATTTGGCTAACGAATATCCTATTACTTACTTATGGATAGGAATAATTGTTGTGATATTCATTCTTCTAATTATAGGACAATTGTTGATTGAATACTATCAAGTAAACTATTATGGAACAGATGTTGACCTAGTTTATTTATTGGGTTTATTTAGTACATTGTTTGTATTGATTGTGTTAGTTACTAGAAGTAAAGGAATTCCAGAGTATAAGAATTGGGGAATCTTTGTTTCTTCAATAATGTTGTTAGTAATTCTTATTCTTCAAATGTCCAATAAAAATATATCAATTATGGGAGCTGGTTTTTCATTAATTACTTTATTTCAGTATTTTACATTGGAAAATCCTGATTTAAAATATATTGATGAACTTAATGCGTTAAAACAAAAAGCTGAAGAAGCTAATATGGCTAAAACTAACTTCTTAGCAAGTATGAGCCATGAAATTAGAACTCCTATGAATGTTATAATTGGTTTATCTGAGACTATCTTGAATGGAAATGTGCCTCCTGAACTTAAAGAAGATATAAAGAATATTAATGAAGCTGGAACAATTCTGTTAGAAATTGTTAATAATATTTTGGATATTACTAAAGTGGAAGCTGGAAAAACTACTTTAAATAATGCTCCATATAGTTTGGCTGATACAATTGCTAAATTATCCCATATTACTAAGATATCATTAATGGATAAGCCTATCAAATTTGATGTCGAAGTAATCGGAAGCATTCCTAATACTTTAAATGGTGACGAAGTAAAAATATATCAAGTGTTAATGAATATTTTATCAAACGCAGTTAAATATACAAAAAAGGGTAGTATTAGATTTGTAATAGAATCAGTAATATCTGGAAATAGAGATATTTTGACTTTTAAAGTAATTGATACTGGTATTGGTATAAAAAAAGCTGATAATGCCAAATTATTCGAAAAATTTGAAAGATTGGATCAAGAACAAACTGATATTCAAGGTACTGGTTTAGGATTAGTTATCACTAAAAAGCTACTTGATTTAATGGGTGGTAAAATTAGTTTTGAAAGTGAATATCAGAAAGGAACTACATTTACTGTTAATTTGGAACAGGAAATCCTTGATCGTTCACAAATTAATTTTGAAACTTATCAAGCTAAAAAACTATCTGTTGATGAATACTTTGATGGTAGTAAGTATAAAGTATTATTGGTAGATGACAACTTACTTAATTTGAAGGTAGCTGAAAAATTACTTAAGAAATATAATCTTGAAGTTACTTCAGTTAGTAGTGGTTTAGAATGTTTGAATATTACTAAGAATAATAAATATGATTTAGTATTACTTGATCATATGATGCCTGAGATGGATGGAATTCATACATTGTATAATTTGAAAAGAAGAGCATCTGGTTTTGATACACCGGTTGTTGTCTTGACTGCTAATGCTATTGAAGGATCAAAGGAAATGTATTTGAAAGAAGGATTCGTTGATTATTTATCAAAACCCATCGATCAAGTGGAACTTGATAGAATTCTTCGTGAACAACTAAAAATTAGTAATGATGCTCCAACAATATCTGAAGTAAAAAATGTGGAACCTCAACCGCAATCTATAGTTCAACCTCACATAGTAGAATCAACAGTTCCAGTGGGAAATACTTCATCAAACGTTGCTCCAATTTTTCCGGCGGAAAACACATCAACTTCTACGAATGTAGAACCAATATTTAAACTTGATAATATGGATAATCAAAATAATAATTAGACACATTTAGTGTCTTTTTTCATATAATTAATTAGGTGATATAAATGAATGATATATTTGAAGGTGTAGTAATAGATCCTGGTCATGGAGGTGCCGATAGTGGTGCTAGAGGTAATGGTGGTTTGGAGAAAGATTACTCATTACTTATTAGTAAGTATATGTATGATAGATTTAATGAGTTAGGAGTGCCTGTATATTTAACTAGGGATAGCGATACAACTTTAAACCCCAGCGATAGAGTTTCTAAGATATTATCTTTTTTGGGTGATAATCCTAATGTAGTGGTAATATCGAATCATTTGAATGCTGGGATGGGAAAAGGTGCTGAGGTAATTTATGCACTTCGAAATAGTTCGAGATTGGCAAATGATATTTTAAATAATATTGGGGCAACTGGTCAGAATACAAGAAGAGCATATCAAAGAAGACTACCTAGTAATCCAATGAGAGATTATTATTATGTTTTAAGAGATACTGGTAGAACTGAACCACTAATCGTTGAATATGGATTTATTGATACACTTGATGACTATAATTTTGTTAAAGATAATTATAAGGCTTTAGCGGAAGCAGTAATTAAAGCTGTTTTGGAATATAAGGGAATACCTTATACTAGCCCAGAGGCAATTATTAGTGATAAGTACAAAGTTATGAAAGGCGACACATTATATGGTATTGCCAAGAAATTAGATACAACGGTAGATGAAATAAAGAAAATCAATAATTTGGATAGCAATATACTTAATATAGGACAAATACTCATGGTACCATCAAAAACAATCGATTTAGGTGAGACAGAATTATATCAAGTAAAAGCAGGTGATACATTATATGGTATAGCTAATAAATATGGAATAACTTTAAAAGAATTAAAAGCCATCAATAATCTTCAGGATGATAAATTAGCAATTGGTCAATTATTAAATGTGCCTAGTGGCTTATCTTCTGCGAGTTCTTATACTGTGAGTAGCGGCGACACATTATATAGCATTGCCAAGAAATTTGGAATATCGGTTAATAAATTAAAAGAAATTAATCAACTTAAAGATAATATGCTAAAAATTGGTCAAAAATTAATTATTCCATTAGTCGAAGACACTACTTATGTGGTAAAAGCAGGTGATACTTTATATAGTATTGCAAGAGCTTTTAATATAACGGTAGATGAACTAAAAAAATTAAATAATTTAGTTGATGATGTATTATCAATTGGAAAAATATTAATAGTAAAATAAAAATAGCACATTTTTGTGCTATTTAATTTTTCTTGCTTCTAAATAGAATCTCTTATCATGGCTATGTCCCATAGAGAAAGTCTTTCTTGGTAGAGCACCATCTAAGATAACAGTTTTAAATAAATCTTCTTTAGCCATTGGATCAAAGATAATACCAATATTATTTTCTTTTGAACCTAAATCTTTAGTAACGGCTTCACCATGAATATAATCAATTTTTCCTTTGTGATTAGCTAAATATTCATCTAAGAATATTTGAATTGAACCAACAGCAATATTAGATTTTGGATTACTTATATATAAAGTTTTATCAAAGTCTTTAGTTATTAATTCAAATTTTTGACCATTACCTTCTTCATTGATATCATAATATTTGTATAAGTTATCAAGTAAATCTTTTGTGTCAACATCGAATAGTACACGATGAATGGCTTCAAATTCTAAAGCAGAACTATGCAAGTTAACTAATTCTACTAAAGCATATCTAGCAGGGTGATTTAAATATTCTTCTTCACTCATTGTTTCTTTTAATTTTTCATAACATGCTTTAGCGGTAGCTAGTGAATGGTTACCATCACCCATAGCAAATAATAAAATTCCTTTATTAGTAACATCATATTTCTTTTCAAAATAATCTTTGTCAGCCAACTTTTCAAGTTTATTATTAACTTCTTCGATCGCTTCTTTATTTAAGTTATAACCTTTTATATGACCGCCTTTTTGCATTAAATCGAAATCATATATTAAATCATTATCAGTAACTTTATTTTTTAAATTTTCAATTATTTCTTTCTTCTCGTCATCGATTAGAATCATGATATGTGGTAATTCAAGTAGGGCATTTTCTCTTACTTTCATTCTTGGTGGAATTCTTTCAATAACAGTTTTTTCGGTTGCTCTAATTAGTGTTTGTGAACCTAATTCGAATGAATAATCTTCCAAATCGACAATACCGATTAGTCCTTCACGAATTTTTCCATCATCTTGTGTTCTTTCAATATATATCATTGAATCATTATATTCATCAAAGATATTATTATTTAACATTTCTTTCATGGAATTGTTAATTCTTTTTATTCTTTCTTCTACATCAGCATCTTCTAGATATATTTCTGGTAAGATAAGATTTAAGGTTGATGGATCATTTCCAACAATCTTTTTTACTTCTTCCCAGTAATCTGGCTCTGAAGTGTATTGATCACAAGCAACAACACTCCATTTGTGCATATCAATATCTTTTTTTGGAATTAAAATATTTCCAGCTTTAAATGGTATTTTCATTTTTCTCATCTCCGTATTTAATTATAACATATAAATTAAAAAAATGCTTTATTATATATAGCACTTTTTAGATTATACCAATAAGATTTAAAAGTAGTAGTATAATTACACCAGGTAATCCAAGAACACCTACGACTAGCCCGGTGATAATATTAACTGGAATGTTAATTCCTAATGATCCACCAAATCTATTAATTAGCCATAATACGATAATACCTAATAGTACATTAATGATTAGTTCAATGATTCTCTTTAAGTTTACATGGAATACGAATTTAGCTAATAATAAGATAACAATGGCCGTTATAATAATAGTAAGATAATTCATAGTTACTCCTCTCTAATAATATTATATCATATGATTTGGTATTTATTTACTTTTTTTCAATTTTGCCATTTTCACCTATTTTAGCATTAATACTCCAGGTATTCATTTTGTTTATAACATTAGTCTTATCTTGATCATATATTAACTTGGTATATTCATTTTCTTCTTTGGCGGGAATGAAATAATAATCCATGTTACCATTATAATTTAATTTTATTTGAAAAATACCAGTATCTTTAGTTTCATTATTAAAAATAAAGTCTCCTAAATTATAGATAATTGGTTTATCTTTATAGAATTCAATCCCTTGCAATACATGGGCGTGTGAACCAACAATAACATCAGCACCAGCCTCTATATATATTTTAGCGGTATCAATTTGAACCTGTTCTAATTCGTGTGAATCTTCCTTACCCCAATGAATTAATGCAATAACATAATCACTATCCTTTTTAATCTCACTAATTATATTTTTTAATGGTTCAGGGTCATAACATCTAAATACCCCACCGCTATTATCAGTCGCTTCAGGTGTTAGAATATATTTTTCAGCTCGGGTAGCATTAATAAAAGCAACTTTATAACCATTAAGAATAAAGTAATATGGCTTTTTAGCTTCATTAATATTTTTCCCTGCTCCAATATATGGCATTTTATATTCGTTTAAACTATCTAACATATCGTTAAAAGCGTCCTTTCCAAAATCGTAAACATGATTATTAGCTAGTGTTAATAAATCAACTCCCATTTCATTATATATTGGAATTCTTTTAGGAGAAGCCCTAAATGTATAATATTTTCCAGGCATCTTTTCACCACGATCACTAATAGTAAATTCACTATTGGCAACCATAACTGAACTTTCGGTCATTACTTTAACGGTATCTTCAGAGAGAATGCCATAGATTCCTTTATCTCTTTCGTCATATTTAGGCATAATATACCAATTATCTGCTAAAGATACATCTCCAACGAAACTAATGGTGTTTTCACTATCGTTTTTGATAATTTTAACATTATCCATAGCATCATATTTCTTATTATATAAATCTCTTAACACAACATATGAATTACCAGTAGCCTCGTGCCAAATCATCTCATTATATTCATTATTTTCTAGGTATGAGTTTATTTTTCGCAATGAATTAATTTTATAGTTTTCATTTATCCATGTAAGAAAATCATTATCAATTTTCTCATCATTAATTGTTGTTTTAATATTAGTAATAATGGTCGTAATTTCTTCTTTTTGATCAGTATCATTTTTTTGATAGTTCGATAAAAGAAATGTATAAGTTATTATTAAACCTATTAGGATTATTAATGATATTATCTTTTTCATAATTACCTCACTTTATTTAATATTATTATATAATAATTATTGCTAAAAATATAGTAAAATTGACAAGAGCAAACATTTGTGCTAATATATATGACTCGAAGAGGTGATATTATGCACTATTTGACGGTTGGTACTAGTGAAATAACTAGAGACTTGTTTAGAAAAGTAGAAAATGCTGCTGGCGATAATATGAAACCAAGAGGTGGGTTGTGGTTGACTATATACAATGAGTTATATGATGATTATAATGAATGGGTTGACTATTTGCTTGAAGATTCAACTGCGTTTTACTATAAAAGTAGAAATTATAATGGACAAAACTATTCAATGTGGAATCAACCTTGCTCACTCGTAACATTAAAAGATGATGCAAATATTTATGTTTTAGATAGTAAAGAAAAATTAGATAGTTTAAGAGAAAAACATCCGATTGCAGATGGTAAGTTTTCTTATATTGATATGAGTCAAATTTACGATGGCATTTTTGTCGATATGAATAAATTATTATGTAGTGTTAGTGATGGTGCGATGCGAAGTAAAATATGTAAATTTGGTGTTAACTCATTAGTATTATTTAATTTAGACTGTATTGATTATTATCAATCAGGGGTTGTTTCAATTACTCCATTTGATTTTGAATATGCAGCTTATGAGGGAACTCAATATAAAATTAAAATTGATGATACAAAAAAGAAAATATTAAAATAAGTCATATAGATATAATTATGTTAGAATTGACAAATATTTAAATAAATGATATATTAATTGCGTAATAAATCAATTAGTTATTCGCGTTTTATTACCATGACACTATTTATAGTGGGGTTAATAATGATTAGAACCTTAGAATCTCATCATGAATAACAAAAAATACACAAAAATTTGTGGTAGTTTTTGTTGTTTATGAAAGGAGGTTCTTTTTTAATACCACATATAATATAGAAAGAAGGTAAAATATGAAAAACTTAAAAGAAAAAGAGTATTATGAGGAAATCAAAGATTGGGATTTTTCAAAATTTGAAATTGAAAGCGAGCTTTTAACTAATTGGAAAATGTTTGAAATATTAAATGACATTGCAACAAAAAAATCAAAAATATTAGATTTAGGAACTGGTGGTGGAGAGAAAGTTTTAAAGTACTTTCCAGAGTGTGAAGAAATACTTGGTACTGATTTTTCTCAAGGAATGATAGATACGGCAAATAAAAATCTAAAACTAAGTGGAAGAAAGAATATAACGTTTCGTTTAATGGATAATTTAAAAATGAATGTGGCAGATGATTATTTCGATATAGTAGTGGCTAGAAATACAGTAACTGATCCAAAACAAATCTTTAAATGCTTAAAGCAAGATGGATATCTTTTGATACATGGAGTAGATAAGGAAGATTGTTGGAGTTTAAAAATGGCGTTTGGAAGAGGACAATGTTATAATGATAGGAAATCAATAAGCATAATTGACTATGAAAATGTATTACAAGCAGGATTTAAAGATGTAGAATTAATTCCAATTCATGAAAGAGAATTTTTTAAAAATGAATATTTATTTAAAGAATTCTTAAGAAAAGTTCCTATAATAGATGATTTTAGTGATGAACTTGGTGATAATAAAAGTTATTATTCAAATGGATTAGATGATCAAATATTAGATACTTATATAAAAGAAAATACTTATAATGGAAAAATAAGGCTTTTGAGAAGATACTATGGCATAATTGCTAAAAAATAATTTCTTCATAATTAAAGAATGATTTAGAAAGAACTAAATCATTTTTTTGGCATTTGTATTAATTTTATTTTGTATGGTATAATTATATTTGGTGATATATTATGGCTGAACTTAGAGATTTGTACGATATAAATGGTAACAAAACTGATAAGACATATCATAAGGGTGATACTATTCCTTCTGGATATTATCCAATGGTTGTTATGGTTGTAATTAGAAATTCAAAGGGACAATTTTTAATGCAAAAAAGAGTTCCTTCAAAAGGTGGCGATTGGGGCGTAACTGGTGGTCATCCAAAAGCAGGTGAAACTCCTTTAGAAGGAATTGTTACTGAAGTAAAAGAGGAACTTGGATTAGATTTTTCAAATGAGATATTTGTTCAATATGATTCTGGCTGTGATGGCAAGGATTGTTATAAAATGTATTTTGTAAATAAAGATATAAATATTAATGATATTAGGATACAAGAAGAAGAATTAACTGAGGTTAAATGGTTTTCAATGGATGAATTAAAATGTATGGTTAAATCAAATGAACTTAATGAAGACCAAATAGCCTGTTTTAATAAAGTGTGTAATTATTTAGAAAAACTAAATGCTATATCATTCAAGCCATTAAAAAATGAGGAATCTCAGTTTGCTAAAATACACAAATGGTGTCAAAATAAATTTGTATATGAATGGTTTGAACAAAGAGAACTTTCTTTTGATGAAATATGTAATAAATATAGGAACAAATTGCTTTCAAATAAGCAAAAACTATTTTTAATAAGATATAATAATAAAGATATAGGATTAGTTCAAATATATAAATTTGAAAAAGATATAGATTTGAAAGAATTAGATAAATTCAAAACAATATATGAATATGATTTGTTTATTGGCGAAGAAAATTATTTATCTAAAGGTTTAGGAGTAATTATAGTTAATTTAATCAATGAATTAATATATTCTAAATATAAAGCTGATGCAATAATACTAAGACCATTTAAAAGAAATAATAGAGCAATAAAATGTTATCAAAAAGCTAATTTTAAAAAACTCTCTGAATATGTAGGAGTAGATACACTTGATAATCCTGAAAAATTGGTTGTGTTATTAAACAGTAAAAACACTAACAATTAGTTTGTTAGTATTTTATTAATTTGTTATTTCTTTATAACATATTCAGCAATATCATCATATGCTTTTGTATTCCACAATTTAAATCTTTCTTCATCATTATAATTGGCCATTGTTTTATCGTGCCCGTCAGGAACAAATATTGGATCTATTCTTAATCCATATTTACCACTTTTTTTTGTTGCAAGTTTACCACTTGTAATTGCTGTAAACACTACTGGCTCTTTACCATATTCACAGTATGCAAAAGCCTCTTTATAATATGCTTTTCTATTTTTAATTCCTTCCATAAGTTTTAATATTCCATCAGTACCAATTTTTTCCATAACATCATGTGTATATGGGCCTGGGAACCCCCCTAATGCTTCTATAAAGAATCCAGTATCATTTTTTAGTACTGTACATTTCAATTTTTCACTAGCTTCTTTAGCGGAAAAAGTAGCAATTTCTTCAATTGAATCTGATTGAATTTCCGTCGTATCCATTTTTACATTGTCAACTTCTATTCCATAAGGCTCTAAAAATTGTCTTGCACTTATAAGTTTTTTCATGTTTCCAGTTACTAATATTATTTTATTCATATTTCCTCCTAACTATATATTATAACATTATAATTAAAAATACAAATATATATAAAAACTCTAACTATAATGGTTAGAGTACAAATACATAATGGCACCTGTAGTTACCAAATGCAAAACTATTTATGACCTGTTTTGTTAAGCTTTCTAGTTATTCCCATGGCTTCGGGATTAAACATGTTTTTAATGTTATATTCAATACTATCCCAAAGGAAAGATAATACATAAAAATCGCCATAACCATTATTATACGGTACATATGTTTTGCCAATATAATATAATGAATATTCTTCTTCGAAATATTTTTGCCTATGTGAGTTAATGATACTATTTAAAATAAAATATTCTCCTCTTTTTGAGTTGTAGTTTATTTCTACCATTCCATTATCACCTATGTATGGTGAATGTGCTTTAATTATTTTTAATACTTCTTTTTCAAGTATTTGATTTCTTTCTTGAATATCTTCTTTATCAATTCTTTTATATACTTTTTCACTAATTTCAAATAATTCACTATTAAACATTGTAAAACCTTCCTTGTTAACTTTATATTATATCATAATAATTTATTATTGCAACTATAAAAACTCTAACTAAAAAGTTAGAGTATTATGTACTAATGGCAGGGGATGAGAGAATCGAACTCTCAACAGTGGTTTTGGAGAAGCAGTCTCGAATTATTTGAAATGCTTTGAAATGCAGGTAAATCAAGGTAATTCACCGCATTTAAGGTGTTTGTAAAAATTCAAAAATAGGGGGGTAAATTGAAATTTTTCGATATTTGTGCCAATAAAAAACTCAAAGTGACAGGTCGTACTTGAAAAAATGCTATATTTAAAGGTTTTAACATAAAAAGAGTAGAAGTTATCTACTCATAAATCGTAAAATCTTAATATGACGATTAATCGATATAAGTATTATTTAATTAAAATCAATTACCATATCAATTAAGTAAAAATGTTATTACAAATTATCCATAATATCTCTGTAGATATATTTTTTTATTATTATTTACTAATATCATTAATTCATTTTCATTTATATTATTTTCATTATCAATTAATCCATAATTTAATGATACTTTTTCTTTCAATACTTTCTCTGAAATATAAATATAGTCTCCAACTACAGGTAATTCAACTCCCATAAAATTAATATTTGCATCATATATCTTATCATTTCCTTCTAATATATAATTACAATATTCATCTTTACTTTTCATCACCAATTTTATCATCTTTTTATTCCACCCCTAACGCTATCATAATCAAATCTACCGCCAACAAATTCACCTTCATGTCTATATAAATTTGGCAAATATAATTCTTGAAGGGATTTATTACGATATAGAAATTCATATCCACATTTTTGTAAGTTTGGTAAATATAATTCTTGTAAAGAGTTATTTGAATGTAAGAAAAAGTCTCCACATATTTGTAAGTTTGGTAAATATAGTTCAGTTAATTTTGTATTACAACTTAAAAAATCATCACCACATATTTGTAAACTTGATGAATCTAGTTTTTCTAGAATACGATTTTTCTGCAAGAAATGGTTGCCACATTTTTGCAAATTTGGCAAATATAATTCTTGTAACTTAGTATTGGAATATAAGAAAAAATTACCGCATACTTGTAAATTTGATAAATTTAGTTTTTCAAGAAATTTATTATAAGGCAAAAAATCATTTACGCAATATTGCAAATAGTTATTTTCATATTCAATCAGTCTACCATTGTTATCTACTTTTATTATTGCTTCTTTTTCATCTTCTAATTTTAATATTATTTTTTTATACCTATCTACATTTACTACTTCTATATTAGTTATATTATCTAATCCATCTATAAAACTATCTTTTAATCTTTTATCATATTTTTTTATTTTCTTTTCCTGCATATCTAAGATAAAATAATCGATTAATAAATATCTACTTTTATCAGCATAATTATCTATTACTTGACCATCATCTATTATTATATTATTAGGGCAATAATGAATATTTTTTATTTCATAATTATACTTATAATATTTGTTATCTCCTGCTAATACATAATCTCTCAATTCAAAATTAACTTTGTATTCATTTCCAATATTAAATCCATAATCCCTTTCAAATGCTTCCGTTAAACCTTCAGCAATATTTTCTAAATTGTTTGAATATGTTGCATCTGGATTATTAACAGTATGATTATATCTAGATTTTATAGATACTCTTTGTCTTTGCCCTTTATCAAATTGTAAATCTAATACTGATAAACTATATTCATCTTCTCTCTTTGGAGATGTAAATAAACTTCTATCTAATTTGTTCGCATCTTCTCTTACTATGAAGAAAATATAATAATTATTAATTCTATTTGGATCACGAAATGTACATAATGCTTCATCATCAACATAATATTTTCTAAATCTTTGAATATCTTCATTCGTTCTACATTCATATAAAGTATAACCTTTTTCACTTAATAATTCTCTTACACTTCTAGAATTCTCTTCTCTATTATTCTTAGATATCATTTCATCATAAAGAAAATATATATAGTTTTTAAAATCAAACTTTTTATCTTCATTAATTATATCTTCATATAATTGTTTTGACTTAGCAAAATGACTAGATAATAAATAATATAAAAGTCCTTTATATTCTAATATAGTTGGAAATAATTCTCTACACATATGGGACATAGCTTCTCCGTATTCTTTTTTAATTAACTTTAAATCATCTAATTCTTTATATGTTCCATTGCTCATTGTACCACCTTATTCAAATAATCTATATTCATTATATCAAATAAATATAGTATAAACAATATATAGATTATTTGTATTCACTATTAAACTAGATATGTCCATCTAATAGTAAGATTACTATTTTATGAATGTTTCTTGTTAAGAAAATTATTCCATAATATAGTTTTCTTTGATATTATCAAAAATAAAAAAATGATAATACTTTGAAATGGTTTGATTTAGTTTGATTTAATTTTATAAAATAACAAAAGTGGCACAAATTTTGGCACAAATATATTTAAAATAGATAGGAAATATAACATAAGAATAATACTTTTGAAAAAGTGTGCCACTTTTGAATGCTATATAACTCTTATAAATAAAAGAAAAAAAGCAACATTTTGTTGCTTTTAAAACTCATAATGGCACCAGTAGTAGCCCATTGAGAAACTACTTTGTGCAAATCAACTGCTATAAATAATATATCATAGATCATTATTTTAGTAAATGAATATTATCTCTTTCGTATATATCTTTTAACATCTTCTGGTACTTGGCCTTGTTGTAGTATTTGTTTTTTTTCACATTCTTCTTCATATCTGCTTTTTGCCGTTAAATATTCCCCAAAACTTATTTCTCTGTGATTTTTTGTATCATAGTAATAGTCAGAATCCATATCCCAAGTGTGCTCTATATCAGGATAATAAGGAGTCGGATATATCATTGGATAACCACAGTTAGGACATGCAAATGCTTGGTCACTTATTTCTTCTCCACATTCTCTACATTTGATTAATGCCATAATAATCACTTCTTTCATTTGTAATGGTTTATATGATATCACGACTATACATTTTTGTAAATAAATTTGAGTAGAAAAAACTCTAACTATAAAAGTTAGAGCAGTAAGTACTAATGGCAGGGGATGAGAGAATCGAACTCCCAACAGTGGTTTTGGAGACCATTATTATACCATTTAACTAATCCCCTAAGTGGTTTTTCTTTATATAATTTATCATAAAATTAAATATTTATCAACAATTTATTAGTATTTTATGATGAGAAAATAAAAAAAATTCCTTTTGGGAATTTAAATATTTATGGTTTCTTTTTTATTATTTGGTAATCTTCTTAAGAAATTAGTAATAATTGCTTTAATTTCTTCTTTTCTTTCTTTAGTGAAACAGTCATGGGTTACTTTATCAATATTTATTAAAAGATTAGTTTTAGATTTGACAGTATTATAGACTAAATCAGTTCCTGCTTGAGGAACAACATTATCATTTAATCCATGAATAGTTAAGATAGGGCAAGTGATGCTTTTTAAATCTTTTTGATATTCGCTTACTAGTTTAGTAAATTCTAGCATGGTTTGGATTGGGGTTTTTTGAATTCTTTCAATTACTTTTTCTTTATCTTCTTCCTTGAGTAGAGATGGTAATTTTTTTATGGTCTCATTAATACCTTTAATATTAACTTTGCCATCTTCAAAATAGAAATATCTGAATGCTGGTGCTACCAAAACTAGTTTTTTAACTTCTTTATAGTTGGCTGCTAAATGAGCTGCAATAACACCGCCCATACTATGGCCGATAACATAAATTTCTTTGTAATTATGCTTTCGTAGAAATTCAATTTGACTTTCAGCAGCTTTTATCCATTCGTTGTGTTTGACATTTTTTACGACATGTTTTTCATGACCTGGCAATGTAAATGTGTAAACATCATAATTTCTATAGGTTTCTAATTCATTAGGAAAACTATCATAATCATATATACCGCCAACAAATCCATGAATGAATAAGATGGCTTTTCTATTAAAAAACATATTAATCACCTATAGCAATTATATCACTGTTTAGAAAAAACTGTAAAATTTATATTAGTTATTTTAATATTTGACATTTATTTTTAATAAAAATTTTACATGGTATTATGAGATATGGAATAATTAATAAACTAACAATATAAATAAAAATGTTTTCAGTATAATTATTAAACAATGTTATATTTTTGAAAAAATAATTAGTAACGATAATTAGCATGATGCCAATAATAATGTTTGTGTATTTAAATGTTTGGTCATTTTTTCTTGAAATGTTTTTTGAGATAGTATAGATTAAAACTGTTAAATATAAGTAATTTTCAGTAATATAACTGGTAGCTATAATATTTTCAGTTCTTTCTAAAAAACCAAATAATTTTATTTTTTTAAGGACCATATATTCAGCAAATTCAAAAGTTTTGGTTAAATATATACCTAAAGTACCGATAGTGCCTATGATAGTTATTAGAGAAATTATAAAACCAACTATATACGCTATGATAAGACTTTTGTTATACATTTTTTCGTTAGTTATTTTATTTTTAGGGATAATTAAAATAGTGATAATTGGTAGGATATTAATGATAGCTATTTTTACGGATGACATTAATAAATTATTAGTATTTATTTTTAGAATAGGTAGTAAGTTATCTAATTTTATTTCATTAATTAGTGAGAGGTTACTTAAAATGAACATAAAAATACCAACTACCATAAGGATAATACTGATATGGGCTATGACATTTATTTCTTTTATAGAAGCGTATATAGCTAATGATACTAGTAAAATAGTGCTTATAATAATTGGGGTACGATAAAGAAATTGGGTATTGATAAAACCAACTATATTATAGAGAATAGTCATGGCAATTATGAAAAAAATAATAGATATAAATGCATTAATAATAGGTCCTAAGTAATCGCCAAATAGATGTTTATTTTTTTCAAAAAGATTTAATTCTGGATGATAATTAGCAATATAGAGTGTTAATAAAAGAGGAATGATTCCTATTGCGTAAGCTATGGTAAAGGCTATCCATGAATCTATAGAAGCTGTTTGTTTTAGAATATAAATATTAATACCAGTATTTAGAGAAATAATGATAGTTAAGAATATTGAAGATAACTCTAAATAACTAATTTTTTTCATTATATCCCTCCATAATGTTCCCTTTACTAACAATATTTACTTTGGCAGTTATATTGATTGGATAATTTTTATATATTTCTTGGTACCAATTATCTTTTACTTTTAAGTACTCTTTATAATTGTGTTTATATATTTCATCAAGAAATCCAAAAACATCTGAATTATAAGTATTTCTAATATAATTAATATCGTTTTCTAAATTATTTTTTAGATATATTGATAAATTGTTTTCTAGTAATTTAATGCTTTTATTTTTGTTTAATTCAAGATGACAATTTGATTCGTTTATCGTAGCATTTGTCGTTACATTGATATTTATTTGATTATTTTTAACTTGTATTTTAGATTTACTATTAATTATTTCAGCTGATAGATATTTATTTTCTTCACATTCATATGTTAAGATACTGCTTTTTATTTGGTTCTTGATGATATTATATGAAATACTTTGATTATTATCTAAGTAACCTAATAGTTTGTTATCTGTGAAAATAGCTAGGCCTGATAATTCATACATAGTATCTATTTTAGTATTATTAATATTCTCTTCAGTATCGGATTTTTTAGTAATATTTTTAAGCTTAATTGAAGGAAGAATTATTTCAGTATTAGGATTAAGTGACATAATAGCTAATTCATTTAGGGTAGTTAGATTTGATACTCCTTGGAAGCGATTATTGGTTTTAATAGTTTCGTTGATACTTGATGATGATATTTCTTCAATGGGTGTTGTAGTTGATAAAATATCATTGTTTTTTCCAATTAAGATATTAAATTCAGTTCTAATAGATGGGTCGCGAAGGTAAAAATCTAATACTTCACTAATGCCTTCTTTAGCTAAGTTTTCATTAATGATTAATACTTGTAAGTGTTCAGGATAAAGATATCTAGATGATGATAATTTAATTTGCCTATAGGCTTCTTGGATTGTCTTTCCGGTACCAGTATAAATAATAAATGGAGAGGCTTTGGTAGTCTGCTTGTCTGGATTTTGAGGATTAACCACCTCAGCATTGATAATATAATTATCATCAACTCTGTTGATTTCAGTAGCCGTTAAAATAGCAATATTATTCAATTCTTTACTGTCGTAGCATCCAGTTAAGGTAAAAATTATTAGTAATAATATTATCTTTTTAATCTTCATAAGGGCCTCCACTTTTATTTTTGGTAATATTATCAGTTAACCTACGATTTCTTTTAGTTAAATTAATAGTTGGAGTTTTAATAATACTATCTTTTAGATTAGCGGTAATTGGAGGAGCAAAAGGGGTTAAGTATGGCATACCTAAAAAATCATAACTAGATAGATTAATAATCATAAAAATAAAGATTAAAAGAATACCGTGAATACCGAAGAGGGCACCACCAATCATAAATAGAAAACGATATAAGCGCATAGCATTTATAAATTCTGGTTCAACGAAAGTTAATGCGGATATAGAAGTAATTGCAATAACGATGATCATTATTGGTGAAACAATACCGGCACTAACGGCAGCTTCACCTAGAATTAGAGCACCAACAATCGAGATGGCTGAGGAGGCAAAGGAAGGAATTTTTAAATCACTTTCTCTTAAAATTTCAAAGGAGATCATCATTATGAGAGCCTCTACAAAAGTAGTAAATGGGACATTTTCTCTTTGGGCTGCAATACCAATTAATAATTCAGTTGGAATAATTTCTTGATTATAAGTAGTCATAGCAATATAAATACCAGGAGTCAAAAGGGTAATCATGAAAGTTAAATATCTAATTATTCTTGTTAAGGTAACATTGATACTTTTAGCAAAATCATCTTCTTCAGAGATAAAATAATCGTTAATTGTAGTAGGCATGATTAGGGCAAAAGGGTCGTTATCTGATAGGATAACTACATTTCCTTGAAGTAAATATTTTATGGCAGTATATGGCTTTTCGGCACTCATAATATTTGGAAAATTATTTTTATTTTCTTTTTCGATTAGATTTCTAATGGTACCAGTGGCAATGATGCCATCAATATTTATTTTTTTAAGCAATTTATCGACATCATTAACTAATTTTTCTTTAGCAATTGATTTAATATAAAGAAGTGATACTGAAGTATCAGTATATTTACCTAAGCGATAATTTTTAATCCATAAATCATTACTTTTAATTCTTCTTTTAATTAGACCAATATTATTTTCAATATTTTCGGTAAATGAATCTAAAGAGCCTCGAGGCGTGTTTTCAGTAACGGGAGTAGTAATACCACGGGATAAATCTTTTCTAGTTTCTAAGGCTAAATATTTGTTATCCCCATACATAATAATTGTGAAACCACTATTTAGGTAATATGTTAAATCATCATATGTTGATAATTCTTGATATTTAAAATTATTGATTTTATTTTTGATATTGTTATATGTAGGAATATAAATATTATTTAAGCTACGAATAATGAAATTAGAGATGTCAGTTGAGGAAGTTATTGTTTGATTATAGATAATATAAATCATTTTAGTTAAGATAGTTTTTTTTCTATAGATAATATTTTTATCGTTATTAGTATCTTTCTTTAATTTGTCAATTATTTGATTCATAATTTTACTCCTTTTATTATTTTAGTATGATTATTATATGTAAAATTATGTAAAATAAGTGTTTAGTTGATTGTTTATAAAAATAATGTGTGTTAGACTTTAGATAGGAGATAAATATGAAAAAACAAGAAAATAAGAAGATAGTTAAACCTAAAGATGATAAAAAGGCTTTATTTGAAAAGAATAATGAAAAAATTTTAGAAGCTAAGAAAATAATTAGGGAACAAAAAGAGAAAATTAAAATTGAAAAAGCCAGTATTAAAAAGAAAAAATTTAACAGATTTAAGAAAACAAAATTTGGTAAGGCTCTAGGAAAAGTATGTTTCATTTTTAATGATGAAAAAGATAGTTATTCATTTTCAGAAATGATGAGTGTTACAGTAGTATCCTTATTACTTGGCGCCTTTGTATGTTTTTCTGTTTTTGCTATATTGGCTGGTGGTAGAAACTATTTTAAATTTTTTAATAAATTCGATAAGTTATACGATGTATATGATGTTATTACTAGTAATTATAATGGTAATGTTGATGAGGATAAATTAATTGAATCTGCCATTAGTGGTATGGTATCTAGTGTTGGCGATATGTATACTAATTATAGTGATGTTAAAACTACAGATGAATTTAATCAAATGGTAAGTGGAATATATGAGGGCATTGGATGTACAATTATTCAAACTGAAGATGCTGTTAAGGTTGTAGATGTTTATGCTAAATCACCTGCTTTTAAAGCTGGAATAAAGAAAGATGATATTATTAAGACTGTCGACGGTAGGGATGCGCTAGAACTTGGTACGGAGGCATTAGCTAATTATATTAAATTTGAGGCAACTGGCAAAATTGAGATGATAATTGTTAGCGATGGTGAGGAAAAAACGCTTATGCTTGAAAGAGCAAAAGTTGAAATGCCTACGGTTACTAACGAAATATATGAAAAGAATGATAAGAAAATCGGTTATATTGGTATTTCAATATTTTCATCAATTACCGCAAAGCAATTTAAAGAAAGTTTAAAAGAACTTGAAGAAAAAGAAATTGAGGCTTTAGTTATCGATGTTAGGGGTAATAATGGTGGCTATTTAACTAGTGTAACTGATATTGCTAGTACACTACTGCCTAGAGGTAAGGTAATATACCAAGTGCAAACTGGTAATAAAAAGAAGATAACAAAAGATAAAACAGTTGAGAAACGTGAGTATCCAGTTGCAATTTTAACTGATGTAACGAGTGCTTCAGCTTCTGAAATATTAGCTGCTGCGGTCAAAGAAAGTTATGGTGGATATGTCGTAGGAACTAAAACATTTGGTAAAGGAACGGTTCAACAAGTTAAACAATTAAAAGATGGTAGTATGATTAAGTATACAGTCGAGAATTGGTTAACACCAAATGGCAATTGGATTAATGAAAAAGGTATTGAACCTACAGATGAAGTGTTACTAGATGAAGAATATGCAAATAATCCAATTAGTGATAATGATAGTCAATTACAAAAAGCTTTAGAGTTAGTTAGTGAATAACTCTAAAGTTTTTTTGTAAAGTTTATGACAAATTAATTGCAATTTTATTTGATAGCGTTATAATTCTTTTTACGGAGGAGATAAAATGCTTGATGTGATTGTCTACGAGAATAATAATATCTCTTTTAAAAATGATATTGAAATAATTAATGCGGCATTAATGAACGTTGATATTGATTGTTGTGTTTATAAATATGAGGAATATAGAAGTGATGTTAATGCTTTTAAAATATTCATTGTAAATATTGATGCAAATAGTAATTATGGCTTGAAATTAGCTAAATTAATAAGAAATAAGTATCATAATAGTATGATAATTTTAATGTCTGATAATAATAAAAATGATTATGATATTTGCAAATATCATTTGATGGTTTTTGATTTCATTGATAAAACTGATAACTATAAAAATAGATTAAAAGATGATCTCTTACAAATAGTTGATAAGTTTTATAATGATTTCTCATTTATATTTAAATATAATAGAGTTATTTATCGTTTACCATATAGTAGTATTAATTATATTGAAAAAGAAACTAATATTAAAAGATGCATTATTCATACAATAAATGGTAATTATTATATTGTTAGTACAATTGGTGAATTGTTTAAAAATTTAAATAATAAATTTATTAGAACACATCAATCCTGTATTGTTAATGTAGATAATATCAAGGCATTAGATTGTAAAAGTAATAGTATTATATTTAATAATGAAGATGGTACGAGTTTGCTTAACGAAAATGCTAAAAAGCAATTAAAAGAATTAATGATAATGAAAAGATGCTAGAAAAAACTAGCATCTTTTAATGATGCTTGCTAATAATATAAGTGTAAACTTTGTATTATTGTTTGTATTTTAAAACTAGATTTGTTATAATTATGTTAATGTGAGGTAGATATTTATGTGTGGATTTGTAGGTTTTGTTGATAAAGCTAAAAATAAAAAAAAGATAGTTAAGGATATGGCTGATATCATTAGTCATAGAGGACCTGATAGTGATGGCTATTATGTAGGTGATAATTGTGCATTAGGTTTTAGAAGACTATCAATAATTGATTTAGACGGCGGAAGTCAACCAATATATAACGAAAAAAAAGATAAAGTTATCGTTTTTAATGGTGAAGTATATAATTATCAAGAAATAAAAGATGATTTGTTAAAAAAGAAGCATATTTTTTCGACTAATACTGATACAGAAGTAATACTTCATGGCTATGAAGAATATGGCGATAAGATTTTAAATAAACTTAGAGGAATGTTTGCATTTATTATCTACGATATTAAAGAAAACATAATTTTTGGTGCAAGAGATTTTTATGGGATAAAACCGCTATATTATTATCAAACAGAAGATGAATTTATGTTTGGCTCTGAGATTAAATCTTTTTTGGCACATCCTAATTTTAAAAAAGAATTAAACCGTGATATGTTAAAACAGTATTTAACATTTCAATATAGTGTTTCTGAAGATTCATTCTTTAAAAATGTTTATAAATTGAGACCTGGGCATTATTTTAGATATGCTAATGGAAAACTTGAAATAAAGAAATATTATGAAATTGATTTAACGAGTGATTATAGTAAGAATTTAGAAGAATGGAAAAATATTATTAGAGAGCAGATAAATGAATCACTTAAATATCATAAAATTAGTGATGTTGAAGTGGGAAGTTTCTTGTCTAGTGGGGTAGATTCTTCAATCGTAGCTTCACTAAGTAATGTCGATAAGACATTTACAGTTGGTTATGACAATAAAAAATATAGTGAAATTGATTATGCTAAAGAATTAAGTGAAAAAATAGGTGTAAAAAATATTAGTAAGAAGATTACTAAAAAAGAATATTTTGATAAATTTCCATTAATTCAGTATTATATGGATGAACCTTTGGCAGATCCTTCAGCAGCTGCTTTATATTTCGTTGCTAATACGGCTAGTAAGCATGTTAAAGTTGCTTTGTCTGGTGAAGGTGCTGATGAAATATTTGGCGGATATAATATATATCATGAACCATATTCAGTTAGTTGGTATAATAAGATTCCATATCCAATTAGAAGATTTATTGGAGTGTTAGCTTATCCATTTAGAAATCATACTGGATTTAATTTCTTGGTTAGAAGAAGTAAAAAACTTGAAGATAGATATGTTGGTAATGCTTTCATTTTCGAACCTGAAGAAGCAAATAAGATATTGACTCATCCTGATAAACATAATTTTAAGGAATTGACTAAACCTTATTATGAAAAAGCAAAAAATTATGATGATGTAGCTACGATGCAATATATAGATTTTAATTTTTGGTTAATTGGTGATATTTTGCTAAAAGCAGATAAAATGAGTATGGCCAATTCACTAGAAGTTAGAGTACCATTCTTAGATCGTGTATTAATATCAAATGTTATAGGTATGCCATCTGAATACAAGATTCATGGCAATGAAACAAAGTATGCTTTTAGAGAAGTATGCAAGGAAAAACTGGATCCAAAATGGGCTGAGAAGAAAAAATTGGGCTTTCCGGTACCAATGAGAGAATGGATTAAAGAAGAAGATACTTATAGTGAAATATATAAATTATTTAGTGAATCAACTGAATTCTTCAATGTAGATAGAGTTTTAAAGCTACTAGAAGACCATAAGAAAGGTAAAAGAGATAATAGTAGAAAAATATGGACAATATATTCATTCTTAATTTGGTATAGAGAATATTTTATTAAGAGATAAGATGATTTAATTTAATCATCTTTTTTACATGTCAATTGTAAAATAAATTTAAATGTACTTTTTTTATAATTAGGATAATGTTATAATTAAATTGTATATGGAGGAAGATGTATATGAGAAAAATTGATTTTGGTATTAATGAAGATAGAAGGTTAAATTCTTCTTTTTCTGGTATTTCGCCATACAATGGTGAGTATATTGATTTGATTGCTTGCAATGGTTTTGATTTTTTAATAACAAGAATTGTTGATTCATATCATGGCTTAAATGGCAATATTGATGTTAGAGAGGTTGCACAAGATTATTATTCTGATGGAAGCTATGTTAATTATGCAAACAAGGAAAAAAATACTCTTTGTCAAAGGTTTGAACAATTATTAAACACTGCTAGAATAAAACAAGAATTACGTGATGGGAAAATGCCATTAAAAATATTAAAAGATGCAGGATTCCCAGTATGTAGTTCTACTCTTAACCAGATAGCACCTAAATCTGAAAAAGTTTCTTCAATTGTTACTACAGTAAAAAAAGAACTCTTTGAGTCTTTAAAAGATAGTAAAAGATATAATCATGGTAGATCTATGTATGATATGAGTCAAGAAATTCAAAGATTACAAGAACAGATTCAACAGTTAAAGGGTATAGATAATCATAGACATATGTAATTTATGATATTAACAAGGAAATGTTACTGATGCATTTCCTTAATTTTTTTATAATTTCTATTCATAATAATCGTTAAAAATGTTATAGTTACAATAGACTAATATCTTGTTTAAATAGTTGGTCAGTTATTCAAGAAATTGATGATATAAATCGGAGTTGGTATTTACTTTTAATAGTTAAAATGTTATAATTTTAGTATATGTGGAGGTATCAAAATGGCAAAAAGAAAGCAAAAGAAAGACAAGGATAAATTTGAATATAGTAATGAAGTTATTGGAGTATTATTAATTCTTTTATCCATCATTGGTATATTGGGGTATGGGAGAGCTGGAAATTTCATTAGAAGTTTTGCTGTTTTTCTAGTAGGGATTGCTTATTTTCCATTGTTAATTGCCTTTTTAGCACTTGGAGTATATTTGATAGTTAAAAGAAAATCCCCTAAAATGGTTTCAAGAACTTCGATTGGAGTGTATCTAATAATAATGGCTATTTTGACAATTCTTCATTTAGAGTATGTAAAAAATGATAGTTCAACTGAAATGATAATGGAAACATTTAGAAATGTTATGGAAGCTTTTAAGTCTGCTGATTTTATTAAAAATTGTGGTGGTGGAATGCTTGGAGCGTTATTATCATATGTATTTAATTGGGCGTTTTCAACTGATGGTATTATTATTGTTGTGGTTACTTTGATAATTTTAGGAGTAATCCTACTATTTAATACATCGATATTAAATATGTTTAAGAAAATTAAATTACCAAAATTAGCTAGAGAAGATGATGAAGAAGAAGAGGAAGAAGAAACACAAACAGAGGAAGTACCAGATAATCGAATTGTAATATCATCAATTGAAGAACTTACTAATAAAAAAGAAGAAAAAGTGGAAGAAGTAGATAATGATATTCCAATTAAGAAAGAAACTGATACTGATGCTGAAGTATCCTTAGAAAAAGAAGAAGTAAAACCAAATACTAACTATAGGTTGCCATCTATTAATTTACTTAAGACAGTTAAGAATGTTAATAGTAAAGAGAATGAACAGGTAGCTAAGGAAAACATTCAAAAATTAGAGGAAGTATTAAAAGTATTTGAAGTATCTGGTAAGATTGTTCAAGTTAATATTGGTCCTACAGTTACTCAGTATGAACTTGATTTAAAAGCGGGAACAAAAGTTAATAAATTATTAGGCATTCAAAGGGAAATTGCTTTGGCAATGGCTGCTAAGGATGTTAGAATTCAAGCACCAATTCCTGGAAAAAATACAATTGGTATCGAACTTCCTAATAAGGTTAATGCCTCAGTATCATTTAAAGAAGTATTAACAAGCATGCCTGAAGTTAATGAAAAGAGTTTGCTGGCTGTAGGTCTTGGTAAAGATATCATGGGTAAGGTTAAATGGTGTGAAATAAATGCTACACCGCACTTATTAGTAGCTGGTTCTACGGGTAGTGGTAAATCAGTATGTATTAACTGTATTATTGCTTCAATTTTAATGAGAACAAAACCTGATCAAGTAAAATTAGTATTGGTTGACCCCAAAAAAGTAGAATTCTCTATGTATGAAGGTGTTCCTCATTTGCTTAGCCCGGTGGTAACTGATCCTAAAAAGGCATCAATTGCTCTTAAAAATATTGTTTTGGAAATGGAAAGACGATATGAGTTGTTAGAACACACTAAAAACAAAAATATTGTCGGTTATAATAAATTCTGTGAGACTCATCCGGAATATCAAAAATTACCATATATTGTAGTTATCATTGATGAGTTAGCTGATTTGATGTTAGTAGCTGCTAAAGAAGTTGAAGACTCAATTATGCGTATTACACAGATGGCTCGTGCTGCAGGAATTCACTTAATCGTAGCGACACAAAGACCATCTACGGATATTATTACTGGCGTAGTTAAGGCTAATATTCCATCAAGAATCAGTTTTGCGGTATCAAGTCAAATCGATTCACGTACGATTCTTGATATGGGCGGTGCAGAAAAATTGCTTGGTAAAGGTGATATGCTATTTTTACCTATGGGTGAATCTATTCCAATGAGAGTACAGGGAGCATTTGTTTCTGAAGAAGAAATTGAAAAACTAGTAAATTACACAATTAGTCAACAAAAAGCTAATTATGATGAGTCACTTACAGTTGATAGAAGTACTAATAGTGACAGTTCAGTCAGTAACAGTGGCGATGATTATGTATCAAGCGATGACTATGACGATCCTATTTATAATGAAGTGGTTGACTTTGCGGTATCAGCCGGCAAAATTAGTGCTAGTTTGATTCAAAGAAAGTTTAGACTTGGTTATAATAGGGCTGCAAGGATTATCGATTTGCTTGAAGAACGTGGAATAATAGGTCCACCAAATGGTTCTAAACCAAGAGAAGTACTTGTTAAGTTAGAATCACATAATGATGAAGAATAGGGAAAAATATATCGGTATCCCAATGTAGATGCAAAGAATTTGTTAAGAAAATTAAGAATAAAGAATATAAGTGTTATTCAGTATATTATCCAGTAGGTATTGGAAGGTTTAATCAGGATAAAGCTATTCATGATATTTTATTGATAAAAGAAAAAAATAATTTGTAGTGGGATATGGGCAAATATTAGAGAAAAAGTACTCCTTTTTCTTTTTTTTTTTGTTAATATGGAGTATAATTAATCTAGGTGAATAGGACTATGCTAGATAAAAGAGAAGTTATTTTAAAATATAATGAAATCAATAATGATATAAATGATATATGGAGGTCACTTTGACTTAGATAGTAAAATAACCAGAAGAGATGAACTTGATAAGATTATTAATTCTATAGATTTTTGGAATAGTAGTAACAAGGATGATAATTTAAAAGAATATAATTATCTTACTAATTTAATTCAAAATGTTAGTGACGTTAAAGATAAGATTAATGGTAATATCGGACTATTAAATGAAAACATCGATGATGAAATGTTAGATGTTATTAATTTAGAATATGCTGAAATTAGTAAGAATGTTGATAGACTTAGAATAGATACTTATTTATCAGGTGAATTTGATAAAAATGATTGTTTTTTAGAGATTCATTCTGGTGCTGGTGGAACTGAGGCTTGTGATTGGGCTAATATGTTATATAGAATGTATACAAGATATTTGTTAAAGAATGGATATAAGTATACAGAAATCGATAAGCAGTTAGGTGATGAAGTAGGTATTAAATCAGTTATGATTGAAATTAATGGAAAAAATGCTTATGGATATCTTAAGGGAGAAATTGGTGTACATAGGTTGGTTCGAATTAGTCCTTTTGATGCCAATAAAAGAAGACATACTTCGTTTGCTTCGGTGTTGGTTACTCCAAAATTTGATAATAATATTGATATAAACATTAATGATAGTGATATTAGAGTCGATATCTACAGGAGTAGTGGACCTGGTGGACAAGGTGTAAATACAACTGATTCAGCTGTTAGGATTACGCACATACCGACCGGAATTGTGGTTACATGTCAAAATGAACGTAGTCAAATTAGAAATCGTGAAATAGCGATGGAAGTGCTTAAAAATAAATTATATACTTTAGAATTAGAAAAGCAAAATAAAGAAATTAAAAGTATCCAAGGTGATATGATGACAATCGGTTTTGGTAGTAGTAAACGAAGCTATGTAATGTGTCCATATACATTAGTAAAAGACAATGATAGTGGTTATGAAACTAGTGATGTAAATGGAATATTAGATGGGGAAATTGAGGATTTATTAGAAAAGAATATAAGGAGGTAATTATGCTTCTATTTAAGAAATTTCGTGAAAAGAGAATAAATGAAATAATTGAAAGAGTAAATAAGAAGAATATTTTTGGTAGGTATGTTATGCTACTTAGTGGTTGCTTAATCGTAGCCTTTGCCTTTAATTTATTCTTTCTTAGATACAATATAGTTTGTTTTGGAGTTAGTGGAGTTTCAATTGTTTTGGCTGAATTTGGAATACCACCATCAACATTTATAATGATTACTAATATTGTATTACTTATTATCAGCTATTTCTTTTTAGGAGTAAACGATACAAAAGGACAAATAGTTGGTTCTTTGATATATCCCGTATTTGTTAGTTTAACAGCCTATATTACTGATATGATTGATCTTGGTAATCTTGAGATGATTGTTATTGCTGTATTAGGTGGTGTTATGGCTGGAATTGGATATGGTTTGATATATAAGAGTGGATATGGCACAGGTGGTACTGATATTATTGGTAACATGGTTGTTAAATATTCAAAAGTATCTATGGGTCATGCGATGATGTTTATAAACATTTCAATTATTGCATTAGGTAAAATAGTATTCAATTGGAAAACTGTAATGTATGCAATAGTAGTTGCTTATTTGATATCTATGTTTACTGATAAGATATTATTGGGAATATCTAATAGTAAGGCATTTTATATAGTGGTTGATAAGGGTAAAGATGATATTGTAAGAGATTTTCTAACATCATTAAAAGGTGTAGGTAGTACCATTATCGATGCCCATGGTGGTTACTCTAATGACAAGCAGACGCTTATATTAGCGGTAGCCCCAACTAAAATGTACTTTTTAATTAAAGAAGGACTTATGGAAATCGATAAAAATATCTTCTACTTAGTATGTGACTCTTATGAAGTAAGTAGTCGGAGAAGTCATCATGAGTAATTTTGATATTAATGCCTTTTTAGGTGATTTACATAAAAAAAATTTTTTAAAAAACTTAATTATATTTTTATTTGGTGTACTCTTATCAGCTTTTGCCTTCAATTTATTTTATCAAAGGTATAATGTCGTAGCCGGAGGATCAACAGGTCTATCAATTTTACTCAATAATTTTATAAATGTTGATATATCAATAATTCTTTTAGTTTTGAATTTAATTTGTTTATTAATAGGTCTTATTTTCTTTGGTTGGGAATATGCTGCAAAGATGTTAGCAATTACTTTTATTTATCCAGCCTTTGTTAAAGTAACATTATATTTAACTAATTTAATTGATTTAGAAGATACTTCAATGTTTTTAATAATGGTAATTGGCGGAGGACTAACGGGATACGCTAATGGTTTAATTAGAAATAGTGGATATAGTCCTGGAGGATTTTATTCATTATATGATGTAATGAGTAAATATTTACATCTTAGTCTTGGTTCTTCTAACGCCATTATCAATGTAATTTTAATTTCTTTAGGTGGCTTTTACTTTGGAATTGAGATGGCAATATATGCAATTATTTCATTATTGGTGGCATCTTATATTGTCGATAGAGTGACAATAGGTATATCTGATAATAAAGTATTCTATATTATTACGGATAAGCCACTTGAAGTAAAAGAATATGTTAATGATAAACTTAATTATGATATAACACTTGTAAATGCTAGGGGAGGATATACGAATAAAAAGAAAAAGATGCTTATGTCTGTAGTGCCAACAATTGAGTATGTAAAATTAAAAGAGATTGTTAGTGAAATTGATAAAAACGCTTTCTTCTTAATTGTCGATACATATGAATCAAGTGTTAGAAAAAAATGTAAAAATATGTAAATTTAGATAAAGATATTTTATAGAGCTTAAATATTTGATATAATATTAGTTAGTATGGGTAGGTGTAGTTATGGATTTAATAAGAATTACAAATGTACAAAAGACTTACAAGACAGGAACTGTTGCATTATATGATGTTGATTTGTCAATTGCTAAAGGTGAATTTGTTTTTGTAATCGGAGCATCCGGTTCCGGTAAGTCTACGTTAATTAAGATGCTTTATCGTGAGGAAAAACCTGATAAAGGTTCAATCATGATAGGGGGGATCAATGTAGCTAAGCTTAAAGATAGAAAAGTATATATTTTACGTAGAAAGTTAGGAATAGTGTTTCAGGATTTTAAATTATTACCTAAACTTACAGTTTATGAAAATGTAGCTTTTGCCATGGAAGTATTTAACTATGATAAGAAAAAAATATACAATAGAGTTATGGAAGTACTAGAATTAGTTGGTCTTAAAGGAAAAGCAAGAATGTATCCTGATCAATTAGCTGGTGGAGAACAGCAAAGAGTAGTAATTGCCAGAGCAATTGTTAATAATCCTAAACTTTTAATATGTGATGAACCAACTGGTAATTTGGATCCTGATACAAGTATGGGAATTATGAAGGTATTGGATGATATCAATAAAATGGGCACAACAATTATTATGACAACCCATAATAGAGATATCGTTAATGCAATGAAAAAGAGAGTGGTAGTAATACACGAAGGCAAGATCGTAAAAGATTATGAAAGAGGTAAGTATTATGAAGTTCTTTAGAAGTATAAATAGATATTTTCGTGATGCTGGAAAAAGCGTTATCCGAAACTTTTCATTGTCTTTGGCATCTATTTCATGTATAACAATTACACTTATTGTCGTTGCTATATCTATTGTATTATCATACAATGTTGAACAAATGACAAAACATGTAAGTAGTAATATTTCAATTGTAGTGTTTTTAAAGAGTGAGGCAACAGAAGAACAAGTAAAGCAAGTTAAGAATAATATTCAGACATTAGATAACATTGCAGATATTACCTATAAATCAAAGAAAGAATATGCCAAGGAAACTAAGGAGATGGATCCAAGATTTGCTTTAATCGTAGATAATTGGACAGATGAAACAAATCCATTACTTGACTCTTATGAGGTTAAGGTAAAAGATATTGAATTAATTGGTGAGACAGCAGAAAAAATTAAAAAAATTGATTATATTTCTTCAGTTAATTATGGTAAAGAATATATCGAATCAGTGATAACAATATTCGGAGTAATTGAAAAGGTATGTATTGGTGGAGTAATAGCGTTAGTACTTGTAACTGCCTTCTTAATCGCTAATACAATTAAGTTAGCAATATTTTCTAGAAAGACTGAAATTGAAATTATGCGATTAGTCGGTGCTTCAAATATGGCCATTAAAATTCCATTTATTATTGAAGGATCATTTATTGGTTTAATTGGTTCAATCATTCCAATAGTTTTGATGTGCTATGGCTATAAATCATTATATGACTTTTTAGGTGGAGAACTATTTTCTTCGTCATTAGGTAAATTAGTAGAACCATTTCCATTTATTTTATATGGCTCAGGTATTCTATTAGTAATTGGATTACTTGTAGGTATGTTTGGAAGCTATAGAGCGGTAAGAAAATATTTAAAGATATAGTTTTAGCTATATCTTTTTGTGAAAGGAAGGAAAAATGAAAACAGTTTTAATTAAATTATCAGGTGAATCGTTAGCTGGAGCTAATAGTGAAAAAAGAGGTATTGATGATGAATATATTGAATATATTTGCGGAAGAATAAAAAAAATAAGTGATTTAGGAGTAGGCGTTGGCATCGTTTGTGGCGGTGGCAATTTTATGCGTGGTGGTAGAACATCAAAAGTTATTGCTAGAGAAGTAGCTGACTATATGGGAATGTTAGGTACAGTTATGAATGCACTTGCATTATATGATGGCTTTACTCGTCTTGGTGCAAAAGCATATATACAAAGTGGATTAGAAGTAGCTTCACCATATGTTATGAAACTTGATAGCAATGCGGCCAAGGATGCACTCGAAGATGGTAAGATTGTGGTCTTTGGTGGCGGTACTGGAAAGCCAGGTTGTTCCACAGACACAGCGGCAGCTGGTAGAGCTGTTGACATTAATGCCGATATGATTATTAAACTTACAAATGTCGATGGTGTATATGATAAGGATCCAGATGAATACGCGGATGCCGTTAAGTATGATGAAGTAACCTTTGATGAAGTACTAGAAAAAGAACTCGGTATTATGGATTTAAAAGCCATGGAAATGTGTCGTGATAATAATGTCGAGATTATTGTTACAAATATTAATAACGAAACAGCTTTAGATGATATTATTAATGGTAAAAAAGTAGGAACAAGAATCTACAATAAATAGATTCTTGTTTTTTAATGAGGACTAGGTTATAATAAGTATGTAGTATAGTTAGGTGATATATATGTCAGTATTTAAAAAATTATTTACAATTGATTATAAAAATAAGAAATTTTTAATCTTAGTCGATAAATATCATCGTAAAACATTTCTAGAAGTAACTCCCGATGGAAAATATTTATATCCTGAATATGAGGATTTTAAAGCGTTACATGAAATATATAATAATTATGATTATACAGTCAAATATGATAATTTATATGTTTCATATGATGAAAGGATAAAGGAAGGTTTAAAATATTTTACACTTAATACATTAGCGGTTATATCACTAGTAAATTCGATAATGGCTTTTTATCCTAGTAAGAGGGAATTTGAGCTAGTTGTTCAAAAAACGTATAAAGATACATACAAAGATAGAGATACTTTGGAATTAGTATATGGTAGTGAAGTAATAACTCGTGAAGATGTAATCGAAGCAATAAATAATAATAGTAAAATTAGTGAAAGATACAAGGAAATTGCTATAAGAGTTTTGGATAATAATTTGACATTAGATCCTGAAGCAGACTTACGAATATATTATGAAAATATGAAAGACTTGGAAATTTTAATTTTGCATCCAAAAGATTTGGAAGTAATTTATTCCAAAAATATAGCTGGCTGTTTTCTACCGAGAAAATGTAGAATCGCATTAAGTAGCGAATATGCAAATGATGATATCGTTGTGGCCCATGAATTTACCCATGCTTTTCATACATTATGTGATACGACCTCCAAAGATGTTATTGAGATATATGAAACATTTGGTCATTCTTTAGAGGAGGCTATGACTGAGAGAATAACAGGTAATATGTGTGATGATTGTAATCATTATTATCAAGAACAAATGGTACTAGAGTTTTTTATTGATAATGTTGATGAATTTAATTATCATACTTATAATACAGATGGTATTACAGCCCTTATTAATGAGTTAAAAGCTAAATACCCTGATGTTGATATTGATTATCTAATTGATTATTTGGACACGATGACGAAATCAAATATATATTTTTCAAAAAATATTCAATTGTATCAAGATGAAAATTTTGTAGATGAATTATTTAAAATTACTATTAAAAATATTGATAAAGATGATATATATAGGTCGTTTGATACATTTAAAGCAGCAATTGGTGGCATACCACATCCTGACTTTTTTAATAATTATTTTGATAGCTATTTAGAATTATATAATCAAGAATTGGTTAAACGAGGATTTATATTTGAAAATACAGTAGATTTAATTAATGAAATTAATACTCTATGTATTGTTGATGGTAAATTTTATTTTTCTGTTTCAAATGATAGTTATTTGGATTATGATGGCAATAAAGTTAAAATTGATAATTCAAGTGAAATAATTTTCTTACCAATCAATGATAAAATTAAAAATAAAATCCTTCAAAATTGTGTTAATACAGGAGAAAATGTTTACACTTTAAAAAATATTCAATCATTATTAAATGATAATAGTTTTTACACTAGTTTATCAATTTATAAATATGATGAAACTGAAATAAAACAAATTTTAGATAATCTATTAGTTTTTGAAACTGCAAATTTTGATGCTAAAAATTTGTATTTAGGTTTTAATCCAATTTATACATTTATTAGTTATTGTCCTGATTCACGATCTCAATTACATGATGAATATATGGAAAGATATGATAAGGAAATAGTTAAATGTGGTTTTTTATCAGAAGCACAAATGGCGATGATTAGGAGTACTATGGCGATTACTAAATGTGATGAAAATATGTATTTACTTTATAATCATAGTCCCTTTGAAAAAAATGTATATGATTGTTATTTTCTTAACGGATCAAGCCTTGGACATCGTTATAGATTTTTTACATATAGTGATAGTTATGAATTAGAGCATTATAATGATAATGGTGAGCAAATTAAAACGAAAATAAATGGTGATACATTTGAACTAATACAATTATCTTCACAAGCCCAAAATATAATTATTCAATATATGGTTGATAATAATATTAAGAATGTTGCTTCAGAGGATTGCCTTAATGGTTTAAATGATAAATTTAATTTGTTTGAAAGTAAAAAATATAATACATATTCAGATGGCAAAGTGGCATTCGATGAAATAAATGATAATATGTATGTTGAAGTTGGCTATAATGAAAATAATGGCGTTGGGTTAATGCTATTTGATGGTGATGAATTAATATATGGTACTTGTAGGAAACTGCTTTCACCAACAGCTAAAATTCCATTTAAGATATATGTGCAATTAATTACGTATGACCAGTATAATTACTTAGATGAAATTATATCTTTTGAGGCATTTTCATCGCTCCGCGATTTGTTACTGAAATACTATATGCCTTCTTTGGATATACATTATGAAAGAACGGGTAAAATGCAGGCTGAATTAGGATATCCTGAATATGAAACCGTTTATGATTTTAACGCACCAGTTAAAGTGTTTGTTGATGGCAAAGAATGCTCTTTGAGAAATATTTATATATATGAAAATGAAACACGTGGACTAGTTTTACATTTACCTAGTGATAAAGATATTGTGATGGGTAATTTAAATGAAACAGAATATTGGTTTGTTCCAAATAATTATTTGTATTTTGAATTTTTTGATCAATATTTAAGACATTTAAATATATTTCCTGATGAAAATAATACATATGATTTTACCGAAAGTGATATAATTAAAATAGTAAATGATTACATTAATAGTGAAAATACAAAAGATCATAGTCGATTATAGAATCTAGATTATTAGATTCTTTTCTTTTGGTATAATAAAAATAATTAAGAATATAATAAAAATGTAGATTTTATAAGTAAAAAATAGAAAAAAATTATAAAAAGGGGTTGATATTTTAATTTTTTTATTATATAATGTATTAGCAATCCCAAATAATGCCTGATTAGCTCAGTCGGTAGAGCACTCGGCTGTTAACCGATAGGTCGTAGGTTCGAGTCCTACATCAGGCGCCATTTAGATTGTAACTAGCATATGCTAGTTTTTTTTCTTGTCTTATTTCTATTTTAGTGATATGATTATACTAGGAGAAAAAGAATATGATAGGGAAGATTGTTAGTATTAAAAATAATACTATATATGTTAATTTGAGTGTTAATATATATCAAGTGGACAATTTAGTTGGTAGGAATGTAACTTTTGCTAATCGTTTTATTGGTGAAGTTGGTAGTATGTCAGCTACGACAATGGAAGTTACTTTGGTGGGTGAAATAGTTAATGGTGGATTTATCCCAGGAAACTTAAGTATGCCGCCTTTTGGTAGTGAGTGTAGACTTACCACTAATGAAGAAATTAATTTGATATATGGTGTCAATCCGACAGCTGATTTAATTAAAGTTGGTTCTTCTTATACATATCGAAATTATCCTGTTTATTTAAATGTAAATTCTTTTTTCTCAGGCCATTTTGCAATTTTTGGAAATAGTGGATCTGGTAAGAGTTATTTTGTATCAAGATTATTACAAGGGGTATTTTATGACGCGAGAAGATTACCGCTTAATACCAATATTTTCTTATTTGATGCTTATGGCGAATATCAACAGGCATTTAATAATATAAATCAGGTTAATAACAACTTAAACTATCGTGTATTTACGACTAATTTAAGAGATAATAATTATGAAAAAGTATTTATCCCATTTTGGTTTTTGACGGTTGATGATTTATGCTTACTTTTGGATGTTGATGATGCAAGACAGATACCAATTGTTGAGAAAGCTTTGAAGCTAGTAGCTTATTTTTGCGATAATAGTGATGAAACTAAAAATCAAAAAAATGATATTATTGCTAGGAGTTTACTTGATGTTATTTTCTCAGGTGTAAGCCATAATGAAGTTAGAAATAAATTAATTACTATTTTATCTAAGTTTAGTACTCCTGAAATTAATCTCGAGATTAATTTAACTAAAGGTGGTTGGACAAGGAGTATTAGACAATGTATTATGATAGATGAAACTGGTAAGTTTGCTGATATTGAAATTGTTATTAATTATTTAGAACAGTTTTGTCAGAACGATTTTGAACTCACATTACCAGATGGTTCTTATATGTACTCAATAAAAGATTATTATAATGCACTTGAGTTTGCATTAATTAGTGAAGGAGTATTTAGCAGTAATAAGATATTTGACTATGCCAATGTTTTAAAGGTTAGACTAAACTCTTTAATTAATAGTGATTATGTTAATTATTTTAATTGTGATAGATATATGCGTAAGGAAGACTATATTAAATATCTATTGTATAAAAATGGTAATATGAAATGCCAAGTAGTTAATTTTAATATTAACTATGTCGATGATAGGTTTGCTAAAGTATTGGTTAAGATATATTCCAAAATATTATTTGATTTTGTGGCTCTCTTACCAAATAGGGCATCTATGCCATTCCATATTGTTTTGGAAGAAGCACATCGTTATGTTCAGAATGATATTGATACGCAAATACTTGGCTATAATATTTTTGATCGTATTGCTAAGGAAGGTAGAAAATATGGTATTCTTCTTGGCATAATTAGTCAAAGACCATCTGAAATTAGTGAAACAACAGTTAGTCAGTGTTCTAATTTTGCTATTTTTAAAATATTCAATCATTTAGATATAAAATTTGTCTATGATATAATTCCTGGTATTAGTGATAATACAATGGATAAGATAAAAATTTTAACTCCGGGAAACTGTATGTTATTTGGAACAGCATTCAAGATGCCAATACTCACAACTGTTGATAAACCTAATCCAACACCTCATAGTGATTCATGCAGTATTAGTAATACTTGGTATGTTAATGGGTAAGATAATTCTAAATAAAGGAATTATCTTTTATTTTATGGGATTTTGTTGTATAATTTATGTGGGTGAAGAGTATGTTATCAATTAAAAATTTATATGTTAAAGTTAATGAGAAAGAAGTTTTAAATAATTTTAATTTGGATATAGATGATGGAAGCATTCATGTCATAATGGGACCTAATGGGGTTGGTAAATCAACTCTTTCAAGAGTTATCATGGGTGATAATAATTATAAAGTAACTAGTGGAGAATTACTTTTTAATGGTGAGGATATTAAAGACATGCCAGTTGATGTACGAAGTAAATTAGGTATATTTTTGGCAATGCAATATCCGATGGAGATTGATGGTGTTAGTAATCAAGATTTCTTAAGGACTGCTATTTCTGCTCATGAAGGGAAAAAAGTCGGTTTATATGATTTTATTAAACGATGTGAAATGGCTAGTGAAGAACTTAAAATGGATAAAAACTTAATTCACCGTTCTTTAAATGTTGGCTTTTCAGGTGGCGAAAAAAAGAAAAATGAAGTATTACAACTTAAATTGTTACAGCCATCATTTATTATTTTAGATGAACTTGATTCGGGCTTAGATGTCGATAGTTTAAAAATAGTTGCTACGAATATTTCTAAGTATAAAAAGGAACATCCGGACACATCAATTCTAATCATTACCCATTTATCGAAGATATTAGATTATATTAAACCAGACTATGTTCATGTGGTTACTAATGGTAAGATAATAGCAACTGGTGATTATAGCTTAGCTAATGAAATTGAAAAAAATGGTTATAATGAGTATCTAGCTAAGTCAAATATTATGCTTGGAGAAGATACCAATGAATAAAATATTAGTAGGTAAAAGCAAGATAACTACTGACGATAGTAATGTACTAATTAATAATAATGTAATTACTTTTTATGGCGATGGAGATTATTTTTTAGAGTATATAGATAATTGTAATTCTCATTTAAAATTCATAATTAGTGGTAATATAAAACTAACAGAAGTGAGTTTTGATAAAGAAATAAATATTAAGAATAAATATATTATTAATAATGGATGTTTAAAACTATTTAAATTTTATAATAATAAAAAAGTATTGGAAGAAATCAATATCGATTTATGTAATGATGGTGATCAAATTGATTATCATTTTGCTAATATATGTAGGATAGAAGAAAGATATACTATTAATATTAATCATAAATGTAAGAATACAAAAAGTAATGTTGTTAATAGATCATTGGCATTTAAAAATTGTATATTAGATTTTATCATTAATAGTAATGTGAATAAGACTTCTGTCAAATCGGTATTAGATCAAAATACAAGAATTGTTACAATGGGAGAGTGTGATACATCGATTAGTCCTAATATGTTTATCGATTTGGATGATGTAGAGGCTCGGCATGGATCGGTTGTTGGATCGTTTAATGATGATCAAGTATTTTATTTAATGAGCAAAGGAATTAATTATAATGATACTTTAAAATTATTGATTAAAGGTTATATATTAGGGGGATTAGAAATAGATTTCGAAACAAGGCAAAGAATTACCGATATTATAGAAACGTATTGGAGGTGAGGTATGAATAGAGAGGATTTTACAATACTAAAGGATACCAAAATGGTATATTTTGATAATGGAGCAACGACATTAAAGCCTGATGTAGTTAGAGATAAGATAGTTTCATATTATGATAAATATACATCAAGTATTCATAGAGGTGATTATAAGAATAGTTTGAAAGTATCTGATATGTACGAAGATACTAGAAATATAATTGCCAATTTTATTAATGCAGATCATCCTAGTGAAATTGTATTTACAAGTGGTACTACCCAGTCACTTAATGATATTGTATTTGGATATTTTCGTTATAAGTTAAGTCCAGGTGATGAAGTTTTAATTACTGAAACAGAACATGCATCAAATGTTTTACCTTGGTTCATGTTAGCTAAGGAACTTAAATTAGTTGTTAAATATATTCCTTTAAATGAAAATAATGAAGTGACGATTGATAACTTAGAAAAAGTAATAACTGATAAGTCTAAGGTTGTATCAATTGCTCATATTACAAATGTAATCGGAGATATTAGAGATATTAAAGAAATAGGTAAGGTGTGCCATAAACATAATATGTTATTGGTGGTTGATGCTGCTCAAAGTATTGCTCATACCAAAATAGATGTATGTGATATGGATATCGATTTTATGACTTTTTCGGGTCATAAGATGTATGGTCCTACTGGAATTGGGGTATTATATGGTAAATTTAATTTATTAAAAGAATTAGTACCTACATGTTATGGTGGTGGAATGAATGCTATTTTTAATAAAGATGGTTACGTTGAATTAAAGGATTTACCTGATAAGTTAGAAGCTGGAACCCCAAATATTGAAGGTGTGTTGGGGCTTGGTGAAGCCGTTAAATATATTTCTAAGATAGGGATTGAGAAGATTAAAACTTATGAAAAAGAACTTAGAGATTATTTGGTAAATAGGCTAGGCGAATTAGATTTCATTAAAATATATAATAAAGATAATGAGGCTGCAATTATAACATTTAATATTGATGGCGTTTTTAGTCAGGATGCGGCAATCTATTTAGATAAATATAATATTTGTGTTAGGGCTGGCAATCATTGTGCTAAACTTACTAAAGATGTTTTTGATGTAGCTAATACTGTGAGAGTTAGTTTGAGTTTTTATAATACAAAAGAGGAAATTGATTTACTAATTAATGTACTTAAAAATAGTAAAAATATCTGGGAGGAGATTTTGTAATGGATAGTAATATGAAAAGAAGTATTATTCTAGATCATTATGAAGATGCGAGAAATCGTATGATTCCTGAAAATAAGGAAGATTATGTAACTATTAATAGTAATAATCAAAGTTGTATTGATAATATCAACATATATATAAAACTAGATAATGATAAAATTAGTGATATTAAGTTCGATGGTGAAGCGTGTGTAATTGCAATATCAAGCACTTCTATTCTAAGTGAATTATTGATTGGTAAAACGTTAGCTGAGGCTAAAGATATTGTAGATAATTATTATAATATGATTGAAGAAAAAAACTATAATAGAGAATTGTTAGGTGAAGCAAATGTCTTTGATGATATTTATAAACAACCTTCAAGAAAAACATGCGCGACATTATTTGCTAGGGGAATAAATAGGGTACTTGAAGGAGAAGGTAAAAATGGATAATTATAATAACTTAAAGACAGAATATATTGATATTAAAGATAGATTTTTAGAATCAAAAACTGATATAACTGTACTTGGTAAAATAAAAAACGATACAGAGCGTCAATCAATTATTGAGTTTATATTAACAAGTTCAGATAAAGAAGAAATAGAAAATTTACTTCAATCTTATGAATTAAAATATGAAGAAGTAATGATTGAAATACTTAATGAAAAAATAATTCAAGATATTAAATTTATTGATGAATTAATTTTACAAATAGATAAAATAATATCATTGAATGGCAATTATGATGAAGAAGTGGATGGATTTAAAACGCTCTATGATGAATTAGCAAGTGAAATTGATAAATATTTTGAGTTTTATGATTCTATTTTTAGAGGAAAAGAATCATCTAATAAGCAATATCAGACTGGTGAAAATGTCATCGTTTTCTTTAGAAAAAGTGAAGATTCTAAATTTTTAATTGAAGAAGATATTGATTCTAAATGTAGCACTAATAATGATGCAGTCCAAAATAGAGATTTTTGTTTAGAAAAAATGTTTTTAGCTATAAATAGTGTACCTAGTTATAGTTTTATTCAAAAAAGATTAAATAATTGTGTTACTGCTATTACTACTGGAGATTATGCTAGAAATAAAAGTAAGCAATATCTTTTAAAGAGTAATTATAGTGGCATTGATTGTAATTTTAGTAGATTAAAGTCGCCAACGACAAGGAGTGGTGTTGATAATGCTTTTAGAGCATCTTTTCTAAAAATTACGATGCCACAAGAAAATGTTGATAAAATTGGTGCTAAATCTAGAATGGTTTTATTAATAATTGGAGCAACAGATATAAAGAATCATAATAAAAATTCTGAATATGGAGATTTTATAAATGAATATGAGTTGTATTCAGAACAAATTCAAAAAGTTATAAAAATGTTTGAAGATCCTAATACCCCTCAATCTGAACTATTAAAGTTACTTAATGATAGTAGTGATTTATATAATATGTTTGTTGGTAATATAGAATCAAAAAATAAATAGAGAATTATGTCTTATAGACATTGTTCTTTTTTTTGCCTTTCTTAATATTTTTTATTAAGGAGGCTACTATGAATATTAATGGTTTAACAAATGAAGAAGTAATTCAAAGTAGAAAAAAATATGGTAGCAATATATTTAGCAAAAAGAAACAAGAAACTTTCATTAAATTACTATTAGAGACATTTTCTGATCCAATAATTAAAATTTTATTAATTGCTTTAGGAATTAAAACAATTTTTTTAATAAAAGATTTTGATTGGTATGAGACGGTAGGGATAGTTATTGCTATTATGGTAGCTTCTTTAATATCAAGTATATCGGAGTATGGTTCGATGAGAGCTTTCAATAAGCTTACTGAAGAATCTTCAAAAATAAATGTTAGAGTTAAAAGAAATGGACAGGTTAAGGAAGTTTTAATTAGTGATGTTGTTGTTAATGATATTGTTGTTTTAGGAACAGGAGATAGGATTCCTGCAGATGGAATAATTATATCAGGGAGTATTTCAGTCGATGAATCGATGATGAATGGAGAGGCTAAAGAAGTATACAAAAATCCTGGTAATGACACGCAAGTATATATGGGAACAGTCGTATATTCAGGAGATGCTTTAATGTTAGTAAGACTAGTTGGAGATAATACTTTTTATGGTAAGATGGCTTCAGAACTTCAAGATGACGATACGGAGTCTCCGTTAAAATTACGACTTACTAAATTGGCTCAAGGAATTAGTAAGATAGGATATATATGTTCAGCAATGGTGGCTATATCTTATTTATTATATGTGATAGTAATTAGTAATAATTTTAATGGTAATTTGATTATTAAAACATTAAGTGATGGAAGACTAATGTTTGGGTATATTTTAGAATCTCTTACTTTGTGTGTAAGCATTATTGTCGTATCAGTTCCAGATGGTTAGAGTAAATAATGATAAAAAGTAAAACAGATGCAATTAAAAACTGTTAGATTGATATCTAATAGTTTTTTAATGCCATAAAGGAGAGATTATATGCCAATACAAAGAAAAAATAAGAATAAGAATTATACAATCGTCGATAATTATTTTATTGATGATATTAATTTAAAACCAGCAGGAAAGGGAATTCTTTTATTTATGCTAAGAAAACCAGATGATTGGAGATTTAATTATAAAAATTTTGAAAAGGAATTAGGAATAGGGAAAAAAGCTATTAGAACATTGATTAAAAATTTAGAAGAGTTAAAATATTTAAAAAGAGAAAGAGTAATAGGTGAGAATGGTCACTATAAATGGATCTATTATGTTTATGAAGTACCTTATGATATGGATTTACCATATTCCGTTAAAGGATACATGCTTCATGGAAGTATCTTTGATGATGATATATATTAAAAACGGAATTAAGTAATGCGAATATAACTAATAGATAGAATAGATAAAATTGATAAAATAGATAAAAGGGAATAGTATTAAATAAATAATATAATGGTGAAGATGATGAATATTAAATTTATAAATACAATAAATGATATTTTTATTTGATATAAGTATATTTTTAATGATATAATATTATCAAAATTTATTTTTGGGGGAAATTATGGTTAAAAAATATAAAATAAAAATAGGACAAAGAACATATTACACAATAAGAAAGAGCAGTTATATACTTGGATTAATATGTAAATTAATTTTGGCCAGACGTAGAATTAGTAGATTTTTGAAGAGAAACTTAAAAGAAAGTAAAATAGCATTATATATGTTTTTTGTTTTAATTGCTATTTATTCAATCATTTTTTATGTAGATATTATATTGAAAAATATCGATATTGGTAATAGAAAAGTATATTTAGATTATTTAATATTTATGTGGAAGCAAAGAGATATATTTATTACATCGATACTTATTGTAATGTTCTTAAAAATATTTACTAATGAAACTAGGCATAATAAACTTTTAAAAGAAAGGTTTACTTTATGCTCTAGTATACAATTTTATTTTAATAATTTATTATCTTCGTTAGATTATCATGAAAATGTTGATTTGAAAAAGATTAATGTAAAGGAAATACTTTCTAAAATACCGGCATTAAATGATAACGAAATTAAATATATAGTAAATGAAAATAAAAATATTATAATAAACATTATAAATAAATTTTATTTAATTGATGAAGATGAAGATAAAAACGAAAGTGAAATGATTAATGTTGAAGTTAATTGTTTGTATAATCCAAATATAAGTAATATACAAAAAATAGAAAAAATATTTAATATATATAGTTGTTTATTTTATCGTTTTTATTTAATTTGGAATTTAGATAATCATATAAATAGTATTGTTGAAACCATTTTTTTATCAAATAAAATTATATAATGTTAATTATTAATAATATTAGCAAGCACTGAAAACTTCCTCCCACGAGGCATTTTTCGCGTATTATGGGGTATCCCCAATCCCCTAATTAAGAATTAAATATTTTCATTTTTAATTGTATCAATAAATTTCTTACAATGTTTTGTCATAACATTGTTTTTTAAACTTATAATTCCAAGAGAAATATTTTCTGGTTGTGGTGTAATATCTATCTTATAAAGATTTCCATTTTTTAATTCATCTTTAACATATAATTCAGTAACATACCCAATTCCATATCCCATGTTAATGAAATCAATTAATAAATTTGAACTTGCAATATTCATTTTTGGCTCTATATTAACATTATTATTTTCAAAATATTTTTCGGCACTAGTTCTAGAATTAGATGGATATTCTTGCAATATAATAGGATATTTTTTTAAATCTTGTGGACTCAATTTAGTATTTTCTAAATTAAAATATTTCTTATTTGCTATAAATATATATTTAGTTTTATCTAATTCAGCATAATTTAAATCTCTATCTAGATTATGAGGAAATTTTCCTATTACTAAATCAATAGTACCATTTTTTAATTTATTAATTAGTTCTTTGGTAGGATCGGTATAAATATCTACGATTATATTAGGGTAATTATTATGAAATATTTCAATGTATTTTAATAAATATGTTCTCATTAAAGTAGTACTTATTCCTATTTTAATTGTACCAGTATTTAAATCAGTGAATTCTTTTATCATACTATCAGTTTCTTCTAGTAAAGTTAATGCTTGTTTAACATTAAGAAATATCTTCTTTCCACATTCATTTAAAACAACTCCTTTTTTAGTTCTAATAAATAAAGTAGTATTTAACTGACCTTCTAGATTTTTAATCTGTTTTGTGACAGCTGGTTGAGAAATATTAAGTATTTCACTAGCTTTGGTAATATTGCCTGTTTCGGCAACTACATAAAAAATTCTATATAGTTCTAAATTAATCATCATAACCTCCAGTTATTGCACATATAAAAAATATGTATTTTAATTATATCAAAAAATGTTATATAATGCAATTAGAAGAGGTGAAATTATGAGAAAAAATGAAATTAAAGAAATTGTTATGGAAGGAGCTACTGGTGAATATTCACATGTAGTAATATGTTGTGATACTTTTGATTATGAGGATTATCCAGTATATGTTAAATATGGAGAAGACATTAGAAAAGTTATAGAAAGCCATAATAATAGTCAAAATATGAGTAGAGTTATGGAAGTATATAATTATAATTTAGATTTAGAAAGGCAATTAAATGAAAGTATGGCATATCATATAGAACCTTTAGGTAAGATTAAAAAAGATACTAAAAGAAAAGAAGAAAGTATAATTAACCATAATGATGATATAAGTGAAAATCTAAAAAAAGCAATTGAATATGCTACAAAAATGCACAAGGGTCAAACAAGATTGACTGGGGAACCATATATAAATCATCCACTACATGTATTACAAAATGTATTAAAATATAAAGAATCAAAAAATATTGAAACATTATTAATCAGTGCTTGTTTACATGATACAATAGAAGATACATCTGCTACTTACTACGATATAGTAGAAAGATTTGGACCACAAGTAGCTAGTTTAGTTTTGGAAGTTACTACAGATGAAGATATGAAAAATGCACTTGGAAAGTGCCAATATTTATCAATAAAAATGAAAAATATGAGTAGTTGGGCTCTTGTAATTAAATTATGTGATAGACTTGATAATGTAAATGATTTGCTAAGATGTAAAGATAATGCATTTAAAAATAAATATATTAATGAAACAATAGAAATTTTAAATTATTTGATAGACAATGCGAAACTATCAAAAACGCACTTAACGATAATAGAACAAATTATATTTTTATTAATTCAATTATGTAAAAGTGATAGTGAAAAAATAATAAAATTAGCTGAACTAATTGAAAAATACACTAAATTAAAAACTCAAATTTTTTATAATAAAGAAATATTTGAAGAAGCTGAAGGAATTATCTTTTATGAACATTATGGTACTTATTATTATGATAGTGAAAATGTAATTGCTAATATGGTAAACGATTTTGAATATGATTCGAATAGACGGCAAGAAGTGCTTGCGAAATATGAAAAGTTAAAAAAATTAACATAAAATTAAATCTTCTATTGACAAGTGTATAAAATACACATATAATTAAATTGGAGATGAGGTTATGGAAGTAAAAAATCCATTATATAAAAATATTGGTATTCATGTAGTTAGTTCAATATTTACTATTGAAAATGGAATAGTTAAAGTATTATTAATAAAAAGAACTAATAATCCTTATAATGGATACTGGGCACTTCCTGGTGGAGGATTATATAATAATGAGTTAGTTATTGAAGGAGCAAAAAGAGAATTAAAAGAAAAGACAGGATTAGATAGTGTTGATTTATCGATGTATAAAATCTTTGATAAAATAGATAGATCACCACTTAAAAGAATGATTGCAATTGCTTATATTGGTGTAATTGATAAAAAACGTGCTCATTTATTGACAGAAACTAATAAAACATCTTCTTCTGATTGGGTTGATATAAATAATATTCCAGAGTTAGCTTATGATTATAATGAAATATTAAATGGAGCGATTGATAAATTAAAAGAGTTAATTCAAACAACTGATATTTTAAAATCATTATTTCCAAGTGAATTTACTTTAGCTGAACTTCATCAAGTATATGAATCGATTTTAAATACTACAATTGATAGAAGAAATTTTAGAAAGAAAATGATAAATAGTGGACTAGTTATTGATACGAATAAAACTATCAATTATAAAGGAAAAAAACCTGCAAAATTATATGTATTTAATAATAAAATAAAAAATAAAAGCATATTTTAATGCTTTTTAAAACTCGCAAAATGTGTATAAAATACACATTATAAGATAGGGGGATTATATGGGATTTGAAAAACCACCATAAGGTAATTATAATTATTTAAAATAAATATAGGGAGGGAAAGAAATGATATATATAAAAGATAATAAAGATGTTTTAGAAAAATATGATGTAATATTTGATCAAACAAAACTAGAAGAATTAAAAAGTAGGGTAATTAAAAATTGTAGTGAAATAAGAAATGTTAAAACAGAGTGTAAGTTGTGTTATGTACCTCACGATGATATTCATAAGTATGATGCTGATAGGAATGCAACATTATATCATTATGAAAATATTAAATATAAAAAATCTGGTAATACTGCTACTGAATGGGATCATTATGATGAATATGAAGTTGATTTATATGATTGCGAATATACTGAATACAAGTGTCAGTATTTGGCTGATTTTATTTCTGATATTATTATAGGTAAAGAAAAAAGTATAACCATCTTATTTAATAGAGATCTTAAATCTATAGATAGATTTCCAACAGTAAAAAAGCAGATTGCTTTATTAAGAAGAAAGTTGTCAAAAAAGTCTAGTGATCATAAATTAATGGAAGCTAAAATAAACGAATTAAATAATAAATATAGTGAATTTAGTAAAAAAACAACTAACATAAGTGAAAGTTATAAAGAGCTTGAATCATTAATCAGTAGTTATACTGAAGAAATATCTAAACTTGAAAATAAGGATAATGAAAGAGTAAAACAAATTCGTAATGAATTAAACTATTTATTAAGTATTGAAGAATTAAATCAAAATCAACAACCAATTGATGCTTATTTTGAAGAATTGATTTCTTTAGTAGAATTTAGATTAGTTGATACTATTGGTAAAAATGAAATTAATAGAATAAATGAATTTTTCGATGAAGAGATAATTCCATTTGAAATGAAAAAAGTAAAGACTTTAATTAGAAAAAAATAATATAGGAGAAATAATGATATGACTGAAGAATTTTTAACAATGATTAAACAAAAGGCTTATGATGAATTAAAACAAAATAAACTATATAATAAGAAAGTTGATAGAGTTAATAAATTATTGCAGTATAAATGTATTTTAGAATACTTTAGTCTTGTTGAAAAAGAACCTACCAGACTTCAGTATAGAAATGTTTCATTTGATGATATTGTTAGTAGATTATTTAATAGAGAAGTTTATAAAATTAAAGATACAGAAACCAACCATATATATGTATATCGGGGTACATATTTACTTGATCATTTTTGCGATATTGAACATGGACCAACAGGTATAGTTGTTGGGAGAAATGATCCATCTGCACAGTATCGAACTTATCATGATTTAGAACAATATTTTGAAGTAGATATTCCTATAAATAAATTTGATGAATTTGAACAAAACGATTATATTCTATTTGTGGGAATATCTAGATATTACGAAATTCAAAAAGAATTTATTGTTGATGCAATTAAGTATAATCAAGATGTGGCAGTAAAAAATATTTTAAAAAAGTATAGTAAGAAAAAATAATTGTTGTCTATTTTTAAAAATAAGTATATAAAACCTCGCTTCTTGTGCCAAGAAAGCGAGGTTAATAATTAATAATATTAAATCGTTATTTATTTCTTTTTATCTTTGTTAATGCTTTTTGATTATTTTCTAATTTCTTTTCTTCGAATCTAATTCTTCTTAATAATAGTTCTGTAAATTTTATTCTTAATTCTTTTGAATCAACTGGATAAAAATCTTTTTTGTGTTCTTCATCTTTTAATGTTGCATAACACTTAATATCATTAAGATTTATTTTTATTACATCATTACCATTACTTTCTAAAATTATATATTTTAATATTTCAGATTCTATTTTAACATCGACATCAATTTTTTCAACAACAGCACTAATGAATTTTTTAGTTCGATGATTTTTATAATTTAAAGGATAACATACTAATGAATCAACTAGCATTTTTGATAATTCTTTTGGATTCTCAAGTATTTTTGAATTAGTATAATCTTTAAATCTTAATGCTTTAATATTGCACATTTTAATACCATATGTATCGCATTGTGTTAACGATGATGGTATATCTAGTATTTCGTTATAAGTTTCTATTTGGGAATAATAACCAATTTTTTCTAAACCATCATTTAAAATCATGCCTTTAGTATTTTGAGGCATTATATATGAACTATTTATTTTTTTTAAAGATTTAGGAAAAATTACAACTTTATTTTTAGCTTCATTAATTACTTTATTTAGATAATAATTATGTGTTTCATAATTTCCTTGTAATATTTTTATACCTTCTGGTAATAAATAAAGATTACTATACTTTACTTCATTAGGAATTCTATCAAATATATCATTAGCCATAAGAAAGTAATTACCATATATTTCTTTATATAGAGTATATAATTCTTTTAAACATTTATAATAATCAGGTATTCCTTTATTATCAATTATTTCTATTACAGTACTTAGTGGAATTTTATCGTCAAAGACAAATGCTCCATTATGCTCTTTAAATATATTAAAACATGGATTAATAGGTAACTTATGGATATTTATTTTGTTATTTAATAATCGATAAAAGTCTTTTTTTGAATCAAGAGATAATAATAATCTAAGTGCTTCGACACTGATATGATAATCTTTAGTACCATAAAATTCAAATCTTTTACCATCGTCTTTAAAATAATTAGCTAACATTTTTTTAATATTTTGTTCAGTATATAAATCATGTTGCTTTACGGTAATAGATTCATGTATTGCATTAACTACTTGATTGGCTCCTCTGGCAATATTAAACTGTTTATGAGTAATTATACTAGCATATATTTTACTTTCGATATCAGTTACATTACCAAATATTAAATTATCTAGGTAACCATCATAATAGTTTTCACTAATATCAAAAGTTAATATTCTAAATTTAGCACTATATAAGCTATACCAGTCATCATATGTAACAAGATTTCGACCAAATTTATGGTATAGCATATATTGTTCTTCTAACTTGTTTAGGTCTTGTAATAATCTATTTTTAATAGTTTTAGCTTCACGATAATTTAAATCAGGGGTATATTTAATACTATCAGCACTACCATTTAAATACCACATGCTTGGTTTATTAAGATATAAATATTCTTCCATTTTAGTTTCTAGTAGGGCAATTATAGCCATTTGTTTATAAATATTATTATCAGTTAATTCTTTTTCAGAAAATATTTCATTTACATTCATAACGTATGATGCATATTCAATAGTTTTATCTCTTCTTTTCTCTATAATACTAGGATACAGTCTATTATCACTAATACTTATGTGAGTTAAATAATTATCAATTTCAGTTTTTATAGATGTTTTTTGAGATATAAGAGTATATAGTGATATCTTTAAATTATCAATTTCAGTTTTTAAAGTATTTCTATTTCTGATTGGTACTTTTCTACTTTTTTCTAGTTCTAATAGGGCAATTAATCTAGCAATAGTTTCATTTTCTATTTTAATTATTGCTTCTAAATATAATTTGAGTTTAAGTAGTATTATCTTGTTATCTAGTAATTCTTGTTTTTCATAAGTATAATAATCTTCTTTCATAACAATATTAAGAAGAAGATTTATATACATATCTTTTTTACTAATTAATTCATTACTTGAAATATCTTTAGTTATGATAGTTTTCTTTTGAGATAATATTTCTAAACATTCTTTTTTATATTCTTCTATTAGTTCTAAAGCTTCTTTATTATCTTTAAAATATTCTCTACCTGGAATTTGAATTAAATCACCAATATTAATAATTCCTACTTGTTGTTCATTAAAGAAGAATGCTCTTAATTTATCTATAAATCCCATGATAATCACCTCCCTCAGAATTTGACTTTATATTATAATATAATTGTTTTTAAAAGTAAAATAAAAACGACTTATCATTTTCAGATAAATCGTAGTTATTTCTTCTTAGTTAATGTTTCTGTTTTTTCTAATAAATCGGTCCAATGACCACTAGGCATAAATGCTGATGTATCTTGTCCATTTCTTCGCGCTTCCTCAAATGCATTCCATTGTTTATCAGTAAGAACATTTTTAAAGTGATTATCATAAAATCTAAACCAAGCCCAATATGATGGTGTTGAAGTAATGTGTTTGTCGATTGCAGGTTCTTCTAATTCTACACCAAACTTTGTTGTTTGATATACCATATATTCTAATGCATATTGTTCTTCAGTTAAATCGATTTCTGGTATTCTTCCGTGTGCCATATTATGCCTGCAACTCCAAATATGACCTCCCATAGCGTCAATTGCAAAATATAAATCAACTTCATATTCATCATAATGATCCCATTCAGTAGCAGTATTACCAGATTTTTTATATTTAATATTTTCATAATGATATAATGTTGCATTCCTATCAGCATCATACTTATGAATATCATCGTGAGGTACATAACACAACTTACACTCTGTTTTAACATTTCTTATTTCACTACAATTTTTAATTACCCTACTTTTTAATTCTTCTGATAACATAGGCATATTTGCTAATGCTGCCATAAAATTAGTTTTTGCGTAATTATTTAAAGGTTGCTGTTCGAAATCCATACTCCAATCATATGCAGAATAATTATCTTCTTTTTCAAATACATTTCCTTGATAATCAAATATAACTGCACTATATTGTCCACCAATATTACTTTCACCTATAAGTGTAGAGTTAGTGAACTGTGATGGTTCTTTTCCTGATTCATAATCAGCTGGAAGTAATTTATAACCGCTTTCCCAGTTTATACCAGTTAACATATATCTATCAATGTTATAATATCTTTCTAATGCATCTAATACTATGGCATTATCTGAATTCTTATCCTTTACATATGTTAATATCTTCCATACAGTAAATGTTGGAATTCTTTTTAAATGTTGATTATATTGTCTTCGTTCTTCTAACGCATTTATAGATTCTTGTACTGTTTCTAGAAATATAGGCTGCTTTTTTAATGCTTCAATATGTTTATATAAAACTGTATCTTCAATATTTTCGTCTGCAAATAAGAATTCTTCATAGGCATTTACAATATCGTCATTTACATTTGCAAATAAATATGGTTTTGGTTCTTTTAAATTTTTTTCATGTTCACTTATAAATATTAGTAAATGATATATTTCATAATCAATCATTGTGGATTTTGTTTCATCAGTAGTTTTTAATTTCCGATTCTTAAGTTTTTCTATTAATTCCTTATTTTTTTTATTTGCTTTTTATAATAATCCTTTTCAATTCCATAATTAATACACATTGCTAAAATTAGATCTTTATTATCGTATAGATATAAATATCTTTTCATTAATTCATCTTGTACTATATTAATATTCATGAAAACCTCCTTGGATCAGTTATATCGTTTTTTGTATAATTTATTATCGTAATGATTAAAGGATTTTGTTGTAATTACTTCTTTTTAGTTTTTGCTTTGGTTTCTTCTAATGCTAAGAAATCATTTAATGCTTTATGCATTTCTTCACATGTTAATCTTTTTCCGTGGCGTTGAACCTGTAAATTAAATAAATAAATTATAAAATCTTGAACATAAGGATAATCAATGAAATCATAATGTGAAAATGATGTTGGCATTGAATGCTTTAATTCAAAATTATTTAACAAGAAACCGAAACTAATTGTTCTTTTATCGTTCTTTTCGTAGTCACAAAGGTTATAATCTTTAATAATCCACCTTGCATCATCATATTTATATTCGGTTACTTCGCCAACTAATCTTTGATATATTTCATATCCCAATCCTAATCCTAAAAATCTATCAATATTCTCACTTTTACTCATAATGAATTCAGTTATATTTCTATCAGTGGCTATCCCAATAAAAATGTCTTCAGAACACCTTGGTGGGTAACAACCACATTGCCTAATTTTTTTATAAATAATTGGCATGAATCGTTCCCTTTCTTTATAAGAAAGTAAATCTGATATTGAAAATATAATTGATTCATCAAAAATAGCACATCGATTAATAAAATTATATAAGTTGTATTCTTTCATACCAATAATATGCATTTTTTTATTTAGTTCCTTTTTTTCATTTTTAAGATTATTAAATCTTTCTGTCAATTCTTTATCAAATTCCATTATTTATTTCTCCTTTTTAATTTTTATATAATGATTCTATTCGTTAAATCAATTATTTCCTTCTTGTTAATTTATATTTAGCGTTTTCATAACTTCTTTTAATTTTGGTAGAGAATGGTGTAAACTTTTTTGATATGATTGCAACTGTCATTGTAAGATTATCATATAATTTTTCTATTTGCTTACATTTTTCTATATAGTATTCTTCTGTATCACTGTTATTATTAATAGCTTCTTTAACCTCTTGTTCCATTAATGATACTGGATATTCGAAATATGGAGCAATTGGTGAATACAATTTATCATTTTTGCATTTTTCTACATCTTCTTTTAATAGATTCAATCCCATTCTGTATTGTTGTTTAAATGTAATATTGTTCTCCATGATTAAATTCTCCTTTGTTGACTATATATTATAATATAATTATTTTTAAAAGTAAAATAAAAATAGCGGATATGTAATATGATTGACAAAGTAAGTAAAAAATGCTACCATATACAACCAAGAAAGAGGGGAATATAATATGCCTGGTTATACATTTCCAGATCCAACGCCATCTAATAAACAATTTAAAAATATTGTTTTAGGACAAACGAAAGATAATTATATAAAATTAATAAATAAACTTAAAAATCTATTACCAATTGAATGTGGTGATAAACTTAAAGCTTTGGAAGAAGTTATATCATATGTTAGTGGAATACTATATGGTGATGATTTGCATCGCTTTGCGACATATAATTACTATAAAAAATATGTAATTACAGCTCTAGATGAATTGGCGTTGTATGTTCAGGAACATTCTTTAATGCAATATAGTCAGGAGTTAGCATTGCTTAAAGATGAGATAAATGATTATTTATCAAAAAAAGAGCAATATTTAAAAGATATATCTGAATTAGAGAAACAAAAAGAGAAATTACAAAGTCAAGTTGATAATTTAAAAGAAGAAAATCAATTATTGATAGATGAAAATACTAAAATTAAAGCAAGTGTTGATGAATATAGTAAGAAAATGCGAAAATTTGGCAATGACAATCAAGTTATTTGGGAAAAAGTAAAAGATAATGATCCAATATATGCTATAACACCTAATACAATTCATGATTATATTTATGAATTAGAAAGAGCATATATGTTTAAACTAGGAGTGAGTGAAGAGGAATGTAAAAGTGATTTTATGCTTAATTCATCTGGTTTATATGCACTTAAAAAATTACTTTCATCATTTAAAGATCACAATAATTATGATAAATCAATTAGTTATTGCATAAGAAAATGGGATTACTTAGGAATTGATAGTTCTTGTGGAATTACTTTAGGAAATATAATGAGTAATATTAAATTACCAAAGATTGTAGAACGTACTTCCACTTTACCAATTGTAAATTTGACTAATGATGTTGGAGATTTAAATAGTGTGTTAAGAGAATTACATTATCAAAGAGTAGCTTTTGAGGCATTAGCAAAGCAAAGAATTGCGGAAGCTCAACTTTATTCGTTGCTTATGGCACTTAAACAAATTGCTCCTGAAGGCTATGATTTTACTCAATTTGCAGAAATTATGGATGCATATCCAATTAAACCATTATTAGAAGATGATGGTCAAAGTTTTACTAAAAAGCGTTAAATATTAATAACTGGAAAGAATATTTTTTCTTTCCTTTTTTAATAGATTATGACTACAATAATCAAAAACGATTTATCATTTTTGATAAATCGTATTTATTTTTTTTCAATATTTGAACTTTTTTCTAATAAATTGCCAAAATTCACAGATAAGATTTCTTCAGCTTTTTGATGCAATTCTGGATATATTTCTCCTAATGTTTTAGTTAGCATAATTTGATATTTTTGTTTTTCATTTAAATCGGCATTATTAACAATAATGGCAAATTCTCTTAAAGTAAAATATGAATCTAATGATACCCCCATTTTATCAAATCCATTTTTTAAAAATTCAATATTTTGTGGATCTCTTTTACCATTTTCAATGGAATTTATGTATGGAGAAGTACAACCAAACATTTTAGCTACATCAATTGTCTTTAAATCTTTGACTATGCGAATCATTCTAAATGGATTAATACTTTTATCAAAGTGAGTAGTTTTATTTATAAATTCATGATTATTGCTTTCTGATTGAGATGTATTTTTTAATAACTCTTTAAGAGCTTTTTCCTTTTCATCATCACTTAGTGTATTATTTTCTAATAATAGTTTTGCTTTTTCTAATATTTCTTTCATAATACAACAATTCCTCTCTATAATATCTTATAATAAATAGTTAATTATCGAATATAGTGTATCATAATTTAGATTTCAAGCCAATTAGTGTATATAGTTATGTAATAATTACTTTAGTTTTCTTGTTTTTGAAAAACCAACTTCAACAATATCTTTTTTTATTGTATTTCCTTCTAAATGATATCCATCAGGTACAAGGTATCCATGTTCATTATGATATCCATTTTGGATAACATAAAATAAATTATTGTCATAATCGTATTGTTCTAAATGATATCCTGTTTCTGGAACAAAAGAAGCATCAACTAATCCTTCTGGATTTTTAACTATTTTTGAATTTTCTTCTAGGTGAAATCCTGTAGGAATAGAAATAGCTATATCTTTTTTAATTGTATTTCCCTCTAAATGCCATCCATCAGGAATAAGATACCCGCTCTCATTATGATATCCATCTTGAATAACATAAAATAAATTATTGTCATAATCGTATTGTTCTAAATGATATCCTGTTTCTGGAACAAAAGAAGCATCAACTAATCCTTCTGGATTTTTAACTGCTTTTGAATTTTCTTCTAGGTGAAATCCTGTAGGAGCAACAATATCTATATTACTAGTATTTAGCGTTTCTCCAAATACTATAGATTTGTTACTTGTTTTATTATGCGAATCATTAGTATGTAAACAGGCACCAAGTGTAATAGCTACTGCTAACATACCTATACTTGCATAATTTGATATATTATTTTTTTTCATTATAAAATCCCCCCTCAACGAGTTAATATAATAGCATACTTTTGTTTATATGTCAATTTTAATGGAGATACTTGTAATATAATAATCTATAATTTATATAAAGTGTTTTTTAATTATTAAAATAATCTTTAATTATCTTTTTATAGGCAATGAATTCTATATCTTGATTGTTTATTTGTAGAGTATATAATATTTTCCCATATAAACTATTTAAATATTTATCTTTATCTTGAATATTTAATTTCATTAAATGAGAAGTTAGCCCATACTTCTTAATATAATATATTTCTTGTCTTATTTTCTTACGATATTTAGAATCTACTTGTGCTTTTTCATTAACGACTATTCCTGTTACAAATTGACTTGAACTTTTTGTTATAACATGAATTTTATCATTATTTAATTGTAATCCTAATTTATATAACATTTTTCTAACTTTTATTATTACCTCACTAGGTTTAAAATTGCCTGAAAAAGTCATATCATCTGAATATCTTGTATAAGATATATTTTTTTCTTCACACCAAGCACCTATTACCTCATCAAAATCTTTCATTACTAAATTAGAAATATATGCAGATGTTGGTGAACCCTGAGTTAAATGTTCATCATATGTACATAAATATGTTAATAATATTCCAACAGATTTAGGAAAATATTCTATTGGAAAACAAGAATTATATATATCTACAAATGATATATTTTCGAAGAAATCTTTGATATCTAGTTTTAATATTATCTTTTTATTAATATGTGGAATAGCATTATCTTTTAATGATATTCCTTTATGATATGCTTTAGCATATTTTGATATAGATTTATTATTAAGTATGTTTTCTAAAATTTGTTTCTGAATATGTTTTAATAATGAATTTGGTTCATATATTGTTCTATATTTACCATTTCTTTTTTTAATTTTATAAATTCTATAATTATTTTCAATATTATTACTTATTGAGTATAATGTTTTTATGTATTTTTTCTCATCTTTACAATTAAATAAATTGAGAGATAGCAAAAATTCATTACATTCTTTTGTACCGATGTATTTCCACACTTTTACTACCTCCCAACTTTTATACAGTGCTAATGATATTATAATTTGGAAATGGACTTTAAGCGGAGTGCAACGAAGCGGCTACATGAAATGTAGATTAGTCCTTTGGAGAATTATAATTAAATCATCTTTACTAAATATAGTCCCTTAACAACTCGTTAAAGTAGGAATAAATCCAATCACCACTGCACAAGTATTATATCACATAATTTTATTTAATTAAATTAATTCAAAAAACGACTTATCATTTATGATAAATCATAGTTATTCCTTGCTAATTGTATAAATTTTTTCAAGAATATTCATATTATTACTTATTTCATCAATTAAATTTTTGTTATATTTTTGTTATTGCTTTTGGGAATTGCTTTTGTAAAGAAAAAAGATTGCTACGTATAAAATGCACAAATTACAATCTTTATTTTATTTAATTATTATTAAAGTAATCTTTAGATGCTTTAAAAAATAATGGTAATAATTTGGTAGTAATATTTTTATCAGTAATTTCCACTAAATCATTATTATCTTCATAACAAAACAATAATTCATCTGGGTTGTTTATATTTGTTAAATAATAATAATTAATTTCTTTATAATTTACTTTACTAGTGATTACATATTTATTATTGTCATCTAAAGTTATTACATCTTTAATTTTCATTTTATCTTGAACCCCTTGATTTATCAAGTTCATCATTTAATTTTTCAACTTTACTTTCTAGCATAGTTTTCTTTGAAAGGGCTTGAGCCATAAAATAAATTGAAGTCGTACCAACACATACACTACCACTACCAATAATAATATCAACAAAAGCTCTAACAGTTTCTTCTTCAACGTACCCAGCAGCAATAAAATTCATACCTACTGCAAGTCCAACTGTTCCTAATAAAAATGCTCTTTCGGATATAGTTTTTTCGGATTTAATTAGTTCACTATATTCCTCAATATTTTGAACTTTAAATCTTTTTTCTTGTTTCTCCATTTGTAAAACCTCCTTTGTTGGTTATATATTTTAGCATAATTTGATTAAATTTCAAGTATTCATAGCAAAAAAACGGCTTAATATAAGTCGTTTGATTAAAGAATAATTAATTAATAGTCATATTGGTGCAAAACTTCTTTCTTTTTTAGAATGGTATATTCTCCATTTTCAGTTATAGACAATTCTGTAATTCCTTTTCTTAATACATCATCAACATGAATGTATTAAGAAAAGTTAGATAATTTTCAAAGGACGATTTAGATAATAACATTAAAATCGTTCTTTTCTATGTCTTTATAATTTTTTTTAGATAATTTTTGTATTTTTAATATATATTTTTTGTATAAAAAGTATATAATTCTTTTACTTGATTTTTTAAAATTTGACAAGTATAATTGTTATAATAGTGGAAGTACTATGGAGACGAATATTATTAATGTTGTACGAAGAGCAATGCTTGGAAATAGGCATTGTTTTTTTGTCGTATCTTTTAAAGAATTAAATAATATTCTTTTTAATATTTTTAAGTAGGAGGCTTAGGTATGGATAAGTATAAGATCAATCTGTTTTTTGATGAGGATGGGAAAGATTTAAATGATTTGGTTAATGAGTTATTGGCAAATATTGTTAGTGAAAATAATAATTTGTACAATTGCAATTAGGATTAATATGATGTATATTTATCTTGATTGCATTTGTTTTACAAAGATAGGAGGGTAAATGATAGATTTTTTATCAATGGTAAAACAAATAAAATATCGAGTGGCAATTTATATAAGATTATCCAAAGAAGACATCGATAAGCATGAAGAGAGTTTAAGTGTTACTAATCAGAAAAATGTCTTGGAAGCATATGTTAAAGAACAACAATATGAATTATATGATATTTATATTGATGATGGATTTACAGGTACTAATTTTGATAGACCGGCATTTAAAAGAATGATTAATGATATTGAACTTGGTAAAGTAAATATGGTTGTTACGAAAGATTTATCGCGACTTGGTAGAGATTATATTGAAACTGGTGAATATGTTGAAAAATATTTTCCAATGCATAATGTAAGATATGTAGCATTACTTGATGGAATTGATACGATTGCGGATACATCAAATAACGATATTGCCCCATTTAAGGCAGTAATAAATGATATGTATTCAAGGGATAATTCAAAAAAGATTAGAACAGCTTTAAAAACTATGCAAAGACAAGGCAAATGGGTAGGGGGATGCCCACCATTTGGGTATATGGTCGATCCAAAAGATAAGAATCATTTAGTACCAAATGAAGACGAAGCCAAAATTGTTAAAGATATATTTAGATATGCTAGTAACGGATTAACTTATTATCAAATTGCCGAAAAATTAACAATAGACAAAGTACCTACATCATCCATACTTAGAAGTACAAATAGAAAAGGTAAGATGGCTATTCAAGGATACTGGAGTACAAAGACAGTAAAAGGAATACTATCTAATGAGTTATATTTAGGGGATATGGTCCAAAATAGGAATAGTAGGATTAGTTATAAAGTTAGAAAGAATGTTAGGAATGCAAGAGAAGATTGGATAATTGTCCCAAATACCCACGAGCCACTTGTTGATAGAGATACCTTTAATCAGATTCAGAAGATATTATCTAATTCAAAGATAAGAAGTAAGAAACAAGTATATAGAGCATTAGATGGACTATTATATTGTGCTGATTGTGGTCATAAGATAACGATATGTTCACCTAATAAGAGTGGTTACACATATATTGTTTGTAATTATTACCGCATGCATTCACGAGAGCATTTATGTACTTCGCATTCATTTAATTATGATGTGTTAGAAGAACTTATCGTAAATGAGCTTAAAAAGGTATTTAAATTAAGTTTGAATAGGGATAAGATACTAGATAAAGTAAAAGAATATTATGATAATAATGATGTAGTATTAGCCACTCAGTTAAAAATAAAAGAAATGGAATCTAATATTAGCAACAAAGAAAGTCAACTTGATAAGATGTATTTGGATAAGCTAGATGAAAAGATTACTAATGAGATGTACGAGAGAATTAGAGATAAACTTAATAGTGAGATTAATAAGTTAAAGAATGAGAAAGAAGATTTAATGTTGGTTTTCAACAACTCTGTTGATATGGATGGTAAAGATAAAGAATGTGATAAATTAGTAAAAGAATTTTTAAATTTAGAGAAACCATCTAGAAATATAATGTTAGAACTTATTAATCGGATAGAGATACATAAAGATAAGACAATAGATATACATTTCAATTTTAGGAAATTGAATTTTTTATTAAAAGAAAATCATCATTAAAAGAACTAACCAGAAGGACTTCCAATGATGATTACTTTGGTATTGTCCTCAAATATGAAAAGAATGCTAAAGAATAATGTTTTAGTAAGAAAACTAATTGGCATAGAAACAGCTGGAAACATCAATATTTTATTTACTGATAAAACAGGTACTTTAACTAAAGGAAAATTAGAAGTAATAGGTTTTTTAGCTGGAGATGGAAATGATTTAGAATATACCTATATGAATAAAAAACTGAAAGAGTTATTTAATATGAATATGAGTATTAATAATGAAAGTGTATATGATAAAGATAACAATAAGATAGTTGGTGGCAATATTACTGATAGAGCTATTTTAGATTATGTTAAAGAATATAGGATAGACTATTCATTGGTGAAGCAAGAACCTTTTAATTCAAAAGATAAATATATGTATACAAAAATTAAATATAATAATCATACGATTAATTTAGTTAAGGGTGCTTATGAAGTAGTTAGTAAAATGTGCAATAGTTATTATGATAAAGATGGAAATAAACATATTTTTGATAAAAATAATACTAGTAGTAAGATAAGTGAATTGTCGGTTAATAAAATAAGATTATTAGCTTTAGCAGTTAATGTAGATAGGGAAACAATAAATAATATGACACTACTTGGTTTTGTTATGTTAAAAGATGAAATAAGAGAGAATGTTGCTTTGGGGATAGACTTAGTTAAGAAAGCGGGTATTCAAACGGTAATGATTACCGGTGATAATAAAGAAACAGCAATAGGAATTGCTAAGGAAATTGGACTTATCGAAGACCAGGAAGATATAATTTTAACGCATGATAAATTAGATATGATGACTGACGAAGAGATTACTGAGATACTTCCTAAAATAAGAGTAATTGCTAGAGCTATGCCTCAAGATAAAAGTAGATTAGTTAATCTTGCTAAGCGGCTTGATTTGGTTGTTGGAATGACAGGTGATGGCGTAAATGATGCGCTAGCATTAAAGAAAGCTGATGTTGGTTTTGCGATGGGGAGTGGTACAGAAGTAGCTAAGGAAGCCGCTGATATCGTTATAATAGATAATAATTTTTATTCAATTACAAATGCTATTTTATATGGTAGGACAATTTTTAAAAGTATTCGTAAGTTTATTATTTGTCAATTAACCATTAATTTTTGTAGTTTGTGTGTTTCAATCATCGGACCATTTATTGGCATACCTGTACCAATTACAGTTATTCAAATGTTATGGATAAATATGATTATGGATACTTTATCTGGCTTTGCTTTTTCATATGAACCAGCCCTACCGGAATATATGGAAGAGCCTCCAAAAAAGAAAGATGAAAATATTATTAATAAATATATGCTAAATCAAATATTGGTAACTGGATTGTTTTCTGCTACAATTTGTATCTTTTTCTTAAAGAGTAATTTAACAAATGCTATTTTTAGAGATGATATTTTAACGGCTTTTTTTGGATTAATTATCTTTATTAGTGTTTTAAATAGTTTTTCCGCAAGAACTCATCGATTAAATATTTTTGCCAATATTACTAAAAATAAAGTCTTCATTGCAGTAATTACTTTTGTCTTTTTAATGCAAATATATTTGATATACCGTGGTGGTGAGGTATTTAGAACTAGTGGTCTAAGTATATACGAATTTATTATTATGTTTATCTTTTCATTATCAGTAATTCCTATAGATTTTATTAGGAAAATTATATTAAAAGCTAAAGATATGGAATTGGGTGTATAGAAAAAGTCATCATAGATGACTTTTAATTTTCAATTAATTTAGTAATTAATTCTTTTATTGATATGCCTGTTTCTTTAAATAGAAGGGGATACATACTGATACTGGTAAATCCAGGCATGGTATTAACTTCATTAAAGTATAAAATATCATAGTTATAATCATATAGAAAATCGATTCTAGATAAATTTTTTAATTCTAATACGCTAAATATTTTTAATGATAATTCTTGGATTCTTTTAGTTAATTCGTTGGATATAGGTGCAGGGATTAATAAATCACTGTTACTTTCATATTTAGCTTCATAATCATAAAAAGTATTTACGGATTTAATTTCGCCAACTGGTGATACTTTTAATTTTTTATCTTTTAAAACGGCACATTCTAATTCTCTTGCTTTAATAAATTTTTCAATAATTACTTTATTATCATATCTAAAAGCTTCTTTGATATTAGTGTTTAATTCTTTTAAATTATTAGCAATATTAATGCCAATTGATGATCCACATTTAGCGGGTTTTACAATAACCGGAAAATCAATAGCGATTCTTTTTAATGGCTTGTTTTCAGTAATGGTAATATAAGGCACTTGAGGAATACTATATTTTTCACAAATTATTTTAGTTAGATCTTTATCATAACTAATGATTGAGCCAAGCAAATCAGGACCGACATATTTAATATCAAACATATTTAGCATACCTTGCAAATTGCCATTTTCTTCAGGATTACCATGAATAATTGGAAACACTTTGTCAAACTGTTTTAAAAAATCAATAATGTTAGTAATCTTCTTTAATTTTCCTCTTGTCCAATCTTTGGTTAAAGCATCTAAATTATCATTAAAGATATACCAATTATTATCTTTAGTTATACCTACGGAAGTTACATTATATTTCTTTCTATCAATATTTTCTAATATTGTTTTGGCAGACAAACAAGAGATATAATGCTCATAAGAATTACCACCAAATAAAACTAATATTTTTTTCATAATACACCTCTATATTTATTATATCACAAGTAATTAGTTTACTTTATTATATTGTCAAATATTCTTTATTATGATATATTAAAGTAAATAAAGGAGGATTTATGACGTTAGTTATAATGGCTGCCGGGATGGGCAGTAGATTTGGTGGTTTAAAACAAATTGAACCAATCGATGAATATGGTAATTTTATAATTGATTACTCTATTTATGATGCAATTAAGGAAGGATTTACAAAGGTAGTATTTATTATTAAGAAAGAAAACTATGATATTTTTAGAGAAACGGTAGGGGCTAGAGTTGAAAAATATATTGATGTTGAATATGCTTTCCAGGAATTAGATAAATTACCTGATGGGTATACGGTACCAGAAGGTAGAGTTAAACCATGGGGGACTGGACATGCAATATTATGTGCCAAAGACTTAGTACATGAGAACTTTGCAATTATCAATTCTGATGATTTTTATGGAAGAGATGCTTATCGTGTGATAGCTAATTTCTTAAAAAATAATCATGATGAAACAAAGTATGCAATGGCTGGTTATAAAGTTAAAAATACTTTAACTGAAAATGGCTCTGTTAAAAGAGGCGTATGTCAATCTGAAAATGGCTATTTGACAGAACTCATTGAAAGTAAAATAGAAAAGATAGATGGTAAATTAATGGCTACGCCACTTGAAGGCGGTAATGACTTTGAGGTTAATGGCGACGATTTAGTGTCAATGAATATGTTTGGCTTTACACCTAAAATGTTTACTAAACTAGAGGAAGGTTTCCCAAAGTTTTTAGATAGTCATAAAGATGATATGGAAAAATGTGAATATTTAATTCCAACAATTGTCTTTGAGCAAATCGAAAAAAATGAAGCAACAGTAGAGGTTTTAAAAACGGATGCCGTATGGCAAGGAATTACTTATCGTGAAGATAAAGATAAAGTTGTAAGTGAAATAAAAAAATTAGTTGATAATGGAGAATATCCAGAAGGCGTTTGGAAATAGAGCTATCTTTGATGGCTTTTTTTCTTCGTTTACAAAACATATATTATATGTTAAAATTAATTTAGAATGGGAAGGTGATATGATGAAAGTAAGAAATATTTTATATATTATTTTAATGTTTATTTTTATCGTACTAGCCTATCTATTTTTTGATCGTGGTTTAAATGCTAAAACAAAAATATATGTGACATATCAAGAGAAAAGTGATATATCATATAAAGTATATTTAAAAGAAAATGATATTTATGATAAAAAATACTTAAATATGAATGAACGATATATTACAAGTTTAGTCGATTATATCGATATCAATTTCGTTTATAGTAGTCTATTTAACCATGAACTTAGTGGTTATTATGGATACAAAGTTATAGGTACATTAGTAGGTTATACTGATGATATAAATGAAAGTTTGTTTAAAAAAGAAGATAATTTATTAAGTAAAACGATACCACTAAATCAAAATAATTTAATGGATATAAAAATTGATGATAAAATTATTATTGATTATTCAAAATATGTTAGTGAACTTACAAGACTTAATGAAGAGTATAAACTTAATGCTAAAGGATATTTGGAAGTAAAGATTTTGATTACTGAAAATTTAGATTTCTTTAGGAATGATAAAATTGTTAAAGATGATAAAGAAATGAAATTAATTATTCCACTTAGTTATGATACATTTAAGATAAATGTTTATAATGATAATAATCAAATGGATAGTTATTATGACTTTTCTAAAAGAGAAAAAATTAATTATATATTTTTAGTAATTGGAGCATTTTGCTTGGCGATGGGAATATCTTTCTTGGCATTAACTATTAGAAATATGATTAATGAAGCTATGGATGAAAATAGTTATAAAAAAGCATTAAAAATAATACTAAAAGAACATGGTGATATTTTAGTTAAAGTTAAGAAATTTTATAGTAAACATAAATATAATTTAATTTATGTGGCTAGTTTTGAAGAGTTAATGGATGCTTATCGAAGAATAGAAAATCCAATTAGTTATAAAGAAGTTAAAAGAAATAAAGAAACAATTTTTCTAATGACCCATGAAGATAGTGCATGGATATATAGATTGTCTAATAATAAATAAATTTTGAGTTTTATGCTTGAAATTTATTTTTTTCTGTGTTAGTATAAAGTCAATACGGAGGAAAAACCTGTTAATATCAAGTCATTTAGTGCATAATTTGTAATTTAATGGCTTTTTTTGCGTGTTAGAAGGGAGTGAAAATGGACATTATTAATGTCAAAAACCTATGTAAGACTTACAAGGTTGTAAAAAGAGATAGCGGTTTTAAAAGTGCATTAAAATCATTCTTTAAAAGAGATTATCGTTATATTAAAGCTGTTCAAGATGTAAGTTTTACTATTAGGAAAGGAGAAATTGTTGGTTATATTGGTCCAAATGGGGCTGGGAAAAGTACGACGATTAAGATGCTATCAGGCATACTTAAGCCAGATAGTGGTGAAATGTTTATTAATGGGATGAATCCTGTGGAAGACAGAATTAAGTATGTTAAGGAAATCGGTGTTGTTTTTGGTCAAAAAAGTCAATTATGGTGGGATATACCAGCAATTGAATCATTTGATTTGCTCAGGGATATTTACAAGGTACCGGAAGAAGAATACATTAAAACTAGAGATGAACTAATTAAGTTGCTTAATCTGGAAGAAATTGTAAAAACTCCAGTACGTGGACTAAGTTTAGGAGAGAGGATGAAATGTGAATTGGTGGCATCACTATTACATAATCCAAAGATTCTATTCTTAGATGAACCGACGATTGGTTTAGATGCGATTAGTAAAGTCGTTGTTAGAGACTTTATCAAAAAGATTAATAAAGAAAAAAAGGTAACCGTAATATTAACAACGCATGATATGGCAGATATTGAGTCCCTTGCTGATAGAGTGATTGTTATCGGTAACGGTAGAAAGCTTTATGATGGGGATATTGACGATATTAAGAAAAAATATTCAAATGAAAAGATCGTAGAGATCTATTATGATGATTTAAAGGAAGTACCTAACATTAAAAATACCGAAATAATTAGTAACGATAATGGAGTTATCAAAATTAAAATCGATAGTAAAGGAGTAACTGCATCAGATGTGACAATGGAATATAGTAAAATATGTGAAATAAAAGATATTAATGTTTTATCTAGTCCCATTGATGATATTATCTATAAATTATATGAGGATTTTAAAATATGAGATTATATCTAAATTATTTTAAATTAAGAATAGTAACTTTTTTACAATATCGTAGTGCGGCAATTGCTGGTTTAACGACACAATTCTTTTGGGGCATAATGCTAGTGTTTATCTATATGGCTTTATATCAAAATGCCGATAATGTCAGTATGAACTTAGAGCAGGTAATTGCTTATGTGTGGTTACACCAAGCTTTTTATGCCTTTTTAGCAGTAAGAATTGCTGATCATGAAATTAGAGATATGATTAGAAATGGTGATGTTGCTTATGAAATAATTAGGCCATATAATTTATACTATTGGTGGTATATAAAAGGTGTCGCTAAGAGAATTGCATCTGGAATGCTTAGAGTTATGCCAGTAGTCTTTATTGCTAGTTTATTGCCAAAACCATATGGCTTACCAACGCCCGCAACATTTATTAATTTTATCCTATTTTTAATATCGTTATTTTTTGGGGTATTAGTAGTAAATGGTATAAATTTATTAGTACACACAATAGGTTTTTATACTTATAACGAGGTTGGTATAAGTAGTATGTTAATGTCGGTGATGGAACTTTTAGCTGGCGAAATGGTTCCTGTAGCCTTACTTCCTTTATTTATTCAAAAGGGAACATATTATTTACCATTTAGATTAGTCTGTGATTTACCTTTTAGGTTATACTCAAATAATATTGGAATAATGGAAGGTATATTTTCAATAGGATTACAAATTGTTTGGATAGTTATATTATTTGCAATTGGTAATTTGATTGTTAAACGAGCGCTTAAGAAAGTATTTGTGCAGGGAGGATAAGATGAAGTTAGTATTTAAATATATTGCTATGCATTTAAAAAGTCAATTAGAGTATCGTTCATCATTTATCCTATCATTTATTGCCCAAGTATTTCCAACAGCACTAAGTGCAGCAATGGTTTTTGTCCTTTTGAATAAGTTTAATTTTTCAGATAAATTTGATACATATGAAGTAATGTTAGCAATATCGATTGTTCAGGTTGGCTTCGGTTTTGCGGAGTGTTTTTGGAGAGGATTTGATAAATTCTCTAGACTAATAAAATATGGTTTACTTGATTTAATGTTAATTAAACCTAGAAGTATTTATCTTCAAGTATTTGGCAGTAACATCGATTTTGCTAAATTGAGTAGAGGAGTAAGTGCATTAATACTATTTATAATTGCAATAATTCATGTTAATTTTGAAGTGACGGTTTGGAAAGTATTGTTACTAATTGGATTATTAATTTTTAGTATATTAATCTATGTTTCAATGTATATCTTGGCAGCATGTTTATGCTTTAAGACAATTGAAGGATTAGAATTTACAAATATCTTTACTGATGGAAGCCATGAATTTGGACAGTATCCAATGGATATATTTAGAAAAGAAGTATTAATATTCTTTACATATATTATTCCTATCGCTTGTGTTAACTATTATCCACTTAAGTATATATTGGGCTATTCAAATAACTTACTTTATCTAATTAGCCCATTATTTTGCTTTGTATTGTTTCTAGTATCAATATTAACATTTAATAAATGTATGCGCCATTATGCAAGCAGTGGTAGTTAAAATGTGTAAAACATTTCCAATTTGTGGTATAATAAGGTCATAAGGAGGAAATTATGGATAAGAAAAAAGTAACTGATAACAAATTAGTTAAAAAAGGTGGAAGTACATTAAAAGAATTTAAAGAATTCATCTCAAAGGGAAATATCTTCGATATGGCTGTTGGTGTTATCATTGGTGGCGCTTTCGGTAAAATTGTAACATCACTTGTAAATGATATTATTATGCCACTTGTTGGTATTATAATCGGTGGTCATGATTTTACTGGCTTAGTTGCTAAAGTTGGAGATGCAGAAATTGCTTATGGTACATTTATTCAAAATATTGTTGATTTCTTGATTGTAGCATTATGTATTTTTGCAGTAGTTAAAGCAATGTCTAAATTTAAGAAAAAAGAAGAAGCAGCTCCAGCAGAACCTAGTGAAGAAGTATTATTACTTAGAGAAATTAGAGATTCTTTAAAAAAACATAAATAAAGATAAAGCACTTTGGTGCTTTTTTCTTTTGCTTAGGCACTATTACTTACTTTGTAATCTTTGTTAGAATATAATAGAGTGAGATGGAGGTTATGATGAAAAGAAAAATATGTTTAACAATGATATTTTTAGTAATAGTATTAGCTAGTTTAGCGGTTTTTAGAATTAATAAAAATGAAAGTAATTTAAAGAAAGTGACGGTGGCAGAGGTAGCACATAGTGTATTTTATGCTCCACAATATGTGGCCCATGGACTTGGATATTTTGAAGAAGAGGGATTAGATGTTAATATTGTTTTGACTAGTGGTGCAGACAATGTTATGTCAGCTGTCTTATCAGGTGATGCACAAATTGGTTTTTCAGGAACAGAAGCTACAATATATGTTTATAATGGTGGAGAAAAAGATTATGTTATGACTTTTGCTGGACTTACGCAAAAAGATGGTTCTTTTTTAGTCTCACGAAATAAGTATGAAAATTTTACATTAGATGATTTAAGAGGAAAGAATGTTATTGGTGGCCGTATTGGTGGTATGCCTGAGATGACCTTTGAGTGGGCTTTGAAACAAAACGGTATTGATCCTAAAAAGGATTTAATAATTGATACTTCAGTAGCTTTTCCAGCTATGGAAGGAGCATTTATTGGCGGTAATGGAGATTTTGTTACTTTGTTTGAACCAAATGCAACTTCAGTAGAAAAACATGGTTATGGTTATATCGTTGCCTATATTGGCGAACTAGGTGGTAGTGTACCATATACAGCTTATAATGCTAAGAAAAGTTATATTGAGGCTAATCCAGATGTTATTCACAAATTTACAAAAGCGATAGATAAGGGACTTAAATATGTATATTCACATGATGCAAAAGATATTGCTAAAATTATGTTAGATTATTTTCCAGATACAACTTTGGCTGATATGGAAACAATCGTAACTAGATATAAAAAGGGTGAAGCTTGGAAAAAAAATATTACAGTAAGTGAGGCTGAATGGCAACATATTCAGGAAATAATCAAATCAGCTGGTGAATTAGATAAATATGCACCATATGATAAATTAATATATAGTAAGTATTTTGATGATTATGAATAATGTTATTGAAATTAATAATTTGCGTAAAAAGTATTTTGATAAAAAACAAGAAGTATTAGCAATCGATGATATAACTTTAACTGTTAAAGAAGGCGAATTTTTAGTTATTGTAGGTCCTTCTGGTTGTGGTAAGAGCACTTTGTTAAATATTATTGGTGGTATAGATAGTAAAAGTGCCGGAGAAATTAATATTCATAAAAATGTCAAGATTGGGTATATGCTTCAGACGGATTGCTTGTTTTCTTGGCTAACAATTTTAGATAATGCACTACTAGGTTTAAAAATAAATAATTTGCTTACTAAGGAAAATGTTGATTATGTAAAAGAACTTCTTAAAACTTATGGATTAGCTGAATTTATGAATAATTATCCAAGCAGTTTATCAGGGGGAATGAAGCAAAGAGTAGCTCTTATAAGGACATTGGCTTTAAGACCAGATGTACTACTTTTAGATGAACCATTTTCAGCTTTAGATTATCAAACGCGATTAATGGTTGCTGATGATGTTTATAAAATAATAAAAAAAGAAAAGAAAACGGTTATAATGATTACCCATGATATTGGTGAAGCTTGCAGTATAGCTGATAGAGTGGTTGTGCTTAGTGATAGACCATCTACAGTAAAGAAAATAGTTGATATCATTATGGCTGATAAAAGTAGTCCAATTAATAATCGAAAATGTAGGGAATTTAGTGAATACTACGAAATAATATGGAAAGAGATTGATAAGCATGTTTAGTCAAGAATATCGAAAATATCTTAGAAAACAAAAGATAAATAAGATACTTATACATGTTACGCAAATTTTAATTCTACTATTTTTAATATTCATTTGGGAATATTTATCTAGTAAAAATATTATTAATGCTTTTATATATTCTTCACCTAGCAGGATAATTAAAACAATAGTTCTTCTATATAAAAGTGACAATTTATTTAATCATATATGGGTAACAGTATATGAAACAATTATTAGTTTTAGTTTAGCAACAATTCTTGGTACATTTATTGCCATATTACTTTGGTATAGTAAGTTTTTATATAAAGTAATGGATCCATATTTAACAGTATTAAATAGTTTACCTAAGGTAGCGTTGGGCCCAATTATCATTATCTTGTGCGGTGCTAATATTAAATCAATTATCATCATGGCATTATTAATATCTTTAATTATCACAATTGTGGGTGTTTATTCAGGATTTATAGGTACCGATAAAAATAGAATAAAATTAATGGAAAGTTTTCATGCTAGCAAATGGCAGATACTTAAGTATTTGATAATTCCTTATAATTATAATATTATTATTAATGCTTTAAAAATTAATGTTGGTATGAGTCTTGTGGGGATGTAAGACAGGTGGAGAGAAAACTCCATATTTTTTTATGCTAGCTTTCACTAACATTCCAATATATCTTTAGAGTTTTCCCATCTACAATTATCTTATCTAATAAACTTTCTATAACATTTCTTTTTTCTTTAAACTCCATGTCTTTCCAGACACTTTCTAAATTTTTAATTTGATTATAAGTTTTTGTAGCTCTTTCTTTTTTCTTTATATCTTCAATTTGTTCTAATATATCGGATTTCTCACTTTTTAATTTAGCTATTTCTTTTTTTATCTCTTCATCTGCTATATCAAGAGAAAGTGCTTGAATTAAATTTTCTATTCTTTTTACAACTTTATTAAGTCTTTCATTTAATTCATCTTCAAGATTTATCTTTGACAAATTAAATGTTTCTCTAAATAATTCTTCATTTAAAGACATTGCAAATAGCTGTTCTAAAAAACTATCTTCAATTTCAAAACTATCTAGTCTTAAATTATCACAATTAGGGTCTTTAATTAATTTAGGTTTGCTTTTTTGTTGTGAATAACAATAACATATAATTCTTTGTCCCCATTTTTGATAACGATATTTTGCACCACATTTTGCGCAATAAATTTTACCTGATAATAAGTAATGACTAGCATGCTGATTTTTACTTCTTTGTCTTTCTATTTCTTGTAATCTTTCATATTCTTCTTCGCTGATTATAGCTTCGTGTCTTCCATCATAAAGTTCACCTTTGTATGGTATTTTACCTAAATTAGTTTTAGCACTTAATATTCCTTGTATCCATGATTCATCATATCCAGTAACTTTAGAAAGTTCTGGATAACTATACCCTTGAAGTCTTAATGTTTTCATTAAATCAAAAATTACTTTTCTTTCAGGATTAATTTCTAACATTCCAGTTTCTCTGTTATAGTCATAGGCAAAGGGAGCTTTACCTCCACCACGCCAATAACCATCTTCAGCTCTTTTTCTAAGACCTAATCTTGTCCTTTCCATTATAGTTTCTCTTTCAAGTTGAGCAAATATGGAAATAATACTTAACATTGCTTTACCGGCTGGATAGGTTGTATCAAAATTTTCCATATATGATATAAACTGAACATTATTATTGTCAAATACATCTTCCAACAAATAAAGTGTATCTCTTTGATTTCTTGATAATCTATCTAATTTATAAACATAAACAGTATCTATTTTTCCATCTAAACAATCTTGAATTAATTGTTTTATGGCAGGTCTATCTAAGGAAGCACCACTATATCCTGGATCTTTATAAATCTTATAGTTATAATCTATATCTCTTTTTATACAACATGATTTTACATGTGCTTTTAATCCTTCGATTTGTGCAGGAATAGAATATTTTTCAACTTGACCTTCTGTGGATACACGAACATAAATAGCTTGTATTTTTTTTACTTCTGCTTTTATTTTTTTAATAATATTCTTCCTCCTTCTTTTATAAAAGCATTTTTTGTAAAAAAACTTGTAACTACATAATAACATTTTTATACAAAAAATGAAATGCTTATAGTTAATTTTAAGCTTCGTTTAAATATTTTTTTAATAGTGTATAGATTATAGGTAAATTTAAAATTATTTCTTTAGGTTCAATTTTCTTTCCATCTTTATTGTAGTTCTCAACTTTTATAGAATGCAAAAACATCACCTCTCTTAATTATATTTTTTAAAACTTATAAAAATGTGTACGCCTCAAATTTTTACACAAAAAGAAAAACACACCAATAATTTTTGATGTGTTTATACCTACCTAAAGAAATAATATTATTAATCATACAAATAATCTAAACGAATTTTTTCTCTTTCTAATTCAGTTAAATATTTATGACGAAAATATTTTTCATACAACCATTTAACGCCATAACTTTTTATGATTACATTGCCATCTTTTTTATATTTAACATCACTACCTAATTTCTTAATCATTTTATAAATTGCTACATCTACTGAGTCGCGCGTTTTATTATTTATAATCATAATTTCTGGAATTGACATATCTTTATATACTTTTTCCTTATGTGGTATTTTTAATTGTATTTCTAATTCTCTTATCCTTTTTTCAAAAAAATCTATTTCTAAATCAAGATAGAATTTAGATTTATTAAAATATACTTCATACAACCATCTTTCACATTCGGCATTAATCATAAGATAAACTTGTCCATTTTTTACGTATTCATACTTAATCCATTTTTGATATGGATGTCGTTTCTTAATTACTGTGATTAGTCTTTTAAATTTTGTATTATTATATCCAAGTTTTCTTTGAATTTCATAACTATAATAAAATTTGTTTTTTAGCATTTTTCCTCCTAGGTAACTTAGTAGCCAAAATTGATATATCAAGCATGGTGTCTACACACCCATCACTTGTTAGGGCTATCCCTAAAACCCATTAATAGTCTCCGACAGTTTATTTTCATTTTTAACAAAATCTTGACTATTTTCATCTTATTTGGTAATTCATTTTTAATTATTTTAATTAAGTTTTATAAATAATAATCACGCTTCTTCCAAATAAAAAAGTATAAAGAAAGGCATAGAAAAAAGAGAGAAATTATTTCTCCCTTAAGATAGTTAACTTTATACTTTTATATATAATAATTGCAAAATAATTTACTATTTTTTACAATCATCCTATATTATCATAATAGCACTAAAAAATAGGAAAGTCAACGGAAAGAATCTTCAAAGCAAACTCAAAAACATTATAAAAGCCTTTATTTATAAGGGGAAAATAATTTACAAAAAATTGCAAATTATTATATTATTTATAATTTATATATGTTGTAATCTATTGTTAGTTTTACTTAATACTTTTTGATTATTATCTTTACTTTTAGATTCGTAATATTTACTTATAAAATCAATATAACCATAAACCAAATTTGAGTTACAAGTTATAGTATCAATATCAAGTGATAAATAATATTCTAAATTTTCAAAATTATTAGCGTGCTCACCGCATATATTGATAGGAATATTTCTCTTTCTTTTAACCCTATGAACTATTTTTCTAATATAATTTTTAACTTCTTCATTTAGAACATAAAAATCTTTGTCATTAATACTTCTTTTCTTATTTAAAACACTTTCGGTTAAATCGTTTGTTCCAATAGAGATAAAATCGGCTATTTCCGCAATCTCATCAGATAGAAGTGCAGATTCAACATTTTCAATCATTGCACCAATTTTAATATTATCATAATTTTCTTCTTGTGCTATTTCTATTATTTTATTTTTGATACCTAAAAAGCTTGAACAACTGTTAAAATATGGAACTAAAATAACAGCTGTTTTATTGTTTTCTTTTGCTGCATTAATAATTGCTCTTGCTTCACTTTCTAAAAGATTTCCTAATTCATATAAGGCATCTGCACCTCTATATTTTTTGGTTTCTTCATCATCTAATTTAATGTTAATTTTTCTTATTAGCTCATCAACTTTAATATCTGTTAATCTAAAAACAATTTGTTTATCATTTGCAATTGAATACATCTTTGTTGCGTTGTAATATATTGCATCATATACTTTGCTAAGCACAGGATTATCCTCCGCACAATACCACCAACCGTTAATTATATCTAAAAGGTCAGAAATAATTTCAGAATTATTTTCTAATACTAATTCATCTCTAAATAATCCAATACCTGCTGCACCACTATCTAATCCTTCAATCATTGTGTCAATATTTGAAGCATTACTCATAATATTTATTTTATTTTTTGATGTTTCTTTTTGACTATCCGTATATGCTAAAGCTAAATCATTTTCATTAAAAGTATCAAGTGAACGTTCTAAATTTATAACTTTTTGTTCTCCAAATTTAGTACCACTTATCCTTACTTTTGAAGCATCTATTACCTCATCTATAACAGCTTCTCTAATATCTGTATAAACTATTGAATTAGGATTAGAATTAACATTAATAAGTTTTACGCCTTTCTTATTATAATCAAAGTAAATACAAGCAGTTTTTACTTTTGAACAGTCAAGAATAGGTTGTTCTTTAAATGGAAAAGGGAATCTATCTATATATACACCACTATAATCTCCACCTATTGCTATATTTCCATCAAATTCGTAAAACTTTCTATGATAACATATCCATTGCCTATTTTTATATTCTTCTGGTGCAACATTTTGATATGCTTCTCTTGCTGTCAATTGATTATTCATAACTTTTATTATATCTTCTTTCCTAAATCCTAAAAATTCTAGGTAATTTGTGAATATATCGATTTGTTCACTATCTGTCAATTTTTCAAATTCAAAATCAAACTCCAAATTTCTTGTTTTAGAATCTTGTATTAAACCATAAAAACTTGGATTATATTTTCCAGATTCAGTTTGTATACAAAGAGCACTTTTAGGGTTTTCATGATTGCAATCTAACCATCTCATTACAACTAATGTAACAAGTGCATCCACATCGGAATGATTGTCAAAAAGAACTTCTCCATACATGCCGCCATCTTTATATGTTTTACCATAATATAGTCCACAGCCATGATAGAATTCAAAATCTGGCAATGATGGAAATGATTTAAAATCTCTTTTATGCAAATCATAAGCATATTGAATTAATTTGCCTATTTCTTTATTTTCACGAAATTCTTTATAAGTCATAATTTACCTCCAATTGAGTATTTATTATATATTAAAAGCATTATTATTACAATATTATTAAAAAAATTATAATTGCCTATTATTGTTCATGGAATTCAATACTCTTTGTTTCTAATAATAATTCATCAAAATCAGATATATATTTTTGGTCTTGTACAACACGATATTTTTCATATTCGTCTAAGGCTAATTTGTCAGCAATTTCTCTTTTTATTTTGCCGTTATCTTTTAAAAAATTGTATTCATTGAGATTTAAAAACATTTCTAATTTGTCTTTCCACTCTTGCATAGAAATAATATGACCTAATTTAACTTGTCTTTCAGCAAAGTCTAAATACATTGATACTAGATTATTCAATTCTTTTATTTCTTCTTCTGATAAATAGTTTTTAGCAATTGTCACATCTGTTTCTAATATCTTGCCATCGGGTGCATTTTTCCAAGTTTGAAGTCCCATATAATCCTTTTTAGAGTCAACTCTATGATAAATTATCTCTGGTGCAGTCATCCCTGTGATAGCATAATGCAATTTATTTTGTACATTCTTATAAAACTCAATTGTTGTTTCACTATTTTTATCATAGTCATAACTACATTCTTTATAAATATCAGTAATTTTTTGGTAAAATCTTCTTTCACTAGCTCTAATTTCTTTAATTTTGACTAATAATTCATCAAAGTAATCCTTACCAAATTTTGGACCATTTTTTAATAATTCGCTATTTAACACATATCCTTTTTTTATATATTCTTTTAATGTATTGGTTGCCCATATTCTAAAACTAGTGGCTTCTTTTGAATTAACTCTATATCCAACAGCAATAATTGCATCTAAACTATAAAAATTTGTATTATAATTTTTTCCATCAGAAGCAGTTACTCTAATTTTTTGAGTAACTGAATCCTTATTTAATTCTTTACTTTTAAATATATTTTGTAAGTGATATGTAATATTATTTTCGGCTACATTAAATAATTCAGCCATTGTTTTTTGGGTTAACCAAAAGTCTTCGTTATCATATAAAACTTCTATTTTTATATTACCATTTTCACTTTGATATAATATTAAATCTTTTAATTTATCAATATTCACTATCTGTTCCTCCTTATATAAATAATATTAACTAATCCTTTTTTATAAATGTTTCGTAAAATTTAGGAATGGATATTTCAAATGGGCTTTTAGGTGGAAATAAATAATACTGTAATCGTTTTTTCTGCTGCATTCTTTTATATTCTAACATTCTTTTTTTATTTTTAAGTTTCTTATAGTAATTTATTTCTTCAACGCACTTATTATAATCATTTGATATATTACCTATTCGGACTTTTTTCATTAAATCTATGGCTTTAATACCATGACAGTTTCTTAGTTTTTTTCCACTTCCACATAAGCATAAATTATGACCACGATATTTTTTTAATGACATATATTCCAAAAAAAGAAAAGCAATGTCTATATCCTCTAACTTAAAATAATCTTTATAGAATTCTATAATACCTTCAGAACCATGAGATCTATCTCCAAATGGAGTTTTACCATATTTCTTAAAATATGTATATGAATATAAGTAAGGTAATAAGTAACGTTCTATAAAATCGCAGATTGTAGCATTTTCCCTTGACTTTAAATCTAAAATTATTTCTGTATCACAAGCTAAACATAAGACATCATTAGCATTCTTATGAAATTTGTTATCTATCTTTTTTTCAATATCTTTTACAATTGGTAGTTCATTTGGAAATGTAAATGGAACAAACATAGATATATATAATTCATTATTTAAAATAATATCGTTATATTTGTGATTCAAGCATAAATTACCATAAAAAATATATCCTTCATGTTGCTTAAAGCCAACTAATCCATATTTTTCATTTATTACTAAAAGTTCAGAAGATATATTATACATTTTCTTTCCATGGTTTAGGATTATTTAATAAATCCTTTGGATTGTTAGTGTTTTTACTTGAAATATTATTTATTTTATTTTGAGCATATTCTTTTATAATGGTATCAAAACTTTTGTTTTCATATTCCATTAATGAAGTAATATTTGCTATTTTTTGAACATCATGTGAAACCCAATCAATCCAATCAAAAAATGCTTTCATTTTATTATTATCGCCATCATTCCATCTTTCTGCCAAATTTTCTTCAACCCTTGGATTATCAATCCTAAATTTACCACTTATTCTGTCAATTAATAGACCATTTACGTCTTCTTTTGTTCTTTTTAGTAAATCCAAATTTGTAGAAAGCTTATCAGAAAAACTTTTTAAAAGTTCTATTAAAGATAGGTTAGGATTACTATCTTCAAAAACTTTGGTGGCAAGAATTGTAATTATCATTGAGTTTGGCTTATCTTCTTTATATTTATGATTTTCAAATCTTATATCACGATGTCTTTTTAAGACTTGCACCAATCGTTGTAATTTAGTAACTACTAACTGCTTTGGAATATCATCAATAGATGCATAGAATGTATCGCTTTCAAATATATTTTTTCTTTGTAACGGAGCAACTTCATTATACGAATCTGCATTAATTTCATCAAACCAATCTTTAAATCCTAATGGATTTCCATTATCCCAACTATATAATTTTGAATTTTCTTTATGTTTTGTAGTTGTAAAAATAGCTTTTTCATATTGACTATCATCTTTAGGAATGCTTGGTTGAATATCTATATGAAATGATAATTCATTATCTTCAGCATAATTAATAGTCCAAGTTCTTCTTCCTTCATCATCTGATATCATTTGGCCATAAGTGCCATCTTTTTGGATAATATGTCCTATCATTTTTTTTAAATCTTTAGCTGATATCTCGTTTTTTGTTAAATCACATTCACATACTAAATCGACATCATATTCCTTATCTTTTCCATATGGTTTCACAACTGTGCCAATCATAAATGATCCTTGAGCATAAACATGACTATCAATTTTATATTCATCTCTTAGTTTACTTTCTAACATATTTCCAACTGATGTATATCTATCCACTGCTTTTTGATAGTTAGTAGGAGAAATATCTAATTTTTTTAGTTCTTGTTCAAGCCAAGTATTTATCTCATTATATTTCATTATTTATATTCTCCTTTCAATATTTTATAAGTATGATTATTTATATCTTTTTCATAATCGTCTGTTTTTCTTTTATTTGTATGACGAGTCCTAATTTCATAGTCACTTACAAAAGCATAATCAAAATTACTATTATCTTTAGCTTTTTCATATTTTTCTTTTAACAATAAAAATTCTTTTTTTTGCTCATCATTTAGTTCTAATTCGTAAATATCAGCAAGTAAAAATTCCTTTCCATAATATTCTGAATTAAAAATACTCGTTTTGTGTGTTCCTAAATAAGAATAGTGTGGATCCTTAAATTTTTCTTTATCTAAAATTCCAGTATTAATTAGTTCTTCATTGAATTCTCGATTACATGATATCTCTCTATCTTGTCTGCTATCAAACCATTTAATAAATTTTCTTAAATCTTTCCCCTTAACTTTGCCTCTTAAATCTTGTTCGTTTCCTTTCTTCATTTCATCATCTTCTTGAAAAATATCAGCTAGTATTGCTTTTGAACCAGCATATTTTTGATAAACTCCTCCAACAGGTTGAAATTTTTTCTTTTTATTTCCTCGAATTAGAAAATATGTTCCATCTACTTGTATTCTAAATAAATAAGCAAATGATATTCTAATATCTTTATTCCAATTTATTATTATTGGAATAGTTAAAAATAAATCTGTTTCAGCTGCAAATGTTAAAAATTTATCTAACAGGAATCCTAATGTTCCTCCTCCAACTATCATTAATATTTCACCAATTAATGTTAAATTACCATTTGCATCTTTACTACTAAATCCTATAAATAGAATTATAAAAGATATAGCCAATAATATAATCATTTTTAAACTACCTTTTTTCATCAATACCTCCTAGTATAATTTTTATAATATCAGTCTAGTAATCCCTTAATAATCTTTACATTATTATAACATTTTTTCTAGCACTTTCATATACTATGTGCTATATTTCTAAATCTTCTTCGATATCTTTATCTACATCTTTAAACCAACCTAATTCTTCATCCCAAATTAACTCATTATTTTTAAGTTTATCAATATTATTTAAAATAGCTGTTTTTAAATATCCAAATTTATTTTCAATTTTAAAGCCATTTTCATCAGTAAAATCTCTATCAAGCACTCTAGGTATAATATAATGTAAAATCATTAAAATATCGCTTATATCGTAGTCATTTAAGATATTTTTAAATAGCTTATCATAATTATAAATATCAGTATCATCTTTTGTAATATATTTTCTATCAATTAAATCAATAGTTAAATAATGATGATTTAAATTAAAATTGGTTTTATCTACTTTATCTGTTTGTTCTTTAGTACTTTCTATATTAGTATTTATTTGGGTATCATTTTCAAGATATTGATTATCAAGGTATAGGTTTTCGATATCTTGCTTTTCAATATATGGATTTAATTTTGGTTCTTCATAGATTGTATAAACATATTCTATTTTCTTACTATCAGTTTGATCTGGATATAATTTTTCAACACATAAATAATTATTTTGTTTTAATTCTTTTAAGGTATTTCTAATAGAAGTTTTACTTTCTTTGGAATTTTTTACAAGACCAGCAAGTGAATAATCCCAATTATCAGGAAGTGATAACATAAAAGAAAGAAGGCCCTTAGCTTTTAAACTTAAATTCTTATTTTGTAGATGGTGATTACTCATAATTGTATAGTTCTTTATTTTTTCAACTTTAAATACAGCCATTATAATCACCCTTTCTTTATTTTTAGTTACATGAAAAAAATCCTAATTTCTTAGGACTTTAAATCAAATATTTTTTCTCTAAATATTTCTTTAAATGGCTTAATAAAATTCATCCAATTATCTGGTATTTTATCATTACCACTTTTTACATAATCAATTCCGTTATAGTAAGTACATTTTAATATCCAATAATAATTATCATAATCAAAACTTTTTCCATAATGACCATGCCATAGGTTAGGTTTATATTCTTTAAAACTATATAGTATTTTATTTCTATCTTTAATACTTAATGATATATTTTCTTTAATAGGTATCCAGTTAATCTTAAAACTGTACTTAGGGTCATTCATATCACTAAAATCAAATACATATCTATAATAACACTCACCAATATTTATTATTAAATTAATAACTGATATATCAACTGTGTACATAACTTTTCTTGATTGAAAAGTATTTTTACAATTCTTACAATACCTATTTGGTAAATGACTTATTAATTTTTCTCCATCAAAATCATATTTTTCAAATCCTTTACGATATGATTCATTTAAACCAATATCTTCTTGATCTATATAGTTATTCTTTTTCTTCTTTTCACCTAAATATCCATACGCAATATTAAATGTATTCTGACTATTACAAAACGGACAATTAGCTTTTCCCATCTAATTCCTCCAATACTACAAGTTCTTAAACAAAAAAGCCTTTATTTATAAGTTCTCTCCACATGAGTTACATTGGAGTTATAATGGGAGAGTTTTTAGTAAGTAAATCCGGTATAGGTTATTTAATTAATTATGGTTCTCAGGTATTTAATTTAAATTTAGTCTTTGCAGGAATTATTATTTTGCTTATAGTTTCATATTTAATGTATTTAATCGTTTTATATATTGAAAAAGTTCTAATTAAAAATAATTAGGACTTTTTATTATAAAAAGTCATGTAAGGTATAATTGACAATTGTTTGCTCTTGTGCTAATATATTAAACCATCAACGAGAGATAATATAGAAGGTAATAAAATTGGAGGAAATTATTATGGAATTTTTATTGTTTTGGTTAGGAACAAGTGTTACAAGTTTTTGTATGGAAATGGCTAATGAACTTAGAATGTTTAAAGATGTTGCTGATGCTGGATATAAGATTGATTTAAAAAGAATGTCAGAATTGCAAAAGCAATTGGTTCCAAATGCGTCCAAAATTACTTTTTTATCAATGCTAATACCAATATTTAACATCATGCAAGTTTTTAAAAATACGATTCAATATAATAACATTAGGCCTATGATTTTGGATCAATTATGTGCAATAAATGTTTTGGAAGAAATGTCTGAAATAGAAAAACAAGAATATTTAAAAAAGCCAACTGCATTAAATGCTCTAATTGTACCATTAAAGATAGAAGTAAGATTGGCAAAGGCATCTTCAATTAATTTTAAAGAAGATGATGTAACTGGTGAGATATATTTTGAATGGAATAATAGAAAATCATTATCAGATATTACGATTTTAAAATCAACTGGTGATATATCTAAATTATCAATAGAGGAACAAAAAATTAAAATTATTGAAGCATATAAAGCATTAGTTGAAGAAGGAGTTAAAAAATATGGTGATGTCGATGGCCTTATAAATGCAGTTAGAAATGGCACTAAATTAGATTTAACACCTACTTCTTGTGAACCAGCAAAAAATGAACTAAATAGTAAGCAAGAATTGTTAGATACTGAGAAGAGTACATTATTGGAAAACTTAAAATATACTGATCAATGTGCTCAACATGAATCTTTGGAAGATTCTGAAACAAAAAATAATGTAAAAGTAAGAAAAAGAAAATTAAATAACAAATAGAGGTTTTATTATAGTTTAAATAGAAAAAAGTGATACTAGTGAGTATCACTTTTTTCTTTGATTTCTTTTAAATATAATCTATAGGTCTCTTTAGCAATGCTTTCCCAATTTTTACCTAACATGGTTCTCGCTTTTTTAGAAACTGCTTTTAGTCTCCTTGGATTACTAATAATTTCCTTAATTTTATCTTTATACACTCTTTCATCTAAGGCACATGTAAAACCATTGACATTATTTGTAACCGTATCGGCGGTGACGCTTCCTTCAATAAATAAGCCTGGTGTTTCATTGACAGCGGCCTCAATTTGAACTAAGCTTGATGCATCAAATAATGATGGAAATAAGAATAAGTCAGCTCGTTTGTAGATCGCCGATAAGATATTTCGATTCATTATTTTACCCGTCATAATGACATCGTCAGTCATTTTATATTCGGCAATTTTTTTCTTTAATTTATTTTCGTCAAAGCCAGTACCAACATAAAACATTTTAAAATGTACACCATCTTCTTTTAATAATTTAAGCGAGTCTAAGATAAAGAAAATATTTTTAATATCAATAATTCTTCCCACGAATAAGAAGACATTTTCATCTTCAGTTAAATTAAATTTATTATTAATTTTTTTAATATATTTTTCAGGATCTTTAAGTGGCTTTAAATCAGTGCCATTATAAATAATTGTTGGAGTTCCTTTATAACCATAGTCAGCAAACACTTTAATCATCGCATGATTAATAGCAATGCATCTATCACATTTATTATAGACACGAATTATTTGTTTAATAATTTCGTTTACTACTAATTCATTATCGATAATTCTTCTTATTTCAAAATCAAATCTTGTATGCATCGTAGCGATACATGGAATATTTAATTTTTTAGCAACTCTAAGTCCTAATTTTCCAATGGTAAAAGGGGAGTGAATATGGATAATATCAAAATTTTCATTTACAAGCATTTTAAATTTTCTTGATAAATTAGTCTTTCTTTTACCTAAACGATAATCAGTAAATGGAATGTGGACACTTCTAACACGAATAATTTTATATGGTTTATCAATGTCTTCAGGCATACTATCAGTGTATGGTACAACAACTGTTACATCATTATACTCAGATAAGCATCTAGCTAAATTATCAACAACTAAAACAACACCATCAACAGTGGGATAATAATTATCTAAGAATATACCAATTTTTAATCTTTTCATAACAATCACATAATAATTATATAGAAAGTAATACCAAATGTCAAACTGTAATTGGATAGCTAATTTGACATTAATTTTAAATTGTTATATGATATGTATCAATTTATCTGGGGTGTATTGTATGAACTATGATTTAAAAAAGATAAAAAAATATTATGGCGAAGAAATGATGCATTTGTGTCGTGAACTTTTTCCTACTATTCTTGAAGAAGAAGGTGCTCTTTTAAAGATAATGGAAGAGACATTCCCTCATAGTAGATATTTATATGATGATATTGTTAATGATGACCAAATAACAAAATTTAAGGATTTTATCTATGAAAAGTATAATGCACCAATCGAGAAAAAAACAGTTGACAAAATTATTAAGTCACCTTTTGAGCTAATGGATAAAGCAGGATATACATTATATGAATGTCATAGTGAAGATGATATTCAAAAATTTAGGAAGTATTACGCAAAGGGTGAAGAACTTTGTTCCTTTGCTGGTGGTAGATTAAATACCTCGTTGGTTTTCTTTGCTGTTAAGAAAAATGTCTGCGATATAAAAAGAGAAAACTTTAAAACCCCTGAAAGACAAGATGAGTACGGAACATCAGTAATAAGCATTCAGTATCGCCGTGGTGAAAGAAACACATTATCAGTAAAGAATAGATATAATCATACAGTAGATAATCCAGATGCTACTTTCTCTAATAACTTAGATAATATAATAGATGGCCTTAATGATAGTTTTGAAAGAACATATAATTTATCCCACACTGGTAGTTGTGATAAATTTGAATTAACTAATTATGTTAGGACTGTAGATGGTAAATATTATAAATATAATTATGAAATCAATGATGTTTATTATGGACCTGATAATACGATTATTGATAATTATGAATTAGTAAAAAAATATCAAGAAAAAGAAAAGTATTTTGTGATTGATTATTTTATAGTTGATTTAATTAATAAACGTATTTATTCTTATGATAATAGTGATAAATATATTGAAGGTTTAAATGATATCGATAAAATTGAAGTGGTAAGAATACCTAATAGTGGTAAGAAGACAATAACTTTGATTATGAATAACGGGGATAGTGTAGTTTTTGAAGTTAATAAATACAATCGGATTATAAAATTAGAAGATAATTATACGACAATGATACCGGATGGTGCATTGTTACATTCAGCGTTTATTAAAGAAATGTCAATTCCTAAGGCAGTAAAATGTGGTGATAGATTTCTTTTTAATGATAGTGTGTTAAATAAAATTAATATGCCTGAAATTCGTTATGTTGGTGATGATTTTTTACGCACTAGTATATTTATAAAGGAGATCAATTTTCCTAAGTTAGAAATTGTTGGTAACTATTTTATGCGGGTTGCTGATATGGTAAAGGTAATTAATTTGCCTAGTTTAGTAATGATTGGTGACTATTTTATGGATTTAAATAGAGGTACTGAATCAATATATTTACCAAATGTTAAGACTATTGGTTGTTGGTTTATGGCATCTAATAATAGAATTACAACACTTGAAATTCCTAAACTAGAAAAAGTAGAAGGTAATTTTCTATCATATAATAGGACTTTAAATGAAATTAATTTTCCAGAATTAATTTCAGTAGGTAATTGCTTCTTTATGAATAGTAAGGCTACTAAAGTTGAATTACCTAAGGTAATAGAAATTGGCAATCGTTTTATGTATAATAATATTGAAATTGAGAATATAACATTGCCAAATGTTATTAAAATAGGTGATAGTTTTCTAGGAACTAACACAATTTTAAAATATTTGAGTATGCCTAATTTGGTAATTGTTGGTAACAATTTTCTATATTCAAATAAAGAATTAACTAGCATATATTTACCTAATTTGGAATTATGCGGTGATGGATTTTTAATGTATAATAATGTGGTTTCTAGTATATATATACCTAAAATAGAGTGCCTGGGCGTTGATTTTTTAAGATATAATTTAAAGCTTAGAAATTATGTTTTTGAAAATATGGAACGAGTAGAAACTGAAAATGGAATGAAGCTTGTTAGAAAAAGATAAAGAAATAGACTATTTTTAGTCTTTTTCTTTTGCTATTATGATATAATATAATACATGTTTGAGGTGATTTTATGCTAGAAATAAAAAAAATAACTAAAATATACGAGACAGAAGGTTTTACTCAAAAGGCATTAAATGAAGTTAGCGTTAATTTCCGTGAATGTGAATTTGCTTCAATTTTAGGACCAAGTGGTTCTGGAAAGACAACTTTTTTAAATATTATTGGAGGATTAGATCATTATACTGATGGTGATTTAGTAATTAATGAAATAAGTACTAAAAAGTTTAAAGATAGTGACTGGGATAGTTATAGAAATCATCGTATTGGTTTTGTCTTTCAAAATTATAATCTAATTACACATCAAACTATTTTATCAAATGTGTGTCTAGCATTAACTCTATCAGGAATATCAAAAAAAGAAGCTACTGAAAGGGCTAAAAAAGCTTTATCAGATGTAGGACTAGCTGATCATATCAATAAAAAACCTAATCAATTATCAGGTGGACAAATGCAAAGAGTAGCGATTGCTAGAGCTTTGGTAAATGATCCAGATATTTTATTAGCCGATGAGCCTACCGGAGCGCTTGATTCTGATACAAGCATTCAGATTATGGAACTATTAAAGAAAATTGCTAAAAATAAATTAGTTATTATGGTTACTCATAATCCAGAACTTGCCGAAACTTATTCAACAAGAATTATTAAACTTAAAGATGGTAAAATTATCAGTGATAGTAATCCATATGATGGAAAAAAGAATACTAGGGAAAAGAAAAGTATTAATAAAGAAAAAAGTAAGAAGACGGCCATGTCGTTTTTGACGGCATTGTCTTTATCCTTTAATAATTTAATGACGAAAAAGGGAAGAACAATACTGGTTGCTTTTGCTGGTTCAATTGGAATTATTGGAATTGCTTTAATATTGGCTGTGTCAACAGGATTTCAAAACTATGTTGATTCGATTCAGGAAGATACTTTAACGTCTTATCCACTTACAATTATGCAAGAATCGACTGATGTTACAAGTATGATTTTATCAATGACTACTGGTAGCCATGAGAGTGATGGAACAAATAAAGTTAAAGAACAACAATATATAACAAATATGTTATCGAATATTAAGGCTAATGATTTAAAGAGTTTTAAGCATTACTTAGAAAAAAATTATCAGAAAGTTGATAAAGATATACTTACGATTAAGTATTCTTATAGTATTGATCCAATGATATATACCGTTGATGCTACTGATAAGTTGGCAAAATTAAATCCAAGCAATTTATTTAGTTCATTTTATAATACAAACATGTTTAGTTCTTATTCAGCTTTTGGTTCAATATTTTCGCAAATGGTTGATAATACTGAAACTTTGGATACACAATATGATATGCTAGCAGGGAGATGGCCAAAAGAATACGATGAAATGATTATTGTTTTATCAGAACCTAATGGAATATCTGATTTGCTCGTATATTCTTTGGGGCTTAGGGATAACCAAGAGTTAACAGATATGGTAACAAAAATTATGAGTGGAGAAGCAGTAAATATAAATAATCAACCATTAGAATTTACTTATGAAGATTTGATGAATGTAGATTTAAGGTTAATTATGCCAAGTGATATCTATAGATATAATGAAAATTATGATGTTTATGAAGATATGAGTAATGATAATACATATATGCAAGGATTGTACGATCAGGCAATGAAACTTAAAATTGTTGGTATTGTCAGTGCAAAGCCTGGTACAACATCGACGGCATTAATGCCAGGAATTAGCTATACATCAAAATTAATCGATCATATTATTGATTATTCAAAAGAGACTACTCTTGTTAAAAAACAGTTAGCTAATAATGAAGTAGATGTTTTTTCTGGAAGCAGATTTGATAGTAAGAATAATAATATTGATTTTGGCTTTGAAGATGTTATTTCCATTGATTCAGAAAAATTATCACAAGCCTTTAATATGGATATCGATGAAAATAAAATAAAAGATGATACGGTTAAATATATGAATGATATTGCTAATAGTGTAACGACGGATATTACACCAGCGAAGAATGATTTTGATAATACATTAAATACATTTATCGATGGCTTATTTAATAGTATTGATAGTCAAGTAAGTATAAATGATGTAAGTGATGTCGTTAATAATTATTTAGATAGTGCTGAGGCTAGTTCGGCTTTATATAAATTAGAAAGTGATTATGTACTTCCAGTATCTATTTTTAAAGCAACATATGCTGGATCATTAAAAAGCATTTTATCGGCTTATATTGGAGCATACTACGGAATGGATCAGTCATTAACCGAAGATGAAAATAATCCAGTAGCTATTATTGACGAGAACATTTTAGGAATGATATTACCAAATGTGAAAGAAAAAATTAAATTAGCAGGGGCAAGTGAAAAGATGGCTCATGCCATGACTGAAGCAGTAATGAAAAAAGAAATTGCTAATAAAGTAGGGGAAATGGTTAGCAATATTACTAATAGTATTGCCTCAAGTTTCAATGTCGATGAAGATGCAATTAGTAGTGCTTTTTCACTTAATTTTACTGAAGATGAATTAATGCGTGTTGTATCAGCAATGTTGAATAGGGAAGAAAAAACAGCTAAGAGTAATTTAATTACATTAGGTTATCAAGATAAAGAAGAGCCAACATTTATAGCATTTTATTTTAATAGTTTTGATGGAAAAGAACACTTCTTAGATTTTATCGATAGTTACAATAAAAAAATGAAAAAAGATGGTCACGAAGAAAAAGAAATTAATTATTCTGATACAACTGGAATTCTTATGAATTCAGTTAAAACAATTGTGAATGCAGTTAGTTATGTTTTAATCGCTTTTGTTTCAATATCTTTGGTGGTATCATCAATTATGATAGGAATTATTACTTATATTTCAGTCTATGAAAGAACTAAAGAGATTGGCATTTTAAGAAGTATTGGAGCATCTAAAAGAAATATTTCTTCAATCTTTAATGCGGAAACATTTATTATTGGATTATTGTCTGGATTATTTGGTATAGGAATATCTTATATTTTAATTCCAATTATCAATACAGTATTGCATCATTATACAGGAAATATTCCACTTAGAGCGATGCTGGCAATTAATAATGCGTTGTTATTGGTAATACTTAGTATTATTTTAACATTAATTGGTGGGTTAATTCCAGCAAGAGCAGCATCTAAGAAAGATCCGGTTGAAGCTTTAAGAAGTGAATAAAAAAGCGTTACAATTGTAACGCTTTTTTATGTAAACAAAATATATCCGTAATAAATGACAAAAATTGTTAGCATAAGGATGCCTTCTAGTTTGTCAAATTTTCTATCATCACTGGCAAATAAGTATAAAGCCAACCCAGCTAGTGTCATAAAGAACATGTCTGGAAAATTAAAAGCGGTAGTTGTAACTCCACCAAAAATAATAATTGGAAGAGTTAAAACAAAGCCAATATTGAAAATGTTGGTACCAATGATATTTCCAATAATAATATCATATTCGCCTTTTTTAACGGCGGTAATAGCCATAATTAATTCTGGCATTGATGTACCAATAACTAAAATAATCATGGTAATTACCTTTTGACTGACATGTAAGTAATTGGCGATATTGACACAATTGTCAACTGCTAAATCACTTCCAAAGGCAATAAATGATAAACTAATCAAACTGATAATAATTGATTTAGGTAAACTCCATTTTGGCTTTTCAACAATTCTTTCTTTATTTTGACTAGCATTAAACTTGATAATGTAAGCAAGAAAATAAATAAATATAGCAAATAGGATTAGAGCATCATTCCTACTTATTGTATTGATTGAACCATTGAATGTTCGATCTAGTAATAGGAGTGAAAAGAAGAGAATGATGGCAAAGTGAATGGGTAGTTGCCTTCTAACTGTTTCACTTTTAATACGCATTGGTCTAATAGTAGCAGCAACGCCTAGTACTAACATTGAGTTAACGATGGTTGAACCAATTACATTGGCAAATACGATATCATTATTACCGCTGATGAGACTTCTAAATGAGATAAATAATTCGGGAGTACTGGTGCCAAAAGCAACGATTGATAGTGAAATAATTAATTTAGGAATTTTTAGATTGTTTGCAGTTGAGGCAATGCCATCAACAAATAAATCTGATCCTTTAATTAAAAGATAAAATCCTAATAATGTTAATAATATGTATTTAATCATGACAATACCTCTTTATTCTAATAAAATAATATCAAAAAAAGTCATATTATGCAAGAAAAAAAGTGCTATTTGCACTTTTTAATAATATCTCTAGCAGCAACAAGACCGGTAGCGGCAGCGGTAACAATATTACCGGCTTTACCAGCACCATCGCCAACAAAATATATGTTATCATTTTCTAATTTAAAATTGTTATTAGTTTCAATTTCATTTGAGAAAAATTTTATTTCTGGTCCGTATAGTAGGGTATCATCATTGTTGACACCAGGAATTATTTTATCTAAAATTTCTAAACCTTCAAGAATGTTAGAAATAATTCTATGAGGCATAACTAAGGCTAAATCTCCAGCAACACAATCCTTTAGGGTTGGCTCAATGAAACCTTTATTAATACGATGCCATTCACTGCGTCTACCACTACGTAGATCTTTTAAACTTTGAATGATTGGCTTGCCATCACCTAAAACATTGGCAATACGGGCAATAGATTCACCATATAATCTAGTGTTAGTAACTGGCTCGGTTAAATTAACTTTTGAAATAAAGGCAAAATTAGTATTATTTGATTTAATATCTTTTAGGGCATGTCCGTTAACACAAATATAACCATAGTAATTTTCTTTAGCTACAAAGCCACCGGGATTGGTACAGAATGTTCTAATTTCATCACCATATGTTTTGGTTTTAATGAAGATTGTTGGATCATAAATAACATTTGTTATATCTTCCATAATATCTTTTCTAACTTCGACTCTAACACCAATTTCAATTGATTGTGAATAATATGGTATTTGATATTTATCAGCTAATTCTTGAACCCATTTAGCTCCAGTTCTACCAGGAGCAACAATTACTAATTTACTTTTATATATTTTATCTTTACCTTTAAGTTTACAAATAATTTCATGACTGTTTTCATTAATGGTATTGATGTCTATTACATCACAGCGATCAATTAATTCAACACCTTTATCTAATAAAAATTTACAAATTCCTTCGATGTATTCAGGTAAATGATCTGAACCTAAGTGTTTTTGCTTTATAATAAGTAATTTAGCACCTGCAATAGCTACTTTTTTACGAATAGCTTCCGCCTCATCCATATTAGATGGATATACTTCAGCATCCATTTTAAATTGGTTAAAAATTTCTTCGGTTTCATCAATTAATTTGGTAGCGGCAGATTCAGGCATGTACTTTGTCAAATCTGATTTTCCTAATTTATGAATGTAATTTAATTTGCCATCAGAAAAAGTTCCTGCACCACCATAACCGGATAAAATATTGCATGGATTACAATTTTGACAGGGAATACCTAATTTATTCATTGGACATACTCTTGTTTTAACAGCGTTTCCACGATCTAAAATAGCCACCTTTAAATTCTTATTTTTAGTTATTAGCTCATAAGCAGCAAATAATCCGGCAGGTCCGGCACCAACGATTATAACGTCATACATCTTCTATCACCATCATAATTATAGCATAAAAAAAATGCCGTTGTATAGACATTTTTATTAAATTATTTTACTTTTTTCTTTAATTCATATAGTAAATTTATGGCATCCATTGGGGTTAGTTCTAAGACATTGGTGTTTTTGATAGTTTCTTCAATTTCACTCTTTTTATCTTCAAAGTCTAAAGGAAGTGTAGTTTGAATAACTAAATCACGTTTATTTTCTTTATTTTCATAAACTTTTAAGATTTCACTGGCTCTGTCAGTTACTTCTTTAGGTAGATTGGCTAATTTGGCAACATTAATACCATAGCTTTTATCGATTGAACCATCCTTAACTTTATGTAAGAAAATGATACCACCATCTTTTTCTTCGGCTGATACATGCTTGTTCTTTAATTTATCAAGGGTATTTTCTAAATCAGTCAATTCGTGATAGTGAGTTGAAAATAATGTTTTACAACCAATCTTATTATTAATGTATTCAAGGATGGCTTGGGCTAAACTCATACCATCGAAAGTAGCGGTACCTCTTCCTAATTCATCGAAGAGAATTAAACTGTTTTCAGTGGCATTTCTAATTGCATCGGCGGCTTCAGTCATTTCAACCATGAAGGTCGATTCGCCACTTACTAAGTCGTCGCTAGCTCCAATACGGGTAAATATTTTATCAAAAATTGGTAAAGTTGCTTTTTTTGCAGGAACGTAACAACCAATTTGCGCCATAATGGTGATTATTCCAAGTTCACGCATATAAGTTGACTTACCAGCCATATTAGGACCGGTAATTAATAGAATTGCGGTGTTATTATCCATAACAATATCATTAGGGATGTAATCATCTTTAATTACTTTTTCGACAACAGGGTGTCTTCCATCAATAATTTCTAAGTTATGATCAGTTGTTAGTTTTGGCCTAGTGTAATTATATTTTTCACTGACTAGTGCGAAAGCTGAGAGAACATCAATTTCACTAATGATTTTAGCAATTCCTTGTAAAATATGGACATATTCACTACATTTATTACGAATTTCAATAAATAGATCATATTCTAAATTAATAATTTTTTCTTCAGCTGATAATACTAAATCTTCTTTTTCTTTTAAAATTGGATTAATAAATCTTTCACAATTGGTTAGAGTTTGTTTTCTAATATAGCCAAATTCATCCTTGACTTGTGATAGGGCTCCTTTTGAAATTTCAATGTAGTAGCCAAATACTTTATTGAAACCAACTTTTAAAGTTTTAATACCAGTTTTTTCACGTTCTTCTTGTTCGTAATTGCTAATAAATTCTTTTCCACCACTGCGTAAATCTTTTAATTCGTCTAATTCCTTATTAAAACCTTCTTTGATTAGATATCCTTCCCTTAACGTAGGTGGTGGAGTTTCATATAAAGATTTTTCAAGTAATGTATATAAATCACTAACGTCAGGCAATTCTTGATATTTTATTTGCTTTAAAATATCATTGATTTCAGGTAGATATTTTAATGATTCTTTTAACTGAAGTAAATCTCTAGCGTTAGCTGAACCTAGGGCAATACGACCACACAATCTTTCTAAGTCGTAAACATTGTATAACGCTTTACGTAAATCTTCACTAAGAATAAATTCTTCAAGCAAGGTTCTAACAATGTCATATCTATTTTCAATTGTTGTAATATCTACCAAAGGATTTTCAATCCATGATTTTAATTTACGACTTCCCATGGCTGTCTTGGTTTCATCGAGTAACCAGAGTAATGAATAAATTCTTTCCCCTTTACGAATGCTTTCTGTTAATTCAAGATTCCTTTTAGTATGAATATCCATTTTTAGAAAATCATCATTTTTTCTAATAATTAACTTTTGAAAATGAGAAATATTTCTTTTAAGATTATTTATTAAATAATATGCTAGATGATTGATACCAGTAATATATCTAACATCAGTAATGTCATTATAAATATATTGGCAAGTATCGTTATCTATAAGTTCGTCCGTAATAGTTATTGGTAGTTTATAAGTTCCTTTCAAGGAAGCAATAACTTCTTTATTTGTTTTACTATTAGCAATTAATTCTTTAATACCTAAAAATATTATTTTACTAATGAGTATTGAATTATCATTTTCGATAATTTCCCCATATATTTCACCAGTGGTAATATCGCTATATGTTAAAATGTAACAATAATCTAGGAAATAAATACTACCTAAATAATTATTTTCTTTTTCATTTAATGAATTAGCAGTGATAACACTTCCGCTAGAAATAACTTCAGTGATGTCACGCTTGACCATTCCCTTGACAGTTTTAGGATCTTCTAACTGCTCACAAATGGCTACTTTATAGCCTTTTTTGATTAACTTGTCAATGTAAATATCAACTGCATGATAAGGGACACCACACATTGGCACACGTTCATCTAAACCAGCATTTCTACCAGTTAAAGTCAATTCTAATTCGTGACTTACTAATTCGGCATCTTCAAAAAACATTTCATAAAAGTCACCTAAACGATAGAGAATTATTGTATCCATATTTTTCTCTTTTAATTCAACATAGTGAGCCATCATAGGTGCTAATTTTGTTTTGTCGACTTCACATAATTTCATAATATCACTGCTTTCAATAGTTATTATAACAAAAATAACTATTTAAAATCAAGATATGAAAAAAGAAACTTGTGGTTTCTATGATTCAGTAATTATTTCTGATAGGGGAACAATATTATAACCTTTACTTAAGATATATTCAATGACATTAGGAAGCTCATAGGTATTGGTAATTAGAAAAATTCGTCCATTGTATAAGGCACTTTTTAAATTGTTATAACTATCATTTTTGTTTATAAAGATAGAATGCATTTTATTGTTAGCACAATTGGCTAATGAATTTTCATCTTTGTTAATAAATAGACAATAAATAGCTTTGTTATTGGCCTTGTTATTAATAATATTATTACTAATAATTAGATTATCCTTGGAATATATACCATTATTACCGTAGTTATAGATTTCATGATTTTTAATTTTATCAATGATACTTATATTATTACCAAGATAACTACTGTCGATAAAGATATTAATTTTAAGATTATATTTATTTATAATATCTAAGACATTGTCAATAGTGTTATTATTTAAGATGTAGATTAACGAAACACTCTTCTTCCATATATTTCCTTTGATAATATATTTATTATAATTATTATATATTGAAGTTTCGGGATAAATATTTTTGTATATGATTAATGATGGGTCAAAATAATTAATTTTTTTCATAGCTTTATAGCTGGCTTCTTCATCAATCTGTTTACCAATATTACCAGGGATTATCGTATCATTATTGATGATGGCGTCGGTTGGTTCATAGTTTATTTTTTTTGCTTCTTCTTTAATTCTAATCATTATTTCATCTTGGTTCATTGTAACATTAATTACTTTTTCAGTATAAAAGAAGGTTAGACAAAAAAGACAAAACAAACCAATAATTTTTATTAATTTCATATATTACCACCAATAAAATATATGTTTAGATATGTTTACTTATAACTTAAAATATGTTAAGATTAAATAAATAGAGGTGAATGTATGAAGAATAATAAAGGATTTACTTTAATAGAATTACTAGCAGTAATTATTATTTTGGTAAGTATCTCTTTAATTGCTGTATCAGGCATTAGCGCTTCACTTGAAAGAAGGGGTACAACAGAGTGCGATGAACAAAAAGAATTAGCCGTAAATGCTGCAAAAATATATTTTTCGTTGAATCCAGATGAGGAAACGGTTGAAATAACAAAATTAAAAGAAGAGAATTATTTTAATAAAAAAAGTAAAACGAATCGGTTAAAGGACGATTCGACAGTTACTAAAGGATCAAATGGTTATTATTACACTGGAGAATGTAAATAATCATAAAATAATTTTAATTTGATAATCACGGATATTTTTAAGAGATTCTTCAATCTCTTTTTTCTTTTCGTAGGCACAATTTTTATTTAAAAGGTTCAAATATTCATTAACTTTATTTAAATTGGTTTTTGATTTATCACTTAAGTATAATTCGTAATAGCAATATAAAAATAGTTCGTTAGCAGGATCAAAATCTTTAATAATGCTTAATAATGATAAGGCTTTGTTAATATCTTTTTTAAGTCCTAGATGACTATTACCACATAAGTAGAAGGAATTTACTAAATTATAAATATTCCATTCACAAAGGGTATCGATTGATGCGCCCGCCCCAATATTAAAATATTCAAAAGCTTTTTCTATATCTTTATTTACATATATGCCGTTAAGATAAAATAAACCAAGTTTATTACAAGCCCAACTTTCTTCTTCTAGAGCACTCTTTTCATAATATTCAAAGGCTTTTTTAAAATCTTTTTTTGCTTCATATATTTTACCTAAATTATTATATGCATATACATAATTCTTATTGGCGGCTTTTTCAAAAAAATTAATGGCTTTATCAACAGCCTGTTTTTTATCTTTGGTATAACCATGCAAATAACATAATCCTTTAGTATTTAAGGCAGATATGCTATTTAATGCAATAGCTTTGTCTAAATAATCATTAGCTAAATTGATATCGTCATCACTTAATGAACCAATTTTTTTATTGATGATCATGTGTGCTAGTATCCAGTAAGAATTAGGATGGTTGTAATAAGCAGCTGATTTATGATAATTGAAGGCTTTATCATATCTTGGATAGCCGACAATACGACCGGTATATTCTAAATTGCCGAGTTCATATAAAGCGTAAGGATTATTCTTTTTAGCCAATTTTTTTAGCGAAGGAATGAGACTAATACCTTCTTTAAATTGAATAGTAAGATAATCTTTTAAATCATTAACCGAAATATTTGTGTTAGTAAGTATTTCCTCGATTGTTTCGTTTACTAAATCTTTAGTATATAATGGCTGTTCTTTATCTAGAATAGTAAAGAATAATACTTTACAGATATAGCAATAATAGGCTTCTTTTTTTAAATAATTTAACAATTCTTTTTTAACTTTTCCTGGAACATATAAATCATTTTTAGCATAGGTGTTTAATAATAAACATAATTTTTTTAGTGAATGATTATTATTTAATTCTTCAATACTTTTAAAATTATAAATATAACCATCGATAATTGAAATTAGATTATTAATGGTATTAATCATGATTGTATCATCTTTTTCATAATGCTTACGATAATTTAGATATATTTGCTTATAAGCACTACCAATTGCCCGGTAACCAGTACAATAGTTACCAACAGTGGTATCCGATATATTGTCGATTGAAAAAATAGTACAAAAGATTTCAGTTTGAATAGCACTTGTTTTATTGACGGCTATTTTTTTTATGGCATTAAATAGATTACCTAAGGATAAATGATTATCATTATTATTTAATTTTACATAGTTCATTTTATCACCTGTATTTATCATAACATTTTATATTTTGTTTTTCAATACATATTGTGGAATATTTGTGGAATGTAATAATGCATTGTGGAATTATATGAGTGGTAAAAATAAATGTCAATTTATATACTTATATTATGAGAGGAGAGAAAAATGAAAAAATTAAAAAACTATAAATCGATGATTATTTTACTTGGAGCAATTATTCTTGGGGGAATAGTTGGACTTATTTGGGGTGAAGGAGCAAGTGTATTAAGTCCTTTTGGAGATTTGTTTTTAAATATGTTACTGATTGTGGTTGTTCCGTTAATCTTTTTAACAATTACTTCATCTATCTATAAGATGAAACAGCCAAAACGAATTGGAAAAATTTTAGGAACAACTTTCTTGGTGTTCTTAATGACATCGGTTGTAGCAGTGCTTATTGGCGTTGCTAGTACTTATGCCTTTAAGCTAGTAGATACTAAAAATGGTGAAGAAATAAAAGCAAGTTTAGTTTTGAATGACGAAGAAGGTGAAAAAGCAGAATTAAATTTCTTAGATAGAACGGTACAGGCGGTATCAGTTAACGATTTTGCAAAACTATTATCTAGAGATAATATGATAGCTTTAATTGTGGTATCAATTTTAGTTGGTATTGCGATGAGTATGTCTAAAGAAAAAGCAGAACCATTCTTTAAATTTATCGACTCAGCAACAGATGTACTCATGAACTTTATTAAGATAATTATGTATTATGCACCAATTGGACTTGGATGTTATTTTGCAGCCATGGTTGGAACTTTTGGCAGTTCCATTGCGGTTGGATATATCAAAACTTTTGTAATATATCTACTTACTTCTGTATTCTTCTACTTTGTAATTTATACATTATTTGCTTATATTAGCGCTGGTAAGTTAGGCGTAAAAAGATTTTGGACTAATATTTTACCATCAACACTTACATCTTTAGCTACTTGTTCATCGGCTGCTTCGATGCCAGTTAACATTGAATGTACAAAGAAGATCGGGGTATCTAATGATGTAGCAGAAACAACAGTATCTTTAGGAACGAGTTTCCATAAAGATGGATCAGTAATCGGTAGCGTATTTAAGATAATGTTTTTGGTATATTTGTTTAATGGCATGGGTGATGTGTCAATACTTAAAATTATGGGGATCGCGTTAGTAGCTACGCTTCTTGTGACTGCGGTACCTATTGGTGGTGGAACAATTTCTGAGATGTTAATAATTACCATGTTAGGCTATCCGGTAGCGGCTTTACCAATACTTACAATAATTGCTACGATCATTGATTCACCAGCAACAATTTTAAATGTTGTGGGTGATAGCGCTTCAGCAATGATTACTAATAGAATTGTCGATGGCAAGAATTGGTTAAAAGAAAAGCATAGTTAATATGCTTTTTTTTTAAAATAACAAGCTATTGCTTGTTATTTTCTTCGAATAATAATTTAAAATTAATATCTAGACCGTTGGCAATTCTTTCAACAGCATCTAGTGAGAAGGTCGAAGCCATTTTAATTGATTCGATTTCTCTAATGTAACCGTGACTATAACCGGATGCATCGGCTAATTCTTGTTGAGTCATGCCTTTTAATTTGCGATATTTTCTAATATTTAATCTAACAGTGTCATAAATATTCTTATTAGTGAAAGCCATAATGTTCACCTCTAGTTATATTTTCTCACAATGAAATGTAAAAATATGTAGACAGATAGTATACATAAAATAGCGTTATTCGACATATTTTTTATTGATAATGAGTTATACTTTGTTTGGTGATAGGATGAACAAACTTTATATGGGAATTGATATTGGAGCAATATCAACAAAAGGTGTCATTATCGATAAATATGATAATATTATTGCTAGTGCGTATTTGGATACTGAAGGTGAACCAATTAAAGCCGTTAAACGGTTAATAAAAATGTTACGTCATGAAATTGATCTAGATAATTATCAAATTGTATCGGTAGGAACAACTGGTAGAGCTAGAAAATTAATTGGGGCATTGCTAGAGGCAAATGTCATAAAAAATGAAATTACTGCTCAGGCAGTTGGTACTATTAAATTATATCCAGACGTAAGGACAATTATTGATATTGGTGGAGAGGATGCTAAAATAATTTTAGTTCATGATGGAATTGTAACTGATTATGGTATAAATACTTCATGTATGGCAGGTGAAGGAAACTTCTTAGATATGCTCTTTAAACAATTAAATATTGATACTGAGCAAATTGGTAAAATAGCTATAAATAGTACCAATAGAGTTGATATTTCAGCCAAATGTATGATTTTTGCAGAAACTGACATTATTCATAAGATACAAATGGGATATAAAAAGGAAGATATATTGTCTGGAGCATGTCGAATGGTAGCAATGAATTATTTAAATGGCGTTGGAAAAGGGAAAAAAATACAGGCACCAATTATTTTTAATGGTGGCGTTAGCAAGAATATAATGGTTGTAAAATACTTTGAAGAACTTCTAGGTCAAAAAATAATAGTTAATAGAAATTCTCGTTTGATGAGTGCTTTTGGAATAGCAATTATGGCGAGAGAAAGTAAAAAAGAAAAATTATTTAATTTTGATATTGATGCTGACAGGCTAGATACAAAACTTATTAATTGTACTAAGTGCTCAAATAATTGCGAGATTATGGCAATTTATAAAAATGATAAAATGATTGATTATTGGGGCAATCGTTGCAAACATGATGTAATATTAAAAAATGTGTAAATAAAAGTAATTTAGTTGTATAAATTGCTTTTTTTTAGTATAATCAAGTTAGAGTGTGATAAGATGAAACAAAGAACAATCAGTGCAGTGATACTACTAATTATTTTGATTGGTTGCTTGCTTGTTAGTACTAAATTATTTGGAATATTAATGATGATAGCTGCCATTTTGGGATTCAATGAATTCTTTGATATTAAGTATGAAAGCAATAAAAAGTATCGTGTAATTAAAATATTGGGAATTATTAGTTTAATATTAATTGCTTTGAATAATACTTTTTATAAAATAGAGATGAATATTACTATTTTGTTGCCTTTACTTATTTTAAGTATGCCGATTGTTTTCTATAATGATAGTAAGTTTTATAATATTAACGATGCATTATATGTTATGGGAATTGTTTATTTTTTAGGGTTATCATTTGGAAATATTATTTATTTGATGGATACGAATATTACTAAATGTATATTTATATTTATAATAGCTTTTATTACTGATACATATGCTTATATTGGGGGTAGTTTAATTGGCCGACATAAGCTTACTACTATATCTCCCAAAAAGACTGTAGAGGGTTCTTTAATTGGAACACTAATGGGAGTATTATTTGGTAGTGTTTACTATTACAACATGGTTGGGGAAGTAACTAGATTACAGGTAGTGGTACTTTGCTTATTTTTGACATTATTATCAGAAGTTGGAGATTTGATGTTTAGTAGTATAAAACGATATTTTAATAAGAAAGATTATTCTAATTTAATTCCTGGTCATGGAGGAATACTTGATCGTTTTGATAGTGTTATCTATGTATCACTTGGGTTATCATTAGTTTTAAGTATGTTTTAAGGAGGAAATATGTTATCGCTTTTATGGTTTATTTTAATTCTCGGATCAATTGTGGCAATTCATGAATTTGGACACTTTATTTTTGCTAAATTTGCCAATATTTATGTATATGAATTTTCAATTGGTATGGGAAAGAAAATTTTTGGTAAAAAGAAAAAGGGCGGTGAAACCGAATTTTGCATTAGAGCAATACCACTTGGTGGTTATGTTATGATTGCAGGCGAAGATGTTGAGGATGAAAAAATACCTAAAAATCGTCAAATGTGTAACAAAAATTTCTGGCAAAGATTCATGGTTTTATTTGCTGGCCCATTCAATAACTTTTGGTTTGCATTTGTAATATTACTTATTAGTGCACTAATATATGGTGGTGTATCAACAAAGCCAATTATTGGTGATGTTGTTCCTGATTATCCAGCATACGCTTCTGGCCTTGAGAAGGGTGACTTAGTTATATCAATCAATAATGAAAGAGTTAAGAGTTGGGATAAAGGCTTAATTATTTTACAAACTAGCAATGGAGAAACTGTTACCTTTAAAGTTAAGAAAGCAACTGGAGGAATTATGGAATATGCTGTTACTCCATTAAAGGTAGTTGCTGAAAATGGTGAGGAAAGTTATAAGTTTGGAATAACAACTAATTTTCAAAGAGAATATGGCTTAGGTAAATCAATTAGCTATGCTTATCACAGGACAATTTCATTGTTTGACAGTATGTTTGATACGTTAAAATATTTATTTATTGGTAAAGTAGGAGTTAACCAATTATCTGGGCCAGTAGGTATTTATTCAATTGTCGATTCACAAGCTAAGGAAGGATTTGAAGCAATTTTATATTTAGTTGCATATTTATCAATTAATGTAGGAATAATTAATTTGTTGCCATTTCCAGCTTTTGATGGAGGAAGAATATTATTCTTAATAATTGAAAAGTTATTTAATAAACCAGTATCTAAAAAGACTGAAAATATAATTCATACGATTGGTTTTATCTTGATAATTGGCTTACTTGTTGCAGTAACATTTATGGATATTAAACGCTTAATTATAAAATAAAAGAGCATGACTAGATAATAGTTATGTTCTTTGTTTCTTTTTTGGGAAGATCAGCTTTGGGAAAGATTATGGTCAATATACCATCGATATATTTAGCCTTTAAATCAGTATCTCTTTTAAGCCCAATATAAAAACTGCGTTTAATCTCACCGTAAAATCTTTCACGTCTTACATATTTGCTTGGGTCAGAAGATAAGGTGTTCTTTTCTGCACTAATAGTTAGGTAACCGTTTTCATAGTTGATTTTGATATTTTCTTTTTTTATACCGGGAATGTCAATTTCTAAAATATATTTATTATCTTTTTCATAGATATCTGTTTTCATATATTCTTTGTTATAGGGCATATTAAAAATATCGAAATAGTCGTTTAAATAATAGTTTCTTTTAGGTAACATATGTATCATCCTTTCTTTTGTAGTATTAACTAAAAAATGGAAATAATACATATAATAGTGTAAAGAGAGGCTATAAATATATAAAAAAAAATATTAATATGATATAATTATTATGGGTGGTTGTATGTATAATAAGGCACTTGATGTTTTAAAAATTTTTAATAATTATGGATATGACGCTTATATCGTTGGAGGGTATCCGCGCGATAAAATATTAGGAATTAAAACCAATGATATCGATATATGTACGAATGCTAAACCAAAGGAGATAATGGAGATATTTGATACTGAAGGAGTTAGCGATATTAGATACGGAGCTGTTAGAGTTATCTATAAAGGAGTAATGTTTGATGTAACAACATTTAGAAAAGATATAAAATATGAAAATAATCGTAAACCAGTAAAGATTAAATATGTTACGGAATTAAAAAAAGACTTACTTAGAAGAGACTTTACAATTAATACGATATGTATCGATAAAGATGGCAATATGATTGATTTATTAAATGCTAAAAAAGATATCGAACGAAGAATTATTACGACTGTTGGTAATGCGAGATATCGTTTGAAAGAAGATAGTTTAAGAATTCTTAGAGCTATTAGATTTGCGACATATTTAGATTTTGAAATAGATGAATGTACTAAAACATATATAAGAAAATATGGGTATTTACTCAAAGATTTATCCAATTCTAGAAAAAAAGAAGAACTTGATAAAATTTTTACTTCTAAAAATAAAGAAAAAGGTCGTGAATTAATTTTAATGTTGGGATTGGATAAATATTTAGGACTTAATAATTTGAAAGAAATTGTTATGTGTGATGATATTATTGGTATTTGGAGTCAACTTAAAACAGAATATGATTATCCTTTCTCAAAATTAGAAAAAGATAATATTATTAAAATTAGAGAAATGCTTGAGACTGGCATTGATAAATTTACAATTTATAAATATGGTTTATATGTATCTAGCGTTGTTGCTAGTATCGTAGGAATTAGTTATCGTAAAATAAATGGTATTTATCGTAATTTACCAATTTATTCACGCAAAGATATCCAGATTAATGGTGAAGAAATAGCTAAATTACTAAACAAAGAACCAGGAAGTTATTTAAAGAATATAATGAATAAAATTGAGGAAAAAATTGTTTTTGGGAAATTAGTTAATGATAAAGAAGTTATTAGTAGTTATGTAAAGACTAATTATGGAGGCTAGATATGGGTTTATTTAATAAGATTAAAAATATTTTTAGTAATAAAAATAATGAAAATATACAGGAAGAAATTAAAAACTATGATACAGGACTAAAAAAGAGCCGTGAAGAATTTGTTAGCCAGTTAGCTAATTTATCAAAAAAGTATAAAAATATATCGGATGATTACTTTGAGGAATTAGAAAATATTTTAATTATGGCTGATATTGGCGTTAATACGGTTATGACTTTTGTCGATAGACTTAAAGATAGAGTTAAAAGTGAGAAAATTACTGATAGTAATATTTTAAAAGAAATAATCGTCGATGAATTATTTGTAATGTATGTTGGTAATAATATTATCGATAGTAAAATTCATGAGAATAGTAATGGGCCTACAGTAATTTTATTTGTTGGAGTTAATGGCGTAGGTAAGACAACGACAATTGGAAAGTTAGCCAATATTTATAAGAAAAAAGGTAAAAAAGTAATGCTAGTGGCAGGTGATACCTTTAGGGCTGGAGCAATAGAACAATTAGATGAATGGGGGAAAAAAACTGATACATTTGTTGTTAGTGGTGAATCAAAAGATCCTTCGGCAGTTATTTATAATGCTTTAGAAATTGCCAAGAATGAAAAATATGATATGGTGATGGTCGATACGGCTGGTAGACTTCAAAATAAAAACTATTTGATGGATGAACTAGCTAAAATAAATCGTGTTATTAAAAAAATCATTCCTGATGCGCCCCATGAAACACTATTGGTAATTGATGCAACAACTGGTCAAAATGGAATTAGTCAAGCTAGATCATTTGAAGAGATTACTGATGTTACCGGGATTGTACTCACAAAATTAGATGGGACTGCTAAAGGTGGAATTGTTTTAGCAATTAAAGAAGAAGTCAATATCCCTGTTAAGTTTGTGGGACTTGGTGAAGGTGTAGACCAAATAGAACCATTTGATATTGAAAAATACATTTATGGATTATTTAAAGATTTGTAGGTGATGATATGGAAGATCAAGCATATATTATTATGTTGTATGATTATTATAGTGAATTATTTAATGATAAACAAAAAAAGTATTTTGAAGATTATTACTTTGATAATTTATCTTTATCAGAAATTGCTCAAAATGATAATGTAAGTAGAAATGCTATTCATAAGGGAATTAAAAGTGTTGTTAATAAATTATATGAATATGAAGAAAAATTGAAACTATATGATAGAGATAAGAAATTAAAGGCGATAATTGATAAAGTTACAAATAATCAAATTAAAAAAGAGTTGGAGGAATTACTATGAAAGAAAGATTACCAATAGAAATGGATAATTTAGAATTACCACAAGACGATTTTTGGGAAAAAGATGAGTTAAATAACTCATATGGTTATGCCAATATATTATATATACTATCAATTATAATAACAATCGGTAGTGTTTTGGTAGTAATATTTTTTGGAAAATAGGTGATAAAGTGGAAAGTTTTTTGGAAAAGTATGGTGAAGATTTAACTGCTAATAAATATATTACTAATCCTGCAATTGCTCGTGATAAGGAATTGAAAGAATTAGTAATGGTTCTTTTAACACCTGAAAAATCAGCTTGTTTAGTTGGTAAACCAGGTATTGGTAAAACAGCAATTGTTGAGGGACTTGCATATCGTATGCAAATGAATGATATGCCCAAGGCTTTAATGGGATATAAAGTATATAAGATAAGTACACCTTCTTTATTAGGTACTACTGATGGTGAAAATAAGGTAATGCAACTTGTGAATGAAATGAAAAATCGTGAGAAAATTATTGTTTTTATCGATGAAATTCATATGTTGATGGGGGCTAGCGCAGCAAACGGACCAATGGATTTAGCTAATATGTTTAAAGAAGGTTTGGGCCGTGGAACTGTTAAATTAATTGGAGCAACAACGACAGAAGAATATGAACGATATGTTTTACGTGATAAAGCATTTGTCAGAAGATTTCAAAGAATCGATGTTTCTGAGCCAACTCAAGAAATGTGTGTTCAAATTTTGATGAGAACAGTACCTAAAATTGAACATCAAACGGGTGTAAAACTTAATTATACGGATTTCATTAAAGAAAATATTATGAAATTTATTGTTAACATGACAAGTGAATTTAAGCGTGTATATGAGATATCTTCAAGATACCCGGATATTGCTTTAACGGTTTTGAGACAATGCTTTTCAGCCGCTTTGTTTGACAATAGTAGTGAAGTAAAATTTAGACATATTTATGAAGCCGTTAAATCTACTAAGGTTGTTTATCCTGATGTCATTAGAAAAGAACTTATGGTATTTAAGGATACTTTCAAAGAAGAACTTGCTGCTGAAGGTATTGTGGTAGAAATACCTCCTGAAGAATAAAATTAATATGGTGATAAAATGAGATTAAATGAATTATTTAAGGATATAAAATATACATTAATTAAAGGTGATATGAGCCTTGCAATTAATGATATAGTTTATGATTCTAGAAAAGTTAAAGATAATTGTTTGTTTATGGCAATTATCGGTTCCCAGTTAGATGGACATGATTATATCGACGATGCCATTAAGAACGGTGCTAAGGCAGTACTTGTATCTAGGGATATAAAAATTAAAGATGATATTACAGTGATTAAAGTTGATGATACAAGAAAGATTTTAGCTAAATTAACAATGCGTTTGTTTAAATATCCTCAAAGTAAACTAAAAACAATTGCGATAACGGGTACTAAAGGAAAAACGACAACTAGTTTTATGATTAAAAGGATACTTGAAGAAGCGGGATATAAATGTGGATTGATTGGTACAACTGGCGTATATATCGGTGATAAAATTTATCCAGCAAAGAATACAACACCAGAATCATATGAAACCATTAGATATATGAATGAAATGGTTAAAAAGAAAATGGATTTTATGGTGATGGAAGTATCTAGTCAAGCGCTAAAATATGACCGAGTAAACGATATTATCTTTGATTATGGTGTATTTACTAATTTAAGTCAAGATCATATTGGTGAAAATGAACATCCTGATATGGAAGATTATATTAAAAGTAAAGCTAAATTATTTAATCAATGTAATTATGGAATATTCAATTTAGATGATCCACATTTTTATGATATGATAAGTGGCGGAGATGCGACAATTGAAACTTACGGCTATGATGAAAGAGCTGATTTAAAAGCTACGAATATGAATTTAATTAGAAAAAAGGGCTTTATTGGTATAGAACTTACAACTGATGGAGTAATTAAGGATACTTTTAAAATAAGTAGCCCAGGAAAGTTTACTTCGTATAATGCGATGGCAGCTATTCTTACTTGTCATTTGATTGGTATTAATGATAAATATATTAAAAAAGCTTTGAGTGATTTCCATGTTAAGGGAAGAGTAGAACCAGTGCATGTTTCTGATGATTTTACATTACTTATTGATTATGCTCATAATGGGGCGAGCACTGAAAGTATTCTTTCAACAATTAGGGATTATAATCCAGAAAGAATTGTGACAATTTTTGGTTGTGGTGGTAATCGTAGTAAAGACAGAAGATATGAAATGGGCGAAATGGCTGGAAAATATTCAGACTATTGTATTATTACTGAGGATAATAATAGATATGAAGAATTCGATGATATTGCTAAAGATATTTTAGTTGGTATGAATAAGACCAATTGTAAGTATACAATTATTCCCGATAGAAAAACAGCAATTAAATATGCAATAGAGAATGGGAAAAAAGGTGATATTATTATGCTTATTGGTAAGGGACATGAAGATTATAAAGAAATTAAAGGGAAAAGATATCCCTTTGATGAAAGAATTGTCATTAAAGAAATATTAGAAGAAATAAAAAAATAAAACCTTGATGGTTTTATTTTTTGATACTTTCATTTATTAATTTTAAATAATTATTTTTTTCTTCCTCTTTTGAATTTTCCCATAATAATTCAAATAAAACTCCTAAACCAATAAGTGCATCCTCATCTTTAAATTTGATGGTAGTTTCAATTGAATCTCTTATTTTTGCTTCATTATCATCTCTAAAGTTTTCAATGATGTAGTTTCTAATATCAATATTTTCCATATAATCACCATTAATAATATTGTTATTTTTTTTAAAAATATACATAAAATTATAATAGACATTTATAATGTTATTTGATATAATTTTAGTAGGAGGATTAAAAAATGACAGGAATTATTATTATAGTTGGTCTTTTATTTGTTTTGGTTGCTTATGTTATTTCTATATATAACAAATTAGTTAATGCAAGAAATAAGGTAGAAAATCAATTTAGTCAAGTTGAGATTCAATTAAAAAGAAGAGCTGATTTAATACCAAATTTAGTAGAAACAGTAAAAGGCTATGCAAAACATGAGGAAGGAACATTTAAAGCAGTAATTGAAGCGAGAAATAAAGCTGTTAATGCGGGTTCTGTTAATGAAAAAATTGATGCTAATAATGAACTTACTGGGGCATTAAACAAATTATTTGCTTTAGCTGAAGCTTATCCAGAACTTAAAGCAAATGAAAACTTCTTAGCTTTACAAAATGATCTTAAAGATACTGAAGATAAGATTACTTATGCTAGACAATTTTATAACGATTCAGCAATGGGATTTAACAATTTGGTAGAAATGTTTCCATCTAATATTGTAGCTAATATTTTTAACTATAAGAAGTTTGAATACTTTAAAGCCGAAGAAAAAGAAAAAGAAGTACCTAAAGTAGAGTTTTAAACTTTAAACTCTTTTTCTTTAGGGGGATAATATATGCAGATAAAAATTAATGATGATTATTATGATGTTGAGATAATTAAGAAGAATAATCGTAATACTTATATTAGAGTAAAAAATGGTAAAATTGTTGTTACAACTAATTATCTTACTTCAAATAGTAGTATTATTAAGCTAATTAATGATAATATGAGTAGTATTGTTAAGATGATTAATACCGATAATAAAAAGCAAGATAAAGCAGAAAAATTTTATTATTTTGGACAAGAATATGATGTCATTTATGGCTTTAATGTAATAGAATTTGATGGCAATAAAATATATGCACCTAATAAGAAAGAATTAGATAAGTATCTTTTAAATGATATAAAGAAAATATACCAAGTTAGACTTAATTATTGGTATCAAGAATTTGAAGAAAAAATCCCAATACCTAATTTAAAGATTAGGAAAATGACTAGTAGATGGGGTGTATGTAATATAAGAAATCATAATGTCACTTTAAACTATGAATTATCTAGATATGATATAAGTTGTTTAGATTATGTTATTGTTCACGAACTTAGTCATTTTATATATCATAATCATCAAAAAGAATTTTGGAATTTAGTAGGAAAATATTATCCTAAATATAAAGAAGCAAGAAAGATGTTAAAGGAATGATTATATGAAGAGAAAAATATTATTATTTATATTTTTATTGTTGTTATTTCCATTATCGGTAAAAGCAGATCATATTTATAATATTGATATGGATATATATTTAAATCAGGATGGTAGCGCTAATATTACTGAAGTATGGGATGTAAAAGCTAGTAGCGGTAGTGAATGGTATAAAACAATGTACAATTTAGGCAATCAAGAATTAACTAATTTTATGGTTAAGATGGATGGCAGTAATTTAACTTTTAAAGATTGGATTGTCGACGAGAGCTTAAGCCAAAAACGTGGTTATTATGGTATAAATCATGCTCCTGAGGGCTTAGAACTATGCTTTGGTAAAGGTGATATGGAAAGACATACATTTACGCTTAGTTATAAACTATCAAATTTCATTACCAATACTTTAAATGGTGATAGTCAAGTAATATATCAAACATTAATGCCTAGTATAACAGTTGATAATTTTAAAGCAACGATTGGTAGTTATTACGAATTTCCTGATACTTTAGATGTTTGGGGATATGGTGGACAATATTTGTCATATGTTGAAGGAGGAAAAATTAAAATAGATACTGATACATATTCACTTAATAATGATTATGTTACAGTATTAGCTAAATTTCCTGCAGGGACATTTAATACTGATAATACAAATGGTAATTTTGCTAGTTTTGATGAGATATTAGAAACAGCTAACGATGGAACGTATGAGTATGATTATAGTTATAAACCAACATTAAAAGAGAGAATTATCAATATTTTATTTGGACTAATCAATTTTATTCTTCCACTTGGAATATTTGGCGTAGCAATTGCATCAGCACTTCGCAGTGGATATGGTTATAGGGATAATAAAACTATTGATAAGAAAAACACTCCAATGTTTAGAGATATTCCATGTAATAAAGATATTTATTATGCCAATGCTTTAATTAACTTAAATGCCTTTGGTTATAAGGAAACTAATATTTTTGGAGCGATTATTTTGAAATGGTTACGTCAAGGAAAAATTGCTTTTAGAAATGAAACAACAGGTATCTTTAATAAGGAAACTAGTGTAATTGATTTGACTTTAAATCCAACATTTGATTCAGAATTAGAAACTGAACTATTTGATATTATGTATAAGGCTAGTGAGGACGGGATACTTGAATCTAAAGAATTAGAAAAATGGGCTAGAAAACATTACGAAAAATTCTTTGGTTTGTTTAAGCGAATTACAAATTATAAGATTGATGAACTTAAGAGCAACGGTCATATATATAAACGTACTAATAAAGAGGAATGCAAGAAAAAGAATGTTATGGATGATATGATTTATAAAGATAGTCGAGAATTATTTGGCCTTAAGTTATTCTTAAAAGAATTTTCTGATATGAAAAATAAAGAAGCTATTGAAGTAAAACTATGGGATGAGTATTTGATGTTTGCATATTTGTTTGGAATGGCTGATAAGGTAGCTAAACAGTTTAAAAATTTATATCCAGAAATTGTTCGAGAAATGGAAACTAATAACTTTGATTATAATACAGTTTTATATATTAATAATATATCTTCAAGAACAGTACAAGCGGCTAGTGCTGCAAGAAGTGCTGCTGAAAGTTATTCTGGTGGTGGCGGTGGATTTTCTTCTGGCGGCGGAGGTGGTGGATCCTTCGGCGGTGGAGGTTCTGCCGGTGGACGTTAAAAAGAAACTTTTTAGTTTCTTTTTTCTTGTCTATTTGCTATAATTAAGATGAGTGGTGATAATATGTTGATTACATCGGTTAATAATGACAAAATAAAGGAATTAGTTAAATTAAAAGATAAGAAATATCGCGATTTAAATAATTTGTTTTTTGTTGAAGGAAAAGATTTATGTGATAGTGCTTACGAACATGGGTTACTTAGAGAATTATATATTCTTGATGGACATGATAATATTTATGATGGCATTCCATATACTTATGTTAGTTATGAAGTTATGAAAAAAATAAGTGATCTTGGTAGCGTTAGTGAATACTACGCAGTATGTTCTAAGATAGTTGAAGGAGATATTGGAAATAGAATACTTGTTTTAGATGATATTCAAGATCCAGGTAATTTAGGTACAATCATTAGGAGTGCGGTAGCCTTTAATTTTGATACGATAGTTCTTAGTAATGGAACAGTAGACTTATATAATCCTAAAGTAGTCCGTAGTACTAAAGGAATGATATTTAAAATGAATATTATTGTTAGAGACATTACTTCTTTTTTATCAGAATTAGATGGTTATACCATATATGGGACAGATGTTTCTGGCGGAGTAAATATTAAAGAAGAAAATATTTCCTCCAAAGTAGCAATTGTCATTGGCAATGAGGGTAAAGGAATAAGTGATGAAGTTAGACGGTTATGTCATAAATTTATTTATCTTAAAATGAATGATGAATGTGAGAGTTTAAATGCTGGAGTATCAGCATCAATTATCATGTATGAGGTGGATAATAAATGAAATATGTTTTAATCGGTAAATTAGTCAATACTCATGGATTAAAGGGAGAAGTAAGAATTCTATCGGATTTTAAATATAAAGATAAAGTGTTTATTCCTGGCATGAAAATATATATTGGTAAAGATAAAATTTGTGAAGAGATAAAGACATATAGGCATCATAAAATCTTTGAGATGATTACAATGAATAATTACAGTAATATTGATCAAGTTTTAAAATATAAGGGAGATTATGTTTTTGTCAATAAGGAAGATATTAAACTCTCTGAAAATGAATATTTAAATGAAGATATAATTGGCTTGGATGTTTTTGCTGGTGATAAACATTTGGGAAAAGTTAGAAAGATAGAAAATCATAATGGAAATGAAATTTTGGTTGTTGATGGTGAAAAAGACTATCTAATTCCCTATAATTTTGATATAATAGTAAGCGTTAATTTAGAAAAAAGAGAAATTTTGGTTCAAGATATACCGGGTTTATTCTAAGGAGGTATTATGAGGATAGATATACTGACATTATTTCCAGAGATGTTTGATGGCTTTTTAAATACATCAATTATTAAAAGAGCTAGAGATAATGGAAATGTCGATATAAGAATACATAATTTTAGAGATTATTCAACTGATAAGCATAATCGTGTAGATGACTATCCTTATGGTGGCGGCGCTGGCATGGTTTTAATGTGTGAACCAATATTTAGAGCCATCGAAGATATTAGAACAGATGAATCGATTGTTATTATGATGAGCCCATCTGGAAAAGTGTTTAAACAAGAAATAGCAATAGACTTATCTAAGAAAAAACATTTAATACTTTTGTGTGGTCATTATGAAGGCTTTGATGAGAGAATAAGAACAATCGTCGATATGGAACTATCAATTGGTGATTATGTTTTAACTGGTGGTGAAGTACCAGCTATGGCAATAACCGATGCAATAACTAGATTAATTCCTGGGGTAATTACAAGTGAGAGCTTGGATAGTGAAAGTTTTAATGATGGTCTTTTAGATTATCCTAATTATACTAGACCAGAAGAGTTTAGGGGGATGAGAGTACCTGATGTATTATTATCAGGTCATCATGAAAATATTAGAAAATATCGTGAAGAAGAGCGAATAAAAAGAACTAAAGAGGTTAGAAGTGATTTGGTTGGGGGAAGTAATCATGAACAAGAATAGTTATCGTATATCTAAGACGAAAAAGGAAAAGGAAGCTGTCAATTTAGAATTTGATAAGTTGAAAGGATATAAGGTAAGTCCTAAAGTTAAAGAAAAGGATGCCATTGGTGTTGATAAGATTACTTTTGTTTCGTCTGATTTAAGTGAACAAATTATTAGAAAAAAAATTAATACAAAAATTGACTATTTATTATATAAATTAAAACTATATAATGATGAGGGAACTGATAGTGGCTCAATTAAAAAAAGTTTAATGGATGCCGAAAAATTAAGAATTCAATTAATTAATAAATATATTAAATATTTAGGTAATACTTATGCTAGTTTGACATTAAGAAAGATAGAGTTAATTATTGATGAACTTAGTTATAAACTATATATGAATGAATTTTATAAAGAACAAATGATATATAATACAAATGAGAAAGAAGGAAAAAGAGGACGTTAGTCTTCTTTTTTTGACAAATTTTTCATTATTTAAATGTTATATTAATGATGGTGATGATATGAAAAAGAAAATAAGGGGATTAATTGTTCCGGTAGTTATAGCAATATTTATTGGATATATTGGAGGAAAATTTGCTTATCATACATATCGTGATAATTTATATGATACCCTAAAAAGTAGTAGACTTTATTTAGTTGAAAGGGGATCATATGATACAATCGATACGATGAGACAAGATAATAATGATACAAATTATGTATATTATAAAGATGATGATAAGTATAAAACAGTCGTAGGAATAACCAAAGATTATAATAATGTTAAAAAAATAAAATCATTATATAGTGATAATGTATCGGTAATGGAATACTATGTCGCTAATGAAATTATCAATAGTAAACAAGATGAATATGAAAAAGAACTTAATAAAGCGGAAGATTATAAAGAGGTAAAGGAGGCGGTTGACAATATTTTAAATCTCTATAGAAGTGATGATGCGATAAGACTAATTGCCATTGATTAGTCTTTTATTTTATTGTATAATTATTTTGGTGATGTGTTATGACATATTTAGATTATTCGGCGACTACACCGGTAGATGAAAGAGTGTTAGAAACTTTTAATAAGGTATGTATGGAGTATCCAGGCAACTCAAATTCTTTACATAGTTTAGGTGTAAAGAGTAAACAACTGGAAGATTATGCAACAGCAGAAATTGCTAAGATGTTAAAAGTAAAGCCTAGTGAAGTAATCTATACTTCTGGAGCTAGTGAATCTAATAATACGGCAATTAAAGGAATATGTTTAAAGTATCAAAATAGAGGAAAACATATTATTACAACTTATTTAGAACATTCTTCAGTAATTGCTCCCCTTAATTATTTAACTGATTTAGGTTTTGAAGTTGATTTTGTTAAAATTGATAATAACGGTTTAGTCGATTTAGACGATTTCAAAAGATTACTTAGAGATGATACAATTTTAGTTAGTATATGTATGGTTGATAGTGAGATTGGACTTAAACAACCAATCAAAGAAATTACTAAGATATTAAAAGATTATCCAAAATGTTTTTTGCATGTTGACTGTACCCAAGCATTAGGAAAGATACCGGTTGATTTAACAGATATTGATTTAGCTAGTATGTCAGCTCATAAAATTTATGGCATGAAAGGAATAGGCTTATTAATAAAAAAAGAGAATGTTGGAATTATACCATTAATTCATGGTGGTAAAAGTACAACCTCATTTAGAAGTGGTACGCCAGCATTACCGTTAATCGTATCATTGATGAAAGCAATGCAATTAATCGTGCCAAATGCTCAAAAAAATATAGAATATATCAGTAAGTTAAATAAAAAGATATGCGATAAGTTAAGAGAATATCCATTAGTGCATATTAATAGTACAGTTAATAGTATGCCTCATACGATTAATTTTAGTTTAAGGAAGATTAAGCCAGAGACATTTTTGCATGCCTTAGATAGTAATGATATATATATATCTACTAAGAGTGCATGTTCTAGTGCAGATAGTATGTCTAATGCAGTATATGCTTTAACTAAGGATAAAGATTTATCTAATCATAGTTTAAGAGTAAGCTTATCTTATAAAACAACTGAAGAAGAAATTGATAAATTTTTAAGAGTATTTGATGAATGCTATAAGAAACTAGATATGTAGGTGATGATATGAAAATAATTAAAATTGGGGCTATTTGGTGCCCTGGATGCTTAGTTATGAAAAAAGTTTGGAAAAATATTATGAATGATTATTCAAATCTAAATATTACTGATTTAGATTATGATATGAATAGTGATGAAGTAAGTAAGTATAATCCTGGAAAAGTATTGCCAGTAGTTATCTTTTTTGATAGTAATAATAATGAACTAGAGAGATTAATTGGTGAACAAAGTGAAGATAATTTAAGAAAGGCAATTGATAAATATGAAAAAGTTTAGTGGTTTATTATTTGCAATATTATTATTTTTATTTGCAATTAATGCTATCAGCGCTGATACTGAAAAGAATTTGGTAAATATCTATCTGTTTCATTCAAGTACTTGTCCGCATTGTAAAGAGGAAATTAAATATTTAGATAACATTATAGATGAATACTCCAATATTAAGATTTATATGTATGAGATTAATGATGAAGAAAATGTAAAATTACTTGATGAAGTGGCGGCATTATATGATACTTCTGTTAATGGAACACCTTTTACTATAATTGGCGATAAATATTTTAAGGGTTTCAGCTATGAGAACTATGCTGATAGATTTAGTGCAGCAATCGAATACTATTCTGACAATGGTTATAAGGATAGAGTAGGTGAATATATTGGCAATATAGAATTACCTAGTTATCAAATAAAAGATAATGAAAAAGATATTGACAGGTATATTGAAGAAAAAACCAACAGAAAAATTAAAATATTTGGTAAAGAGGTTAGTCTAAAAAATATGACTTTACCAGTAATATCAATTTTGATAGGATTAGTCGATGGCTTTAATCCTTGTGCTATGTGGGTACTATTATTTTTAATAAGTATGTTAATAGGCATGAATGATAGGAAGAGAATGTTTATTATTGGAATTACTTTCTTACTTACATCAGCTTTGGTATATCTATTCTTTATGTTAGCATGGTTAAATGCAGCAACATTACTGCTTGCTATTAAATGGGTAAGACTAGTTATTGGCTTAATCGCTTTAGCTGGAGCATTTATCAACTTATCTAGTTATATTAAACATCGTAAAGATAATGGTTGCGATGTTATTGATGATAAAAAACGTAATAAAATATTTGATAAGATTAAGAAATTTACTGGCGAAAAAAAACTATTGTTAGCGTTACTTGGAGCTATGGCTTTGGCAATATCGGTAAATATTGTGGAGCTGGCTTGTTCAGCAGGGCTTCCTGTTATGTTTATTGAAATATTATCAATGAACCATCCGACAGTAATAGAAAAAATTATTTATATTGGATTATATATGTTAGCTTTCTTATTAGACGATTTAATCGTTTTCATTATAGCAATGTCAACAATGGAATTAACAGGATTTTCAACAAAGTATGGAAAACTATCTAAATTAATTGGCGGTTTATTATTACTTGGAATAGGCATCTTATTAATATTTAAACCAGAATGGTTAATGTTTAATTTTTAATAGTAAGTATTTTGATACTTACTATTTTTTTCTTCTCAACCATAAGTTTGTTGCTTTTTAAATTCATATATGATAGTTTTTAATTAGAAAGAGGTGTGATATGGATAAGCAAAAAATAGGAGATTTTATAAAGCAAAAAAGAAAAGAAAAAGGACTTACCCAAAAAGAATTAGCTGATAAATTATATATAACAGATAGGGCAATTAGTAAATGGGAAAGAGGTATATGTTGCCCAGATATATCTATTTTAAAAGATTTATGTAAGATACTTGATATCAATATTAATGAATTACTATCTGGAACCGATATAAAAGAAATAAGTAATGAAGAGTCTGAAAATATTTTGGTGGAAACAGTTAAGGCTTATACCGATATTGAAAAAAAGAAGACAAGAAAATTATTGATATTTACAATATGTTTACTTACATTTTATGTATTTTTGATATATGCAATGTATTTAACATATAATCAGATGAATCAGAAGAATGGTATTAATTTTGAAATTATTCAAACTAAACATATAGCCAATAAATTATTTAAGGCATTAGAAAACTACGATTATGATGAAATAAGAAGAATAGAAACAAGATATACTGATGCTAAGTATAGTGATGTCTTAAAATACGATGACGAGACTAAATGTATGGAATATTTAAAAGAAGCCGATAATTATGTATGGGGAATTGCATGTAGACTTAAAGATTTTCAGAAGAATGGTATTAAAATTAAAAGTCATAAGTTTTATCATCAACATTATGCTAGCCTTGGTAGCTATTGGGTAGTTTACAAACTTATAGTTAGTTATAACGATATTGAATCAGAGATGTATGTTGATTTAGCTACGCATAATGGTGTAATCAACAGACTTAGTGGAACAGGATTATATAGTATAGAGCGAACAGGTCCTGAAATGATTCGCCAAGAATATCCAAATATTGCTGATAAAGTAGGTTGGCTTTTCGATTTTTATCAAGTAAATTATGATCCGGAATATAATTATATGAGTACGATAGATAGGTGATATTATCTATCTTTTTTAATTTTTTTAAAAAATTTTCAAAAAAGGGTTGACAAATTAATTTGTTTTTAATAAAATGTTATTAACAAGAGGGAAAACTTGTTAAATTTAAAAGTTTTGTTTTTAACAAAATGATATTAACATTTCCTCTTAATTATTAACTTATGTTATTAATAATTTGTTAAAAAGAAAGGAATGATATTATGAAAGCATATAATAATAACATTGAAAGTTTAAAAAGAGTAAGGGAGTTACTAATTACAATTGATATGGTTAATGGCTTTGTCAAAGAAGGTAGTTTAGCAGCACCATCAATAATGAGAGTGGTACCTAGACAAATCGAATTACTAAGAGAGGTAGAAAATGATGATAAAACAGGAATGGTCTTTATTAGGGACTCTCATCCAGAAAATGCCGTTGAATTTAAAACATATGGCGTTCATTGTCTACAGGGAACTAAAGAAACAGAAGTAATTGATGAACTTAAAGAATTTGAAAGAAATGGTCATTCTTATTTTAAGAATAGTACTAACTTAATATTTGCTCCAGGACTTAAACAAGATTTAATAAGATTATATAATTTGGAAAGAATAAGATTAATGGGATGTTTATCTGAAGTTTGTGTAGAAAATGGAGCAATTGGTTTAAGAACATTTTTAGATCAATTAAACAAAGATATTGAAGTATGTGTGCATGCGGATGCAATTGATACATTTAATGCTCCAGGACATGATGCAGATATAGTTACTGATATGGCTATTGCTAGAATGCAAGCAAATGGAATCAAAGTTTTAGGAAAGAGGAAATAGTTATGAAAATATATAATGGTTATGAAAGACTAGCAAGAAATTATACAATACTTGCAGATGAATATGAGTATACAATGTCATATGGATACTTTGTTAATGGAAAGGGAGAAACGGAAGCTGTATTTGACGTCTTCTTTAGAAAAGTACCAAATGATGGTGGCTATGCCATTATGGCTGGTTTAGATAAAATTATCGAATATATTAAAAACTTTAAATATGGTGAAAGAGAACTTAGTTATTTTAGAAGAGCAGGATATCCTGAAAACTTTATTAATTATTTAAAAGATCTTCATTTTACTGGTGATATATATGCCATACCTGATGGAACACCAGTATTTCCTAACGAGCCACTTATAACAGTTAAAGCGCCAATTATTCAAGCACAAGTTTTAGAAACCGCTATTCTTTGTTTTATAAATGGATCTATGGAACATGCAACAGGTGCTAGAAGAATAATTGAAGCAACACCAAAAAATAAAGAAGTAATAGTTCTTGATGATTTATTTAAACCTGATCGATTTAGACTGTCTAAGGCAAGTGTTATGGAATTTGGGGCTAGACGTGCTGATGGTGCTGAAGCTGCAATCGATGCATCAATATACGGAATTATGGCTGGTTGTGTAGGAACAAGTAACATAATTGCAGCTGATATGTTAAATATGAAAGCTCTTGGTACTATGGCTCATAGTTGGGTTGAGATATTTGATTCTGAGTTAGAATCTTTTATCGCTTATGCCAAGGCATTTCCTAACAATTGTACTTTACTTGTTGATACTTATGACACTTTAAGAAGTGGCGTACCAAATGCTATTAAAACATTTGAGTTTATGCGCGACAATGGAATAGATACAAGTCATATTGGCATTCGTATCGATTCAGGAGATTTAGCTTATTTATCAAAAGAAGCTAGAAAAATGTTAAATGCAGCTGGTTTTCCACAGGCTAAAATATGCTTAAGTAATGGTCTTGATGATAAGACAATTAAATCACTAATTGAACAAGGTGCCGAATTTGATAGCTTGGGTGTTGGAGATAATATTTCTAAACCGGAAGGAAGAATGGGATGTGTATATAAAGCTGTTGCTGCTAAAAAGGATAATGAATGGGTACCTAAAATAAAATTAAGTAATGATACTATAAAAATAGTTAATCCAGATTTTAAAAAATTATATCGTGCGTATGATAAAGATACTGGTTATGCACTAGCTGATATTATGACTAGACAAGGTGAGAAGATTAATCAAGGTGAATTATTAATTGTTAGTCCTAAAGATGAAATAAAAAGAAAAACAATTAGCAACTTTGAATTAGTAGAATTACAAAAGCCAATCTTTATAAATGGTAAGCTTGTTTACGACGATCCTGAAATTAAAGAAAAGAAAGCATATTGTGAAAGTCAAATGGCTACATTATATCCAGAAGTAAAAAGAATAATGAATCCTCATGAATATTATGTTGATGGTACAGAAGAATATGTTAACTTTAAAAATGAAATGATTATGAATGTTAAAAAGTTAGTTAGAAGGATATAATGCAATGAGAGAAGAAATAATTAAGGCGTTGGAAGAATTTAAGACAATATGTAAAACACCTCAAGACAAAAATAGATTTTTATCTATTGAATCATATCTATGTGAGTTAAATAATGGTAAGACAATTAAAAGAGAAAGAATTCTTAAAAATAATAAAGATGGTAGTGCAGTAGTTGTCTATCCAATTACGGATGATGGCAAGATAATCTTAGCAATTGAACCTAGAGTATTTACAGCAAGAACGGTTGGGGTAGGACTTCCAGCCGGATATATTGAAGAAGGCGAAGAACCAATTGTTGCTGCAAGAAGAGAGCTTAGAGAAGAGACCGGATATGATAGTGAAGAATTGATTCATCTTGGAGCATTTTATCAAGATCAAGGATGTTCAGCAGCCTTTAATCATTACTTTTTAGCACTAAATTGTAAAAAAGTAGGAGAACAAAAATTAGATCCTAGTGAATATATTAAATATGTTTTAGTTGACAGCTTAGAATTAGATGAACTTTTGGATAATGGATATATAACAGGAATTAATTCAGCTTATTTAATTGAGAAAGGAAAAAGTTATGTAAGGAGGAAAAAATAATGTTTGATGCAAGAAAAGTTACAAACGAAATTATAGAGTTTATTAGAGAATACTATAAGAAAAATAATTTAAAAGGAGCAGTTATTGGGATATCTGGAGGAAAAGATTCAGGAGTAGTAGCTGGCTTATTTGCAAAAGCTCTAGGCCGAGAAAACGTTACTGGAATATGGATGCCATGTCACTCTAAAGAAGAAGATTATAATAATGCTAAGTTAGTGGCTGATCACTTTGGGTTTAAATTAAAAGAGTTTGATTTAACTAATATATATGATAATTATGTAGAGCAAATAAAAGAAAACAATTTAGTTAATGATGATAATTTAATTGATGCTAATATCAATATTAAACCAAGACTTAGAATGAGTACGTTATATTACTATGCAGCTATGTTATCAAGTATAAATAAAGGTGTATATATTGTTCCTGGCACTAGTAATAAGTGTGAATTATATGTAGGATACTTTACAAAGGGTGGGGATAATGTTAGTGACATTCAAGTCTTAGCTGATTTAACAGTTGATGAAGTAATTCAAGTAGGTGAATACATTGGAGTGCCTGATAGCGTAATTCATAAAACTCCAGATGATGGCTTATCTGGTAAGACTGATGAAGAAAAATTAGGGGTTAAATATAGTGAAATAGCTGAAGTTATCAGCAATCCAGAAAATCCTAATGTAAGTAAAGAAGCTCATGAAAAAATTAAAAAATTACATCGTAGTAATTTACATAAGTTTAATGTCGCTACTTATAGGAGAATTTATGAATAAGATAAGAGCATCACTAGCTTGTCCTAAATGTAAGGCTAGTGGAAGTGATATTGAACTATCAAAAAAAGATGATTATAAAAAATATGAATATGAAGGTATTACGGGATTCGATATTAAAAGAACATATAAATGCCATTGCAAAAAATGTGGAAATTATTATGAAATTGATTATGGACAAGCAGAATTAAGAAAGTATGATCCACCAATATGTGATACTTGTGTTAATGATGTGTTTAAATATGTATCATATGAAAGTGACTTTGATAGATCTTATGTAATTGTTGATGTTAATAATGTGCCAATGATAATTATGGATGATGATATATATCCAATAATTATTTATCGTAATGAAAAAGATGAATTAATTAATAATCATGACAAAGCAAAAAAATTAGTTAATAACATTTGGATGAATAGATATAGATAAGGTGATTAATTATGAGGCTAGGTATATATATAGGAAGTTTTAATCCTCCACATATTGGACATATCGATGTAGTCAATTATTTACTTGAAAATAACTATGTTGATAAAGTTCTAATTGTACCAACATTGGGGTACTGGGATAAACATGATTTAGCACCAATTCATGATCGTATTAATATGCTTAAATTTTTTGAAACTGATAAGATAAAAATTGACGAAGATCATAATAGTTATCAATATACGTATCAACTTATGAGAGCCTTATCAAAAGATTATGGTAATGAATTATATTTGATAATTGGGGCTGATAATGTTATTGATTTTGATAAGTGGAAAGAATATCAAGAATTACTTGGTTATAAAATTATTGTTATGAATAGAGATGATATAGATATTAATAAATATATACAAAAATATCATAGTAATAATTTTATTGTTATAGATGGCTATAAATATATTGATATATCATCTAGTAAAATTAGAGATAATTTAGATGGTAAGTATTTAGATAGTAAAGTTTTAAAATATATCAAAGATAATAATTTATATAGATAGGAAGTGATTATGTGAAGAGTTTGCAAGTAGTAACACCACATATTAAGTGTATTTTTAACTGCCCGTTTTGCATCGCTAAAGGACACAAGCATAATAATGGCTTTGTTAATAACTATGAAAATAGTTTTGATTTATGGAGAAATAATTTAATCGACGTTATCAAAAACAATGATGATTTAAAGTATGTGGTAATAACAGGAACCAATGAACCAATGCAATCAAAAGAATGCGTTAGTGATATTGTTGATATTGTTAGAAGCATTAATAAAGATATTCAAATAGAACTGCAAACTCGTTATTATAAACCGGATGATGTCTATAATAAATTAGATGTTGTTGCTTATTCAATATCAAATATTAAGTTGTTAGATAAAATTAAACCAATGGGTAAGATTCAAAGATATGTTCTAATAATGACTGATAGTTTTAATGGGTATTCATTAGCTGAGATACTAAAATTAATTCCTAAAAGTGTTAAGCAAATTACTTTTAAGAGATTAATAAATACTAATGGTGTTAATAAAAAAGTAGATGAATACATTGATAATCATAGTATCAATGATGATACTTTAAGTGAGTTAAAAGATGATGTATCTAAATATAAGGGCAATCTATCAATAAGAATGGATTTGGATTGCATGAATTGTGAAGGTAGATATAAAATATTTAGAGAAGATGGAAATGTATATAATAATTGGGATGAATTTTAGAATAAAAATGTAATTATAAAAAATGGCCATTATTTTATTAAAATTAACTGGTCATTTATGCTATAATATAATTGTTTAAATGCAATATAAAACTTAGCGGTATTATCGCATAGAAATTGTGGTGAAAGAATGTTAGAATTATTTAATAAGGCTAAAAATAGTTATTTATGTAATACTTCTTATCCACTTGATAAGAGTAATTTTGATAGTTATAGAGTTAATCATAATTTAAAATTTGATGAAGATAAATTATGCTTATATATTCATATACCTTTTTGTAATAGATTATGTCATTTTTGTGAATATATTAAGTTTAAAAAAGATAATGTTGCTAGAGAAAGTCAGTATTTAGATATCTTAGAAAAAGATGTTAATGAATTTTTAGATAATCATGCATTTACATTGTATGGATTTGATATTGGCGGTGGGACACCAACTTGTTTAGAACTTAATAATTTTAAGAGATTGATGGAAATTGCTAAAAGGATCAATAGTTTAAATAAAGTTGATGACTATGAGCCTAGTATCGAAGGTACTTTTAATACAATAACCGAGGAAAAACTTGAATTAATGGTTGATGCTGGCTTTAAGAGAATATCTTTGGGAATACAGACAACTAATACTAAGATACTCAATAGTCAAAATAGAAATGTGGTAACACTTGATTATATGGAAAAAGTATTTTCGATGATAAGAAGAGCTGGCATTAAAAAGATAAATGTTGATTTTATGTATGGCCTTAGAAATCAAGAAAAAGATGACATATGTAATAGTTTAGAATGTATTAAAAAATTAAAGCCTGATCATGTTACTTTATATGAGATGCGTTATAATATGGTAAATCAAAAAGTAGATGTGTCTAGGGATTTTTTGTATGAACAATATAGTATCATTTATGATAAATTGATTAAAATGGGTTATACTGGAAGATTTTCTCAAAATACTTTTAGTTTGTATGATGATTATGGATTATCTTCATATTTAAGGTATAGGATGATTGAGAATGTTAGTTATAAGGGATTTGGAATATCTGCTCAATCTAAAACAAGCAAAGGTATAAGTTATAATATTGGTAAAAATCATGAAAGTTTTGATGAATGCATTAAATATGGGACATTTCTTGAAGTTGATACCTATCTATTACCAAAAGAAGATTTGATAGCTAAATATGTAATGATTAGCTTATATTTTGGAATGTTTTCTTTAACAATAATTTCCAATATCTTATCTGCGGATGCTTATAATTACTATAAAGAGGAATTAGATTTTTTAGTAAAAAATAAATATATTAAAATAGATAATAATAAGTGCTATTTAACTAAAGAAGGCTTTAAGTATTATGGCGCAGTTGGGGCATTATTTTATTCTAAAAAAGTTAAAGAATACTTTATGGAAATATGTAAATAAGTTGTATTTATAATCTTATTATATTATAATATAAATGTAGTTGAGGAGAATGAAGAAGTGTTTGATAAGGCACCAAAAGATATAGTAAATTTAGGCAGTGAAGTGTTTGAAGAAATTCCATTTTATAGGAGAAAAAATGCTAGTAATGTTATTTATATAAATGAACAATTATATGAACAAGTATTTCAAAAAACATTCGAATATGATACTGCTTGTGAAGATATAATAGAAAAATTTGCTGTTGGTTTAGAAAAAAATGGTAAAGTTATTGGAAATGGTTATGTTGATAGACAGAGTGATCCAACTGGTATAGCTTTAAATGGTAATATTGGTTCTGGAAGAGCTTTTTATCTATATGAATGTTTTAATATAAAGGGTGATAAAACTCCTTTTGCCACATCGGCAAGAAATGATTATAATAATGGTAAATATGCATTGGATTGTGCTATACATGAAGCTTTAATTAGTAATGTTTTAGCAAGTTCAAAAAAATTTGAAAATTTTAAAACTTTGGCAGTTATTGATATTGATTTTGAATATTTATTTCCACATACAAGGGAGAAGTTGCCTTGTGGATTAATAATTAGATATTATGAGAATAATGAATTATATAGATTTTCTCATAGGTTTGTAAATAAAATGCCATTTAATAAAAATGAAATACTTGAGATATCACAAAAGATTGGCCAGATGGAAGGAATGAAATTTATTGAAAGATTTCTTCATGGCGCTTGGTCTATTGGCAATTTATCAATTGATAGTAATATGATAGATCTTGATACATCATTTTTTACAAAAGGTAGACAGCCTCAATGGAGTTATACTAGTAAATATATAACAAATTATTTTGGTTTTGAAGAAAAGGGGCAAATTAAAGTATTAGAAACAGTACTAAATAGTGATTTAAATATAGATAGTGTTACTTTAGATAAGGTTACTAAAATAATTGATGATACTAAAAGAAATACTATTAGAAGAGAATTTTCTAAATTAATTGGGTATAGTGATGATATATATTTAAAATATCGTAACGAGTTTGATGAACTTGCGGATATATTTTACGATATGTCAAAATTATTTTTTGATAATTACGATAATTTAAATTGTGCTGATAGATATTTAGATAATAATAATCTATTTGACTTTTCTAAATTATTTAGATATTATGAATTAGGAAAACAAAATGGGAAATTTAATACTGGATATTTGTTAAATTTACTTATTAATAAGTCTGCTGAAAGTTTATCATATGAATATGATAATCAAGAGCATCAGGATAAAATTAAAAAGTTTTTTGGCGATATTATTATTGATTCAAAAGAAAAATATATTGATAGTATTAATAAAGCTATTGTATTTATAGAAAAATTTATTAAATTAATTGATATTATTGATAGTAATGAAATAATCGATACTAATAGTAAGTTGGTATTGTCATATGTTAGAAATGAAGATAGAAAGTATTTGACTGGTAGAAAATGGCTTAGAGGAGAATTAATAGATTTATATAATGAAAAAGGCTCTAAAATAGTTAATGATGTTATGAATACTATTATTAGTAATTATGCATTTAGAGAAGTTGATACTGGACGATACTTGACTGATTTGTATATTTTTGATAAAGGTATTATATATAGGAAAATAAATACTAATGGATATAATAGATTTGTTTTAAAGTTATTTGATAAAATATTTAATCGTGAAGTAATTATAAATATAAATGGAAATGATGTTTTATTTGATATTGCTAACGATGGATTATTTTATAGTGAATATTATGATAATAAGTTATTGAGTGAAATAACTGATGTATCAATTATAGAGGATAATAAAATAACTGAAACAATTGAAATTGGAAGAGATAATTATTTGAAACGATATATTCAATTTATCGATTATAATGATAATATCAACGATTCATTTATAACAACTATATTACGCGATAATTATAATATTGATGTGTTTAAAATGACTAGAATTGTTGGTGGAAGTACAAATTGTTATTGTGTTGAATCAAGTCATAAAAAATACTTTTTAAAAATATTTGAAAAAGGAAAACCTATAGAAACACTTTTATTAGAGTATAAACTATTGAATATTCTTAAAAAGAACAACTTTAAGGTAACCAATATTATTAAAACTAATAATAATAGAATTGGACTATTACATGATGATCAACTAATTGTATTAGCGGATTTTATTGATGGACATGTTTATCATGATGAAGTATTACCAAGAAGTATTTTATTAGATTCTGCTAAAACGCTTGGAAGAATGCATAAAATATTGAATACACGGTATTGTGCTGATAATGCCATTAGTAAATGGAATAATTTTGATAGTTTAGTATTTCAAAATGATATAATATATTTGATTAAGAAATTAAAGAAAATAAAATCAGACGAGAATTATGAATTTTTGATGGAAATACTAAATTATAAAAAAAACAAAATAGATTATATGGATGAGTATTCTAAAAAATTTAATGATTTGACATTTAGTATGTCACATAATGATTATTCTAAAAGACAGTTTATTTGCGATGACAATAAACTTGCTGGAATTGTTGATTTCTCTTCTTGTGATATTGTCCCAGTTTCCTGGGAAATAATTAGATCATATTTTTTGTCAACACAAGTGTATGATCGTGATATACAGTTTGATTATGACTTGTTTTTACAATATGTTGGTAATTATATTAAAGAGTTTAAACTTAATTATAATGATTTAGCATTAATGCCACATCTTTTGATGTATCAAATATTATTGAGCAATTATGGCATTATGGAATATATAAATGGACTAGATAAACAAGAAATATTTAAGTTTTTAAGATTAAAACATAATATATGTTTATTCTTAGATAAAGAGGCTCAAAATATTTCGAAAAAGTTAATTAATAAATATGGATTTAAGAAAGGAAAGGTGTTATAAATGGGATCTATTGTTGAATCAATTTCTCCAAAAAGCTATTCAGGTAGGGGTGATGATTATGGCATAAGTTCTTCAAAACCTGTATCACGTACATCACCAAAAGCGTCATCGCATTCATCACCAAAGGCGCCATCATATTCATCGCCAAAGGTATCTTCATCATCAAAGACATCATCGTATTCATCGCCAAAGGCATCTTCATCACCAAAAGCGCCATCATACTCATCGCCAAAGGCATCAAGCGAAAGCGTTTTTGCGACAAATAGTAAAAATGATTTGAATAAATTAAAAAGCCAAATCAATAGATATGTCGATTTACTACAGATGATAGAAACTAATAAGGAAGTCTTGCGAGAATTAGAACTTGAAAAAAGGAAATTAGAAGAAAAAATTATGGCGGATCCAGTTGCTTCACAATCTATAGAACCTCTTAAGTTAATTGCATCAAGAAAGAAATAGCAATACATTATGGGACAAATAGTACAACCAGGCGATTATTATGAAAAGTATATGGGCTTAGTATACTACAAAATAATTAAAGCTAATGGAATAAAGAAAATAGACAATGTAGTAGAGTTTGCTCCAGGATTTAGATGTAAAATAGCTTATGCATTAAAAAAATTAAATTTCGATGGTAATATTTATATTATTGATTCGAATGCTAACGCTTTGGAATTTGTTTATCAAAAATATAGGAGTATTCTCCCAAAAGCTAAAATAATATTAGTTAATAAAGATATAAGTGAAAGTATTTCTTTATTGCCAAAAAAAGCTACATTATTTTTGGCAAATCATTGTATAGACGATATGATTATTTCTAAGTATTTGAATGGCAAAAAATTAAAAAAGGCTTTTGATAATACTGATGAGTCTAAGAAAATACTTCTTGAATGCTGGAATGAGTTAAGAGAAGATAGTGATAACTTATTAAAAATCAGGGAGCATGTTTATGATGATTTGATAAACTTTTTTGAAAAGATAGATTTTGATTTAATTGTGATGAGTCAATACAAAAGTGCTTATTATATGAAACAAAAAAACTATGTAGAAGAATTATCAAAAGTAATATTTGACCAGTTAAAATTAAATATTAATACTGATCTAAATATATTAAAAGCAGCTTTAAATTTTGATTTCAAAGATTTTGGTGTTGCACTTAACGAAGGATTTTCTTTAAAACAAAATATTCAATTCTATGACAATTGGATTGCTGGAAAATATGTAAATAATAATATAAATAAAGATACAACTGATCTTAAATGATTGGTTGTTTTTTTTTAATATATTAAAAGTACTTGACAAATTGAGTTGTTTTTAATATAATGTTAATAACAAACGAAAGTTATTTTGTTTTTAATCAAATGGTATAAACTAATAGTTTTGGGTTTATATGGGGAGGATGGTTTAAATGATTAAAAATATTAAATTATTTGTCAATCATAATGATCAATCAATTAGATTAGCTAAGTTAGTTAAAGATAGTTTTATTAAAAATGGTTTTATCTTTTCTGATGATTCGTTTGATTTAGGAATTGCTGTTGGTGGTGATGGGGCATTTATTAGGATGGTTAGAAATAGTGGATTTGATGATAATGTAAATTATGTCGGAGTTAATGCCGGTACCTTAGGCTTTTTACAAGAAGCCAATGAACATGAAATAAATAGGCTAATTAGTGCAATTCAAAATGAAGAATATAAGTTAGATGAAATGTATATTCAAGAAACTGATGTAAACTATTCAGATAAAGAAGCAAAAATTTATTCGTTAAATGAAATAATTGTTAGAGATAAGGATTTAAAAACGGTTAAATTTGATGTTTTAGTTGATAATGATTTATTAGAGAGATTTACGGGTGATGGATTACTTATTTCATCTACGATAGGCTCAACTGGACATAATTTAAGCTATGGTGGCAGTATTGTCTATAGTGATTTACCTACTTTACAAATTACGCCACTCGCTCCGATTAATTCTAAAGCATATACTAACTTAGTAACATCAATTATCATGCCTAAGGATAAAGAGATTATGATTATGCCTACAGAATTTACTAAAAATTTGATGTTTACTGTAGATGGTGAACATCAAACATATGAAAATGTCGATTTGGTTAATACTTATATTAAAGATAAAAAAATTAAATGTTTAAGATTTAAGGATTCTAATTTTAGTAGGAAAGTTAATGAAAAATTGCTTTCAAAATAGTTTTATTGTATAATTAAATTGGTGATAGTATGAAAAAAGAATATGCGACAGAAGCTGAATTTTTAGCTAATTATAATGTTAATAAATATAAACAGTTATCACTTAGTGCCGATATATTATTATTTAGTGTATCAGAAGAAGATAATAATAATTATCGTAAGAATAGTGAAAAGAAAATGTCTATATTGTTAATTAAAAGGCATAATTATCCCTATAAAGATATGTGGTGTCTACCAGGAGGTTTTTTAAATCCTGAAACGGAAACATTAGATGATTGTACAAAACGTATTTTAAAAACGGAAACTAACTTATCAAATATATATCTAGAACAATTATATACTTATGATGCCATCGATAGAGATCCTAGATGTAGGGTAGTGTCAACATCTTATATGGCTTTGGTTGACAAGAATAGGTTAAGTGAACAGGTTAATGAAAATGCTAGTTGGTTTGATATTACGATGTATAATGATGAAAACAATATCGTTACTGTCGTTTTAGATAATGGAACTGATACGATTAAGTTTAGTATAAAGAAAATACTTCGTGAATTAACTACTGATAGATATACATTTAAAGTAAAAGAGAATAAAGATTTAGCATTTGATCATCCACTTGTCATTGTAGCGGGAATGGAAAGGCTTAGGAATAAGTTAAATTATACAGATATCGTATTTAATATGATGCCTGAATATTTTACTTTAGGAGAATTACAACAAGTATATGAAGTAATCTTAGGTAAGAAATTATTGGATCCAGCTTTTAGAAGAATGATAGCTGATAAGGTAGAAAAAACAGAAAAAATGAAAACAGGTGGTGGACATAGACCATCCTATATGTTTAAATATAAAAACAATAAATAATGATTTATTTGACTAAAGATAGGTAATGTGTTAGAATATTACCTATCTTTTTCGACTTATTTAAATTGACAAAAGGAGACGGATAATTTATAATTAAACTAGAGGTGATGTGTGATATGGATAATGATAAAATAACACTTACCATGCAAGATATTTTAGAGAAGGAATTTAAAATTGATACTAGGGGTTATCGTATGCAGGAAGTTGACCAATTTCTAGACACGATTATTCGCGACTATAATGAATATAATAGAATTGTTAAAAGCCTTTCTTTAGAAAATGAAAAACTTCAACAGGAAAATGCTTCGCTAAAACAAGATTTGCGTAGTTTAGAGTCTAGTATTGAAACCGTTAAAGGTGGAGAAAAAGAAATTACAAATGTCGATTTGTTAAGAAGAATAAGTCAATTGGAGAAGATTGTACTTGGAAAAGAAGAATAAAAATATCTGACAAACGCTGGGTAGCAATACTTAGAGGAAAGTCCACACTCGCACTATCTGTGATGATAGTAGTGTTTGTGCTTAGGGAAAAAATAACCTAAGGCAGGGAAACTTGACGGCATCTGTTTAATCTAAGGGAAACTATGATTAAATGGGTATAAAGTGCCACAGTGACGATACTGTTTAGAAATAAATAGTGTGAAACGGGTAAACCCCACAAGCGAGAAACCCAAATTATGGTAGGGGAACTATCTTAGGAGAATAAGAATCTGAGGATGGATAGCATAGCTATAGATAAATGTTTGTCACCTTTTAGGTACAGAATGTGGCTTATATGATATTTTATTTTTATTTTAAGGAAGAGGAATATGAAAGATATAGGTTTAAAATTAAAAGAAAAAAGGGAAGAAAATGGCGTGTCGATTGAAGAAGTAGCTGAAGATTTAAAAATGCGCCCTAGTCAAATAGAAAGTTTAGAAAATGGCCGTAGAGAAGATTTTAAAGATGTAATGTCACTTAAATATTTTATTCGTGATTATGCTAAATATTTAGGTTTGGATGGCGAAAAAATAATGGATGAATTCAATGAATTTTTATTTGATTTTACTTCAAAGATTCCAGTCGGAGAAATTGAAAAAGCCAAAGAAGAAAAAAAGAATAAGAAAGAAATAACTTCGCCATACACCAATATGAGTCAAAAGAAAAACAATACTAGAATATTAATTTTGTCAATTGTAATAGTTTTAGTGTTAGTAGTGGTTGGTTATTTAGTAGTCAGTGAGATTCATAAAAATAATTTTAAAACTGGTGAAACATATGTTATTAGGAGGTAGTAATGAATACAGCAAATAAAATTACAATGTCAAGAATAGTATTATCGGTAATAATTTTAATAATTCTTTTATTTCCTTGGCATCAAGTAGGATTAGATATTCCTACATATATTGTTAATGGTAGTATGACGATTGATTTACGATATATTATTTCAGGAGTGTTATTTATTATTGCTTCAATAACAGATTTTATTGATGGTAAAGTAGCTCGTAAATACAATATGGTTACTGATTTTGGTAAAATGATTGATGCAATTAGTGATAAATTATTAACAAATACTTTAATTGTTGTTTTAACCGCTGAAAATATGGTACATCCAATAATTGCTGTAATTATTATTGGTAGAGACATTATCGTTGATTCAATTAAGATGCTAATTGGTAATAAGGGAAAAGCAGTAGCTGCTATTCCTATAGCTAAGTATAAGACAGCATCATTAATGGTTGGTTTAACTTTAAAAATGTTTTATGATTTACCATTTTCATTAATACCAATCAGAGTATCAGATTATTTACTTATATTAGCTGCTGTACTATCAATTATATCAGGGGCTAAATATTATGTTATGGCAAAAGAATATATAACAGAAAAATAGATAGTTTTACTATCTTTTTTTTATGGTTTATGGTAAAATTAAGGTAGACTAGGAGAGTATGTAATATGAAGAAAATATATTATATTTCAGTTATGTTAATTGTTTTAATGGTAAGCTTTCTAGGTATTACTTACTCTTTTGAATATAATAATGAGGGTAATTTAAAGTTTGAATTAATAGGCCCTAATAATCTTTATATTAATATTGGTGATGAATATCAAGAATATGGTATTAAGGTTTTATTAAATGCAGCTGATATTAGTAATGAAGTTATAATTGATGATAGTAGTATTGATACATCAAAATTGGGGCAATATAAGGTAAAATATCAAGTATATGATGAATATATTTATCGTAATGTATTTGTTATTGATAGTGTTAGTCCAGAGATTAAATTGTTAGGTGGAGAAACTTTATATATATTATTAGGTGGAAAATATAGTGAACCAGGATATGAAGTTACTGATAACTATGATAGTGATTTAAGTGGTCAAGTTAAAATATCAGGAAGTGTAAATACTAATGAAGAGGGAGAATATGTTCTTAAATATAGCGTTGCTGATAGCAGCGGAAATAAAGCAGAAGCAAGTAGAACAATTATTGTCAAAAAACCGGTAATAAGTGTTAATCCGGATAAAGGTAATAGAGTAGGATATAGTTCGTATAATGCTACTTTATATGCTAATACATTAATTAAAAATAATTTTAATAAAAATGGAGTATATTATGAAGGATATGTTAGAAGATATGCTGATAGTTATATTATTAAATTAAAGAACAGAAATAATAAACTAATTTATACATATAATATGAATACTGATAGAGCTAATTATTATGCTGGTAATTTAGACTTAACAAAGGTTAATAATGGTATATATGATATCTATATTATCGGTAAAGAAGAAGAAAGATTAATTAATAAATTAGATGTGTATTCAAGAATAGTTAGGGCTAAAATAGGCAATAAGTTAGTTACATTTAGTTATGATGATGATTTGGTTACAGTTATGATTGAAGATTTTACATATAAATATGATTTTGTTATCGATCCAGGGCATGGTGGTACGGATACTGGTACAGCTAATGGTATTATGATAGAAAAAAATTTAAATTTAAAAATATCTAAATATGAGAAATGTCGTTATGAATCGATGGGATATAAGGTATATATGACGAGATATGATGATACTTATGGTGAAATGCTAGGTAATAGTGGATTAGATATTTTGGATCGTAGAGGACTTACGATTGGTTATTATGGTGCTGTCAGTAGAATAACATATAGTAATCATCATAATGGATCATTGAATGTAGGTAATAGTGGCTTTGAAATATTAGTGCAAAATGGTAGAACAAAAGAAGAATTAGCGTCAGAATTAGCCATATATAACAAGTATCGTTCCTTCTATAATATCAATGATGATAATATTAGAATGTATTCAAAAGATTATTATACTGATCAAATATTTAATAAAGCTAATGGGGAAGTATATGGCAATAAAAATTATTATGCAGTGCTTAGAATACCAGAAGAACTATTCAATGTTAAAAATGTCATTTATGAACCAATATATATGACTAATCCAAATGATTTTAACTGGTACTATGCGAGTGATAACTGGATAAAAGTATCAGAATTAAAAATAAAAGAATATGTTACTTCAATTGGTGGTACTTATAAAAGTGATAATAGTAAATGCTTATAAAAGAGAGTTAAATTATTAACTCTCTTTAAAATTAATCATTTTATCGATAATATAATTTGGACGATTTCTAACTTCATCATATATTCTACTTATATAAAGAGATAACAGCCAGATAGCTAGAAGAATAATATTAGTATTAAAACTACATAAACATATAATTAAAAACATTAGATAATATTTAGGAATGATGAAGATTAATGCTAGTGATATAATGCTTACTAGTAAGAATAGCATACTTAGAGTAAAGATAAAGTTTAATGGTTTATATGAAAAACCAATAATACCATCAGATGATAATTTTATCATCTTTTTTAAAGTATATTTAGTTTCTCCAGCAACTCTTTTATCTCTTTCATATAACAATTCAATTTGTTTAAATCCAACAAAACTATATAATCCTCTTAGAAATTTGTTGTGTTCTGGTAGTGAGTTGATAACATCAATTACTTTTCTATCAACTAGTCTAAAATCACCAGTATCTTTTGGAATATTTACTGAAGATAAATGATTTAAAATCTTATAGTACATTTTGGCAGTAAATAGTTTAAAGAAAGATTCCCCTTTACGTAGTTTACGTTTACCATAGATAACTTCATAACCTTTTTCCCATAATTTTATCATTTGGGGAATTACTTTTGGTGGATCTTGTAAATCAGCATCAATGATGACAATTGCATCACCAGATACTTTTTTTAAACCGGCACTAACAGCTGCTTGATGTCCGAAATTACGTGATAGCGAAATAACTTTAATTTGTTTATCTTTTTTGGCAATTTTTTCAAGTAGTGGTAATGTTTTATCCTGAGAGCCATCATTAATAAAAATGATTTCATAATCATATTTTTTAAGTTTATCTAATACTTTTTTTAATTCTTGGTAACATGTATCAACCATTTCTTCTTCATAGTACATTGGTACTACGACAGATATTTTTTTCATAATTCACCCTCTGACTAAGCATATTGCTTTTTATTACTCTAATTATACCAAAAAACATTTCGTAAAGTAAATATATTATATTAAAAAAATGAGTAATGTGTTATAATTGTGATAGATATGTGTGAGGTAATTATGGAAGCAATAAGTAATTTTTTTGATATTTTAATAAAAGCTTTTGCAAGTGTATTTCCTTTTTTTAAAGGATTTTATAATATATTAGGGACTATTCTTAGCGTTATTGTTATTCATAAAGCATTTTATTTCGTTCTTGGTATGTTTTTTACAAGAAAATTTAAACCAGCTAAAAAGCAGCATAAATATGGGATTGTTATTGCTGCTAGAAATGAAAAGTATGTTATAGGTAATTTACTCGATAGTATTAATAAACAAGATTATCCGCAAAAACTATTAACAATTTTTGTTGTTGCTGATAATTGTACCGATAATACAGCTGAAATTGCTAGAAGTAAGGGAGCAATATGCTATGAAAGAAATGATCCAGATCATAGAACAAAAGGATATGCTTTACAGTACTTGTTTGAACGAATTGAGGAAGATTATGGAAGGGATTCATTTGAGGGATATTTTGTTTTCGATGCGGATAATTTGTTAAGAAAAAATTATATTAGTAAAATGAATGATGCTTTTGATAGTGGTTCTAAAATAATAACTTCATATAGAAATACGAAGAATTTTGACGAAAACTGGATTGCTTCAACATATGCTTTGCATTGGATTAGATCGATTAGAACTAATCACAGGGCTAGGAGTGTTTTACATTTGGCTACGAATATTCAAGGTACGGGTTTTCTATTTGCTAATGAAATTGTTAAAAATGGATGGCATTATACTTCATTAACTGAAGATAGAGCGCTTACAGCTGATGCAGTAGCCCAAGGGTATGAAATTACTTATCAAGATGAAGCAGAATTTTTTGATGAACAACCAGTTAGTTTGAAGGTAGCACTTCGTCAAAGATTGCGCTGGTCAAAGGGACATCTACAGGCATTTGTAGAATCTGGTCCATATTTATTTATTAATATATTTATGGGTAAAAGATACATTAGAACTAATTGGAATGGTAATAAACTAAATAGAAAGAAAGATTCTTTGATTGAGTCGATAAGACATCGCTTTGCTTCGTTTGATACTTTGGTGCAATTGACACCAATATCATTTATTAATCTATGTCGTTGGTTACTGGTAATGGTACTTATTTATAGTTCTTTGGCATATGTTAATGGAATTAATGATGTATCAATATTTTCAGGAGGTAGTTGGTTAGCTAAGATACTTCGTAAAATTTTTGATGTGAGGGTAAATATTGCACCAGGAACTAAGGCGTTATTTATTTCAATGCTTTTAACTATTTGGTTTAGGATACTTTATCGTATAGCTAATTATTTTATTAATATGTGGTTAGCGGTATACTTATTTATTATCGAAGATGCTAGAATTAAGAAAATGAGTTTTTGGAAAAAATTACTATATATCTTTACTTGGCCAACTTTTGATATTATAGGAAGATATACAACATATATAGCACTATTTAAGAAAGTAGAGTGGAAACCGATTCCTCATGAGAGTAAGATCACCATTGATGATTTAGGAGGCGTCGGTAAATGAGAGAATATTTAAAACAATTTTATACAGAAGGATTTGCGACTATCTTTTATACAAGACCAGTTAATTATTTAAATAAGAAAATAAAAAATAAAAAAATAGCTAATTTTATAGCATTATTGATTAAAATTTTATATACAGTGCTTGTATTGACATTTGCTGGTTATTATCTTTATGCAAAATTAAAATAATGGAGAATTAGTCTCCATTATTTTTCTTTAAATACTTGAAATAATTAAATTTGAGTGCTAAATCATTCTTTTTTGTGATATTACTAATGTAATAATTCTTGGTTTCTAATTGATCATATGAAATATTTTTGTTATTAGTTACTTCACCATTTTCAACATAGACATTACCATCATACCAAGAATAATCACTAAAGAAGACAATGCCGGTGTAACTACTGTCAAGAGCATCTTCACCAATATAGTTATTAGGGTTATATGTGATATCCCATAAGTTTAAAATGGTAGGTAGAATATTTAATTGGGAAGTTACTTTGTTAATGTTGTTCTTTTTCATTCCGTTACTCCAAATAAAGAACGGAGTCATATTAATTAAATTATTGCTTGTTTGTTTATATTTATCTAAAATTGTTTTATCTTCGACAGTATATAAATAGTGATCACTAAATGCTACAATTATAGTGTTATCGATTAGATTTTTTTCTTCCAAGTCTTGAAGTAATAATTCCATCATGTAATCGGTTTCTTTAGCTTGTCTACGAATACATTCTTCTTCGGTCATCGGTTCTCGTTCAATTACGACTTTTTCATTTTCTTCATTTTCAATTTCTTCTTCACTTGGTGCATGATCTTCATCATATAATAGTTTGCAAACACCTTTTTCATTACTAAAAGGTAAGTGACCGGAATAGGTAATAATATAGTCGACAAATTTTCCTTCTTCAGGGAATAATAATTTATTGAATTCTTCATTTAAAATTAATTCGCGATCTAATGTATAACTGCTATCTTTGTAATCAAACATATCTTTTAATCCATAATATTTATCATATCCCCAATTTTTATAATTTGCCGTTCTAGAATAATATTCACCACTATTCATATGAAAGGCATTGACTGAATAATCTAAGTTTTTAAATGTGTGTGCTAGTGAATATGGAAAATTATTCTTATTAAAAGTATAGGCATTTTGAGTGTATGATAGTGGAGTAATAAATCCAGTGTTGACAGCAAATTCAGAGTTAAATGTTGAACCACCACCATTATAATAAGAGAAGTGATTATTAAAGACAATTGAGTTATTTAACATATTGTGAATTATTGGAGTATCCTCTTTAGTAATCAACCAATTATCTAGACCTTCAAATTGGACAATTATCAGGTTTTTATCTTTAAATATACCAGTATAATTATTTCTATTATTTTTTGCTTCGGAAAAGGCTAAATTCAAAAATTCAATATCTTCACTGTTTTCTTCTTGCTCAGATTTTAAAAATGTAATGTAAAAATTTCTAATAGTATATTCATAAAAACCGCTGACTTTTAAACTTTTATTATTATCGTTAAATGAATTGTAGATGTTTCGGGGATTTTTCCATGATGACCAAGTAAGGGTACTGTTAGCTTTTCCTAAAGTTGCGGGTGCAATCATGTGAATAAGGAGGAAAAGAACAATTGAATATGTTAGTAAATCCTTATTAGTTTTTTTATTATTAGGTATATGTTTATGGGCAATTATAAATAGAATACATATAACTAAAAAGACAATATAAACTATTGGGTTACAATTCTTTAAGGTATCAAAAATATATGGTGCTCCTTCGGAAGCAGACTCTAAAAGATTAAAATCAAAGAATGTTTTTGTCATTGAATAATAAACATTGTTTATTAAAAACATGATTGTAAAGAATAAACTACTTACTAGGTAGATATGTCTACCGATACTTTTTTTAAAACTTATTGTTAAACCAACAATCAAAACAATCCATGATATTGTAAATAGATTAGGAGCAAGCCTATATATTTTATAAAAGTGAATATCATTACCAAATAGTCTTGTTGCTAAATCTATGACAATAAATGGTAAAATTAAGACAAATATGTAGTAATATTCATGAAGAAAACTAATTACTTTTTTTGGAATTGTTTTAATATTATTAATGATATTATTATTTTTAAGGTTATGTAATAATTTCATTTTAACCACCATGTGTTAATTATACCATTAAAACCTTTGATAGTAAATAAAGTGTAGTGTATTTTGTAAAAATATGTTATAATATTGGTTGTAAAAAAGGTGTATGAAATGAAGGATTTAAAGGTTAAAAAAATTGTTAATAAATTTAGACAATTCAAAAATGATTATCCAATAATGGCACTTTATATTATTGGTAATTTTTTAAATGGAATTTTTCTTAGAGCGTTTACAACCGGTCATTTTCAAGTTAGATCAATATTTTTTGATTTAGCTTTTATCTTGATATTAACGGCATTATCTTTTCTTGTTAGTGATAAAGGTAGATATAAATATTATTTTTGGACAACATTTTTAATGGTGGCAATATGTACTGTTAATTCCTTGTATTATAATTACTATAATTCATTTGTATCATTTTCCTTATTAGCCACTTCAGTATTTGTTAAGGATGTTAGTGATGCAATCGTTGAAATGGTCGTTAGATTGTGCGATTTGACATATTTATGGATGTTTATAGCATTATGGGTTGCAAAGAAGAAATTAACGGAAACATTTAATGTTAATAAGAATAAATGTTTAAGAACAATAATGATATCATTTATAGCAATTGCTATTGGATGCGTGCTACCACCATATAATTCTTTCAGTAGATTGTATAAATTATGGAATAGAGTAATGGTAATGGATAGTTGGGGACCTTATGTTTATCAAATTGATGATTTAGTTCAAAGCTTAAAACCTACATTTAATAATATCTTTGGTTATGATAAAGCACTTAAAGATACGAATGATTATTACAAAGAAAATATTAAGACACCAAAGAAGAATACTTATACAGGGTTATTTGAAGGTAAGAATGTTATAGTTATTCATGCTGAAAGTTTGCAAACATTTACAATAGATAAAACATTTAATGATCAAGAAGTAACTCCTAATTTAAATAAACTGGTTAATTCAGGGCTATATTTTAATAATTTTTATGCCCAGGTAGGGGTAGGAACTAGTAGCGATAGTGAATTTACTTATTCAACTAGTTTATTACCATCTAACAATGGAACAGTTTTTGTAAATTATTATAATGATAGATTTATAACAATTCAAAATCTTCTTAAGAATAAAGGTTATTATACTTTTAGTATGCATGGTAATGTTGGCGACTTTTGGAATAGAGAAACAATGCATATGAATATGGGATATGACAAAATGTATTCAAAAAGTTCTTTTGTAATTGATGAAGAATATGGTTTAGGATTGTCAGATAAATCATTTTTTAGGCAAGTGGTACCAATGATAAAGGATATAAAGGAAAATGTTGGGACTCCTTATTATGGCACCTTAATTACTTTGACCAATCATACACCTTGGAAAGATGCGTATCAATATGATGAACTTGATTTGACAATTGATGTAAATATCGATGATGAAATTGTTAATCGTGAATATATCAATGATATGTTGATAGGTAGATACTTAAAATCTGTTCATTATATGGATCAAGCAATAGGTAATTTTATTAATGAAATGGATGAAAATGGCTTATTAGATAATACGATAATTGTAATTTATGGTGATCATGATGCTAGAATTCCTAAGAAGCAATTCGATTATATGTATAATTATGATCCAATTAGTGATAGAGTACTTGCGATTGAGGACGAGGGATATGTAGAATTTAATAATTATGATTACGAACTTAGTAAGAGCGTACCATTTATTATATGGTCAAAAGATTTTGATAAACCAGAAGTAATTAATACACCAATGGGAATGATTGATGTCTTGCCTACACTTGGTAATATGTTAGGTATCTATAATAAATATTCTCTAGGTAAAGACATTATGAGTATTAAAAAAGAAGATGGCATTGTTGTCTTTAAAGATGGTTCTTATATAACTGATAAAATATATTATAGTGCTAAAAATAATGAAGCATATACTATTTCTAGTGGTATCTTGGAAAATGATTATATTAGTAAAAGAAGCGAATATGCAGATAAGATAATTGAGGTATCAAATAATATTATTGTTTATGACTTAATTAGTAAGTTAGATTAAAAACAAGAAGTAAAAACTTCTTGTTTTTTAAAATAATGTTTAATGATAAAACAAATATTAAATATGTGGACAAAGTAATTAACAGTTTTTTGCAAACGATTGTTTGCAAAAAGTGTTGACAAACCCCAAAAAAAATTATATAATTATATTGTACTGATGTTAGAGGGAGGAAATTATGAGCAAAACAGTAGAAAAAGATAAAGCCTTGGAACAAGTATTAGCTGATATTGAAAAGCAATTTGGTAAAGGCGCAATAATGAAATTAGGGGAACAAAAAGATATGGAAGTAGATGTGATACCGAGTGGTTCTATTTCTTTGGATATAGCATTAGGGGTAGGAGGTTATCCCAAGGGAAGGATAATTGAAATATATGGACCTGAATCTTCCGGTAAGACAACATTTGCCTTGCATGCTATTGCCGAAGTGCAGAAGACTGGTGGTAGGGCTGCATTTATTGATGCCGAACATTCATTAGATCCAGTTTATGCTAGTAATTTAGGAGTAAATATCGATGAATTATTATTGAGCCAGCCAGATACTGGTGAACAGGCATTAGAAATATGTGATGCATTAGTTAAAAGTGAAGCGGTAAGTATTGTCGTTATCGATTCAGTAGCGGCTTTAGTACCACAAGCTGAAATTGATGGCGAAATGGGTGATAGTCATGTAGGACTTCAAGCTAGGTTGATGTCTCAAGCATTGCGAAAACTATCTGGTTCAATTAACAAAACAAATACAATTGTAATCTTTATTAATCAATTGCGTGAAAAAGTAGGGGTAATGTTTGGTAATCCTGAAACCACACCTGGTGGAAAAGCGCTTAAGTATTATTCATCTGTAAGACTAGATATTCGTAGGGGTGAACAAATTAAAAATGGTACTGATGTTATTGGAAATAGGACTAATATTAAAGTGGTTAAAAATAAGGTGGCACCTCCATTTAAAAGTGCTGTAGTTGATATTATGTATGGTGAAGGTGTTAGTCAAAGTGGAGAACTAATTGATTTAGCAGCCGATGCTAACATTATAGAAAAAAGTGGAGCATGGTATTCATATAAAGGTGAAAAATTGGCGCAGGGTAGAGAAAATGCTAAACTCTTAGTTAAGAGTAATGCTGATTTTAGAAAAGAACTTGAAGAACAAGTTCGTGAATATTATGGTATAAGTAAAAAGAAAAAAGATAAACAAAAAACTTCAGAATAATCTGAAGTTTTTATTTTAATAGTCCAAATCCAGTTACAACATATCTTCCACCTTGTCTTTTGGCAATAGCTGGAGGATTGTTATATAGGACACCATTAATTGCTAATGATGTTGAATGCCCACCATCAAGATTAGCGGCATTGTAAGCTCCGTATTTCATTAAGACATCGACAACATCTTGTAATGAGGCTCCATCAATATAATTTTCACCATCAATAACAAGGAATAAGATGACACCATCTTTTCTTTGGCCAATGGCTACTCTTGGAGATTTACCCCAAGGATCGCCAACAATTTCAAGCGGTTTACCATTGACAATAAGGAATGGGCCAAATTCAAGGCCATCCATCATACCAGCATCTAAGGCTTCAGATCCAGTTGAATCCGATAAAAGTAATAGTTTTCCTTCATTATTTAAACCAATAAGATTACCTCTGCGAGAATCCCAATCGCTAGCTGGCCAAACAATTTCACCATCATCAATAACATAGCCAAGTGGAATATCGGAGCCAATTCCTTCATCGTAAAAGCCACCACCATTGATACAAACTGAAGCGTTGTAACGATTGCACATTGCTGTAACTTGTTCACCATATCTACCAATATTAAAGTTTTTAGCTCTAATTAAGCTTACTTTTGTTGGATCATAAATGGCAACTAAGTATCCTTTCGAAATACCAACTTTGATATTAATAATTTTATAATCATTATTTCCTTCACTACGAGTTAATATTTCTTCATCATATTTGTCTTTGTAACTATCTTTAGGTGAAGTGTCAATAATAACATCATCAAGTTTTACTTTTTCTTTTATTTCAATAAAATAATTACTATTGACAATTTCATTGATTCTTTCTTCACTATAGAATATTTTAGCTAAATATTGGTGATCTTTGGTTTTCATCGCGGTATTGACATAAAAATCTCTAATACCATCCCAAGGACCATACATCATAACAAATCCACCAATTGCTAAAAGATCTAAAATAATGAATAGAATAGTTAATTTATTAATTTTATTTTTTTTCTTATGACTTCTTTTTCTCATATTTTACTCCATTTCAAATGGACTATCATTAGTACCATTTCCTTTTGTTAATAACTTTTTATCAATTGCAATGGTTGGAACGACATTAGTACTTGTACCAATTTGTTTGGGATATATTTTTTTATCTTTAGTTATCGTATAGACCATACTTCCTTTTTCAGCAGAGCCAGTCATTGTAAAATAATTTGATAATTCTGGATTTAAGAATATATTTCCAACGCTCATCAAGGCTACTTTAGTATCAACTTCATTTTTAAGAGCTAGGGTATAATCATAATTAGAGTTGCTATTATAATAACCATTTGACCATTTATTTTCACTTATTTTATCTTTATATGATAAGCTATTTAAATAGTCATGATTTAGGTAATAAGCAATGCTTCCGGAAATGGTATCGTTATGATATGAACTACCATTTGAATAACGATATGTTAGGTTACTACCATTTACTTTTAAGTAATCATTTAGCATCAATCTTACTTTTTCATCATTTACTTCATAAATACGCCAAATATCATTTCCCAATTTAACGTAGCTACCAAATAAATCTTGCTCTTTTTGAATGGTATATGGGTTATCTTTTGTACCATTACCGGATACATAATCAATATTAGCTTTGATAGTAATTACTGGTCTAATTCCTAAAATATCATTACCTGTTCCCATTTTGCCGTTACCATTATCATCAATATACCAAGGCTTACTTTCTTTAGTTGTATTATTTAAGTAGAAGTATTCATCGTTTGCTAAATAGCTTTCTTTAGAACCAACATTTAAGTAGTCGACAACTGATAATAGCGAGAAGTAATTATCATTATTATTCTCTTTACAAGGATTATTTGATAACTCATCAATTTTATCATTACATGCAATAGTATTTTGCAAATAATCTTTATTTAGCGCTTTTTCTAAAATTCCTGAGTAATCCTTATCACTTTTGTTAAGCCAATTAAATATTTGCGATTCATTATATGATTCGGCTTTGCCATAGGCAAGTGATGTTAGGGCTTTATCACTAATGGCAGTAATAGAATTGTCATCATTTAATTTAATAATTCGCCATATGATATTTGAATATAGTAAATAATTATTTTCTTCTTTTCCAGTAAAATAATTTTGCCCATTTACTGATTTAAAATTTTCATTTTCATTGTTGTTTTCTTTTAATACTTTAGCAAGTGAATTTTTTTCTTCAATTTCATCTTTACGGTTTTCTAAGTATAATTTTAAAAATCTTGTACCATAAAATACACAGCACGATAAGATAAATAAAAAACTTATAAAACAAAATATTTTTTGAAAACTTAGTTTTTTCATTTTAACTACCACCTTTACTTTTTAATTATATCAAATTTGATAATTTTAGACAATATTATTGTTATATTTTTAATTTTATAGTATAATTTACTAGAGGTGTGTAAAATGCAATGGTATCAATATGCTTTTATAATCGTAGTATTTTTAATAATTGCTTTTGCAATCGCGAAAAGTAATAAAAAGGATTTAGCTCTTGAATTCAATAAGTTAGTAGAGTTATTAGGCGGAAAAGATAATATATTAGATACAGAAATCGAATTATCGAGATTTAAAGTTACTTTAAAAGATATTACGAAAGCAAATAAAGAAGGAATTATTAAATTAGGAGCTCAGGGAGTAGTAGAAATCGATGATCAATTAAAGATTATTTTTGGGCCTGATGCCAAACAATTAAAAAAGTATATTCGTGAATTAAAATAGTTTGTCTAAACTATTTTTTTTGACATTTTTTTTATTTACTACAAAAATCGACAAATTTCGACATGCTAATATACTACAATGTAATTGGTGATGTTATGAAAGAAATAATCATTGACGTGATCTTGATTATATTTCCTATTTTAATGTATTTAGTATTTAGCTGTTATAATGTTTTAAATAAGCAAAAAATGTTAAAAGTAGTTTTTATTATAACTATTTTTACATCATTATATACAAGTTTTATTTATGATTTTGGGAATACTAAGTTGTTGCTATTTTGTAATATACCAGTATTACTTTGTTATTTTAAAAAGGAATGCTATTTGGCAGTAACCTTGTCGATTATCGTAGTTTTGGTAAGTTATTTTAGCTATGATGTTAATATATATGTTATGGTGTTAAAACATTTAAGTTATTTTATTACTTATATATTGTTATATAAACGAAAAGAATTTAACTATTTATTTTTAAAACTTACAGCTATAATTCAGGGATTATTCATTTCTTTTGAATATTTTATGGTTACTGATCAAGGAATGGATAAAATAGTTGATTTATTACTATATGTTTTAGTAATATATACATTAACTTTCTTTAGTTTATATTTGTTAAAGTTAGGTAATAACATTAGTTCATTATATGGAATGGTGAACGAAATAAATAAAGATACTAGGATTAAGGATTCATTATTTAAGCTTACTCATGAAATCAAAAATCCCATTGCTGTTTGTAAGGGATATCTTGATATGATTGATTTAAATAATTATGAAAAGAGTGAGAAATATATCGGCATTATTAAATCAGAAATTGATCGTAGTTTAAATGTTATGGCTGATTTTGTTGAATATAGTAAAATAAAAATAAAAAAAGAAGAGTTTGATGTGACATTACTTTTAGATGAAGTGTATGAAGCATTTTTGCTACTTATGAATGATAAACATATTAAATTTAATTATCATCATACTTTGGAAGAAATATATTTATGGGGAGATTATGATAGGTTGAAGCAGGTATTTGTCAATGTTCTTAAAAATAGTGTCGAATCAATTGATAATAATGGTATAATAGAAATGAATATTGCATTAGGAAATAATGAGATAAAGATAACAATTAGTGATAATGGTATCGGTATGACAAAGGAAGAAATAAAAGATATTAAGGAAATGTTTTATACAACTAAGAAAAATGGTACTGGGTTAGGCGTAGCATTATCTAATGAAATTGTCTTAGCTCATAACGGAAAAATGGAATATGAAAGTATAAAAAATGTAGGAACTAAATGTATTATTACATTACCAATATAAGGAGTGGGAATGAAAGATATATTTTTAGAGAGATATCCTAAAATTGATTTACATGGATATGATAGAGATAGTGCTAGGTTAGCAGTAAATGATTTTATTTTAGAAAATGTGATTTTAAAAAATGAAATAATTTTAATTATTCATGGAAAAGGAATGGGAATAGTCAAAAATGAGGTACATGCTACTTTAGCACATAATAAAAAAGTAGTAGAATATAAAACTGATAATTTTAATGATGGTTGTACAATTGTAAAATTAGATATAAATTAGATAACTAGTGTCAGCTTTTATTCTAAAGTGTATTGATTTCTTAGTTAAAATGTTGTTTAATGTATTTAATAAGTATGGAGGTAGTTATGGATAAATATTTAACTAAAGCATTGAAATTAGAAAGAAAGAGGCAAGAAGAAAATATTGAATTAATTGCATCAGAAAATTATGTTTCAAATGATGTTTTAAAATTACAGGGAAGTATTCTTACTAACAAGTATGCTGAAGGATATTCTGGTAAAAGATATTATGGTGGATGTGAATACATCGATATGTTTGAAACAAAGGCAATTGAATACTTGAAAGAAATATTTGGTTGTAAATATGCTAATGTCCAACCACATAGTGGTTCTAGTGCTAATATGGCGGTATATCGAGCACTGCTTACTCATGGTGATAAGGTAATGGGAATGAATCTTAATCATGGAGGGCATTTGACACATGGCTATAAACTAAATTTTAGTGGAGTCGATTATGAGATAATTAGCTATGATTTAGATCCTAAAACGGAAATGATTAATTATGATGAAATAAAAAAGATTGCATTAAAAGAAAAACCTAAAATGATTATTGCGGGAGCATCAGCTTATTCAAGGACGATTGATTTTAAGAAATTTAGAGAAATTTGTGATTTGGTTGGAGCATATTTATTTGTCGATATGGCCCATATTGCTGGATTAGTTGCTGCAGGATTACACCCATCACCAGTTCCTTATGCTGATGTTGTCACTTCAACAACCCATAAAACACTTCGTGGCCCTAGGGGTGGTATAATTCTTACTAATGACGAAGAAATTGCTAAGAAAATAGATAAAGTGGTATTCCCTGGAATTCAGGGAGGACCTTTAATGCATGTTATTGGGGCAAAAGCGGAATGTTTTTATGAGGCTTTACAACCTGAATTTAAAGAATATCAAAAACAAGTGGTTAAAAATATTAAGGCTATGTGTGATGAATTTATCAAGATGGGATATAAAGTAGTTAGTGGAGGAACTGATAATCATTTAATTCTATTAGATGTAAAAACAAGTGCTAATATTACTGGAAGAGATGCTGAAAAATTACTTGATCGGATTCATATTACAGTCAATAAAAATACTATTCCTAATGAAACTGAAAAAGCAATGATTGCTAGTGGAATAAGAATTGGTTCACCGGCAATGACAACGCGTGGATTCAAAGAGAAAGAGTTTAGAGAAGTAGCTAGAATTATCGACAAAGCCTTTAAAAATAGAGATAATGAAAAAAAATTAGTTGAATTAACTCAAAAAGTTATTGAGTTAACTAGTAAATATCCACTTTGGTATAAATAATAAAAAAATATCCTTAGAATAAAGTATAAGGATATTTTTTTGGTAATTCAATTTCAAAGTGTAGTAATTCTTTAGTTGTTGGATGATAGAAAGTTAATTCTTTAGCAATCAATGCTAAGTCTGTTTTATTATCATTAATATAATTTTTGTTATAACGATGATCTCCATATAAAGGATAATTTCTACTTGAAAACTGTACTCTTATTTGATGATGGCGACCGGTAAGTAAATTAATTTTTAATAGTGATAAATTATTTATTGTTTTAATGGTTGTATATTCTAAAATAGCTTCTTTTCCTTTATTTTTGTCTGTTACATAGGAAGTGTTTGTTTTCTCATCTTTGTGGAGATAATCTTTTAGAGTATCATTATTTTTGGTTATACCTTCAACAACTGCATAATAGGTTTTTTGAAATTGTTTATTATTGATTTGCTTGGTTAATCTTTCAGCAGCTTTACTAGTTTTAGCAAAGACGACGATGCCTTCTGTAGGCCTATCTAGTCTATGAACTAAGCCTAAATAAACATTGCCAGGTTTTTGATATTTATCTTTGATATATTCTTTCATTAAGTTTAATAAGTCTTTGTCATTAGAACTATCTTGGCAAGTGGGAATGTTTGCGGGTTTAATGACTACAAGAAGATGATTGTCTTCGTATAAGATTTTAATGTCTTGATACTTTACCATAAATACCACAAGGAAGCGTCAAATTGTTTTCGGTTACTGGTAAACCAATTTCACCAGTTTCGATGTGACTATTTGGAAATGTTAATGAAAGAATATTATTTAATGATGTTGGTGATAATCCGGTTGTATATGAATTTATTAATAGGAAGGAATAATCTTTATCTAATAATTTTTTGGATTTATCAAGTAACTCTTGAAGATTATCTTCAAGACGCCATACTTCTTTGTTGGGGCCTCTGCCATAACTAGGAGGATCCATAATAATCGCATGATATGTTCTACCTCTTCTAATTTCGCGATCTAAGAATTTTAAGACATCTTCGCAAATAAAACGGATAGTGTTATTTTCTAAACGAGAAAGATGCATATTTTCTTTAGCCCAATCAATCATTCCTTTGGCGGCATCGACATGGACAACTTCTTTAGCACCGGCTGATGAAGCGGCCATTGTAGCACAACCTGTATAAGCAAATAAATTTAATACTCTAAAGTCCTCAATTGAAGAACTTTTAATTTTGTCAATGATGTAATCCCAATTAGTAGCTTGTTCTGGAAAAATGCCAGTATGTTTAAAATTTGTGGGACTAACTTTAAAAGTTAAATTGCGATAATTTACAGTCCAGTATTCCGGTATTTTTTTCTTAAATTCCCAGTATCCACCACCTTCATTTGAACGATGATAATAACCATCCCAAGTTTTCCATAATGGGTTATTTGATTTTGCCCAGACAATACTGGGGTCTGGTCTATTTAAAATAATAGTTCCCCAACGCTCTAATTTTTCCTTATTTCCAGTAGCAAGACACTCATAGTCTTGCCATTTATTACTAATATTCATACGATCACTCCGTTAAATTTATTTTATCTTAAAAGATATGTTTTGTCTAGTCTTATAAATTTAATAATTATAATTGAAATTAGATATGATAAATGTTATAATTTTATTAGCGATTGGAGGCTATTATGAATAAAAAAGGATTTACGTTAGTGGAATTGTTAGCGACATTAGTAATATTAGGAATAGTAATGGGAATTGTGCTAATTTCGACAACTGGTGGATTCGATAAAGCAAAGAATAGCACTGAAGATGTTTTTGTTAAAACACTCGAAGATGCTTTAGATATTTATTTAGATAGTGATGCTAGAAATTTAAGTTTTAATACAATGTGTTCAAGCACTATCAATAAAACACATAAAACGGGAGTGAAAGTATATAAAAGTACTAGTAATGTAACATTTAATGATGTCATTAATTCTAGTTTTAAACCGATTACAATGGGTGATATGCATAACCCTGCAAATAAGGGAAAAGATAACTATAATTGTAGTACTGATGGTACTTTAAATATCTATCGTGATGAAGATTATATATATTATTATAAAATAGAAAAAAGTACTTTTGGTTGCTTGAATAAGGCAGGAACAATTACTAATTTACCTAGTGGATTTAATTGTTAAGATTTACAGAAGGGGTGGATATATGATAGCGGTATTTACAATAATTGTTTTTATAATTGATATTATTAGTAAGATAATTATTACCAAATATATTGGCTTGGGTAAAAGTATCAAAGTTATTGACGATTTTATATACTTAACCTATGTAAGAAATACAGGCGCTGCTTGGAGTATGCTTGATAATAGTAGGTATTTTGTTTTAATTATTTCAGCTATCATTATTGTTGGTTTAATTATGTATATATATAAGAATAAGCCTAATAATAAAATTGAAAAATTAGCTTATGGTTTTATTCTTGGCGGAGCATTAGGTAATTTTATAAATAGATGTATAAGTGGTTATGTTACTGATTTTATCGATATAAAAATATTTGCTTTTGATTATCCAATATTTAATTTAGCAGATGTTTTTATTGTCATAGGAGTTATCATCTTTGGGGTGTACACTTGGAGGTATAGTGATGGAAATAAAAGTAAGCGAAAATAGTAATCTTAGATTAGATAAATTTTTAATGAATAATACTGATTATACTAGAAGTAAAATTCAAAAAATGATTGATGAAGGTTATATTTTAGTTAATGATAATGAAGTAAAAGCTAGTTATAATGTTAAAGAAAACGATATTATTACTATTTCTCAATATGAAGAGATGAGTGATATTGTTCCTGAGGATATTCCATTAGATATTGTCTATGAAGATGATTATTTATTAGTAGTTAATAAGCCTAGTGGTATGGTTGTTCATCCAGCTCCTGGTAATTATACGGGTACTTTAGTTAATGCCTTGATGTATCATTGCAAACAGTTATCAAATGTTAACGGTAGTATTCGTCCGGGGATTGTTCATCGAATTGATGCGGATACTTCTGGATTGTTACTAGTGGCTAAAAATGATATGGTACATAATGATTTAGCTAAACAAATTAGTGAAAAAAGTGTCGTTAGAAAATATGTTGCTTTGGTACAGGGGATCATTTATGAAGATTGTGCAACAATCGATGCACCAATTGGAAGAGATATTCACGATCGGAAGAAAATGTGTGTAACAGGCGAAAATTCAAAGGAAGCTGTTACGCATATTAAAGTATTGGAAAGATATAAATCAGCTACACTTATTGAGTGCGTTTTAGAAACAGGAAGAACACATCAAATAAGAGTACATATGAATTATATTAACCATCCGGTAGTTAATGATCCGGTATATGGATATAATCGTATGGATGATAAGGAATTTGGACAAATGTTACATGCTAAAGAAATTGGTTTTGTGCATCCAGTAAGTCATGAATTTATGGATTTTACTGCCTTACCACCAAAAAGGTTTAATGAAATACTTGAAATATATAAGAATATGTAGGTGATGATATGAATGAAATTAGAATTGATGATAAAGAAGTAATCGTGATGAATCTAGTTCATTATTTTGTAACTGAGAAGAATTATAATCCTGTCGTTGTACATGGTATTAATGATGAGATTTGGCTAGAGAATATGGATTCTGATTACCGAATTGTAAGAATTGTGTCTAGATATATTCATAATGATGAACAATTAGGATTTAATCGCTTTAGATCAAAACAAATTACTAGAAAATTACAATTTAAAACATTATCTTTTAAAATGCCTGTATTAAGCATTTATGTCAATTTAGGCGAGAATGTTAAGACTTTGAATAATGATGATCATGGAAATTTGTCGTTGTTAATTAGTAATATGAAAGATTTTAAAAATAATTTAGCTTTGTTAGAAGTATTTCCTGATATTGCTGAGAAAACTTATCATGATGAAAAAGGGATTGAACTATTATTTAAAATTACTGAGGATATTAATCAAACAAATGAAAAGAAAAATAAAAAAATGGAAAGAATCTTTTCAGCTAAGAAGCCAATTGCAACTTATGTTTTGATGGTGTTATGTTTGATTATGTTTATCATATCAGGATTTGGTTATAATAGTTCGGTATTAATTTATTTTGGCGCTAACTATGGGCCGTTAGTAAAAAATGGGGAAATATATCGTTTGATAGCTTGCATGTTCTTACATGCGGGAATTATCCATTTTGGACTTAATATGTATTCATTATTTATTGTTGGTCCAAGAGTTGAGGATTTTTTTGGGAAGAAAAAGTTCTTACTAATTTATTTTCTTAGTGGCATAAGCGCTAGCTTATTATCAATCGGATTAAATAATAATGTGGCTGCAGTAGGCGCTAGCGGAGCAATTTTTGGCTTATTTGGAGCATTAATTTATTTTGGTTATACTTATCGTGGATATATCGGGGCAATGATTAGGAGTCAAATTGTTCCAATTGTTATTTATAATCTATTTATAGGCTTTTTTATTCCAGGAATTGATATGGGAGGACATATTGGTGGCCTTATTGGTGGATTACTCAGTGCCAAAATGTTAGGAACTATTGAGAATAAAAAGTATTCTGCTAATGATATTTGTTTGTTTTTAATCTATTTTGGTTTCTTGATTTATTTAGCAATTTTTAGATAGCTTTAGCTATCTTTTTTTCTACTTTTTTTTCGTTGACAGATTGAGTGTAAAATGGTATAATTTTTATAGTATGGTATAGTAGCTAAAATAGAGGTGAAACAATGAAGAAATTATTAGATAGTAAATTTTTGTTTATATTGGCATTAAGTGTTATTGTCCTTATCGTTCTTGGAGTGGGGGCATTTTATTTGTTTGACGATTCTGATGCTGTATTTGTTAAGGATGGTTATATTTTAAACCCTCTTAGTGCTAAGAATGAAAAGTATTTATTTAATAGAGATACGACATATAAAGAAAATTTATCTTCGATGATTGTCTTTAATGATACTGATGATAAAGAAGTTAGTGTATTTAAAGATAGCTTTCTTCATTATATGGATGGTTCAATGTCATTTCTTAAAAATGGCGCAATTTTGGATTTAGGCTCTATTGGTGAAGGTGATGCTGTTAAGTTTTATAATATTACTAGCAAGTCAATAATTGCTAAAAGAGGGAATGGTTATGTTATTGAAACGGCTAATAATGATATCGATTTAGATAATTTTATTGGTAGAATTAGTGATAATAAATATATTGTGGCTGGAGATTTAAAGGCTAAGATTCCTGGCAATGAGAAAGATATTGCTGGTAATTACTTTGAAGTTGTTTATAACGATGAAGGCGTTGTGACAATTGAAAATAGTGAAGTTAAATATCAAGTGGCGGCTGAAGGAACATATATATATGCCGGCGATATCATTATTGATTTTGGTAACAAGAAGATAGCTAAAGGTAATGATGATATTATGTCGGTTACCGCTATTACAATTAATGGTGATGAAAACATTGAAATAATTCCAAGAGCAGAAGCAAAAGAAGATGATGGCAACAATGGTGGCGAAGGAAACACTAATGGCGGTGCTGGTCAGGGAACAGATGGTAACGGAAATGGTACTGGTACTGGAGCCACTGATGTTAAAGAAGATATTAAATATGAAGAATTAACTGTATCTTTGACTGAAACTGAAATTCATAGTACACGCATATCAGTTACTACTAAAACGATCAATAAGAGAGAAGATGATTCACTAATTCTTAAAGTAACTGATTTAGATAGCGGTAAAACAGTCAATGAACCATATAAAATAACCGATGATAAAGCAATTAATGTAACGGGATTAGCTGCAGATACTAGATATTTATTTACTGTTGTCAATGAACGCGATGGCAGTAAGTATGCTCAAAAAATGCTAAAGACAAGTGAATTTGGAGTAAAACTTGAACAAACTTATGTTATGGCTAATGAACTTGGCTATAAGGTCACTGTTAGTGATGAAAGTGAAATTGATGATGTCGATGTAACACTACTTAGATTTAATGAATCAACTGGAAAATATGATGATCCAGTTGAAACATTTCATTTAAGTGAATTAGGGGATACAATCAAGGGAGAACATATGTTGCCAGCGTTTACTGGACTTGATAGTAATACAATATATACAGTCGCATTAGATGGTTTTATTATCGATTCAATTAATAGAGAAAATATATATAACATTACTAATACAGCTTTAACATTAAAAGAAACACCTAGTGTTGATGTTGGTCGTGAAATAAATGACGATCGATTTAAACTTTTCGTAGAAAATATTCGTGATAAGGATAGTGCAATTGTAAACTATACATATTATGTCTTTGATAATGCTGAAGGAGTAGATACATCTGAATTTGTTTTTGATCCAGCAAAGAAAATGTTTAGTATTGAAAAGACAACAGCAGAACCATTAGAATTACAAGTTGGTAAAGATGGTATTGTTGCTAATCATGACTATTTATATATGGTTTCAGTATTATATCATGATAATGAAAAATATGTAGAAAAAGTAAGCGAAGGAAGAATTGACTATAAGGTAACTGATGAACCTTTTGTAACAATTCAAAAGGATGAAGAAAACATTAGTTATGATACAATTTCTGCAATGATAACGATTACTGATAATAGTTGCGTGTTAGCAATGAAAGATCGTGAGTGTTTTGGTGATTATGAGGATTATCCAATTACTATTGATGTTAGAGAAAGTGATGGTTATGGTAGTTTAATAAAAGTAGATGGTTATCCAGCCAATATTGATGATTTTACAGTTACAGGAAATACATTAAGAAAGAAATTGACCGTTACTGGACTTAAACAAGGAACACCATATATCATTACAGTTAAAGCTAGAAGAAGAGGCGAAGATGATAGTAAAGAAATTAAGCATGGCTCTGTATATCAAAATGAAATTACCACTTTGTGGTTACCAACTTTAAATGCTGTTTGGAGTGATTTAGAAAGTAACACTGAAAATCCAATTAATGGTGGCTTTAAATTAAAGGTAAATACAACTGAACTAACGATATCAGAGGAAGCAACAATTAATCTTATAGATAAAGTCGTATTTAGATTATATGATGGTCCTTATTCAAAAGTTATTCAGCAAACATTATTGGCAAGTTCAGAAATGTTTGCCGCTTCAGATGAACTAGATATTAAAAGTAAATTTTTTGAAAATAGTATTGATGTAACTGAAGAATTATTTGGTATCAATGGGGTTGACGAATTAAGGACACTTACGAAGGAAAAAACAGAAAAAGAAGATAATAAACTTAGCGCTTATTATACGGTAGAAGCTGAAGTATATTATAAAAATGGAACTAAAGCAACTGTTGAATCGCCACATTCATTTAAGATAGCAGCATATTTAACGAGTGATGTTGGAGCACCACAAATTACACTTGAAAAAATACATAAGGTACAAGGTGATAATTTCAGTAGTGCACTTACTAGCGGAGAAAATGGGGCGGTTGTCGGTTATACCGTAAATATCAATATTGATAAGAGCGAATACGAAAGAGCTGGAATGACGATTACGGGTGCTCGCGTAAAAGTATCAGACGATACACATCCAGTAATTACTTTCTATAAAGACGATCATGAGACACCTACGGAGGCAATTGATGTATCAGCTGAAGACTTAGGTAATATTGAGAAATCGCCAAAAATATATTTAGCTAATGGTATCGAGAATGGTTCTGAGAGTGTCAATATGACTAGAGGTAAAAAGTATTATGTAGTAGTTGAAATCAATTATGATACTCCGGATCATGCACATGAAAAGCAAGTTTCAGATAAAATCATCGCGTTTGATAAAAAAGAATCGCCCAAAATAAATAGATTATATATTGCTGAAACAACAAAAACAGGAGCAATAACTTATAAATATAAGATAACGGATGTTGATAATGCATGGCATATCGATGGTAATGAATATAATATTCACTATCAAATAGGTGAAGGCATTATCCAATCGGTAGCAATTGTTAAAAATGGTGAAGATGATAATTCTTTCACAATTTCAGGATTAGCTAACAAAACACTTTATACTTTGAGTTACAATCGTGATAATTACGATACTGGTAATAGTGAAAATGATACTGAAAAAGTGACAATTGGTGCCAAAAATAGATTATATGATGGCTATTATAATGCCGAAGAAGCACAATATAATTTTAAATATCGTGTTATAAGTGATCCACTACATGACAATAAGGTTGTCGTTGAGGTTTTGGCAAGTGATGATATTATCGACAAGATGCTTATTTACAAAGTTAAATTTGCTGATCAAAAGGGTAATACTTATGAAGTTCCTGATACAGTATGGAATTTATCAAAATGTGTATGGGCAACAGCTGATGATAAGAATAGATGTTTTGAAGTGCCTTATACAGAACTTACTAGAATTAATCCAAGTAAGGGAATGACATCTAGTATGAAATCTGAAGGCGATGAGAAAAACTATATTACTGTTTCAATTGAATCAATATACGATAATGGTTTAACTGGTTATGATTATGTTGATAAAGTTGGTGAGAATAAAGAATATCCATATATGATTATGCAAAATGATAGCACAGAAGAAAAGATAGGTAATTATATCGTTGTTAATAATAGTACATTACAATCAGTTTCGGCTACTGGAAATAGAGATTTCCCATTAGCTTATCACTATTTTGAATTTAAGAGTGGTGGTATTAGCTATAAGAGTAGATATAGAATCGGAGATAATTTCCAGATTGCTGGATATGATTTAGATGAACGTGGTTACTACTTAGATGGATATGGATCTTTAAATCCAAAAATGATTTCTGTTAAAGATATGACAGGTGTCGATAATGTATTCTATTTCAGTAGTATAACGCCAATGATAAATATTGATAAACAAATCAGTTTAATTAATGGAGCGCGTGTTATGATGACATTAGCTGGAGCTGATGATTCAGACTTTTGCGCTGATAATAATAGTGATACATGTAATTTAACTGGTGATAAATACTTATATATTCAAGTGTTAGACGAAAATACATTAGATACTCAAAATGTTGGCAATACAATCAGTGAGCCATTAATACCAACCATAAGAATTCCTTTAAGAAGTGGTAACAATATTAATGGTCAGTATGTTCAGGATATCATTAATTTATTACATGACAGCAAGTATTCATATAAGGTATATGCTTATTTAAATGATGGTGGAGTAAAAAAATTAACACAAATATTTGATAAAATACTAAAGAATGAACCACAGACATATTCATTTAGGAGTAAAAAATTGTATGATAGTAAGGACATTAATAATAGTTTGCTAGCAAGCACTTCAGTTGTTTATCAGCCAATTGAAGATAGTGAAAACTACAATGCAAAAGAATTATTAACGACAATTAATTTAAATGCATATGATACTGAAGTTAATGTTCCATACACCTTTAATGTTTCATATGAATTTTGTAAGAATGCTGATTGCGAGGAGGAAGGCAGCAAATTATTTGATAAGGAAATTGAAACAACAACTAAAGTTATGTTAAGTAAACAAGATATTACGGCATATGATTTAGAATACAATAGGAAATACTATATGTATTTATATATGACATATAACTATTATGATAAAGAAAATGGTCAGGTAATACAAAAGACGGTTCCAGTTTATAGTAATGAAGTAGATGCTGAAGTAAATTCAATTTCAGCTTTGGCAAAGCCAACATTTACAATAGTTAGATCAGCCGATTATAAACCAAGTGAGGGTGGTTATGTTGTTGATATTACAGTTGGTATAAATGATAGGGACCGCGTATTAACTGAGGGTAAATATTATGTAAAACTAATCAAAGGTACAGTTGATGATGGTGAAATTGTTGGAAATCTATTACTTAAAGGGAACGATGGAATATATAGACAATCAGGTGCAACCGGTACATATGATGATATTCCATTTGATGCGACTGTAAGCAATCAACAAATTCGTATTGGAGGACTTGAAGCTAATACAAGTTATACGATTGTCATTTTTGGTAATGTTCACATGAAAAACAGTAGTTACGAAGAATATGATTTTGTCATCAGTAGTGGTAAAAATGGTAAAGGTGATATTGTTTGGACTGCAAACGATTATGGTATTGCTTTTGGTGCTGTTTCTTATCGTGCTATTCAAAAAGGATTTATTATCAGTTATGGAGCTGGTAGTAATATCGATCAGTTGCACATTAAAGCAATCGAAATTGATGTAAAAGAAAATGGTCGTGATTTTGATAATAAGATAGTTAATTTGGGTGAAGATAACAAATACCTTCAGATTGATAAAGCAGCCGGAAAATATCGTTTTATATATGAATATAGTGATGATAAAGAAAACTCATTACCACCAACATATTATACGGTAGCTACAAGATATAAAGTTATAAATCCAACGACTAGTGAAGAAGAATGGATTGGTAAAACTTGGGGTGAATACTATAAAGCACTTGAACAGAATGTTACTTACGATCCAAATGAAGTAATTAATGAAGATTAATAAATGGAGGATTTTATGAGGAGAAAATATGATATAAGGAATAAGAGAACGTTTGTAATAATTTTAATATTATCGATTGCGATTATCGGTATTTTCTCCTTGTTTATCTACAAGTATAAGCATACGGGGAAAATTGAATATAAAGTTAGTACCGGAAGTATCATTCAAGATAATAATAAAAATTATTTGGAAATGAATGAAGATGGTATTCTAAAAATAAGATGGAACGGTAATTATTATCTAATGTATCAAGATAAAAAGATCGGGTTAGGTAAAAAAGTTATCGTTTATGATAAACTTACTAAGGGAATAAAGTTATATGGTAAATTTTATGAAATAACCGAGACTGGTAAGATAGTTGATCATATAGATGAAGTCGAATTAAAGAATACTGCTAATACTAAATTTTATAAGTTAGATGATAGAGAATACTTACTTGTTGATAAAGAAATTACAAGTGGTGATAAAAGTATTAATGCGAGCGACTATTTACTAGTTGAATTAGATCGCATGGGAAATGCTAAATTATCTAATTATAAACTTAATTTAAAAACTATCAAACCAACAACATTATTTACTAGTAAGTATAGTTTTGATATTGCTAATGAGTTATTAAAATATAATGATTTAGAAATTGATTTAAAAAAGATTATTGGTTCAACTAATCAGTATAAAAAAGAAGAGGAAGAAAAAAAGAAAGATACTGAAGAAGATGGTAATAATGATCAAGCCATTAACAATCAAGTTACTGCAAATGGCGGTGGTAATGACACCAATGTTATTAATAATAACAATATAAATGGTCAGACGGTAACAATTGAAGAATTACTTCGCAATGTTAAGATGACATCGATTATTAGAGCTACTGAGAGTATGTCTGCAATTGATGTTTATTATGTGGTATATGATCCATATAATGAGTATCGATCTGTTTATGCTGTAATTCATAAAAATGGTGAAGAAGAAAATGTACCATTATCAAAAACGGATAATCACATAACCTTTGAAGGCTTGAAAGCCGATACTGATTATTTAATTGAATTCTTCTATACAACTATTGATAATGAAACAAAAGAAACCGTACGTACTGGTTTTGGTAAACTAGATATGCATACGTTGAAACCACAATATAAAATTCAAGTTTATAGTATTTCTGGTGTCAATAATGATTTGTGGTTTAAATTATATTTACAAGAAGATTATCCAATTACAAAAGCATATGTTACAGTAACTATTACGTGTGATGAATGTGATTATCAACCAATTAAGAAAACAATAGAAAATATTGATAATTATAATTCTGTCGTAAGAGATTTTGTTTCACTTAATGGTTATAGTTTTGGTGCTAATACCTTATTTAGACTTAGCGTCGATAGTGTTGATGGACCTGATGGTAATATTAAAATTGGAAGTTATGCTACTTTTAGATTAGGGAGGTAAAGATGAAAAAAGTAATCGATTTTTGTAAACAAAAATATAAAATATTAATCCCTATAATGGTGGTATTGGTGTTGCTTATTGTTGTTTATTTCTTATACCGCGAGTATCGTTATGATAATTATCGTGATAAGAAAGAGGCAGCAGTGTATCAATATTTTGTTGGAAATAAAATTGAATATACCGCAATTGTTACTTATAATTTAAAGAAGGTAATTGTGGATATTGAAGGAAAAAATGCCAAAATAAACTATGATTCAACACCCGTCTATTATCAAAATGAAGATACAATTATTTTTCCAGAAGAAATGACAATTGTTTTTCCACTTAAGGGTGGGGTATCATATCGAATAAACAAATATACAATTTATGGAATGAAAGATGAATTTCATCAATTAATTAGTGGAAGAATAAATGAAAAATACAATCATTTCTTCTTATACGATGGTAAGGGGTTATACTTTTTTACCGATGAAATAAAGCTTAAAATCAATGATGAAGATTTTATAACTTTATCTCCTAATTCATATGCACAAATTGTTGGTGAATATAGCCTAATATATTATGATAAGGAAAATGATAAATCGGAAGTAATTGATATATATGGTAAGAATGTCGTAGCTGAAAATGATAATGTAAAAGTTGATTTAACGGATGCTGCTTACTATATTTTTGGCAAGCGTTCTTTACTAAATCAACCAGGTAATTTAAATCCACTTTTAAATTGACAAATAAAAGATGGTAATGATATAATAAAATTTAGAATAGGTGTACTTTAAAGTAAAAAGGAGTGAAATAAATGGAAGCTATTTTATCTAACACAGCATTAGCAATTGGAATTATGATTGGACTAGGCTTTTTGGGCTTAGGAATTGGCGTAGGCATACTTGGAGGAAGAGTTGCTGAAGCCATTGGTAGAAATCCTGAGACTAAAAACGATGTAGTTCATTCAGTAATGACGATACTAATAGTAACGGCAGTGTTTTTACTATTCTTATTTGCTTTTTGTTTCTTATTATTATTCTTTAATCCACTTGTAACATATTAAGATGGTTATTATATTTGTTATTGTTTGTTTGATTGTTGCCTTTCTTGTTACAGTAATGTTCTTCATCCTTAAGAAAACGGTTGGAATCGTCAATGACCAAACAAAATCGTACTTTGTTAATAAATTACAGGGATATGACGATTTAATCCAAGATAAAGAAAATAAATTACTTGAAATTGAAAATCAAATTAAGGATAAAGAAAAAGGAATAAATGAAGAGGAAACAAGAATTAATGGTAAGCAAAATTATGCATTCGATAGCAATGTTATAGATTTGTTTAATGCTACAAAATATCAAGATCAAAATATATTTGAGTTAAATAAGAAAATTGATGAAAATTTTGTTGTTAATTATGAAGAATTAGTTAAAGATTTTTTGACATTATGTGATGATAATACCGATTATGAATTTTGTGTAAATTTAAGGGGAAAGTTTGATAGTGATGCAATATATCGACTTAAGAGCATGGTAAGTATGGATTATGAGAATGAACTTAAGTCAATGCTTAGTGAGAAAGAATATAAGGTATATGAGGCGTTTAAACTAGTAACAAGTGAGAATAATGTTGATAACTTTATCGATTATTTGGATCAGTTAGTTGATTTAAATAATCCTAAGGTACGAATATTGGTTGGTAATAAGAGTGAAAATTATGATCATCTAAATGAATGTATTGAAACTATTTTCAATGATAAAATATACAGGGGAATTAAAATTATATATAAGAATAAAGTATATGATTTTAGTCTTTCAGAAAGGAATGTATAGGTATGGATGATATTTGGACTAGCAATTTAAATGATACGATAGATAGTATTAAGAATAACGAAAATGTTTATAATACTGGTAGAGTTATCAAAGTTAATGATTATAATATCGAAGTAACAGGACTTAATGATGTCGCTTTTTATGAGGAAGTTAATGTTTCTGATAAAGCAAGTGGTTATGTATTTGGAATATATACTGATAGGGTAATAATTGCATTAGTTAAGATAAATGAAGAAATTAAACCTGGTGATATGGTATATGCCTTAAAGAAAGAATTTAAGTGTTTATTTAGTTTAGATTCGATTGGAAAAGTCATCGATGTTTTTGGCAATGATTTAATTGCTGGAAAGAAATTTGATAATTTGGTTGAATTAAGTGTTGAAAATAAACCAATTCCTTTAATGGATAGGGGATTAGTTAAGAGAGAAATGTTGACTGGAATAACCGGTATCGATTTGATATATCCAATTGGTAAAGGACAGAGACAGTTAATTATTGGTGATAAAAAAACTGGAAAAACCCAAATTTGTTTGGATACCATTGTCAACCAAAAAGATAAAAATGTTTTATGTATCTATGTAGCGATTGGTAAGACTAAAAAAGAAGTTAAGGATATATATTATGAGCTTACTAAAAGGGGAGCTGCTAGTTATACGATAATAATAGCATCATTTCATGATGAGCTTCCAACTCGTACATATTTAACTCCTTATGTAGCTTTATCGATTGCTGAATCGTTTATGCTTCAGACATATGATGTTTTAGTATGTTTAGATGATTTAAAGCGCCATGCTGATATATATAGACAAATAAGTTTAGCAAGTAAGAAAACACCAGGTAGAGATGCTTATCCATCTGATATTTTCTATACGCATAGTAGGCTTTTGGAGAAAGGTTGTCAGCATAAAAATGGTGGTTCAATTACGATTCTACCAATTGTTGAAACTAAAGCTGGTGATATAACTGACTATATTTCAACAAATATTATTTCTATTTGCGATGGACAAATAGTGCTTTCTGAGAAGAACTTTGCAAAAGGTGAAAAGCCAGCTATTGATTATGGTTTATCTGTATCACGTCTTGGCGGTAATGTTCAAGATAATGAAATGAAAAAAGTTGGTAGTAAAGTTAGAATTGATTTATTATCTTACTTAGATGTAAGACAGATATATGAACTTGCTAATATTGATGAAATGAGTGAAGATTTACAACGCAGACTTCGTGAAGGAAAGATTATGATTGATAAGTTAAAACAATATAAATTTTCACCAAAGACAAAGAAGGAAATGATAGATAGTTTTGCATTTTTGACAAATGAGAATAAATAGAAAGGGTAATAGTTATGGTAGTTGGAAAGATTATTTCAATTTTTGATATTAGTGTAGAAGTAATTCTTAGTGATAGTAGCGTAAAAATTGGTGATATTCTAGCTTTAAATGGTGATAGTAGTTATTCATTTGAAGTCGTAGCCATTAATAATATTAGCGCTACATGCATCAGTTTAGGATCAACTCGTGGCTTGAAAAAAGGCAGCGAAGTGGTTAAATTAAGTGATGGAATTGAAATTGAATATTCAGATAAAATATTGGGTAGAGTGTTTGATTCTTATGGGGAAGCAATAGATAACAGAGAAGTAGAGAGTATATGTAAAAGAAATATTAGACACAATACGGTTAGTTTAAAAGACGTCGATGTAACAGCACCAATATTATGGACTGGAATTAAGGTAATCGATTTCTTTGCACCACTTCAAAAGGGCTTTAGAATGGGTCTTTTAGGAGGTGCTGGTGTTGGGAAAACAGTGCTAATCAAAGAACTTATTCACAATGTTTATTCATCAATTAATGCGAATGCAGTATTCGTTGGTGCTGGTGAACGTAGTCGTGAAGGTAAAGAACTATATGAAGAAATGAAAGAATCTAATTTATTAGATAAGATGAGTATGGTTTTTGGTCAAATGGGTGATAATCCAGTATCGAGAAGTAAATCTGTTTATGCCGGACTTACTATGGCTGAATACTTGCGTGATGAAAAGAAACAAGATGTACTTTTATTTATTGATAATATCTATCGTTTTATTCAAGCAAAATCAGAAATTGCAACTGAACTTAAAGAATTATTAATTGAAAATGGTTATCCGGCTGATATGGCTGGTGAAATTAGTAAGATTGAAGAAAGAATTAGTTCAACTGAGGATGGTTCAATTACTTCATTCCAAGCTATATATATTCCAGCTGATGATTATAATGATGAAGCTGTACAGACAATTACATCTTATATGGATGGGCAAATAGTTCTTGATAGAAAGATAGCTGAGCTTGGATTGTATCCTGCTATCGATGTGTTCAAATCAACATCTAAATTAGTTGATGTTGAAAAAATTGGAGAAAGACACTTTAGACTAATTGAAGAAGTATTAAGATATTTAACACGTTATAAAGAACTTGAAGAAATTATTGCTATCTTAGGTATCGAAGAACTTTCTGAAGAAGATAAACATATATTCTATAGATCAAGAAAGTTAAGATATTACTTTTCACAGCCGATGTTCGTTGCGGAAGCTTACACGAATATTCCAGGACAGTTTGTTAAAATTGAAGATATTTTAATTGATGTTGAAAATATTCTAAGTGGGGCTTATGATAATGTTGATGAAAGTAAATTCTTGTTTATAGGTAAGTATCATGAATGAGAATCAGGGAATAAAAGTTAGAATCTTCGACTTAGAAAAAGGTCTTATAGAATATGAACATATTAAGATAATTAGAATCATTAGTAAAAATTATAATTTACTTATTATGCAAGACTACTTGCCAATATTAGGCGAAATAGAGGGTAGTGTCGATATTAAGAATGAGGAAATTGAACTAAATTATAAAAATATTAAAGCTTTTTATATGAATAGTAACAATGTATTCAATCTAATGATTAAAGAGGGTAATTAAAATGGAAAAAGATTTACCAATTCTTGGAAATATTGTTAACTTTTTAGCAGTGGCAATTATCTTTATGATAGTTTTGTGGGTAACCTTTAAAATAACTTTAAAGAATTATAATGTTAAAACAAGTAAAATAAAGTTTTATGGATTATTTTTAGGAATGAATAATCGTGGAATGTTAGCTTTTAGTATGATTACATTGAATTATATATTCTTAATATGGTGTGTAGCGACATTTAGTGGATTAAACATATATTATGTATTTATAATGCTAATATTTATGCTTGGGGCTGATATAATTATCAAAGACTACAATCGCATTCCTATCGATTTAATATATATGATGATAAATATGCTTGCGATATTTGTTACTAGTAGATTGTATGATTATTTAGTAAATACAAATACATCAATCTATTTATTAATTTTACTTGGTTTAGTAATATTACTAGTGTTTTTATATTTTACATATATTACATTTAAGTTTTTAAATAATATTGTACTAACAGAGGAGAATTTAAAGAAAAAGAATTATAAAAAACTATAAGGAGGGAAATCATGAAAATTAAGAATGTCGTTAAAGTTATGAACTTCCAATCATTACTTAGAATGGATAAAGCTTTAAGAGAAGCTGATAAGTATCGTGATGTTGGTAAAGAAGTGACTGATATTCTAAGTAGAATAATGTATAATAAAAATCTAATTTTAGATAAGATGATTTTTACTCCAAATAAAGATAAACCTAAATTAAATATTTATATTGCTAATGATTATGGATTTTGTGGCAATTTCAATGCTGAAGTCAGTAGACAAATAAGAAAAGATGAAGATTGTTATAAGATAATTATTGGGAAAAAAATTCTTTATACAGATGATAGAGTGTTACTGAAAATAGAAAAAGAAGAATTTGAAAAAAGATTTATGGAGATAGAAAAATGTATCGATGAAGCAATTCATAGTATGAACTATAGTGAAGTTAATGTATATTATAATCATTATCACTCACTTACTTCATTTGAATTTATGAAGATACAGTTATTTCCAGTAGAATTTAAAGGTGAATATTATGAAGGAGAAGACTTTGTAATTGAAACTGATATTGCTAATTTCCTTTCTAGTTTGATGACTTTTTATATATGTTATCAACTTAGAATGTGTGAAAGTATTTCATTTGCGGCGGAAAATGTTTTAAGAAGTCAGATAACTTCTTCAGCATTAGATAAAATTAAAGAAAGAGAAGAAGAATTAAGACATCAGGAAATAAAATTAAAGAAAGAAAAAAGTATTCTAAAAAGTGTAGAAAACTTTAAGAAAATAATGTAATTTTGTGGAGGATAAAATGATAAGACAAGGAATTAATACGGATATATTAGAAAAGAAATTTAAAATACTTCGTACAAGTATTATGCTTGGTAATATTGAAGACAGAGATGCAACTTTACGAACATATGAAGAGTCAGCTAGAGAAGTAGATGATTTACGTAATAAGGATTATGAAGAATTATTGGCTGGCAAGATGTATACGACAGTTACTCTTCAAGAAGAACAAGCAAGATTAAATGATTTAATTAATTTTATTCAAAATAGAATTAATGAAAGAAATGATTTTGTTGATGATTATATCAAAATTACAGCTAATTTTTTAGATGATCTACCTAAAATAGCTAAAGCAGATGAATTAGATGACCTTAGAATTAGACAAGCAAATATTGATGAATACTTAAGCAATTCAAAAGAAATTGAAGAGAAAACCGCAAAATTGAAACAATTGAGAGATAAGTTGGAAGAAAAATATGAAAGTAAAGCTAGTAATGAAATAATTAATTCAAAATTAGAAGATGAATTAATTGATGAATTTAATAAAATAATTACTAAAGATGACTACTATGCTAATTTGAATTATATGGATATTGATAGCGAACTTATTAAGATAGAAGCAACATTAAAAGAGAAGAATGAAGTAATGAAGACATTCATATCTTCCTACGAGGCACTTAAAAATGCCGGTATTAGTGGTGCTGAAAGAGAAGAATATTTATCTTATGTTGGTGATGCTAAGAGTGACTATTATGCTGAATTAGAAAAAAAGTATATTTTAAATATATATAAATTAGTATTAGATAAGCAAAGTAGTTACGATATGATATATCAAAAAAGAGAAAATATCGATAATTTACTTAGACAAAGATTAAATGATCGCTATAGTTTGGAAATAACTGATAGAGATGAATTAGAATATTTCATGAAATTATGTAATGAACAATTTAGCATTATTAAATCTCAAAAGATAAATATTGAAAATATCGATAAATTAATTTTAGAAATATCAGAAATAGAAAATAGATTAGAGGAATTAGATAATGCTAATAATCGTGATGAAATTGTAAGCTTATTAAATGAATTTTCAGTTGATAAACAAGAAATAGAAAAAATAGAATTGCCAGTTGAAGAAGAAATTCATGATGATGTAATTAGAGAAAACAATGAAGCAACAGCAAATAAGCCAAGTAATATGGTAGTAAGGGTTAGTGAACCGGTAAAACTTAATGTTAAGACTGCTAGTGATACGGCAAAATTGGTTATGAAAAAGGTAGTTATTGTTTTAGAACCAAAGAAGTTTAATACAAAGCGTGATAAATTAGCGGAGGCTGAAAAACAACTTGAAGAAGAGAAAAAAGCAAATGAAACATTTGTAACTTTGGATGTCAATAACGAAACTCAAGATATCAGTGATGATATATTTATAAATACTGATGAGAACAATATAAGTATCGAGGTTAATACTGACAACAATAATGATGATGCCGTTATACCTACAGAAGTAATTGTTGAAGAACCTAAAGAAGAAAAATTAGAATTATTTAGTCAGACAGATCCTTTCTTAGATGATAATGAATTCGAAATTAATAGCAATGAGGGATCAGAAGAAGTCGCTTCAAATATGCCTAAAATTGATAATATAGGCACAGTAAAACCGACAAGTGTGTTATCACAAATTGAAGAGGCAACTGAAGCTAATAATGATATAATTCTCCCTACAATGGGACTTACAAATAATGAAAAAGTAGATGTACCAATTGTTTCAGAGAATTATATTCAATAAAAGTGTAAAAAAAGCACAATAATTTTATCAAATGATATTGATTTTTTGAAAGTTTTTTGATATCATTTAGATAGTAAGGAGGATAAATAATATGGAAAATAAAAACGGACAAGGAATATTTTATGGAGTAATTGGTGTTGCAACACTAATCGTAGCTATCATTGGTGCTACATTTGCATACTTTAGTGCTGCTGCTGCTGGAAATGGTGCTAACATTGAAGGTCAAACTAATGGTGATGTTGCTGCCAACTTATCATTAGAAGTAACTAAGCTTACTTTTAGTGCTGCGCAAGCTGCAAGTAATGATTTAGTACCAGCTGTAATGGATGGAAGCACTACTCAAATTAGTAATGCGCTAACTCATGGTTGCACAAATGATGGTTTTACTGGTTGCCATGTATATAAGATTACTGCTAAAAGTAATGCTAATGTAACTACAGCAAATATTAAATTAAATTTAAGTGTTACAGCAACAACAAAGACTAATTGGAAGTATCTTGTATATAAGGGAACTGATACAACTAGTGGTGGTAAAACATCTGATGCAACCGTAACATCTGTAACTACTGCAGCTACAAGTTTAGCTACACCAGCATCTAATGTAGAAATTTTTAAACCAGCTGGTGGTTTAACTGCCAATACAGAGGAATCATGGTATTTGATGGTTTACCTTCAAAACGTTGATGACACTCAAAATGGTGATGGTGCTAAGAGCGAAACAGGTTCTTATACTGGCGATGTAACATTACAAGCTGCTGGTGGCCAAGTTAAAGCTTCATTCGCATCATAATTGTGATGAAATTAAAAATTAATGCTTAATAGCATTGATTTTTTTTTGCATTTTTGATATTATTTATATAGTAAGGTGAGAAAGATGAAAAAGAATAATTTTTTGATTGCAATTTCTGTTATATCTTTAATTGTAATATTACTTGGTAGTACTTTTTCTTATTTTGCAGTATCGGTAAGGAGTAATCAAGATGCAGCAGCTCTTACTGCACTTGGTTTTGATACAAGTGTTGAAATTACTGCTTTATATAATGATAAGGCGTTAATACCGATGGATGATGTTGATGTGATGACTGGGTATCACCACAATTGTGTAGATGATCAGCAATTTGGAGCTTGTCAAGCTTACAATATACATGTAGTTAATTCTGGTGATACGATGAACTATAATGGGTTTATCAAATTTAATGTTACTGATATTGAAAACTTAAAATATTTGATTTTGGATGAAGATGAAAATAAATATGTCGATAATACTGCTATTACTTCTGGTGAAAATCAATCTTTAGGTAATAGTTTTAGTTTGAATGCTGGAGAGAGTAGAGATTTTATATTAGTCATATGGCTTTCTAATTTGAATGGTCCACAAGATGATGTTGATGGTTTAGGTAGTTTTACTGCTTCAGTTACCTACGAAGCAAATGGTGGCAGTAGGATTACGGGTACATTTTCTAGCCATTAGTAGAGGGTGAAATAGATGAATGATAAGGTTAATAAAACGATAATTATTACTTTGTTTGTTTTGGGGATAGTTTTTACTGCTATTGGTAGTACTTTTGCATTTTATGTAGCTTCAATTGGTCAATCTGGTAGTCAAATTAGTGGTAAAACATATACATTTAATGTTAGTTTAGATGTAACTACAATCGAAAGTAGTAAATTGATACCAGTAGATGATGATTTGATTATAGAAACACTTAATAGTAGTCATGTGTGTGAAGATACTAGGGGATATGGATTATGTACTTTGCATCTTATAAGATTTACTAATAATGGTACAGCGCAGACAATGTCTGGCAATATAAAAACAATTAGTTCAACTTATGCAACTAATAATCTAAAGTATCAATTATTTACACTTAGTGGTAGTAGATATACAGCTATTAGTAGTGCAACATCTATTAATAATACAGCAAATGCAACTAATTATTTTAAACTTAATGATACGGATGTGACAGTATCTTTAAGTGATGGTACAAATAGCAGTACAACAAATGATGTTTATCTTGCTATTTGGATAAGTGATCCAGGAAGTAATCAACTTGCCGATCAGAATAAATCATTTACAGGTCAAGTATCATTTTCATCGACACATGGTGATACGATAACTTCATCATTTATTAATTCATAGTTATTGGAATGACTTAGTCATTCTTTTTTTATACTTATTTTTGGTAAAAAAAGAATTATTTTTGGTAATAATTTATACATTAAAAGTAAAATGTCTTTTTTTTTACAATATCATTTATGAAGGGATGGATGTATGAATTATTATAATGAAATAAAAAAAGAGCTAATTGATAATGAAGTTTATAAAAAAATAAAGGATTATAGTAAGAATAAGTATGAGTTAGAAAGATATTATAATGTTGGTAAATTATTAGTTGAAGCACAAGGAGGAGAGGTTAGGGCTAAATATGGAGATGGATTAATAAAGGAGTATTCTCGCAAATTAACTATAGAACTTGGTAAAGGATATACTACTAGTGTTTTGAAGCGAATGCGTCAATTTTATTTAATTATTCAAAAAGGTGCGACATTGTCGCACCTATCTTGGAGTCATTATGTCGAACTATTAATGCTAAATGATATTAATAAAATTAATTATTATGTTAATATGGTAATTAATCAAAATCTATCAGTTAGAGAATTGCGTAATAGGATTAGACTTAGTGAATATGAAAGATTACTTCAAAATACAAAAAATAAATTAATTAAAAGTGAAGATGATAATATCAGTGATTTTATTAAACATCCAATCATAATCGAGAATATTTATAACACTTTAGATATTACAGAAAAAATGTTAAAAAATGCAATATTAGAAAACATCGAAGATTTTTTAATGGAACTTGGTAAAGGATTTACTTTTATTAAAAGTGAATATCGGATTAAATTAGGTGATAGGTATAATTACATTGATATATTATTATTTAATATAGAATTTAATTGTTATGTAGTTGTGGAATTAAAAGTTACTGAGTTAAGGAAAGAACATATTGGACAAATAATGCTGTATATGAATTATATTGATGAACATATAAAAAAAATTAATCATAATAAAACTATTGGGATAATTATTTGTAAATATAATAATGAATATGTTATTAGATATTGCTATAACAATAATATATATGAAACGACTTATGAGTTAATATAGGGGGAATGATGATAGACTTTAAGAATATTCCTGATAGTGATAAACCGAGGGAGAGATTATATAATTATGGCAGTGAAAATTTATCAAATGAAGAATTGATTTCAATTATTTTAAAAACAGGAAGTAAACAATATAGCGTTAAGGAAGTATCTTTAAAATTATTAGAGTATCTTCAAGATATTAGTAAATTAAAAGATATTGGTTTATCTTCACTTACTAGCATTGCAGGTATTGGAAAAGTAAAAGCAATTGAACTTAAGGCAGCGATTGAACTTGGAAGAAGGGTATATATTAATGATAACAGGAAAAAGATAAAACTAAATAACGCTTTAGCGATATATGATTATTTTAGAAACATTCTTAGTGATAAAAAACAAGAGCATTTTTACTGTGTATATTTAGATACGAAGGGTAATTATTTAGGAAAGAAGTGTTTATTTATTGGTACTATTAATAGTTCATTAGTGCATCCAAGAGAAATATTTAAAGAAGCTTATTTATTATCTGCTAGTGGAATAATATGTATTCATAACCATCCTTCAGGAGATCCTAGTCCTAGTAAAGAAGATATGCTTATTACTTTGAAAATAAGGGAAATTGGAATTATGCATGGAATTAACTTGTTAGATCACGTAATTATCGGTAATGGTAGTTATTATAGTTTTTATGATAATAAAAAAATATAGTGATATTACTTTAGAGGTGATGTTGCATGCTAATAATAATCATATGGAGCCTAAATATGTATGTGAATATATAATGAGAATAATGCAAAGTTTGATAAACGAAAATAAAAGAACTCACCGCTTCGTAACTCGAATTGATAAGTTCTTTCATTAATTAAGTTATACATTATTTTAAAAAGTATGTCAATTTTAAAATTTGATAAATAGACATAAATGATATTTTTAGGTATAATATGATTGGAGAGTGATAATTATGGCTACAGTACATATTGAAAGTAAGAAAGAAGAAATTGCAAAAGTTGTTTTAATGCCCGGAGATCCTAAAAGAAGCGAATATATTGCAAAGAATTTTTTAAAGGATTACAAATTAGTTAATAGTGTTAGAGGAATGACCGCATATACTGGTTACTATAAAGATAGATTAGTAACAATTTTTCCATCTGGTATGGGTTGTCCTAGTATGGGAATATATTCCTATGAATTATATAAAGAATATGATGTTGATGCAATCATTAGAATTGGCTCTTGTGGAGCATATGATAAAAAGTTAGCTTTAAATGATGTTATTTTAGTAACAGCTTCTTATAGTGAGAGTGATTATGCTAGGGAATTAGATGGTAGCAAGTTAAAGTTAGTAAATGCTGATAGTAATTTAAATAATATTATTGAAAGTACGGCAAAAAGTAATAATAAACATCTTATTAAGGGAAGAATATATTGTGCTGATGCTTTTTATGAAAATGATTATGATTATAAAGTAAGATGCAAAGAAAAAGAAGTTTTAGGAATTGAAATGGAAACTTTTGCGCTATTTAATAATGCTAGAAAATTTAATAAAAAGAGTGCAGCCTTACTTACAGTATCTGATTTATTCTTTTCGGATGAAAAATTAAGTAGTTTGGAACGTGAAAAAAATCTTAATGATATGATTACTTTAGCGTTAGAAAGTAGTTTAAAACTATAATTATTGTTAATAATAGATAAAGAAAGTGAGGTATATATGAAATATACTTGTCATGATATGAATGCTTATAATTTGCATATTATTAAGACTGATAAATTTAAAACTATTACTGTTGGTGTAGCTTTTCGAAGAAAAATAATAAAAGAGGAAATAACAATTAGAAATTTACTTAAAGAATTGATGGTCAATGCAACTTATAATTATCCAACTGAGAGAAGTTTAATTATGGCTACTGAAGACTTGTATGATTTAAAATTAGTAGCGGCAAATTACCGAGTTGGTAATTATGCCATTATGACTTTTAGAACAAGATTTTTGAATGAAATTTATACTGAAGATGGAATGAATGAAGAATCAATTAAATTCTTCTTAGATCTTATTTTTAATCCTAAGTTGGATAACGATATCATAAAATGTAAGAAAAAAATTGAAAAGAGCATCAATAGTCTTAAAGATAACAAAGTTAAATATGCACTATCAAAACTTTTAGAAACAACCGGTGATATGCCATATGCTTATAATGGTTATGGATATCTAGAAGATTTAAACAAGATTGATGATAAAGATATTAAAGAATACTATGAAAGTGTAATTAAAAATGATATTGTTGATGTGTATGTTGTTGGGGATGTTGATGAGGCAAAAATCAAAAATATTTTTAGAGAACACTTTAAAATCGCAACATATCATAAGCAAGAAATTGATTTAATTGTTCCTGAACTTGCTAATACTAGAAAAATATTTGAATATAACGAAAAAGATAATGTTAATCAAACACAGTTAACTATTTTGTGTAATTTAAAAGGATTAACTGATAGAGATCGAAAATATGTTATGCCGGTATTTACCGAAATGTTAGGGGGGACAGCCAATTCAATTTTATTCGATGCGGTTAGAGAAAAAAAGTCTTATGCTTATTATGTTAATGCAATTGTTAAATCATATGATAATCTTTTAATGATATATTCTGGAATAGAACATGGTAATCATAAAAATGTTGTTAAAATTATTAAAAGGACTTTATTGGAAATTAGTAAGGGTAAATTTGATAATGATAAATTTGAAAGTGCTAAAGAGACGATGACGGGAGCAATTAAAGTTAGTTTAGATAATCCAATGGGAATTATTACTAATTATTATGCGAGGGCACTTGTTAATTCACCAGATATAGAGGAGAGAATTAAAAATATTGGTATGGTAACACGAGACGATATTATAGCTGTTAGCAAGAAAATTCATATGCACACGGTATTTATTTTGGAGGGACAAGATGAAGAAAATAACGATAAATAAAATAAATGAAGATATTTATTATGAGAAACTTGCTAATGGGTTAGATGTTTATTTATATACTAATAAAAATATGAATAATAATTATGTAACTTTTACTACTAAGTATGGTTCAGTGTATAATGAATTTGAAGATGAAAATGGTAAGATGATAAAAATGCCTAATGGTATTGCTCATTTTCTAGAACATAAAGTATTTGCTCAAAAAGATGGACCACAACCTGAGGAATTTTATGGAAATAATGGAGCCCTTAGTAATGCATATACTACTTTTAAAAATACATCATACTTGTTTTCAGGCGTTAATAAACTAGAGGAAAATATTAATTATTTATTAGATTTTGTAGGGAACCTATATTTAACAAATGAAAATGTTGAATCTGAAAAGGGGATTATTATTCAAGAAATTAATATGTGTAATGACAGGCCAAGTGATATTTTATATGATAAGATTAGACTTAATACAATTAAAAATAATCCTTTTAGAGAGAGTATCATTGGGACAGTTAAAGAAGTTAAAAGTATAACAAAAGAGATGTTGGAGGCATGTTATCATAGATTTTATAATCCAAGTAATATGTTTTTGGTAGTTACAGGTAATTTTGATAAAGATAAGATTTTAAAAGTAATTAAAGATAATCAGGATAAGAAGAAGTTTGATAAAGTAAAAATAGGGAAAATAAAAGAATATAATGAGCCTGATAAAGTAGTTAAAGATAAAGAGGTAGTTAAATGTAATACAAATATTCCAAAAATGGCTTATTCAATAAAAATCCCGATTAAGGAATTTGAAATGGATCTACGTAAATTAAGTATTTATATGTTTATAATCTTTAATTTACTATTTGGTGATACTTCACTATTTGATGAAGAATGTAAACATGATGGAATAATAACAAGTACTTTATTTTATAATATATTAAATATTGACAGTCATTTTATTGTTTCACTTATCAATAATGGAGAAAATTACGAGGAATTAATTAAAAGAATTGATAATAGGTTAAAGAATATTGAGTTTACTAGTCAGGATTTAGAAAGAAAGAAAAAAGTTTTAATTAGTAATGAGATATTTAGTTATGAAAACGTTGAAATGGTTAACGATATGATTGTCGATAATATTATTTTTGATAATAAAATTGAAACTGATATCGTAGGGATTATTAGATCACTTAATATAGATGAATTAAATGAGATTGTCAAAAAAATTGATTTTAATAATAAAAGTATTGTTATTCTAAAGAAATAAATACATATAATAAAAAAGAGAAGGTATATCTTGGCTTTGGCCAAATGACATTCTCTTAATGGATGCACTTGAGATGAGTTACCTCAAATTAAGTGCTTTTTCATTGTAATTAAAATAAATATTTTAATGAGCTAATTATTAATTAAAAACGACATATAATTAAATTAGGTAATTATTAAAAAAATATTAGAATTCTCTTGAAATAGTTAATGTTTTATGATAATATAAGTATGGCTTTTCAGAAAAATAGCACAAGTGTTGATCTATTTGCCTAGTGCCATAAAAGGTGGCAAGTAGAGAAGAGATGCTTGGAAGATTAAACAAAAGGAGGAATGTATTATGGCAGTAGTAGCGATGAGTTACTTATTAGAAGCTGGAGTTCATTTCGGACATCAAACAAAGAGATGGAATCCAAAAATGAAAGAATATATTTATTCTACTAGAGATGATATTTATATCATGGATTTACAAAAAACTACTGAAAAGATGGAAGAAGCATATAATGCTTTGAAAGAAATCGTAGCTAATGGTGGAAAAATATTATTTGTTGGTACAAAAAAACAGGCACAAGAAGTATGCAAAGAAGAAGCAACAAGAACTGGTATGTACTATATGACTGAAAGATGGTTAGGCGGAACTTTAACAAACTTTAAGACAATTAGAAATAGGGTTTACTATCTAGAAAAAATTGAAAAGATGGAAACTGATGGTACTTTTGAAAAATTACCAAAAAAAGAAGTAGTTGGTCTTAAGAAAGAATACGAAAAGTTAAATAAAAACTTATGTGGTATTAGAGAAATGGACAAATTACCTGGAGCAGTTATCATTGTTGATTCAACTAAAGAATACAATGCTATTAGAGAAGCTAATAGATTAGGTATTCCAGTATTTGGATTAATTGATACTAATTGTGATCCAGATAATATCGACTATGTAATTCCTGGTAATGATGATGCAGTTAAGTCAATCAAGGTTATTCTTGGAGCATTAAACAATGCAGCTGCAGAAGCACAGGGACTTGAAGTAGTTGATTATGTTACTGAAGATGAAAGTAAGAAACAAGTTAGAGTTCATGAAAAATCTGCTAGAAAAGAAGAAGTTAAAAAGGAAGTAAAAGAAGAAAAAATAGAAACTGTTGAAAAGCCAGTAGAAGTTAAAGAAGTAAAGGATGAAAAGCCTGCAAAGAAAGAAAAAACTGAAAAGGCACCTAAAATTGATTTAACAATACTAACAGTAGCTGAACTTAAAGAATTAGCTAAGAAAAAAGAAATTAAAGGCTATTCAAAAATGAAAAAAGAAGAGCTAATTAACGCTTTGAAATAATAAAAGGAAGAAAAGGGAGGGTAATAATGATTAGTGCAAGTATGGTTAAAGACCTACGTGAAGCAACTGGTGCTGGAATGCTTGATTGTAAGAAAGCACTTGAAGCAAGCAATGGTAATATGGAGGATGCTATTACTTGGTTAAGAGAAAAAGGCATCTCTAAGGCTGCTAAAAAAGCATCAAGAATTGCTGCTGAAGGACTTGCGGTTGCTAAGGTAAAAGGTAATAAAGCAGTAGTTGTTGAAGTTAATTCAGAAACTGACTTTGTTGCTAAAAATGAAGAATTTCAAAATCTAGTTAATGTCATAGCTGATACAGTACTTGATAGTGATGTTAAGACTATTGAAGAAGCAAATAAATTAACTCATGATGGTAAAACTATCGAAGAATTAGTTGTTGATAAGACAGCTACAATTGGAGAAAAGTTATCATTTAGAAGATTTGAAATTTTAGAAAAAACAGATAGTCAAGTATTTGGAACATACTCTCATATGGGTGGTAAGATTGTTGCATTAACACTTTTAGATAATGATGAAGAAGTAGCAAAGGATATCGCAATGCAAGTTGCAGCTATGAGACCATTATATTTAGATAGAGAAGCAGTTCCTGCAGATGTACTTGAAAAAGAAAGAACTATTCTTAAAGAACAAGCTGAAAACGAAGGCTTAGATCCAAATAAGATTGATATGATCGTTAATGGAAGAATTAATAAGTACTACGAAGAAGTTTGTTTAGTAGATCAAGGATTTATTAAAGAAAACAAAATGAAAGTTAATAAATATGTTGAATCTAAAGGTAGTAAAATTGTTAGTTTCGTAAGATATGAAGTAGGCGAAGGGATGGAAAAAAGAGAAGAAAACTTTGCTGAAGAAGTTATGAAGCAAATTAATGGATAATAAGTGTTAGAAAATCTAACACTTTTTTCTTTACTTATAGTTTCATTTTTGATAAAATGTACTAGAGGGAAGTAAGGGAAATGAGTAGTACAATATTAAACGATCAGGAAGAGTTAAATCAGGTAACGATTGAAATCCTTGGTTTGTTGGATAATTTAAAAAAGAGAACAAAAGAATCAATGGTAGTTGGGGAAATGAGTATTATCAAAGGAATAACTCTATTTGAAGAAGTTATTAAAGAATTAAATCCTGATAAGATAGATGATAATGTTGTTTCTATTATTGTTAGTTATGTCAGCATTATTTTGTTTAAAGAAGAGGAAAAAAGACAGCATGTTGATTCAAAAGTACATTATGGAGTTCAACAATGCTACATGGTAATTGATATGTATAATAAAAGAAAAAAACGCGAACTAGTTATTGCTTAATATATTGAATAAAGTTAATTTATGGTTTACTTTTTTAATAATTGGGTATATAATATGTTCATAAATTGAAAAAAACGAGGATTAGGACACGATTATATTATGAAATTTAAAGAGAGTTAGTGGAAGGTGCAAACTAATAATTAAATAATATAATTACTACCTATGAGTTGCTACCGAAAGGATAGCCGGCGATAAACCGTTATGTAAATTAAGTAAAAAATAGGATGGTACCGTGTTTATATAAGCACTCCTTTAGAGGAGCGCTTTTTATATTATTTTACAAGGAAGGTGAATGAAATGATAAATATTAAAGAAGACGAAAAATTAAGTGTAAAAAATCATAGTTGTGCTCATTTATTAGCCCAGGCAGTGAAACATCTATATCCTCATGCAATGTTTTGGGTAGGTCCGGTTATAGAGAATGGCTTTTACTATGATATCGATCTAGGTGATGTAGTTGTTACTGAAGAAGATTTAGCAAAAATTGAAAAAGAAATGAAAAAAATTAGCAAAGATGGTAAAAGAATTGTTAGACATGAAATTAGTAAAGAAGAAGCACTAGAAATGTTTAAAAATGATCCATATAAAATAGATTTAATATCAAGAATGGATGAAAATGAAACTGTTATTAGCTGCTATTCTCAAGGTGATTTTACCGATTTGTGTCGTGGACCACATGTTGATACTGTTAAAGAATTAAAATATTTTAAATTACTTAAAGTTAGTGGTGCCTATTGGAAAGGTGACGCAAAAAATAAGATGCTTCAAAGAATTTATGGTGTATGCTTTGATAATGAGGAAGATTTGAATGCATATCTTAAGGAACTTGAAGAAGCTAAAGAAAGAGATCATCGTAAGATAGGTAAAGAACTTGAAATATTTATGTCTGATGATTTAGTTGGTAGAGGGCTTCCAATGTTTTTACCAAATGGTTATATTATTTGGCAAGAACTTGAAAATTATATAAAAGATAAAGAAAGAAAGTTAGGTTATCTTCATGTAATGACTCCATGTGTTGGAACTGTTAATTTATATAAGACAAGTGGTCATTGGGATCATTACAAAGAAAATATGTTTCCAGCAATGGAAGTTGATGGAGAAGCGTTTGTCCTAAGACCAATGAACTGTCCACATCATATGATGATTTATGCTAATAAATTACATTCTTACAAGGATTTACCAATTAGAATTGGTGAAATTGCGCATGATTTTAGGTATGAAGCTAGTGGAGCAGTTAAAGGAATTGAAAGAGGTAGACATTTTTGTCAAAATGATGCCCATCTATTTGTGACGCCAGAACAAATTAAAGATGAATTTAAGAGCGTTGTAGACTTAATATTTGATGTTTATAAGGATTTTAATATTACTGATTATCGTTGCGTTTTATCATTACGTGATCCTGAAGACAAAGAAAAATACTATCCTGATGATGATATGTGGAATAAAGCTGAAAATGAGCTTCGTGAAGTTTTGAACGATTTAGGTATTGACTATACTGAAGAAATTGGTGAAGCAGCATTTTATGGACCAAAATTAGATGTTAATGTTAAACCAGCAGTTGGTAATGAATACACATTATCTACTTGCCAGTTAGATTTCTGTTTACCTATGAAATTCGATTTGAAATATGTTGATGCTGATGGTACTAAGAAAACACCAGTTGTTCTTCATAGAGCAATCTTAGGTTCATTAGATAGATTTATGGCATATATTCTTGAAGAGACTAAGGGTGCTTTACCACTATGGCTTGCTCCAGTGCAAGTAAATGTAATCCCAGTTAATAATGAATATCACTTAGAATATGCAGAGGAATTATTAAATAAATTAAATGATGAAGATATTAGATGTGAACTAGATAGCCGTGAAGAAAAACTAGGATATAAAATAAGAGAAAGTCAAACAAGAAAAATTCCATATACATTAGTACTTGGTGATAAAGAAAAAGAAGATAATATGGTTACTTATCGTAAATTTGGAAATCCTGAAACAGTTACTGTTTCATATAATGATTTTATTAAGTTAATTAAGAATGAGATAAAGAATAAAGGAAATTAATTTTCCTTTTTCTTATATCTTGTAATAGTCACTATTCTTTGTTATAATTTATATAGTATAGGTGACTGATTATGGATAAGAACAATAAAAGTATATTTATTATAATTATATCTATAACACTAGTAATAATTAGTGGTACTTTTGCGTGGCTTTCTTGGCGTAGCCAAAATACAGCGATGGTTCTTACCATTGGTGATATTAGAGGTTTATCAGTATCACTTAAACCTTATCAAATAAATGCAAAATTATCACCAGTAGCTAGTTATACATCTAGTACTAATGTTATAACCGTTGATGTAACGGCTGATAATAAAAAAACTGAAGAAGACGACTTTAAGCTATTTTATAAGATAGATACAATTGATGATGCATTAAAGAGTGAAGGATTTAAATATACAATAGCTAAATGTACTAGTAATTGTACTAATGCTAATAACTATACAGTTTTAAATAGTGCTAGTGGAAATTTTGCTAATGCTGCTAATAATAGTAATTTTGATATATATCAAGAAAGCATACCGGCTAATACAACGTATAAATATAAAATATATTTGTGGATAGATTCATCATCAGGTAATCAGTCAAATATGCAGAATAAGCAGTTTGTTGGTGAACTTAGAGCTAGAATATTTGAAACATTATATTCGATGATGGAAGACAATGCAGTTATGGATAATAAAACTAGTACATATGTAACCAATAATAATGGAATACAATTTAGTGCTATTTCATCTGATGATAATGGTAAAGGAATATATATGAGAGCTGGTACTGAACATGATGCAAATCCAATATATTACTACCGTGGTGCAGTAGCAAATAATAATGTATTGTTTGGAGGCATTTGTTGGAAAATAGTAAGAACAACTGGAACTGGTGGAGTTAAACTTATATATAATGGGCAACCTAGTGGAACTAACAATAATCATTGTACTAATACAACTGGAACAGCTACTCAATTGCAATCTACTAGTAAATTTAATGATACTTCTAATTCTTTAGCTGATGTTGGATATATGTATGGAACGAGGTATATAATTCAATCACAACAAATGACAAAAAAAAGTGAAACTTATATGTATGGAACAGGGTATGATGAAGCAAATCGTAAATTAGTAAGTACTGATGCGATGAATTTTGCTGGTACAGATTGGGGAACATATTATAACCAATTAAATAATAATCACTATACATGTTTTAATACTTCGGGTGAGTGTCAACAGGTATATTATATATTTTATGCTGATAGAACATATGCTTATTATATAGAAATACCAAGCGGTAAAACAATTAGTGAGATGTTAGATGAAATGTTAACAAGTTCAACTAATGCAACGAGTTCAGTGATGAAGACGTCGATTGATGCATGGTATGAATCTAATATGACAAGTTATACAAATAAACTAGAAGATACGCCGTATTGTAATGATAGAGCAATTTATGATTATGGTGGATGGAATGCAACTGGAAGTATAACTTCTTATTTGCATTTTAAATCTTATGAAAGAGTTAGAAATACTTATGTTCCAACATTTACATGCAGTAAAAATGATGCTTTTACTGTAAGTAGTACTGGCAATGGAAATGGTAAATTAACTTATCCGGTTGGATTACTTACATCAGATGAAATAATGTTGGCTGGTGGCAGTATTGCTCAAAATTCAGCATATTATTTGTATACCAATCAAAATTGGTGGACCATTTCGCCATATAATTTTTATAGTACTTATAATGTAACAATTGCTAATGAATATAGTGCAAGTTCAAGTGGCGTGCTTTTTAACTATCCAACTTATAATGGTTATGGTGGTGTGCGCCCAGCTGTTTCACTAAAAGCTGGTACTAAGTTTAGTGGTGGAACTGGTATTGCTACTGATCCTTATGTTGTGGAATAATAAAACTGATACAATGTATCAGTTTTTCTTTTGGAATAAAATGGATAATGTCAAATTTGTGTCAAATTACTATGAATGGTTAATTATTGTGCTATAATTAATTTGAATGATAGTTGAGCGTAAGAGATACCTATCATTAGGAGGTGTTTGGTTCAGGGACAAACAATACAAAAAATACAATAATTGAAAAGGAAGGAATTTATGAAAAAGTTAAAGAAAGAATTAAATAAGATTTTAAAAGTATTTTTAGCTTTAGGATTATTATTTAATAATTTGATGCCTTTATCAGTAGTATTTGCCGATGAGCTAGATAATAATGATGAAAATAAGATAATTGATGTTGGCGAAGGAACTAATTTGAATGAAGATGAAGGTAAGGAAGATAATCCCGCTTTAAGTACTGACACAGAAGAAAATAAAGAAGGAGAAGAAACACTTGGTGAGAATGAAGTAACTCCAGGTGAAGGAGAAACTCCTAATCCAACAACAGGAGAAACTACTCAAGAAGAACCTACAAGTGAGGTATCATTTGCCTATGAAGTATACGTAGATGGTATTAAATTTGAAGATGACTATGGATGGGTAGAACTTGATAAAAGTGTTAAGAAACTTGATATTATAGCCAAGCTTAGTGGCGTAGAAGCTACAGAAAATTACAAACTTGTAATTGAAGGAACTGAATATACTACAGAAGATTTATTAAATGGCGTAGTAGTTAAAAGTTTTACCTTTGAAGGATACTTATATGGTATATTTGATTTTGATGTAAATGGTTCACTTATAGATCCTGAAGGAACTGCTACTCCATATGAAATGAATTATGGAGTTGAACATGGTACTGACGAAGATAATGATTTAGCACTTAGCGCTGTTAATAGTGATTATATTTTTGCTGAAGGAGTTGTTACAACAACAAATTATGATGAGGAAGCATTACTTGCTATTGCTAGTGAAACATTCCCTAAAGCTATTGTAGAAATTAATGATAATGAATTATTTTTAAGCGATGATCATGGTGCAAATGCTTGGTATGGAATAGTAACCAAGGGAGATGTCAATCAAGATGGTAAGATTAATCAAGAAGATTTAGAATTATTAATCAACCAAGTTCTTGGCTTAGAGGAGACAACAGAAAATTCTGATGTTAATGGTGATGGAGAAATTAATGACTTAGATGTCGCATATTTAAAATTAATGTTAGAAACAGGTATCACTGAAGATGTTACCGAACAAGATGTAACAATAAATGCGAAATTTGACGAATTTAGTAATCCAGTTAAAGTTGGAGACGAGTTCACTTTAGATTATATTGTAACAGTATCTGAGTATACAATTAATGGTATCTCTGGATTAGTTAAGTATGATAAGAGTTTACTAGAACTAGTATCTGCAGAAGCAAAATTTTTCGATCTTGGTGATATGAATGAAAATAAATTATTATATTTAGGTGAATACTTAGATCTTGATATTGAACCTGTTCTAGACGAAGAAGGCAATATGATATTTGATGAAGATGGATTACCTAAACTAATTTTCAATGATACTGATTATGTATTAATAACACTTACATTTAAGGCTTTAGCTGCAGGCGAAGCAACAGTATCTATGGATGAAGTTAAGTTCTTTGATTCCGCTTATTATTACACAGCAAATGGTGTTACAAGCATTGATGTGACAATTGAGGATGAAGAACAAGAAGAAAGTCCATTTACATCAATTACGGTATCTGGTTATGATGTTGATTTAAATACTTATGAAGTGACTGTGCCTAACGATGTTACAAAAGTAGATCTTGAATATATATTAGCAAATGAGAATTATAGTGTTACTCCAGTAGCTGTCCCTGAAGAGCTAGCTGAAGGTGAAAACACAATTCTTATTAAAGTAGCTGATGAAAATGGTGAAGAAAAAACTTATACAATTAAGGTAACTCGTGAAGCAAAAGAAGAAGAAAAGAGCGAAGAGGCTACAGTTGTTCCAATGAGTAATGAAGAACCAACATATGATGATACTGATGAAGAACCAACTGTTGCTCCAGTTCCTAGTGAAGAAGATAAAGAAGAAATTAAAGATGAAGATAATGGTAAATTATCTAGAATAATTATTATTATTTTAATCTTATTAGCTATTGCTGGTCTTATCTATTTGATTTTCAAGGATGATGACGATGAGGAAACAAAGAAAACTAATCGTGATGTCGATAAAATGAAAAAAGAAGACGATAAAAAGATAAAAAATGATAATCATAAAAAAGTAAAGAAAAAAGAAAGATAAAGTCTTTCTTTTTTTTATGGTAAATGATATAATTGATATGATAGAGTTACTAGGAGGCAAATTATGAATAGAAAGGGACAAGCACTTGTAGAGTTTGTGTTGATTTTACCACTCTTTATTTTTCTATTATTTGCCGTCTATGATTTTGGAATGATTTTTAGTAAACGTAATGAATTAGAGAATACAAGTACTGATATTGTTATGTTATATAAAAGTGGTAAACAAATCGATGAGATTAGAGCTATATATTCAGATATTAATATCGATATTATTAGAGACAATGATTATGATAATTTTGTTATTAAAGATAAAATAAAAATTAAAACTCCCGGATTAAATAGGGTTTTAGGAAATCCTTATTATGTGGAAGTTAAGAGGTATGTGCCATATGAATAATCGTGGTCAAAGTTTAATATCATTTGTTTTAGTTGTTCCAATAATTTTGCTTATATTATTTATGGTATATGATATTGGTAGTATGGTTTCACTAAAAGAAGAATTAAATAATATCAATTATTTGGTGATTGATTATGGATTAGATAATCTTTCTGATAGTGATTTAGATCATAAGTTAAATGAAATGATCGTAACTAATAAAGATGATATTGATAATATAGCAATAAGTGTTAGTGAAGGAAGGATAGATATATTGCTTCAAGATAGGGTAAATAATAAACTTTCTTTGACTAATAAAATTAAGTTGCTTTCAGTTAAATCACATTATGTTGGTTATATGGAGAATGACAAAAAGGTAATTAGAAAGGATAATTAGGTGGTGTTATGAATAATCAAAATGGTAAGATTATCACTATTTCATCAGTTAAAGGTGGTGTTGGTAAGACAACAATAACTACTAATTTAGCAGGATTATATTTTCTTATGAAAAAGAAAGTATTAATCATTGATTTAGATTTATATGCTGGTGGAATTGCAACAGTAATGAACGTTAATCCTAAAAAGGATATTTATATGCTAGTTGATGCCCTTAGTAATAACAAACAGGTAGAATTATCTGATTATGTAAGTAATTATAATAAGGGTATTGATGTTTTGGCAGCACCGAAAGATCCGCGAAATGTATCACAAATTGAAAGTAAATATATTAATAAAATATTTGATTTAGCGAGACATGATTATGATGTTGTTTTGGTAGATACTTCTCATTCTTTAGATGAGGTATGTTTATTATCAATGGATGTAGCATATAATACATTGTTTGTTATTACAAATGATTTAGTAGATATTAAAAATATGAAGACAATGCTAAGCATCTTTAATGAGATGGGAAAAACAAATTATAAGATTGTACTTAATAATTCAAGAGATACTGGTAGGGATTATATTACTTTATTTGATATTAGAAATATGATTAAGGGAAATGTTGATTATACGATATCTAAAAATTTCTATATTAAGAATATTGATAAATATGTCTTAAATGGAGAAATACTGGTATTAAATAAAAATATTAATAGATTTTATAGTAATGATATTAAAAATATGAATAAATTAGCTCTCTCTTTGATTGAAGAGGTTAAGGAGGAGAGTGAAGTCAATGGCTAGTAAGAATACTTTATTAGAGGAATTTGGAGCTCGTAAAAGAGAAAATATAACAGTTGATGTTAAAGATTATGCAGTATTTCCTGATAAAGAAAAATTAGAGGTATTACGTGCAAAAATTGTTCAAAATTTAATTAATAATCAAATCCCTAGCAATGTTTCATTAGAGCAATATATTAATGATCAAATAGATGAAACTTTAGAGGATTACAGTTTAGACGCTAATCAAAGAGCTCATATCTTTAACTTAATTCAAAATGAAATTAATGGTTATGGACCATTAACCGATCTTTTAGAGAATGATGCGGTTACGGAAATAATGGTCAATGGAATAAATGATATTTATGTTGAAATCGATGGTAAATTAGTAAAAGATGAATCAGTATCATTCATTAATGATAATCATATTATTAGAACGATTCAAAGGATTGTTCAGCCTTTGGGTAGGACTATCGATGCAGTAAATCCAATGGTTGATGCAAGACTTCCTGATGGTTCAAGATTAAATGCAATTATTCCACCATTATCATTAACTGGCCCAGTAGTTACTATTAGAAAATTTTCTAAGCGAATGGAAAGTGTTGAAGATTTAATGCGTATGGGATCGCTTACTAAAAATATGGCTGAATTTTTACAAGCTTGTGTTGAAGCCAAATTAAATATTATTATATCTGGTGGTACTGGTACTGGTAAGACAACACTTCTTAATATTTTAAGTGGTTTTATCGGTGACGATGAGCGTATTATTACCATTGAAGATGCAGCTGAACTAAGATTACATCAGTCACATGTTATATCATTAGAAACTAGGATGGTTAACTATGAAGGCGAAGGCGAAATCACTATTCGTGATTTGGTTAGAAACTCTTTGAGAATGAGGCCTGATCGTATCATTGTTGGTGAGGTAAGAGGTAAAGAAGCATTTGATATGTTGCAGGCAATGAATACTGGTCATGAAGGTTCAATTACAACACTGCATGCAAATAGTCCTGAGGATGCAATTAATAGACTGGAGACTATGATGTTAATGAACGATATGGAGCTTCCAGTTGCAGCCATTAGAAACTATATTGAAAAAGCAATTAATATTGTTATTCAAATAGAAAGATTATCTGATGGTAAAAGAAAGATTTCTTCTATATCAGAAGTAATTGGCATAAAAGATGATAAAGTTAAATTAAAAGAAATCTTTGCATTTAAGGAAAGTGGTTTATCAGAACAAGGTGATGTTCGTGGTGAATTTATTTTATATAAATATATACCAAAGGTATATGATAGAATGAAACGCAAGGGAATTATTTTAAAAGATATTTTTGGTGAATAAAATGGAAATGAGTAAAGAGAAGTTAGTTAGTTATATTTCATTATTATTAATTGTATGTATCATAACTTTTCTCGGTGCTAAATATGTTATTAGGAAGGATATTGGTACTGGTAAGAGTCCAATTGATACAAGTACTAGATTAGATTAAAAAAAGAATAGAGGTGATAATTATGGATAAAAGATTTTTAATTGTACTTATACAAATTGTTTTGATCTTTGCTTTAATCATAGTTATCACTTTATTTTTGCGTCTTAATAATGCGATTAAATTAGAAAAAAGAATAGCTAGATATAGTATTAAGTATTCTAAACCTGGATCTAATTTAGCTTTAGTTGACAGAATATGGGAGCATTATATTTTATTTGTTAAAAAGCAAAGGAAAAAAATTCGTAAAATGTTACCTATGATGACAAATATGTATGAAAAGTATTCTGTTGGTAGTTTATATCATGCTGAAGATTATATCGTGCATAAATTGGTAATAAGTTTAATTTTTGTTATTTTGACAATTGGCGGAATGGCTATTCAAGGAAAATTTGTAACAACATTGCAAATATTCTTTAGTATAATTATTGGTTTTTATGTGCTGGATATTTATTTAATAATTGCTAGAAATATGAATAAGAAAAAGATTGAAAATGATATTTTGAGAGCTATTATTATTATGAATAATGCTTTTAAATCAGGTAAATCAACAATTCAGGCAGTTGAAATAGCAAGCAAAAAACTACCTAAACCAATCGGATATGAATTTAAGAAAATATATGAAGAGATGAATTATGGTTTATCTGTCGATACTGTTTTTGATCGATTTGCTAAAAGAGTAGGGATTGAAGAAGCGGAATATTTATCATCATCTTTAACTATTCTTAATCGTACAGGTGGTAATATTATTGCTGTTTTTGATTCAATTGAAAAGACACTATTTGATAAAATGAAATTAAAAGAAGAACTTAAAAATTTAACTACTGTGTCAAAACTAGTAACAAAGATATTGTTGGTAGCTCCAGTTTTCTTTGTATTAATTATTTATATTTTGAATCCTGACTATTTTGATCCATTTTTTGATAGTTCTATTGGTTATTTAATGTTAGTAGTAATTTTCATCATGTTTGTAATATATGCATACTTACTAAGTAGAATAGTGAGGGTTGATTATTAATGAACAAAGAAGAGATTATTCGTAGAATATATAGTGAAAGTTTTATAAATAAACAAATTGCTAAAATTAAAATGTTAGGAACTGGTAATAAAATGAATGTCTATGATTTAATGGTTGGAAGATTATTGTCATCATTTATTTTGTTTATGTTAATTTTATATTTGTTTGATTATGGATATATCTTAGCTCCAATTGTTACAGTTCTATATTATATGATGTTTAACCAAATATTGGTTGATAATCGTTTGAAGAAAAGGACAATCAAACTAGAGGGCGAAGCTATGCATTTCTTCGAGGTTTTGACTTTATCATTAGAAACCGGAAGAAACTTAGTTGAAGCTATCGATGTAACTACGACTAATGTGTCTGGGATATTGTCGAATGAATTCAAGGAAACGGTTAGAGAAGTATCATTTGGTAAAAGTTTGAATGAGGCTCTTTCTGATATGCAAGAAAGAATTCCGAGTGACACAATAAATAATATTGTTTTATCACTTACTGAATCTAATTTATATGGTAATAGTATCATCGAAAACTTATATAATCAAATTGATTTTTTAAGAGAAAAAAGAAAAATGGAAGTAAAGGGAAGAATTAGTAAAGTACCAGTACTTATTAGTGTTGTATCAGTATTCTTCTTCATTCCATTGTTACTATTATTAATATTAGGACCAATCTTGCTTGAATATTTAGGATAAAGCAGGTATTTATTACTTGTTTTTTCTTTTGATTAATAAATGCTTTAAAAAAAGAATAATTTATGATAAGATAGTTTATATGAAGAGGTGATAATATGTCAGGTCATAGTAAGTGGTCAACGATAAAAAGAAAAAAAGGAGCTATCGATGCGGCTAGAAGTAAAGTGTTTCAAAAATTAGCTAAAGAACTTTATGTGGCTGCTAAAAGTGGTGATTTAGATCCAGCTAATAATGCGGCTTTAAGAATGGTTGTGGAAAAGGCAAAGGCTGAGAATATGCCTAAAGCAAATATCGAGTCAGCTATTCAAAAAGCAGCTAGTAAAGGAGCATCTGAAAATTACGAATCAGTAAGGTATGAAGGCTATGGACCTAGTGGAATAGCCATTATGATAGATTGTTTGACTGATAATAAAAATAGAACGGCTGGTTTTGTCAGAAGTACATTATCTAAAAGAAATGGTAATTTAGGAACTGATGGTTCAGTTAGTTATATGTTTAAAAGAAAAGGTTTAATTGTTTTAGAAAATGCATATGACGAAGATAAAGTGATGGAAGAAGTTTTAGGACTAGATATTCTCGATATGGAAATAGGTGAAGAAGATATTACTATTTATACAGAGCCTGATAAATTCTTGAGTGTTAAAGATGAATTAGATAAATTAGGATATGATAAATATTTAGTATCGGAAGTGACATTTATACCTGATAATTACATTAGTTTAGATGAAGAAAATACTGAAAAAGCAATGGCTCTAATTGAGGCTTTAGAAGATTTGGATGATGTACAAAACGTATATCATAATCTAGATATATAGGAGTAATTATGGAAAAAGATTTAAATGAATTTAAAAAAGAAAGAGATTTGATTGTGGGCGAGATTGGTGAATTTGATGATGAAGATTTTCGTAAATCTGGTATCTCAATGGAAGAATATGCTAATCCAACAGCCGAAACAATTCAAAAACTAATTTTATATGTTAAAGAAGAATATGATCAAACTTCAATTTATAGTGAATAGAATAAGTAAAACTTATTCTTTTTTCATATAATTAAATATGAAATTAAGAAAATATAAAAAAAAGACGATTGGTACTTATATTGGTAGAGAATTTATATTTATAATTATTGGTTTAATTATGGCAGTTATTGTAATTAATTGTATTTTTAAAAAGTTTAATGATACGATATTGTCAATAGCTTTATCAAAATCTAGGAAATATGTGACAGAGATTATTAATAATTCTACTGATAATATAAAATTCGAAAATGATTTGTTTGTGATTGAAAAAAGCAGTGATAATGAGATAAAGATGATTACTTATAACTCGTATGAGGCAACGAGGTTAATTAATAAAATTACCCATAATATTCAAAATAATTTTGATGAATTGGAAAGCGTTTTTGATGGACATGATAAATTTGTGGTCGATGAAATTCCTTTAGGGGTAGTATTTAATAATGCATTACTTCGAAATTTTGGCCCAAAAATTCAAGTTAGATTAGATATTGTCGGTGATGTACTCAGTGAACTTGAAACAGAAGTAAAACCTTATGGAATTAATAATGCATTAGTTGAGGTAAGAGTAAAACTAAAAGCTAATGCGAGAGTTATTTTGCCACTTACAAGTAAGGAAATAAATGTTGTCAATGTTATTCCACTGTCAATAAATATTGTCAATGGAAGTATTCCTGAAGCATCTATTTGGGGATACAAATAAAAGATGCTACCCTAAGGCAACATCTAAAATCATCATGATTGAAAAGCCAATAATGGTAAATATAGCCATTAGGTCCTTTTTTTCATTAGTTTGACTTTCTGGAATTAATTCTGATACAACGACATAAATCATGGCTCCAGCGGCAAATGATAATAAAAATGGTAAAAGAATTCTTACTTTTAGGACGAGAATAGCTCCGATAACTCCAAAAATAGGTTCGACAATGGCAGATAAGCTTCCACAAATAAATGCTTTCTTTCGTGGCATGCCTTCTCTAAGTAAAGGAATTGAAACAGCCGATCCTTCTGGAAAATTTTGTAAACCAATGCCAATAGCTAACATAATTGCTGATAATGTGGTGGCACCGTTAATTGCATAAAAGACACTGCCAAAGGCAATACCTACAGCCATACCTTCAGGTATATTGTGAATGGTAATCGAAGAGATAAGCATCAGAATTCTTTTGTGTTTTTGAGTAAAAATTTTATTGAATATTTTGTCAGCTATGAATAAGAGCATTCCACCGCAAAAGAATCCTATAAAGGTTACTAACCATGGTGTAAGTTTTAGTTCGTTACTTGCATCGATAGCTGGTGCCAAAAGTGAGAAATAGGAAGCGGCAGTCATAACTCCGGCAGCAAATCCTAGCATGGCATCCATGATACTTTTATTTACTTTTTTAAAAAAGAAAACAATAGCTGAGCCTAATACAGTTACTAAAAAAGTAAAAATTGTAGCTATTAAAGCTTGATAGATATAATTTAAATTCATAAACCAATTAAACATAAGACACCTCTTTATATTTTACGTAAGTTATGATATTTGGTTATTGTTAAAAGTCTATTTTTATGGTAAGATAAGTTCGAGGTGGTAGTATGTTATTGCTTGAAGAATTTGATAATAGCAAGAAAGCTATTATTAATCCAGATGATCTTCATGAAAGAATAGTGGAAATGCCAGAAATTGCTATTGCTTGTTTTTCACATAAATTATTTGATAAAATTGTCGAAGGCGGGAAATGCATTAAGATTGGTGAACTACATAATACTGGTGAATATAAAGATATTTATGAAATTGAATATAATGGTAGTAAATTTGCTTTGTTTAAGATAGGAGTTGGAGCCCCAATGGCAGCTGGCGATATTGAAGATATGCATGCCATGGGAGCTAATAAATTTATTATTTTTGGCAACTGCGGTGTATTGGATGAAACAATTGAAGATTGTGGAATTATCATTCCTAATAAAGCACTAAGAGATGAAGGAACTAGTTTCCATTATATGCCTCCATCTAGAGAAGTACCTTTAAATAAAAAGTATACATCTGAATTTAAGGAAGTACTTGATGAGTTTGGCTTTGACTATGTTGAAGGTGCTACATGGACGACGGATGCTTTTTATCGTGAAACTAGAGATAAAGTTAATAAAAGAAAAGCTGAAGGAGCAATTACAGTTGAAATGGAAGCATCAGCATTGCAAGCAGTATGTGATTTTAGAGAATGTGAATTATTTATTTTCTTTTATGCTGGGGACAATTTAGCTGGTGAAAAGTGGGATAAGCGTAGCTTGTCTGGAGATATAAAATTGGATGAAAAATCGAGAATTGCGTATTTAGCATTAGAATTAGGAAGTAAAATAACTGAGACTAAGTAAAAAGTTTAGTCTTTTTTTTCTTATAATTAAACAAAAACTATTTAAATTTTTAAAAATATTTGATATAATGTAAGAGAGTAGGTGGAATATGCATAAGAAGAATTTTATATTCTTTGTCATTTTTGCTTTGCTTTTATCTGGCTGTACAAAAATTACCAATAATTTAGATGAAGTAGTAAAGGCGACAATGACAGGCAGTAAATTAAAGGCTAATACTGTTTCCACTGGATATGAAATATATATTCCAACGGGAGTTAAACAGGTAAAAGATAGCGAATATAATCAAAAATTTAAGATAAAAAATAGATATGTGTATTTATATGTAGATACGATTAGTTATTTTTATAAAAATAGTCTTAATTATAAATCAGAGGGTGATTATAGCTATTATTATAAAGAATTAGATTTAAATGGAAAAATTGGATATATTGGAATAAATAAAGTAAAAGATAATTTATATTTTTGTGAGGTCGTTTATAATTATTCCAAGATGGAATTCTATACTGATGCTGATGATTTGTCTTACATTTTAGCTAACGTATTGATAATGCAAAAGAGTATTAAATATAATGATGGATTAATCAGTATGGAACTTGAGAGTAATATTAGTGATGGTAGAGAATTAAAATATGAACTTGATAGTCCTAAAGATTCGGAAAGTACATTCTCAGATTATTTACAGGAATATGTTTCACCAGAAGAACCTGAAGTAACTTTGCCGGAAGAAAATTAATTGAAGAAGAGGTGCAAAAATGAAATTAATGGATAAAATTAAAGACTTATTTATGGATGAAGTCGTCGATGATGATGAAATAGAATTGGAAGAGGAAGAAAAAGAAGAATATAAGGAACCTCCAAAGGAAGAATTACCTAAGGTAATGCGTGAAACTATCGAAAAAGAGGAAAAAGTTGAATTAAAAGTTAAACCAGAAGAATTTATTAGGGAATCAAAAAAAGCAGAAATAAAAGAAGAAAAAATACCTGAAGCAAAGACAAAGAAATTTTCTTTTCCAATCGATTTTGATGAGGAAGTTACTAAGGCTGAAAAGCATGAAGAGATACCATCAAGAAATAAAAAGACTTATGATTTTGACAAAGAATTCAAAAATAATAATTATGGTAATGGCAATATCAATGTTTTAAATTTAGAGAAAGAAACTAATCGTAAGGTTTCAGAATTATATCCTACTAAGAAGGAAGTAGAAATTAAACCAAAATTTAAAGCGTCACCGGTAATTTCTCCAGTATATGGTATTCTTGATAAGAATTATACAAAAGAAGAAGTTAGAGAAAAAGATGATGAATCAATGATGAAAAGGCCATCTAAGAAAGTTGATTTTGAAACAGTTAGAAAAAAAGCTTTCGGTAATTTGGCTGATGAAATAAAAGATAACATGTTATGTGAAAATTGTGAGTTATATAAGGAAGTTAAAAAAATCAGTGCTTTAAAAGAGGATGATTTGTTATATGACATGACAGTTGATGAGGACAAGGAAGTAACAATTGAGAAAGCTTATGATAATTACGAAGAGTTTGGGGTTGCTTATGAACCTAAACCGGTAAGAAAAACTCCTGAAGTCCAAGAACCTGAAGAAACAACTAGTACGACAAGCTTGGATGATATCATCAAAAATAATAATGCTTTGAAGGAAGAAATGCCATATACAAGAATGGATGAAAAAGTAGAAGAAGATGTAACTGAAGAAGTTGTGCCAGAAGTTATAGAAGAAGAAATCCCATCAAGAAGTGAAAAAAAGAAAGATGCAAAAGTAGATGATGATTTCTTTGAATTAATAGATTCGATGTATAAAGAAAGGACAGATGATTAAAATGATGGAAGTCTTACCAATAATTTTATATATACTAGGTTCTATTTTGCTGGCTGTTTTAATAGTATTAGGTATAAAATTAATTGTTACAATGGATAAAATTCAGGCGGCTGTAGATAATATTAATACAAAGGTTGAATCACTTAATGGGCTTTTTTCAATAATTGATTTTACAACTGATAAATTAGCTAATATAAGTGATAAAGTGGTTGAGACAATTACATCGTTTATAAGAAAAATATTTTATAGAAAGAAAGAGGAGAGTGAAGAAGATGAGTAAAAAAAGTGGCTTATTTGGATTACTTGCTGGTATTGGAATTGGTGTTGGAGCAGGAATGTTGTTAGCACCAAAAAGTGGTGAAGAATTAAGAAAGGATTTAGCTAATAAGCTTAATGAACTTTTAGACAAGGCTAAAGAAATTGATGTTAATGAAGTTGCTGATGATTTCAAGAAAAAAGTTAAAGAATTGAAAAAAGACATCGAAGATTTAGATAAGGAAAAAGCTTTAGCAATAGCTAAAGAAAAAGGTGAGGAGTTAAAAGTTAAAGCTAATGAATTACTAGCAATAGCTAAAGAAAAAGGTACACCAGTACTAGAGAAGACAGCTAATAAAGTTAGAGAACAAGCAATTCAAGTTACAAAAGAAGTTTTGAAGAAATTAGAAAAAGAAGAAGCTAAATAATTTAGCTTTTTTTAGTTATACTGGTAGTTAATTGTGTTGACAAGAAATATTTAATTTAATATTATTAAAATGTCTAACTTTCATATTTAAGATATGGAGGAATATGTTAAAACTTAAAAAAGTATGTAAGTACTATCAGATTGGTAAGAATAAAAAGCAGGTTTTAGATAATATAACGTTGGATTTCAAGGATAGGGAATTAGTATTTATCCTAGGTGCTAGTGGATCTGGTAAAAGTACTTTGCTTAATATTATTGGAGGAAATTTAAGATGTGATAGCGGGGAAATATGGTTAGATGGTGACTGCATTAGCAATTATAGTGATAAGGAATTAGATAAATATCGTAGTTTAGTTATTGGAAATATTTTTCAAGATTATAATTTAATTGATTATATGAGTGTTGTTGAGAATGTTATGCTAGGGTATGTTGGTGGAATGGAAAAGAAGGAAATAGCTAGATTATTTAAGCAATTAGGAATATATGATAAGCGATATGAAAAAGTAGTAAATCTATCTGGCGGTGAAAAGCAAAGAGTAGCAATCGCTAGAGCACTTGTTAATAATCCAGACATTATTATAGCAGATGAGCCAACTGGAGCATTAGATTCAAAAACAGGTATGCAAGTTATGGATATTCTTAAAAATATAGCCTTTAATAAACTAGTAATTGTTGTTAGCCATGATAATTATTTAGCAAATAAGTATGCTTCTAGAATTATTAATCTTAAGGATGGAAAATGTAATTATGAAATCATTCCTGGTAATAGTTTAATTGTTAAAAACGAACGGAGTAATAAGAGTAAACTTAGGATGGTTATTAAGTTCGCTATTAAAAGTTTATGGCTCAAAAAAATTAGAACTTTATTTACGGCAATTGCTATTTCCTTAGGCGTTATAAGTATGGCTTTAGTTACTAATTTAGCTAATAGTTTTAGTAAGGAAATTGATGATTTAGAAAAAGAATCGGTGGCAATATTTCCCATTACTATTAGTAATGGTGATTATCAAATAACTGATGCTCAAACTGAAAAAGCTAGTGATAAATTGATTATTAAGGATAGAAATAAATTTATTCATACAAATAAAATAAATAGTAATTATTTAACATTTCTTAAGAGTATAAAAGAAATTGATTATATAGCGTATAATTATGATATGTCGATGCCTTTAATTAGTGATACTTATAATCAAATTGACAATAAATATTTAAGGATAATACCTAGTAATAGTTTTATCGATGATAATTATCATATTTTAGAAGGTAAGAATATTAATGACAAGTATCAGGTATTACTTCGAGTAGATGAAAATAATAATGTTGATAGTGAGTTATTAAATGCTTTTAATATCAATACTAATATCACTTATAAGCAAGTAATTGGAAGAAGAATTAAAGTAGCATTAAATGATATATATTATATAAAGAATGGAGATTATTATATTATTAATAATGATTTACATAAACTATATGACGAAAGCAAAATAGAATTAACAATTGTTGGAGTTGTTAAACCTAAAAAAGAAAATGAGATGGCTAATTATCTATATATTAGTGAAGAGTTGATTGAAGAAGTTATTAAACTTAATAGTGAGAGTGAAATTGTCAAAGATGCTAGAAAAGGGAATAATGTTTTAGGCGATAATCATATTAATACTTTATCGTATTTGGGCTATAATACACTTCCTAATTTGGTAAGTATATATATATCGGATATAGATAAAAAGAATAAAGTTATTGGGTATTTGGATGAATATAATGCTAATAATGATAAGTTAATTTATACTGATACGATGCGCTTAGCAATTGATATTATTAAGAAATTTATTATGATAATTAGCATAATATTGATTATTTTTTCAATTGTTGCAATTATTATTTCATCATTAATGGTAGGAATTTTAACTAATGTTAGAATTTTGGAACGTAAGAAAGAAATAGGTATTTTTAGAAGTTTGGGAGCTAGTGTTGGAGATATTCGCCGATTATTCAATATACAAAATATCTTTATTGGAATGGTTGCTATGATAATAAGCTTAATTGTCATTAATTTTATAAAGATACCAATAAATAAAATGGTAGAAAACTATCTAGAAATAGAAAATATATTTAGAATAAATTATGGTTTATTATTTTTGGTATTTATCATTAATTTATTAATTATTTTGATAGCGGGAATTATTCCAACTGTTAAAGCTAGTAAAGCTCAAATTGTCGATTGTATTTATAATAGATAAGAAAGTTAATAAAAGAGGTTAACTTTCTTTGATTTTATGCATAAAATTATAAAAAAATACTTGACGAATAAAAAATAATTTGTTATTATTAACTCGTTCGTGAATATTTGGTTTTGTTGTGTAACAAAACTTATATTTAATCAAGAATATGAAACACCAGGGTATGTGCAAGACAGGAACGTTAATTTATAAGTATGAGAGGAGGATTATAAATGCCTACAGTTAATCAAATTATTAGAAAAGGTAGAGGTTCTAAGAGAAAGAAAAGTAAATCTCCAGCACTTGGGGTTGGAATGAACACAATCGAAAGACGTCAAACTAACCAAACTTCACCTCAAAAACGTGGTGTATGTACTAGGGTTGGTACAATGACTCCAAAGAAACCAAACTCTGCTTTAAGAAAGTATGCGAGAGTAAGATTATCTAATGGAATGGAAGTTACTTGCTATATTCCAGGTATTGGACACAACTTACAAGAACATAGCGTTGTTCTAATTAGAGGTGGACGTGTTAAGGACTTAATCGGTGTAAGATATCACATTATTCGTGGTACGATGGATACTGCCGGAGTTCAAGATCGTATGCAAGGACGTAGCAAATATGGTGCTAAGAAACCTAAAAAGTAAAATTTAAAGTAAATTAGGGAAGGAGAGAAACAATGAGAAAAAGACAAGCTGTTAAAAGAGATGTACTACCAGATCCAATATATAAATCTAAGGTTGTTACTAAACTTATCAATCAAATAATGCAAGATGGTAAAAAAGGTACTGCACAGAAGATTTTATATGGAGCATTCGATATGATTAAAGAAAAAACGAATGAAGAACCAATGGCAGTATTCGAAAAAGCTATGAATAATATTAAACCAGCTCTAGAAGTTAAATCTAGAAGAGTTGGTGGAGCTAATTATCAAGTTCCAGTAGAAGTTAAACCAGAAAGAGCTCAAGCGTTGGCTTTTAGATGGTTAATAAATTATGCTAGATTAAGAAGCGGTCACAGTATGGCTGAAAATTTAGCGAATGAAATAATTGATGCATCAAATGGTGTAGGTGCTTCAGTTAAGAAGAAAGACGATACACATAAAATGGCAGAAGCTAATAAGGCATTTGCTCATTATAGATGGTAAGAAAGGAATAGAACAATATGGCTCGTAAAATAAGTTTACAAAATACAAGAAATTTTGGAATTATGGCCCACATTGATGCAGGTAAGACTACTTGTACAGAACGTGTATTGTACCATACTGGTAAGATTCATAAGATTGGGGAAACACATGATGGTGAATCTCAAATGGACTGGATGGAACAAGAACAAGAACGTGGTATTACGATAACATCAGCTGCAACAACAGCTTATTGGAAAGACCATAGATTCAATATTATCGATACTCCAGGACACGTAGACTTTACAATTGAAGTTCAAAGAAGTTTAAGAGTTCTTGATGGTGCAGTACTATTACTTGACTCTCAAGCTGGTGTTGAACCTCAGAGTGAAACAGTATGGAGACAAGCAAATGAATATAAAGTACCTAGAATTATCTTCTCTAACAAGATGGATAAGATGGGTGCAGATTTCTTTATGAGTTTAAATAGTGTTAAGGAAAGACTTGGCGCAAAGACTGCGGCTATCGAACTTCCTATAGGGGCTGAAAATGAATTTAGAGGAGTTATTAACTTAGTTACTATGACTGCTCTAGAATTTGATGGCGGACAAGATGAAAACGCAAAAGAAATTGAAATTCCAGAAGAATTAAAAGCACAAGCCGAAGAATATAGAAATATATTAATCGAAGCTGTAGCTGATTATGATGAAGAATTAATGATGACATACCTAGATGGAGGAGAAGTATCAGTAGAAATGCTTAAGAAGGCTATTAGAACTGGTACTTTGAAAGCTGAATTCTTCCCATTTATGTGTGGAACTGCATTAGGAAATATGGGTATTAAACCATTACTTGATGCCGTTATTGATTATTTACCAAGTCCAGTTGATATTGAAGCTATCGAATGTACAGATGAAAGAGGAAATGAAGTACTTCGTCATCCATCTGATTCTGAACCATTTACAGCTTTAGCATTTAAAGTTATGACTGACCCATTTGTTGGTAAACTTACATTCTTCCGTGTATATGCTGGTACACTTAAAGCTGGAAGTTATGTTATGAACTCTACAAAAGGTGAGAAAGAAAGAATTGGACGTATCCTATTAATGCATGCAAATCATCGTGAAGAAATTGAAGAAGTTTATGCTGGTGATATTGCAGCAGCTGTAGGACTTAAAAATACGACAACAGCTGATACATTATGTGATGAAAAGAAAATAGCTATTCTAAAAGGAATGGAATTCCCAGAACCAGTTATTTCTCAGGCTGTTGAGCCTAAATCAAAAGCTGACCAAGATAAAATGGGACTTGCTTTAGCTAAGTTAGCTGAAGAAGATCCAACATTTAAGATGAAGACTGATCCAGAAACTGGTCAAACAGTTATTTCTGGTATGGGTGAACTTCATCTAGATGTCCTAATCGATCGTATGAGAAGAGAATTTGGTGTTGAAGCAACCGTTGGTGCACCACAAGTTGCTTATCGTGAAACTATTACGCAAACTGCTGAATGTGAAGGAAAGCATATTAAACAATCTGGTGGTCGTGGACAATATGGTCACGTTTGGATTAGATTTGAACCAAATCCAGAAAAAGGTTATGAATTTGTTGACAATATCGTTGGTGGTGTTGTTCCTCGTGAATACATTTCAGTTGTCGATAAAGGATTACAAGAAGCAATGCAAACTGGTGTTTTAGCAGGATACCCAATGGTAGATGTTAAAGCAACATTATTTGATGGATCTTATCATGATGTAGACTCATCTGAAATGGCATTTAAGATTGCTGCTTCACTAGCTTTAAAAGAAGCTAAGAATAAGTGTAAACCAGTACTACTTGAACCAATTATGAAAGTAGTAGTTGTTGCACCAGATGAATATACGGGTGGTGTTATCGGAGATATTACATCTCGTCGTGGTAAACCATTAGGACAAGAGTCACGTGGAAATGCAATTGCATTTAGTGCAATGGTTCCGCTTGCCGAAATGTTTGGTTATGCAACAAGTCTTCGTTCTAATACTCAAGGTAGAGGAACATTTACAATGGTACTTGATCACTATGAAGAAGTTCCAAAATCAATTGCTGAAGAAATCATTAAGAAAAATGGTGGAAATTAATCAGTAAAATTATTATCAAATAATAGATAAATTGATAATAATGCTTGAAAAATATGAAAAATTTGCTAAAATAAATATATAAGTTAAAGAAAGAGAGGAAATTTAAAATGGCAAAAGCAAAATTTGATCGTAGTAAACCACATGTTAATATTGGTACAATTGGCCACGTTGACCATGGTAAAACTACATTAACTGCTGCTATATCTGCACACTTAGCTGGAAAATACGGAAATGAAAAAGTTGATTTCGCTAATATCGATAAAGCACCAGAAGAAAGAGAAAGAGGAATTACAATCAATACTGCTCACATCGAGTACAGTACTGAAAAGAGACACTATGCTCACGTTGACTGTCCAGGACATGCTGACTATGTAAAGAACATGATTACTGGTGCAGCTCAAATGGATGGAGCTATCTTGGTTATTGCTGCAACAGATGGACCAATGGCTCAAACAAGAGAACATATCTTACTTGCTCGTCAAGTTGGTGTTCCTAGAATGGTTGTATTCATGAACAAATGCGACATGGTTGATGATGCTGAATTATTAGACCTAGTTGAAATGGAAATTCGTGAATTATTAACTGAATATGGATATGATGGAGACAATACTCCAATTATTAGAGGTTCTGCTCTTAAGGCTCTTGAAGGAGATGCTGAATGGGGAGCTAAGATCGACGAATTAATGGATGCAGTTGATGAATGGATTCCAACTCCAGAAAGAGATAATGACAAACCATTCTTAATGTCAATCGAAGACGTATTTACAATCACTGGTCGTGGAACAGTTGTTACTGGCCGTGTTGAAAGAGGTAAATTAAATCTTAACGATGAAGTTGAAATCGTTGGTTTAAAACCTACTAAGAAGACAGTTGTTACTGGTATCGAAATGTTCAGAAAACAACTTGATTTCGCTGAAGCAGGCGACAATGCTGGTGTATTACTTCGTGGTATTAACCGTGAAGAAGTTGAAAGAGGACAAGTACTTGCTAAACCAGGAAGCGTTCATCCACATAAGAAATTCAAAGCTCAAGTTTATGTACTAAGCAAAGAAGAAGGTGGAAGACATACTCCATTCTTTACAAACTATAGACCTCAATTCTACTTCAGAACTACTGATGTTACTGGTGTAATTACATTACCAGAAGGAACTGAAATGGTTATGCCTGGTGATAATGTAACAATGACAGTTGAATTAATCGCTCCAATCGCAGTTGAAAACGGAACTAAGTTCTCAATTCGTGAAGGCGGAAGAACTGTTGGTGCTGGTTCAGTATCTGAAATTATTGAATAATAAAAAGCGAGTAATCGCTTTTTTCTTTTGTTAAAATATGATATATTTATATTAGGTGATAACATGTCAATAATACTTATGTATGCGGCTAACGGCTTAATTATAATAGCCTTTTTATGGTATTTATTATTATGTTTAATTAATAATAATAAAAAAATTACTGATAGTGATGGCTTTAATGTTACAAAGGATATTCTATCAGAGTATGATAGCATTAATATCATTGAGAATAAAAGTATTTTTACCATTTATAATTTAAGAAGAAAAGTTATTAAAATAGCTAGTAAAAGATATTATGGAAGTAGTCTTAGCGATGTAGCAATTCCTTTAATGGAAGCGGGTATATCAGCAAGTAATAGTAGATATCTTAATATATTTAGTAAATTATTTAGTAATTTAAAAAAACTATATGTTTTACCTATCATTATTGTTATTGTTAATAGTTCCACTTATAATTTAGGAGATGCTAGAATAGGTATTATACTTGCAGTTATTTGTACTTTATGTAGTTATATATTAATTGATATTAAAAATAGTGCATATATATGGTTAGATAGACGTTTAAATAAGAGATTAAGGGTTAATAAAGATAAAGTTTTAAATTATATTAGTCAAATAATATGGTGTGATAAATTAATTTTTTTCGGAGAATTAGTTATGATAATAAGATTCGTAGCTATTATTTTAGAAATTAACTGAGGTGAAGTATGAATATTGATATGATTGAAATAATGGAAAATGAGATTAAGTTTACAATTTTTCCTAAAAAGTTACAAGTGCTAATTCATAATAAATATTATCCAATCAAAGAAGAAAAAATAAAAGAACTCATTAGGATAACAAGAACCTGGGATAATAAATATACCGATTCTGGTTATTTAGATGGCAATCGATTTGAAATAAGTATTCATTGTGATGGAGAAGTCAATCGAAAATGTGGAATTAGAGGGGTGCCAAATAATTATCAAGAATTTGATGATTGGGTAAGGAGTATTTATGATAGAGGATAGATTAAGGTACTTAGGTTCTTCGGAAGTAATAACTGATAAATTAACTCAAATTACGGAAGCATTTGTCACTTTTTATGGTGAAGATAAAAGAAGCGAGATTGAGGAAAGATTTAAAAATACATTAATTATAAGATTTATGAGTGTGAAATCTTTAAGGCAAAATGTTAGACTTTTTAAAGAAAGCCCTTTAAAAGAATTATATGGTATTTCCGAAGAAGAGAATTTAGGATTCAATATTGAATTTTTATTATCATTTTTAAGAAAAAAAGATAAAAGATCATATGAATGGGTCCCTTTTTGGGTAAAAAAGATGTTGTTTGGTAATGCAGATTTTTCATTTGAAGAGATAATATCAAAACTTGAAAATGGTGAGTATCCTAAAGTACAGGAACTTTTAGAAAAATATGAAAGCATTGCTCCAATAGTCGATTCTTTTGAAAAACTAATTGATATGGAAGATAAAAAGCGGACAAAAATTATGGAAAAGTATTATCATATACTGCTTCAAGAATTTAGTTATTTGATTCCCGAGGAAGAAAAAAAATCATATGAGATAACTGGATTTCCAGAATCAATAATGAAAGGATATTTTGGCTGGAGCATAATTGATAATGGTCATTGTTTTGATGATAAGCATGAAGAAATTTTACATAATGCTAACGCAAAAAAATATGATAAAGAAAGTATTATAGATGATAGATTGTGGTTCTTGAAGGAGCTTGGCTACGAGTTTGCAACTTATGAGGAAGCTTTAAATGATTCAAAATGCTCGGAAGTTATTAAAAACTTGAGAGTTGTTTGTGAAAAAATAGCTAGAAGAAAAAGTCAATTATATCCAGAACAATTAATTGAAATAACACATTTTTTGGATGATTATGAAAAATGCAGTAAGCTTATTAGTAATTGTCAATATGTAGATAAAAAATCTTCATTAGGACCAATATTATATGAAAGTTTTGGAGTATCTTGCTGCGAGCCTAAATACATATTTGATGGTAAAAATTATATTTTATCACCACTTGTACTAATTAATGGGGGAACATTAGAACCCGATTATACAATAATCCATGAATTAAATCACGCTTTTGAATATCATACGATTGATATAAACGAAGATGGATATAGTGTTATTAGTGGTTGGGATACCGAATCAGTTAAATTTAAACCAGATTTAAAATGTGAATATGGTCCATTACAATATATGGGAATTACTAGAAAGTATGAATTGCTAAGTGAATATGTAAATGAGCGTATTGCTCAAGAAATAACTGAAATAATGCATGAACAGGGTAACTATATTTTAAAAAAGACAAAATTGAGTGAACCAGCTAGCTATATGAAGGTAGAATTTTTGTTGGAAGATTTTTACCAGCAATTTAAAGATATTATTATTGCAAGTAGAAGTAATGGTAATATCACATACCTTTATGATAAAATAGGGAAAGATAACTTTGAAGCATTGAACGATTTAACAAATGAAGTATATAATAGATATGGTTTAGATAGAGGAATTACTTCTGCTTTAGATGACTATAATGAAAATAAACCAACTATGGATACTCAAATTATTAAAGATATTTTAATGAGACGAGATGCTATTTTGGCTAAGATGGAGGAACATTTACAAAGTAGTAAGACAGCTGATAGTTTTAGTCGATAAAAAATATTCTAAATAATAAAAATAAACATATTATTTACTAGGTGATATTAGTGAAGAAAATATGTTTATTTTTTATTTTGTTAATAATACCAGTTTTGGTAAATGCAGAAGAATTAAATTTAGCTGAAAATGCCAAAAGTGCTATCCTGATTGAAGCTTCTACAGGAAAGGTATTATATAGTAAGAATGATAGTGAGCGATTAGCCCCAGCTTCAATGACCAAGATAATGTCATTAATTTTAATTATGGAAAATATTGAAAAGGGAAATTTAAAATGGAATGATGTCGTTGTCGTTTCTAAAAATGCCGCTTCGATGGGTGGAAGTCAAATTTTTTTGGAAGCCAATGAGATGATGAGTGTTGAAGATCTGGTTAAGGGGATATGTGTAGCTAGTGGCAATGATGCAACAGTCGCTTTGGCTGAAAAAATCGCAGGAACAGAGACATCATTTGTTAAGCTAATGAATGATAAAGCGAATAATTTAGGACTTAAAAATACACATTTCGTTAATTCCACGGGATTAGATGCTGAAGGTCATTATTCAAGTGCTTTTGATATGGCTGTGATGGCAAGAGAATTAGTAAAGCATCAAAAAATATTAGAATTTTCAAGTATTTATGAAGATTATTTAAGAAAGAACACAGCCAATAGTTTTTGGCTAGTTAATACCAATAAGTTAGTTAAATTCTATTCATACATCGACGGATTAAAAACCGGTTATACAGGTGATGCTGGTTATTGTTTAACGGCAACTGGTAAAAAAAGAGATATGCGTCTAATTAGTGTCGTAATGGGAGAAGCATCTACGGAAAAAAGAAGTGCTGATACATTAGCAATGTTGGATTATGGTTTTAATATGTATGCCATTGATAAGCTAATTGATAAGAGTAATTCTTTAGGTTTAGTAAAAGTAAACTTAGGTGATTCTGAATATGCTGATATTGTAGCTATGGATGATATAACCGTTTTGAATAATACCCAAAAAGAAAAGCGAAACATTAATTATAGTATTAAAAAAGAGGAAATTACAGCACCGGTTAAGATTGGTGATAAAGTAGGTAAAATCCTTGTTTATGAAGACGGAAAATTTAGTTATGAAGTACCATTAACCGTAGCATATGATATCAAAAAAGCTAACATATTTAAAATCTTATTAAGAAATATGCGAGATATTTTTAGTTTAAGTATATAAGGCCTTAGGGCTTTTTTAATTATAAAAAAAATAGCATATGCTATTTTAGTGATCTAGGTGATCTAGATTTTTCATAAGTAGACCAATTTGGATTAAACCAGCAACCATTACTAGAACATAGACGATTCTAGTAAGTAATGCTCCATCACCAAATAAGTATTCAACTAGATTAAAGTTAAATAAACCAACTAGTCCCCAGTTTAAACAACCAATAGTGCTAAGTACTAAACATGTCTTATATAATGTATTCATATCTATCCTCCTTGATAATTATATTTTTGACAAATTTTAGATAATTATTCATCATATTAAGAAAAATGAACCATATAATTTACCATAAAGATAAAAAAATGGGGTGTAAAATGAAAAAAATAGGTTTATGTTTATTTTTAGTTTGTCTGTTGCTAACTGGATGTGGTCGTCGTAATGAGAAAGAAGTTTTGAAAGAATTTCAAAATAAGGTTAATAATGCTGATGCATATTATTTAACTGGTGAAATGGAACTTGTTAATAATGAAGATGTTTATAATTATAATATTGCAGTATCTTATAAAAAAACTGATTTTTATAAAATAGAACTTGTAAATGCTGTAAATGATCATAAGCAAATCATTTTAAGAAATGGTGAAGGAGTGTATATTGTTACACCATCACTTAACAAAAGCTTTAAATTTCAAAGTGATTGGCCATATAATAATAGTCAAGTATATTTATTATCTAGTTTATTAGATGATATAACTAATGATGAAAATAGGACATTTGAGGATAGTGATGAAGGTTATATCTTTACTTCAACGGTTAACTATCCAAATAATCCTAAATTAGTAAAGCAAAAAGTGTACTTAGGAAAAGATTATATACCTACTAAAGTAGAAGTATTGGATACTAACGATAAAGCACAAATTACAATGAAATTTGATAAAGTCGATTTAAGAACAGAATTTAATGATACATATTTTGATTTAAACTCAATATTAGACACAAATGTAGAATCAAATACGGAAAAGAAAAATGAAACGAATAATAGTACACCAAATGAGGCTCAAGAACCAAGCAATCAAATAGAAACTGAAAATAAAACTAAAGAAACAGCAACAATTGACGATATAATATATCCAATGTATTTACCTACAAATACTTATTTGACTAGTCAAGAAAAAGTAAATACTGAAAACGGGCAAAGATTAATTTTAACATTTACGGGCGATAGTTCATTTGTTTTGATGGAGCAGGTAGCAAAGTATAGTGAGGTTCCAGAGATAATACCAACTTATGGTTCACCAGAATTAATTGGATCTTCATTAGCGGTTATTAATGATAATTCAGCTAATTGGTTTGATAATGGAATAGAATATTATCTTGTTAGTGATGTTATGAAAACAGATGAATTACTTGAAGTAGTAAGATCAATTAGTGTTTTGCCAGTAAGTAAATAAGATGCTAGAGAACTGCATCTTTTTTAATTGTTAAAAATATTATAATATGATAAAATATTATTAGAATATGAAAGTTGGTTAGTGATATGAATAATAATCAAGATAAGGATGAAGCTAGATTTAATAAACTGTATGAATTATTAGGTGATGAAGTAAACTCTATTTATGAAACAAAAAGTGATGATGAAATATTTACTAATGCTAATAATAATCAGCAGATAAGTAATGAAGTTAATAGTAATACTTTAGAAGCAAATAATATTACACATACTATTCTAGGAGTTATGCCTACAAATATTATTAATCAAAATAATATTGTTAATGATAATAACACTTCTAATAATACGTTGATAGATAATACTCAATCAGTAGTATCAACAAATGCTATTAACCATAATAATATAGAATCAATAACTTCAGTTAATATTAGTAACCAAAATAATACTCAATCAGTAGTATCAAATAATACTACTAATCGAGATAATAATCAGCCTAATAATAATGTATATTTAAATAAAACAACTGTAGAAGGTCAAAATATTTATGATGATGTTGATAATATTGATACTGGCAAAAGAACAATTAAAGAAATATTAAGTAATCATAAAACAGTTTCAGTTATTATGGTATTAGCATTTATCTTTGTATGTATTGTGGTAGGTAAAGCATTCTATTTTGGTAAAAAAATAGATAAGTATGAAGAATTCTTTACAGAAATAACTTATAAGGAAGAAGAAATGGCCAAAGTATATGAAGATAATGAAATCGATAGTGAAGTATTGAAGAAAATGGCCGCTTCAGAATTAGTTAATTGCATTAGTTCACCAATTGATATGAATAATTTACCTGATAGTATCAATAATATTATTACCGAAATTAATAATTATTATAATCGTTCTTATAATTATTTTTCATTTGCTTATAAGGATATTTTTACAGGTTTTACGGTTAGTTATAATGCTAATCAAGATATTTTTACAGCAAGTGCCATTAAAGGACCAACTGATATTTATATTTATGAAATGGCTAGTCAGGGAAAAGTTGATTTGGATGAAGTTGTAACATATACCTCTAATTACTATAATACTGGTAGTGGAGTTTTAAAAAATAAACCAATTAATTCGCAGTATAGTATCAGAACTTTACTAGAGTATTCAACAGTTACTTCTGATAATGCGGCTCATAATATGTTAATGGATAAATATGGTAGAGAAAATATGCTTAATTTTTGGAGTAATTTGGGAACAAATGCAATATTTACTGCTAATAATAACTGGGGAGTAATGAATGCTCATGATGCATTGATATATATGAGTGAATTGTATCGATTTTATGCACAAGATGATGTCTATGGAGAGGCTATAATGAACAACTTCATAAAAGCATATCCAACATTTCTTAAGGGTAAAAGTGATGTATTAGTCGCTAACAAGAGTGGATGGAGTGGAACAGCTATTCATGATGTAGCTATTATTTTTGCTGATAATCCGTACATTGTTGTTGCTTTGTCAAATACGGGGGAAAGTGATTATGTTAGCTATTTTAATAATGCAAATGAGTTAGCATATAGATTACATGAAGCATATTGGAAATATAAAATGGATACTTGTAATAATATTAAACAATATTAATAAAATGATAGATATCATAAAATATCTATTATTTTTTAATTGAATATGTGGTATACTTAGTATTAGTGAAAGAGGGATACTATGGATAAAAAAACATTAGAAATGCTAGCTAAGAAATTAATGTTTACAATGGATGATAGTGAATATCAAACACTTAGTGATGAATTTGAAACAATTTTAAAACAAATGGATTTAATTGGTAAAATAGATGGGATTAATGAAGTAGAACCTTTAATTTATCCTTTTAAACTTGATAATGTATCAATGCGTGAAGATAAAGTAGTCGATGAACTAGAGATTGATGATATCCTTAAAAATAGTGGTGATACTTTATATAATCAAGTAAAAGTACCTAAGGTGGTGGAGTAATGAATATCTTAGAACTTAGAGAAAAAATAGATAGTGGTAGTGTAGATAGTGCAACATTATTTAAGGAGAGCGTCGAGGCTGCAAAGAAGAGTCAGAAAGAATATAATCCATTTGTAACAATCTTAGATAAATATGAAAAAATAGATAGTAATAGTTTACTCTCTGGTATTCCTTATGCTTTAAAGGATAATATTTCAACAAATGGAATTTTGACAACGGCAAGTAGTAATATTCTTAAAAATTTTGTTCCTATATATGATGCGACGATTTATAAAAAATTAAAGGAAGCTGGGGCAGTTCTTGTTGGAAAAACAGTTTTAGATGAACTTGCTATGGGTGGTACTGGAACAACAGGACATACTGGTTCAGTTAAAAATCCTTGGGATAAGACAAGACAAATTGGTGGATCATCTTCTGGTAGTGCGGCAGCTGTAGCACTTGGTATTGTTCCCTTTGCTATTGGTTCAGATACAGGCGATTCGGTTAGAAAGCCAGCTGCTTATGGTGGCGTGGTAGGTTTCAAACCAACATATGGAAGAATATCTAGGTATGGTTTATTTGCTTTTGCATCTAGTTTGGATCATTTAGGTGTTCTTACCACTAATGTTAAGGATGCTGCCATTGTTACTGATATAGTTAAAGGATATGATCCTCATGATATGACAAGTTTGCCTGATGATAATAAAGTATATAGTGATTTACTTGATAATCCTGTTAAAGGTAAAAAATTATTTTATATTAAGGAAGCAATGGAAAATGCTGATAAGGAAATTCTCGATAATTTTGAAATAGTTATTAAGAATTGTGAAAGTTTAGGCATGGAAGTAGTAGCTGAATCAATAGATAAAGATTTATTATTAGCAATCTATCCATCTTATATGGCAATATCTTGTGCTGAAGCAACTAGTAATGATGCAAATTTAAATGGTATCCATTTTGGCGTAAGAGGCGAAGGAAAAACGCCTGATGAAATAATAACTAATGCAAGAACTAATGGATTTAGTGAACTTATAAAACGTAGATTTATTATTGGCAGTTACATATTGCAAAGAGAAAATCAGGAAAAATTATTTTTAAATGCTTATCGTGTAAGAAGAATGATTGTCGATAGGATAAATGAATTATTCTTAAAATATGATGCAATAATCATGCCAGCAGCAGCTGGAATTGCTCCAAAATTTGAAGAAAAAAGTGATAAACTTAGTGATAAATATTTAATCCTAGATAATCATTTGTGTATTGGTAACTTTGGGGGATATCCTAGTATTACTATTCCTTCAGGATTTATTAAAAAAATGCCAATTGGTATCAATATAACAGGTAGAGTTAAAGAGGATGATATAGTATTAAATATTGCTAACAAGTTAGAGGGTACAATGGAATATAAAAATCAAATAGCAAGGAGGGATATCAATGTATAAAACTGTTATTGGTTTAGAGGTTCACTGTGAACTTAAATCAAATAGTAAAAATTTCTCTAGCGCTAGAAACGGTTTTTCCGATATTCCAAATAGTAATGTATCAGTTATAGATATGGGAATGCCAGGAATACTTCCAGTAGTTAATAAACAAGCTGTTAGAAACTCAATTAAAATGGCTTTAGCTATGAATTGTGAAGTTCCTGAATATTTAACGTTTGAAAGAAAAAATTACTTTTATCCAGATTTACCAAAGGGATATCAAATTACGCAGTTTAAACATCCAATTGGTACTAATGGATATGTTAATATTTTTGTAAATGGCTATGAAAAGAAAGTTTTGATTCACGATACTCATTTGGAAGAGGATACTGCTAGTATGGATCACTATAATGATTATTCACTTTTGGATTATAATCGTTGTGGTGTCCCACTATTAGAAACAGTAACTGAGCCATGTCTTAGTTCGGCTGACGAAGCGGTAGCTTTCCTTGAGAGTCTTAGAAGTATTTTCTTATATACAGATACTTCATATGCAAGAAGCGATAAAGGACAAATTAGATGTGACGTTAATGTATCACTGATGAAAGAAGATGCTACCGAACTAGGAACTAAAGTTGAAATGAAAAATATCAATTCATTCAGTGGCGTTAGAGAGGCAATTTTGTGTGAAGTAGCTAGACAAACAGAAATACTTAATAATGGTGGAAAAATAGTTCAAGAAACAAGAAGATATGATGAAGTATTAAATCAAACATTTACTATGCGTAGTAAAGAAGATGCAATAGATTATCGTTATTTTACGGATCCTAATTTACCACCAATTAAAATTGATGAGGATTGGGTTAAAGAAATAAAAACTGAAATACCAAAACTACATAATGAAAGATTTAAGACTTATACAAAAGAATATTCTATTAATGAAAAGGACGCATATACTATTGTTAGAGATAAAAAAGTATCAGATTTTTATGAAGAATGTATTACATTATTAAATGAACCGGTACTCATTTCTAATTGGTTAACTGGCGATGTAATGAAATATCTTAATAGAGATAGTCTTACAATAAATGATTCTAAGTTAACACCAAAGATGCTTACTGATTTAATAAAACTAATTATTGATGGGAAAATTAGTGGTAAGCAGGGAAAAGAAGTATTAGAAAAAATGATGGATACTGGAAAAGATGCAAGTACCTTAGTTCAAGAACTTGGAATGACTCAAATCAGTGATGAAGAAGAAATTAGAAAAATAGTTTCATCAATATTAGATGAAAATAGAAACTTAGTTGACGATTATAAAAATGGAAAAAATGTTTTCGGATATATTATTGGTTTAATCATGAAGAATACTTCCGGTAAAGCTAATCCAGTGGTAACTTCTAAAGTATTGCAAGAGGAATTAAAAAAGTTTTAATAATTTGACATAAATTTGACAAAAGTATAAAAAAATGATATAATCATTTTCGATTGATGGCACATTATTCTAGTCAATTGATTCGTTAGGAAGACGGGGATAAAAGACCGTTAAAGAGCATATCTGTGAAACCGCTTGTGTTTGCTTTAGATGCCCAATCTAGGGTGGATGCTGGCGATGAGAATAGTGGATAGAATGTAATGGCATATATTTAATTCCATTGTTCGTGGAGACCTATCTTTGCAACAATAGTTGCGAACTAGGATTAAACCTGTATGGTGGCTAGCGGCTATCTACAGTGTAGCTTGTCTTGAGTGAAGGCTTTGGGATTGGCATAAAGTATTAATATATTTGGCCAAATATATTAACTACTATACCATGAAATTACCTTTGCAAAAGAGTACTAATAACGATGCGTTGGTGAGGAAATCTCCTAGAGTGCGTTATGATATGGGATTGCAGTGGGAACTAAGTGGCAATCAAGTCGTATGATGTGGAAACACCGTACTGTCTTCTTTAAAGGGGAACCGCAATACTGGTAACGGTATGTAGAAGATAGGGAAAACCTACTTGACCTAAGTCTCAAAGTTAATCATATCAATAAGCCATTAGTTTTTTTTATGGAGGAAAAAAATGAAAAGTAAAAACAATTGGGTTTTAATAATAACATTGTTAGCGTTTGGGCTGTCTTTAGTGATGTCTTTATTGACAGAGATAGTCTTTAGAAATGTTACTTTAACGATTTCTATTGTTGTTACTTTTCTTTTTATCTTGTTAGGAATTATTTTTGATATAATTGGAGTAGCTGCAACAAGTGGCGATGAAACAGCATTTCATTCGATGGCCGCAAGAAGAGTTAGAGGCGGTAAGATTGGCGTAAAATTAATTAAGAATGCTTCCAAAGTTTCTAGTATTTGCTGCGATGTTGTCGGTGATATTTGTGGAATTATATCTGGAAGTGCGGGTGTAACCATCGTAGCTTTAATAATTAAATTAACGACGATTAATCCAATTGTTATTTCGTTAATTGTCACGGCATTAATATCAGCTTTGACAATCGGAGGCAAAGCATTAGGCAAGGGTATTGCTGTCAATAAAAGCGAACAGGTAATAACCGTGGTGGCAAAAGGCCTATCAATTTTTAGTAAAAGGTAATTAAATATTGCTTCAAGCAATATTTTTTCTTTGGTATAAAAATTGTTTGACAAATAATACTGTTTGTGTTATTATAGAAAACGATTTTCGTTTAGGGGGGAATTATATGTACGAAGAGAGACAAAGATTCAGTTGGACTAGTCTATTCATTAAAATAATCATTATAGTAATTTTCGTATTATTTACTATATGGTTGCTTCAGTTATCAATGAAGAACGCTAATAAAGATATGTCTAACGGAGTCAGCATACTTACTGATAACATCTTTTCTCAAAATATTGAAAGGATGAAAGAAGTAGGTAAAAGCTATTTTACAACTGAGAGATTACCTGAAAAAGTTGGTGATGTAAAAACATTAACACTTGAAAATATGTACAAGAAAAATTTGATTTTAGAAGTAAAGGATAAAAATGGTAATGCATGTTCTGCAAAGAACTCTTATGTTGCTATTGAAAAACTTGAAACCGAATATCAAATGAAAGTATATCTAGATTGTGGTGATGAAAAAGATTTCATTAAAGTAATAATGGGATGTTACAATTACTGCAATACTGATATTTGTGAAAAGAAGGAAACTCCTTCAAATAAGGCTATAGAATACGAATATAGCAAAACAACTGGTGGTGCTTGGGGTCCTTGGGGATCTTGGACTAATTGGTCTACAACTGCCGTAAGTAAGACAGATTATCGTGATGTCGATACTAAGACAGTATATGAACCATATTCTTATGAAGAAACAAAGACTGAAGAGAAATATGTTGGGGTAGCCAATGTATGTGCTAGTATTACCGGTTATACATTAACATCTAATAAGGATGGTGTATGTACTTATGCTAAGACGACAACAGCAACTGCTGATCCAACATGTCCAAGTGTATCAGGATATACGCTAACAGGAAGAGATGGCTTTAATTGTAGTTATAAGCAAACTACTCCAAGTAAGACAAATCCAACCTGTCCGAGTGTATCAGGATATACATTAACAGGAAGAGATGGTTTTACTTGTAGTTATAAGAAGACTACAACTGCAACAGCAGATCCAACTTGTCCAAGTGTATCAGGATATACATTAACAGGAAGAAATGGCTTTACTTGTAATTATAATAAGACGACAACAGCAACTGCTGATCCAACATGTCCAAGTGTATCAGGATATACATTAGCAGGAAGAAATGGCTTTACTTGTAATTATAGTAAGACGACAACAGTTACTGCAGATCCAACCTGTCCAAGCAAATCAGGATATACATTAACAGGAAGAAGCGGCTTCAATTGTAACTATAGTAAAACTACAACAAGTACAACTGAATATGATTTAGTATACTATAGTACTGGCAGCGGATCTTATGTTCCAGCCGATACAAGTAAATATCATTATGTTCAAACATCTGCTGATTATCAATATAAATGTAATAATACATGTGCTTTCCAATGGTACTATACATATACAATTTATACTAAAAAGTATAAGACAACAACTACAACAACTACTGGTAAGGCAACATGCCCAAGTGGATATACACAATCAGGAAATACTTGTGCTAAGACAAGTACAACAACAACTACAAAAACTGCAACATGTCCAAGTGGATATACACAATCAGGAAATACTTGCGTTAAGACAGGTACAACAACAACTACAAAAACTGCAACATGTCCAAGTGGATATACACAATCAGGAAATACTTGTGCTAAGACAAGTACAACAACAACTACAAAAACTGCAACATGTCCAAGTGGATATACACAATCAGGTAGTACTTGTGTTAAGTATGCTACAAAGACAGAAAAAGCAACATGTCCAAGTGGATATACACAATCAGGTAAGATATGTGTAAAAACAGGTACAACAACAACTACAAAACCTGCAACATGTCCAACTGATCAAAAGTTAAGAGATAAAAAATGTTATAAAGTTGTAACAACAACAGTTCCTGTTGAAGGTACTAAAAAAGTAATATATTATAGATATAGACTTAGAGAATATAGTGGTGGAATAGTTGATTATAAATGGAGTCCATCAAATAATGATCAAAGTTTATTAAATGCTGGTTATAAATTAACTGGTAAAACAAGAGAAGTAGGGGGTAAATAATTATGACAAGAAGAGAAAATGATAGAATAGAAGAAGCTGCAAGAGAAGCTGCAAGAGCAGCTGCTGAAGATGCTGAATACGAAGAAGTATATGGCGATGCTGATAGACATTTAGATGATGATAATACAAATGTTTATCATACTGAAAATACAACAAACAATACTAAAAAGGGTAATGGAGTTACAGGCTTTGTGTGTGGAGCTTTAGCCGTAGTAGTATTAGCTGGTGGATGGCAGTTAATTAAAAAATCTAAAACTGGAGATGTTAAGACAGTTCCAACATCAGTACCAGAACATACTGATACTGTTATAGAAGAACCTGTACCTGGAGAACCAGCATATGACTATAATGAAAATGAAGTTGTAGTAACAGCTGAGCCTGAAGTTACAGTAGCTCCAGTCGTAACGGCTGAGCCAGTAGTAACACCAGAACCAGTCGTAGAAGCTGCAACAACTGAAGTAGAATTAACTACTGAAAACTTTGAAAATTTAGTTGCTGATTATGCAAATAAATATAGTAATGAATATAGTGCTGTAAGTACTGAAGATATTACTAAGTTTGCTGTAGTTGGTAATATTGATTTATTGGCTGAAGAAAATCCAGAATTAATTAGGGAAATTGCTGGTAATAAAACTAGAGAAGAATTCTTAAACGATGGTGCTAAATTAATTGGCGCAACGGTTATGAACAACTTCAATGTTTGGAATAGCACACATAGTACTGAAAACTTTGTTAGAGTTAGTGATGTTATCTATGGTTCACAAAAGAATCAAATGCTTAAAATTGAAGAATATGTAGATAGAATTGCTGATGCAGCTAATGCAGATGATAAAGATTTAGTTAATGAAATTGTTAGTCAATTTTTAGTTGATATGAATAGTGGAGATTTATCTAAATTAGATGATGGCGTTGGATTTGTAGCTCAAGTTAATATTGCTATGATATCTGATGGTATTGCTAGAAATTATCTAAATAAAGAAAATTTCGATATGCTACAAGTATTAAAAACTTCTGAAAAATATGTATCTAACATCTTTACTGTATACGAAAGATGTATGGGAGACGTTAAGACACGTACAAGATAATAAAAAGCCAATAAAATGGCTTTTTTTCTTATTAAAAAAATGCTATAATTTAGGTATGAAGAAGTTAATCAAAATATTTTTAAGTGTATTAATTATTATTTTCTTATTAATTACATATATGGATTATAGTGACAGTAGATACAAAACTAAATTAGAAAAAATGATTGTTAAAAATACTGATATAAAGAATGTTACTTATATAAATGCCTATGGAGATTATTATATTGTTATGGATGATGATAATTTATATGTTTTTAATGATAAATATGTTGAACTTTTGAAAGTCGATAAAATATTAATTCACAAGAACGATAAAAAATATGATATTATATATGATGAAAAACCAATGTATATGAAAGATTATTATAAAGATAACAAACTGTATTATGAATACTATGATTTATATAGTTATGAGAAAATAGGTGAGGTTTTAGTAGGAGGTAAGGATGAATAATATTGTTAATTTAATTAAGGATAAGCCATTATTTATACCTAAAATATTACTTGCTAATTATAAAAAATTAGGGATTACTGATGAAGAACTAATCATTATTATGGTTATTATGAATTATGGTGATAAAGTATTATATGATCCTGAGATGTTTGCTAAGGATATTAATCAGAATAAACGCAATGTTATGATGTTAATTGATAGTCTATGTGATAAAAATATTTTATCAATAGTAATTGAAAAAAGAAATAAAAAAGCAGAATATATTACTTTGGATTTATTATATGAAAAACTTAGTAATATTGTTTTAGATAAAAAAGAAGATGAGGAAATAGATAATTCAATTTTTAGTATTTTTGAAAATGAACTTGGAAGAACTTTATCACCAATGGAATATGAAAAAATAAAAGAATGGATTACTAGTGGTAATTCTAAGGAAATGATTACTTTAGCTCTTAGAGAAGCAGTATTAAATGGTGTAAATAATTTAAATTATATTGATAGTATTCTTAATAATTGGAATAAAAAAGGTTATAAAACTAAAGCTGATGTTGAAAAAGAAAAACAAAATTATCGTACTAAAAAGAGTAAAGTAGATGTTTTTGAAACGGATTGGTTAAATGATTAATGAAGTATTAAATTATTTAGATAATATGTATCCAAATCCTAAATGTGAACTTAATTATAGTAAGGACTATGAACTTTTAATTGCAGTTATGTTAAGTGCACAAACGACAGATAAAAGGGTTAATAAAGTAACGCAGGTATTATTTAAAAAATATCCTTCTATTAAAGCATTAAGTGATGCTAAGATAAGCGATATTGAAGATATCATCAAGGAAATTGGAACTTTTAGAAGAAAGGCAATATATGTGCACGAAATAACTAAGAAACTTGATGATGATGGATATGATTATGTTCCGAATGATAGAAAATATATTGAATCGTTACCGGGAGTTGGTCATAAGTCAGCTAATGTTTTTTTATCAAATATCTATAATGAACCAACAATTGCGGTTGATACTCATGTAGCAAGAATCAGCAAAAGATTGGGAATTGTTAGAAATAGCGATAATGTTTCTATTATAGAAAAAAAATTAATGAAAAAAATACCCAAGGATAGATGGAGTAAAACACATCATCAATTGGTATTGTTTGGAAGATATCATTGTAAGGCAATGAATCCAGATTGTCTTAATTGTAAAATTAAAGATTATTGTAAGAAAAAATAGAACATCAAATGTTCTATTATTTTTCAGTAACCTCTTCAATTGCTTCTGTAGGACATTTGTTGATAGCTTCTTTAGTTACTTCTTCTAAATCAGTAGGAATCTCTTCAAGAATGCAATGAGCTAGGCCATCATCGTTAAAATCAAAAACTTGACTTTCAGATAATGCTACACAATTTCCACAACCGATACATTTATCTTCTCTTACTTTTGCTTTCATTCGTATACCTTCTTCCTTTACTTAATTATAAGTGTAAAGTGTCAAAAAATCAATAAAATTTGTTTTAGTTATCAAAAAAGTGTGATATCATTATTGTGAATAAGAGGTGAATTTATGAGTAGCCGCATGGATAAATATAAATATAAAGATAATGGGCAAGAAGATGTAATACCTACAAGAAGTGATAAAAATAAAGAATTATATAAACAGATATATAATGCTTATGATGAATTTGAAAATTTAATAGTGCCTTCAAATGCTAGAGAGATAAATCCTAGCGAATTAAAAAAGGAAATAACTAGCAGGCAGGAATATCGTAAAAAAAGAGATTATGAGGATATTACTAATGATGGTAATAAAGTAAATAATACTATAATTAGAAAAGAAAAAATTTTGGAAGAACAAAAACAAGAGGAAGAAATTTATGACATTAATGAACTTTTAAATAAAGCTACCTCCGAAAATAAAAAGCCTGAATTAATCGAGCCAACATTAGCTAATGAAGATTATTTAAAGAAATTAAAATTAGATAGTCGAAAGACAAATATTGAACAAGTAAAAGAAATGTATGAAGATATTCAGGAAGAAGCAAGAGAAGAAGATGAATCTTTGATGAAGACAGCTAATTTATCTTTGGAAATACTATCTGATTTAAAGAGTGATAACGATAAAACGGCAATTAGTGCTCCGATTAAAAACGAGGAACTACCTGATGATAATACAATGGATTTTTATAGTAATACATATAAATTTAGTAAGAGAGATTTTGAAGATAAAGATTATGATGCTGACAAAGAAAATGATGATGACGAAGATGACGATGATGATTACGATGAAGATAATGGTAATGGAAAATTCTTTTTCAAGATATTGCTAATCATCTTTGGACTTATTTTAGTTGTTTTAATACTTGTTTATATTATAGGTTATCTCAATAAAGTTTAATTACCAATTTAAGTAAAAATTGGTAATTTTTTTGTCAAATATAAAGCTTTTTTATTGTCTAATTTGTTGAAAGCAATAGGAATTTATGTTATGATAGGTTTAGGGTGATAGGAGTGATGGAAGAAGAACTTAAACGGATTTACGAATATTCCTTAGAAGAAATAATGGGAGAGCGTTTTGGCAAATACTCTAAATATATCATTCAAGATAGAGCTATTCCTGATGTTAGGGATGGACTTAAACCAGTTCAAAGAAGAATTTTATTTTCTATGTATAAAGAAAAAAATACTTATGATAAGCCTTATAAAAAGTCGGCTAGAGCAGTCGGTGATGTTATGGGTAAATATCATCCACATGGTGATTCATCAATATATGATGCGATTGTTCGTATGAGTCAGGACTGGAAAATGCGTGAGCCATTTGTTGATATGCAAGGAAATAATGGTTCAATTGATGGCGATAGTGCTGCTGCTAGCCGTTATACTGAAGCTAGACTATCAAAGATAAGTAATGAGATGCTTCGCGATATTGACAAGGATACAGTAATATTTGCCCCTAATTATGATGATACATTATTAGAGCCAACAGTTTTACCTAGTAGATTTCCTAATTTGCTAGTGAATGGTACTACTGGTATTTCAGCAGGCTATGCTACTAATATCCCACCTCACAATTTAGGGGAAGTAATCGATGCCACTATCTATAGAATTGATAATCCTAATAGTAGATTAGATACATTACTTAATTATGTTAAGGGACCAGATTTTCCTACTGGTGGCGAAGCGATTGGTGCAGCTGGTATTCGTGAAGCATATGAAACCGGCCGAGGAAAGATTATTATTCGTAGTAAACTAACAATAGAAAAAAATAAGATTATTATTACAGAGATTCCATATGAAGTTAATAAGCAATTATTAGTTAAAAAAATTGATGAAATTAGAATTGATAAGAAAATTGATGGAATTGTTGAAGTAAGGGATGAGTCAGACAAAGATGGACTCCAAATTACAATAGATTTAAAGAAAGATGCAAATGCTGAAAATATCTTAAATTATTTGTATAAAAATACTGAACTACAGATTAGTTATAACTATAATATGATTGCTATTGTTAATCGTAGGCCAATGCAATTAGGGTTAATTCCAATAATCGATGCCTATATTGCTCATCAAAAAGAAGTGGTAACTAAAAGAACTAATTTTGATTTGGCACATGCTAAAAAGAGATATCATATTGTCGAAGGGCTTATTAAAGCTATTTCGATTTTAGATGAGGTTATTAAAACAATTAGAGCTAGTAAAAATAAAACTGATGCAATTCAAAACTTGATGGCAAAATATGAGTTTACTGAAGAGCAAGCAACAGAAATCGTCAATTTGCAATTGTATCGTTTAACAAATACTGATATTGTTGTTTTGCAAGAAGAAAAAGATAATCTTGAAAAGATAATGGCAATGTTGGAAGCAATTTTAGCTAGTCCTGAAAAACTTAATACAGTTATTAAGGAAGAATTAAAGAAAATTAAGAAAGAATATGGGACACCAAGAAAGACAACAATCATCGATGAAGCCCCAGAAATTAAAATTGATGCTACTGAGATGATTCCTAAGGAAGATACAATTGTCGTTGTTACACATGATGGATATATCAAGAGAGTTAGTGTTAGAGGTTACGGCGCTAACACTGAAGAGACTGGACTAAAAGATGGCGATTATGTCATCGGATTATATAATATTAATACAATACAGACGGTATTAGTATTTACTGATTTAGGAAACTATCTATTTTTACCAGTTCATGAGATTCCAGAAGTTAAGTGGAAAGATATTGGTAAACATGTAAGTAATATTATTACCATGTCTTCAGATGAAAAAATAATTGGAGCTATGCCAGTATATAATTTTGATGAAGAGAGATATATTACAATGTTTACCAAAAATGGTATGGTTAAACGTACAAAACTATGCGATTTCAAGGTTGGAAGATATACTAAAGAAATTAGTATGATTAAATTACAAACTGATGATAATGTCATATCCGTAGATTATAGTCAAAATACAGATGTTTTCGTAGCTACGAAAAAGGGATATGGACTTTGGTATGATATTAATGAAGTATCAGTTGTTGGTATTAGAGCTAGTGGCGTTAAATCAATTAAACTTAAAGAGGATGAAGTAGTTAGCAGTATGTTATTTAATCCAGATTGTGAATATATTACAATTATTACTGATAAAGGAACTGCTAAGCGATTAAAAATATCAGAAATAGAAAAAACAAGTAGAGCTAACAAAGGAATCCTTTTAATGAAAGAGATTAAGAGTAATCCTAGCAAAATACTAGATTGTTATTTAATTTCAGCGAAGGATGAAATTACAGTTAGATCAATTGCCGAAGAAAAAAGAATTAAGCTTACTGAAATAGCTATTATGGATCGTCAAAGCAATGGATCATTTATAGTTAAAGATAGAATTGTGCTTACATATAGAAACATTGACTTAATAAGCAGTAATGATGAAAAAAAAGTAAATGTTTCGCAAGAAGAAGTGAAGAAGCCAATTGCAAATGTTAATAAAGAATATAAATCGTTAAAAAATATCGATGAAAAAATGATGTCAATTGATGAATATTTAAATGATATTGAGAAGTAAAGAAGGAGAGATATTATGAAAAATTTAAAAGGAACAAAGACAGAAACTAATTTGATGACAGCTTTTGCTGGTGAAAGTCAGGCAAGAAATAAGTATACTTATTATGCTTCAAAAGCTAAAAAGGAAGGCTATGAGCAAGTTGCGGCTATTTTTGAAGAAACAGCTGGCAATGAGAAAGAACACGCTAAAATGTGGTTCAAGTTTCTTTGTGGCGGAGAAATTCCTGATACAGTAACTAACTTAACTGATGCTGCAAATGGTGAAAACTATGAATGGACTGATATGTACGAAACATTTGCTAATGATGCCAAAGAAGAAGGTTTCGATGAAATAGCTAGACTATTTAAGTCAGTTGGTGCAATTGAAAAAGAGCATGAAGCTAGATATAAGGCATTACTTGATAATATCAAAAATGAAAGAGTCTTCAATAAGGAAGAATCTACGATATGGGTATGTCGCAATTGTGGACACATTCATGTAGGCAAAAGTGCGCCAAAAGTATGTCCTACATGTAATCACCCACAATCATACTTTGAAGTAAAAAGTACAAACTATTAATATATTTAATAGTTTTTTCTAAAAGGAGGAAAAATGAAAGTATTAGTAACAGGAGGTACTGGTTATATTGGTAGTCATACGATTGTTGAGTTAATAAATTATGGTTATGATGTAGTGGCAGTTGATGATTTTAGTAATTCTAAACCAATTGTCTTGGATAATCTTGAAAAAATTACTGGCAGGAAAATTAATTTTTATGAACTTAATGTTTGTGATAAACAAAAATTAAGAAGGGTATTTGAAGAAAATAAAATTGATGCCGTCATTCATTTTGCAGGCTTCAAAGCAGTTGGAGAATCAGTTGAAAAACCATTAATGTACTATCGTAATAATTTGGATTCAACCATTACCTTACTTGAAGTAATGGAAGAGTTTAATGTTAAAAAAATTGTCTTCTCTTCATCAGCAACTGTTTATGGTAATCCTGAAGTATTGCCAATTCCAGAAACAGCTAAACTTAGTACAACTAATCCATATGGCAGTACTAAATTATATATCGAAGGTATTTTAAAAGATGTTTATCTTGCGGATAATGATTACAGTATCGCAATTCTTCGTTACTTTAATCCAGTTGGTGCCCATCCAAGTGGATTGTTAGGTGAGGACCCTAATGGAATACCTAATAATTTAATGCCTTATATTGTTAAAGTGGCTAATCATGAATTACCACATTTAAATGTATTTGGAAATGATTATGATACGGAAGACGGAACTGGCGTGAGAGATTATATCCATGTTATTGATTTAGCATTGGGACATATTAGCGCATTGGATTATATCGATAAACATAAAGGGATTGATTACTATAATTTAGGAACTGGTAAAGGTTATAGCGTACTTGAAATGGTGTCAGCTTTTAGTGAAGTTAACCATGTTTCAGTACCTTATAAATTTGCTCCTCGAAGGGATGGCGATATAGCAATGTGTTATGCTGATACGACTAAGGCAAAAAAAGTACTTAATTGGGAGGCAAAACGCGGATTAGATGAAATGGTAGGTAGTGCTTATAATTTTGTAAGAAAGAATGATGAGAAAAATGAATAAAAAAGGTTTTACTTTGATTGAACTTTTAGCAGTATTAGCAATAATCGGATTAATAACGGTAATATCATTTTATTTGATTAGAGGAACTACAGCTACCACGCTAACCCAAATAGAAAATATAGAAAATCACGAATTGTATCAAGCAGCAAGTAATTATGTAATGGAACAAAACAAACCATTCAATAGTGATGGTTATTTGTGTATAACTTTGAAAGATTTAGTTGATTTAGGATATGCAAAAGGAGTAACTAATACTAGTAAAATGATTAAGATAACAAGGAATAATAAAACAAAAGTAATCGAAGAGATTGAATATGTTGATGAATGTAAATAAACTAAAGATTTTCTTTAGTTTTTTCTTAATTTTTATGACAAAGTTTTAATTTTGTGTTATTATTGTTATAACGAGGTGACGCTGTATGACGAGACATGAACAAAGGTATAAAGCAATGACAATTTTGTATCAAGCGTTTTTGTATGATAATAATAATATTAATTATGATATTAAGGATATAATCAATGATCAATTAGTTGAAAGCAATAAATTTATTACTACTCTAGTTACGGGAGTGATTAAAGAAAAAACTAAAATTGATGAATTAGCAAATAGATATTTAGAAAATTGGGATATAGCTAGATTGGGATTTACTGATCAGGCTATTCTACGTATAGGTATATATGAAATACTTAATATGGACACCCCAGATATTACATGCATTGATGAAGCAATAGAACTTAGTAAAAAGTATTCAGATGAGAAAGTGTGTAAAATGATTAATGGTGTACTTGATAAGGTATATCATAATCATAAAGAGGTAAATAGTTAATACAATAAGAGGTGTTATATGAATCCAGAATATATTACAATTAGTGAGCTTAATCATTATATTAAAGGAGTAATGGATGATAACATCTTTTTAAATAAAGTATATTTAAAAGGGGAAATATCTAATTTTAAGGCGCATACAAGAGGACACTTGTATTTTACTTTGAAAGATGAAGGTAGTAGACTCAATGCTGTAATGTTTTCCTATCAAGCAAATACTTTAAAATTTGAACCAGCTGATGGTATGAAAGTATTAGTTTGTGGTAAAATTTCTGTATACGTTGCAACCGGTGCGTATCAAATATATGTTGAATCAATGGAACAAGATGGTTTAGGTAATTTATATATTGAATTTGAAAAATTAAAGAAGAAGTTAGCTGCTGAAGGGTTGTTTGATCCGGATAAAAAGAAAAAAATACCTAAGGTACCTAAAAGGATAGGAATTGTAACTGCTAGTACGGGAGCAGCAATTAGGGATATTTTAACGACAATAAAAAGAAGATTTCCTATTTGTGAAACAATATTATTTCCATCTTTAGTACAAGGAGCAGATGCTGCTAAAGATATCGTTAAAAAAATTGAAATAGCTAATACATATGATATCGATACATTAATTGTTGGCCGTGGTGGTGGTTCAATTGAAGATTTGTGGCCGTTTAATGAAGAAATTGTTGCGAGGGCAATATATAATTCAAATGTACCAGTAATTAGTGCGGTAGGTCATGAAATTGATTTCACAATCGCTGATTTTGTAGCTGATTTAAGAGCACCAACTCCAACAGCGGCAGCTGAATTAGCTGTACCAAATATTGATACAATAAATACCTATTTGGATAATGCCATTAGTCGTGGCACTTTGAGTATTAATAACTTAATTGATACAAAAAAACAAACTTTGAATAGTTTCATGACGAGTTATATTTTGAAAAAGCCGACAGCAATGTATGAAATAAAAGAACAAAATTTAGATTATTTAATTGATAGGTTAAATAAAGAAATGAAATTAGTTTTAGATAATGTAAATATTAGATTATTTAAATCAGTTAATAGTTATGTAATTACTAATCCAGATATTTTATATAAATATAAGAAACAAAATTTAGAACATATTATTAATAAGTTAGATGTGTTAAATCCAATGAATACCTTGAAAAGAGGGTATGCAATTATAAAAAAGGATAATAAAGTTATATCCGATAGTAAAAAGATAACGAAAGATGATATAATAAATATAGATGTCAAAAATGGTAGCATTAAGACACAAGTTTTGGAGGTAACAAGTGAGTAAAGAAAAAGAAGTAAGCTTTGAAGATAAAATAAGAGAATTAGAAGAAATTGTTAAAGAACTTGAGAGTGGTGAAGTTAATCTTGATGATGCAATTGAAAAATACACGAAGGCAATGAAATTAGCTAAAGAATGCTCTGATAGATTAAATGCTGCCACTGAAAAAGTAAATAAAATATTAAAAGAAAATGGAGAATTAGTAGACTTTAATATCTCAGAAGAATAATTCTTCTTACGCTGAAATAGCTCAATCGGTAGAGCAACTGAATCGTAATCAGTAGGTTGCGGGTTCAATTCCTGCTTTCAGCACCAGATTGATAGGAAACTCGAACTTTTAAAGTTTAGAGAGTAATAAATTGCTAACAGAAATGTTAGTTTTTTTGTTATTTAAGAAAGAAAGTGAGAGTGATTATATGTTAACAATAGAAACTAAAGAATTAGAGATAAGTGAGAACTTATTAAAAAAAGTTGAGATGATATGTAAGTTTGCTTGTGTTAAACCTACTATCACAAATGGAAATATTAAAAATATTAAAGGAACTAATATTGCTTATGTAAAACCACATATCATTAAGATTAATAATATCAATTATTTAATGTTTGATGAATGTGATGACATATTTATTAATGGTTATGATGAGAAAATAAAATTTAAAGACTTTGAAGCCTACATTAAAAGCCATTTTTAAGCCAAATGTTTGACATTTTTTAAAAAAGTGATAGAATAATCGACTAAGAAGACTTATGTCTATTTAAGGGGGTTAAATAGTTATGAGATTCAAGATTAAAAGCAAACATTATTCAAAATTAGATTTTAAAAGGTGTCAGCAGTATTAGTCACTATAATACTTTTGACACCTTTTTTGTTAGAAAAGGAGTTGATAATTAAATGAATGATGAAAAGAAAATTGCAGGAATATATAAAAGAGTTTCAACATTAGACCAAAAACGAGAAGGTTTTAGTTTACCAGAACAAGAAGAAAAATTAAGAGAGTTTTGTAAATTCAAAGGTTATGAAATTTATAAGGTATATGCTGATGAAGGAATTAGTGCAAAAAATGATAAAAGACCAGCATATCAAGAGATGATGAGAGATGTTAAAGATAAAAAGATTAATGTAATTGTTGCTTTTAAACTAGATAGATTAACAAGAAGTGTTTATGATATTGAAAAACTTATGAAGTTTGTTAATGACAATGATTGTGATATTGATTGTATGGCTGATGAATCTAATACTACCACTTCAAATGGAAGAATGGTTATGAGAATAATGACCAGTGTTAGCCAAAACGAAATTGAAAAATGTTCAGAAAGAACTAAATTTGGTATGGTAGGTGCTATAAAAGCAGGTCATATTCCCAACAAGTGTCCTTTAGGTTTTAAAAGAAATAATAAAAAGTTAGTACCAGATCCTTTAACAAAAGATATAGTTATAAGAGTATTTGATTTATATTTAGAAGGTAAATCTTATCAAACTATTGCAAATATCTATAATGAAGAAAAAGTATTAGGTAAAACTAATTGGCGAGATTCCACTATAAACCATATAATTACAAATGAACTTTATAAAGGCAATTATTTACATGGTAAAAGAACAAAGAAACCTACTTATTATGAAAATGTTGTTGAACCATTAGTTAGTAAACAAAAATGGGAAGATTGCCAATATCAAAAACAAAGAAATGCAAGACATTATGAAAGAACAGCAACTTATCTATTTACTAATAAACTTAAATGCTCTAAATGTGGTAAATTCTTAGGTGGTTGTGCTACTACCAAAAAGAATGGAAATAAATATTATTACTATAAATGTGAACATTGTAAAACTTATTTTAGTGAAGCAGATATTGAAGAAAGATTAAAAGGTTTCTTAATCGAATTAAATAAACAAGATGAATTAATTAATAATTATTACACACCATTTATCAAATCTAAATTAGATAATAAAGAAATTGATTATGAGAAAGACATTAAAGAACTAGATAAGCAATTAGATAGGATTAAAAATGCTTATATTAAAGGTATTTTAAAGATTGAAGATTTTGAAAATGAAATTAACCAAATTGAGTTTAATAAAAATGAATTAAATAAAAAATGGCAAGAACAAAAACAATATGAAAATTTAAGTTTCACTGTTGATGACTTACTTATTTTACAAGACATACAACAAATAGATGACTTTGTAAAACCTGAATTATTCTTTATTAACATAAATAAATGGTTAAATACCCCAAGAGAAAAGAAACAAAAATTATTTGCTAAATACATCGACTTTATCGAATTAGAAAAGAATGATAAAGAAATTGATATAACAAATGGTCATTTTAGAGAATCATTTTTAGTAGATATGATAAATAATCATGCTATGTATGGAACACCTTATAACTTTAATCTTTTTGAAGATGACTATGGTTATCCACTTCGTATGAATTGGGAAGCAAAGACAAAAGAAGATGCTAGAAAATATTTTGATAAATTATGTTCTACTTTAGGAAGTGATTATAAACTTAATTATTATGAAGTAGATACTGATGATGATTTAAGAGATATAACATTTTCAAGCACTTGTGAGATAGAAAAGATAATTAGACTTATAGCTTTAGATAAAGATAAATTTGATAAAAGTAAAAACTTAAAATTAGGTATTATAACAATAGATTTAACAAATGTAATTGCACCTAATGGTAAGCAAGTTTATAAAGGTTATTTTGAAAAAGTGAGAAAGGTTTTAAAAGATAATGAGTTATGCAATATTTAGAAGTGAATCAATAAATACAATAAAAGATTTAGGACAAATTGGTGCTCATAACAAAAGAGATAAGAAAGCATATAAGTCTAATCCTGATATTGATATTACAAAAACTAAAAATAATATAGATATTGTTCCTTTATCAGATAAATACACCAAAGGTTATTATGAATTAGTTAAAGATTATAAAAAAGAATATGAAGAAAAGCAAAAAACAACTCGTGAAGATCGAAGAAAGTCATTTGATAAAATGTTAGATGATTCAAATAGTGTTGTTGCTGATGAACTTCTATTTACTAGTGATAATGATTTCTTTAAAGGAATGAGTAAAAAAGATATTAAAAAATGGGCAGATACTTGTATGGAATTTGTTTATGAAGATTTAGGTTATACCAAAGAACAAATTTTACATGCAACAGTTCATATGGACGAAAAAACACCACACTTACATTGTGTAGTTGTTCCCTTAATCAAAAAGTTTGATAAAAGAACTAATACTCTTAAATACACCATTTCTAAAAAGCATTATATGAAGTCTGGTGCTTATATTAGTGAACTTCAAGATAAGTATTGGCAAAGAATGAATGATAAAGGTTTTAAACTAGAACGAGGTATTAAAAATAGTGATAATGAGCATATCTCTATTAAAGAGTTTAAAAAAATAACAAGAAAACTAGATAATCGTATGGAAAAACAAAATTATTTAATGACTAGAGATTATGAGATATTAGAAGAAAAATTAAAAACTTCTAAACCAACTATTACTGGTAAAGAAGTTAAAATTGATAAAGAAACTTATGACATACTTAAAGACTTTATGAACACCTCAAAAAGAGTAATTAAAGATATGCCAAGTAATCAAGCGTTATTTAAAGAACTTGAAGACTATACACAAAACTATCGTGAAATGGAAAAACAAAGACATAATGTAGAAGTTGAAGTTAGAAAGTTAGAAATTGAAAATGAAGAACTACAAAAAGAAAATAGAAAACTTCACAACTTCTTAAATGTAATGCTTCAAGCCTTAAAAAAGTTCTTTAATAAATTACTACACATAGGAACTGAAAAAGATAAAGATGATGTAGTAAAAGAAATAACTGCTTATCATAGTTTAGATTATTATAACGATAGAGATTTACACGATATTGCTGATGGAACACCTAGAGAAGAAGAAATAAATAATTATATCTATGAACAAAATTATGGTTATGATAAAGATTATGATGACAAAGATTTTGATATTTAAAAAAATTATAAAAATTAATAATATCTGTGCTATAATATATAACAAGCAAAGGAGAAATATAATAAAATGATTAGAATTAATGAAGATGGAACATATACAAAAATAATTAGTAGAAATCAAAAAGCATTAAGGAGAAAGGCAATAGCTTTACTTTCTTGTGCAATAACCTGGATTACAGGATATAAGATATTAAAAGATAGTTCAGATAGATTACATCATGAATATACTACCACTTATAAAACATATAATTCATTAACAGGTGAAACAAGCCTATCAAGCATAAATGAAAAGGGTAATGAAGAAGAAGTAGTAATGAGAGTTTATCATGAAGATGTAGAACATGATGGAATAAAACAAGTAGACACTTACTATTTTAAAAAAGATGAAACAATGCAGTTAACTGATTATTTAGATGAAAAGGATAATGCAATTAGATGTAATGCTGATAGTATAGATTATAGTGGAACAAGTGAAGGATATACTGAAGTGCAAATGGTACAAAATGTTGATGTTTTCAAAGACAGAGAAACATTAGCTATAATTGATTCATTAATTGGATCTGGTATGCCAGCATTAGCAATACTTGCAGGTTGGTGTTATGTTGAAGCTGCTATAACCGGAAATGAAGCTTATGAAGATATTAAATATGACCATTTTTATAGTAATGCAAATTTATCTTGCGATAATAATTATAGCGATGCAAGTAAAGAAAAAGTTAAAAAACTTACTTTAAAAAAATAATTTCAATTTGTAAAAAAATGTAGCAAACAAAAATGAAATATATAATATTTTTATGAAAAACCAATTTATAAAGATTTTGATATTTAAAAAGACAAGCACTTGCTTGTCGTATAAGACTCTATTTCCAATAGAGTAACACACTTCCCATTTGACAGAGTCAAAAGGGTGTGTGCAAAGGGAATATTCCCTTTTGAAACCCTAAAACATAATTAAACAAGAACTTATCGTTCAAGCAAAATTATGTTTTTTTGAATTGCAATAAATTGCAATTATATATTTTCAAAACTTCGTAATGAAAATATATTTATAAAAGTCTATCGCCACTTTCATTTGCTATCGCAAACAGAAACGTGCCACGACTTTTATCTTTTTTGCAATATTAATCTTTTTACATCTTTTCTTGAATTATAACCTAATTCATTTAATTCCTCTGAAATCATTTGAGTTGCTAAATCAGGTTGTTTTACTAACAATTCCTTCATTAATTCCAAATGCCTTTTTTGAGCAGCTTTAGTTTCAATTACTAATTGAGCATCTTCTTGTTTGGATTTATATGCTTCTCTATATTCCCTAATTTGTTCTCGAGATATATACAACCCATAACTATCAATTATGTCATAAAGTTCATTTGAAAATGTATCATTAGGATTTTTTGCTACTTGTAAAAGATAAAATCTATAATTTAAACTTGTCTTGGCTAGTGAAATAAAATCAGTTGGATCAAGTCCATATTTAGTACAATATACTTTAACAGCAGATTCATTTACAATGGTTTCAAGTTCTTTTTCTCTAAAATCATTATCAGGTATTTCACCATAATCTGTATGAGTAAAATTGTATGGTTTAAGAACATTTTCTAATTCTAAAAATAATGGACTACAACTTCCTTTATATTTCATTACAGCACCTACTAAATACCAATATGATAATTTTAAAAATCTTTCATTTGTTATATTATGTTTCTTAATAAAATTCTTAACTTCTATTAATCTTTCATCATTGGGAACTTCAGAACAAGAACAATTTATGTCACACGTCCAATAATTACATAGGTGGTTTTCACCATCACTAATCATTTTAAGTCCACCTAAATAATATCTCAATTGTAAATCTTTGTCATCAAGTCTATTTATTTCCGATTTTTTCATTTGCAAACCTCCCTTGTGTATAATATTTTATCATATATTTTTAATTTTTTTACATTTTATTGTTTATTTTAACTAAAAAAGTAGTATACTTGTATTAGTTAGTAAGTTATTACTACCTATTAATGTTTGTAAGAAAAAGTTATTCGACTTCTTCTTCACAGGCACCATTAAAGAATCTGGTTGAACTTTGGTTCAATTTACTAATAAAAATCAATTCTAGAAATGGAATTGATTTTTTGTTGTGTAAAAGAAAGGGATGATTTAATGGTAAAGATTATTAAAGAAGATTTAGATATTGAAGAATTAGATTTAAGCAAAGAAAAAGATGATTTTGAAAGATAATAATAATAATAAAGATTTTATTGAATATACAGAAAAGTATGATATAATATATAACTAAGAAATGAGGGATAATAATGACGCGAACGGAGCAAATCTTATTAGATGCGGCGCGATATGGAGAGCAAGTAGCAGCAAGAGAAAGAGTCCAAGCAGCAGTAGAAGCAAGACGCAGATTGGAATTTGAAGGTTTAGAAGAGCATGCTAGTAAACCTAGTAAACCTAAAAAGTATTCTGAATATGAAATCAAAAGGTTAGTGGAGCTATATACTGAAAGAGCTAAGCTGTTTAGAATTGCTAAGGAACACATTGATGATGCAATTTATGCTGCTATTAATAATACAGGTTATTATAACATATCAGAGGAAGATATTGCTAATGCATACATTTGTAATGGTAGTGTACTTGAAACACGTCATTGCAAATATCTTGTTGGATTATTTAGAAAAACAGATTATAATCGCCATAATAAATGGGTTATAGAAACAGTTAGCATTTGGCATCCAAATAAAAAAATTGCATGGGATGATGTTGATATTGTTGAAGCATTTTGGAATGCAGAATGTAGAAAAGCATTTGATGGAGGTTTTCGAACTGGAGTTTTTTGCGATGCTTGGGATCAACATTATTTTACTATTATAAAAGGAAAATATACGGATTATTTTTATATGCATAGTGTAGCTGAAGCAATGCGAAAACCTTTAAATGAAGAAAAGGGACAAGCATATACATTAACAAGAAAACTAGAAAAAAAGTAAAAAGGCAAAAATGCAATTAACAATAATTGCATTTTTCTTTTATATAATAAGAAAATATGTTATACTATATATGGAACTGATATTTATTAGTTATTCTTTTAGTTATAAGTGTTCAAAATAGGCTCTTTTATCGCACCATTATTGATTGTTACTCAAACTTTTTGAGTATAAAGCAAAACGACTTACAAAAAAGTCGTTTTAATGTTATTACGTATATAGATGAAGGAAACTTCATACAGTATTAAAGGAACACTTAATATTGCTATTTTGAGTGTAGCCGATAAAAATTGTTTCCACCTAGACTAAATGGCTTAGTTAGGTGGATTTCTTTTATATTAAAATATAAATAATAGTAATAGTAAAAGAAGGATAATAATGAGTATGATTAAAAACTCTTTTTTGTTCATCATATTACCATTCATTAAAAGTTTGACTCCACCTAACTGATTAAATGTTTCAAAAAGTTATACTAAACTTTTGTTCTATAATCAATATAGAATTGATATTGAATACAAATGTTAAATATCTATATTTTTTTATATGAGAATGATACAAATTTTTAAATTAGACACTTTAAAATGATATTTTCATATAATAAATTGGGTGAATAAAATGGAATATGATTATAAGTTTGGAAACAATTATTATAAGTATTATGATAAGTACGGAATAAAGAGTACGGTTTATAATATTTTGGCTCCAGAACAAAGTCAAGATCAGCAACCAGGAATGGAATATGAGATGAAACCTCTTCCTATATTTGATAATCCTAATTATGTCGGTAGCGGTAAATTAAAAGATAAGGTAGCAATTGTTACTGGTGGCGATAGTGGACTTGGGAGAGCATGTAGTATTGCTTATGTCAAAGAAGGCGCTAAAGTAGTTATCGTCTATTTAAATGAAAATAGGGATGCTAATGATACAAGGGAATATATTCAAAAATTAGGCGGTGAATGTCTATTAATAAGGGCTGATATAACAAACCATGATAATTGTAAAAAAATAGTTGAGGAAACAATTAAAAGATATGGTAAAATTGATATTCTTGTCAATAATGCTGGAGTACAATATCAACAAGATAAGTTAGAAAATATTAGTGATGAGCAATTTGACTGGACGATGAAAGTTAATATTTATGGAATGTTTTATTTGACGAAAGAAGCGGTTCCTTATATGAAGAGCGGCTCATCAATTATTAATTTATCATCAGTTACAACTTTTTATGGTGATCCACAATTAATTGATTATGTAGCAACCAAGGGTGCTATTGTTGGATTTACAAGAGCTTTAGCTAGAAATTTGGCCTTAAAGAATATTCGCGTCAATGCGATTGCACCAGGATTTTTCTGGACGCCTTTGCAGCCGGCTTGTTGGGTAGCAGAAAAAATACCATCACTTGGATCCAATGCCGCAATGGCTAGAGGAGCAATGCCTTATGAGCTTGCACCAACCTTCGTATATTTAGCAAGTGATGATACAAGTTATATGACTGGTCAGGTAATACACGTTAATGGCGGAGAGGTTATGGGATAAAATAGTCTTTTAAAATAAAAGATTATTTTTTCTTTTCATATAATGTATTAGAGGTGAAGATATGGGAGTAGTAAAATATCCTGCTAATACACAAATTACCACACATTTTAATTCCAATGAATTTAGATGTCCACATTGCGGGGTAACAAAAATATCCAAGGAACTTGTTGACAAGTTAGAAGTATTGTTTGCTAAAGTACATGCTAGTAAATGCATTATTTCTTCTGGATATAGGTGTCAATATTATGATAGAGAGCAAAATGGTTTTGCCGGAAGACATAGTGAGGGACTTGCTGTTGATTGCTGTTATTATGATAAAGATAATAAAATAATTCCTAGTAAAATAATTTGCTGTGTGGCTTATGAATTAGGTTTTACAGGGGTGGCGTATATCGATAAAAATTATACTCATTTAGACATAAGAAAGAATGGAACATACTATGGGGACGAATCTAGGGGGAATGGTTCTTATTGGACTAATCCATATGATTATTTTCATGTAAGTGTTAGTGAGGTTGAAAAATATACAGGTACAAAATATGAAGATAATGGCAAATTATATCAAAGTCATGGATTAAAGAGAAAATGGTATCCGAATGTCGCATTTACGGAAAATGATTATGCGGGAGTATTTGGAGTAACGATGGATGGCTTGTATGTTGATAAATATAAGTACCGTGCAAGAGTTAATGGTAAATGGCTTCCAGAAGTGGCAGGACGCAGTGATTATGCAGGAATTCTAGGCAAAGCAATTACCGATGTTGCAATACAAGGAAATGTTAGATATAGAGTACATGTAAAAAGCAAGAATCGTTGGTTACCTTGGGTTGATGGCAAAAACTATAATATTAATGATTATTATAATGGTTATGCCGGTAATGGAAGTATTATCGATGCAATAGAGATTAAGAAATATTAATCTCTTTTGCTTTTTACTAATCTATGTTATAATATCTTTAGCGAGTGAGGTAATAGTATGAAACTTATGAATGTAAAAGGTACTTATGATTATATGCCTAGTGATATGAAAATTAGAAATGATATTTTAGATATCCTAAGAAAAAATTTTGAAAAATATGGTTATTTACCAATTGAAACACCAATTATTAATTATTATGAACTTCTTAGTTATAAGTATAGTGACGATGCTGAAATTCTTAGTGAAATATACAGATTAACTGATCAAGGTGAAAGAGACTTAGGACTTAGATATGATCTTACGGTACCATTTTGTAAAGTTGTAGGACTTAATAAAGATTTAGTTTTACCATTTCGTAGATATGAAATAGGCAGAGTGTTTCGTAATGGCCCAGTAAAAGCAGGAAGAACAAGAGAATTTTATCAGTGTGATGTCGATGTTGTCGGTATTGATAATAGGTATATTGAGGCTGAACAAATTTTAATGGCTATAAATACCTATAAAGAATTAGGTATCAATGCTATTGTTAAATATAACAATCGTAAGTTAATGAGTGGTTTAATAGAGCTTGCTGGTATTCCTAAAGAAAAAACTGACAGTGTCATTGGTATTATTGATAAGTTAGAAAAAGTTAGTCATAAAGAACTTACAGATATGTTAAAAGAAATCAGTATTACTGACGAAAGCATTAATAAACTATTTAATTTATTTGAAAAAGATTTTGATGAATATAAAGAATTAGTTAATGAAAATGAACTAATTAGTGATGGAGTAATGGAACTTGCTGAAGTTAATAATTATCTTCGAGAATTAAACATTCTTGATAAGTGTGAATTTACACCAACTCTAGCTAGAGGCTTATCGATTTATACCGGAATAGTGTTCGAATTTTATGATAAAGAAAAAAGAATAACGTCTGCTATCGGTGGCGGTGGAAGATATGATAAGATAATTACTAATTTTATGGATAATGGTAATAGTTATCCTGCTATTGGATTATCATTCGGACTTGAACCAATCTTTGTTATTTTAAAACAAGAAATGGAAAAAACTAGATTAATCGATATCTATATGGTACCACTTGATACCAATGTAGAAGTATTAAAATTAGCTACAACTTTGAGGAATGATGGATACAGAGTGCTAATTGAAATGAATAAAAAGAAGATAGGTAAATGCTTTGAATATGCTGAAAGAAATAATATTAAATATGTTATGATTTTAGGTGAAAATGAAGTGAATAGTGGTATCTATAAGATTAAAAATATGGATAAGAAAGAGGAGTATTCATATAATTTTGAAGAATTAATTAAGTATTTAAAAAGTAATAATTAGAGCACTTTTGCTCTTTTTGTTTTGTTTGACAATTATATGTTGTTGTGGTAGTATATATAACTAGTTTTAGGGGGGAATAAAATGGAAACAACCGATTTAGCAATTAAATATAGAGCCTTATATCAAAAAACTGAATTAATGGTATCTAGTATTAAAGAAATTGGCTTTGATGTATCTGAATATGAGAGAATATTAAAAGACATTTCTACTGATGTAAAGGATAAGGTTAAAGTAAGTTATGATAAGGGTTATGCTAGTGCAAATTATAAGATGGATTACTCTAATGGAATAGCGGAATTGAATAAATTAATTAGTCATTTAGATAAGTACGATGTTTATTTTAAAGTACTTAATTCTTGTGAATGGCTAAATATTAAAATGGCTGATAAAAATATTACTAAAGACGAGTTAAATCAGTGTGTTAGCGAGATGACTTATGATTTAAAACAAATTGTTAAGTCAGATACAATGGACTATGATAATGAAAAACACATTGTTGAAATGGTTTACGAAGTCGCTTATAAGTTAATTAAGTTAGAATTAATGATGACTGGTAATAGTAAATTATATGCTTATATAAAACGCGAAGATATTAATATTTCATATTTTAATATTATTATAAAAAAGGAATTAGGTAATTTAGAAAAAACAAGTAAAGATAATACTTTCTTAAGGGAAAAACTTCTTAGGATACGTAAAAATGGTATTAATAGTGATTATTTTGATTTAGATTTAATCAAGGCTCTACTTGTTTATGATGGTAATAATAGTTTTAGAGATACTATTAACCAGAATATGGAAGAATTGGTTGATAAAATCAACAAGAATGCTAAAGAAATAGATACAATTACTAAGAAAGCAAATGATGATAAATCTAATAGAAAATGGTATCATGATCATATGAAAGAGGATAAAAAAGGTGTATTTATAAGATTTATATCATTTTTGACAGCAACATCAATTATTGCTGGTGCTGGTTTTGGGGTTCAAAGACTATCAAAAAAATTAGCAACAGGTGATAAATACTTAAAAACAACGGAGATATATTCGACAATTACTGATGATACAACAACTGAAACTAGAGAAGTATTTTTTGGTTATACGCCTAGTGACGATGTGAATGTTAGAGTATATGGACCGTATATAAGTAATTACAGGAGAGAGTATCAAGATTATGATGTCAGTCATCTTGACTTTGATAGTGCTCGTGAATATTACGAATATGGCGTTGACAATTATGGAGTAGTTCCAGAAGAAGTTGTTTTAGATAATCGTTCTGTTATTCCTGATTATCAAAATAGTTATACTGAAGTAACAAAGGAAACATATGAATATCAAGGTGTAGGCTTTAATGAAGAAGGATATACATTTGGATTATGGCTTGGATATATCCTTTATATAGTTGTATTATTAGTAATTGAATCTGCTGTTTGTACTATGGAAGATTATACAATTATATTAGGTACTATTGTAAATTTGATAGACGAAATAAAAGCATTACTGGAAGATAAGGAAAAATATAAAAAATATAGTAATGAATTGATTGAAAAAACAAATAAACTTATGAAATTAATAAATCAAAATGAAGTATTAAGAAATGAATTTAATCGATTATATGAAGCCAATAGGTATCTATTAGATAATCCAGAGGAATTATATAAGAAGATTGATGAAATAGATTATAGTGATGCTAAAAAGTTAGTTAAAGAAAATAAAAACAAAAGATAGGTTAGATAACTAATTTATCTTTTATTTTTAAATAAAATGTAGTAAAATGTTATTATGAGTATTAAGGAGTTGATGATATGATAACTAAAGATATAATTAAGGATATTCTTCCTAGTATATGGCCCCTTGTGGCATTTGTATCTGTAGTAGCAATTACTTTAAGGGGAGTATATTTATTTAAAGGAAGTAGAAAAGTAGTTATTTATAAGGAAATACTAGGATTAATATTTATAATCTATATTCTTTGTTTATATTATGTCTTAACTTACCAAAATACTGGATATGGTGGAGTAAATTTAACACCATTTAAAGAAATGTTTAGATATACTTTTGGTAGCCAAAAATTTATGAAAAATATTGTTGGCAATATTATTTTATTTATTCCATTTGGCTTCTTTACCTCATACTATTTAAATACTAAGAAAGCACTTACACCAACGATTATTACTTTAGTTGTTTCACTATGTGCCGAGGGTATTCAATATCATATTGGCAGAATATTTGATGTCGATGATATTCTTTTAAATGTTTTTGGTGGCTTTTTAGGTTACTTATTATTCATTGGTTTTAGTGCCATAAGAAGCCGTTTACCAAAGTTTATGAAAAGTGATGGTTTTTTAAATTTCTTGGTAATAGCGATTATTATTATAATTATTTTATTTGCTATGGGAATTAATATATTTAGTTATTTATAGGGGGAAATATGTTTGAAATTTTTAATGAGACAAATAGAAAAATTGAAGAATTAAAAATCTTAAATGATTATGTTAAATATGTTGTAAAAGAGTTAGATTTATTAAAATGTGAATTTAATATTATTATTGTCGATAATGAAAAGATTCATGAGATAAACAAAGAATATCGTAATATTGATAGAGAAACGGATGTTATTTCATTTGCCTTAGAGGACGAAAAAGATATTGAATATGATGATTTTAGATTATTAGGTGATATTTATATTTCAATCGATAGAGTTATCAGTCAAGCCAAAGAATATGGGCATTCTGAACTCCGTGAAATATGCTTTTTAGCTACACATGGGATACTTCATCTTTTAGGTTATGATCATATGGAACCTGAAGATGAAAAAGAAATGTTTGATTTACAAAATAAATTATTAGATGGTTATAATATAAAGAGGGATTGATGAAAATGAAAGAAGAATTAATAAAGTTACTTGATAAAGCATATACACCTTATTCAAAATTTAATGTCGCGGCAATTATTGAAACCAAAAATGGTAAGTATATTCCAGGTGTAAATGTTGAAAATGCTTCATATGGTGCTACTATTTGCGCTGAAAGGAATGCCATTACAACAGCAGTAACAATGGGATATAAACCTGGTGATTTTAAAAGAATATATGTGATGGTAAGTGGCGAAAAATTATCAACACCATGTTTTATGTGCAGACAAGTAATTTCAGAATTTTTTGATAAGGATAATGAAATTATCTTAATGGGTAGGAATGGCGAAAAAGAGGTACATACTGTTAGTGAATTATGCCCATATCCATTTGATAAAAACGATTTATAGGGAGGGTATTATGAAAAGTGGTTTTATTGGGTTGGTTGGAAGACCTAATGTTGGAAAGAGTACCTTACTTAATGCAATTATCGGAAGAAAGGTAGCAATTACTTCTGATAAACCGCAAACAACAAGAAATATTATTCAAGGTATTAGAACGGATGAAGATACACAAATGGTCTTTGTCGATACTCCAGGGATTCATAAACCTAAAAATAGACTCGGAAAAATTCTTAATAAAGAAGCTTATTTTACTTTGAATGATGTCGATGTAATATTATTTTTAGTTGATATTACTGAACCTTTAGGTAAAGGTGATATGTTTGTTATTGACGTTTTAAAAAATGTTACTGTACCAGTAATTTTGGTCATTAATAAGATTGATAAGTTACCAAAAGAGGCAATCCTTAAGAAAATAGATGAATATAAAGATTTATATAATTTTGATGAAATTGTACCAATATCAGCTTATAAACATGATAATATTGATAGATTAATTAATATTTTAAAAACTAAATTAACTGACAATATCAAATATTTTGATGAAGGGATGTATACGAACATGCCAGTTAATTTTATGATATCTGAATTAATTAGAGAAAAGATATTGGATTTAACACATGAAGAAGTTCCTCATAGTGTATCTGTGGTTGTTGAACAGATGGATTATAAAAAAGAATCAGTTAATATCCAAGCAACGATTGTTGTTGATAGAGAAAATCTAAAAGCAATTTTAGTTGGTAAAAATGGTAATATGATTAAAGAAATCGGCACTAGAGCAAGAAAAGATATAGAACCATTTTTAGGAAAAAAAGTTTTTCTTGAATTATTTGTCAAAGTAATACCTAAATGGCGAGATAGGGAGAAATTTCTTAATGAAATTGGATTCCAAGAATTTAATTTTGACAAATAAAACTGTTTAGATTTGATAAAATGCTAACATAATATAAATAGGTGATGAATATGACAAAAGAAGAATGTTGGCAAAAATTCAAAGAAACTGGGAAAATTGAATATTATTTGGAATATAAGAAATTAGCTAGAAAAGAGAATTAAGATGATTAAGAAGATTGAAGGTATCGTTGTATCGGAAATAGACTATAAAGAAAGTAGTAAGATAATTAATATTTTAACGAAAGAATATGGAATTATTGGCTTAATTGCTAGAGGAACAAAACAGGTTAAAAGTAAATTATCTGGGGTTACTTCAAAACTTACTTATGGATACTTTCATGTTAATTATCGTGAAAATGGGCTTTCTAATTTAATTGAAGTCGATATCATTAATCATTTTAAAAATATTCGCAAAAGCATTGACGAAATGAGCTATGCTTTGTATTTATTAGAATTAGCTGAAAAAGTATATAAACATGATAATGACGAGTCAATATATGAAATGCTTATAGCTAGTTTAGAAAAGATTGATGAAGGATACGATTATAAAGTAATAGCTAATATTTTTGAACTTAAAATGTTAGATTTTTTAGGAATTAGACCAGTCATTGACGAATGTGTTAATTGTGGAAATAAAGATGATATTGTAACAATTTCTAGTTATCGTGGTGGCTATTTGTGTAAAAATTGTTGTCAAGGTGAAGTAATAACTAATATTAAAACAATTAAACTTTTAAGAATGTTTTATTATGTTGATATTAGTAAAATTAGTAAAATTGAGGTAGCAGATAATATCAAGCAGGAATTGTCAAGATTTATTTATGATTATTATGATAGATATTCTGGGTTATATTTAAAAAGTCGGGAATTTTTAGAAAATTTGGAAAAATTATAATTAATATTAGGTTAACTAATATTTTTTTCTTTAAATTAAAGTAATTTTCACATTTTTTTATCAAAAAGGTTGATATTTTAAAAAAATTATTATATAATTAACTAGTCAACAAAAAAATTAGGTTGATAGAATGCAATGCCTGAGTGGCGGAATAGGTAGACGCACAGGACTTAAAATCCTGCGAGAATCAACCCTCGTGTCGGTTCAAGTCCGACCTTAGGCACCATTTTTGGAGGAATACCCAAGTCTGGTTGAAGGGACCGGTCTTGAAAACCGGGAGGTCGTGCGAGCGGCGCAGGGGTTCGAATCCCTTTTCCTCCGCCATTTAAGTTTTATCGCGGGATGGAGCAGTTCGGTAGCTCGCTGGGCTCATAACCCAGAGGTCGTTGGTTCAAATCCATCTCCCGCAACCATGGTTCCGTGGTGTAGTGGTCTATCACGTCTGCCTGTCACGCAGAAGATCGCGGGTTCAAATCCCGTCGGAACCGCCATTTTTATTTGG